>Ga0207690_10000020_pt1 | contig 218439 bp, 228 predicted proteins | sample KBSC23metaG_FD_184315 | JGI IMG/M metagenome (GOLD analysis project Ga0207690, IMG submission 184315) | Corn rhizosphere microbial communities from Kellogg Biological Station, Michigan, USA - KBS C2-3 metaG (SPAdes) (version 2) | ecosystem: Host-associated > Plants > Roots > Rhizosphere >...
CCATCTCGCTCTCCGATGAGGATTCGGGCGCGGCCTTAGGCCCGGCCCCGGCGTGCCGTCAACCGCGCGGGAGGAGCCTATTCCAGATCGGATCGGCGATCCCGGCGATGAACGCGGCATGCCGGGCGAGCTCCTGTTCGGAAGGGTCGTGCGGCCGCGGCGGGCGCACCGCGATCGTGCCCGCTGCGGCCGCGGCTTCGGCCGGCATGCCGCCCTCCGCAACCAGCTCGGCGACCAAAGTGAGGCCGATCTGGCGGCCGCCGGTCAGCTCGACATAGACCTGGGCGAGCAGCTGGGCGTCGAGCAGGGCGCCGTGCTTGATCCGCTGCGAGCGGTCGACTCCGAAGCGCATGCAGAGCGCGTCGAGGCTGTGCTTGGCGCCGGGGAATTTCTGGCGGGCGATGGCGAGCGTATCGACCATCCGCGAAGTGCAGACGAGCGGCCGGCCGCATGCCCCGAGCTCGTGGTTGATGAACCCGAAATCGAAGCCGGCATTGTGCGCGACCATCGGCGAATCGCCGATGAAGTCGAGCAGTTCCTCGCAACGCTCGTGGAAGCCGGGCTTGTCGGACAGGAAGCGGTCGGAGAGGCCGTGCACCGCCTCCGCGTCGCTCGGCATCGGCCGGCCCGGGTTGAAGTAGGAATGGAAGGTGCGGCCCGTCTCGACCCGGTTGAACATCTCGACGCAGCCGATTTCGACCATGCGGTCGCCGCCGGCCGGGCTGAGCCCCGTGGTTTCGGTGTCGAAGACGATTTCCCGCATCTTTCCCCTATGAATCGCCCGACTCGCCAAGGCAAGCGAGGATGCGGCGAATGGCCGTTCTTGTTTCCTCGATGGAACAATCGGTCGGGATGACGAAGTCGGCGCGGGCGCGCTTCTCCGCATCGGCAAGCTGATGGCCGAGGATCCGGTCGAATTTTTCGGGGGTCATGCCCGGACGGGCGAGCGTGCGGGCGCGCTGGATTTCGGGATCGGCCGAGACCACGGCGATCTTGTCGACCTGCTCCGCCCCGCCTTTTTCGAACAGCAGCGGGATGTCGAGCACCACGACCGGCGCCTCTTCATGCTCGGCGAGGAACGCCTCCCGCGCCCGGACGACCGCGGGGTGGACCAGCGCCTCGAGCCGCTGCAACTCGGCGGGGGCGGCCAGCACCCGCTCGGCGAGCGCGCCGCGATCGACGCCCTCTGCGCCCGTCGTTCCTGGAAACGCGGCTTCGATCTGGGCGACCAGCGCGCCTTCCCGTCCCTGCAGGCGGTGCACGACCGCGTCCGCGTCGAACACCGGCAGGCCTTCGTCGGCGAACATCTTGAGGACGGTCGACTTGCCCATGCCAATCGAGCCGGTGAGGCCGAGCGCGATCATCGGGTCAGGATCTCGCGCAATTCCGGATCGTGCTGACGCGGGGCCGGCGCGCCGAAAAACAGCTCGAACGCAAATTCGGCCTGGGCGGTGAGGATCTCAAGACCGTCGATCGTTTTCAGGCCCCTGTCGCGCGCGCTGCGAAGAAGCGGCGTTTCGACGGGATCATAGACCAAATCGACGACGATGGTATCGTCGCGGTAGCTGCCGATGTCGACGCCCAGCGCCGGATAGCCGCGCATCCCCAGCGGCGAGGCGTTGATCAGGACATTGCTGTATCTTTGCTCCTTGCCGGCGTTTGCCGCCGTCTCAGTGCCGCCGAGTCCGCCCAGATCCTGCCCGAAATCGGGCTGGCCCGAAAAATGGCCGGCAAGGGCGCGCGCCATCGCCACGTCGCGGCCGAAAAACTCGATGTCGAGGTTGCCATAGCCGGCGCGTATCGCGCCGTCGGCGGCGGCCCTCGCCGCCCCGCCGGTGCCCACGATCTGGACATAGGTCGCGACGTGATTGGGATAGGCGGCCATTCCGGCCCGGCGCAGGCATTGCTCCACCGCCAGGCTGTCGGTGTTGTGGCCCCGGCGGGCGCCGTCCGCGTCGAGGGTGACGGCGTTGACCGCCCAGGTTCGCCGGGCGCCCGGTTCGAGGCGGCCGACAAAGGGGATCACGGCTTGCTTCAGCGGCATCGTGACGCTGCATCCCCGCCAATCGGAATCCGATCGCCGCGAAGCAAGATAGAGATGGAGGCTGTCGCAGGTGACCGCCGTGCGGCCGTAATCGCCGGCGAGCCCGAGCTTCGCGAGCCAGAATTTGTGGATCGTCGGCGACTTCGACTGGGCGATCGGATCGCCGATCACCTCGGCATAAGGGACGCCCATCAGCTCGGCAGGATGCCGCGCCCGCGCAGAAAGGCAAGCAGGGGCAGCAGCGGCAGGCCGAGCACGGCGAAATGGCTGCCCTCTATCGCCTCGAACAGCTGGGCGCCGAGGCCCTCGACTCGGTAGCCGCCGACGTTGCCGCGGACCGCCTCATATTCGGCGTCGAGATAGGCGTTGAGGAAATCTTCGCCGAGCGGTCGGACAGCGAGAGCGACGGTCTCGGTCGTGCCCCAGGCCCGCTCGCCCCGCTCGGCGACCACCGCCGCGGAATGGAGATAATGAGCGCGCCCGCTCAGCCGGCGCAGCTGGCCGAGCGCGTCTGCGCGCGTCGCGGGCTTGCTCAGCATGGCGCCGTCGTCGAGCTCGAGAATCTGATCGGCGCCGATCACCAGCGCATCGTCCCCGGCAACGCTCTTGGCCTTCATCTCGGCGAGCATCTCGGCCAGATCGCGCGGCTCGAAGCCGGCCGCGATCAGGCCGGCCTTGGCCTGCTCCTCGTCCAGCGCCGGCGCGACGATCTCGAACCGGATTCCGGCGGCCTCGAGCATGCGCCGCCGGGTCGCGCTTTGCGAGGCGAGCAGCAGCCTCATCCGGCGCTCTTCTCCAGCCGCTCGGTGCAAAGCCTGATCACCGCGACCGCGGTTTCCTCGATCGAGCGGCGGGTGACGTCGATCACCGGCCAGCCCTGGTCGGCGAATATGCGCCGGGCGAAGGCGAGCTCGGCATTGACCGCTTCGCTGTCGACATAATCGGTCTCCGGCGCCTGGTTGAGCGAGAGCAGGCGGTTGCGGCGGATCTGGATCAGCCGTTCGGGATTGGTGGTGAGGCCGACGATCAGCGGATGCCTGAGCTCGAACAGCCTCGCCGGCGGCGGCGATTCCGGGACCAGCGGGATATTGGCGACCTTGTAGCCGCGATTGGCGAGGTAAATGCTGGTCGGCGTCTTCGAGGTGCGCGAGACGCCGGCGAGGACGATGTCGGCCTCCTCCCAATTGTCGGTGCCGATGCCGTCGTCATGAGCGATGGTGAACTGGATCGCGTCGACCCGCGCGAAATAGGCGGCGTCGAGCGCGTGCTGGCGGCCGGCGCGGCCCTGGGCCGCCTCGCCGCTGACCGCGGCGAGCGCGTCGATGACCGGATCGAGCACCGGCACCGCGTGGATCTTGCGTTGCCGGCACTTGCGCTCGAGGTCGCGCCGGATCGCCGGGTTGACCAGGGTGTAGAGGACCAGGCCCGGCCGCTTCTCGACATCGTCGAGCACCCGGTCGAGATGGCCCTCCGATCGGACCATCGGCCAGACGTGGCGAAGCGCCTCGACGGTGTCGAACTGCGCCAGGCAGGCGCTCGCCACCATGTCCAGGGTCTCGCCGGTCGAGTCCGAAAGAAGGTGCAGGTGGAGCTGTTTCACCCTTCATTACGCCTGTGGAAAAATATGGGGAAATCGCTAGCTTAAGGCTCGGGGCAAACTCAAGGACAGCTTTCATCCGCAGCCCGCCCCGAACCGTCCACAAGCGGGTTCACAACGGAAAAAATCCACAGGCGGGTTGTGGATTTCGGGGATGGCGCGCGCGACTCCGCGCAAAGCCGCGAGTCTGGGCGAGTCAAGCTGTTGGCAAAATTTGTGCGAGCCAATAAACCCCGCTCATTCCCGCTCTACTATCATCAACAGACTCTGGTTAGATTCTCTATAAAGACAGAAGAGAGGGAGCCTCCCCGCCTTGACGCCCGCGCCTGCCAAGCCTCTGCTGAGCGTCCTAAGAGGCGGAACGAGCGAGAGAATTCCCGTCTGGCTGATGCGCCAGGCCGGCCGTTATCTGCCGGAATATCGCGCCCTGCGCGCGGCCAGGGGCGGGTTCCTCAACCTCGTCTACGATCCCGAGGCCGCGGCCGAGATCACCCTGCAGCCGATCCGCCGCTTCGGCTTCGACGGGGCGATTCTGTTTTCCGACATCCTCGTCGTGCCGCACGCGCTCGGCCAGGATCTGCGGTTCGAGGCGGGCGACGGACCGGCGCTTTCGCCGGCGCTCGTCGATGCGTCGCTGGCGTCGCTCGAGCGTGCCCCGCAGCTCCTGGCGCCGATTTATCGCACTGTGGAGAACGTCAGGGCGGCGCTTCCCGCCGAAACGACTTTGCTGGGTTTCGCCGGCAGCCCGTGGACGGTCGCCACCTACATGGTGGCGGGCCGCGGCAGCCGCGACCAGGCCGAGGCGCGGCGGCTTGCTTATGCCGATCCCGGCGCGTTCGGCGCGCTCATCGACGCGATCGCGGCGATGACGGTCGATTATCTGTCGGGCCAGATCGCGGCCGGCGCCGAGGCCGTGCAATTGTTCGATTCCTGGGCCGGCAGCCTTTCGCCCGAGCAGTTCGAGCGATGGGTGATCGCGCCGACGGCGCGGATCGTCGCCGCGGTCAGGGAGCGGCATCCGGACGCGCCGGTGATCGGCTTCCCGAAGGGCGCCGGAGCCAGGCTCCCCGCGTACGCGCGCGAGACCGCGGTCGACGCGCTCGGCCTCGACGAGACCGTCGACCCCGCCTGGGCCGCGCGCGCGCTGCCCGAGGGGCTGCCGCTGCAGGGCAATCTCGATCCCGTCGCCTTGCTCGCTGGCGGCGCGGCGCTTGAAACCGGCGTGGGGCGCATCCTATCTAGCCTGGCGGGGAGGCCGCACATCTTCAACCTCGGCCACGGCATCATCAAGGAAACGCCGATCGCCCATGTCGAGCAACTGCTCGCTCTGGTGCGCCGGTGATCCATGACTTCGGGTGGATATTGACCGTGCTTTACGCCTGGCTGAAAGCTGGCCACATCATCTTCGTGATCTTCTGGGTGGCGGGGCTGTTCATGCTGCCGCGCTATTACGTCTATCACCAGGAATCGGCGCCCGGCTCCGACGAGGAGAAGCGCTGGATCGAGCGCGAGACGAAGCTGCGCACGATCATCATCACGCCGGCGATGATCCTGGTCTGGCTGTTCGGAATCGCTCTGGTCTGGGTCAATTATGCGAACGGCATCGCCCTGCTTCGCGAGCCCTGGTTCCTGGCCAAGTTCCTGATCGTCTTCGCTCTGTCCGGCTATCACGGCTGGATGGTCGGCTACGGCCGGACGCTCGCCGCGGGCGAGCGCCGGCTCAGCGGCAAGGCGCTGCGGATCATGAACGAGGTGCCCGGCATAGCGGTGGCGATCGTCGTCGTGCTGGTGATCGTCCGGCCCTTCTCCTGACGGTTTCCCCCTTTGCGTCCGCTTGACACTCCGGGAGGCGGAGCATAACGGCGGCTTAGTCGTTGGCCTGCCGTCCGCGCGGGTGTTCAAGCACTCCCCTTTCCCGACCGTTCCGAGCCTCCCGCCCGGATTCCGCACCTTCCAAGAGTTTCCCCAATGCATCTGAACGACCTCAAGCAGAAAACCCCCGCCGAGCTGGTCGCAATGGCCGAGGAACTGGGCATCGAGAGCGCCTCGACCCTGCGCAAGCAGGAGCTGATGTTCTCGATCCTCAAGGTCCGCGCCGACAGCGGCAACGAGATCATGGGCCAGGGCACGATCGAAGTGCTTCAGGACGGCTTCGGCTTCCTGCGCTCGGCCGATTCCAACTATCTCGCCGGCCCCGACGACATCTACGTCTCGCCCAACCAGGTCCGCAAGTTCGGGCTCAGGACCGGCGACACGGTCGACGGCGAGATCCGCGGCCCCAAGGAGGGCGAGCGCTATTTCAGCCTCGTCCGCGTCATCCAGATCAATTACGACGATCCCGACGCGGTCCGCCACCGGGTCAATTTCGACAACCTCACCCCGCTCTATCCCGACGAGAAGCTGACCCTCGACACCGCCGACCCGACCGTCAAGGACAAGTCGGCGCGGGTGATCGACATCATCTCGCCGCAGGGCAAGGGCCAGCGCGCGCTGATCGTCTCGCCGCCGCGGGTCGGCAAGACCGTGCTCCTCCAGAACATCGCCCGGGCGATCACCGACAACCATCCCGAGGTGTTCCTGATCGTTCTCCTGATCGACGAGCGGCCCGAGGAAGTGACCGACATGCAGCGCTCGGTGAAGGGCGAGGTCATCTCCTCGACCTTCGACGAGCCCGCCTCGCGCCACGTCCAGGTCGCCGAGATGGTGATCGAGAAGGCCAAAAGACTGGTCGAGCACAAGAAGGACGTCGTCATCCTGCTCGATTCGGTGACCCGGCTGGGGCGCGCCTACAATACGGTGGTGCCGTCCTCGGGCAAGGTGCTGACCGGCGGCGTCGACGCCAACGCGCTGCAGCGGCCGAAGCGCTTCTTCGGCGCCGCCCGCAACATCGAGGAAGGCGGCTCGCTGTCGATCATCGCCACCGCCCTGATCGACACCGGCTCGAAGATGGACGAAGTCATCTTCGAGGAGTTCAAGGGCACCGGCAATTCCGAGATCGTGCTCGACCGCAAGGTCGCCGACAAGCGCATCTTCCCGGCGCTCGACGTCGGCAAGTCCGGCACCCGCAAGGAGGAATTGCTGGTCGATGCCGGCAAGCTCTCCAAGATGTGGGTGCTGCGCCGGATCCTGATGCAGATGGGCACCGTCGATGCGATGCAGTTCCTTCTCGACAAGATGAAGGATTCGAAGACCAACGAGGATTTCTTCGCCTCGATGAACCAGTAAGGCCGGGGCGGCGGCATGTTCGATTTCGCCGACATCTTCACCGCCGCCGGGCTCGTCACCCTCGGCCAGATCATCCTGATCGATCTCACCATGGCTGGCGACAACGTCGTCATCATGGGCACGCTCACCTCCGGCCTCCCCGAGAAGGAGCGCCGGCGGGTGATCATGCTCGGCGTCGGCATGGCGCTGGTCTTCCTGATCGGCTTCGCCCTGATCGCCACCCAATTGCTCCATTTCACCGGCCTCGTCCTCGCCGGTGGCCTGCTGCTGCTCTGGGTCGCCTACAACATGTACCGCGAGCTGAGGCACGCGCCGCCGCCGGTCGTCGCCGACGATCCCGCCACCGCGGCGATCGAGGGGCCGCCGCGCAGCAAGACTTTCCTCCAGGCGGCGATCCAGGTCACCCTCGCCGATCTGTCGATGAGCCTCGACAACGTGCTGGCGGTGGCGGCGACCGCGCGCGACCACCCCGCCGTCCTGTTCATCGGCCTGGCGCTGTCGGTGACCCTGATGGGCCTCGCCGCCAATCTCGTCGCCCGCCTCGTCCAGCGCTATCGGTGGATCGCCTGGGGCGGCCTGCTGATGATCCTCTACGTCGCCGGCAAGATGATCTACGACGGCGTCGTCGACGAGCATTATGGCATCCTGCATCTGATCCTGTAAGGGCCCGGGGCGATGGACATCGCCACCTTCTTCTCGGCCGGATCGATCGCCGCCTTCACCGAGGTGATCCTGATCGATCTCGTCCTCGCCGGCGACAATGCGATCGTGGTCGGCGCGCTCGCCGCCGGCCTGCCCGCCGACCAGCGCCGCAAGGTGATCCTGATCGGCATCGCCGCCGCTTTGCTGCTGCGCATCGGCTTCGCCCTGGCGGTCACCCAGCTGCTCCAGATCATCGGCCTGATCCTCGCCGGCGGCCTGTTGCTGCTGTGGGTCGCCTGGAAGATGTACCGCGAGCTTCGCCACGCGAACCAATCGGCGGGCTGCGAGGAAATCGCCGGCGACGAGCGCTCCGGCCTCAGGCCGGCGAAGAGCTTCGCCGCGGCCGCCTGGGCGGTGGCGCTCGCCGACGTCTCGATGAGCCTCGACAATGTGCTCGCGGTCGCCGGCGCCGCGCGCGAGCATCCCTGGGTGCTGGCGATGGGCCTGGTCCTCTCGGTCGCGCTGATGGGCCTCGCCGCCAATCTGATCGCCAAATATATCGACCGCTATTCCTGGATCGGCTGGTTCGGCCTCGCCGTGATCCTCTGGGTCGCGGTCAGCATGATCTACGAGGGCGTCATCGACCATCAGGTTGGCGTGCTGCGCTACATCTGGCCGGAAGCGCACGAGGCGCTCACCTAGGGGATCAGCAGGGTCGATCCGGTCGTTGCCCGCGCTTCGAGCGCGCGGTGGGCCTCGGCGGCCTGGCCGAGCGGAAAGCGGGCGCCGATCCGGACCGGCACCGCGCCCGCGCCGATCAGCGCGAACAGCCGTGCCGCGGACGCCTGCAGCTCGCCGCGATCGGCGACATAATCGGCCAGCGTCGGCCGGGTCAGGAACAGCGAGCCGCCCCGCGCCAGCTCGAGCGGGCTGAACGGCGGCACCGGCCCGGAGGCATTGCCGTAGCTCACCATCAAGCCGCGCCTGGCCAGGCTCGCCAGCGACGCCGCCCAGCTCGCCGCGCCGACCCCGTCGAGCACGATTCGGACGCCGCCGCCGCTGATCTCCTTCACCTGCGCGGCAAGCGCCTCGAACGGGCATGACAAGGCGTGGTCCGCGCCCAGCTCGGCCGCGATCGCCGCTTTCTCGGCCGAGCCGGCATGGGCGATGACCGTCGCGCCCACTGCCTTCAGCCAGGGCACCAGGATCGAGCCGACCCCGCCCGCGGCCGCGTGGACCAGCACCCAGTCGCCGGCCTGGACCCGGGCGCAGCGCTCGATCAGCATCTCGGCGGTGCAGCCCTTGAGCAGCGCCGCCGCCGCGGTTTCGGCATCGATCCCGTCGGGCAGCGGCACCAGCCGGTCGGCGGCGATCAGCCGGTGGGTCGCATAGGCGCCGGCCGGCGCCAGCGCATAGCCGACCCGCTCGCCGGGCCGGAAATCCGCCCCTTCGCCGGCCGCCTCGACCATCCCCGCCGCCTCGCTGCCGAGGCCGGAAGGCAAAGTGAGCGGATAGAGGCCGGAGCGGTGATAGGTGTCGATATAGTTGAGCCCGATCGCCTCGTGCCGGACCAGCACCTCGCCCCTGCCCGGCTCGAGCAAGCCGAGCGGCTCGCGCTCGATGACTTCGGGCCCGCCGGTGCGCCGGATCAGCAGGCGGTAGCGCTCCATCCTAGCCGACATGCTCGGCAAGGAAGGCCTCGGTACGGCTGTCGGCCAGCCGGGCCGCTTCCTCGCTGCGCCGCTTACCCATTTCGGCGGCGAAACCATGATCCTCGCCGGGATAATCGTGGATCGTCACCTTCGGGTGGTCGTCGAGGCCTTGATGGATCAGCGCCTGCTTGTCCGGGGTGACGAAATGGTCGGCGCCGGCGATGTGGAGCATCAGCGGCCGGGCGATGGCGTGCTTCTCGCCCATCAGCCCCTCGAGGCCGACCCCGTAATAGCCGACCGAGGCGTCGATGTCGGTCCGCGCCGACGTCATGAAGGCGAGCCGGCCGCCCAGGCAATAGCCGACGCAGCCGACCCTGCCGCCCTGCGGCAGGCGGGACCGCGCATGGCGGATCACCGCTTCGATATCGGCGATCGCCTTGTCCTGGTCGAGCCGCTGCATCAGGCCGAGCGCCTGCTGGAACTCTTCGGCCACGTCGGGATCGAGCTCGACGCCGGGCTCGAGCCGCCAGAACAGGTCCGGAGCGAGGCCGACATAGCCCAAGGAGGCCCAATGGTCGCATTTGCGGCGGATGCCCTCGTTGACCCCGAATATCTCCTGGATCACGACGATCGCGCCGCGCGGCGCCCCCTCCGGTTCCGCCAGATAGGCGTCGAAGCGGCCGTCATGGTCCAGCGTCTCGATCGCGGTCGTCGCCATCGCTTCCTCCTGCACTTGCGCTGGGAGCGGCTATAGCCATAGAGGCAGCCTGCCAAAAGCGGCGATGAGGAGGCCGAGGCGATGAAGGTCACAGTCGACGTCGATTGCACGCCGGAAGAGGCGCGGCGGTTCCTCGGCCTGCCCGATCTGAGCGCGGTTCACGAGGTCTATGTCGCCAAGCTGAAGAGCGCGATGACCGACGGGCCGACGCCCGAGGTGCTCGGCGACATGATGAAGGCCTGGGGGCCGATGAACGAGGCCGGCATGGGCATGTGGAAGCAGATGCTCGACCAGATGGGCGGGAAGAAGAGCTGAGCGACACCATCTACGCTCTGTCTTCCGGCGCTCCGCCGGCGGCGATCGCGGTGGTGCGGATCAGCGGACCGCGGGCCGAAGCCGCGCTCGAGGCGCTGGCGGGAACGCTTCCCGCGCCGCGCCGCGCCACCGTCGCGGCCCTTCGCGCTGGTGGTGAAGTCCTTGATAATGCGCTCATAATCCGGTTTCCGGGACCCCACAGCGCGACCGGGGAGGATGTAGTCGAGCTCCATCTCCATGGCGGTCGCGCGGTGGTCGCCGGAGTCCGTGCCGCGCTCGGCGCGATGGCGGGGCTGCGCGAGGCCGAGCCGGGCGAGTTCACCCGCCGCGCTTTCGAGAACGGCCGCATCGACCTCGCCGAGGCCGAGGGTCTCGCCGACCTGCTCGAGGCTGAGACCGAGTCGCAGCGCCGCGCCGCGCTGGCTTTGGCGGGGGGCGCCCTGAGCCGCCAGGTCGAGACCTGGCAGGCGCGGATCCTCGCGCTCGCCGCCGAGGTCGAGGCGGCGCTCGATTTCTCGGACGAGGATGACGTCGCCCCGCTCGCCGCCGATTTCCCGGCCCGGCTCGAGGCGCTTAGCGAGGAGCTGGCGTCATGGCTCGCCCGGCCGCCGGCCGAGCGCCTCAGGGACGGCGTGAGGATCGTCATCGCGGGTCCGCCCAACGCCGGGAAATCAAGCCTTCTCAATGCGTTGGCCGGGCGCGAAGCGGCGATCACCGCGGCCACGCCGGGCACGACCCGCGATCTGGTCGAGGCCCCGGTGGCGATCGCCGGCGCGCCGTTCCTGCTGGTCGACACGGCGGGCCTGCGCGAATCGGCGGACGCCATCGAGACGATCGGGGTCGCCCGCGCCCGGGCCTCGATCGCGGCGGCGGACATAATCCTCTGGCTCGGCGATCCCGCCGGCGCGCCCGAGCGCGCGATCCGCGTTCATGCCAAAGCGGATTTGGCACCGGCCCCGGCCGCGGCCGACATCGCGGTCTCGGCCAGGACGGGTGTGGGCGTCGAAGCGCTTGCCCGACTGCTGATTCAACATTCGGATTCGCTGCTGCCGGGGCAGGGCGAGGTAGCGCTGAACCGGCGCCACCGTGCTGCGCTGCAACAGGCGCTGGACGCGCTGAACGATCCGCGCTTCGACGACGTGCTGATCGTGGCCGAGGCGCTTCGCCAGGCGCGCCGGGCGCTCGACCGGATCAGCGGCCGCGCCGGCGTTGAGGACATGCTGGACGCCCTTTTCGGCCGATTCTGCATCGGAAAGTGAATGTTCCACGTGGAACAAATGCGTTAAGGCGCCGCCCGTGAGGCAGGATTTCGATATCATCGTCGTCGGCGGCGGCCATGCCGGGACGGAGGCCGCGGCCGCGGCAGCGCGGATGGGCGCGGCAGTGGCGCTGGTCAGCTTCGACCGCGGCCAGATCGGCGCGATGTCGTGCAACCCGGCGATGGGCGGGGTCGGCAAGGGCCATTTGATCCGCGAGGTCGATGCCTTCGACGGGTTGATCGCGCGGGCCTGTGACCACGCCGCGATCCACTACCGGATGCTCAATGCCAGCAAGGGGGCGGCGGTGCGCGGCCCCCGCATCCAGGCGGATCGCAAGCGCTATAAGGCCGCCATCCACGCGCTGATCGCCGAGCAGGGGGACCTGATGGTGGTCGAGGGTGAGGCCGCGGCGCTCCGGCTCGACGGCCGGCGGGTTCGCGGCCTGACGCTGGCCGACGGGCGCAAGCTCGCCGGCAAGGCGGTGATCCTCGCCACCGGCACCTTTCTCGGGGCAAAGCTCCATTTCGGGATGAGCAGCCGGGCCGGCGGCCGGGTCGGGGAGCGCGCCGCCACCGCCTTGGCCGCGCAGTTGCGCGCGCTCGCGCTCCCGCTCGCCCGGCTCAAGACGGGGACGCCGCCGCGGCTCGACGGGCGCACCGTCGATTGGGCGGGGCTGGAGCGGCAGCCGTCCGACGCGGGCGGCTGGACGATGTCGCCGATGAGCGCCGGCCGGGTTCTGCCGCAGCTGTTCTGCGCGATCACGCGGACCAACGATCGCACCCACGCGCTCATCCGCGCCAATCTCGACCGGTCGCCGCTGTTCGCCGGCGAAATCAGTGGCATCGGGCCGCGCTACTGCCCGTCGATCGAGGACAAGGTCCACCGCTTCGGCGACCGGGACGGCCACCAGATCTTCCTCGAGCCCGAGGGCCTGGACGACGCCATTGTCTATCCCAACGGCATCTCCACCTCTCTGCCCGAGGACGTCCAGCTGGCGATGGTGCGCTCGATCGCGGGCCTGGAGCGCGCCGAGATCGTCCAGCCGGGCTATGCCGTCGAATATGACCATGTCGACCCGCGCATCCTCGAGCCGACGCTGGCGGTGCGCGACGTCGAGGGCCTCTATCTCGCCGGCCAGATCAACGGCACCACCGGCTACGAGGAAGCGGCGGCGCAGGGGCTGGTCGCCGGCCTCAACGCCGCCGCCCGGGCGCAGGCGCGGGCGCCGGTCCTGTTCGGCCGCGCCGAATCCTATCTCGGCGTGATGATCGACGACCTCGTTCTGCAGGGCGTCACCGAGCCCTATCGGATGCTCACCGCGCGGGCCGAATACCGGCTGCGCCTGCGCGCCGACAATGCCGCCGCCCGCCTCACCCCCCAGGCGATCGCGGCCGGCTGCGTCTCTGCCGCACGGCGCGGCCACTTCGCCGAGGCTCAGGCGGAGCGCGCCCTGGTCGAGCGCATCCTGGAGGAGTCGGGCGCCATCGAGCGCTTGCGCTTCCCCGAGACCGACGCCGAAACGCTGATCGCATTGGCCCCCGATTTGGCCCGGGTCCGCTCGGCCGTCCTCGAAGAGGCCATCCAGGACCATCGCTACGCGCCCTATGTCGCGCGCCAGCAGGCAGAGGTGGAGCGGCTGCGGGCCGACGAGAGCGTGCGCTTGCCGGCCGGGCTAGATTATGCGGCGCTGCCGGGCCTGTCGACGGAGATGGCCGAGCGGCTGAGCGCGGCTCGGCCGGCGACGCTCGGGGCGGCCGCCCGGATCCGGGGGGTGACGCCGGCCGCGCTGGCCGCGATCCTCGTCCACGCCCGCCGCAAGGCCGCCTGAATGGACGAAGCGGCGGCCCGCGCCTGGCTGCAGCGCGCATTCGATGTTCCACGTGAAACAATGGCGCGGCTGGACGCGTTCGCCGGCTTGTTGCGGGCCGAGAACGAGCGCCAGAATCTCGTTTCGCAGGCGAGCCTCGGCCGGCTCTGGCTGCGCCACATTGCCGATTCGGCCCAATTGCTGCGTTTCGCGCCGTCGCCGACTGCGTCCTGGATCGACCTCGGCACCGGGGCGGGCTTTCCCGGCCTGATCGTCGCCCTCCTCCATCCAGGGAGGGTGACCCTCGTCGAGGAGCGGCGGCTGCGGGCGGATTTCCTCCGCCGCGCCGCCGATTCGCTCGGCGTCGCGGCCGAGATCCTCCAGTGCAAGGCGGAGCGGGTGCCGCCGCGGCCGTTCGAGGTGATCAGCGCCCGCGCATTCGCGCCGCTGGCGCGGCTGTTGCAGTTGGGCACAGGATTTTCCACAGATAAGAGCGTCTGGTTGCTTCCCAAGGGCCGAAACGCCGAGACGGAACTGGAAGCGCTCGATCCTTCGTGGCAGGGTGACTTCCGGCTCGAGCCGAGCCTCACCGATCCCGACGCGCGCATCGTCGTTGCGCGGGGGGTGCATCGCCGGCAGCGAGGGGAGCGTCAATGATTCCGGTAGATGTCCTCAGCCAAAACGTAGGAGAGCGTCAGTGATTCGGGGGGATGTCGTCGGCCGGAAAGCGGAGGAGCGTCAGTGATTCGAATCGCCGTCGCAAACCAGAAAGGCGGGGTCGGCAAGACCACGACGGCGATCAACCTCGCCACCGCTTTGGCCGCGACCGGCAGCCGCGTCCTCCTGATCGACCTCGATCCGCAGGGCAATGCCTCGACCGGGATGGGCGTCGGCCACGCCCAGCGCGACTTTTCGAGCTACGAGTTGCTGACCGGCCAATGCACGCTCGACCAGGCGGTGGTGGCGAGCCGGGTGCCGCGGCTCGACCTCATTCCGGCGACCGTCGATCTCTCCGGCGCCGAGATCGAACTCATTGAATTACAAGGACGAACTCATCGTCTCGACAAGGCGCTGGAGGGCGCTGCCGACATCCGCTGGGACGTCTGCCTGATCGATTGCCCGCCCTCGCTCGGCCTGCTGACGGTCAACGCGCTGATCGCCGCCAACGCCATCCTGGTGCCGCTGCAGACCGAATTCTTCGCGCTCGAAGGCCTCAGCCAGTTGCTCCAGACGGTGGAGCGGATCCGCGCCCGCTTCAATCCGGAGCTGTCCATCCTCGGCGTCGCGCTGACCATGTTCGATCGCCGCAACAATCTCTCCAGCCAGGTCGCCGCCGACGTCCGCGCCTGCCTCGGCAAGGTCGTCTTCGACACCGTCATCCCGCGCAACGTCCGTCTCTCCGAGGCGCCGAGCCACGGCATGCCGGCGCTGATCTACGATCATCGCTGCCCGGGCTCGGAAGCCTATATGGCGCTGGCGCGCGAGCTGATCGCGCGGCTGCCGCGCAGCAAGAAGGAAGCGGCATGAGCGATCCCTTTCCGGCCCGCAAGCGCCCCTCGGGCCTCGGCCGCGGCCTTTCCTCGCTGCTCGGCGAAGTCGCGGCGGAGGCGCCGGTGCGGGGCGGCGAGGGCGGCGCCCTGCAGATGATCCCGGTCGCCAGCATCGAACCGCATCCGGGCCAGCCGCGCCGGATCTTCCAGGAGGATTCGCTGGCCGAGCTCGCCGCCTCGATCCAGGCGCGCGGCGTCATCCAGCCGATCGTCGTCCGGCCGCACGGCCATCGTTTCCAGATCGTCGCCGGCGAACGGCGGTGGCGGGCGGCGCAGCGGGCGCGGCTGCACGAAATCCCCGCCATCGTCCGCTCGTTCAGCGAGGAGGAGACGCTCGAGGTCGCCCTGGTCGAGAACCTCCAGCGCCAGGACCTCAACGCGATCGAGGAGGCGCAGGCCTACCGCCGGCTCGTCGACGATTACGGCCACACCCAGGAAGAGCTCGGCCGGATCGTCCACAAATCGCGCAGCCATGTCGCTAACCTATTGAGATTACTCGATCTTCCTCCGAAGGTCCAGGTCCTGGTCGGGACCGGGCAGCTCAGCATGGGCCATGCCCGCGCGCTGATCACCGCCAGGGACCCGGAGGCGCTCGCCGAGGAGGTGCTCCGCCGCGACCTCTCGGTGCGAGAGACCGAGAAGCTCGCCAAATCGGGACGGCCGCGCAAGGAGCGGCTGCCGCCGATCGAATATAAGGGCAGCGCCGCCGATATCGCCGCGCTCGAGCGGCAATTGGGCGATCTGCTCGGCCTCAAGGTCCAGATCCGCCACAGCCCCAAGGGCGGCACGGTCAGCCTTTCCTATTCGAGCCTCGACCAGCTCGACATGATCTGCCAGCGGCTCAGCGGCGACAGCTTCTGACGGCCCCCACCCCGGCGCAGGCCGGGGTCTCGTCGAGACCGGCCGTGACTTTTCGTGCTGAGATCCCGGCCTGCGCCGGGAAGACGATCAGGAGTCGGACGACATCATCTGAGCCGCGCCGCCTGGCGGCAGATCGCGAACAATTCGACGTCGGCGGCGATCGGGCCGATGCCGCCGGCGGCCTTGACCTGGCGCTCGGCCTCGGCGAGCCGGGTCATCGCCTTGGCGATGAGGTCGCCGCGCCACTTGCGCAATTGTCCCTCGATGCTGTCTTTCTCCTTGAAAAACAGCGACTTGCCCGCTGACGCCATGACTGCAGAGGGGCTCGATCCCTGCTCGACCTCGGCCCGCAGCCGGGCGAGCAGGGCCATCCGCCGGAGCATCGCCCGGATCAGGGTGATCCCCTCCAGGCCGTCGCCGCGCAGCCGGACAAGCTCCGCCTCGAGCGCCGCCGGGTCGCCGCCGGCGGCGGCCTCGACCAGCCGCGAGAGGTCGCCTTCGTCCGCCGCCGCGCCGAGCGCGTCGACGACGTCGTGGCCGACCGGCTTGGGCGCGTCCGGTCCGGCGTCGGCGTAAAGCGCGAACTTGGCCAGCTCCTGCGCGATCAGCGCGCGATTGCCGCCGCAGCTCTCGGCGAGGCGCCGGGCGACATCGTCGCGGAGGATGAGGCCATGGGCGCGGGCGAGATCGAGCGTCAGCCGCTCGGCGTCGCGCGCGTCGGGAACGTAGCTGGCAAAAGCGAGCGCATTGGCCGCGGCGAGGGCGAGCTTGAGCAGTTTCGAGGTCGGCCGCAGCGCTCCTGCCACCAGCACCACCGGATTGCCCGCCGCGGGCGCCTCGGCCAGCGCCTCGAGCGCCGGCACCGTCTCCTCGCCGGCCGGCTCGACCAGGATCCAGCGGGCGCCGCCGAACATCGAAATCGCCGCCGCCTCGTCGGCGAGCAGAGCGGGATCGGCCTTGAGGTCGGCGCCGGCGAGATCGATCCGCTCGGCCTCGCTCCCCATCGCCGCGGCGAGCGTGGCGACCAGCGCCCGGCTGCCCGCCTCGTCGGGGCCGTGGAGGAGGAAGAAGCGAGTCTCTTCCGACGGCGCCCGCAGCGCCTTCTCGATCGTGGCGCGATTGGCCTTCACCGCTGCCCGCCGCCACCGCGGCGCAAGGCGTAGAGCGCGATCCGGCTGACGATCTGGTCGGCGATCTCGACCGAGAGCCGCTCGAGCGCGGTCTGCTCGGCGGCAAGCGTGGCATATTCGGAACTGACGACGTCGATGCCGGCGTCGGAGCCCGCGGTCGCGTCGAGCAGCACGGTGCCGGCGCGCGCCTCGACCAGCCGGTAGCGCGCCCTGAGCGTCCGCCGCTCGCGCGTCACCGCATTGTCGGAGCGGATGCCGAAGCCGGTAATGTCGTCGTCCAGCTCGACCTCGAGCCGATAGGCGGGCTCGCCATGGCCGTTGCCGAGCCGGTCCTCGAGCGCGGTCCTGACCAGCCAGCCGGCGCGGCCCTGGATCGGCGCGACCGCGACTCCGCGCAGCGCCTGCGCCACCGGCCCGGCGCTGCCGCCCGAATAAAGCGGCCGCAGGGTGCAGCCGGCGAGCGCGATCAGCGCCGCGAGGAGCGTGGCGCCTCTCATGCGACGAGGTTCACCAGCCGGTCGGGGACGACGATCACCTTGCGCGGCGGCTTGCCTTCGAGGCTCCGCGCCACCTTCTCCGAGGCGAGCGCCATTTCCTCGAGCGTCTCCCGCGGCGCGCCCCTCGGCGCGGTCAACGTATCGCGCAGCTTGCCGTTGACCTGGACCGCGATCGTCACTTCCTCCTCGACCAGCAAAGCGGGGTCGGCTTCCGGCCAAGGCGCGTCGGCGATCAGCCCTTCGCGCCCCGCCGCCGCCCACGCCTGCTCGGCGACGTGCGGCACCATCGGCGCGACGAGCCGGATCATCGCCTCGACCGCCGCCACGCGCGAGGCCGAAGCCGGCGCCTTCTCGATCGCATTGGCGAGCTCGTAAATATTGGCCACCGCCTTGTTGAACGCCAGCGCCTCGATATTGGCGCCGACCGCGGCGATCGTCTGATGGAGCTTGCGGTCGAGCGCCTTGTCCTCCCCTTCGCCATCCGGGCCGGCCGAAGCCAGCCGCCAGAGGCGCTGGATGAACCGCCAGGCGCCCTCGATCCCCGCCTCGCTCCATTCGAGGTCGCGCTCGGGCGGCGAGTCGGAAAGCATGAACCAGCGGACCGCGTCGGCGCCATACTGGTCGACGATCGGCTCGGGATCGACGGTGTTGCGCCGCGACTTGGACATCTTCTCGACCCGCCCCGGAATCACCGGCCGGCCCGCAGCAATCGCCGCCTCGGCCTCCTCGGGCAGGAGCCAGGCGCCGGCGGCGTCCTGATAGGTGCGGTGGGTCACCATCCCCTGGGTGAACAGGCCCTGGAACGGCTCGGCGAGGCCGATCATGCCGAGATGCTGGAGCGCCCGAGTCCAGAAGCGCGCGTAGAGCAGGTGCAGGATCGCATGCTCGACTCCGCCGATATATTGATCGACCGGCAGCCAGCGCATCGCCGTCGCCCGGTCGAACGGCTTGTCCGCCGGCTGGCTGGCGAAGCGGATGAAATACCAGGCGGAATCGACGAAGGTGTCGAGCGTGTCGGTCTCGCGCACGGCAGCGCCGCCGCAGCCGGGGCAGGCGACGTTCTTCCACGGCAGGTGGCGGTCAAGCGGATTGCCGGGGATGTCGAAGCTGACGTCCTCGGGCAGCACGACGGGCAGCTGGTCCTTCGGCACCGGGACGGCGCCGCAGGTGTCGCAATGGACGATCGGGATCGGCGTCCCCCAATAGCGCTGGCGCGACACGCCCCAGTCGCGCAGCCGCCAGACCGTGGTTCCTTCGCCCCAGCCCTCCGCCTCGGCGCGGGCGATCACCGCGGCCTTGGCCGCTTCGACGCCCATCCCGTCGAGGAAGCCGGAATTGACCAGCACGCCGTCGCCGCTTTCGGCTTCGCCCTCGACCGGCTTGCCGGCATCTTCCGGCGAGGCCACGACGCGCAGGATTTCGAGCCCGTATTTGGTGGCGAATTCGAAGTCGCGCTGGTCGTGCGCCGGCACTCCGAAAATGGCGCCGGTGCCATAGTCCATCAGCACGAAGTTGGCGATGAAGACGGGCAGCGTCCAGCCGTCGCCGAGCGGATGCAGCGCCTCCGCCACTTCCAGGCCGAGCTTTTCCGCCGTCTCGAGCTCGGCCGCGGTGGTGCCGCCCTGCTTGCAGCGGGCGATGAACGCCGCCACTTCCGGGATCGCCCTGGCATAGCGTTCGGCCATCGGATGGTCGGGCGAAATCGCCACGAAGCTAGCCCCGAAGATGGTGTCGGGCCGGGTGGTGAAGACCTCGATCGTTTCGGGACCATCGTGAACGAGATCCGGAGTGACCTCGAAGCGGAATTTCATCCCCCTGCTCTTGCCGATCCAATTCTCCTGCATCAGCCGGACCTTGTCGGGCCACTGGTCGAGCGCCTCGAGGCCGTCGAGCAATTCTTCGGCGAAATCGGTGATCTTGAGGAACCACTGGTTGAGCTTGCGCCGCTCGACCGGCGCGCCGGAGCGCCAGCCTCGCCCGTCGATCACCTGCTCGTTGGCGAGCACGGTCATATCGACCGGATCCCAATTGACCTCGCTCTGCTTGCGGTAGACGAGGCCCGCCGCGAACAGGTCGAGGAACAGCGCCTGCTCCTGGCCGTAATAATCGGGGTCGCAGGTGGCGAGCTCGCGGCTCCAGTCGAAGGCGAAGCCGAGCCGCTTCAGCTGCGCCTTCATCCGCTCGATATTGGCCCTCGTCCATTCGCCGGGATGGACCTTGCGCTCCATCGCCGCATTCTCGGCCGGCATGCCGAACGCGTCCCAGCCCATCGGGTGGAGCACTTCGAACCCGTTCATCCTTTTGTAGCGGGCGAGCACGTCCCCCATCGTATAGTTGCGGACATGGCCCATGTGGATGTGCCCCGAAGGATAGGGGAACATCTCGAGGATATAGGCCTTGGGCCGGCCGCTCTCGTCGGAGGCCCGGAACGTGCCCGCCTCGTCCCAGAGCTTCTGCCAATGCGCATCGGCTTTTGACGTATTGAAGCGCGATGCCATCGCGGGGGGAGTTTCCTCGCTAGAGTGGGCCTAGCCGGCGATCGCGGCGCGCCGGAGGTCGCGGGCCTTGGTGAGGATGATGTCCTCGAGCCGCTGCACCGTCGCCGCGGTCACCGGCGCATCGACCCACTGGCCGTTCTGCTGGACCTGGCGCGCGGCGGTGACGCGCAGCGCGTCGGCGCGCAGGTCGCGGTCGAGGATCATGGCCGTCACCTTGACCCGCTCAGAGGGGTTTTGCGGGTTCGCATACCATTCGGTGACGATGACGCCGCCGTTGGAATCGGTCTGGGCGAGCGGCGCGAAGGAGAGCGTCTCGAGGGCGGCCCGCCAGAGATAGGCGTTGACGCCGATCGTCGTTACCTGGCTGGCGGCGACGTCGCTGCGCCGCGTCTGGTCCTCGGCCGAGCGGCCGAACGTGCGGTTGATGTCGTCCCGGATGAACTGGCAGCCGGCCAAAGAGAGGGCGCAGGCGGTCGCCAGGCCGAAAGTCAGTACGCGAGCCATAATGGGTCCTTGGAAACGAAAGGGGCGAGGGCCGTTATAGATATCGGCGCGCGCCCGGCAAGCGCTGTTGCGCGCCTCGCTCTGTGGCAGGCGCTTCATCCGCGGGAAAGGCGGATTGTGGGAAAGTTGCAACATGGCGGGGAGATTCACTGGAGCGACGCAGCGCTTTGCTGGGATTCGCGTTCGACTCGTACTAAATCCCCTGGAAGCGGGGAGAAAGGCGTCTTGAGAAGGCTTAGGGCCATCGGCACGGCAGGAAGCGCATCGCTGGTCGCGATGGCGCTGCTGCTCACCCCTGCCTTCGCGACGAGCACCCAGAGGCTCAGGACGAATCGCCAGGCGGCGGCGCTCAACGCGCGGCCGGTGGGCGCGTTCACTCCGGCGGTCTCCGATCCGCGGCTCGCCGCCGCGCTCGCCCGCCGCGGCGCCAGCACCAACAGCGAGTTCCGCTTCACGCCGGCGACGCCGTCGGGCGAGCGCCGCGGCCTCGAGGTCGCGATCCGGGCGCGGGCGAACACGATGGCGGACGCGCAGCGCGCCGCCGGCCCGACCTCCGCATCGGCGGTGACCGCGATCACGCCGAGCTCCTACAATCTCGGCGTCTCGCTGGGCTGGCGGCGCTTCGCCATTTCCGGCGACGTCGCCCAGGCCGATGCCGGCCTGATCGCCGGCACCCGCGAATCGGCCCAGGTCGGGATGAGCTACCGCGCCACCCGCCGGATCGCCGCCAGCGTCGCGGTCGGCGCCGAGCGCACCCAGGGCGCCCAGCGCATCCTCGCCGAGGACCAGGCCTATTCGCTTGACGTCGGCGGCGCCTTCTCGATCGCCCGCAACATCGATGTCACCGCCGGCGCCCGCTACCGCATCGCCCGCGACCGCCTCGAGCCCCTCGCCCACGACAACCGCCGCGACAGCCAGGCGGTCTATATCGGCACCGCGTTCCGCTTCTAACCGCTCCAGGCGTCGATTCCAGCCCAGCCGTAAGCGCCGAACGAGGCGAGCCTCTTGCCGCGCGCCACGTTCATCCCGCCGAGCGCGATCACCGGCAGGTCGGTGCGCCGCGCCAGCCAGGCGAAGCGGGCGAGGCCGAGCGGGCGGGCGCCGGGATGGCTCCGGGTCGGATAGACCGGGGAGAGAAAGACGAAGGCGGCGCCTTCGCGCTCGGCGGCCCGGATTTCGGCGTAGCTGTGGACCGGGGCGCTGCGCATCCCCCGGCCTCGTCCGTGGCTGCCGTCGGCGCCCCAGGCCCGCGCCTGTTCGGCCGGTCCGGCCAGCAGGACGGGGCCGGGAGCGGCCGCCTTCACCCGCTCGAACAAGTCGCGCCGCGCGACTTCTCGAAGGCCGTAGTGGCGAAAGACGATGCCGGCGCCCGCCGGCAGCCGGGCGATCGCGGCGAACAGGCCGTCGCCCTGCCGCTCGTCGGTCATCAGCCACAGGCGCGGCAGAGGCTGGCGGGGGCGCATGGCGCTACCTATAGCAGCGGCGATGGCGGAGTCTTCCCTCGGCGAGGTTCGGACGCGCATCGCCAAGGCGGCGGCGCGGGCCGGGCGCGCGCCCGGCGCGGTCACCCTGATCGCGGTCTCCAAGACCCAGCCGGCCGAGCGGATCGAAGCGCTGATCGAGGCCGGCCAGCGCGATTTCGGCGAGAACCGGGTGCAGGAGGCGCAGGCGAAATGGCCGGCGCTGCTCGCGCGCCATCCGGACGTGCGGCTTCACCTGATCGGCCGGCTGCAGTCGAACAAGGCCGCCGAGGCGGTCGCGCTGTTCGACGCGATCCATTCGGTCGACCGGCCCTCGCTCGTCGCCGCCCTCGCCAAGGAGATGGCCGGGAACGGCCGGCGGCCGGACTGCTTTGTCCAGGTGAACATCGGCGACGAGCCGCAGAAGGGCGGCTGCCCCGTCGCCGAATTGCCCGCCCTGCTCGACTGGGCGCGCGCGCTGCCGCTCGCCGGCCTGATGTGCCTGCCCCCCGAGGGCGTCGAGCCGGCGCCCTATTTCGCCTTGCTCGCCAGGCTGGCGCGGCGTCATGGCGTCGCCGGCCTGTCGATGGGCATGTCGGCCGATTACGAAACCGCGGTGATGATCGGCGCCACCCACGTCCGCGTCGGCACCGCTTTGTTCGGGCCGCGCGGATGAGATTCGAGGCGCTGATCTTCGATTTCGACGGGGTCCTGCTCGAAAGCGAATGGGCGGGCAACAAGCAGATCGCCGACTGGCTGACCGCAATCGGCCATCGGACCAGCGTCGAGCAGGCGATGGAGCATTTCATGGGCCTCGCCGGGCGCGACTTCGTCGCCGCGATCGAGCGCTGGATCGGCCGGCCCGTGCCCGACGATTTCCACGCCGCGCGGGCCGAAGAGGATGCCCGGGCGCTGGCCGAGGGCGTCGAGGAGGTCGCCGGCGCGGTCCAATTCATCCGTTCGCTGCCGGCCGATTTGCCCATAGCGGTCGCCTCGTCGAGCTCGAGCCACTGGGTGAAGAGCCACCTCGCCAATCTCGGCCTGGAGGGTGCGTTCGGCGACAGGATCTTTTCGGGCCGCGAGCATGTCGGGCGCGGCAAGCCGGCGCCCGATCTCTACCTCCACGCCGCCGCCGCGCTCGGGGTGCCGATCGTCCGGACCGCGATCATCGAGGATTCGCCGGTCGGAGTCGCCGGCGCGCTCGCTTCGGGGGCCGAGGTGATCGGCCTCGTCGCCGGCCGCCATTGCGGTCCCGATCATGCCGAAAAGCTCCGCGCCCTCGGCGTCCGGCACATCGCCCGCGATTTCGAAGAGGTCGCGGCGCTGCTCGCCTAGAGCTGGTGCCCGCTTCGGTCCCGTTTCGCGTCGAGATAGGCGCGGTTGTGCACGTTCGCGCCAACTTTCAGCGGCACTTGCGCAACCACCTCGATCCCTTCCGCCCTCAGCGCCGCCACCTTCCGGGGGTTGTTGGTCAGCAATCGGACCACGTTCTGCGGCACTTTCGCCAACATCCGCGCCGCCACCGCGAAATCGCGCTCGTCGTCGCCGAAGCCGAGCCTCAGGTTCGCATCGACCGTGTCGAAGCCCTGATCCTGCAGCGCATAGGCCCTCAGCTTGTTGACCAGGCCGATGCTTCGTCCCTCCTGCCGCAAATAGAGCAATATCCCCCAGCCGGCCGCGGCGATCTGGGCCAGCGCGGCTTCGAGCTGGGGCCCGCAATCGCACTTCAGCGAGCCCAGCGCGTCGCCGGTCAGGCACTCGCTGTGCACCCGCACCAGCGGCGGCTCCCCTGTCGGCGCACCGATCACCAGCGCGACATGCTCCGCGGTGTCGCCGTCCGACCGGAAGGCGATGATCTCGGCCTGCTCGGCGAAGCGGTTGGGCAGCCGCGCACGCGATACGATCCGGAGGTCGGCGCCGGTGCCGAACGTCATGACGTCATCGGCGGAGACGCGCGCCTCCGCCGGTCCCTCGCGGCGGGTGAACAAGGCCGGCAGCAGGCCGGCCAGCCGGGCGAGCCGCAGGGCCGCCGTCGCGGTCGGGGGCGAGCAGAGCGGCGCGGTCTGGAACGGGCCCTTGAGCGGGGTGGCGAGATCCAGCGCCGGATCGGCGACGGCGGTCGCGATGTCGAGATCGAGCCACGGGCTGCGCCGGATCAGCACCGGCTCGGTCGGCAGCGCCTCGCGCTGGTTGGTGAGCTTCAATGTCGCGGCGCGGTTGCCGGAGATCAGCAGGCTCGCCGGAGCCTCGGCGTCGTCGAAGGCGGCGAGGCCGTCGCCGTCGGCGGTCTCCACCGCGAGGAACGAGATGTCGCCGATCGCCACCGGCCAGCCGCGCCGGAGGGCGTCGATCGCGCGGGCGACGTCCCGCGCGCCCATCAGAGGGCGAATTCCGTCATCAGCGGGACATGGTCCGAAGGCCGGGTCCAGTTGCGGCACGGCTCGTAGACCTTGTGCGCCCTCGCCAGCCGGGCGACGTCGGCGGTCGCCCACATATGGTCGAGGCGCCGGCCGCGGTCGTTCCTGGTCCAGTCGGGCGAGCGGTAGCTCCACCAGGTATGAAGCCGCTGCGGCGCGGGATAGAAATGGCGGCCGAGGTCGACCCAGTCGTTGCTTGCCTGCAATCTCGTCAGCGCGTCGACCTCGACCGGGGTGTGGCTGACGACATTGATCAGTTGCTTGTGGCTCCAGACGTCGCATTCGAGCGGCGCGACGTTGAAGTCGCCGGTCATGATCGTCGGGCAGCCGCAGCGTTCCGACCAGCGGGTCATCCGCTCGAGGAAGTCAAGCTTCTGGCCGAATTTGGGGTTGAGGCTGCGGTCGGGCACGTCGCCGCCGGCCGGCACGTAGACATTTTCGAGCCGGATGCCGCAGTCGAGCCGCACCCCAACATGGCGCGCCTCGCCGTTCGCCTGCCAATCGATCCGGTCGTCCTCGCGGATCGGCACCCGCGAGGCGATCGCGACGCCATGGTGCATCGGCTGGCCGCAGATGACGATATGGTTGTAGCCCAGGCGCCGGAACAGCCCTTCGGGAAACTCGCTGTCGCGGACCTTGGTCTCCTGCAGGCAGAGGATGTCGGGCCCTTCCTCGACGAGGAATTTCTCGACGATCTCGATGCGGGCGCGGATCGAATTGATGTTCCAGGAAGCGATCTTCAAAGCGGAGGACATGGCGGCGGCTTAGCGGCAGCTTTGCTGCCTGTCGATGTTGGGGGGCGGCGTAGCCGGACATGGAAGGGCCCCCGCTCCGGGGGCGTGGAGCGGAGGCCCACCAAGCGTTGCTACGCGAGGTCAATTGCGCGGTCCGGTTTGGGCAACAGGGGGAAAACCCAAACCGAGGCCGGCAATTGCAGCTTCGAGACTAGGCTCGCCGACCTGTCGGGCCGATGAACGAATTGTGGCCTTTTTCAGCCGCGCGGCCCGCGTCGCCGGGTCGGCTCGCGGTAGCGGAACGCAGCGTCGGCGACCGGCACGTTGAAGCGCTGGTTGGACAGGCGGACGGTGGTGAGGTTGTTCTGGGCGTCGCGGGTGTTCCAGCCTTGCAGGACCAGGCCGGCCGGCGCCCCGGCGACCTTGGCGAAGGCGATGGTGATGGTGCCGAACTCGCGGCGGCGGGCGTCGCGGGCCTCGATCATCAGCACCTGGGCGTCGTTCTGGACGACATGGGCGAAGCGCGCGAGATCCTGGTTGGGATCGAGCAGCACCGACAAGGGCGAATCGTTGATCGGCCAGCGCTGGCGCTGGCCGACGTCATAATCGATGAAGGTAAGGGCGCGGCCGTCGCCGACGATCAGCATGTTGGCGCTGCGGCCATAGTCGAAGCGGACGCGGCCGGGGCGGCGGATGGTCAGCGTGCCGGAGAGCGATCGGCCGCGGCGGTCGCTCTGGGTGAAGGCTGCGGTCATCGTGTCGACCGCGCGCAGATGCGCCTGCACCTGGGCGAGCCCGGCCGGCTCCGCCTGGGCGTGGAGCGCGGCCGGCGCCGAAAGAGCGAGAGCGAGCGCGACAAATCGCTGCATGAGGTCTTCCTTCGAAACGGATCTGGGTGGCGATATGGCGCCGGCCCCTTGAATGTCCAGTGAACCCGCCGGTTCCGCCGCGTCAGACCAGGGGCCGCCCCTCCGGGTCGACCAGCACTTCGCGGCGGCCGACATGGTCGGGGGCGCTGACCACGCCTTCTTTCTCCATTCGCTCGATCAGGCGGGCGGCATTGTTGTAGCCGACGCGCAATTGCCGCTGGAGGTAGGAGGTCGAGGCCTTCTGGCTCTCGGCGACGACCTGGACCGCCTTGCGGAACAGCTGCGTCTCGGCATCGTCCTCGCCGATCGGCTGGCCTTCGAACATGTAGCCGCCATCCTCGGGCTCCTCGGTGACCGACTGGACATATTCGGGGCGGCCCTGGGCGCGCCAAAAATCGGCGACGGCGCGCACCTCCTCGTCGGAGACGAACGGGCCGTGGACGCGGGCGATCTGCTTGCCGCCCGGCATGTAGAGCATGTCGCCCTTGCCGAGCAGCTGCTCGGCGCCCTGCTCGCCGAGGATCGTGCGCGAATCGATCTTCGAGGTGACCGAGAAGGAGATGCGGGTCGGCAGATTGGCCTTGATCACGCCGGTGATGACGTCGACCGAGGGGCGCTGGGTCGCCATGATCAGATGAATGCCGGCCGCGCGCGCCTTCTGGGCGAGGCGCTGGATCAGGAACTCGACCTCCTTGCCGGCGGTCATCATCAGATCGGCGAGCTCATCGACGATGACCACGACCTGCGGCAGCACCTCGTAATCCAGCTCCTCCATCTCGTAGCGCGGCTGGCCGGTCTCGGGGTCGTAGCCGGTCTGGACTCGGCGGCCCAAAGGCTGGCCCTTCATCCTGGCCTCGCGGACCTTGGCGTTGAAGCTGGACAGCTGGCGGACGCCGACCGACGCCATCATCCGGTAGCGCTCCTCCATCTGCTCGACCGTCCATTTCAGCGCCCGGATCGCCTTGGCGGGCTCGGTGACGACCGGTGAGAGGAGGTGCGGGATGTCGTCATAGACGCTCAATTCGAGCATCTTGGGATCGATCAGGATCATTTTGCACTGCTCGGGCGTCAGCCGGTAGAGCAGCGACAGGATCATGCAGTTGAGGCCGACCGACTTGCCCGAGCCGGTCGTTCCCGCGACGAGCAGGTGCGGCATCGGCGCCAGATCGGCGACGACGGGATCGCCGGCGATGTTCTTGCCGAGGATGATCGGCAGCTGGGCGACCTGATCCTCGAAAGCGGGGCTGGAAATCAGCTCGGAGAGGATCACCATCTCGCGCTTGGCGTTGGGCAGCTCGATGCCGATCACCGAGCGGCCGGGGATGGTCGCGACGCGGGCCGACAGCGCCGACATGTTGCGGGCGATGTCGTCGGCCAATTGGATGACCCGGCTCGCCTTGATCCCGCTCGCCGGCTCCAATTCGTACATGGTGACGACCGGGCCGGGACGGACCTCGACGATCTCGCCCTTGACCGAGAAATCGTCGAGCACCGATTCGAGCAGCCGCGCATTACGCTCGAGCGCCGCCTTGTCGAGGACGACATTGGCCGGCGGCGGCGGCGGATTGAGCAGATCGACCGAAGGCAGGGAATAGCTGTCGCCGAGAGCGAGCGAAGGCTGACGTTCGCGCAGCGGCCGGCGGACAGCGTCGCGGGCGCGGTCGGCGATCACCGGGCCGCGCGGCTGCGCCGCGGCGATCACCGGCGCGCGCGCGGGCCGGTGCTCGGGCGCCGGAAATTCACCATCTTCGCCCATATCCGCCTCGGCGCCGAGCGACCGCCGCGCGGCGAGCCAGCGCCGCTCCTCGGCGGTGAGGCCGAGGCCGATCAGGCACAAAGCGAGGCCGATCGCGGCGGCGATCGCGATCAGCGCGATCCGGAACGGCGCGACGATGCCGCTGTCGCCGAGGAAGGACAGGCCCCAGTCGATCAGGCCGGCGAGCGCGAGGCCGATCGCCCCGCCCCAGCCGGCCGGCAGGCCGTTGACGGCGCCGCCGGCGAACAGCCCCGCGGCGCCGCCGATCAGGGCGATTCCGAGCATGGTGGTGATCAGCGCCCGCAGCCAGCGCCCCGGCTCGGCGCCGCGGGCAAGCCTGAGGCCGATCACGAGGATCACGGGGAGCAGCAGGCCGACCGGCGGCCCGAGCAGGACGAGCAGGAAATCGGAGCTCCAGGCGCCGACGCCGCCCATCCAATTGCGGACCGGCCCGGCGGCGTCGGTGTTCAGCGAGGGATCGCTCGGATGATAGCTGACCAGCGCGACCAGCGCGAACAGGGCCATGGCGATGAGCAGCAGACCGCCGAACAGGCTGCGCGAGCGGCGGGCGAGACGCCTGCTCCCGTCGCGCCATTGCGCGAGCCGGCCTGGCGGGTCCCTCTGCGCCGTTGCTGCCGCCATCTCCATGTGCCCCAAATGTTCCCGCCGTCCTTCATGCGCCTGCCGGGAGTCCCCGGTCAAGCGCTTGGCGTTGCACCGCTGCATCGCTAAGCGGTGAAAATGCAGCAGGCGGACGTCATCATCCTCGGCGGAGGCCTGGTCGGGCTCAGCCTTGCGCTCGCGCTCGACCGGCACGGTCTGGCCGCGCTGGTCGTCGATCCGGCAGATCCGGCGGCGCAGGTCGCGCCGGCCTATGACGGCCGCGCCACCGCCGTTGCGAGCTCGTCCTGGCGAATGCTGGAGCTGCTCGGCGTCGCGGCGCGGCTCGATGGCGTGACCTGCCCGATCCGGGCGATCCGCGTCAGCGACGGGCTGGCGCCGGGCGGCATCCTGTTCGATCCCGCCGACGATGACGATCCGCTGGGCATGATGATCGAGAACCGGCTGTTGCGCGGGGCGCTTCAGGAGAGTGCGCGAGAGGCGGCGCGGATCGCATTGCTGATGCCGGCGCGCCCGGCCGAGATCGTCCGCGATGGCGGCGGCGTGCGCGTCGCCCTGGAGGATGGACGGCTGCTGGCCGCGCCGCTGCTGGTCGCCGCCGAGGGCCGCAATTCCCCGAGCCGCGAGGCGGCCGGCATCCCGCTTGCGCGGTGGGCTTATGATCATGTCGCGATCGTTGCCACCATTGCCCATGTCGAGCCGCATCGCGAGACCGCCTATGAGATTTTCTATGCCGGCGGCCCGTTCGCGATCCTGCCGATGCTGCCCGGCGAGGACGGCAGGCCGCGCTCGGCGATCGTCTGGTCGGTCGCCAAGCGCGACGCCGCGGCGATCCTCGGCCTGCCCGAACCCGCCCTGGCGCACGAGATCGAAAAACGGATGGGCGGCTTCCTCGGCGCGGTCGCGCTCGCCGGGCCGCGCTGGACCTATCCGCTCGGCTTTCACCATGCCGCGCGGATCACGGATTTGCGGCTGGCGCTGGCGGGAGACGCCGCCCACGGCATCCATCCGATCGCCGGCCAGGGGCTCAATCTCGGCTTTCGCGACGCCGCGGCGCTGGCCGAGGTGCTGGTCGAAGGCGCGCGGCTGGGGCTCGACCTCGGCGACGCCCAATTGCTCGATCGCTACGACCGCTGGCGCAGCCTCGATACGTTCATGGTGGCGATGGCGACCGATTCGCTGACCCGTCTCTACGGCGTGCCCGGACGGGCTGCCGCCGCGGTCCGACGATTCGGCATGGGCCTCGTCCAGCGGGTCGGGCCGGTGAAGCACCGGCTGATGGCCGAAGCCCGCGGCGAATCGGGCGAGCTGCCGCTGCTGCTGCGCGGCCTGCCGATCTGAACGGGCCTATTGCATCGTCTCCGGCCCGTCGGCGCCGCCCGGGGCCATCCGCTGGAACTGCATGAACTGGACGAGCAGGTCGGCGCGCTCGGCAAGGTCGGCGGCCTCGAGCAGGGCCTGTTTCGAGCCGACGTCCAAAGGCGCAATCTGGGCGATGCCGTTGACCAGCATCTCGTCGTCGAGCCGCGACACCGATTCCCATTCGACCATGTAGCCGAGGGCATCGGCATAGCGCCGCGCCTCGCGCTCGACATCGGCGCGCTGGGCGATGCCGAGCACCTGATCCTCTTCCTCGTGGAAGCCGCCGCGATCGGCGTCGATCTGGCGGTAAGGCGTGTCGACCTCGGCCTCGCGGGCGATCCGGAACCGGCTGAGGCCTTCGAGGACGAGATTGAAGCGGCCGTCGTCGAGCTCATCGCAGGTGCCGATCCGGCCGAGGCAGCCGATTTCGAACAGGGCCGGCGGCTCTTCCCCATCCTTGGGCTGGACCATCGCGATCAGCCGGTCGCTCGCCAGCGCATCGCGGACCATCGCCCGGTAGCGCGCCTCGAAAATATGCAGCGGCAGCTGGCCGCGCGGAAACAGCAGCGCCCCGGCGAGCGGGAAGACCGGCACCCGAAGGAGCGCCGTCGCCATCAGCCGAAGAGGATCGCAGAGAGGCGGCGCCGCTGCGCCGCGGCCCAAGGGTCCTCGAGCCCGACCGCCTCGAGCAATTGCAGCAGCCGGATGCGCGCCGCGCCCTCGTTCCAGTCGCGGTCGCGGGCGATGCTCTCGAGCAGTTGCTCGGCGGCTTCGTCCCGCTTCCCCTGCGCGGCAAGCGCGCCGGCGAGCTCGTAGCGCGCCTCGAGGTCGTCCGGAGCGGCGGCGATCCGCGCTTCCAGCGCGGCGGCGTCCGCCGCCGGCGCGGCCTCGGCGAGCGTTAAGGCCGAGCGCGCTCGGGCGATCGCCGGGTCCTTGTCGATCTTTTCGGGCAGGCCTTCGAGCCTGGCGCGCGCCTCGTCGGCGCGGCCGGCGGCAAGCAGCGCCCGGGCGAGCCCCGAAATGGCCTCCGGACTTTCGGGAGCCATGTCGACGATCTGCTGGAAGATATTGGCCGAGCGCTCGGCATCGCCCTCGCCGAGCACCTGCTCGCCCATCGCGATCAGCGGCTCGATCTCGGCCTCGAGCTGCTGCGCCTCGCCCTCGACGGGGAGCTGGGCGAGGATCTGATCGAGCGCGCCGGTCAGCTGCCCTTCGGTCCGTGCCGAGCTCAGGTCCGCGACCGGCTGGCCCTGGAAGAAGGCATAAACGGTCGGGATCGACTGGACCCGGAACTGGGCCGCGATCAGCTTGTCCTCGTCGACATCGATCTTGATCAGCTTGACGCCGCGGTCGGCATAGCTTGCGGCGACCTTTTCGAGCAACGGCGCGAGCTGCTTGCACGGCCCGCACCAGTCGGCCCAGAAATCGAGGATGACGAGGCTGGTCATGCTCGGTTCGACCACCTCGCGCCGGAATTTCTCGACCGCCTCGCGCTCGGCTTCGCTCAACCCCAGTGTCGCCACTTCACATGCTCCGGATCCGCCCTATCTAACGCCCTATGTGGGATGGCGGCTCCGTCTGCCAAGCCCGCTTCTTCTGGGGTTGCCGGCCAGAATGGCCCATGCTAGCAGCCGCCGCCTTACCCGGGCCGGTCCGCCGGCTCCGCTCAGAGCGGGCGTAGCTCAGGGGTAGAGCACAACCTTGCCAAGGTTGGGGTCGAGGGTTCGAATCCCTTCGCCCGCTCCATTCTTCGCGACGGGCCGACGGGGCCACCGGCCGGAAGAACAGAAATCGAACGCAATGAATGGGGCGACCGGCGCTCCGGTCTGCGATTCCAAATTGAATCTCTTTACAACAACTTGTCCGGGGAGATTCATATCGCAGCTCATATTCCGGGTTGTCTTTGAAATCTCATGGAAAAATTGGCTAGTTCACGATTTGGACTTCTATCTGAGATTCTTGGATTCTGATATGTTGCTCGATTCACTGGGGGGTTCGCATGAAGGTCCTCGGAATTCACGCGACGGGCAAGGAGGCGGCCGACAAGATCACAGCTACGGGCTTCAGGCCCGGGCGAAGCCTGGCGAATTATCTCGGCGAAGGCGCTTACTTCTACCTCGTCCACGGCCATCGCGGTTACCAGAATGCGACAGAGAGCGCGGAGAGCGTCGCGCGGCGCAACCATCGAAACATTGCGTTCCTCCTCGCAGACATCTGCATCGATAACGCGCTGAACCTCCAGAACCCTGTTATCCGGCCGCTTTTCGCGACGTTCGGTGCAGCCTTTGACCGGAGAGTCGCGCGACTGGGCCTCCACGTAGAGCCCAACGACAACGCGTCCTATTATCGTCCGGTCTCACATCTTACGATCGAGGCCTTCCGGCGCAGCATGGAAGCGGTAGGGGGGCGTCCATTCGACGTGCTGAGCGCGCGATTTGCCCTGAAGGGCCGCGACATCGACGTCGAGTTGCCGCCCGAACTCTGTGTGAAGCGCTCCCGGGCCCTCGTGTCCATCAAACCCTGCCTGCCGATCGACCCGGATTTCTTGCAGTCCTCCGATCCTGCCAGCTGGCCCTGCGCAGACGGGACGATCAAGGCCGCCGAACAAGCCGGCCATCTGATCGCCGCAATCGACGACCGCGATCTCTTCGATCTGATCTCGTCAATCTACCAGGGCTCGGACGGATATTGGCAAGATCGGCAGCCACGTTTTGCTAAATCGGGTCCGGTCCGCCTCCTTTACGACAGCCGGCAATTGGAGGCCGCGGCCGAAATTGCCAGCGTGATTCTGGCCGAGGCGCCCGCAATCCAGCCTTCGAATCTCGCAAGAATCGCGTCCGCCCGCACACCGCCCGCACAGGAGGTCCTGGATAGGCTTGTCGAAAAGACCGGTGGCGTCGTCGCCCTCTTTGCACCGCAGCAGGCCGAAATGGCAGCGCTCTTGATCACCCTTGCCGAACGTCGCCCTGAAGTCCCTATCCTCGCTTTGCTGAAGGCCTCTGCGAATAGCGATGCCGTCGATTCCAAGGTACCGATCATGATGCGAAGCCGGCACAATCTGTGCTGCCTCACCGTTCCCAGGCCACAACTGCTGCGCGAGCTCGTCAGGGGCTTCATGCATGACAGATGGACCGACGGAGTGGCACTGCTGGACATCGAACGGGAAATGGCAGCGCGGCATGGCTCAACGGAGATGCGCCACCGCGATGCGCGCACGATAGTCGAGGCGTATCATGCTCGCCAACCCGTTCTGCTCTGATCCGGGCGCCGGTCCGCGTCAGGCGTCTGGCGCGCTGGTCGCAGGCACGATCTTTCGCGGATTGCCCGACAACCCGCGCGAGGCGGCTGAAAGGCTGCTCGGCGAGCTGATGGTACGCGAGCAGACGATCAATCTGTCGAGTCTGGTCAATTGCTTTCGGGATTGCGATCTGATGGAAGCTGATATCAGGGGGGACGGTTATTGTCTGCCAGCTGGGCTGCTGAGCAAAAAAACCCTGATCGTCATTCCTTCCAAGGGGCAGGGGGAAGAGCGCCGTCGGTTCACGTTGGCCCACGAGCTTGGGCATCTTGCCTGTCACTACCGCGACAACAGGGATTTGATCCTCGACGAGGAGCGTTGGTGCGATACCTTCGCATCTGAGCTGTTGATGCCGAAAACTCGGGTCGCCGCCTTTGCACGAACCGTCACCACGCTCGCAGATTGGCTCAAATTCCCGCAGCATTTCAAAGTGTCGCGGTTGGCAGCGGCGCGTCAATTGTGGGAATATTGCTCAGTGGCAATGGTTACCAGAAGGCTGAATGCCGAACCGGGTGATCCTCGTTACGACGCACTTCGCAGTGAGATGATCGCGCTTGCGCAGGCCACTGCGGGATCGGGGGACAGGTTCCAAAGGCTCAGCGACGGCACCGAATGCTTCATTCGGGAGCCTCGAAATGAGCCCTATGTCGCCGTGGCGCAGGCCTAGGATCCGGACAATTTGGAAAAGCAGCTTCGGGGCGATTGCCCAAAGAGAGTCATCCCGGCGAACCGGGGCCGGTGAACATCTTGGGTTTGGGACAGGCTTAAACGCCTGTGGGGCCTGCCAGCTCCGGGTCCATGGGTCCCGGCTTTCGCCGGGATGACTCTGAAATCACTCGCCACTCCACGAGCCAATTGAATAAGGACCCTAAGACAGGCGTCCGGCGACGGTCCGATCCCCTTTTTTCCGCGTAGGTATTCCGACCCGGGAATTGAAACCCACCCCTCCCCGGTCTAGTCGCCCGAACCGATGAGCTACGCGGTCAAAGAGATTTTCTATACGCTCCAGGGCGAAGGCCGGAATGCCGGCCGGGCGGCGGTGTTCTGCCGCTTTGCCGGCTGCAATTTGTGGACCGGGCGCGAGCGCGACCGTGCGGCGGCGGTCTGCGGCTTTTGCGACACCGATTTCGTCGGCACCGACGGCAACGGCGGCGGCCGCTTCGCCGATGCGGGCGCGCTTGCCGGGGCGATCGCGCGCGCCTGGGGCGGCGGCGCGGCGGCGAAACGGCTGACGGTGCTGACCGGCGGCGAGCCGCTGCTCCAGGTCGATGGCGAGCTGATCGAGGCGCTGCACGAGGCCGGCTTCGAGATCGCGGTCGAGACCAACGGGACGATTCCGCCGCCGCCGGGCCTCGACTGGCTCTGCGTCAGCCCGAAGGCCGGCGCGGAGCTCGCAATCGTCGCCGGCGACGAGCTGAAGCTCGTCTTCCCGCAGCCCGGCGCCGAGCCCGAGCGATTCCAGGACCTTGCGTTCGACCATCTGCTGCTCCAGCCGATGGACGGGCCGTCGCGCGCCGCCAACACCGCCCTGGCGGTCCAATATTGCCTCGATCATCCGCGCTGGAAGCTGTCGCTCCAGACCCACAAGCAGCTCGGCATCCGATGACCGCGCCGGCCGGCACCGCGATCCTCCTCTTCTCCGGCGGGCAGGATTCGACGACCTGCCTCGGCTGGGCGCTGGAGCGATTCGAGCGGGTCGAGACGATCGGCTTCGATTACGGCCAGCGCCACCGCGCCGAGCTCGACGCCCGGCCCGCCATTCTCGCTGCGATCCGCCGCGACTTTCCGCGCTGGGCCGGCCGGCTGGGCGGCGACCAGGTGATCGACCTGGCGGTGCTTGGCCAGATCAGCGAGACCTCGCTCACCCGCGACGTCGAGATCGCGATCGCCGAGAGCGGCCTGCCCAACAGCTTCGTGCCCGGCCGCAACCTCCTTTTCCTGACCTTCGCCGCGGCGCTCGCCTGGCGGCAGGGTGCCGGGCATCTCGTCGCCGGGGTCTGCGAGACCGACTATTCCGGCTATCCGGATTGCCGCGACGACACCATCAAGGCGATGCAGCGCGCCCTCAACCTCGGCATGGACGCCCGCTTCGCCATCCACACCCCGCTGATGTGGATCGACAAGGCCGGCACCTGGGCGCTTGCCCACGCGCTCGGCGGCGCGGCGTTCGTCGAGCTGGTGCGGACGGAGACGCACAGCTGCTATCGGGGCGATCGCGAGACGACGCACGATTGGGGGCACGGCTGCGGGACCTGCCCGGCCTGCATGTTGCGGGAAAAGGGCTGGCAGGCCTATCGCGCCTCATGATCACGATCGCTCTCCTCCTTGCCCAGCCGGCGCCGGCGCCGCTGCCGGCCGATCCGCCGGCGATCGTCACCACCGCCTCGGGGCTGCGCTTCGAGGTGCTTCGGCCTGGAACGGGGCGCCGGCCGACCGCCGCGGACGCGGTGCAGGTGACCTACGAGGTGCGGCTCGCCGACGGTACTTTGGTCGATTCGACCGCGCAGCCGGCGGGGCTGCGCGTGGCGGACGCGATTCCGGGCTTCACCGAGGCGCTGCTGCTGATGAACCAGGGCGGCGAGTACCGCTTCCGGGTGCCGCCGGCGCTCGCTTACGGCGCGCAAGGCTCGCCCGGCGCGGTCCCGCCCAATGCCGAGCTGGTCTTCACCGTCACTTTGCTGCGCGTCGGCCGGGCCGCCGCGCCCTGATCAGCGTGGCCGGGCCGGGCGGGCCGGCCGCGGCGCCGGCGCCGGCCGCGCCGCCGCGGGTGCGGGCGCCGGCGGGGCCGCGCGCGGTTCGAGCAGGGCCGCGGTTTCGATCGTGTCGAGCGCCTCGCGCGCGGCGACGTAGAGCCGCGCCCTGCCGATCCAGCCGGCGGCACTGTCGCGGCCGGGAATCCGCATCACTTCGGCGAGCGCGACGTCGACCTGGCCCGCTTCGAGCCGCTCGCCGGCGCGGCGCAACCGCTCGGTCGGCGCCGGCGACGGCGTGTCGCGCCGCCTGACCGTGATCAGCCCGCCCAATTCGGCCTTGAACGCGGTCCACCAGCCCGCATCGGGCGGGGTGCCGATCAGGCGCGGCCCGGCTTCCTGGAGGCCGAGCTGCAATTCCTGCAGAGTCACCGGGTTGCGCGCGGCGAGCAGGATCATCCCGACCGCGCGAGGCTGGCTCGCCCCGAACCGTTGGCGGAGCAGGGCCTCGAGAAAGCCGAGCTGGACGCCGCGATCGAGCGCGCGACGCGCGGCGAAGGCCACCAGCAGGCCCTCGGCGCGATCGGCATTGCCGACCGCGGCGCGCGACTGGGTGTCGAGCTGGGCGATGCGCTGCTCGAGCGCGGCGACGCGGCGGCCGACTTCGGGATCGATCAGGATCCGTTCCGGCTCTTCGCCGGGGGCGGCGGGCGCGGGCGACGCGACCTGCGGCGCCGCGGCGGCCGGCTCCGGCGGGGTCTGGACCACCGCCGGCGGAGCGGGAGGAACGATGCCGAGCGCCCGCGCCCCCGCCTGCCAATGACCGAGGATGTAGCCCATCGCGCCGAGGCCGAGCAGGAAGGCGACGCCCGGCAGGATCAGCGGCCGCAGCCAGGAGCGACGGGGCGGATAGGTCTCAACCGGATCGTAATCGCCGTTCATCTGCGCGCAGTCTGGCACAGCTTGGCGGCAAGCTCCAGCAAGGCTTGGTCGCGCGGCGCCGCGGCGATCGCGACCGAGCGCCAGCCCGGCCCCGCCGCCGCCGCCGCCGCGGCGCTGATCGCCGCGATCCGAAAGCCGTTGCGCCGAGCCCCGGCCAGCTCGGCAAGGCGCGCCGCCGCACGCGGCGAATGGAGCAAAGCGAGCGCTTCCTCGGCACCTGCGGGCAGCGCGCCGGAGGGATCGGCCGCGTAAACCGAGAGGTGAACGACCCCAGCGAGCGGGACATGGTCGCGTCCGCCGAGGTGGAGCAACGCCTTCGCTCCGTCGCCATGGACCAGGTCCAGCAGCGCCGCGCCGTCGGAAGGCCCGATCCGCACGTCGGCAAAGCCCGCGGCGCGCGCCGCCTCGCCGGTGCGCTCGCCGACGGCGTAGCAGGGCAGGCCGAGGAACGGCGTCATGCCGTCACCGCCGAGCCGGGCGGCGTTGGCGCTGGTCAGGAGAATTGCGTCGAAGCCCGCCGGATCCGGCGGCGACCAGGCGAGCGGGCGGACGGTGAACAGGGGCGCGACGATCGGCTCGAGCCCCAGCGCCCGCGCCCGCGCCGCGGTCTCGCCGGCACCGGGCTCGGGGCGCAGGATCAGCACCTTCATGGCGAGAACATCGCCCGCAGCGCCGCGCTCGCCTGCGCAAGCAGCCGCCGCGCGAGGTCCTCCGGCTCGCCGTCGCCGGCGTGCACCTCGCGGCCGTCGGCGCTGAGGATCTCGGCCCGGAGGCGGCCGCCTTCGGCAAGCGCGGCCACCGCGGAATGGCAGTCGCCGCCGAGCGCGGCGAGGAAGGCGCGCTCCGCATCGACCGCTTCATGGGTGGGGCGATCGTCGATGGCGGCGAGCAGGACGCGCAGATCGTCGCGATCGGCGAGGATTTCGACGCCGATCGCGCCCTGCGCCGGCGCCGGCAGGAGGTCGAGCGGGATGCCGGCGTCGATGCCGAGCCGGTCGAGCCCGGCAGCGGCGAGCAGGGTGGCATCGACCTCGCCGCGCGCGACCTTGGCGAGCCGGGTCTGGACGTTGCCGCGGATCGGCAGCGGGTGAAGGTCCGGCCGCCGCGCGAGCAGCTGGGCGGTCCGCCGCGGCGATGAGGTGCCGACGCGAGCGCCTTGCGGCAGGGCGGCGATGCTGTCGGCGCCGATCAGCCGGTCGCGCGAGTCGGCCCGCGCCAGCATCGCCGGAATCGCCAAGGAAGCCGGCCGGACCGTCTCGACGTCCTTCATCGAATGGACCGAAAGATCGGTTCGGCCGGCGGCGAGCCAGGCGTCGAGCTCGCGCGTCCACAGCGCCTTGCCGCCGAGCTCGGCGAGCGGCCGGTCCTGGACGACGTCGCCCGAGGTGACGATCGGGACAAGCTCGACGGCGCGGCCATGGGCGGCCTGCACAGCCTCGGCGACGAGCCGGGCCTGGGCGAGCGCGAGCGGCGATCCGCGGGTGCCGATGCGGAGCGGGCGGTCCATAGCGCGCTTGTGCTAGACGCTCCGGCAATGGCAGGGAAGGCTGCGATGAGCCTGATCCTCGGTATCGAATCGAGCTGCGACGAGACTGCGGCCGCCCTGGTCGCCTCCGACCGGCGGATTCTCGCCCACAAGCTGGCGGGGCAGGAGGAGGCGCACCGGCCCTATGGCGGCGTCGTCCCCGAGATCGCTGCGCGCGCCCATGTCGAGATCCTGCCGCGGCTGATCGAGGAGGTGCTGGCGGAAGCGGAAATCGCGCTGGGCGAGATCGACGCGATCGCGGCCACGGCCGGCCCGGGCCTGATCGGCGGGGTGATGGTGGGGCTCGTCACCGCCAAGGGCCTCGCGCTGGCCTCCGGCAAGCCGCTGATCGCGCTCAATCATCTCGAGGGCCATGCGCTGTCGCCGATGCTGAGCGACCCCGATCTTCACTTTCCCTATCTGCTGCTGCTCGTCTCCGGCGGCCATTGCCAATTGCTGTTCGTCGAGGGCGTCGGCCGTTACCGCCGCCTCGCCACGACCATCGACGACGCCGCCGGCGAGGCGTTCGACAAGAGCGCGAAATTGCTCGGCCTCGGCTTTCCCGGCGGTCCGGCGGTGGAGCGGGCCGCGGCCGAAGGCGATCCCCGCGCGGTGCCCTTGCCGCGGCCGCTGGCCGGCTCGGACGAGCCCCATTTCTCCTTCGCGGGGCTGAAGAGCGCGGTCATGCGGGCAAAGGAGAGCGGGCGTTACGCCGATGCCGATATCGCCGCTTCCTTCCAGCAGGCGGTCGTCGACTGCCTGGTCGACCGCACCGACCGGGCGCTCGCCCGGTCCGGGGGCGCCACCGCGCTGGTCGTGGCCGGCGGAGTCGCCGCCAATGCGGCGATCCGGGCGGCGCTGACCGGGCTCGCCGCCGCCCGCGGCCTTCCCTTCGTCGCTCCGCCTCTGTGGCTGTGCACCGACAATGCGGCGATGATCGCCTGGGCCGGCGCGCTGCGCTTCGAGGCCGGCATGGTCGATGGCCTCGACGCTCCGGCCCGCGCCCGCTGGCCGCTCGATCCGGACGCCGAGCAGGCGCGCGGCGCGGGGGTGAAGGCGTGAGGCTGGGCGTGATCGGCGCCGGCGCCTGGGGGACGGCGCTCGCCCAGGTCGCTGCCGGCGGCGGCGAAGAGGTGCTGCTCTGGGCGCGCGAGGCCGAGGTGGTCGACGCGGTCAACGCGCGCCATGAGAACGCCGCCTTCCTCGCGGGCGTGCCGCTCGCCGGGACGATCCGCGCCACCGGCGACCTTGCCGATCTTGCGGAATGCGAGGCCTTCCTCATCGTTACGCCGGCGCAATATCTGCGCGCCGTGCTCGGCGGCCTGGCCGCGCGCGGGCGGCCGCTCGTCCTTTGCGCCAAGGGAATCGAGGATTCGACCGGCCTGCTGATGCACGAGGTCGCGCACCAGGTTCAGCCCGAATCGCCGATCGCCGTCCTGTCCGGCCCCACTTTCGCCCACGAGGTGGCCGCCGGCCTGCCGACCGCGGTGACGCTCGCGGTCGAGGATAAGGCGCTGGGCGAGCGGCTGGTCGCGCGGATCGCGCGGCCCGCTTTCCGGCCTTACCTGTCCGAAGATGTCGCCGGCGCCGAGGTCGGCGGCGCGGTCAAGAACGTGCTCGCCATCGCCTGCGGCGTGGTCGAGGGGCGCCGGCTCGGCCTCAACGCCCGCGCCGCCCTGATCTCGCGCGGCTTTGCCGAAATGACCCGCTTCGGCCTCGCCAAGGGCGCGCGCGCGGAGACCCTGGCCGGCCTCGCCGGGCTCGGCGACCTGGTGCTGACCTGCTCTTCGACATCGTCGCGCAATTTCAGCCTCGGCAAGGGGATCGGCGAGGGCGCCCGGCCCGCCGATCTGCTCGCCGACCGCAAGACCGTCGCCGAAGGGGCGTTCACCGCGCCGGTGCTGCAACGCGCGGCCCGAGCCCTCGGCGTCGACATGCCGATCGTCGCCGCGATCAATGCGCTGCTCAGCGAGGAAGCGTCGGTCGACGAAGCGGTCGGGCGCCTGCTGGCGCGGCCGTTGCGGAGCGAGGGGGTTTGAGCCCTTTCGCCGGGGTGACGGCCGGTCGGGGCCGTCAGAAATCGCGGCAGATGCCTTCGCTCTCCCAATCGCCGTAGCGGGTCGGTTCCCTGCCTTTGGGGCCGCCGCTCTCCTCCTCCGCCTCCTTCGCCTCAGCGGGCTCCGGCACCGGCGGGCTCGGCGAGAGGTAGGCGGGCGGCTTCAGATGGGGCGGGCGCTCGGCCATTCGTTGCATTCGGCTCCTGTCCCGCCCACATTCCCCGTGGAGGAACGAAAGACAAGATGAACACCCTGCGGACGACCATGCTGCTGGCGGCTCTCACCGCCTTGTTCATGGCGCTCGGCTATACGCTCGGCGGCTCGGGCGGCGCCCTCGTCGCGCTGGCCGCCGCCGCCGGCATGAACCTGTTCACCTACTGGAATGCCGACAAGATCGTGCTCCGCATGCATCATGCGCGCGAGGTCGACGCCGAGAGTGCGCCGGAGCTCGTCGCCATCGTCCGCGGCCTCGCCGCGCGCGGCCGCCTGCCGATGCCCAAAGTCTATCTGATCGACGAAGACCATCCCAACGCCTTCGCCACCGGCCGCGATCCCGAGCATGCCGCGGTCGCGGCGACGACCGGCCTGCTCGCGATGCTGACCCGCGACGAGGTCGCCGCGGTGATGGCGCACGAGCTCGCCCATGTCCGCAATCGCGACACGCTGATCATGACGATGACCGCGACCATCGCCGGCGCGATCTCGATGCTCGCCAATTTCGGTCTCTACTTCGGCGGTCGCGACCGAGGCGGCAGCGCGCTGGCGATGATCCTGGCGGTCATCGTCGCGCCGTTCGCGGCGATGCTCGTCCAGCTCGCGATCAGCCGCACCCGCGAATATGGCGCCGACAAGGGGAGCGCCGAGATTTGCGGCAATCCCCGCGCGCTCGCCTCGGCGCTGGCCAAGCTGGCCCGCGGTGCCGAGGCGATCCCCAGCCCGGTCGCGGCGCGCAACCCGGCTGCCGCCGCGCTCTACATCGTCCCCGGCCTCGGCCGCGGCGACAGCTGGTTCTCGACCCATCCCGCGACCGAGAACCGGATCGCGGCGCTCGAGGCGATGGCGCCCTCGCTGCCGCCGCAGCGGCGCCAGGCGAGCGCGCTCGATCCGCTCGGGCGGCGCGGCTGAGCAAGGCCGATCCGCCGGGCACGGCCGCGCGCCGCGCCGCCCTGCGCCTGCTCGATGCGGTGCTGCGCAAGGGGCTGCCGCTCGAATCGGCGCTGGATGCCGCCGCCCGCGACCTCGTCCGCGCCGACGATCGCGCCTTCGCCCACGCCATCGCGGCCGAGGCGCTGCGCCGCCTCGCCGATCTCGACGAATTGATCGACCATGCGACGAGAAAGCGGCTGCCCGACGACGCCAAGGCGCGGTTCGCGCTGCGCATCGCCCTCGTCCAGGCGCTGGCGTTCGATACGCCGCACCATGCCGCCATCTCGACGGTGCTGCCGCTGGTCGACGGCGGCCCCCGCAAGCTGGTCCACGGCGTGTTCAGCACGGTGATGCGGGAGAAATGGGCGCTGCCCGACGTGCCCAACCTGCCCGCGCCGGTCGTCGAGCGCTGGCGCAAAGCCTGGGGCCCGGAGGTCGTGGAGGCGGCTTCGCGGCTGATGGCGACGCCGCCGCCGACCGATCTCACCGGCGAACCCCCCGCGGAACTGGCCGGCGTAAGCCTGATGCCCGGTCATCTGCGAGTCGATCGCGGCACGGCGATCGCCTATGAGGACGGCCGCTATTGGGCGCAGGACATTTCCGCCTCGATCCCCGCCAGGCTGCTCGGCCCCGGCGAAGGCCTGACCGCGCTCGATCTCTGCGCCGCGCCGGGCGGGAAGACGATGCAGCTCGCTGCCGCCGGCTGGGACGTGACCGCCGTCGACGTTTCGGCAAGTCGTCTGGCGCGACTTTCCGACAATCTCGCGCGCACCGGGCTGAAGGCCGAGCTGGTCGCGGCCGACGTGATGGCATGGCAGCCGCCCGCGCTGGCCGATGCGATCCTGCTCGACGCACCCTGTTCAGCGACCGGCATCTACCGCCGCCATCCCGACGTCCTCCACCGCGTCCGGCCGCGGGCGATCGCCGAGCTGGCCGGGATCCAGCAGGCGATGCTCGGCCGCGCCGCCGGCTGGCTGAAGCCGGGCGGCGCGCTGGTCTATTCGGTTTGCTCGCTGGAGCCCGAGGAGGGGGAGCGGGTCGCCGAAGCCTTCCTCGCGCACCACCGGGATTATGCGCTCGCCGAGCAGCAGCGCATCCTGCCGGGGGCCTGGGAGGCCGAAGGCGGCGCCGACAGCTTCTTCATCGCCCGTTTCGTCCGAAATAAAGGGGGATAAGTCCGGCCTCTTCCTTGCCCCCCGACTCGGGCGGATGTTAGGATCGCGGCCGTGCAGCAGCCGGTCCGCATTTCCCCCTCGATCCTATCGGCGGACTTCGCCCGGCTGGGCGAGGAGGTGCGGGCGATCGACGAAGCCGGCGCCGACTGGATCCATGTCGACGTGATGGACGGCCATTTCGTGCCCAACCTCACCATCGGCCCGGTGGTGGTGAAGGCGCTGAGGCCGCATACGGCAAAGCCGCTCGACGTCCATCTGATGATCGCGCCCGTCGACCCCTATATCGAGGCGTTCGCCGGGGCCGGCGCCGACATCATCACCGTCCATCCCGAAGCGGGCCCGCATCTCCACCGCACCATCCAGAAGATCAAATCGCTCGGCAAGCGCGCCGGCGTCTCGCTCAATCCGGCGACGCCCGCCAAGGCGCTCGATTATGTGATCGAGGAGGTCGATCTGGTGCTGGTGATGAGCGTCAATCCGGGCTTCGGCGGCCAGAGCTTCATCACCGGCCAGCTGAAGAAGATCGAGGCGGTGCGCAAGCGGATCGACGCGACCGGCAGGGCGATCGACCTCGAGGTCGACGGTGGCATCGACCGGGACAATTGCCGGCGGGTGATCGAGGCCGGCGCCGACGTGCTGGTCGCCGGCACCGCCATCTTCCGCGGCGGTGCGGCGGCCTATGCGGAGAATATCAGGGGCTTAAGGGGGTGAGCCTCCTCGAACGGGTGGAGAGCGAGACGGGCGAGGGCGAGATCGAGCCGGGCAAGAGGCTGATCCGGGTCGGCGACGACCGCGGCCTCTCTCTGTTCGAGCGCCTCAACTACCGGCTCCACCGCTTGGCCTGGCGCACGCCGCTCCACGCGCTGCGCCTGCGCGGCCGGGTGCCGTTGAAGCTGATCGCGGTGCCCAAGGACCCGATCGCCGGCGACAAGGCGGCGGGCGAGGCCCTGCTCGCGGGAAGCCTTCTCCATAACGGCACCGAGGTCCCCGTCGCCGGCCTGGATTTCGCGACGATCGGAATGCCGGAAGACTTCACCGTCTATCTGCAAAGCTTCGCCTGGCTGCGCGACCTTTCTGCGGCGGCGACCCGCGAGCGCGGCGCCAAGCTTGCCGAAGGGATCACCCGCAAATGGCTCGCCGCCTTCGCCGAGCGGATCGGCGAGCCGGCCTGGCGGGCGGACCTGTGGGGCCGGCGTGTCCTGTTCTGGACCGCTTATGCGCCCTACATCCTGTCGAGCACCGATCCGGTCTACCGCTCGAGCCTGCTCTACGCGCTCGCCCGCGGCGCCCGGCATCTCGAGCGCACCGCCGACAAGGTCCTGCCGGGCCTGCCGCGAATCACCGCCTGGAGCGGCGTCATCGCCGCAGCCCTCGTCGTCCAGGGCGGGCCGGCGCGCCTCAAATCGGGCGAAGCCGGGCTCAGCCGAGCGCTCGGCGTGTCGCTGCACGACGATGGCGGCCTGGTCAGCCGCTCGCCGACCGAGCAGATCGCGGTCGTCGAGATCCTCGGCCAGCTCCGCGCCGTCTATGCGGCGGGCCGGCGCGAGGTGCCGGACTGGCTGGCCGAGGCGCTGGCCGCCGCGGTCGGGGCCTTGCTTTCGGTGACTCTGGGCGACGAGGCGCTGTCGAGCTGGCAGGGCGGCCATATGGCGAGCCGCCGCCGGGTCGCCGCCGCCGCCGAAGGGGCGGGGATGGAGGTCGGGGCGCTGCGCCAGGCGCGCGGCTGGGGCTATCAACGGGTCCAGGCCAAGGCGAGCGTGCTCGTCTTCGACGCCGCGCCGCCGCCGCCGCCGCGGGCGTTGAACGGCGCCTGCGCCTCGACGCTCGCTTTCGAGTTCAGCGACGGGCCGGGCCGGCTGATCGTCAATTGCGGCGGCGTCGGCGAGTCGCACGGCGCCCTTCCCGCCGGCCTGGTCCACGCCCTGCGCACCACCGCCGCCCATTCGACGCTGACTCTGGGCGACCGCAATTCGACCGCGATCCACGAGGACGGTTCGCTGGGCCGCGGCGTCAGCGAGGTCGAGCTGGTCCGCGACGATACCGCCGGCGTCGGCCGGGTCGAGGCGAGCCATGACGGCTATGCCCGGCGCTACGGCCTGATCCACGAACGGCGCCTCAATCTCTCCAGCGACGGCCGTCAGCTCGGCGGCGAGGACCGGCTGATCTCGACCGGGCGCCGGCGCAGGGGCGAAGCGATCCCGTTCGCCGTCCGCTTCCATCTCGCGCCGGCGATCGAGGTGACCTCGACCGCCGACGGCCAGGGCGCGCTGCTGCGGGTGCGGGGCGGCGCGGTCTGGCAGTTCCGCTGTCGCGGCGGCCAGCTTGCCGCCGAGGACAGCCTGTGGGTTGACGGCGAGGCGCGGCCGCACGCGACCCTCCAGCTCGTCGTCAGCGGCGAATCGCCGCCCGAGGGCATGACGATATCCTGGGAGCTCAAGCGGGCCTCCTGACCATGAGCATCGAAGGACGAACATGTCGGACGTGAAGATCGCCCGGGCCCTGCTCTCCGTCTCGGACAAGACGGGGCTCGCCGAGCTCGGGCAGGCGCTGGCGCGGCACGGCGTCGAGCTGGTTTCGACCGGCGGCACCGCCCGGGCGTTGCGCGAGGCCGGGCTGGCGGTGCGCGACATCGCCGATCTCACCGGCTTTCCCGAGATGATGGACGGGCGGGTGAAGACGCTCCATCCGAAGGTCCATGGCGGCCTGCTTGGCGTGCGCGACGACCCCGCCCATGCCGCCGCCATGGCCGATCACGGCATCGCCGCGATCGACCTCGTCGCCGTCAACCTCTATCCGTTCGCGGAGACGGTGATGAAGGGCGCCGATCGGCCCGAGATCATCGAGAATATCGACATCGGCGGGCCGGCGATGGTCCGCTCGGCGGCGAAGAACCATGATGGGGTGACCATCGTCACCGACCCGGGCGACTATGCCGAGCTGATCGCGGCGCTCGATGCGAGCGGCGGCATGACGTCACTGGAGTTCCGCAAGCGACTGGCAGCAAAGGCTTTTTCCGCAACCGCGGCCTATGACGCGATGATTTCCTCCTGGTTCGGCTTCGCCGATCAGGGGCAAATGTTCCCCGACACCCTGCCCCTGGTCCTGAACCGCCGGGAGCTGCTGCGCTACGGCGAGAACCCGCATCAGCAGGCGGCCTTCTACGCGCCCGCCGGGCCGCATGGCCGCGGCATCGGCCAGGCAAGCCAGGTCCAGGGCAAGGCGCTCAGCTACAACAATTACAACGACGCCGACGCCGCGCTCGAGCTGATCGCCGAGTTTCGCGACGCGGATCCGGCCTGCGTCATCGTCAAGCATGCCAATCCCTGCGGCGTCGCCACCGCGGCGAGCCTAAGCGAGGCCTATGCGGCCGCCTTCGCCTGCGATTCGGTCTCGGCGTTCGGCGGCATCGTCGCGCTCAACCGGCCGCTCGACGGCGCCACCGCCGAGGCGATCGCGGCGATCTTCACCGAGGTGGTGATCGCCCCCGAGGCCGACGAGGCGGCCAAGGGGGTGTTCGCAGCGAAGAAGAACCTGCGGCTGCTGCTGACCGGGGCGCTGCCCGATCCGGCCCGGCCGGGCCTGGCGGTCAGGTCGATCGCCGGCGGCTGGCTGGTCCAGTCGCGCGACAACGGCCGGATCGCGGCGGCCGATCTCCGGGTGGTGACGAAGCGGGCGCCGAGCGAAGGCGAGCTGGCCGATTGCCTATTCGCCTGGACAATCGCCCGCCACGTCAAATCGAACGCGATCGTCTATGCGAAGGACGGCGCCACCGCCGGCATCGGCGCCGGCCAGATGAACCGGCTCGAATCGGCGCGAATCGCCGCCTGGAAGGCGAAGGATGCGGCCGAGAGAGCGGGCTGGGCGGAGCCGCGGACGATCGGCTCGGCGGTCGCGTCCGACGCCTTCTTCCCCTTCGCCGACGGCCTCTTGGCCGCGATCGAGGCGGGGGCAAGCGCGGTGATCCAGCCGGGCGGCTCGATCCGCGACGCCGAGGTGATCGCCGCCGCCGACGAGGCCGGCATTGCGATGGTCTTCACCGGCATGCGCCACTTCCGCCACTAGAAAAATAGGGACTGTCCCTATTTTTAGGGCGTCGAGATTTCCGTCGGCGGCAAAGCGGGCTCTTCGAGGCCGTGCTTGCGGAACAGGGCGCGGTCTTCGTGGGTGAAGCCGCGGTGCCAGACGACCAGCCCGAAGGCGGTGAGGATCGCCGGCACGCCGACGGCAAGCTCGATCCATTCGAAGCGCTTCGGCAGCAAGGTGAACAGGAAGCCGACCACGGTCGCCGCCGCGCCCGCCCAGACCAGCGACCAGCGCCAGCCCTGAACGGGCGCGCCGAGCAGCCGGCAGAGCAGCCGCGCCTTGAGGATCGAGGCCATGCCCAGCGCCAGCGCCAGCGCCAGCGCCGCGCCCGCCGCCTGATAGGCCTGCGGCCAGCCGAGCTCGCGCATGGCAAGGATGATGCCGACGGTGAGCAAGGCCTGGACCGCGATCATCAGCGTCGAGATCATCAGATTGCGGTGGCGGGCGACATAGACCAGAGCCGATTCCGAGACCGCCGCGGTCGCCGCGATCACCTCGGCGGCGAGGAGAAAGGCCAAAGCGGCGGTGCCGCCGACGAATTGCGGGCCGACCAGGCCCATCAGCGCCTCGCCCGGTATGCCGAGCGCGAGCGCGATCGCCGCCTGGGCGGCGATGATCCAGAAGCCGACCTGCCGCACCTGCCGCGCCACCGCCGCCTTGTCCCCTTCCGCGAGCTTCTGGGTGATGACCGGGGCGAGGATCGGATCGAAGCTGGTCTTCAGCTTCTGGGGCATCGAGGCGACCTGCTGGGCGACATAATAGAGGCCGACATAATAAGGCGCGACGAACAGGCCCAATATGGCGATGTCGAGCCGGCGCGAGCCCCATTCGATCGCGTCGGCGGCGGCAAGCGGGATGTTGCGGCGCGCCACCGCCATCAGCGCCGCCGGATGGGGCTTCCAGCCGCGCGCCACGCCGTAGCTCGCAAACAGCCGCCACAGGGCTGCGGCGAGGCCGGCGACGACCGAGACGACATAGGCGATGATCAGCCCGTCGCGGTGGAAATGGGTGACCACGAGCAGGCCGGCGGCGAGGCTGATCACCCAGGGCTCGACGATCGCCCGGACGTGCACCGTCGAGCCGACGTCATGACGATAAGCGAGCGCGGCAAGGGCGACGTCGGCGCCGGCGATGCCGAAGATGACCAGCGGCAGCAGCCATTCCGCTCCCCTGATGTCGCCGGCCGGAAACATCGCCTGGGGGAAGGCCATCAGGATCGCGCTCGCCGCCGCCGAGGCGATGAAGGCGGCGAGCAGCCCGTCCATTACCACGCAATTGTGCGGCTGGCCGGTGGTCGAGAGCTGCTGGGCGAGGCCGCGCTTCAACCCGAGGGTGGCGAGCTGGGCGGCGAGCTCGATGACGATCACCGCATAAGCGAAGCGGCCGAGCAGGTCGGGCCCGTAGAACCGGCCGGCGATGAACAGGAAAGGGATGCGGGCCGCCAGCCTCAGCAGGAAGCCGAGGAAATTGGTGCGGCCGCCTTTGGCCAAAGCGGCAATGTCCTTGTCGGGGCGGGGCCGCGCGGCGGTCAATGCGCCGCGCCCCAGTCCGGCCCGGTGCCGATCTCCACGCCCAGCGGCACGCTCAGGCTGATCGCCGGCTCGGCGGCCCGCTCCATGACCTCGCGGATGACGGCCGAGGCGGCGCCGGCATCCTCTTGCGGAACCTCGAACACGAGTTCGTCATGGACCTGCATCAGCATCCTGGTCCGTCCAAGCCCCTCGGCCGCGAGCGCCGGCGTCATCCGCGCCATCGCCCGCTTGATGATGTCGGCGGCGGTGCCCTGGATCGGCGCGTTGATCGCGGCGCGCTCGGCACCCTGGCGCTCGTGCTGGATCTTCGACTTGATCCGCGGGAAATGGGTCTTGCGGCCGAACAGGGTGGTCGAAAAGCCGGTCTCGCGCACCGCGTCGAGCGTGTCGGCGATATAGCGCGAGATGCCGGGGAAGCGCTCGAAATAGCGGTCGATGATCGCCTGCGCCTCCTCGGCGGTGACTCCGAGCCGGCTGGCAAGCCCCCAGCGCGAGATGCCGTAGAGGATGGCGAAGTTGATCGTCTTGGCCGAAGCGCGGGTGTCGCGGTTGGCGGCGCCGAACAATTCGATCGCGGTCATGTTGTGGATGTCGTCGCCGCGCGCGAACGCCTCCCGCAATTGCGGCACGTCGCAGATATGGGCGGCGAGGCGAAGCTCGATCTGGCTGTAATCGGCCGAGAGCATGAGGAAGCCGGGCTCGGCGATGAAGGCGTCGCGGATGCGGCGGCCGATCTCGGTGCGGATCGGGATGTTCATCAGATTGGGGTCGGTCGAGGCGAGCCGGCCGGTCTGCGCTCCGGAGAGGGAATAGGAGGTGTGGACCCGGCCGGTGTCGCGGTTGATCTGCTCCTGCAGCGCATCGGTATAGGTCGATTTCAGCTTGGTGAGCTGGCGCCAGTCGAGCACCAGCTGGGCGATCGGCACGCCCTCGCGCGACAGCCGCTCCAATTCGGTGACGTCGGTCGACCAGGTGCCGGACTTGCCCTTGCGCCCGCCCGACAGGCCCATCTTGTTGAACAATATGTCGCCCAGTTGCTGGGGCGAGCCGATCGTGAACTTGCAGCCGGCCTCGCCGCAGATCCGCTCCTCCAGCCCGGCGATCTGGGCGTTGAACTCGGCCGACAGCGATTTGAGCACCTCGCGGTCGACCTTGACCCCGTCGCGCTCCATCGCCCCGACCACCGCCACCATCGGCCGGTCGACCAGCTCGTAGACCCGGGTCGCCTTCTCGAACGGCAGCCGGGCGCGGAAGCGCAGCCACAGCCGCAAGGCGACGTCGGCGTCCTCGGCCGCATAGGCGGTCGCCTTGTCGAGCTGCACGAGGTTGAAGGTGATCTGCTTCTGCCCCGTCCCGCAGAGATCCTTGAAGGCGATGCATTCATGATCGAGATGCTTCCTGGCGAGGTCGTCGAGCGCGTGGCTGTTGAGCCCGCCGGCGTCGAGGTTGAAGCTCATCACCAGCGTGTCGTCATAGGGTGCGACGATGATCCCGCGCCGCTCCAGCACCACCCAGTCGAACTTGAGGTTGTGGCCGATCTTGAGCACCGCCGGGTCCTCGAGCAGCGGCTTCAGCTTCGCCAGCACCAGCGCCGAAGGAAGCTGGTCGGGCCGCTCGGCGAACATGTCGTCGCCGCCATGTTCGAGCGGGATGTAGCAGGCCCGGTTGCAATCGACGGCGAGGCTGATGCCGACCAGCTTGGCGCTGACGCAGTCGCGGCCGTCGGTCTCGGTGTCGAAGGCGACCCGGCCGCGGGCATAAGCGTCGGCGATCCAGCGGTCGAGCGCGGCCTCTTCGGTGACGGTCTCGTAGAGCGAGCGGTCGATCTTCGGCTCGGGCCGGACCTCGCGCTGGGTCGTCGCCTCGGTCGCCGTCGGCGCCGCGGCCTGCGCCTGGGCGCCCAATCGCGCGAGCAGCGAGCGGAAGCCGTGATGGTCGAGGAACTCGCGCAGCGGCTCCTCGGGAATGCCCTTCATCGCCAGCGCCTCGAGCGGCTCGGGCAAGGGCGCGTCGCAGACCAGACGAACGAGCTCGCGCGACAGCCGCGCCATCTCGGCATGCTCGATCAGATTGGCCTTCAATTTGGGCTTGGCGATCTCCTCGACATGGGCGAGCACGGTTTCGACGTCGCCATATTGCTGGATCAGCTGGCTGGCGGTCTTGGGGCCGATGCCGGGCACGCCGGGGACGTTGTCGACGCTGTCGCCCATCAGCGCCAGCACCTCGCCCAGCTGCTCGGGCGGGACGCCGAACTTCTCGATCACCTCGTCGCGGCCGATCCGCCGGTCGTTCATCGTGTCGAGCATGTCGAGGCCGGGCTCGATCAGCTGCATCAGATCCTTGTCCGAGGAGACGATGGTCACCTGCCAGCCCGCCGCGAGCGCCGCTTTGGCGTAGCAGGCGATGATGTCGTCGGCCTCGAGCCCGTCCTCCTCGAGGCAGGGGATGGAGAAGGCGCGGGTGGCGTCGCGGATCAGCGGGAATTGGGGGACGAGCTCGGGCGGCGGCGGCGGCCGGTTCGCCTTGTACTGGTCGTAGAGCCGGTTGCGGAACGTGCTCTCCGAAGCGTCGAGGATGACGGCGAGGTGGGTCGGCCCGTCGGCCTTGTTGAGGCTCTCGGCGAGCTTCCACAGCATGGTCGTGTAGCCGTAGACCGCGCCGACGTTGAGGCCGTGCTTGTTGGTCAGCGGCGGCAGCCGGTGGAAGGCGCGGAAGATGTAGGACGAGCCGTCGACGAGATAGAGATGCTGGGAAGGCATGGGCGCAAGGTCTAGACGAAGGGGCACCGGCTGCAAACCGTCTGTTGGCCCCGGCGTGGCTGCGGCGGTCGGGCTCGGACGGCCGCGGAAGGTGACAAATGTTCAGCGCCCATAAGCGAAAAGTAATCCGCCTCTGTTTTCAGCGAAAAGCGAGGAGCGCCCAGGCGCAGCGGATGATCGAGAGTCGGGTTGCGGATCATGGCAAGACCAGGCGCCACGACTTCCTCCTTGTCGCTGTTCCCTTTCTGTTCATATATCATCGCGTAAGGCTGCGTTAAAGGGGGCTGGGGCAGAAAGCCGGCGATGAACCGCCGCCGCTTCCTGCTCGCCGCTTTGGCGATCTCCTTTGCCGCCGCGCCCGCTGCCGCGCAGCGCTTCGAGCCGACCCGCTTTTCGGTGGAGGTGACAGGGCGCGGGCCGGACGTGATCCTGATCCCGGGCCTGACCTCGGGGCGCAGCGTCTGGCGGGCCACGGCCGCGGCGATTCCGGGCTATCGCTACCATCTGATCCAGGTCGCGGGCTTCGCCGGCGAGCCGGCGCGCGGCAACCGCACCGGGCCGGTGGTGGCGCCGCTCGCCGAGGAGATCGCCCGCTACATCGCCGACCGCCGCCTCGACCGCCCGGCGATCGTCGGCCATTCGATGGGCGGCACGATCGCGATGATGATCGCGGCGCGGCGGCCGGAGCTGATCGGCCGGATCATGGTCGTCGACATGCTGCCGCAGCCGGCGGGCCTGTTCGGTGGCTCGGCCCGCGACGCGGCGCCGCTCGCGGATTTCATGGCGACGCCGGGTGGCAGCCGCCTGTTCAATTCGCTGATGGCCGTGTTCAGCCCGCCCGAGGTCGCCCGCGGCAGCGACCCCGCCGTCGTCGGCCGCGCCACCCGCGAGCTCGCCACCATCGACCTCAGCGGCCGGCTGGCGCGGATCCGGGCGCCGTTCACCGTGGTCTATGCCTCGCCCGACCGCCTCGCCAGCCCTGCCGTCGACGACAGCTTCGAGCGCGCCTACGCGCCGGCGCGCAACGTGCGGCTGGTCCGCATCGACGGCAGCGGCCACATGGTGATGCTCGACCAGCCGGCGCGCTTCCGGGCGGAGCTGGCGCGGTTTCTCGCGCGCTGAGCGGTCAGTAGCGGTAGAGGCGAATCCGCCCGTAGTTGAAGGTGGCTCTCGTTGAACGCCTGACCGGAATGTATTCGCCGTTGAAATCGAGCGACACCTGCCAGCCGAAGCCGGTCGCCAGGCCGGGCCCGGCCACGAACCCTGCGTGCACCCTGAAATCCGGCTGAATCGGATCCGTCCGGACGACCTCCATCGAGGCGAGGTCGCGCAGGTCGAGCGACGCGAGGTCGGCCTGCGGATCGTGGCAATCGGCCAGCTCGCGGCGGGTGCACTCGATCGGGCCGGAGCGGCGCTGGCGGGCCCTGCGGATGATGTCCTGGAGCGCCACCACTCCGGCCCAGCGCTCTCCATGGCCGCCATAGTGGAAGAAGCGCGGCGCATGCGAGCCTTGCGAGGGATCGGGCAGAACCGGGCCCGCGGCCGCGCAAAGGCGCGCCTGCTGCCGCTCGTCCGGTTCGAGCGGACCTAGCGGCCCGTCGACTTCGCCAACGACCTTGTAGACCTCGCTCACCGAGTAACCGCGGATGGCGGGAGGTGCGGCGCGATCTTCCTCGCGCACCAAAGTCACCCGCAGCACCGTCGCTTCGCAAAGGCCGGGCAGGCCCGTGCCCTGCGGGGCGGTGGCGAAGGCGACTTCGACCGGGACGTCGCCATTCCTCTCGATGGTCATGGTGACGAAGCGCGAGGCGATATCGCCGAGCAGGGCGCGGGCCGCCTCGATCGTCGGCAAGGCGAGCACTTCATCGCGGCTTCGCTCCGCGGGCGTGGGCGTCTGCGCGTTCACGCTGGCGGCGAGGATCAGAGGAGCGATCAGCACGGACGAACGCAAATCACGGGCCTCCTCAGGGTGCCAGCACCGTATCCACCGCTTTGGCCAGAGTCTTGGGATAATCGAGCGTGTAGTGGAGGCCGCGGCTCTCCTTGCGGTGGAGGGCGGAGCGGACGATGAGGGCGGCGGTCTGGAGCAGATTGCGCAGCTCGATCAGGTCCGGAGTGACCCGGAAGTGGCCGTAATAATCCTCGACCTCCTCGGTGAGCAATTTGATCCGGTGGCGGGCGCGCTCGAGCCGCTTGGTGGTGCGGACGATGCCGACATAATTCCACATGAAGCGGCGAATCTCGGTCCAGTTCTGCTTGATCACCACCTCCTCGTCGGAATCGGTGACCCGGCTCTCGTCCCAGGCGCGGATCGGCGGCGGCGGCGCCAGCTCGTCCCAACGGGCGGCGATGTCGGTCGCCGCGGCGTCGCCGAAGACGAAGCATTCGAGCAGCGAGTTGGAGGCGAGCCGGTTGGCGCCGTGCAGGCCCGACTGGCTGACCTCGCCGACCGCGTAGAGGCCGGGCAGATCGGTCCGCCCGGCGAGATCGATGACCACGCCGCCGCAGGTATAATGCTGGGCGGGGACCACGGGAATCGGATCGGTGGTGATGTCGATGCCGAGCTCGAGCAGGCGGGCGTGGATGTTGGGGAAATGCTCCCTGACGAAGTCGGGCGGCTGGTGGCTGATGTCGAGATGGACGTAATCGAGGCCGAGCCGCTTGATCTCATGGTCGATCGCGCGCGCCACCACGTCGCGGGGCGCGAGCTCGGCGCGCGCGTCGAAATCGGGCATGAAGCGGTGGCCGGTCTCGGGGATTTTCAGCCGGCCGCCCTCGCCGCGCACCGCCTCGGTGATCAGGAAGTTCTTGACCTCCAGATTGTAGAGGCAGGTCGGGTGGAATTGCATGAACTCCATGTTGGAGACCCGGCAGCCGGCCCGCCACGCCATCGCGATGCCGTCGCCGGTCGCGCCCCGCGGCGCGGTCGAGAACAGATAGACCCGGCCGGCGCCGCCGGTGGCGAGCACGGTGGCGCGCGCGGTGAAGGTCTCGACCTTGCCGCTGCGGCGATCGAGCGCATAGACGCCCCAGACATGGCCGTCGCCCGAATAGCGCTCGCCGTGGCGGCTGGTGACGAGGTCGATCGCCACCATGTCGGGCACGAACGCGATGTTGGGATCGGCCGCGGCGGCCTTTTCGAGCGCCTGCTGCACCGCCCAGCCGGTGGCGTCGTCGACATGGACGATGCGGCGATGGCTGTGGCCGCCCTCGCGGGTGAGATGCCAGCCCGCGCCGCCGCCGCCGGCGTTGAACGGCACGCCCAGCGCCGCCAGCCGGGCGATCGCCGCCGGCGCGCTCTCGACGACGAACTCGACGGTGGCGCGGTTGTTGAGCCCGGCGCCCGCGATCATCGTGTCCTCGACATGCGCCTCGAACGTGTCGCCCGGCTCGAGCACCGCGGCGATCCCGCCCTGCGCCCAGCCGGTCGCGCCCTCGCCCTTGGCCAGCACCGCCACCTTGAACCGCTGCGCCAGATTGAGCGCCGCAGTCAGCCCGGCCGCGCCGGAGCCGATGACGATGACGTCATATTTATGCTCAGCCATCCGTCCCGGTCGCTCGGGTGAGGTTCAGGAAGACGTCCTCCAGATCGGGCTCGCGGGTCGAGACGTCGACGATGCCGAGCCCTTCCTTCTGCAGCGCGGCGAGCACTTCGCCGGCATTGACCCGGTCCTTGCGGTAGGTGATCGCCAGCGTGCGATCGGCCTTCAACTCGATCTGCTCGAAGCAGGGCGCGTCCGGCGCCCGCGCGACGTCGCGGTCGACGACCACCTCGACGACCTTCTCCTGGGCCATGCCGACCAGCGTCCGGGTCGTCTCGTTGGCGATCAGCTTGCCGTGGTTGATGATCGCGATCCGGTCGCAGAGCCGCTCGGCCTCCTCCAGATAATGAGTGGTGAGGACGATGGTGACGCCCTGGGCGTTGAGGCCGCGGACATAGCCCCAGAGCTGCTGGCGAAGCTCGACGTCGACGCCGGCGGTGGGCTCGTCGAGCACCAGGATCGGCGGCGAATGGACCATCGCCTTGGCGACCAGCAGCCGCCGCTTCATCCCGCCCGACAGAGTCCGCGCATAAGCGTCGGCCTTGTCCTCGAGCCGGACCGCGCGGAGCAGCTCCAGGGTGCGCCGATCGGCTCGGGGGATGCCGTAGAGCCCGGCCTGGATCTCGAGCGCCTCGCGCGGGGTGAAGAAGGGGTCGAACAGGATTTCCTGCGGGACCACCCCGATCGAGCGCTTGGCGTTGCGCGGATGCTCGTCGATGTCGAAGCCCCAGATCGTCGCGCTTCCGCCGGTCTTGGTGACGAGGCCGGCGAGGATGTTGATCAGGGTCGATTTGCCGGCGCCGTTGGGCCCGAGCAGGCCGAAAATGCCGCCGCGCGGCACGTCCAGCGTGATCCCGTCGAGCGCGCGCTTGCCGCCGGCATAGGTCTTCTGGAGATCGTCGATCGAAATCGCGGCTTCGGCCATGGCCGAGGGGAATAGCCCGACTTTCGCGCCTAGCGAAGCGGATTGTCCTTCGCTATGGCCGGGGCCATGGCCGCGACCGACCCGCTCACGCCCGAAATCGCCTTTACCGACCGCGCCCGAGTCTGCTGCGACGGCGCCACAGAGACTTCTCCGGCGCTTGGCCATCCGCGCGTCTGGCTGCAGATCGACGAGAAAGGCTATGTCGATTGCGGCTATTGCGACAAGCGCTTCATCCTCAAGGGCGGTCCGGCCGACCGGGGATGAGGACGCTCCTCGCCGCCGCATTGCTGGCCGCCGCATGGCCGGCGCAGGCAGCGAGCCTCGACTGCCGCGCGGTCCGGGCCGTGACCAATGGCGACGGGCGCAATTTCGCCGACCTCAATTTCGAGGCCCGGCCGCGGGCGCGGCTGCCGCTGCGGGTGGGCCGGGGGCCCGGCGTCGTCGCCAATGCCGAGACCTGCGACACCGACATCGACGAGACCAGCAGCGACATTGCCTGCGAATGGGTGTTTGCGGATTATGTCGCCGCCGCCGGCTTCTACGACGGCCTCCTCGATCGCCTGCGCGTCTGCCTCGGCCAGGCCGTTGCGGAAGCCGAAGCGGACGCTCCGCCGGAGAGCGAGCCGGCGGCAGCCACCGAGCGCAAGATGCGGGCGAACGAAGCCGAGTTCACCCTCGCCCGCTGGGAGACCGAGCTCGAGCTCAGCCTGACCGAGGAGCCGCAGCCGGCTTCGGTCCGCTACCGGGTGAAGCTCAGCGCCGATTCCAGCCGCAACGGGGACTAGCCCGTCGACCAACCGTCCTTAGACATTGCGCCATTTGACCCTATATCGGGCCGATGACCCCCGATCCCCGCCGCTTCCTCTACCGCCCCGACGGCCTCGACCCCGACGCCGCCTTGAGGCTCACCGCCGACGCGCTCAAGGCCTGCGACGACGGCGAGCTCTATCTTCAATATACCGCTTCGGAGAGCTTCGGCTTCGACGACGGCCGGCTGAAGACGGCCGATTTCAACACCCAGGCGGGGTTCGGCCTCAGGGGCGTTTCCGGCGAGACCACCGCCTTTGCCCAGGCCAACGAATTGAGCGAGGCGGCGATCCGCCGCGCCGCCGAGACGATGGCGGTGCTCGACCCCGCCGGCGAGGCCCGCCCCGCGCCGCCGCGGCGGACCAACGCCCGGCTCTACACCGATGCCGATCCGCTGAGCCTGATCCCGTTCGCGCAGAAGGTCGCGCTCTGCCAGCGGATCGACGCCGCCGCCCGCGCCCGGGACCCGCGCGTCGCCCAGGTCTCGGTGGTGCTCGCCGGCTCGTGGAGCGTGATCGACATCGTTCGCGCCGACGGCTTCGTCGCCCACGACGTGCGGCCGCTGGTGCGATTGAACGTCCAGCTGGTCGTCGAGCAGAACGGCCGGCGCGAGTCCGGCTATCACGGGCTCGGCGGCCGCTATCTCTACGACGATCTGTTCGAGGAGGCGGTCTGGCAGCGCGCCGTCGACATGGCGCTCGCCCAGGCGCTGGTGAACCTCGAATCGGTCGCCGCGCCGGCCGGCGAGATGACGGTGGTGCTCGGCCCGGGCTGGCCCGGCGTGCTGCTGCACGAGGCGGTCGGCCACGGCCTCGAGGGCGATTTCAACCGCAAGGGCACCTCGGCCTTCTCCGGCCGGATCGGCGAGCGGGTCGCCGCGCCCGGTGTCACCGTGATCGACGACGGCTCGATCGGCGCCAAAAATGGAGGGGGGCGCCGCGGCTCGCTCACCATCGACGACGAGGGCACGCCGACCCAGCGCAACGTGCTGATCGAGGACGGCATCCTCAAATCCTATCTCCAGGACCGGCTCAACGCCCGGCTGATGGGGGTCGAGCCGACCGGCAACGGCCGCCGCGAGAATTTCAGCCACGCGCCGATGCCGCGGATGACCAACACCTTCATGCTCGGCGGCAAGGACGATCCCGGCGAGATCCTGGCGCGGGCGAAGAACGGCATCTACGCCAGGAGCTTCGGCGGCGGCCAGGTCGACATCACCTCGGGCAAGTTCGTCTTCTCCTGCACCGAGGCCTACCGGATCGAAAACGGCCGGCTCGGCGCTCCGATCAAGGGCGCGACCCTGATCGGCGACGGCCCGACCGTGCTCACCAGGGTGCGGGCGATCGGCGACGACATGGCGCTCGACGAGGGCATCGGCGTCTGCGGCAAGGGCGGCCAGTCGGTCCCGGCCGGCGTCGGCCAACCGACCCTGCTGATCGAGGGGATCACGGTCGGCGGCACCGCCGCATGAACGCGCGCCAGGTCCGCGAGATTCTCGATTTCTGGTTCTCGCGCGGCTGGGACGAGTGGTGGAAGGCGGACCCCGATTTCGACGCCGAGATCAGCAAGCGCTTCGAGACGCTCTGGGCCGAGCAGCGCGAGAACGTGCCCGAGCATTTCCTCGGCTCGGCCGAGGAGGCGCTCGCCGCAGTGCTGCTGTTCGACCAGTTCCCGCGCAACATGTTTCGCGGCCATGCCGACCAATTCTCGACCGACCCGCTCGCGCTGGCGATCGCCAAGGGCGCGATCGAGCGCGGCCACGACGACGGCATGACGTCAGCCCAGCGCGGCTTCCTCTACATGCCGTTCGAGCATAGCGAGGATTTGCCCGACCAGCGCCAGTCGCTGCTGCTGTTCACCGCGCTCGGCAATGCCGAGCATCTCAAATATGCCCGCAAGCATTATGAGGTGATCGAGCGTTTCGGCCGCTTCCCGCACCGCAACGTGATGCTCGGCCGCAAGCCGACCGCGCTCGAGGAAGCGGCCGGCGACGTGGCGCCCTGGTGATGGCTTTGGTCGAGGCCGCCCGCTTCTACACCGGCGTCGAGGCCAGCATGGCCCATGGCCGGCTCGAGGCCGAGGGCATAACCGCGATCCTGTTCGATACCGAGATGAACTGGGGCGGCATGGATCTCGGCGTCGTGCCGGTGCGGCTGATGGTCGACGACGAGGATCTCGAAAGAGCGCGGGCGATCCTGGCCGAGCAAGGTTGACAGCGGCACTGTAGTATATCAATAATACACCCGCGGCAACGGGTGGAAACCGGCATGAGTGAGTTTGACGCGCCGGTGCTCGAGCTGGCGGACATCAGCAAGACCTACGGGCGCCGCGCCGGCGCCGTGAACGCGGTACGCGGCGTCTCGCTCTCGGTCGGCGCGGGCGAGGTGTACGGCTTTCTGGGCCCCAACGGCGCCGGCAAGAGCACGACGATCCGCATGCTGCTCGGCCTGATCGCGCCGAGCGCGGGGATCGTGCGGCTGTTCGGCCGCGATCTGCATACCGACCCCTCGGTGCTGCGCCGGGTCGGCTCGCTGGTCGACGGCGGCAATTTCTATCCCTTCCTCTCCGGCCGCCGCAATCTGGAGGTGCTGGCCAAGACCCATGGCGGCGGCAGCGGGCGGATCGACGCATTGCTCGACCAGGTCGGTCTCGTCGGCGACGCCGGGCGCAAGGTGAAGGGCTATTCGACCGGGATGCGGCAGCGGCTCGGCGTCGCCGGCGCGCTGCTCACCGACCCCGATATCGTCATCCTCGACGAGCCCGTGAATGGCCTCGACGCCGCCGGCATCCAGGAGATGCGCTCGCTGATCCGCAGCCTCGCCGCCGACCGCGGCAAGACCGTGTTCCTTTCGAGCCATTTGCTCAACGAGGTGCAGCAGGTCTGCGACCGCGTCGCCATCATCCACAAGGGCGAAGTGGTCCGCGAATCGACCGTCGCGGACCTGCTGCGCCAGGACGCGCGCAGCCTCAGGATCGAGGCGGCGCCGCTCGCCGCGGCCGAGGCCGCGCTCGCCGGCCGCTGGGCGGTGGAGCGGAGCGGCGAGGCGCTGCTGGTCGCCGCCGCCCGCGCGGAAACGCCGGAGGTGGTCAAGCGGCTGGTCGGCGCCGGCATCGACCTGTTCGGCCTGGCGCCAGTCCACTCGAGCCTCGAGGACGTTTTCCTCGCCATCACCGCGGAGGAGCCGGGCGATGCTTGACGCGATCTCCGCCGAGGCGATCAAATTCACCCGCCATCGGGCGACCTGGGGGCTGGTCTGGATCTGGCCGATCGGCCTTGCCGCGATCGGCCTGGTCGCCATCGCCGTCGGGCTGCTCAACCCCGCCGTGGCCGACAGCGGCCAAGCCAATGCGGCCGGCTGGATCGCGGACGCCGTCGCTTTCTGGCGAGTCCCGGGCCAGGGGTTGGGGCGCTGCGTGATCGGGGCCTTCGTCGCCATGGTCTTCGCCGGCGAATATGGCTGGAACACCTGGAAGCTGATCGTCCCGCACCGGGCGCGAAGCACGCTGATCGCTGCCAAATATGTCGTGGCGCTGGCTTTGCTCGGCTGCGGTTTCGTGCTCGGCGCGATGGTCTTCAACCTCGCCGGGTGGGCCGAGGACGTCCTCACCGGCGATCCCATTCCTCCCGGCATCGAGCTCGGCGCGCTCGCGGCGGCGCACGGCCGCGGCGCGCTCGCGGCGATCGCGCCGCTGCTGCTCACCACGGCCTATGTCAGCTTCGCGGCGATCCTCACCCGGTCGACCGTGGCCGCCTTGATGATCGGCTTCTTCGTCACCACCGGGGAGCAGCTGTTCCGCCTCTTCGCGCCCCTGTTCGAGCCCTACGCCCCGGGGCTGATCCGCGCGCTCTACCAAGCGCTGCCGGGCTATCACGTCGTCAATATCGGGGGCTGGATCACGACCGGCGAGCTGCTGCAGGCGCCCTTCGCCTCGGGGGTCTATTCGGCGCCCTTCGCGGTCTCGCTCGCGATCGTCGCCTTCTGGGTCGTGCTCCTCGTCGGCCTCACCTTCTGGCGCTTCCGCCGGCAGGACATCAACTAGCGCGCGCGGCCACGGCCCAGAGGAGGGTCGAGCGCGTGCCGGTGCGGCAGAACGCCAGCAGCTTGCCCTCCTCCATAGCGGCGGCCATCGCCGCGACCTGGTCCGGCGTGATCGCGCCGGCGACCGGGATGTGCCGGTAGCGAAGGCCGGCGGCCAGCGCGGCACGTTCGATCTCGGCGCCCGCCGGCTGGCCGGGCTCCTCGCCGTCCGGCCGGTTGTTGACGATCACGGTCACCCCCGCTGCCGCCGCCGCTGCGATATCGCCGGGGTGAAGCTGGCGGTCGGCGACCAACACGGTTTCGCTCAGCCGCCTGAACATGTCAGCGCTTCAGCGCCGCCAGCGCGGCGAAGGCATGCGATTCCTGTCCCGGCGCGCGCGGCTGACGGCGCCGCTCGCGGCCGCGCCAGACCCATCCCGGAGCGGTCTCGGCCGGCCGGAAGCCGATGTCGCGCATCAGCCGCGCCAGCGCCGCCGGCTGGAGCCCGAGCGAGGTGACGAGAGCCGGGTCGATCGCATCGTTCTTGCCCGCGGCGCGCGCTTCGTGGGCATGGGCCGCGATCCTCTCGGCGATATCGACCCGGATCATCTGCGGCCCGGCCGCGCGGAAGCCCAGCCGGGTGAGCAGCGCGCGATCGGCGGGCGCCGGCAGGACGGTGCTCGAGTCGGGCGGCAGTTCGGGCATCGCGGCGCCCGCGGCGGCGGCGGCGAAGGCCGCCCGCCAGCGCATCGCCTCGGGCTTCAGCACCGCCGGCATGTAGAGGTCGAGCGCGCCGATGCGGACGCCGAGCCTGGTCACCGCCCGCCGCTGCGCGCGGTCGAGCGCGGCCAGCGGCGCGGCGAGGGCTTCGCGCGCGGCGATCCCGCCTTCGTCGACGAGCATGGCGAGAAGCGCGCGCACCGCCGGCGCCGCCGCCGGATCCCGCGCGGCGCTGCCGGCGGCGCGCAGCGGCGCGAGCGTCGTTTCGGCGCCGGCGCGAAGCCAGTCCTTCAAGCGGAGGATCACCGCCTCGCGGCCCTTCTCGGAGACCCGATCGATGCGGCGGTCGAGCAGGATGCGCGGGCTGAGCAGATTCTTGCCCGGGCCCAGTCGCGCCACCTCGTGCCCGCGCCAGAGGATCGCCACCGGCTGCCCGGGCTCGGTGCGCAGCGCGAAATGGCCGTCGGTATCGGCGACGAGCGCGGCGGCGCGCTTCTCATATTCGCCGCCCAGGCGGCGCTCGGCGGTGGCGAGCAGCATCTTGCGGTCGGCGTGGCGGGCGGCGGGATCGACCTCGAAGGCGAAGCCGTTCAGCCGGCCGATCGCATAGGAGCCGACGCTGACTTCGCCCTCGGCATCGATCTGCACCGGAAACTCGCCGGCGCCCCTTTTGCCGACGTCGCGCATCAATACCGCGGTGCGCCGGTCGACGAAGCGCTGGGTGAGCCGCTCGTGGAGCGCGTCGGAGAGCTTCTCCTCGACCGCCATCGTCCGCGCCGCCATAGCCGCCGGATCGGCCAGCCAGTCGGCGCGGTGGGCGATATAGGCCCAAGTCCGCACGCCGACGATGCGATCGGCGAGGGTGTCGATATCGCCCTGGACATTGTCCAGCCGGGCGACCTGCTCGGCATACCAGCCCTGGGGGATATGGCCGTCGGAGAGAAAGACGAAGAGCCGGGCCACCAGCCGGGCATGATGCTCCGGGCCGGTCTTGCGGAAATCGGGCAGGCCGCAGACCGCCCAGAGCCGCTCGACGAGGCTCGGCGCGGTCGCCCGCGCGGCGACCTCGGCGTCGCCGGCCAGCACCTTCAGCACGGCGAGGTCGATCGCCTCGGGCGCCGCCCTCACCTCGCGCCGCACCGGGCGGCGTTCGAGCGAGCGGATCAGCGCCTCGATGCCGGCGAAATCGAGCTCGCTTTCGCGCCAGTAGAGGAAGTCGAGCGGCTCGAAGCGGTGCTCTTCGATGCGCTCGATCTCGTCGGGGCGGAACTCGGCCAGAGCGTCGCCCTCCAGCGTCAGGCTGCCGAACGTGCCGTCGCGCTGGTGGCGGCCGGCGCGGCCGGCGATCTGCGCCATTTCCGCCGCGGTCAGCCGGCGGCGGCGATTGCCGTCGAACTTGGCGAGGCCGGCGAAGGCGACATGGTCGACGTCCATGTTGAGGCCCATGCCGATCGCGTCGGTGGCGACCAGATAATCGACCTCGCCGGCCTGGTACATCGCCACCTGGGCGTTGCGGGTCCGCGGCGAAAGCGCGCCCATCACCACCGCGGCGCCGCCGCGCATCCGCCGCAGCATCTCGGCGACCGCATAGACCTGCTCGGCCGAGAAGGCGACGATCGCCGAGCGCGGCGGCAGCCGCGACAGCTTGGCGGGGCCGACATAGGAGAGGGTGGAAAAGCGCGGCCTGGTGGTGATCTCGGCCTTGGGCAGCAGCGCCCGCACCATCGGTCTCAGGCTCTCCGAGCCGAGGATCATCGTCTCCTCGCGGCCGCGCGCGTGCAGCATCCGGTCGGTGAAGACATGGCCGCGCTCAGGATCGGCGCCCAGCTGGGCCTCGTCGATCGCGACGAACGCCACATCCCGATCGACAGGCATGGACTCCGCGGTGCACAGGAACCAGCGGGCGTCTCTGGGCAGGATCTTCTCCTCGCCGGTGATCAGGGCGACCCGGCCGGCGCCCTTGAGCGCGACGACCCGATCGTAGACCTCGCGGGCGAGCAGCCGCAGCGGAAAGCCGATCATGCCGGACGAGTGGCCGCACATCCGCTCGACCGCGAGATAGGTCTTGCCGGTGTTGGTCGGGCCGAGCACAGCCTTGAGGTCGGCGGTCATCGTCCCAAGATCGTCGCGCCGCCCTGAAAGCGCAAGATTCTCCAGCGCTTTTCCGCTCGTCCGGCGCGGCTGTCGCTTCACCGCAAGCGGAGCCGGCAGGTAGAATCCGTAATTTGACTTTAACCTGTTTTCTTCACAACCCTCGCCACCTGCCGAGCGGGGATGCGCGGCGGGGGAACGAAGCGGCGCGAGGGGCTGGGCAGCCTTGTATCAGGTGAACGATATCGGCGTGGCATCGGGCAGCGGCGCGGCTGCGCTCGCCCTCGACGGCGGCGGCTACCGCGCGCCTGCCGCTCGCCCCGCCTTCGGCAAGGCCGACAAGCTGCGCGCCCGCGCCGGCGAGCTCGACCTCGTCGTCGATCTCGGCCAGCGGATCGGCTCGCGCGAATGGCTGCGCGGCTTCGTCACCTGCTTCGGCCTGTGCTACGCCGCCTGGTCGCTGGCGCCGGACTTCCAGCCGCTGGCGGGCGCCGCGCCGGCGCCGCTCCCCGACGCCCAGTTCGAGGAAACGCGAACGCTCGCGATCGCGCCTCTGGCTTATGGCGGCGATACCGGCCGCCGGATGGCGCCGACCGATGCGGTCGAGGCGCTTGCCGAGAGCCCGGAGCGGCCGATCATCGATCTGCGGGCGACTCTGGGCCGGGGCGACGGCTTCGCCTCGGTGCTCGAGCGCGCCGGGGTCGCCGCGGCCGAGGCCGGCCGGGTCGCGGCGATGATCGGCGGCATCGTCCCGATCGGCGACATCAGGCCCGGCACGGTGATGGACCTGACCCTGGGCCGCCGGCCGAACCGCACCGTCGCCCGGCCGCTGGACAGACTGACCTTCCGCGCCCGCTTCGACCTGCGCGTCGAGCTCGCCCGGGTCGCCGGCGCGCTGACCCTGACCCGGATCCCGATCGCGGTCGACGAGACGCCGCTGCGCATCCAGGGGCTGGTCGGCGCCAGCCTCTACCGCTCGGCCCGCGCCGCGGGCGCGCCGGCGCGCGCGGTCGAGGCCTATATCCGCGCCCTCAACACCCAGCTGAGCGTCCCCGCCGGGATCAACAGCGACGACCGGTTCGACATCATCATCGAGCATCGCCGCGCCGCCACCGGCGAGACCGAGACCGGCGACCTTCTCTATGCGGGCCTCAACCGCTCGGGCCGGCACGACCTCCAGCTGATGCAATGGCAGAGCGACGGCCGCAGCCAGTGGTTCGAGGCTTCGGGCGTCGGCCGCCAGACCGGCGGCATGACCCAGCCCGTGCCCGGGCCGATCACCTCCAATTACGGCCTCAGGATGCACCCGATCCTCGGCTATGCGCGGATGCACCGCGGCATCGATTTCCGGGCCGGCTACGGCTCGCCGATCCTCGCCGTGGCCGACGGCACCGTCGCCCGCGCCGGCTGGGCCGGCGGCTACGGCAACCAGGTCCGCCTCAGCCACGCCAGCGGCGTCGGCACCTCCTATTCGCACATGAGCCGGATCGCGGTCCGGCCCGGCACGCACGTCCGCCAGGGCCAGGTGATCGGCTATATCGGCACCACCGGCCTGTCGACCGGCCCGCACCTCCATTTCGAGACCTACCGCAACGGCGCCGCGGTCAACCCGCGCTCGGTCCACTTCGTCGGCCGCGCCCAGCTGGAGGGCGCCAGCCTCGCCAGCTTCCGCAGCCGCCTCAGGAGCCTGCTCGGGACCCCGGTCGGCGCCAACCAGAGCCCGGGCACCGGCGCCACCCGCGCCGCGCGCTGATCCGTCACCCCGGCCCTTCGACGCCGCCTGCGGCGGCGCTCAGGATAAACTTCGGCGAAGCCGAAGGCCGGGGTCTCAGGACAAGAGGTCACGGGAAATTTCGCCGAGATCCCGGCCTTCGCCGGGATGACGGTGCGAAGGTCAGCGCCCCTGGGCGCGCCAGCGCTTGACGACCCGGGCGACCATCGCATCCTCCTCGCCGGTCTGTCTCCACAGCGCCGAGAAGAGCGGATCGGACGAAGCCGGGCAGCGGTCGCGCTCGAGATCGTCGAAGGCGACCCGGATCGGGATCGAGACGCCCTCGCCGCAGACGATGCATTCGCGGTTCCTGAGCGCCGGGATGACGTCGAGGAAGCCGCGCGAGCCTTCCGGCATCGCCGATTTGACGAACGCCTGGTCGCGGTCGTTGTTGAGCCGCATCGCCAGGATCGTGCCGCATTGCGAGAGCACGCCTTCGGCGAGATCGGACGGCCGCTGCGTGATCAGGCCCAGCGAGACGCCGTATTTGCGGCCTTCCTTGGCGATCCGCTCGAGGATCTTCCTGACCGCCTGGCCGGTCGAGGTCTTGTCCGAGGGGATGTAGCGATGCGCCTCCTCGCAGATCAGCAGGACCGGCCGCTGGACTTCGCTGCGCGACCAGATCGCATAATCGAAGACGAGCCGCGAAAGCACCGCGACGACCACCGAGACGATGTCGGAAGGGACGCCCGAGACGTCGATGATCGAGATCGGCTTGCCGCGCGCGGGCAGCCGGAAGATCTTCGAGATGAAGGCGCCCATCGAATCGGCGACGAGCATCCCGGAGAACATGAACTGGTAGCGCGGGTCGGACTTCAATTCGTCGATCTTGCCCTTGAGCCGCATGAACGGGGCGGTGTCGGTCGCCTTGTTGAGGAGGCCCATTTCGTGGGTGATCGCGCTGGTGAGATCGGAAAGCGCGTAGGGGATCGGCGAATCGACGGTGAGCTTGGAAAGCCCTTCGGCGGAGCGGTTCTTGGCCCGCGCCTGGAGCAGGCATTTGGCGAGGATGTCCATGTCCTGCTGGCGGTCGGCGCCCTGCGAGGTGACGAACACCTCGGTATGCTCCTCGAAGTTCATCAGCCAATAGGGCATGGCGAGATTGTCGACGTTGAACAGCTCGCCATGGCCCTTGAACGCGGCCGAATATTCGCCGTGCGGGTCGATCATGACGATATGACCCTCGGGCGACTGGTCGCAGATCCGGTGCATGATCAGGGCGGCGGCGGTCGACTTGCCGGTGCCGGTCGAGCCGAGCAGCGCGAAATGCTTGCCGAGCAGGGCGTCGACATAGAGCGCGCCGCGCACGTCCTTGGTCGGATAGACGGTGCCGATCTCGATATGGGCGCGCTCGTCGGCGGCGAACATCTGCTTCAAATCGTTGCCGGCGACCGGATAGGCCTTGCTGCCGGGGATCGGATAGGAAGTGATGCCGCGCTTGAAGTTGATCAGCTTGCCGCTGGCCGCGTCTTCGTCGCCCTCGCCGAGGAAATCGATGTCGGCGCTGACCGTGCCCGCTTCGGCGTCGATCACCTTGAGGGCGCGGATGTTGGCGAGCAGCCAGCGCCGGTGCGAGGCGATCTTGATCTGGCTGCCGACCTGGCCCGACATGGCGATGCTGGGATCGGCGTCGGAGGCGAGCTCGGCGAGGCGGCGGCCGGCCATCTCGACTCGGGCGCCGCTGCCGCCGATCTCGACGACATGGCCGATCGCTTCGTGACTCGGCACCAGCGCCCGCTTCGGCGCAGGCGCAGGCGGCACGGCGGAGACTTCCGCGCCGTCTTCGGGCTGCGGGATGCTGTGGAGGTTCATCGCATCGGTCATGGCAACGGGCGGCCCCTCGGAATTTCCAAGGCCCGTCCTAGAGTAAGAGGGTAAACAAGTGTTTGAGAAACGAGGCGAGATTCCGGGCCCTAGCCGTAGCGGCGCTGGAACAGGGCGCTGGCCGCCCAGCCCAGCAGCAGGGAGAGCGCGACCGAGACGATCCCGTAGGTCAGCGACCAGCGCTCGGCGGCGAGAGCGACGAAGCCTTCGAACCCGAGCTTCTCGATCCTTATCTCGCGGGCGGCGCCGGCGATCACCCGGCCGTCGCGGATCAGGAAGGTCTCGGCGGTGTAGATGCCGACCGGGACCCGCGCCGGAATGCTGATCCGGGCGCGGTAGAGGACGCCCTCGCTGATCTCCACGCCGCGCGGATATTCGGCGTAGAGCTGGTTGCGGCGCCTGAGGTCGATCAGCCCCTGCTCGAAGCGGCGCAGCACGTCGGCGGAGGCGCCGCCGCCGGGCGAGAGCTGGAGGTTGTTGAGGCCGAGCTCGTAGATCGCCGCGGTGCGCTCGTCGATCAGCCGCGACAGCGGCCGCGACGAGGCCACCGCATAGAAGCTCGGCGCCGAGCGGAAGCGCACCCGCTCGACGTTCATCCAGATGCCGGCGACCTTCTGCTTCTCGCGCAGAACGATCCGTTCGGGCGGGCCCTTGAGCACCACGGCGATGTCGGGCGTCGCCTCGGGCGTCCGCCCGCCCGGATAGAGGATGGCGCCGAACAGCAGCAGCTCCGCCCCGGAAAAGCTGTAGCGTATCTCGATGTCGCGCTGCGAGACGTCCGGAACCAGCCGCGGCTCCGCCTGGCCGAGCGCGAGCGGCGCGAGCAAAGCGAGGAGGAGCGCCCGAAGCCGCCTCACAGCATCTGCACCGTGTAGATCTCCTCGGGCCGCCAGCCCAGCTGAAGCGCCATCCGAAAGGCGACGCCGAGGACGACGATGGCGAGGATCATGCGGAGCAATTCGGGCTTCATCTTCTGGGCGAGGCGGGCGCCATATTGGGCGCCGACCACCGAGCCGAGGAGGAGCAGCCCGGCAAGGACGATGTCGACCGAACGCGTGGTGGTGGCGTGGACCAGGGTGGTCGCGGCGGTGACGAAGAGGATCTGGAGCAGCGAGGTGCCGACCACCACCTGCGCCGACATGCCGAGCAGGTAGATCATCGCCGGCACCATGATGAAGCCGCCGCCGACGCCGAGCAGCACGGTCAGCATCCCCGACAGGAAGCCGAGCCCCAGGGGCGCCAAAGGCGAGATGTAGAGGCCGGACCGGTAGAAGCGCCAGCGCATCGGCAGCGCCGCGATCAGCGGATTGTGGCGGCGGGGCGGCCGCCTCCTCGACCGCTCCGAGGGCTTCAATATGTCGAGCGCGGTCGCCGCTTCCCTGGCCATGATCAGGCCGATGCTGGTCAGCAGCAGCACGTAGAGGATCGAGATGACGGTATCGATCTGCCCCATCTCCTGGAGCAGGCGGAACAGGAAGCCGCCGAGGATCGATCCCATCACCCCGCCGGCGATGATCACCGCGCCCATCTGGACGTCGACGCCGCGGCGGCGGCGATGGGCGAGCACGCCGGAGATGCTGGTGCCGGTGATCTGGGTCGTCGCCGAGGCGACCGCGACCGCGGGCGGGATGCCGTAGAAGATCAGGATCGGCGTGGTCAGAAAGCCCCCGCCGACGCCGACCATGCCGGTCAACAGGCCGACCAGCCCGCCCAGGCCGACGATCACCAGCGCGTTCACCGACAGGCCCGCGATCGGCAGGTAAATATCCATTGGCCGGGGACCCTAGTCGCGAAAGCCGGTCTGCGGAAGGCGGCTCAAAAGTCCGCGGCGAGGGTGAGCGCCGGCCCGGAGCCCGGCGACGCGTCGCCGGCGAGGCGAAAGCGCCAATCGGCCTCGAGCCGCAGATTGGCGCGGGTCGCGGGCAGCCGCCAGGAGAGGGCCGGCCCGGCATCGAGCCGCGAGGCGCCGGGCTGGGCGCCTCCCCATGCGCCGGCGCCGATCTCGATCGGCCCGACCGCGGCGCTCACCCGTGCCGAGGCGTCGGCAAAGGCGTCGCGCGAGCGCAGGCCGACGATGCCGGCCTCGCCATAGAGATCGAGCCGGAGCCCGGCGGGAAGCGCCAGGCTGCCGCCGCCATGGGCGGCGATCGCAAAGGCCGATCGCCCCTGCGCGCCGAACGGCTGGCGCCGTTCGGCGAGGATGACGACCGGCACCGCTCCGGCCGGCCGCCACGCCGCTCCGGCCGCGAGCTCCGCGCCCGCCGGCCGGCGAAGCGGCGCATAGACGCGCGCGCTGAGCGAGACGCCGCGGCCCAGCCGGTAGCCGAGCCGCGCCCCGGCCTGGCTTCCGCCCAGCGTCCCGCCCGGAATCAGCCCCGGCCGACCGCCGCGATCGCGCCGAACGAGCAGCCAGGCCGAGGCCGACCAGGGCCCGGCGGCGGCGCTCGGCGGCAAAGCGGGGGAGGGGAAAGCGGGCGCCGGGTCGCTTGGCGGCAACGCCTTCGCGACTGCGCCGTCCCCCGTCGCAGCGCGCGCCCCTTGCGCCGAGACTGCCGACTCCATGACCGGCCATTCATGCGGGCTGGGCACCGGCCCAGCTACCTTATAAGGGAGATCCCTTATAAGGTAAAGAATTGCCCAGGGAGGCGGGGTGCGGGCCATGGCCTCGGGAGCGGGAGCGGGAGCGGGAGCGGGAGCGGGGGCGCGGGCGTGGACGCCGGTGGGCGGAGGCTCGTGCGGCCGCTTGCTTATCAGGGCGGTTGGCGCGGTTCGCGCCGCGTCGTTCCACCAAGTCGGGCTCAGGATCGCGGCGCGGACGCAGATCCAGCCGCCCAGCACCAGCGCGAGGAAGCGGAGCGGGCGGCCGGTCATTCGGCCGGGAGCCGGCTCGGGAAGGCATGGGCGGTCTTGCCCCAGGCGGCGGCGCCGCTGCGGCGCAGGCCGAGATAGCGGCCGAGCGCGCGCCGGGCCGCCATGATCGTGATGATGTTGGCGGTCACGATGCGCGGCAGCGAGCGCAGGCCTTCGCGCCAGCCATGGGTCCGGGCGACGAAGCCGAAGCGCATCGCCAGCCGCCACAGCAGCAGCAGCGCGTTGATCCCGGCGAGCAGCCGGAAGGCCGGCGAGAAGGGCGGCAGGGCGCGGCCGGCGAGCAGCAGCGCCGCCCATAAAGCCAGCGCCAGATAGCCGGCGCCGAGAACCAGGGCGGCCAGCGGCGACTGGCGGTCGCGCAGCCGCATCCAGCGCTCGGCGAGCCCGCCGCTCCAGCCGAGCCGGTCCCAGCCGGCAAGCGCGATGCCCGCCATCCATCGCGACTTCTGGGCCACCGCCGCCTCGAGCGTCGCCGGGAAATAGGCGCGGGTGGCGACGATCCCTTCGCCGGGGCCGGCGGGCAGCCGGGCGAAGGTGGCGCGGCCGCCCAGCATCTTCAGCCGGAGGCCGAGCTCATAATCCTCGGTCAGGCTGGCCGGGTCGAAGGGAGCGCCGCCGGCCGCGGCGAGGGCGGCCAGCGCGTCGCGGCCGATCGCGCAGCCGACGCCGGCGCAGGGGAGGCTGGCGCCGATCGCCTCGCGCACGACCAGCTCCTTGCCGTGCGCCTCGAGGAACTCGTCGCAATAATGGCCGCCGACGAATCGCGATTCCGGGTCGAGCAGCGGGACGACCGGCAGTTGCACCAGATCGAACCGTTCGATCAGCGCGTCGAACAGGCCGAGCTCGGCCGAATGGACGACGTCCTCGGCGTCGTGAAGGACGACCGCCTTGAAGCGGATCCGCTCGGCCTTCTCGTCCTCGATCATCCGCTCCCACAGCCGGTTGAGGCAATCGGCCTTGCTGGTCGGCCCCGGCGCCGGCCCGACGACGAGGCGGATGCGCGGGTTGCCCGCGCCCCGCACCGCGGCGATCGTCGCCGGATCGTTGGGATAGCAGCCGACATAGAGGAGATGGTCGGCGCCGGCGAAGGCGGCCCGGGCATGGGCGAGCATCGCCCCGATCACCGCCGCCTCGTCCCAGGCGGGAACGAACACCGCGAGCGGGCCGGGCCGCGCCGGCGGGGCGAGCGCGGCGGCGTCCGGCGGCGCGCTGCCCCGACGCCTCAGCCAATGAACCAGCCAGAGCAGGTCGACGGCGAGGTCGCTCAAGCCGAAGACGAGCAGCCCGCTGGCCGCGAACAGCGCCAATTCCCGCAGCACCACTTCCATCGATTCCTCCGAATCGGAGCGAACATCATCCGATTCCGATGAAAGTACCGCAAGGACTTTCGCAAAATCGCGCAGCGATCCGGCCATTTCGGATGCACCTCTTTTCGACGCGCTCCCGGCCTCGGCGCAGCTTCCGGCCAGGGGAGACTTGCGATGAAAAAGTGGATCCTGTTCGCTGCCGGCTTGCTGCTGCCCGCCGCCGCCGCCGGCCAGCCGGCCGCGCCGCCGCCGGTGCCGCTCGTCTCGCAAGGGCATCCCGCGGACTGGGTCTTCGTCTTCAAGCTCAACGCGGGCATCTTCCCGACCGCCCGCAACGATCCGGCGCGGGCCTGCCCGTTCGGCGGCACCCCCGCCACCTATTCCCAGGCCTTCGGGCAGCAATATGCCTTCGCCTCGAGCGCCAATCCCGTCCTCCAGACCGGCACCGGCCTGGTCGGCACGGGCACCGGCGACCCGGTCGGCGCGACCTTCTCGCAAATCTACAACGGCAATTATTCCTACGTCGTCTGGAACGACCAGTTCCAGGGCCACCCGATGCCGGACCGCGGCAGCCCCTGGGGCCATTCGAAGGGCATGATCGCGTGGAACGCGGCCGGCGCCGGCCTCGTCATCCAGGTCAGCACGCCGTCATGGCCGGGCTCGGGCAGCGCCCGCGCGCCGCGCCAGGGCGACGGCAACACGCTCGGCTGCACCAACGGCAACAACGTGATGTTCAGCCAGCATTTCTTCGCGCTGCGGCTGTCGCGGAACGACGTCCTCCTGGTTCTGGCCGCGCTGGCCAACGCCAGCGTCGCGACCGACGTCTCCCTCCCGCAGCTCGCCTCGATCGGCGGCCCGCAGAGCATCCAGGCGGCGGCGCGCCAGCTCGGCCGCCGCTCGGCGAGCACGACCATCGTCGATTCGACCCTGTCGAGCGGCGTGCGCCTGATCGCCAAGCCCTCGGCGCTTGCCGTCCCGCCCTGGCAGATGGTGTCGGCCGTGCTCGGCGGCGCCGCCGCGCCCAGCGGACCGGCGCTGAGGACGGCGAACTGGTGGGCCTCCCCGGCGATCCCGTCGACGGCGAGCGCCGGCGATCCCGGCTGCTGGGGCCTGGATCGCCATCCCGGCCCGGTCGCGATCGCGATCAACGGCGTCTGGAGCGGCCGGCCGATCGGCCTGTGGGGCGGCCATGCCCCCAACGGCAATCACGCCAAGATCGGCATCTCGCTGGGCGGCGCGCCCTTTTTGACGATCTTCGGCGACCTCAACCAGCAGGGCAGCCTCTCGCCGGCCGACCGGCCCTGCACGAGCAGCCAGAACGGCCGCGGCGGCCTGTTCTTCGTGGTCAACGACCGCCGGCTCCACGACAGCGTCGCGGCGCTGATCGCCGGCGATACGGCGCCGACCGACTGAGGGGATTTCCCGCGCCGGCGCGATGCGCCATGAAGCGGCGATGCGCTGCTTCTTCGATCCGCGCCAGCTCGGCCACGCGCCGGCGCTCGAGCTGCACAATGGCAGCTTCGTGCCCTTCGCCGAGAGCCCCGGCCGGGCAGCGGCCATCCTCGCCGCGATCGCACCCGCCGAGGCGCCCGCCGATCATGGCGAGGCGCCGCTCCGCGCCGTCCATTCCGAGGCCTATCTCGGCTTTCTCCGCTCGGCCCACCGGGACTGGCGCGCCGCCGGCCGCGACGGCGACGCCGCCGGCTATGCCTGGCCGGTGGTCCGCCGGCGCCCGCTCGCCCTCGACCGGATCGACGCCAGGCTCGGCCAGCACAGCTTCGACGCATCGAGCCCGATCGCCGAGCGGACGTGGGACGGCGCCTATTGGTCGGCGCAGACCGCGCTCGGCGCGCTCGGCGCGGTGCTCGCCGGGGAAGCGAGCGCCTTCGCGCTCTGCCGGCCGCCGGGCCATCATGCCGGGGCGGACTATCTCGGCGGCTATTGCTACCTCAACAACGCCGCCATCGCCGCCGAGGCGGCGCGCGCGGCCGGGCGCGGGCGGGTCGCGATCCTCGACATCGACTATCATCACGGCAACGGCAGCCAGGACATCTTCTACCCCCGCGGCGACGTCCTGTTCGTCTCGATCCATGCCGATCCGCGCATGGACTACCCCTATTTCTGGGGTCATCAGGACGAGACCGGCGAAGGCGCAGGCGAAGGCGCCACCCTCAACCTGCCGCTGCCGCGCGGCACCGGTCTCGGCGCTTATCTTCCGGCGCTCGACGCGGCGCTGGCGAAGATCGACGATTTCGCGCCGGAGCTGCTCATCATCTCCTACGGCGCCGACACTTTCGCCGGCGACCCGATCTCCTGCTTCAAGATCGAGACGCGCGACTATGCGACGCTCGGCGCCCGCATCGCCAGCCTCGGCCTGCCGAGCCTGATCGTCATGGAAGGCGGCTATGCGGTGGCCGAGCTCGGCGCCAACGCGGCGACGTTCCTGTCCGGCTTCTAATTGCCCGAGCGGCGGCTGCCGAGGCCGAGCTGGACGAGGATTCCGGCAAGGACGAGGCCGATCGCGGTCATCAGGGTCAGGCCCTGGCTGAAGACGTGGAGCGCGGTCGCCAGCGCGAACAGGCCGGCGGCGACGAAATAGGTGACGCTCTGCCTCATCCCCCCTCCTGCGCCCGCTACAGCTTCCCGGTGAGCTCCGGGACGATCTTGAACAGATCGCCGACCAGGCCGACGTCGGCGACCTGGAAGATCGGCGCGTCCTCGTCCTTGTTGATCGCGACGATCGTCTTCGAATCCTTCATTCCGGCGAGGTGCTGGATCGCGCCCGAAATGCCGATCGCGATATAGACTTCCGGAGCGACGATCTTGCCGGTCTGGCCGACCTGATAGTCGTTCGGCGCATAGCCGGCATCGACCGCGGCGCGGCTGGCGCCGACCCCGGCCTTCAATTTGTCGGCGAGCGGATCGAGCAGGCTGTGGAACTGCTCGGAGGAGCCGAACGCGCGGCCGCCCGAGACGATGATCTTGGCGCTGGTCAGCTCGGGCCGCTCGGACTTCGAAAGCTCGGCACCGACGAAGCTGGAAAGGCCGGTATCGCCGCCGCCGGCAACGGGCTCGACGACGCCGTTGCCGCCCTCCTGGCCGGCCTTCCCGAACGCGGTGGTGCGCACCGTGATCACTTTCCTGGCGTCCGACGATTTCACGGTGGCGATGGCGTTGCCGGCATAAATGGGCCGGGTGAACGTGTCCGGACCCTCGACGCTGAGAATGTCGCTGATCTGCATCACGTCGAGCAAGGCGGCGACGCGCGGGGCGACGTTCTTGCCGGTGGTCGTGGCCGGCGCGAGGAAATAGTCGCAATGGTCGCGGACCAGAGCGACGATCACCGGCGCGACATTCTCCGCCAGATTGTGGGCGAAGGCGGCGCCGTCGGCGACATGGACCTTCGCGACTCCGGCGATCTTCGCGGCCGCGGCGGCGACTCCGGCGACGCCCTCGCCGGCGACGAGGAGATGGACCTCGCCGAGCTCGGCGGCGGCGGAGACGGTGGCGAGCGTGGCGTCCTTCACCTGGCCGCCATCATGCTCGACGAGAACCAAAGCGACGCTCATGCCACCACTCCCAGGGTCTTGAGTTTGCCGATCAGCTCGTCGACCGAGCCGACCTTGATTCCCGCCTGGCGCCTGGGCGGCTCCTCGACCTTGAGCGTGGCGAGGCGCGGCGCGGTGTCGACGCCGTAATCGGCGGGCGTCTTCTGGGCCAGCGGCTTCGATTTGGCCTTCATGATGTTGGGCAGGCTCGCATAGCGCGGCTCGTTGAGCCTCAGATCGGTGGTGACCACCGCCGGCAGCTTCAGCTTCAGCGTTTCCAGCCCGCCGTCGACCTCGCGGGTGACTTCGAGCGTCTCGGCCGAGACCTCGACCCTGGAGGCGAAGGTCCCCTGCGCCCAGCCGAGCAAAGCGGCGAGCATCTGACCGGTCTGGTTCGAATCGTCGTCGATCGCCTGCTTGCCGAGGATGACCAGGCCCGGCTGCTCCTCCCCCGCCACCTTGGCGAGCAGCTTGGCGACGGCGAGCGGCTCGACCTCGTCGTCGGTCTGGATCAGGATCGCGCGGTCGGCGCCCATCGCCAGCGCCGTGCGCAAAGTCTCCTGCGCCTTGGCCGGGCCGATCGACACCGCGACGATCTCGCTCGCGACGCCCTTCTCCTTCAGCCGGATCGCCTCCTCGACCGCGATCTCGTCGAACGGGTTCATGCTCATCTTGACGTTGGCGAGATCGACGCCCGAGCCGTCGGCCTTGACCCGCGGCTTGACGTTGAAATCGATCACCCTTTTGACGGCGACCAGCAGCTTCATTTCGGTTCCTTCCTCGTGTCCCCGCGAAGGCGGGGACCCAGCCTGGGCTCCCGCCTTCGCGGGAGCACAACATCTACGCGGTCACGCCAGTCTTCACCTCGGCGACGATCTTCCTTGCCGCGTCCCCCAGATCGTCGGCCGGCACGATCGCCAGGCCGCTGTCGGCGAGGATGCGCTTGCCTTCCTCGACATTGGTCCCTTCCAGCCGGACCACCAGCGGCACCTTGATGTCGATCTCGCGGGCCGCGCTGACGATCCCCTCGGCGATGATGTCGCAGCGCATGATGCCGCCGAAGATGTTGACGAGAATGCCTTCGACCGCGGGATCGGAGAGGATGATCTTGAACGCGGCCGCCACCTTCTCCTTGGAAGCGCCGCCGCCGACGTCGCAGAAATTGGCGGGGAAGGCGCCGTTCAGCTTGATGATGTCCATCGTCGCCATGGCGAGGCCGGCGCCGTTGACCATGCAGCCGATATTGCCGTCGAGCTTGATGTAGGCGAGGTCGTATTTCGACGCCTCGAGCTCCATCGGATCCTCCTCGCTTTCGTCGCGCAGCGCCTCGAGGTCGGGATGGCGGAACTCGGCGTTGGCATCGAAGCCGACCTTGGCGTCGAGCACGAGCAGGCGATCGTCGTCGGTGACGGCGAGCGGGTTGATCTCGATCTGCGACGCGTCGGTGCCGATGAAGGCGTCGTAGAGCAGGCCGGCGACCTTCTGCGCCTGCCTGCCCAGATCGCCGGAAAGGCCGAGCGCGTGGGCGACGGCGCGGCCGTGATGGGGCATGAAGCCGGTCGCCGGATCGACGGTGAAGCTCATGATTTTCTCGGGCGTGTCGTGGGCGACCGCCTCGATGTCCATGCCGCCCTCGGTCGAGACGACGAAGGCGATCCGGCCCGATTTCCGGTCGACCAGCAAAGCGAGGTAGAATTCGCTGGCGATATCGACGCCGTCGGTGACGTAGAGCCGGTTGACCTGCTTGCCGGCCGGGCCGGTCTGGACGGTGACCAGGGTGTTGCCGAGCATCTCGGCCGCCGCGGCGCGGACCTCGTCCGGCGTCCGCGCCAGCCTCACCCCGCCCCTGGCTTCGGGCCCCAATTCCCTGAACCTGCCCTTGCCGCGCCCGCCGGCATGGATCTGCGCCTTGACCACGTAGAGCGGCCCGGGGAGCTTCGCCGCGGCGGCGACCGCTTCCTCGACGCTCATCGCGGCATGGCCTGCGGGGACCGGCACGCCGAACCTGGCGAGCAATTCCTTGGCCTGATATTCGTGGATGTTCATGGGCCGCGCCTAAAGCACAGGGGCGGCGATGAATCCAGTCCCGCGCCCGGCCCGCGCGCCGGCGCCGCGGAAGGTGACAAATGTTCAGCCGCCATAAGCGGAAAATAATCTCCCTCTCTCATTCATCGCTTTCGGCAAAACGCGCGGTGCGGCGGAGCAGGCGGATGAGGGCGGCATCGTCGAAGCGGCGCTCCCAGGCGGCGATCCGGCCGCGGTGGCGGACCGGCACCGGCACGCCCGCGACCGCCCGCGTCCAGGCATCGGGCTCGCGATCCCCGAGGCGGCGGCGGCGGGCGCCGGCGACGGCCGCGTCCCAGGCGGCGGCAAAGCCTTCGCCGCCGGGCCGGCGGCGCAGCGCATAAGCCGACTTGCGGCTCATCCCGACCCGCGCCGCCGCCCGGCCCGGGCGCCAGCCCGCGGCGAGCAGGGCGATGAAATTGCGCTGGCGCTCGGCCGTCCAGCCGTCATGGCGATGGCGCAGCGGCACCGGCTCGAACTCGGGCGGGCGCGGCAACGCCCCGCCGGCGAGGCGATTCGGGCTCATGCTCTGTTAGAACATAGCAGGAACAGATGTGCAAGCGGAAAGCTAGCCGACCAGCCGCCGCGCCTCGCAGACCGCGGCCGAGCTCGCGCTGACCGAGAGGATTTCGGGGTCGCGCAAAGCGCGGATCCGGCGCAGGAACTCGGCCACCGAGAGTGCTTCGCGCGCCCGCGGCAGATCGCCGATCCGCCGCAATTGCATCAGCGACAGCCGGTCGACCATCCGTTCGGCCATGCAGGCGGCGAGCGGGCGGGAGAGGCCGGCATTGACGAGGCCGGCGCGCAGGCGAGCCTCCGGGACCGCGCAGGCAGCGACGAGGACGAGGACGGCGATGAGCGGGATGGCGCGCCTCATCGGCGCACCGCTATCGCACCTCGGGCCAAGAAAAAAGGGGCGCCCCGCGGGGCGCCCTGGTGAAGTCGAAGCCGGTGAGGGCCTAGTGGGCGGCGCCGTTGCGGACCGCTTCGGCGGCGTTGTCGCCGGCGTTGCGGGTCGCGTCGGCCGCGTTCTCGAGGTTCGATTCGGTCGCCTCGTTGGCGGCGTTGCCGGCCATCGCTTCGTAATTGTCGGCGACCATTTCGGCGTTCGCCTCGATATTGTCGGCCTTGTTCTCCGTCGCGCTTTGGCTGCACGCGCCGAGCGCGATCAGGCCGGCGGCGGCGGCGATCGTGACGATGGTCTTCATAAGAGCTCCCCTGCAAAAAAGGGGGGCGCCCGGACACGGCCCGGAGCACCCCGGATGCTGCGTAAGACACCCAAAGGGGCTCAATGTGCGAGCAGCGGCTAGGTTCCGGCGGGGCGAAACTTTTCCTGACCTTCGAACCAGGCTCCACGACTCGACGCGCTTGGCCGCCCGGCCGCATTTATTTGCTCTTCGTGTTGGGATGACTCTGCCTTTTCATGAAACTAAGTTCAGAACTCGGATGGACTCATGAAACGGCGCTGTATAGGCTATGATTTGTGAGTCGAGTCGGCAGGGAGAGAAGAAATGCTTTCGAGAGACGCTGTCAAGATTACATCCGTTAGTCCGAGAGAGGGCTGTGAAGGAACAATTGTAACGATAAAAGGATCGGGGTTCGCCCGTCACTTCCGTAATAACTGCGTCGTTGTGGGTGGAATGGGAGCATGCGCGCGTGTCGAGCCCAAAGGAACCGACAGGGAGATCAAGGCACGCATCGGACCTGTGGCGCGCCCGAATGTCGGGGATATTTTGATGTGGCCGGGTATCGGCCTCGATCTTCATACCGAGGCGGTGCGCGTTGGCCGCAGCCGGCTGGACTTTTCTGAAGTCGCGATATTCAGGAATGGCGCGCCGCAGGCGAATGCGGGCATCAAATTCCGGCTTACCGAAGCGTCCCCGAACACGTTCGGCGGCGAGTTTGCCCCGGGCGCCGAGGCGGATCGAAACGGATCGGGCTTCGAGGGCGGGGTCATGACCGTGCGTTTGCCCGAAGGCTTCAGCCCGTCCCGCTTCCGGTCGGTGGACGCCTGTATCGTGCTCAAGGAGCCGACGGTCGCGATCGACTTCACGGCGACGATGCAAGGCTCGAATGATGAGGAGTGTCTCGAGGCACTGGCCAGGACGATCACCGCGCACGCGGCTCTGGTCGGCGAACGTGTCGCCGCGGGCACGTGCCGCGGCAGCGACGGCAGCCTCGAGCTGTTCGTCTCCAAGCCTTATATGGATCGAAGCATGATGACGCTTCATTTTGGCTGAGTGACTCGCGAGCGGCCGGCCGGACCTTCCGCCCGGCGGGCCGCTCAGGCGGCCCGGCCGATCGCTTTCTGCCGGCGCCTTTGCACCGAGGAGCCGAGGCCGATCGCCTCGCGATATTTGGCCACCGTCCGCCGGGCGATGTCGAAGCCTTCGGTCTGGAGCAGGTCGACGAGCTGGTCGTCGGAGAGGATCCTGTCGGGCTCCTCAGCGGCGATCAGCGCCTTGATCCGGCTCTTGACCGCTTCCGAGGAGGCGCCGTCGCCGCCCTCGCTGGTCTGGACGCCCGAGGTGAAGAAATATTTGAGCTCGAAAAGGCCGCGGTCGCAGGCGAGATATTTGTTCGAGGTGACCCGGCTGACCGTCGATTCGTGCATGCCGATCGTCTCGGCGACGGCGCGCAGGGTCAAGGGCTTGAGCTGCGAGACGCCGTGGCGGAAGAAGCCCTCCTGGCGGGCGACGATCTCGCTCGCCACCTTGACGATGGTGCGGGCGCGCTGGTCGAGCGCCTTCATCAGCCAGTTGGCGCTCTGCAAACATTCGTTGAGCCAGGCTTTCGAGCTGCGGTCCTGGGGGCCGCTCGCCAGCTCGTTATAATAAGTGCGGTTGACGAGCAGCCTGGGCAGAGTCGCGCCGTTCAGTTCGACCCCCCAGCCGCCGGCGCGGCGGGTGACGAAGACGTCGGGGACGATCGCGTCGACCCGCCCGGCGCTGTCGAAGCGGCAGCCGGGCTTGGGATCATAGGCTCTGAGCTCGCGGATCATGTCGGCCATGTCCTCGTCATCGACCCCGCAGATCCGCTTCAGCGCGGCGAGATTGCCCTTGGCGAGATAATCGAGATTGGCGATGAGGCGCGCCATCGCCGGATCGTAGCGGTCGGCGTCCCTGGCCTGGAGGGCGAGGCATTCGGCGAGGTTGCGGGCGGCGATGCCGGCGGGATCGAAGGTCTGGACGATGGCGAGCACGCGCTCCGCCTCGGCGAGCGCGATGCCGAGCGTCCGGGCGAGGTCGATCAGGGAAGCGAGAAAATAGCCGGTCTCGTCGAGCTGCTCGATGATCCGCTCGGCGATGAGGAGATCGGCGCCGGAGAGGGCCTCGCCGGCCTGGCGGCGGAGATGATCGTGGAGCGAGGGCGCCTCGCCGGCGAAGCTGTCGAAATCGGGCCCGTCGGCCGGGCCGCCGGCGCCGATCCCCGCCATGTCGAGGCCGTGCATCGCATCGGCGGCGCTGTCCTGGTGGAAATCCTCGCCGTCGGGGTCGAGATCGAGCGCCGCCTCGCCGCCGCCCGAATCGACCTCGGGCACAGCGGCGGGCTCGTCGAAATCGCCCTCCGGCTCGGGCGCAGCTGAGACCTCCTCGTCGCCGCCGCCGCCCGCGGTTTCGAGCAAAGGGTTCTTTTCGATCTCCTCGGCGATGAAGCTTTCGACCTCGAGGTTCGAGAGCGCGAGCAGGCGGATCGCCTGCTGCAGCTGCGGCGTCATCACCAGCGATTGCGATTGGCGAAGATCGAGGCGGGGGCCGAGGGCCACGCTGGTCAGTCCGCCAAGCTCCGTTCGCCCTGAGCCTGTCGAAGGGCTTTCCTTCTTCCGCACCAACAGAAGGAATGGGCTTCGACAAGCTCAGCCCGAACGGTTGCGTGGACGATGGCGGTCACAGCTCGAAGCTTTCGCCGAGATAGAGGCGGCGGACATTGTCGTCGGCGACGAGCGCTTCGGGGGAGCCGGCGAACAGGACCTGGCCGCCGTAGATGATGCAGGCGCGGTCGACGATGTCGAGCGTCTCGCGGACGTTGTGGTCGGTGATGAGGACGCCGATGTTGCGCGACTTCAGCTGGACGATGAGGTCGCGAATGTCCTGGATCGAGATCGGGTCGATGCCGGCGAAGGGCTCGTCGAGGAGCATGATCGAGGGGTTGGCGGCGAGCGCCCGGGCGATCTCGCAGCGGCGGCGCTCGCCGCCCGAGAGCGCCATCGCCGGGGCGTCGCGGAGCCGCTCGATGTGGAATTCGGCGAGCAGCTGCTCGAGCCGCTCGGCCCGCGCCGCCTTGTCCGGCTCGGCGACCTCGAGCACCGCCATGATGTTCTGGCAGACGGTGAGGCCGCGGAAGATCGACGTCTCCTGCGGCAGATAGCCGAGGCCGAGGATCGCCCGGCGGTACATGGGCAGGCCGGTAATGTCCTGGCCGTCCAAAAGGATGCGGCCGCTGTCGGGCTTGACCAGGCCCATGATCGAATAGAAGCAGGTGGTCTTGCCGGCGCCGTTGGGGCCGAGCAGGCCGAGCACCTCGCCGCGGTCGACGCCGAGGCTGACGTCGGTCAGCACCGCCTTCTTGTCGTAGGACTTGGCGATCGAGACGACGGCGAGGCCGTGATCGAGCGCGCCGCTCGCGGCGTCCGCCTGGGCCCGGTCGATGACGGCGCTGTCGTTCATGTCCTCCACCTAGGCGATCGGCCGCTGGGCGACAACTGGCAAGCTTTATGCATGGAGCGGAAGGAGTCATTCCGGCGAAGGCCGGAACCTATGAACACGGCCGCGGAGATTTGTCCGCGGAGTCATCCGTTCATGGGTCCCGGCCTTCGCCGGGATGACTCCCGGGGCGTCAGTTCCCGCGCCGCGGCACGGTGAAGCGGCCGGTGACCCGGCCGGCACCGCCGCCACCGTCCATCACCGCCCGGTGGCTGTCGAGGTCGAGCACGAGGCGGGCGCCCTGGACGTGGTTGGAGCCCTGGTCGAGGGTGACCGAGCCGATCATGGTGACGATCCGGCGCGGCACGTCGTAGATCGCGAAGCGGCTGCGCGCGGTCTCGGACGGCGTGCGCAGGGTGACCCCGCCCGACGCTTCGAGGCGCTGGATCTGGACGCTCTGGCCGCCGGCATAGACGACGGTGAGCCGGGCGGCGGCCATCTGCATGTTGCCCTGGTGGACCTGGACGTTGCCGGAGAAGATGGCGCGGTTGGCGCGGTCCTGGACCTCGATCCGGTCGGCGGCGACGTCGACCGGCGCGTTGCTGTTGAAGCCGCTTATCCCCGAGCCCTGGCCGAGCGCCGGAGCGACCGCGAGCAGGGGCAGCAAGGCGAGGGGGAAAACGCGGTTCACGGCGGCTATCTGAGGCCGCCCTGGACGATATGCAAGCGCGCCCGGCCGTTGAGCACGACCCGGCGGTCGGGCAGATTGACCTGGAGCTGGTCGGCGCTGAAGCTGCCGAGCGGCATCTGTCCCTGGACCCGGCCGCGGCTCTGCAGGCTCCGGCGGCGCAGGTCGACGTCGACGTCGTGGGTGCCCATCCGGTAGCCGTCGGCGGCGGTGAAATCGAGCGGGCCGACCACCTCGACATGGTCGCTGTCCATATTGTAGCGGGCGCGCGCCGCGGCGAGCCGGGCCGGGCCGCTGTCGAGCAGGATCTGGGCGTTCATGTCGCTGATCTCGACGACCGGATTGGCCGATGTCTCCTGCAGCGCCGAGCGGGCGTTGAGCACGAACGGATGGCCCTGATCGTCCTGGCCGCGATATTGGGCGGCGGCGACGCGCAGCCGCTCGGGCGCCTTTTCGACCTTGCTCTTCTCGAGCAGGAAGCTGACCTCCTGCTTGTCCTCGAGCGGGGCGAAGAACAGGAAGGCGAGGACCACTCCGATCGAGGCGGGCAGCGCCAGCTTGAGGATGCGGACCAGCCGGTCGTGGGCGCCGCCGGGGATCGCCCAGCGCCGCTTCAGGCGCCGGTCGCGCTCGGCAAGCTCAGACATGGGCGAAGATGTCCTGCTCGGCCCAGCCGGCGAGATCGAGCAGGGCGCGGTGCGGCAGGAAATCGAAGCAGGCCTGGGCCAGCTGGCTGCGGCCCTCGCGGGCCAGCCGTTCGTCGAGCCTCTCCTTCAGGGCATGGAGATAGCGCACGTCGGAAGCGGCATAATCCTTCTGCGCCTCGGAGAGCTCGGCCGCGCCCCAGTCGGAGCTTTGCTGCTGCTTGGAGATTTCCTGGCCGAGCACCTCCTTGACGAGATCCTTGAGGCCGTGCCGGTCGGTATAGGTGCGGATCAGGCGCGAGGCGGTCTTGGTGCAATAGACCGGCGCCGCCATCACCCCGAGATAGGCGCGGATCGAGGCGAGGTCGAAGCGGGCGAAATGGTAGAGCTTGAGCCGGGCGGGGTCGGCGAGGACGGCCTTGAGCACGGGCGCGTCGTAGCCGCTGCCGGCGGCGAAGCGGACGAGATGCTCGTCGCCGCCGCCGTCGGCGATCTGGACCAGGCACAGCCGGTCGCGGCCGACTTGCAGCCCCATCGTCTCGGTGTCGACGGCGATCGCGCCGGGGCCGAGCACGCCCTCGGGCAGGTCTTCTTCGTGGAGGTGAACACTCATCGCTTTCGCATAGGCGTTGCGGCGGCGCGGCTCAATGGCCTCAGTCCGCCGCCGCCTTCCGTCGCCGCTTGCTCGCCTTTCGCGCCAGCATGTTGAGCCCCTCGACCAGCACTGCGAACGCCATCGCCGCGTAGATATAGCCCTTCGGCACATGGACTCCGAAGCCGTCGGCGATCAGCACCGCGCCGATCATCAGCAGGAAGCCGAGAGCGAGCATCACCACGGTCGGGTTTCTGGCGATGAAATCGGCGAGCGGATCGGCGGCGAGCAGCATCACGCCCACGGCGACCAGCACCGCGACGACCATGATCGGCAGATGCTCGGTCATGCCGACTGCGGTGAGGATCGAATCGATCGAGAAGACGATGTCGAGGGCGAGGATCTGGGCGATCGCGGCGCCGAAGGAGAGCGTCTTCTTCGAGGTGTCGAAGACGTCGTCCTCGGGGCCGGGATCGACATTGTGGTGGATCTCCTTGGTCGCCTTCCAGATCAGGAACAGGCCGCCGGCGATCAGGATCAGGTCGCGCCAGGAGAATCGGGTCTCGAAGGCGGGCTCGCCATGGGCGCCCGGAGCGCCCTGGAGGCCGAGATCGAAGACCGGCGCCACCAGGCCGACCAGCCAGGCGATCGCGGAGAGCAGGACGAGGCGCAGGATCAAGGCGAGGCTGATGCCGATCCGCCGCGCTTTGGCCCGCCTCGCCTGCGGCAGCTTGTTCGACAGGATCGAGATGAAGATCAGATTGTCGATGCCGAGCACGACCTCGAGCACGATCAGAGTCGCCAGCGCGGCCCAGGCCTCCGGCGTTGCGAAGATGGCGACGGCGTCGAACACGGGGCCCCTCTCGTTTTGCCCGGAATCAGTTTGCCCCATGCATGAAGCCGGGCGCCCGCGCAAATGGCGACGGCCAAGAAACAATCCACAGCCAAAAGCGCTCGCGGGATTGGATTTTTTCGGTTATGTGAGTCGCCAGTGCGCCGAATTCCGGCGCCAAGGCCGTTGCGCGCTAGGCCCGGCGCGGTGGTTTTAACAGGGGAACGGGCGCACGAAAGTAATGATTTAGATGGGTTTCGACAAAGGGCGCCGCGGTGAACGCGGCGGGCGCGGCAGAGACAAGCGCGACGGCTTCGGCGAAGAGAGCAACTTCAGCGGCGGCGGATTCGGTGAACGCAGTGGCGGCGGCTACGGCGGCGGCGACCGTTACGGCGGCGGCGGCGGTGGCGGCGGCGGCTATGGCGGCGGCGACCGGTTCGGCGGCGGCGGTGGCGGCGGCTATCGCGGCGGCGGTGGCGGCGGCGGCTTCCGCGGCGGTGGCGGCGCCGGCGGCGGCATGCCCCCGCAGGTCGTCGGCGAGGCCAAGGGCGTGGTCAAGTTCTTCAACGGCCAGAAGGGCTTCGGCTTCATCGTCCGCGACGATGGCGGCGACGACGTGTTCGTCCATATCAGCGCGGTCGAGCAGGCGGGGCTTACCGGTCTGGCGGAGGGCCAGCCGCTCGAATTCACCCTGGTGGATCGCGGCGGCCGGGTCTCGGCGACCGACCTCAAGATCGAGGGCGATCCGCTTCCCGTCGAGGACCGCGGCCCGCCGCGCGACCGCGGCCCGCAGCGCGAGCTGACCGGCGAGAAGGCCTCCGGCACGGTCAAGTTCTTCAACGCGACCAAGGGCTTCGGCTTCATCACCCGCGACGACGGCCAGCCCGACGCCTTCGTCCATATCTCGGCGGTGGAGCGGGCCGGGATGATCTCGCTGAACGAGGGCGACCGGGTCGAGTTCGAGCTCGAGGTCGACCGCCGCGGCAAGACCGCCGCGGTCAATCTGGTGCCGATCCAGTAAGCTTGATTTCCCATCCTCCCCCGGCGGGGGAGGGGGACCGCGGCGCGCAGCGTCGTGGTGGAGGGGTGTCAGCCTCAGAGATTCTGCGCCGCCGCTGATACCCCTCCACCACCGCCTTCGGCGGCGGTCCCCCTCCCCTTTCAGGGGAGGAATAGGCCGCCGTTTTTTGTGCTTACTTTTCCGTCAACCAATCCCGGCGACTTCGCGTCCACCTTTGCCGTTTACCAAGAGCGGCATGGAAAGCGTGCTCATCGCGGCCATGATTGCGGCCGCACCGACCCCCGCACCGGTCGCAGACGCCGCAACGGCGCTCGACCAAAGGTGCTTCGGCCTCATGGCGCAGCTCGCCGAGGATGACGACCCCCGGGTCCGGTCCCTCGGCCGGGTGGCGGCGCAATATTTTCTCGGACGCATCGACGCGGCCTCGCCGGGCTTCGACCCGGCCGAGGCAAGCGCGCCCGCGCCCGGCGACCGTCAGGCGCTGCTGCGCCGCTGCGGCGACGCGATGCAGGCCGGCGGCCGCGACTTCCGCTCGATCGGCCAGGCGCTGGCGCCCGGGGCGCGTCCGGGGGCCTAGAACCACCCTCCGTTCGCCCTGAGCCTGTCGAAGGGCCTTCCTTCCTTTCCGAGGAGGGAAGAAGGAGGGGGCTTCGACAAGCTCAGCCCGAACGGACGTGGGGAATGTCGCTCAGGTCACCATCCGCCGCAGCGTCTCCACCGTGTCCGCCTCGCTCGCCGGCTTGTCGGTGCGGATTCGCGAGATGCGGGGGAAGCGCATGGCGAGGCCCGATTTGTGGCGCTTCGAGGCATGGATCGAATCGAAGGCGACTTCGAGCACCAGCGTCTTTTCGACCTCGCGGACCGGGCCGAATCGCTCGATCGTGTGGTTGCGGACGAAGCGGTCGAGCCATTTCAGCTCCTCGTCGGTGAAGCCGAAATAGGCCTTGCCGACCGGCAGCAGCTCGCCGCCCTCGCTCCAGCAGCCGAACGTGTAATCCGAATAATAAGAGGAGCGCTTGCCGCTGCCCCGCGCCGCGTACATCAGCACGGCGTCGGCGACGAGCGGATCGCGCTTCCATTTGTACCAGAGGCCGGTCTTGCGGCCCGGCACGTAGCGGCTGTCGCGGCGCTTCAGCATCACCCCTTCGATCGCGGCGTCGCGGGCACCGCTGCGAATCTCCTCCAGCGCCTCGAAGCTTTCGGCCTCGATCAGGGCGGAGAGGTCGAAGCGCTCGGGATCGAGCTTCGCGACGAACGCCTCGAGCCGCGCGCGGCGCTCGCTCAGGGGCAGGCCACGGACATCCTCCCTGCCGTCGAGCAATATGTCGTAGAGCCGGACGAAGGCGGGAAAGTCGCCGAGCATCTTGGCCGAGACGTTCTTGCGGCCGAGCCGCTGCTGGAGCGCGTTGAAGCTCGCCGCCTCGCCGCCCTGAAACGCGCCCTTCACCAGCAGCTCGCCATCGAGCACGCCCGGCGCCCGGAACGCCGCGGCGACGTCGGGGAAGCTGCCGGTGATGTCGTCGCCGGCGCGGCTGTAGAGCCGGGTCTCGCCGCCGGCGTGGACGAGCTGGACCCGGATCCCGTCCCATTTCCACTCCGCCGCATAATCGGCCATCGACACGCGCAGCTCCTCGAGCGGCAAAGCGAGCATGAACGGGCGGAACACCGGCACGTCCTCGGCCCTGGGCTGGGCGCCCCGCCCCTCGGCCCAGGCGAAGATCGGCAGATAGGGCGGCGCGATGCCGTGCCAGACTTCCTCGAGCGCATCGACGTCGAGCGCGAACGCTTCGGCCAAAGCGACCTTGGCGAGACGGGCGGAGATGCCGATGCGCAAGGCGCCGGTGGCGAGCTTCAGCAGCGCGAAGCGGCCGCTCGAATCGAGATGGTCGAGCATGGCGGCGAGCGCGCCGGGCGCCTCGGCCCGGCCCAGCGAGGCGAGCCGCTCGACCACGCTGGAGAGGCGCAGGGTGCCGTCGTCGAGGTCGGCGGCCTCTGCCGGGTCGCGCTTCGGCCAGAGCAGCGACACCGTCTCGGCCATGTCGCCGACATAGTCGCGGCTCATGTAGAGCAGCACCGGATCGACCCTTTCCTCGGCGATCGCCCGGATCGCGGCCGGCTTGACCGCGGGCAGATCGAGTTCGCCGGTCAGCGCCGCCAGCGCATAGCCGCGGTCGGGATCGGGGGTGCGCTTCAGATAATCGCCGATCAGCTTCAGCTTGGCGTTGCGCGAGCTGGTATAGACGAGGGCGTCGAGAAGCTGCGAGAAGTCGCGCATGGCCTTAGGACGCGTCTTTAGCCTGCTTGTTGCATCCGGTCTCCTGCTCGTCTGCTGGGCCTATGGCACGGCGATCGCCGATCCGGTCGTGCGCGAGGCGGCGGTGGCGCTGCCGGGCTGGCCGAAGGGCGCGCTGCCGGTGCGGGCGGTGCTGATCTCCGACCTCCACGTCGCCGGGCCGGACATGCCGCCTTCGCGGCTGACCCGGATCGTCGGCCAGGTGAATGCGCTCGCGCCCGACCTCGTTCTCATCGCCGGCGACTTCATCAGCGACAAAAGGATGTCGACGCGCCACTACAATCAGCGCGAGGCGGCGGCGCCGCTCGCCGGCCTCAGCGCGCCGCTCGGGGTGTTCGCGGTGCTCGGCAATCACGATCATTGGCGCGACCTCGCCGGCGCCCGGGCGGCGCTGGCCGCCGCCCATGTCCGGCTGCTCGACAACGACGCCGCCCCGGCCGGGCCGCTCGCCATCGGCGGGCTGGACGACGCCTTCACCCGCCACGACGATCTCGAAGCGACGGTGGCGGCGATGCGCGCCCTGCCCGGCGCCCGAATTCTCCTGAGCCACAGCCCCGATCCGTTCCCGCGCCTGCCTGGGGACGTCGCGCTCATGCTCGCCGGCCATACCCATTGCGGCCAGATCCGGCTGCCCTTCGTCGGCGCGGTCTCGACCATGTCCCGCTACGGCCAGCGTTATGCCTGCGGCCTCGTCCGCGAGAATCGCCGCACCCTGATCGTCACCGCCGGCCTCGGCACCAGCGGCCTGCCGCTGCGGCTGGGGGCGGCGCCCGATCTGTGGCTGATTTGGCTGGGGCCCGGGGGCTGACAAGCAAGTGGGGCCGACGCCCTGCGGAGCGCCGGCCCCTCCCTCGGTACGCTACTCGAGGGAACGCGTTTGCACGCGAGCCCGGGCGCTTGCGCATCCGGGCTCCGCGACCCTTTGGCAGCAACGGGTTGATCCACGGCTGAACGCGCCCGTCAGCGGCGGTTCAGCCGTCCCCGTAACGAAAACGGCGGTCGCTCAGCGGCTTAGCGCCGGGATGATCCGGTCGGCGGCGATTGCCGCCCGATCCGGCCGGCGTCCGCAAGCGGTTGCCAAGCGCCGCCGCCGCGCTATGGGGAACCATGCTTTCTCAACGGACGCGGTATACAATTCGGGCGCTGCTCCACCTTGCCGACCGCTATGGCGAAGGGCCGGTCCAGCTCGCCGAAATCGCGGTGGCGCAGAATCTGCCGCCCAAGTTCCTCACCGTGATCCTGTCGCAGATGCGCCGCGCCGGCCTGGTCGAGACGCTGCGCGGCCGCGAGGGCGGCTATTGGCTGGCCAAGCCGCCGGAGGAGATCAGCTATGGCGAGATCGTCCGGCTGACCCGCGGCTCGCTGGGGCTGCTGCCCTGCGCCAGCCGGCTCGCCTACGAGCAGTGCAAGAATTGCATCAGCGAGGACAAATGCCGGCTCCACCGGGCGATGCTGATGGTCCGCGACGAGACCGCGCGAATCCTCGACGGGCTCAGCCTCGCCGATCCGGTGCCGATCGAGCCGGAGCGCGCGTGATCCGGGTCGCGGTCGTCGGCGGGGGCGCCGCGGGCGCGCTCCAGGCGCTCCATCTCGAGCGGGCCGGAATCGGCGAGACCATCCTCATCGAGCGCGCCCGCGCGCCCGGCCGGGGAGTCGCTTATTCGACGGTCCGGCCCGAGCATCTGCTCAACGTGCCGGCGCGAAGGATGAGCGCGCTCGCCGACGATCCCGACCATTTCACCCGCTGGTTTGCGGCCCGGGCCGGCGGCGGCGAGGAGGATTTCGCGCCGCGCATGCTCTACGGCGACTATCTGACCGAGCTGCTCGCCGCGACCGGGACAATATCGGTGCGGGGCGAGGCGGTCGGCCTCGCCGACGGCGCGGTCGTCCTCGCCGACGGCGGCAGGATCGCGGCGGACGTGACGATCCTCGCGCCGGGCAACCTCAAGCCGGCGACGCCGCCGGGGATCGACCCCGAAACGCTGGGGCCGCTGTGGATCGACGATCCCTGGGCGGAGGGGATCGCCGACGGCCTCGGGCCGGGCGACATCGTGCTGCTGCTCGGCACCGGCCTGACCGCGGTCGATGCCGCGCTGACGCTCGAGGCGGCGGGCTTTCCCGGCCGGATCGTCGCTTTGTCGCGGCGCGGCCTGGCGCCGCGCGCCCACGGCCCGCGCGAACCCATGGTGGCGCCCTGCGAGGAGCTGCCGCCGGGCTGCACGGCGATGCTTCGGCGGGTGCGGGCGCGGAGCGACGAGATCGGCTGGCGCAGCGCCGTCCACGAGCTGCGCACCGTCACCCAGGCGCTCTGGGGCGGCGCGGACGCGGCCGAGCGGCGCCGCTTCCTCCGGCACCTCAGGCCCTGGTGGGACGTCCACCGCCACAAGATCGCGCCGGCGGTGGGCGAGACGATCGAGGCGATGCAGGGGGCGGCGAAGCTCGCGGTGGCGGCGGGCAAGCTGGTTTCGGCCGAGGCGGAAGGCGACCGCGCATTGGTGCGCTTCCGCGCCCGGGGCCGGGACGATATCGAGACCCTGCGGGTGGCGCGGATCGTCAATTGCACCGGGCCGGAGCTCGACATCGTCCGCTCCGGCGAGCCGCTGCTGCTCGCCCTGGTCGCCGCCGGCCGGATCCGGCCGGACCCGCTGAGGATCGGCATCGACGTCGACCGGGACTGCCGCGCGCTCGGTGCCGACGGCGCGCCCGCGGACGGCCTCTACGCGATCGGGCCGATGACCCGCGGCACCTTCTGGGAGAGCGTCGCCGTCCCCGACATCAGGACCCAGGCCGCGCGCGTCGCTGAAAGAATAGCCGCCTCCCCCTGATCGTCGCCGTTTAGTGACTGTCACTAGTGACAGTCACTCTTTAGAGGATGATGCGCGCGCCGTTTAGTGACTGTCACTAGTGACAGTCACTTTTTAGAGGATGATGCGGAACAGGGCGCCGCCGCCCTTGCGATCGCCGACGCTGATCGAGCCCTTGTGGGCGAGGACGACCTGGCGGGCGAGGCTGAGGCCGACTCCGGTGCCCTCCATCCGGGTGGTGAAGAAGGGCAGGAAGATATCCTGCCGCAGGCTCTCGGGAACGCCGGGACCGTTGTCGGCGACCTCGATCTGGGTGCGGCCGGTGCGGGTGCGGGACATGGTCAGCCACACCTGCGGCGTCTCGGAATGGCCGCGCGCGGCCTGGCCGGCATTGCGGATCAGATTGATCAGCACCTGGCTCATCAGGTCCGGGTCGGCATCGAGGGTCAGCGTCTCGTCGACCTCGACGGTGAAGCCGATGCCGACCGCCCGCTCGCTCGCCCGGACCAGCGCCTCCAGCTCGCGGCCCCAGGCGGCGACGTCGATCGGCCGGCTGCGGATGTCCGGGGCGCGGCTGATCTGGCGGTAGGATTCGACGAAGTGCATCACCCCGTCGGCGCGCCGGGCGAGCGTCTCGACCGCGATCCGCGCGTCGGCGACGTCGGCGCTCGCCCCCTGATCGGCGCTGCGCATCAGATCGACCGCGCTGTGGGCGAGGCTGGTGACCGGGGTCATCGAGTTCATGATCTCGTGGGTGAGGACCCGGATCAGGTCGCTCTGCGCGGCGATCTCGATCGCGTTCAGCTCGCCCTGGATCGGCTGCACCGCGACCACCCGGACGAGGCCGCCGAGCCGGTGGACGATCGCGGCGCCGACCAGCATCGTCTGCGGCACGCCGTCGCTGAGCAAAGGGACGAGCCGCGGCCGGTTGACCGCGCCGCCCTCGAGCGCGTTGGCGAAAGCCTCGCCATATTCGCGGAAATCCTCGACCCTGACCCCCTTGTGGCGGATGAGCAGGCGGCGGGCGGCCTTGTTGGCGAGCTCGACCTTGCCGTCGCCGTCGACGGTGAGGAGGGCGGTCGGGGCGTCGTCGAGCACCGCTTCGTAGAAGCGGTTGGCGTCGATCAATTTGTGGCGCTCGTCGCGCAGCCGCCGGATCGCCTCGTCGAGCGTCGCCGAAAGCTCGGCGAAGCCCGAGCCCTGGCCGCGATGCGAGAAGCCCTGGCTGAAATCGCCGAAGCGGACCGCGTCGATGAAGCGCGACAGCTCCATGTTGGTGCGCTGGACGTGGCGCCAGAGCAGAGCGGCGGCGCCGAGCACGAACAGGCCGGCGACGATCCGCGCCGCGCCGAGATCGGGCCGGGCGAGGGCGGCGGCGAAGGCGAAGGCGGCGGCGACCAGCAGCCCCAGCCGCCAGGCGAGGCCGATAAGGAAGCGATGGCCGAAGACGCTCACGCCTGAAATCCTCCCCGGGACGGGGAGGGGGACCGCGGCGCGAAGCGCCGTGGTGGAGGGGGGCCGGTATGGGGCTCAGCACCCCCTCCACCATGCTTCGCATGGTCCCCCTCCCCGTCCCGGGGAGGATTCGGCGGCTTACAGCCCATGCTTTTCCATCCGCCGGTAGAGCGAGGCGCGGGTCAGGCCCAATTCGGCGGCGGCGAGCGAGATGTTGTAGCTGTGCTTCTTCAGCGCCTCCTCGACCATCTGCTTTTCGACGCGCTCGAGGTTGAGGTCGTGGCGCGGGCTGGCGACCGGCGCCGGCGCCGGCGCGGCGCGCGACGGCGAGAGCCCGCGCGACAGCGAGAAATCCTCTTGGGTGAAGGCGGCGCCGTCCGACAGGATCACCGCGCGTTCGCAGGCGTGGCGAAGGGCGCGGACGTTGCCCGGCCAGTCATAGGCTTCGAGCGCCTGGGCGACCTCGGCCGGAAGCTCGCGCACGGGCTTGCCGTACTTCCTGGCATATTGGGCGATGAAATGGCCGGCGAGCCCGGTAATGTCCTCGCGCCGCTCGCGCAGCGGCGGCAGGTCGATCTCGACCGTGTTCAGGCGGAACAGCAGGTCCTGGCGGAAGCGGCTCTCGTCGGACAGCTGCTCGGCCGGGCAATTGGTCGCGGCGATCACCCGGACGTCGATCGGCACCGGCTTGTTGGCGCCGACCGGGACGATCCGGCGCTGCTCCAGCGCGGTCAGCAATTTGGGCTGCAGGTGGAGCGGCAGATTGCCGATCTCGTCGAGGAAGAGCGTGCCCCGGTCGGCCGCCTGGAGCCGGCCGACGCGGTCGGCGCGGGCATCGGTGAACGCGCCTTTGACGTGGCCGAACAGCTCGCTTTCGAACAGATTCTCGGCGACCGCGCCGAGATCGACCGAGACCAGCAGCTGGTCGGCCCGGCGCGAGCGGCGGTGGAGCTCGCGCGCGACCAGCTCCTTGCCGGTGCCGTTCTCGCCGAGGATGAGGACGTTGGCGTCGGTCGGCCCGGCGCGCTCGATCAGCGACCAGATCCGCGCCATCGCCGGCGAGCTGCCGAGCAGCGGAGTCTCGCCCGCCGTTGCGATCGCCTTCGCCTTGCTGCGCTCGGTGACCACCTCCGCGCGCGAGGTGCGCAAGCTGGCCGCGGTGCGCACCGTCGCGAGCAGCCGCTCGTTCGACCAGGGCTTGGAGACGAAATCGGTGGCGCCGCGCTTCATCGCCTCGACCGCGACGCCGATCCCGGCATGGGCGGTGATCATCACCACCACCGCCTGCGGGTCGCGCTTCAGGATCTCGCCGAGCCAGCGGAAGCCCTCGGCGGCGTCGGTCGCGCCGCGGCCGAAATTGGCGTCGAGCAGGACGACGTCGGGCAGCTCGGCGTCCATCGCCGCCAGCGCCTCCTGCGGGTCCTGGAAGGCGGCGACCTCGGCGAACAGGTCGCGCAGCAGCAGCCGCGCGGAGAGCAGGATGTCCGGATCGTCGTCGATGATGATGCAGCGGCCGAAGCGCTTGCCGTTCGTCACTGGGAGCCCTCCCGTGATGTTCGATAATGGACAATCAAGGACCGTGCCAGTGTCCGCCCGCGGACGCGCGGCGGCGGCGCGTCCGGGCGGCGCCGCCAGCCGAAACCCCGGATTTCCGCCGCTTTCGGCACTTGGCACGGCTCATGCTCCCTCATCCGGCATCAGGGGTTTTCGCGTTCAGGGAGAATGACAATGGCAAAGTTCGAGGCTCTCGCCTTCGCTTTCGGCTTCATCGCCACCGGCTTTCTGGCCTTCGCCGCCTCGGCGCCGATCGCCTAGGCGCAGGAAGGTGTGCGGTGGCGGACAGTTGCTGTCCGGTTCCGGACAGTCTGCCGCACCGCCGCCTTGCCAACACCGACTCTTTCGATGAGCGTCATCCGGATGAAGCAGAGCGACAGCCCCCAGAGCGGCGGCGGCATGGACCGCGTGGTCGCCAAGGGGGGGCTGCCGACCAAGGTCAAGATCGGCCTCGGCGCGCTCGCCGTCGTCCTGCTGCTCGCGCTGGTCTATTATTTCGCGCCGAGCGCCAACAGCCAGACCGTCCCGGCCGCCCGGCTCACCATCTCGACCGTGACCCAGGGCCGGTTCGACGACTTCCTGCCGCTGCGCGCCCGGGTCGAGCCCTCGCTCACCGTCTTTCTCGACGCGGTCGAGGGCGGCCGGGTCGAGCGGGTGGTGGTCGAGGACGGCGCCATGGTCCAGCAGGGCCAGCTGCTCGCGGTGCTGACCAATTCCGATCTTCAGCTCAACCTGCTCGCCCGCCAGACCGAGGTCATCCAGCAGATCAATTCGATGCGCAGCCAGGAGCTCGCGCTCAACCAGACCCGGCTCGCCAACGAACGGGCGCGGATCGAGGCCGATCTCGCCACCCAGACCGCGCGCCGCCAATATGAGATGCAGCGCCCGCTCGCCGAGCGCGGCTTCGTCTCGGGCCGCCAGATCGCCGACGCCCGCGACACCTATGAGGCCAACCGCCGGCGCAGCGAGGTGCTGCTGCGCCAGCAGGGCACCGACGAGCGGCTGCAATCGGGCCAGCTCGCCCAGCTGCGCCAGTCCGCCGCCTCGCTGAACGCCAGCCTCGACATCGCCCGCGCCACGCTCGACGCGCTGAACCTGCGCGCGCCGGTCGCCGGCCAGCTCACCTCTTTCTCGATCCAGGTCGGCCAGTCGCTGCAGCGCGGCGAGCGGCTCGGCCAGATCGACAGCGCCGGCCGCAACAAATTGCACGCCCAGGTCGACGAATTCTATCTCGGCCGGGTCGCCGTCGGCCAGATCGCCGACGCCGAGGTCAACGGCCGTCACTACCGGATGCGGGTCGGCAAGATCTATCCGCAGGTCCGCAACGGCGCCTTCGAGATCGACCTTCAGTTCATCGGCCCCGAGCCGGCCGACCTCCAGCGCGGCCAGACCGTTCAGACCCGGCTGATCCTCGGCGCGCCGAGCCAGGCGCGGATCATCCCCAATGGCAGCTTCTACAACGATACCGGCGGCGCCTGGGTGTTCGTGGTCGCGCCCGACGGCCGCTCGGCGGTCCGCCGCAACGTCCGCCTCGGCCGCCGCAACAACGATGCGATCGAGGTGCTCGAGGGGCTCGACCCGGGCGAGCGCGTCATCACCTCTCCTTATACGGGTTTCGCCGAGCGCGATCGGCTGAGCCTAAGCGGTGAGACTCAGTCCCGGAGGCAGCCGTGACGGGTTGGATTTTTTCGCCCAGCAAGGAGCGAGGAGGGAGCGATGCTCAACGCATCGTGACCGACGCTGCGACGCCGCTGGACGGAAAAAGACGGCCCGCCGCTGCGCGGCCGATCCCGGCTACCTCCGGGACTGAGTCTCACCGCCCTGTGGGCAATGAAGGGAGCCAAACATGTTGAGCATGCGTGAAGTCTCGCGGGTCTACCGCACCGACACGGTCGAAACGACCGCCCTCGACGGCATCTTCCTCGACGTCGCCGACGGCGAGTTCGCCGCGATCATGGGGCCGTCGGGCTGCGGCAAATCGACCCTCCTGAACGTGATCGGCATGCTCGATTCGCCGACCTCCGGCTCCTACCTGTTCAACGGCACCGAGGTCGCGGGGCTCTCGGAATCGAAGCTCGCCGATTTCCGCAAGCGGAACATCGGCTTCATCTTCCAGTCGTTCAATCTCGTCGACGAGCTCTCCGTCCGCGAGAATATCGAGCTTGCGCTGCTCTACCACAACGTCCCCGCGGGCGAGCGGCGCACCCGGGTCGACGAGGTGATGGACAAGGTGGGCATCGCCCACCGCGCCCGCCACCGGCCGAGCCAATTGTCAGGCGGCCAGCAACAGCGTGTCGCCGTCGCCCGGGCCCTTGTCGCCAGCCCCAAGCTGATCCTCGCCGACGAGCCGACCGGCAATCTCGACACCGCCCATGGCGAGGAGGTGATGAAGATGCTGCAGGCGCTGAACGCCGAAGGCTCGACCATCGTCATGGTCACCCATTCGCCCGCCCATGCCGATTATGCCGGCCGGGTGGTCAACATGCTCGACGGCCGGATCCTGGTCGAGCACCGGCGGGCGGCGTGACGCGGAAGATGGGACCCCTGCTCCCGTTCGCCCTGAGCCTGTCGAAGGGCCTTCCTTTTCTTCTCGCTGAAAGGAAGGAAAGGGCTTCGACAGGCTCAGCCCGAACGGTGACGCGGGATTCCGGGCAAGTTTGGAGGAGCTGAACCATGTGGCGCAATTACATGACGGTGGGGGTGCGGGCGCTGGTCAAGAACAAGACCTATGCGTTCATCAACATCTTCGGCCTGGCGATCGGGCTGGCCGCCTGCCTGATGCTGCTCCTCTACGTCCGCTACGAGACCAGCTATGACGCCTGGCTCCCCAATGCGGAGAACACCTACCAGTTCCAGACCCACTACAAATCGAAGCAGACCGGCGAGGAAGCCGATCTGCAGATGGCCGCCTATGTCTCCGGCCAGCGGCTCAAGGCCGATTTTCCGCAGATCGAGCATATGGTCTACGCGCTCGGCGCCGAACCGGTGATCCGCCGCGGCGCCGAATCGCTGTCGACCGAGAACGTGCTGCTGGTCGACAATCTGTTCTTCGACGTCCTCCAATTCCCCTTCGCCGCCGGCGACCCGCGCACCGCGCTCGCCCAGGCCAACAATGTCGTCCTCACCCAGAGCGAGGCGCGCCGCGTGTTCGGCAGCGAGAACGTGCTCGGCCGGACGCTGACCATGATCTCGCGCGGCCGCACCGTCGATTACCGAATCACCGGCATCGTCCGCGATCTGCCGCGCAACAGCCATGTCCGCTTCACCATCGTCGCCCGGATCGACATGGCCCGCTGGTTCGACGATTCGCCCAATTTCCTGACCTGCTGGGGCTGCCAGTCGGGCTGGATCTATTTCACCCTTCGCCCGGGCGCGGATCCGGCCGCGATCCAGGCGGCGCTGCCCGCCTGGGAGCGGCGCAACATCCCCAACGAGACGCTCGGCAACCAGACCACCAACCAGGGCGACGAGGAAGACTGGCGGGTGACCAACGTCCGCGACGTCCACCTCGGCATCGCCCAGGACGGGACGATGAAGCCGGGCAACGACCGCCAGACGATCATCACCTTCACGATCATCGCCTTCCTCATCCTCGGCATGGCCTGCGTCAACTTCACCAACCTCGCCACCGCCCGCGCCGGCCAGCGCGCGCGCGAGGTGGCGCTGAGGAAGGTGCTCGGCGCCAACCGCAGGCAGCTGATCACCCAGTTCCTCGCCGAATCGGTGCTGATCGCGGCGATGGCGATGCTGCTCGCTCTCGCTCTGGTCGAGCTGCTGCTGCCGGCGCTCGCCCATTTCCTCGATGCCGACCTGGCGATGCGCTATTTCGGCTGGGACGGCATGCTTCTGCCGATCGTCGCTTTGACCCTGATCGTCGGCGCCGCCGGCGGCGTCTATCCCGCCTTCTATCTGTCCCGCTTCCAGCCGGCCCAGGTGCTCAAGGCCAACAAATCCTCGGCCGAGGCCTCGGGCTCGGGCATCCTGCGCAACATCCTGGTCGTCGCCCAGTTCGCGGTCTCGATCGGCCTCATCATCTGCACCGCGGTGGTCTATGCGCAGACCGTCTACGCGCGCACCGTCGATCCCGGCTATCGCCGCGACGGCCTCATCCAGATCGAGAATCTCGGCCGCCGCCAGCTGATCGAGCGCTCCGACGCGATCGCCGAGGAAATGGCGCGCGTTCCCGGCGTCGTCTCGGTCGGCCGCTCCGGCATCGGCGTCGCCACCGACAACAACAACAACAGCAGCGTCCAGGTGCCCGGCCAGACCGAGCCGGTGAACATCGGCAATTATTCGATCGACGTCGATTTCTTCCGGACGATGGGCATCGCCCCCGTCGCCGGCCGGCTGTTCGACCGCAACCGCCCGGGCGACGATTCGACGGTGTCGCTGCAGGCTTCCGCCGACCCGGCGGCGAAGGCCGTGGTCGACGCCGAGGAACGGGTGATCGCCCGGCGCGGCATCAACGTCGTCGTCAACGAGCTCGCGGTCCAGCGGATGGGGTTCCGCAGCGCCCAGGAGGCGGTCGGCAAGACCATCGGCGTCGGCTATTTCGATCCCGAGGACGGGGTCGTGCCGGTCCACATCATCGGCGTCGTCCCCAATTCGCGCTTCCGCTCGATCCGCGAGCCGATCGATCCGATCATGTTCCGGCTCGACCGCACCTTCGCCGGCACCCTGCTGGTCCGCTACGACACCCGCGATCCGGCGGCGGCGCGGGCCAATGTCGAGCGCGCCTGGCGCCGGCTCGCCCCGGACGTGCCCTATGACGGCGTGTTCAGCGAGGACAAGATCCTCGAGCTCTACACCGCCGAGCAGGCGCGGGCGAAGGTGTTCGCCGGCTTCGCCATCCTCGCCGTGATCGTCGCCTGCCTCGGCGTGTTCGGGCTCGCCGCGTTCACCGCCGAGCGGCGCACCAAGGAGATCGGCATCCGCAAGGTGCTCGGCGCGCGCACCCGCGACATCGTCGGCCTGCTCGCCTGGCAATTCTCCAAGCCGGTGCTGATCGCCACCCCGATCGCCTGGCTGGTCGCCTGGCTGCTGATGGCCAATTGGCTGAAGAATTTCGACACCCACATCAGCCAGGGGGTGACGCCGTTCGTCGGCGCCGCTGCGATCGCGCTGGTGATCGCGCTCGGCACGGTCGCCGGCCACGCCTTCAAGGTCGCCCGCGCCAATCCGATCCTCGCCCTGCGCTACGAATAGAAAGCAAGATCGATCATGGCCTTCCCCGACGCTATCGGCAGGACTTGCCGCCGATGACCGCCTCGCTGATCTATGCCGCGACCGCGCTCGCGATCACCGCGATGCTCTGCCTCGCCGCCGGCCGCGCCTGGCGCGGGTGGCTCGAATTGAAGCGGCTCGAGCTCGCCGCCGCGAGCGAGGCGGAGGCGCCCGAGGCCGACGTCGGCGTCCGCATCGAGCTGGCCGCGGTGCGCGAGCGGCTGAAGAAGCTCGAAGAGATCGCCAGCGGGGTGGAGCTTTAGGCGGCCGCCGCTATGAAGGCGGGATGGCGGCGAAGAAAGAGATCGGCTTCGGCACGCGGCTGGTGATCGGCGGCATCGCCGGCTTCGTCGCGACCATGGCGATGACCGGCGCGATGCGGCGGCTGCACGGGAAGCTGCCGGCGAAGGAGCGCTATCCGCTGACCCCGCGCGAGATCGTCGATGCGACGCTCGCCCCGCCGCCGGCCGTCGCGCCCGATATCACCCTCGTCGCCCATTTCGCCTATGGCGCCGGCTGCGGCGCGATGATCGCGCTCGCCGATCCCAGGATCGGCCGGGTCGGCGGCGCGCTCGCCGGCGGCGGTGTCTGGCTCGCCTCCTATATGGGCTGGATCCCCGCCTTCGGCGTGCTGAAGCCGGCGACCGGCCATCCGCTGCGGCGCAACGCGGTGATGCTCGGCGCCCATTTCGCCTGGGGCTGGTCGACCGCCGAGGCGATGCGCGAGCTCATCGCCGCCCGCGAGGCGATCTTCGCCGCCGGGCCCGAGCCCGATCGCGCGGCGGGATCGTGAGCATGTTCGCTCCGCTCCTCGCCTTCGCCGCCGCCGCCGCGGCGCCCGCCGGCCTCGCCGGAATCTGGGAGGGCAATGTCGGCACCCTGCCGGTGCGCGCCTGCTTCGTGCAAAGCGAATGGGGCAATTTCGGCGCTTATTATTATCTGTCCCGGCTTCGGCTCATCCCGCTCGAGGCGGAAGAGGGCGCGGCGGGCGCCTTCCGCGAGGGCAGCGAGACGCGTAGCCCGCGCTGGCTGGTCGAGAGCGCGGACGGTGCCCGGCTCAGCGCGCGCTGGACGAGCGGCGGGCGGACCCTGCCGGTGCGGCTGCGCCGGCTCGCGGGCGGCGAGGGCGAGGAGGGCCCCTGCGGCAGCCTCGCCTTCCACGCGCCGAGGCTCGCCGGCGTCCGCACCGTCGCCGCGCGCGCGACGAAGGACGGCGTCGCCTATACCCGCCTCAGCCTCGATCATCGCGGCCGCTTCGAAATCCGCTTCGAGACCTTCGCGCTCGACGGCAGCGGCGAGGCGGTTCGGCGAATCAACGCGGCGCTGGCGCGCGGCCTTGCCGGCGATCCGCCTTCCTGGTTCGAATGCGTCCGCGATTCGCTCGGCCAGAGCCCGCACGAAGGCGGCTTCGACGAGAGCCTTAGGCCGGCGATGATCGTGCGGCGCTGGCTGAGCGTCGCCCATCATTGGGACGGCTTTTGCGGCGGCGCCCATCCCGATTCGAGCAACGCCTACCGCCTGTTCGACCTTTCGAGCGGTGCCGAGGTCGATCTCAACGACTGGCTGAACGAGACCGCGGTGAGACGCGAGGGCCCGCGCGGCAGCGACGAGGAGATCAAGACCCTTCAGCCCGCCTTTCGCGAGGCCATCCTCAGCGGCTGGCGCCCGGAACAGGCGGAGTGCGAGGAGGTCATCCGGACCGCCGATTTCTGGAACATCGGCCTCGCCCGCGACGGCTTCGTCCTCGAGCCGAGCCTGCCCCACGTCGCCCAGGCCTGCGGCGAGACCTTCACCCTCGCCTTCGATCGCCTGCGGCCCTTCCTCACCGAGGAAGGCGCCGCGAACCTGCGCGCGCTGCGGGCGGAGCCCTAGCGGGCAGTCCAGGGACAGTCACCTAACTGTCCCGGTGACAGTCTAGGGACAGTCACCTCACTGTCCCTGGACTGTCCCTAATCGACGTGGGGGCTGACCGCCGGCGGATCGCTCGCCGGGAAGCTCTCGTCCGAGGCCTGATCGACCCTTTCCCAGTCGGCCGGCGGGTCGCGCATCGCCTCGGGGCCGGCCGAGCGGGCCGCGCCCGACTGGCCGACCGGGCCCGGCGCGGTCTTGCCGCTGTCATGGGCCGGCGCCGGCGGCTCCTCGCCATTGCCGCGCCGCCAGCGGCGGCCGGCGAGCAGCGCCGCGAAGCCGGCGAGCGCGGCGCCGGCGGCGGCGAGGATGGTGCGGTTGCGGCTCCAGCCCATCGCTCAGAGCGCTTCGTGCTTGAGGGTGGCGGGCTCGGCCGGCGGCAGGCCCCCGGCCTCGGCCTGCTCCATCAGCGCCGCCTTGCGCGCGGCGAGGCGGGCGCCGAGCGCGTCGAGATCGATGTCGGCGGCGCGGGTCTGCTGGAACAGGTTCTCGCGCTGCTTCTCCTCCTCCATGACATGATGCTCGATCAGCTCCTGGAGCACCTTCACCTTGGCGTCGTAGAAGCTCTCGTCGGGCTCGGCCGCCTCGAGCTCGTTGATCAGCAATTTGGCGCTGTCATGCTCGACATAGGCCTCGTCGAGATCGCCTTCCTCGACCTTGCCGCGGATCGCCGGATAATAGATTTCCTCCTCGATCGTGGCGTGGATCTTGAGCTCGGTGCAGATCTGCCTGACGATCTTCTCCTTGGCGGAAGCGCCGCTGGCTTTCTCGAAATCGGCGAACAGGCCCTCGACCTTGCGGTGGTCCGCGGCGAGCAGCTGAAGTCCGTCCTGGGGCTTGGATGGGTCGGTCATTATGATCTCCTTGATTGCGGCATCGGAACAATCGGAGCATGGGGCCGGTTCCCGCCGCAAACATGGATCAGGACGCGATTTCTTGAACGATACCGAGACCTTTTCGCCGGTGCTGCCCGACCGGGTCGAGGAAGCGACCCGGCGGCTGCTCGCCAAGGCCAGCGAGCGCGAGCTGGTGCTGGCGACGGCGGAAAGCTGCACCGGCGGCATGCTGGCGAGCCTGCTCACCGACGTGCGCGGCTTCTCGCACGCCTTCGACCGCGGCTACGTCACTTACAGCGAGGAATCCAAGACCGAGCTGCTCGGCGTTCCGGCCGCGCTGATCGCGGAAAAAGGCGCCGTATCGAAGGAGGTCGCGATCGCCATGGCCGAGGGCGCGCTCGAGCGATCGCAGGCCCATATCGCGCTCGCCATCACCGGCTTCGCCGACGCCGGCGACGAGCCCGGCCTGGTCCACTTCGCTTGCGCGCGGCAGGGCCGTATAACCGCGCATCGCGAGGAGCATTTCGGGCCCGTCGGCCGCGGCGAGGTGCGGATCGCGGCGCTGGAGGTGGCGGTCGAGATGATGACGGAGATGCTGTAGGGCCTGCCCTCACAGCTGGAGGCGGTCGTGACGGGTTGGCATTTGTTGTCTGGCAAGGAGTAAGGAGGGAGCGATGAAGATTCATCGTGACCGACGCAGCGACGCCGCCAGGCGGCAAAGGACAGCCCGCCGCTTCGCGGTCGGCCGGAGAATGAACAGGTGCGAACATCCCCCGGATGTTCGCAGCCGCGCCGGGGGCGCGGCGACCTGTTCATGGCTGGCTGCGTCGACCGGCTCGACCGGGCTGCCCGGCCCGGCCTTCACCGTCCTCCTTGCCAGCCGGCTTCTCCGGCCGATCACGGCCACCTCCAGCTGTGAGGGCAGGCCCTGATGGCGAAAAAACCCGCAGCGAAGCCCCCGTTCGGCGCGATCCACCGCCACGGCTTCGTCCGGGTCGCGGCGGCGAGCCCGCGCGCCTCGACCGGCGGCGTCGCCTTCAACGTCGAAGAGACGCTGAAGCTCGCCAGGGAAGCCGACGCAAGGGGCGTCGACCTCGCCGTCTTTCCCGAGCTGAACCTCTCCTCCTACGCGGTCGACGATCTCTTCCTGCAGGACGCCTTCCTCGATACGGTCGAGGCCGGCATCGGCCGGCTTGCCAGCGAGAGCGCCGAGCTGAAGACGGTGCTCGTCGTCGGCGCTCCGGTCCGGCGCAACGGCCGGCTCTACAATTGCGGGCTGGCGATCGCGCGCGGCTCCATCCTCGGCGCGGTGCCGAAGAGCTTCCTGCCCAATTATCGCGAATATTACGAGAAGCGCTGGTTTGCCTCGGGGGCCGACCTGGCCGGGCTGAAGACCGAGATCGCCGGCCAGACGGTGGCGTTCGGCCCGGACCTCGTCTTTGCCGCCGACGACCTTGCCGACTTCGTCTTCCACATCGAGATTTGCGAGGATTATTGGTCGCCGCAGCCGCCCTCGACCGCGGGCGCGATGGCCGGCGCGCTGATCCTCACCAACCTGTCGGCCTCGAACATCACCATCGGCAAGGCGGACGAGCGCAAATTGCTCTGCGCCTCCCAGGCGAGCCGCTGCATCGCCGGCTACGTCTTCTCCGCCGCCGGGCCCGGCGAGAGCACCACCGATCTCGCCTGGGACGGCCAGGGCTCGATCTACGAGCTCGGCGAGCTGCTCGCCGAGACCGGCCGCTTCGACTGGGCCTCCGAGCTCGCCGTCGCCGACATCGACGTCCAGCGCCTCAGGCTCGAGCGGATGCGCAACGGCACCTTCAACGACAATGCCCGCGCCGCCGGCCATCCCGAGACCCGCTTCCGCCGGATCGGCTTCGCCCACCGCCCGGACTTCGCCGACATCGGCTTCGAACGGGCGCTGCGCCGCTTCCCCTACGTGCCCAACCGGCCCGAGCAGCTCGATCAGGATTGCTACGAGGCGTTCAACATCCAGGTCCAGGGGCTGGTCCGCCGCTTCCAGGCGACCAGCGGCAAGCATCTCGTCATCGGCGTCTCGGGCGGGCTCGATTCGACCCACGCTTTGATCGTCGCCGCCCGCGCCTGCGACGATTTGGGGCTGCCGCGCTCGACCATATTGGGCTTCACCATGCCCGGCTTCGCCACCGGCGAGGAGACCAAGGGCAATGCCTGGTCGCTGATGAACGCATTGGGCATCGCCGGCGAGGAGATCGACATCCGCCCGGCGGCGCAGCAGATGCTCGCCGATATCGGCCATCCCTTCGCTTCGGGAGAGCCGGTCTACGACGTCACCTTCGAGAACGTCCAGGCGGGCCTGCGCACCGATTATCTGTTCCGCCTCGCCGGCCGCCACGGCGGCTTCGTCGTCGGCACCGGCGACCTTTCCGAGCTCGCTCTGGGCTGGTCGACCTACGGCGTCGGCGACCAGATGAGCCATTACAACGTCAATGCCGGCGTGCCCAAGACGCTGATCCAGTATCTGATCCGCTGGGCGATCGAATCGGGCCAGTTCGACGCGGCGGCGAACCGTGTCCTCCAGGCGATCCTCGACACCAAGATCTCGCCCGAGCTCGTCCCCGCCGACGCCAAGAGCGGCATGCAATCGACCGAGGAAAGGATCGGCCCCTACGAGCTCCACGATTTCTTCCTGTTCCACATCCTTCGCCACGGCCAGCCGCCGTCGAAGGTCGCCTTCCTCGCCTGGCAGGCGTGGCAGGATTCGAAAGCGGGCCTCTGGCCGCTCGGCTATCCCGACTCGCTCAAGCGCGAATATGATCTCGCCACGATCCGCAAATGGCTCGAAGTCTTCTGCTTCCGCTTCTTCCAGCTCTCCCAGTACAAGCGCAGCGCCCTGCCCAACGCGCCCAAGGTCTCGGCCGGCGGCGCGCTCAGCCCACGCGGCGACTGGCGCGCGCCGAGCGACGGGACGGCGGCGCCCTGGCTGGAGGAATTGAAGCGGGCGTTCGGGGACTGAAGGCGGGTGCGCGCGCCGCTCCTCGCTTCGCTGGCGCTCGTCGCGGCGCTGGCCGGCTGCCAGATCGCGGTCGAGGTGCGGGTCACCGGGACGCCCGAGGCGCCGGTGTTCGAGTTCGAGCGCGACGGCGGCGGCGCGGTCTCGATCATGGGCCTGTCGGTCGGCACCGAGGGCCGGCCCGGAACCGTCTGGAGCATCTCCAGCGACCGCTGCATCGACATTTCCTACGTCATCTACGGCCAGGCGCCGCCGGGCTTCCGCCAGGAGGCGCCGGCGCCGCGGCTCGAGGCGCGGCGCAATTACGACGTCGACCTGATCGGCTGCGGCGCCTCGGGCGGCGCCCGCTTCGCGATCCTCGGCGACCAGATCGTCGCCGGCAGCCGCTAGCGCGCTGGAAGGTCGGTTCGAATCGCCACCATCCGTTCGCCCCGAGCCTGTCGAAGGGCTGTCCTTCTTGCTCCGAAAGGCAAAAGGGAGGGCTTCGACAGGCTCAGCCCGAACGGCGGGGGCCTGTGATCCATTGCCCGTCGCTCCAGCTTGACCTGCTTCGCCGCGCCGGTGCAGGGGAGCCCCATGATCAAGCGCCTTGCCGCCCTCTCGCTCCTCGTCCTCGCCGCCGCCGCTTCCGCGCAGCCGCCGCCCTCGGCCGCCGAACGGGTCCGGCTGCAGCGGCTCGGCGCGGCGCTGGCGCAATGCCACGGCGCCGTCGTCCGCCGCGACGCGCCGACCCGGGCGACGGCGGCGCAGATCGTCGATCGCGCGCTCGCCGGCTGCGCCGCGCGCGAGGCGCCGATCCGGGCGGCTTTGGTCCGCCACATGGGCGCGGCCCGGGCCGGCCAGGCGATGCAGGCGCAGCGCGCGCACTGGCGCCAGGGCATCGCCCAGATGGTCGCCGCGGCGCGGGCCAGGCGGTAGCGGCGAGGGCGACCCAGCCGCAGCGCCGCGAGCGCGCCAGCGATCGCAAGCTGCGGCCGGAGTCGCCCCGCCCGGCCGGCGGGGCGGACGGCCCGAAGCCGGCCGAGCCCGTCCGACGTCACGTCACGGCACAATGGTGCCGTGGCGGGCGAGGAACCGCTGGGGCTTGTCCCCTCGGACCATCTTCTTCTGGAGCTTGTCGAAACCGGTGTTGGGATCGTGGGTCATACGTCTTCCCAAAGCTGGCTATTGGGCGGAGAATCCAATCGCCCTTTCATGGAGGGCGACAGGAAAGCGGTCTGCTCTAGGCACCGATCCACCCGCGCCTTGCTCTCTCTCGCGTTGTGCCACCAGATTGCCAATTCCTTATAGCGATGAACTTGGTTGGCGGTTAGAACAGATTCATCGAAAGTCCATTCCCCGTCATAGAGATGCTCTGGCTGCGATAAGACTGCTTCAGCGGTCCCAACCGCATAGTAGTCCGCGATGACAAGCCATTGATCGAGCTTACCGCGCCAGCGCTTTGCGGCCTGTTGCCATACCTTCGCATCGGGGAGCCCCTGCCCGTCGTCGATAGGTTGGGCCAGTGTCTCGAAATCCTCTCCAAGTTCTCGGAACAGCCGTTGATGCCATTCTCTATTCAAGATAGCTCGAAATCCTAGGTCAATGTTGCTCAACCGGCCGTCAATTCTCTCTCGCTGGCTTTCAAACAGGCGTTCGAACTTGGAAAATCGATCATTGATTTCCTTAAGCTCCGGGCCAAGGAAACTCCCGATATCGTGGCTGACTCGTTCTCTCGATGGCAGTTCGCCTACAACCTTCTCGACTGCGCTCAAGCGCTTTCCTTGGGTCTCATTCACCTTCGTTTGGGTTTCCATGATGCCTTTGGAGACCTTGGCAATCTCCCCCACTTGTTGAGTGAGGACTTTTAGCTCCTCGCTGTCCGCGGGCCGTTCGGAGCGTGCGGCCGCTTGCCCACCCCGGCGCACATATTCGAAAAGTGCGTAGACGAAAATGGCTTGCAGGATGAGCAGCCAGCCCCACCACGGAAGGAGGCTCCCGCTCATGCCCCACCACCGCCGAGCAGTTGGCAATTCGAGTTGGCTTGATAGCGTGTCGTAAGCGGCAAGAAGACCGAATAGCGCCAGCCCGACGCGCACGACTTTCGGCTTAAGAAGCGTGCCGAGCGTGCTGATGCGTGACTCTGCCATCGCGCCTCTATACCGCTAATGGGTCTCCTTGGCGCAAGGGGATAGGCCGCGAGCCGCTTGCCTGTCTTGCCCGGATAGTGCACCACCGCGCCGGGCTCGCCACCATCGCCTCGAGGGGTATTTCGCACATGATCCGCAGCTTCGCCGCGCTTTCGCTCCTGCTCGTCTCGACCACGGCCCTCGCCCAGCGGCGTCCGCCGGCCGACGCCAATGCCTGGGACGTCAACGCGCCGCCGAACGCGCGCCTGAGGCAGGTGCCGATCAACGTCAGCGAGGGCACCTGGATGAACGTCGACGTCAGCCCGGACGGGCGGACGATCGCCTTCGATCTGCTCGGCGACATCTACACCATGCCGATCGCCGGCGGCACGCCGACCCGGATCACCTCCGGGCTCGCCTTCGACATGCAGCCGCGCTTCTCGCCCGACGGCCGGCTGATCGCGTTCACTTCGGACCGCGGCGGCGGCGACAATATCTGGGTGATGAACGCCGACGGATCGGGGGCACGGGCGATCACCCGCGAGAGCTTCCGGCTGATGAACGCGCCGACCTGGAGCCGCGACGGCCAGTATATCGCCGCGCGCAAGCACTTCACCACCACGCGCAGCCTCGGCACCGGCGAAATCTGGCTCTACCACGTCTCCGGCGCCGGCGACGGCGTGCCGCTGATCGAGCGGCCCAATCCGCGCTTCCAGAAGGAATTGGGCGAGCCGGCCTTCTCCGGTGACGGCCAGGCGATCTTCTTCAGCCGCAACACCACCCCGGGCGACACCTTCATCTACGCCCAGGATTCGAACCAGGAAGTGTTCGCGATCGAGCGCTACGACATGGCCACCGGCGAGCGGGCCCAGGTCGCCGGCGGCCCCGGCGGCGCGGTCCGGCCGACGCCCTCGCCCGACGGCCGCTGGCTCGCCTACGTCCACCGCACCGGCGGGCATTCCCGTCTCTGGGTCAAGGATCTGCGCTCGGGCGAGGCGCGCCAGGTCTATGCCGATCTCGACCAGGATTTGCAGGAGACCTGGGCGGTGCACGGCGTCTATCCCAACATGGCGTGGACCCCCGATTCGGCGAGCATCGTCTTCTGGGCGGGCGGCAAGATCCGGCGGGTGGGCCGCGACGGCTCGGGCGCCGCCGAAATCCCCTTCCAGGTCAGCGACACCAGGGTCGTGATCGATCCGCCGCGGCCCCAGGTCGAGGCGGCGCCGGCGAGCGTCACCACCCGCATGCCGCGCTTCGCCGCGGTCTCGCCGGACGGCAGCCGGGTGGTGTTCGAGACGCTCGGCCGGCTCTACCTCCGCGATCTCGCCGGCACGTCCGCGCCGCGCCCGCTGACCGGCGGGGACGGCGATTTCCAGCTCTTCCCCTCCTGGTCGCGCGACGGCAGCCGGATCGTCTTCGTCTCGTGGAACGACCAGCGGCTCGGCGAAATCCGCACCGTCTCGGCCGACGGCTCCAACCTGCGCACCGTCACCCGGCAGCCCGGCCATTACCGGCGGCCGCGCTTCTCGCCCGACGGCGCGCTGATCGTCTACGAAGCGAGCGGCAGCCAGGGCCTGACCTCGAACCGCTGGGCGGACGCGACCGGGATCTTCCGCGTGCCCGCCGCCGGCGGCCCCTCGACCCGGATCCTCGGCGAGGGCGGCAACCCCCAGTTCGGCGCCGATCCGGGCCGGGTCTTCATCGAGGTCGGCGAGCAGCAAAAGCAGAAGCTGATCAGCGTCGATCTGAACGGCGGCAACCGCCGCGACCATGCCGCGGGCGAGATGGTCACCCAATATGAGCTGTCGCCCGACGGCCGCACCCTGCTGTTCCGCGAGGATTACAACCTGTTCGCGACGCCCTTCTACGGCGGCGTCCACCCGCTCGAGATCAGCGCCCGCGGCACCGGCCTGCCCTTGACCCGGATCACCGGCGACGGCGGCTCCTATCCGAGCTGGACGACCAACGGCCGGCTCGCCTGGACGCTCGGCCCGACCCTCTACACCGCGGCGGTCGCGGACCTGATCCGCGCTGCTCCGGGCGGCACCGCCTACGCCCCGCCGGCCGCGGGCGTCTCGCTCTCGATGACCGTCCCCGCCGACGTCCCGAGCGGCCAGGTCGCCCTGGTCGGCGCCCGGATCGTCACCATGGCGAACGATGCCGGCGGCATCATCGACGACGGCACCATCCTGATCGAGGGCAACCGGATCCGGGCGGTCGGGCCGCGCGCTTCGGTCGCGGTGCCGGCGGGCGCACGCATCGTCGACGTCGCCGGCAAGACGATCATCCCCGGCCTGATCGACGGCCACGCCCACGGCAGCCAGGGCGAGGACGATCTCATCCCGCAGCAGAACTGGTCGGCGATGTCGCACCTCGCCATGGGGGTCACCACCGTCCACGATCCGTCGAGCACGGCGAGCGAGATCTTCCCCGCCGCCGAGATGCAGCGCGCCGGCATCGTGATCGGCCCGCGCACCTTCTCCTCCGGCGAGATCGTCTACGGCGCCCGCTCGCCCAGCCGCTACGCGCTCATCGACAATTATGCCGACGCGCTCGCCCACGTCCGCCGGCTCCGGCTCGAGGGCGCCCATTCGATCAAGAATTACAACCAGCCGCGGCGCAACCAGCGCCAGCAGGTCGCCGCCGCCGCCCGCGCCGAGAACATCCTCGTCGTGCCCGAGGGCGGCTCGCTGTTCCAGATGGACATCACCCTCATCCAGGACGGCAATTCGACGGTCGAGCACAATATCCCGCAGCAGCGCTATTACGAGGACGTCGTCAGCCTCTGGTCGCAGACCCAGGTCGGCAACAACCCGACCCTGGTCGTCACTTATGGCGGCCTTGCCGGCGATCCCTATTGGAGCCAGGCGACCCCGGTCTGGAACCACCCGCTCTTGACCCGCCACACGCCGCCGGCCGAGCTCGCCGCCCGGGTGCGGGCGACGACCGCCCCGGCCGACCAGTTCGTCGACCAGTACAGCGCGCGGGAATCGCACCGGCTTGCCGAGCGCGGCGTCCGCATCGCGATCGGCGGCCACGGCCAGCAGCCGGGCATCGCCGAGCATTGGGAGCTGTGGAGCCACGTCCGCGGCGGCGCCACCCCGCTCGAGGCGCTTCGCCACGGCACCGTCGATCCGGCGCGGATGTACGGCTTCGCCGATCTCGGCACGCTCGAGCCGGGCAAGCTCGCCGATCTCGTCATCCTCGACGCCGACCCGACCCAGGACATCCGCAACTCCGACCATATCCACCAGGTGATGCTGAACGGCCGCCTCTACGACGCCGCGACGCTGAACGAGACCGTCACCGGCAACCGCCAGCGTCAGCCCTATTTCTGGGAGCAGGACGGCGGCGCCGGCACCCCGGCGGTGACCACCACGGCCGAGGAGGACTGACCGCCTCTCTTCTCCTGAACGGGACAGTGAGGTAACTGTCCCGGGGACAATGAGGTAACTGTCCCACTGTCCCCAGGCCGCGCCGTAGGCCGATCCGGGCTGCTTCCCCCGGCTTTCGCCGGGGTCGCAATGACGGTCGGTGACATCGGTAGCGTTTCGGTAAGGTCTGTCTGTCAGTCTCCGCGATGGGAGGCAGACATGGCGACGCAGGCACAGCCGGTACTCGTCGAGCAGCGCTCGGAGCCGCGCCACGAAGGCCTCGTCGAACGCGCCACCCTCACCTTCCGCGGCGCCGAATATCCGGTCCCGGTGGTCAACATCTCCAGCCGCGGGACGATGGTCGAAAGCGCGCTCGAGCCGCGGCTCGGCGAAAGCGTCATGATCCGCTTCGAGGGCTGCAGCCCGATCTACGCCTTCGTCCGCTGGATCCGCGACGGCCGCCTCGGCCTCAACTTCGGCTGCGAATTGACCCTTGGCTGATCCCCCGGATCAGCCGCGAATGCGCGGGGCGCATTCGACGGGTCAATTGATCCTCGGCTGATCCGGAAAAGAGGGACAGTCCCTCTTTTTTGTAGTCACCGCCCTCTGCAGAAAATAGGGACTGTCCCTCTTTTCCGGGGAAGCCCGCCGATGATCGATCTCTACACCTCGCCGACGCCCAACGGCTACAAGATCTCGATCCTCCTGGAAGAGCTCGGCCTGCCCTACGACGTCCACGCCATCGACCTGTCGTCGGGCGCCCAGAAGGAGCCCTGGTTCACCGCGATCAACCCCAATGGCCGGATCCCGGCGATCGTCGACCGGGGCAATGGCGATTTCCCGGTGTTCGAGAGCGGCGCGATCATGCTCTACCTCGCCGAGCGCAGCGGCCGGCTGCTCCCCCACGACGCCAGGGACAAGAGCCGCGTGATCCAGTGGCTGATGTTCCAGATGGGCGGATTGGGGCCGATGATGGGCCAGGCCAACGTCTTCTCGCGCTATTTCCCGGAAGCGATCCCGGCGGCGATCGACCGCTACCGGCGCGAGAGCCGGCGCCTGCTGGAGGTGCTCGACGGCCGGCTCGCCGGGCACGAATATCTGGCCGGCGACTATTCGATCGCCGACATCGCCAATTTCTGCTGGGCGCGGACCCACGAATGGCCGGGCGTGTCGATCGACGGCCTCGGCCACCTCCGCCGCTGGCTCGACGCGATCGCCGCCCGCCCCGCCGTCCAGCGCGGCCTCCAGATCCCGCCGCGGCCCGAGGATGCCGAAGCGCTCGTCGAGAAGGCGCGGACTCTCCTCGTCTGACGCGCTATAGGGGCGGCAAAGGAGACTCGGCCCGATGAACGAGATGACTCGCATTTCCGCCCAGCCCGCCTATAGCGAGGCGATCGAGGGCGTCCTCAAGCGCAAGCCGCAACTGTTCATCGACGGCGCCTGGATCGATTCGACCGGCGGCAAGACGATCCCCGTCTACGACCCCTCCACGGGCCGCGAGATCGCCCGGATCGTCGATGCCAGCGACGCCGACGTCGACCGCGCGGTGGCGGCGGCGCGCACCGCGTTCGACGACGGCCGCTGGAGCGGGCTTCCGTCCTGCAAGCGCGAGCGCATCCTGATGAAGCTCGCCGATCTCCTCGAGGCGGCGACGCCCGAGCTGGCCGAGCTCGAATCGATCGACAACGGCAAGCCCAAAGCGGCCAGCCTCGGCCTCGACCTCCCCTCCTCGGTGCGGATGCTGCGCTACATGGCCGGGATGGCGACCAAGCTGACCGGCGATCATGTCGAGCCCTCCAACGCCCCCGCCGGCGCCTTCCACGCTTATGTCCGGCGCGAGCCGATCGGCGTCTGCGCCCAGATCGTGCCGTGGAACTTCCCGCTGATGATGGCGGTGCAGAAGATCGCCCCCGCGCTCGCCGCCGGCTGCACGGTCATCCTGAAGCCCGCCGAGCAGACGCCGCTGACCGCGCTCCGCCTCGCCGACCTCGTCGCCGAGGCGGGCGTGCCGGCCGGCGTGTTCAACCTCGTCACCGGCCTCGGCGAGAGCGCCGGCGATCGCCTGGTCCGCTCGGGCGACGTCGACAAGGTCGCCTTCACCGGCTCGACCGAGGTCGGCAAGATCATCAACCGCAACGCCACCGACACGCTGAAGCGGGTCACCCTCGAGCTCGGCGGCAAATCGCCGGTGATCGTCCTGCCCGACGTCGACATCGGCCGCACCGCGCAGGGCGCGGCGATGGCGATCTTCGCCAATTCCGGCCAGGTCTGCATCGCCGGCTCGCGGCTGTTCGCGCACAAGGACATTTTCGATGCCTTGCTCGAGGCGGTCGCCGCCAATGCCGCCGCCTGGAAGGTCGGCCCGAGCCTCGCCCCGGACACGATGATGGGGCCTTTGGTCTCGACCGAGCAGCACGAGCGGGTGCTCGGCTATATCGAGGCGGGGAAAAAGGAAGGCGCCTCGGTGCTGTGCGGCGGCGACACGCCGGGGGGCGACGGCTATTTCGTCAACCCGACCGTGCTGGTCGACGTCAAGCCCGAGATGAAGGTGATGCGCGAGGAGATTTTCGGGCCCGTCCTCGCCGCCCAGCGCTACGAGGATCTCGACGAGGTCGCCAAGGCGGCGAACGACACGCCCTACGGCCTCGCCGCCTCGGTCTGGACCCGCGACCTTTCCGCGATGCACAAGCTCGCCGCCAAGCTGCGCGCCGGCATGGTCTGGGGCAATTGCCCGATGGCGCCTGACCCGGCCCTGCCGTTCGGCGGCTACAAGCAATCCGGCTTCGGCCGCGAATCCGGCCGCTACGGGATCGAGACCTATACCGAGCTGAAGACCGTCGCCATCGCGCTGTGAGCGAGCGGTTCGGAGTCGATCTCGCCGGGCCGGACGACATTCCGGCGATCATGGCGATCGAGCGCCTGCCCGGCTACGACAAGCTGGTCGGCCGCTGGGACGCCGGCAGGCACCGTGCCGAGATGGCCACCCCATCGGTCCGCTATCTGGCGCTGCGCGAGGGCGGCGCGCTCGCCGGCTTCGCCATTGTCCTCGGCCTCGACGACCCCAACCGGCGCGCGCATCTGAAGCGGATCGCGGTCGCCGCCCCGGGCCGCGGCGGCGGCGCCCGGCTGCTGCGCGGCGTCATCGACCATGTCTTCGCGAAGACCCGAACCAACCGGCTCGACCTCGACGTCTTCGTCGGCAACGACCGGGCGAAGCGCGCCTATGAGCGCGCCGGCTTCACCGCCGAAGGGGTGATGCGCGAGCATCATGCCACGCCCGAAGGCTTTCGCGACGTCTGGCTGATGTCGATCCTGCGCCGCGAATGGCAGGGTGACAGTCACTAGTGACAGTCACTAGTGACTGTCACCGTTTCAAGCGGGAGGAGGGAAGGACAGTCGCTAGTGACTGTCACCGTTTCCCGCACTAAAGCGGGCGCGGGCGGCGAACGGGGCGAACAAGAGGAAGTTTGATGCGTCTCACCAATGCCCTGCTCGGCGCCGCCGCGATCGGCCTCGCCACCATGGTCGCCGCCCAGCAAACCCAGCCGCCGGCCGAGCCCCCGGCGAAGCAGGGCGGCCTGCAGGGGCTCGAGGACACGGTCAGCCAGCTCCGCGACGAGCCGCCGCCCGCCGAGACCCCGGCGCCGCCGGCCCCGGCCCCGGCCCCGGCCCCGGCCCCGCCGCGCGCCGCCGCTCCGCAGCGGCCGGTCGGGCCGCTGACCCGCGCCGAACGCTCGGCGCTCGACGCCGCGGTCCAGCGCGGCCGGCTGCTCGCCGCCATCGACCATGCCGGCCGGATCGCCACCCAGGACATGCTGAGCCGGGTCTCCGACCCCGCCGGCGCCGGCATTTCGGGCTGGCTCGCCGAGCCCGAGGGCAATGCCGTCACCGTCACCTTCTACGCGGAAGCGGCGGCCGGGGCGCCGCCGGCCGCGGTCTATCGGGCGAGCATCCTCGGCGGCCGGGTCACCGCGCGCGAGGTCTTCCTCGCCGCCGGCAGCCGGCCGCCGCTCGGCACCCACCTCGCGCGGATGGCGGCGGCGAGGCGCGCCACCGAGGCGCTCGACCATCAGCCCTGCGGCGGCGAGGCGTTCAACGTCCTCGTCGTGCCGCCGGCGGCGCCCGATGCGGCGATCGACGTCTACCAGATCAGCCCGCAGACCGCGCGCGGCCACTATCCGTTCGGCGGCCATTTCAAATCGACGATCGCGCCCGACGGCAGCGTCGCCGCCCAGCGCGGCTTCAGCAACGCCTGCGTCGACGTCGAGGCGGCCGCGCCCGCCGCCGGAGCGCCGCCGGCGCCGCTCGCGGTGACCCATTTGCTCGATCCGCTGCCGACCGAGCTCCACGTCTATCTGTCGCTCTGGACCGGCCATCCGCTGGTCGTCGTCGCCGGCGATCCGCAGCGGCTGTTCGCGGTGACCGGCGAAGGGATCGCAGAAGTGCCGCGCTAGCGCTCAGTGAGGGGACGACCGCGCCGGCTGGAGGGCGACGGTGCGCACCCGCCGGTCCGCCTGCCAGATTTCGGAATAGTCGCCCAGGCCCCGCTCGCGGGCGATCCGGATCGCTTCCGAATCGCCGTCGGCCTCGATCTCGTCCGCTTCGACGAGCCGGACGCCATGCCAGCTGTAGACCCGATAGCGCGCCATCAAGAACCCTTCGACTCGGCCCAGGCGCGCAAGCATAGCCTGGCGGCGGCCTTCGTTAATTAACCTAGGCTAATCAACTGCTTCGCCCGGCGGCGCGCGGCTCGATCGGTTCGCGTCGGCCGATGATCCGGCTCTCCTTCGAAAACGGATAAGGGGCAAAGCAATCCTTCGATCCGGGATTCGCGCTAATCTGGGTTAATAAGCTATCCGTTTCAACAAGTTGGGGGAACCTGCCGGTTTTTACGGGCGTTTTGGCGGCGCTCTTCTTCCCGAGGAGCCTCGATCACTGACAGGAGCTGAAAAATGGCTGACAACAACCAAGGACAGCAGGGCGGCCAGGGCGGCCGCCAGGACCAGGGCGGCCAGGGCGGCGAGCAGGGCGGCATGGGCGGCGGCCAGGGCCAGCAGGACCAGGGCGGCGGCGGCCAGCAGGGCGGCATGGGCGGCGGCGGCCAGCAGCAGCAGCAGGAGGAGCGCGAGAGGGAGCGCGAGCGCGAATAGGTTCCCCGCGCTTTCCTTCCCTCAACCCCGGCGGCCGCCCTCCTCCCTCAGGGCGGCCGCTTCGCTTCAGGAGCGATCGATGGCCCGCGACGAGACCGCCAAGGCCCCACCCCCCGCTATCCTCGCCCGCCCGCAAATCTCGCTGGTCGGCGATATCGACAAATATTCGGTCGAGCGCTTCCTCGATCAGCTGGGCGAGGCGGAATCGGCCGGCGGCGACGTCGCCATGGAGCTGACCACGCTCGGCGGCGATGCCGAGCTCGCCCGGCGGCTCGTGCTCGAGATCGACAATGCCCGCGCCCGCCTTTCCGGCCGCTTCCTGTTCCTCGGCAAGACCGTGGTCTATTCGGCGGGGACGACGATCATGTCGGCCTTCCCGCGCCGGGATCGCTGGCTGGCGCGCGACGCGATGCTGATGATCCATTGCCGCAAGCTCGACAAGACCGTCGAGATTGCCGGTCCGCTCCGCTCCAGCCTGCCCCAGGTCGAGGCGCTGGCCAGCCAGATGAAGGCGGGGCTCGCTCTGGAGGAGGAGAATTTCCGCCGCCTGATCGAGGGCAGCGACGTCGGCCTCGACGAGCTGCTCGGCAAGGCCCTGTGCAACTGGTACCTGACCGCCGAAGAGGCGCTCGCGCGCGGCCTCGTCGCTGGAATCGCCTGGCCGGGCCTGCGGCAAGCCTAACATGGATAAGGGCGCGTCGCCGCGGCGCGAGGCTAGAGAGCGGGCTTGCCCGGGCGCCGCGAGGAGCGGCCGCCGCAACGGATGAAGCCGGTGATCGATACCCTGCTGCTCAAGCTGCGCGCCCGCGACCGGCTCTCCGCCGAGGAGGAGGCGGCGGTCAGGGACGCGATCGGCGAGGTCCGCGACATCGCCGCCGACCAGACCGTCATCCGCGCCGGCGACGAGCTCCATTCGAGCACCTTGCTGCTCGACGGCCTGCTCTGCCGCTACAAGGACCTGCGCGACGGCTCGCGCCAGATCATGGAGCTCCACGTCGCCGGCGACTTCGCCGATTTGCACAGCTTCACCCTGAAGCGGCTCGATCACAATATCATGACCCTGACCCGGTGCCGGATCGCGCTGGCGCCGCACGCGAAGCTGGAGGCGATCACCCGCGATTTCCCGCACCTCACCCGCCTGCTCTGGTTCTCGACCAATCTCGACGCCGCGATCCACCGCGAATGGATGCTCTCGCTCGGCCGCCGCACCGCGCTGGCGCGGGTCGCCCATTTCTTCTGCGAGATGCAGGTCCGCCTCGGCCTGGTCGGGCTCGCCGGCGCCGACGGCTACGCGCTCGCGCTCACCCAGACCGATCTTTCCGAATGCCTCGGCCTGACCCCGGTCCACGTCAACCGGACGCTGAAGCAGCTGCGCGAGCAGGGCCTCGTCGAGTTCCGCCGCGGCCGGGTGACGATCGGCGACCATGACGGGCTCCGCCGGGTCGCCGAGTTCGACCCCGCCTATCTCCACCTCGAGCGGCGCGACCGCTGAGCCGCCGGGCCGCCATCGGAGGGCATGATGCCTCGCTATTATTTCAACGTTCACAACTCCATCGGCCTGGTCGAGGACGAGGAGGGCCGCGACTTCGCCGATCTCGGTGCGGCCCGGGCGGCGGCGCTCAAGGGCGCCCGGGAGGTCATCGCCGGGGATGCCGCCGAGGGCATTGTCGACCTGCGCGGCCGGCTCGACGTGATCGACTCGGCGGGCACCGTGGTGCTCACCCTCCGATTCACCGAAGCGGTCGAGGTGCTTCGTCCGGACGAGGACGAGCCGGGGCCCGCAAATCCGGCGCCCACGGCATCATAAGATAAGACTCATCTCCGCAACTATGTTAGGCGTTGCTATCGCCGGGCAGATAGTTTCGGGCTCCGGTGGCTGAGAGACCCCTCGCGCTCCCGCCCTGCCGCAGCGGAGAAGCGCCATTGCCGTTCCCGATCACGTCCTGAACGCGATGATTCGCAAGTTCGAGCGGCGCGCGCCGCTCGACGAAGGCGACCGCCAGGCGCTGCGCGACCTGCCCCATCGCATCCAGGCCGTCGAGCCGGCCGCCTATATCCTCCGCGAAGGCGAGCGCTGCGACCGCAGCTGCCTGATCGTCGAGGGCTTCGCCTATCGGCACAAGGTCACCGTCGAAGGCGCCCGCCAGATCGTCGGCGTCCACATGCCGGGCGATTTGATCGACCTCGAATGCGCCCTGCTCACCGTCGCCGACCACAATGTCCAGGCGCTGACCCGCTGCAGCGTCGCCTTCATCCCGCGCGAGGCGGTCCGCGCCCTGATCCTCAGCCATCCCCGGGTCGGCGCGGCGATGTGGGTCGATACGCTGATCGACGGCGCGATCTTCCGCGAATGGGTGGTCAATGTCGGCCGCCGCGACGCCCGCAGCCGGATCGCCCATCTGCTCTGCGAGTTCGCCCGCCGGCTCGAGGCCGCCGGCCTCGCCCGCGAATATCGCTACGAGCTGCCGATGACCCAGGAGCAGCTCGCCGACGCCACCGGCCTCACCCCGGTCCACGTCAACCGGGTGCTGATGGCGCTCGCCCGCGAGGGCCTGATCGAGCGCCACCGGCGGTTCGTCGCCATTCCCGACTGGGAGGCGCTGCGTCGGGTCGCCGGCTTCAGCGAGCTCTACCTCCATCTCGACCAGGTCAGGACGGAGCCGGGCCTAAACCCAGGATAATGAACGCCTGTCCGGTTCCGCTAGAGTGTGTGCGGGACGATTCGGGGGACCTTCGCGGATGGCGCGCTACCGGCTTTATCATCTCCAGGGCCACCGGCTGGCGGCGGCCGACGAGCTCGAGGCCGCCGACGATGCCGAGGCCGCGTCGCTCGCCCGCGAGCGCGCCCGGTTCGACGTGACCGAGCTGTGGCGCGGCGACCGCCGGGTCCGCACCATCCTCCCGCCCGCCGTCCCGCGCGGTTGAATTTCGCAAGAGCGATCAAGCGTTTCGTCGAAAAGGGGCTTGCGCGAATCACTTTCAGCCCGAAGGGCTCAGCGGGGACATTTCGTGCGCGAGCGGCGGCGCCTTCCGCGCCCGCCGCCTGGGAGGATCTTTCGATGAAAGGCAATCGTTTCGCGCTGGTTTCGGCGCTCCTGCTCGCCGGTGCCGCGCCGCTCCTGGCCCAGCCCGCCGGCGGCAATGCCGCGCCGCGGCCCCCGGCCGCGTCGCGCTATGCGCCGTGGGGGGTCGATCTTGCCGCGCGCGACCTGTCGATCAAGCCGGGCGACGATTTCTGGCGCTACGCCAACAACAGCTGGTTCCAGGCGAACCCGATCCCGGCCGATCGCGCCGCCTGGGGCGTCGGCACGGTCCTTTCCGAGGACGTCGAGGCGCAGTTGCGCGACATCGTCGAGACCGCCAATCGCGGCACCGATCCGATCAGCCGCCAGGTCGCCGCCATGTATGCGAGCTGGATGGACGAGGCCGGCATCGAGGCGCGCGGCGCCGCCGTGCTTCGCCCCTATCTCGACGAGATCGCCGCCGCCCAGACCCGCGACGACCTCATCCGCCTGTTCGCCAGGCCGGGCTTCCCCTCGCCGGTCGGCGTCGGCATCACCCCCAATCCCGCCGATCCGACCCATTATGTGGTCGGCACCGGCCAGGGCGGGCTCGGCATGCCCAACCGCGATTATTATCTGCGCGAGGGCGCCCAGTTCGACGCCTATCGCGCCGCCTACCGCAATTACGTGATCACCATGCAGCGCCTCGCCGGAATCCCCGATGCCGAGGCCAAGGCGGACAGGATCATCGCGCTCGAGCGGCGCATCGCCGAGGCGCACTGGGCGCCCGAGCGTACCCGCGACGTCACCCAGTCGATCAACCCGATGACCCCGGCCCAGCTCGCCGAGCTGGCGCCGCAGTGGAACTGGCCGCTGGCGCTCCAGCAGCTGCGTCTCGACAATGTCCAGACGATCATCGTCCGCCAGCCGTCGGCGATCCAGGCCGAGGGCCGGCTGTTCGAGGAGGTGCCGCTCGAGACCTGGAAGGACTGGCTCGCCTTCCATTTCATCCGGGCCAGCGCCGAGGCGCTGCCGCGCGCGTTCGACGAGGCCAATTTCGAATTCTACTCGCACGTCCTGCGCGGCCAGGAGCGGCAGCGCGACCGCTGGAAGCGCGGCCTCGGCGTGCTCAACCTCACGCTCGGCGAGGCGGTCGGCAAGATCTATGTCGAGCGCCATTTCCCCGACACCAGCCGGCGGCAGATGACCGAGCTGGTGGGCGACCTGCGCGGCGCGCTCGGCGAGCGGCTGCGCGCCAATGCCTGGATGGACGAGGCGACCCGCCAGGCGGCGCTCGCCAAGCTGGACGCGTTCGATCCCCGGATCGGCAATCCGGTGCGCTACATCGATTATTCGTCGCTCCGGGTCGATCCGAACGACCTTCTCGGCAACATGCTCCGCGCCGCCGAATTCCAGTGGAATTTGCAGCTGTCGCGCTATCCCAACCCGGTCGATCGCTCGCTCTGGGCGATGACCCCGCAGACGATCAACGCCTATTACAGCCCGCTGACCAACCAGATCACCTTCCCGGCCGCGATCCTGCAGCCGCCCTTCTTCAATCCCAGCGCCGACGCGGCGGTCAATTACGGCGCGATCGGCGCCGTGATCGGCCACGAAATCGGCCACGGCTTCGACGATCAGGGCCGCCGCTTCGCTCCGGACGGGCGGCTGCGCGACTGGTGGACGCCGCAATCGGCCGAGCGCTTCACCGCCCAGACCACCCGGTTGAAGGCGCAATATGACGCGTTCGAAGTCGCCGGCCAGCACGTCAACGGCCAGCTCACCATGGGCGAGAATATCGGCGACCTCGGCGGGCTCGAAATGGCCTATGCCGCCTATCAGCGCTACCAGGCGCGGCACGGCCGGGCGCGGACGATCGGCGGCCTGACCGGCGATCAGCGCTTCTTCCTCGCCTTCGCCCAGGCCTGGCGCAACAACGTCCGCGAGAACGCGCTGCGCCAGCAGGTGCTGACCGATCCGCACAGCCCGCCGGAATTCCGGGTCAACGGCGTCGTCCGCAACGTCGACGCCTGGTACCGCGCGTTCAACGTCCAGCCCGGCGATCGGCTCTATCTGCCGCCCGACCAGCGCGTCCACATCTGGTAAGCGAAAAGGGGACAGTCACTTCCTGGTGCCAGGTGCCAGGCACGCATGACTATTGCCGCTTTCCGGCCTTCGGCGCCTGAGGGGACACGTACTTTTTGGCCAAAAAGTGCATGTCCCCACGAGCCTCCCCTTGCCCGTTCGGGCTGAGCCTGTCGAAGCCCTTCACTTCTCTCCGGCCATAGGAAGAAAGGCCCTTCGACGGGCTCAGGGCGAACGGTGATGCGATTGCCGGTGCCAGGCACGTGCCTGGCACGCGAGATCGCGGCATACGCACTGCCGCAGCGCCTTTGGTGCTTTGGGTGAAACAACGGCCGGGACATGGGCGCAGGATCATCTCACCCAAAGCACCACAGGACCAAAGGAGCCGGCGTGACTGTCCCTTTTTTGATTGCCGGATCGGCGACGGCAAAGTCTAGAGGCCGACCGCCCCGAAGGCGCTGGCGATGGCGGCGAGCCGGACGTTCATCGTCGCCGGATCGCTGGCGTGATAGGTGCGGACGACGCTTTCGAGGGTGCGCCGGCTGTCCCTGAAATCCGAGGTCGGGGTCAGCCGGGTCAGCGTCAGATAGAGGAGCAGCACCGCCTCCTGGATCGGGAAGGTGGCGGCGCCTTTCTCGTCGGCTCCGGTGAGCAGGCGGTGGATCGCCTTGTTGTGGATGCCGCTGTAGATGTGCACCCCGCCCTCGTCGTAATTGAGCGGCAGCACCTTGTATTTGCTGAAATGGTCGGGCTGGCCGGTGCGCGCCGGATTGGCGAAGTCGCGGATCGGCTTGCCGCCCTGGCCGAGCCCGGTGCCGATCTCCCACGACCAGCCGCTGAGCGGGTTGGGCTCGCCCGGATACCAGTTGGCGATGATGATCCCGAACACGTCGCTGAACGATTCGTTGAGCGCGCCCGGCAGCCTGCGGTAGATGAGCTGGGCCGAGGTTTCGGTGACGCCATGGGTCAGCTCGTGGGCGATGACGTCGAGATGCCGGGCGAAGCTGACCCCGTTTTCCTGGCCGTACCACATCTTGTTCTGCCACCAGACGGCATTGCCCCATTGCGGCTTGGGCAGCGGATTCTGGGCGCTCGAATAGACGTTGACCACCGAGACCAGCTTCATGCCCTTGTCGTCGACGCCGTCGCGCTTGAGCACGTCGTTGAAGAAATCGAACACCAGCTTGGCATGGAAATGGGCCGAGACCGCGGCCGGGTCCGAGCTGCCGATGTCGCTCGACGCGTAGCGCAGCGGCTGCGCCGGGAACGGCACCGGCGGCTGGGTGTCGAGGTCGGCGCCCTGATAATCGTAGGTCTCGATGTTGCGCAGCGGATCGACGAGGGCGAATTGGCCGCCCTGCTGGAGCCCGAAGAAGTCGCGTCTGGCGTTGACGCTGTCGACCCCTTTCATCGGCGCGGGGATATCGAGCCGGGGCGTCGAGCTGAAATAGAAGATGACCGCGCCGTCATGGGCATCGACGAAATAATCGTAGATCGCCGCCTCGCTGCGCGGCGACGGCCGCAGGCAGGAACGGGCGAGCTCGGGAAACGGATCCTCGGCGAGCGGCTCCTCCTCGTCGCGCGGCGCCATCGGCACCGCCGCGAAATGGTGGACGAGGTGCCAGGCCGAATTCTCCTCGTCGAGATACCAGCTGAGCAGCGGCGGCGCGACCGAGCCGCGGATGGCGGCGCGGCGGTCGCCGGCGGCCCCGCCCCAGGCGAGCAGGCGGTCGAGCGCGTCGCCGGCGGAGATGCTCGCGATCGGGTCGATGTCCGGTTCCGGGGTCACCTTGCCGTTGATCGCGACCAGCGAGCGGTCGGCGCTGTCGATGTCGACCGCGATCCGGCTGCCGAAGATCGGGATCGCGTGCGCGCTCTGCTGGAAGATGACGCTGTTGGCCGACAGGCCGGGCTCGGCCGCGGTCGCGCTGAGCCGCATGTCGGGAACGAGCTCGGGGCGATCGGGGGCGGTGATCCGGGCGAGCGATTCCTCGCCGGTGTCCTCGAGGAAGGTCTGCAGGTGGCGGCGGCAGGCGGCCTCGTCGCTCTCCCCGGGCCTCGCCGGCTCGCGCGCCGTCGCCGGCACGGTCGCCGCCATGCCGAACATCCCCCCGCCCGGTCTCAGCCGCGGCTGCGCGGTTTCGGCGCCCTCTTCGCCGAAGCTGAAGTTGATGTTGCGGAACGACGGCATGGCCATTCTCCCTTTGCTGCCGCCGGTCTTGCCCCCCGGCCGGGCTGGGACGAGTCGATTGGGCGGGGAGTTTCATGCCTCTCCGCCGCCGCCGCAACCGCTGTTTGAACAGGATCGGACCTTTACGGCCGCTCCCTCAGCAGTGCCGACAGCGTCCAGCCGTCGTCGCCATGGCCGGAGCCGTTGACGACGTCGTCGAGATACCAGCGCGCGCCGATCCGGACGAACAGGAAGCGGCTCGAATCGGTGCGGCCGTAATTGGTCCAGCGGGCGACGATCGTCCGGCGATTGCCGCCGCCGCCCGCTGCCTCGTTCACCGAGACGCCGTGAATCTCCCAGTCCTGCGCGTTCACCCACCAGTCGAAGTCGAGCGAGCCGACGAGCTCGTCATGCGCGCGCGCCCAGCGCTGGTAGGCGGCGAACAGGCCGGCGAGGCGCGGGCTGTAGGCCCGCACCGGCTCGGCCGGCGGCGCATTGGCGGCGCGCGCATAATCGGCATAGACCGCGGCGACGAACGCCCGCGGATCCGCGACCCCGCGCGGCGGCGGCGCGAACGCCGCCAGCGCCAGTGCCGCCAGGATCAGGAAAGCTCTGCCCATCGTCCCCTCCCAAGGGGGCAATCAGCGCCGGGCGGCGGCGAAATTCAAGCCCCGGGGTGACGGCTCGCGTCAGGAGGCCTCGTTCTCCTCCTCGGTGAACAATCCGGCGGCGACCGCGGCATTGGCCGAAAGGCGCACCGAATCGCCCTCGACCTCGGCGACCAGGCCGAGCGGGATGTAATGATGGTGGCCCTCGTGGCCGCCGCTGCCGCTGTCGGCCTTGGTCAGCTTGATCCGGTCGCCGTCGACCTTGTCGACGGTGCCGAGATGGACGCCGTCGGCGCCGATCACCTGCATATGCTCCCTGACGTCGTCCCTGCCGGCCATGGCCTGTCTCCCTCCTGGCTGGATGCTATGCCGTCTGAACCGCCGGCGGCTCGGCCTGTTCCGCCTGCTTCCCGGCGAAGCAGGCATGGAGCGCCGCCACCACCTGGGCGCCGTCGCCGACCGCGGCGGCGACGCGCTTGACCGATCCCGCGCGCACGTCGCCGACCGCGAACACGCCGCGCCGGCTGGTCTCGAGCGGCAGCCGGCCCTCGCCGGCGTCGGCGCCGGTGCAGACGAAGCCGCGCGCGTCGACCTTGAGGCCCGAGGCGGCGAGCCAGTCGGTATTGGGCTCGGCGCCGATGAACGAGAAGAGCTGGCGGACCGCGCGGCGCGCCTCGGCGCCCGAGGCGAGATCGCGCCAGGCGATGGCGGCGAGCTGCCCGCTCTCGCCCGCGAGCGCCGAAATCTCGACGCCGGTCACCACCTCGACATTGGCGAGGCCCTCGATCCGCTCGACCAGATAATGCGACATGGTCGCGGCGAGCGGCTTGCGGACCAGCAGCGTCACCCGCCGGGCGTGGGCGGCGAGATAGACCACCGCCTGGCCCGCCGAATTGCCGCCGCCGACCAGGGCCACCTCCTCGTCGGCGCAGAGGCCCGCCTCGAGCGGCGAGGCCCAGTAATGGACCGAGCTGCCCTCGAAATCCGCGAGTCCCGCGACGTCGAGGCGGCGGTAGCGGGCGCCGGTGGCGATCACCGCGGCGCGCGCCTGGATGCGTTCGCCGTTGGCGAGCTGGAGATGGAAGGGGTCCATCCCGCATTCGAGCTTCACCGCCTCGTCGGGGATTGCCATCTCGACGCCGAACTTGCGCGCCTGGCTGAACGCCCGGCCCATCAGCGCCATCCCGGAAATGCCGGTCGGGAAGCCGAGATAATTCTCGATTCTGGCGGATGCGCCGGCCTGGCCGCCGAACGCGCGGCAATCGAGGGTGAGCACGGAGAGCCCCTCCGAACCCGCATAGACCGAAGTGGCGAGCCCGGCCGGCCCGGCCCCGATCACGACGACGTCGAACAATCGCTCCGGATCGATCGCTCCGACCAGGCCGATGCAGCGCGCGAGCGCGCCCTCGCTCGGATTCCTCAGCAATTGCCCGCCCGGGCAGAGCACGATCGGCAGCTCCTCGGCGGTGACGTCGAACCGGTCGACCAGGGTCTGCGCGCAGCTGTCCGCGGCCGGGTCGAGGCGCTGGAAGGGGTGGCCGTTGCGGCTGAGGAAATTGACCAGCCTGAGCACGTCCGCGTCGCCGTCGCGGCCGACGATCAGCGGCCCGCCGCCGCCGGTCTCGAGCAGCCCCATCCGCCGCAGGATCAGCGCCCGCATGATCCGCTCGCCCAGCTCCGCCTCGGCGATCAGCAGCGCGCGCAGCCGCTCGGGCGGAATCATCAGCGCCTCGACCTCGGTGAGCGCGGTGGCGTCGACCAGCGCGGGCTGGCCCGACAATTGCGCGAGCTCGCCCATGAACGAGCCGGGATGGTGGGTGACGATGTAGCTGCGCGCCCCGCCCGGATCGTGCTGGCTGATCTCGACCTCTCCGGCGAGGATCAGGACGAGGCCGAGGCCCGGCTCGCCGACCCGCGCCACCGCCTCGCCTTTCGCATAACGGTGCGCCGTCCCGAACCGGGCGAGGCGCGCCATCTCCTCGGGCGCCAGCGTCGGGAACATCTGCGCGCCGCGGGTGGCGATGATCGACTGGGCGGCCTCGGCCATGGCCTCCTTTACGCCGAAACGCGCGCCTCGCGAAGCGGGTCCGCGCCGAATCGGCTTGATCGCCGCGCCGCGCCGGGGAACATGGCCGCGACAAGAAGGGGAAGATCATGCGCCTGTCCGCCGCTTTCGCCATCGCCTCGATCCTGGCCGCGCCCGCCGCCGCCCGGCCCGGCGCCTGGCGTCCGAACCCGATCGCCGGCGCCACCGAGCCCGCCGAGGTCGTCGCCCATAGCGCCGCGGCCGACTGGCGCCCGATCGATCCGGAAAACCTGCTGGTCATGGATCTTGCCGATGGCGGCCGCGTCATCATCGAGCTCGCCCCGGCTTTCGCCCCGGTCCATGTCGCCAACATCCGCCGCTTCGCCCGCGCCGGCTGGTGGAACGCGGCGACGATCTACCGGGTGCAGGACAATTATGTCGCCCAGTGGGGCAATGGCGACGCCCAGGTGGCGATGCCGGACGGCGTCGTTCCCCGGCCGCCGGCCGAATATGAGCGCCCGCTGGCCGGGCTCGCCATCCGCCCGCTCGGCTTCCCCGACAGCTATGCGCCGATGACCGGTCACGTGAACGGCTGGCCGGTCGCTTACGATCCGCGCCGGCGCATGGCCTGGCTCACCCATTGCTATGCCAGCGTCGGCGTCGGCCGCGACCTCGCCCCGTCGACCGGCACCGGCGGCGAGCTTTACGCGGTGATCGGCCATGCCCCGCGCCCGCTCGACCGCAACATCGCCAATGTCGGCCGGGTGATCGAGGGCATTGCCCTGCTCTCGGCGCGGCCGCGCGGCTCCGGCCCGCTCGGCTTCTACCAGGTCGACCATGGAGAGGTGCCGATCCCGATCCGGAGCGTCCGCCTCGCCGCCGACATGCCGGCGGCCGAGCGGCCCCGGTTCGAGGTGATGCGCACCGACACCGCGACCTTCGCCGCCTATGTCCGCGGCCGCGCCAATCGCGGCGGCCAGTTCTTCACCGTGCCGCAGGGCGGCGTCGATGTCTGCAACGTCAACGTGCCGGTGCGCCGGCAAAGCTAGCGCAGCACCATCCGGTCGCCGCTGATCTCGACCCGGCCGACCCGCTCGAGGAAGCTCTGGCCGAGCAGCGAGACCGCCAGCCGCGGGACGATCGCGGCCGGCACCGACCGCGCCTCCAGCGGCCCCGCCGCGATCCGCTCGATCGTCACCGGCATCACTTCGACCGCCCCCCCGGCGCCCTCGGCGGTGGCGCGTTCGGACGGCAGCGCGATGCCGGCGCGCTGGGCGTCGCCCGCGGTCAGCGCGACGAGCGAGGCGCCGGTGTCGACGAGGAAGCGGACGCGGGCGCCGTTGACCTGCGCGTCGAGATAGAAATGGCCGTCCGCGGCGCGGAATATCTCGCGCCTGGCGAAGCCGTTGCCGGCCGGCTCGGACGCGGGCCGGGCGGCCGCCTCGGCGGCAAGCTTGGGCTTGGCCGGCGGCGGCAGCGCTTCGCCGGGCCGCAGCGACGGCGCCAGCACGGCGAGGCCGATCAGCCCCGCGCCGAGCCAGAGGATGTTGCCGGAAGCGGCCATGCCGCCCGGCCTAGCCGCAGGCGTGCAAAGAGCGGGTTAACGCGCCTCGCGAAAACGCCCGCCGAAGCGGGAGCTTCGACGGGCGCCGGACGTCTCGGCCTGGACTTGAAGGCACTCGAGCGCAGGCGGGACGCGCCTTTTCCGGAACGGCCTAGGCCGCGTGCGGCTGCGGGTCCGGGATGATCCGCCGCCGCACCGTGCGGACGATCTGGCCGCCGGCGACCAGCGGCGCGCTGGCGAGCGGCAGAGCGGTGCCGCAAAACGCGCATTCGGCCATCATCCGGCCGATATACCAGTGGGTGCGGCCGCAGCCCGGGCAGTGGTTGGTCTCGTCGTCGCGGTAGAAGATGTGGTAGCCGCGCTGTGCCACCGGCGGGACGAGGCTGCCGCCGCGCGCCTCGAGTACGTTCATCGTCGCCATACTTCGGCTCCTTTGCGAAACACTTGCCGGCATCAACGCCGTGCCTGCCGTGCGGGTTGCAAGGAAACCGGACGAACCGAAAAAGGGCGGCCGCGCCGATGGCGGGCCGCCCTCTTGCGGGACGATGAAGCGGGCGGCGGAGTCCAGCGACCCGGCCGCCCCCAAAATCACTCCATGCGCTCGCGGAAGCAATTGCGCAGCGCCCGCTCCTGCTCGCGCTGGGCGAGCGCGCGCGCCTGGGCCCGGCACTGGCCGATCGGCGTGTTCGCCTCCGCCGCCGCCATCGCGGCTGCGGCGTCGTAGGACGGCGCCAGCCGGCCGTCGGCGGTGAACTGCACCGGCTGGGCGATCTGCGACATCAGCTCGCGGCCGACGGGGACGCGGGCGCGATGGCCGGTGATGATCAGGCCGCCGATCAGGCCGGCGGCGATCACCCCGACGCCGGTCGCGATCGTATTGCCTTCGCCTTCCTGGCGGAAATCGCCGGAGACCGGGATGTGCTGGCCATTGAGATCGATGTAGCGCAGCGAGAATTCCAGCTTGCCGGACTTGCCGAACGCGCCCTTGCCGGTGCGCCAGGTGATCTCGCCCAGCGCCGGGGTGCCGCGCGGGATGACGATTGTGTCGCCGATCCTGACGTCGTTCAGCACGGTCAGCGGAAAGGTGTCGCCCGCATGGTGGGTGCTGCTGTTCACTTCCTGCGAGACGGCGAGAGTGACCGGCACGCCGGCGTTGAGGCTCAGCAGCCCGGCTTCCGGAGCGGCGGCGGCCGGCGCTTCGGCGGCCGGCGCGGGCGCTGGCGCCTGCTGGGCGGACAAAGGCGTGGAGACGAGCGCGGCCGCGGCCGCGCCAAGAATGATTCGGCGCACTTGATTTCCCCTTGCTGGCGGAGAGGAATCTCCGCACGGGCGCCCCCCGTGGCCGCCCAAAGTGGGACAAACTCGGTATCGCGCGGGAAATCAAGCAAAAAATCGAAAATGTTCCTATAGTTACGCTGCCAGAACGGCCGCTGAAAAAGGATGACGGTCACTCTTTTTGCCGTTTTTCCCGCTGCCGTTCGCGCCATTCCAGGAAGGCCAGCGCCAGCCGCGGATCGAAGGCGCCGGGCGCCGCCGCAACGTCGGTGCCGGCGGCGGCGCCGGCCGGAGCCGCGTTCGCCAGCTCGGCGGCGAGCTGGAGGGCGACGCTGATCTCGGCCTCGTCGAGCGCCGCCTCCCAGCGCCGCGCGAAGTCCGGCCGCAGCTTGCGCCGGTCGTAGGCGGCGCGCTTGCCGAACCCCGCCGCCCGCGCCGCGCGGGTGATGTTGCCGGTCTCGCGCAAATGGGCGAAGAAGATGGCGTCGTGCCGCGCCGTCCACCAGCGCGCCGCCGCCGCCATCACCTTGAGCCGCCCGCCGATCCCGCGCCGGATGACGAGATCCTCGTCCCGATCCCGCTCATCCTGAGGAGCCGGTGAGCCCGCCAAACCGGCGTCTCGAAGGACCAGCCGTTGGTCCGCCCTCGCCACCGCCGCCGCCATCCGCTCGGTAAATCCCGGCTCGGTCCGCCGCAGCGCATAGATGCAGCCGAGCCCGACCCCGGCCAGCTCGCACGCCAGCCGCACATTGCCGCCCTCCTCGAGCAGAGCGAAGAACCGCCGCCGCCGCCAGCGGGTGAAACGCACGTAGCGGCGCTTGGGCCGGGTCGAATCGGAGCGGCGAGGCATGAGAACATAATAGGAACACTTTTTTCGCCATATTGCAACCGCTCCGTGCCCTTGAGCGGAAGAGGAAGAACGAGCCCGCGGTCGCCGCACAGGAAAAGAGAAGGCAGAATCGTCTTAAAAGCATGAGGTTAGCGGCCCTAGTTTACACGAGGCTTTCGCAGGAAGCAGAGCCATGATAACTTATTCACAGGACTTAGGTGAGGATTTATGGCTGACGGCAGCGCTATTGAGTGGACTGATGCGACTTGGAACCCGGTAACCGGTTGCACCAAGATCACTGACGGTTGTGATAACTGTTATGCGGCGCGCTTCTCGGAACGCTTTCGCGGTGTGCCTGGCCATCCGTTTGAGAACGGGTTCGACCTAACCCTCCGTCCGGAGCGTATCGAGCAACCTCGCAGCTGGAAACGGCCAAGAATGATCTTCGTCAACTCGATGAGCGATCTCTTTCACAAGGCCGTCCCTCGGACCTTCATCGACAGGGTGTTCGATACCATGGAGGAGGCCGACTGGCACATTTTCCAGGTGTTGACCAAGCGTAGTTCGCTGATGCGCTCATATCTGCGCGTTCGATATGGCAAGCGAACGCCGCCCGGTCATATCTGGCTAGGAGTATCCGTCGAACACGGCGGTTCCAAAGCGCGCATAGAGCATTTGAGGACTTCACCCGCGGCAGTGCGCTTTCTCTCCGTCGAGCCACTGATCGGGCCGATTGGCCAAGTCGATCTCAGTGGCATCCATTGGGTCATAGCCGGTGGCGAGAGCGGCCCGGGAGCGCGGCCTATGCATATTGATTGGGCTCGAGAAATCCGAGATCGCTGCGCTGAACAGAACATCGCCTTCTTCTTCAAACAATGGGGAGGCATCCGTCCAAAGTCCGGCGGTCGCAATCTTGATGGCCGCGAGTGGAATGAGCTACCAACCACTCTTGGATCTTGCGCCGCGTGAGCATTCCACCGCTTGAGCGGTACGGCGGGCGAGAGCAAGCGTACGTCAAGCACTACTTTCTGGCTACATACCTAGAGCGGTTGGTTCACAAGGTTGCTCGCTCCTATGACGAAGTCGTCTACGTCGATGGATTCAGCGGCCCTTGGCAAAGTGCCGACGAAGACTTCGCTGACACGTCCTTTGGCATCGCGCTAGCCGCTCTCAGAACGGCCAAAGCCTCATGGCGGAATATGGGTCGTGACGTGCGCATGAAGGCTGTCCTGGTTGAGAGGAGAGCGAAGGCATTTGGCCTACTTCAAACTCTGCAGCCTCGATATCCGGACGTTGTGATAAACCCTTTCAGAGCGGACTTCCGCGCTGTGGTCGACGAGATCGCCGGCGCCATACCGCGGAAAGCGTTCGCATTTCTTCTGATCGATCCCAAGGGCTGGCGCATTCCCATCGATGTTATCGCACCGCTCCTGGCACGGCCGAACACCGAAGTCCTGTTCAACTTCATGTTCGACTTTATCAATCGCGCAGCCTCTATGTCATCGCCCGCAACGATCGAGGGGCTCGATGAGCTTCTTCCCATAATGGGGTGGCGCGAGGCATTGGCGCAGATCGAGGTCGATGTCGCAGCTGCCGATCGCCCTGCCGCTCGAAAGCGAATCCTAATCGACGCATTCCGCCGCGTGCTCAGTGAAAAAGGCTCCTATCGCTATGTAGCCGAGGTTCCCGTTCTACGGCCGCTCAAAGACAGGACACTCTATTCTCTGGTATACGCAACCCGCAGTGCCACCGGCATTGAAGTATTCCGAGACTGCCAGATCAAGACCCTGGGCGAACAGGACAGCGTAAGAGGCGCTGCCAAGGTTTTAGCGGCTTCAGCGGCTACAGGTCAGGGCGATATGTTCGGGACCGTGCTCGGCCATGGGCCGGATCTCACAACGCGGTTTTTGGAGGATGAGCGTCGAAACGCGGAAGCCAGGTTGTTGTCTTTGGTCGCCCGAGCCCAAGCCGCCCCGACTTGGGGCGACCTATGGCCCGATGTGCTTGCGCGCCATGCAATCCGCAAGACCGAGCTCAACGCAATCGGGGCGAGACTTCGAAGAGAGGGCAAGCTGGAGTTTCCGGATTGGCAGCCGCTCAAGCGCGTCCCGGATGATAGCTATCGGGTCCGAATCCCCTAGTGCGGTTCAAGGTGCCAGTCGCCCGACGAGTAGTGATGAACACGCCTTTCCTCGGCGATGCCGGTGAGCCGCGCCCTAGCGCTTTCGCGTGAAGCAGGAACGAGCTCCCAATCCAAGCCGGTCCGGGCACCAACCGGGCCGCCGCCAGCCCGTGGCTAGGCGGTCACCGCTTGTTAGCAAAACCGGCCTAACCAGGACTGGCCTATCGCCGCCCGGGAGTCCCCGATGCCGCTGAGCAGCCGCTACCGCCGCAACATCCTCGCCCGCCGCATCCGCGAGCAGGAGGGCCGCTGCCTCTATTGCCGGCGCCCGTTCACCGCCGCCGGCCCGACCCGCCCGACCATCGAGCACCGCAAGGCGAAGATGGACGGCGGCTCCGACCGCGTCGCCAATCTCGCCGCCGCCTGCCTCCACTGCAACCGCCTCCGCGGCCGGCAGATGGTGGGCGACCGGGCGAAGGCCCGCGCCGCGGCCCGGGCGTCGCTCAAGCCCGACCGGCGGGAGCGGCTGCCAACCTGATCCGGGCGCAAACCGGGCGGTCTGCGGACATCGCGCGCGTCCCCCCGCGCCCGCGGATAAATAGTGACAGTCACTCTTTTCCCAGCCGGCACCCCGGAGGCCCACCCGGTTATCCACTGCTAATCTATTAGCATAAAACGGCGCAGGCTTGGGGGTAGTTGCGCCCGCCGATGCGTCTTGGCGCCTTCGCGTCTTCGCGTGAAGCCCAAGGCGGGCGCCAGCCCGGCGAGCCCTCGCCAGCCCCAGGCCGCTCGTTGTCGCGATAAATAGCGACCGTCACTCTTTTCCCCGGGCGAAGGCCCGCGCCGCGGCCCGGGCATCCCGAAAGCCCGGGCAGGAGCAACGGACACCCGCCTGATCCGGGCGTGAAGCCGGCGGGCTTGCGGGGAAATCGCCCGCGAACCCGGCGCGGCCCGGCGGGGAAGCGCGCGGGTTGCGCAGCGGGGCGGAGGGGACGGCTCCCATTTGCGCAACAGCCCGCGGCGCCTGCGCGGGGCGCGCCGCAAGCGCCGCCTGCCCGGTCGCCGCACCGGAGCCACGGCAGCGCAGACCGCCCGCAGCCCGCGGCGCCTGCGCGGGGCGCGCCGCAAGCGCCGCCTGCCCGGTCGCCGCACCGGAGCCACGGCAGCGCAGACCGCCCGCCGCCCGCGGCGTCTGCGCGGGGCACGCCGCAAGCGCCGCCTGCCCGCTCGCCGCACCGGAGCCACGGCAGCGCAGCCCGCCCGCCGCCCGCGGCGCCCGCGCGGGGCGCGCCGCCTGGTCGGCCGCCGCACCGGACCCATGGCAGCGCAGGCCGCCCGCCGCCGGTATCTCACTGCTAATCCATTAGCATCAAGCCGGTCTTTACCGAAACTTTGTCAATTTATCCGACACTGCGCCGATGTCGGAGAAGCTTACACTTCCCCTTTGGGCGCGGGCGGATCGGGCGTGATCCGGCTGTTCAAACATTATGTGCCCTATGCGGTGCTGCTCCTGGGCGCGATCGACTTCGTCCTGCTGATGGCGGCGGCCGAGGCGGGCTGGGCGGTGCGGCTGTGGCAGGTGGCCGGCGATTTCGATCCCGATGCGGCGCGGCTGCCCAACATGCTCGCCTTCGCCTGCGTGCTGCAGGCGGCGATGGTCGCGGTCGGCGTCTACGGGGTGCAGGCGATCCGCTCGGTGCGGTTCGCGGTGGCGCGGCTGCTGGTCGCGCTGATGCTCGGCATCACCGGGCTCAGCCTCGTCTTCTTCCTGCTGCCGCCGGTCGGCTTCTGGCGCTCGAGCCTGCTCTACGCGACCTGGTTCGGCCTCGCCGGCCTGGTCGCGGTGCGCATCCTGATGCGCGACCTGCTCGGCGGCGAAAGGTTCAAGCGGCGGGTGATGGTGCTCGGCACCGGCGCCCGGGCGCGGCGGATCGAGCGCCTCGCCGCCGGCCACGGCGCCGGCTTCGCGGTGGTCGGCGTCGTCGACATGAACGACAGCGGCGGCCTGCCCGCGCGCCTGATCGGCCTCGGCGCGAGCGAGGTCGTGCTGGCGCTCGAGGAGCGGCGCAACGCGCTGCCCTTGAACGATCTGCTCAAGATCAAGACGACCGGGGTCCAGGTCTACGATTTCTCCTCCTTCCTCGAGCGCGAGACCGGCCGGGTCGATCTCGATTCCTTGAATCCCTCCTGGCTGATCTTCTCCGACGGCTTCTCCGCCGGGCGGCGGCTGTCGAGCGTCGCCAAAAGGCTGTTCGACATCCTCGCCAGCGGCGCCCTGCTCGCCCTCACTCTGCCGCTGATCGCGCTGACCGCGCTCGCGGTGAAGCTGGAAAGCCGCGGCCCGGCCTTCTTCCGCCAGCGCCGGGTCGGGCTTTACGGGCAGCCGTTCGACCTTCTGAAGCTGCGCTCGATGCGTCTGGATGCCGAGGTCGGCGGCAAGGCGGTGTGGGCGCAGAAGGACGATCCCCGGGTGACCCGGGTCGGCCGGATCATCCGCAAGCTGAGGATCGACGAGCTGCCCCAGGCCTGGTCGGTGCTCAAGGGCGAGATGAGCTTCGTCGGGCCGCGCCCGGAGCGGCCGCAGTTCGTCGCCGACCTCGAGGCGCGGCTGCCTTATTATGCCGAGCGCCACGTCGTGAAGCCGGGCATCACCGGCTGGGCGCAGATCAACTATCCCTATGGCGCCTCGGTCGAGGACGCCCGCGAGAAGCTCGAGTTCGATCTCTATTACGCCAAGAATTATTCGGTCTTCCTCGATCTCCTCATCCTCCTCCAGACGGCGCGGGTGGTGATCTGGCCGGAGGGCGCGCGATGACCGGCTTCATCGCCTTGTGGAGCCATTTGCTCGCTGCCGCGCTCTACGGCGCGCTCGCCGTCCACCAGCTTCGCCGCTGGCACGGCGACGCCCAGGGGCGGCCGCTGATCACCGCCTTCGCGGCGATGTCGGTGTGGACGATCTTCCTCGCCTTGCTCGGACCCTATACTTGGCTCGCCCAGCTCGCCGAGAGCGGCCGCAACCTCGCCTTCCTCGCCTTCATGTACGGCCTCCTGGCCGGCGCCGGCGAGGGCGCGAGCCAGCGCGCGGTCAAGGCGGTGTTCGCCGCGGTGGCGGCGGTGATCGGGCTGCAGATCGTCGTCGGCGGGGTGATGCCGGAATTCGCGCGCATCCCCTTGGTCTTCCAGGCGCTCGCCTCGACCAGCCAGATCATCGGCATGGTCATCGCCGCCGGCGCCCTGATCCTCGTCCACAATCTCTACGGCCAGGCCGCGCCGGGCTCGCGGCCGGCGCTGCGCTTCCCGATGATCGCGCTGGCGGCGATGTGGGCTTACGATCTCCACCTCTATACGGTCGCCTATTTCACCCGCGCGCCCGGCACCGAGATGTTCGCCCTGCGCGGCCTGGTGCTCGCCGCGCTCGCTCTGCCGTTCGCGCTGGGGGTGCGCAATGCGAGCTGGAAGATCCAGATCTCGCGGGCGGCGACCTTCCAGTCGGTGTCGCTGGTCGTCATCCTCTTCTATCTGGTGATGATGATGCTGGCCGCCCGGGCGATGGAGATCGTCGGCGGCGATTGGGCCCGGATCGGCCAGGTCGGCATCGTCTTCGTGATGACCCTGGCCGCGCTCGTCCTGCTCCCCTCGGCGAAGCTGCGCGCCTGGCTGCGCGTCGTCCTGGTCAAGCACCTGTTCGAGCATCGCTACGATTATCGCGGCGAATGGCTGCGCTTCACCGATACGGTCGGCCGCCGCAGCGAGACCGGCGCCTCGCTCGAGGAACGGGTGGTGAAGGCGCTCGCCGACATCGGCGGCGCCCCCGCCGGGCTGCTGCTGCTCTGCGACGAAGCCTATCGGCTGGCGCCGGCGGGGCGCTGGAACTGGACCGGGGCGGCCCCCGCCGGCGCCGGCGCCGAGGCGCTCCTGCGCTATGTCGAGAGCGGCGGCTTCGTCATCGATTTCGAGGCGATCCGGCAGGGCTGGCTGGTCAGGGGCGAGACCCGCCTGCCGGTGCCGGTCTGGCTCGCCGCGCTCGAACCTGCCTGGGCCGGCATTCCGCTGATCCACGGCGGCCGGCTGGCCGGCCTCGTCATCCTCGAACATCCCGGCTTCCGCCGGCCGCTCGACTGGGAGGATTTCGACCTGTTCCGGACGGCGGGAATTCAGGCCGCCTCCTACATCGCCGAGGCGCGCAGCCAGCAGGCGCTCGCCGACGCCCAGCGCTTCGACGAGTTCAACCGCCGCTTCGCCTTCATCATGCACGACATCAAGAATCTGGTGAGCCAATTGAGCCTCGTCGCCCGCAACGCCGAGCGCCACGCCGACAATCCCGAATTCCGCGCCGACATGATCGCCACCCTGCAAAGCTCGGTCCGGAAGATGAACGAGCTGCTCGCCCGGCTCTCGCCCGGCGCGGCGCGCGAGCCCGAGCCGGCGCGGCCGGTCGAGGTCCGCGCCCTGCTCGACGCCGTCGCCGCGGCCCGCCGCCGGGTCCATCCGGTGCGCGTCGAGGGCGATTCCGGCCTCGTCGCGAAGGCGGACCCGGCGGGCCTCGAACAGGCGCTCGGCCACCTCGTCCAGAACGCGATCGAGGCGAGCGACAAGGACGAGCCGGTCGAGCTTCGCGTCTTCGAAAGCGGCGGCGACGTCGCCATCGAGGTGATCGACCGCGGCGCCGGCATGTCGCCGGCCTTCCTTCGCGACCGCCTGTTCCAGGCCTTCGTCTCGACCAAGGAGCAGGGCTTCGGCATCGGCGCCTATGAAGCGCGCCAGCTGATCCTCGCCATGGGCGGCCGCCTCGACGTCGAGAGCGGGGCCGGCGAAGGCACCAGGTTCACCCTTTACCTGCCGGCCGCGGAAGACCGCGCCGGCCATCATTACGAACGGATGCGCGCATGAATGCCCAATTCAAGCCGAGGCTGCTGATCGTCGAGGACGACGAGGGGCTCCAGCGCCAGCTGCGCTGGGCCTATGACGATTATGAGGTGCTGGTCGCCTCGGACCGCAACGCCGCGGTCGATCTCCTCCGCTCGGCCGAGCCGGCGGTGGTGACCCTCGATCTCGGCCTGCCGCCCGATCCCGACGGCACCAGCGAAGGCTTTGCCGCGCTGGAGACGATCCTGACCCTCAAGCCCGAGACCAAGGTGATCGTCGCCTCGGGCCACGGCGCCCGCGAAAGCGCGCTTCGGGCGATCGCGTCCGGCGCCTATGATTTCTACCAGAAGCCGGTCGACATCGATCAGCTCGGCCTGATCGTCCGCCGCGCCTTCCAGCTCCACGGGCTCGAAGACGAGAACCGGCGCCTCGAAAGCCAGGTCGGCGACGACCGCACCGTCTTGGGCTCGATGGTCACCGCCGCGCCGGAGATGACCAAGGTCGCCCGCACCATCGAGCGGGTCGCCAACACCGACGTCTCGGTGATGCTGCTCGGCGCCTCGGGCACCGGCAAGGAATTGCTCGCCCGCGGCGTCCACCGCTCCAGCCGGCGCCGCGGCGGCGGCTTCGTCGCGATCAATTGCGCGGCGATCCCCGAGAATCTGCTCGAGGCCGAATTGTTCGGCTACGAGAAGGGCGCCTTCACCGGCGCGATCCGCACCACCGAAGGCAAGATCGAGCTCGCCCATGGCGGCACCCTGTTCCTCGACGAGGTCGGCGACATCCCGCTCTCCCTGCAGGTCAAGCTGCTCCGCTTCCTCCAGGAGCGGGTGATCGAGCGGATCGGCGGCCGCCGCCCGATCGCCGTCGACACGCGGATCGTCTGCGCCACCCACCAGAATCTCGAGGAGATGATCGCCGCCGGCACGTTCCGCGAGGATCTCTACTACCGGCTGGCGGAAATCGTCGTCCGGATCCCCAGCCTCGCCGAGCGCCATGGCGACGCCGCCTTGCTCGCCAAGCATTTCCTCGCCCGCTTCTCCCGCGAGATGAACCCGCAGGTCCGCGGCTTCGCGCCGGGCGCGCTCGCCGCGATCGAGAGCTGGTCCTGGCCGGGCAACGTCCGCGAGCTCGAGAACCGGCTGAAGCGGGCGGTGATCATGGCCGACGGCAAGCTCGTCACCGCCGGGGATCTCGATCTCGCCGCGCCGGCGGGCGAGAGCCTTCCGGTCAATTTGAAGGCCGCCCGCGAGAGCGCCGACCGCCAGGTGATCCGCAAGGCGCTCGCCCAGACCGACGGCAACATTTCCGGCGCCGCCAAGCTGCTCGGCATCAGCCGGCCGACGCTCTACGACCTGCTTAAGCAATACGGGCTGCAGGCGTGACAACATGACGCAGCGCCCGGTTACACTCTCCGTTCGCCCTGAGCCTGTCGAAGGGCCTTCCTTCTCTCTTTTGGGGAGGAGGAAAGGGAAGGGCTTCGACAACCCCGGATCCAGTCCGGGGCCGAACGGTCTGTTGGTGGCTCTGGCGCTGCTCGCGGCCTGCTCGGGCCGCGGCGGCACCGCTTATGAGCGCGGCGTCGCCGCGTTCAATGCGGGCGACGTGCGTACCGCCCGGGTCGAATTGCTGAACGCGCTTCAGGCCGACCCGCGGGACAAGGCGGCGCGGGTGATGCAGGCGCGGATCGATCTCGCGCTCGGCGACGGCGTCGCCGCCGAATCCGAGATCCAGCGCGCCCGCCAGTCGGGCGTGCCGGCGGGCGAGACCGCGCATCTCCTCGCCCACGCCAAGTTGCTCCAGGGCGATGCCCGTGCCGCGCTCGCCGAGGCGGCCGCCGCCGCCCCCGAGCACGAAGCCTATGCCGCCCGCATCAGCGGCCGCGCCTATATGGCGATCGGCGACGGCGGCAATGCGCTCGCCGCGTTCGACCGGGCGCTCGTCCTCGCCCCCGAGGACAGCGGCGTCTGGACCGACATCGCCCGCTTCCGCCGCTCGAACGGCGACGTCGCCGGCGCGATCGAGGCCGCCGACCGCGCCGTCGCCGCGCGGCCGCGCAACGCCGAGGCGCTGGTGCTGCGCGGCGTGCTCACCCGCGGCCAATACGGCCTCGCCGCCGCTCTGCCCTGGTTCGATCGCGCGCTCGCCATCGACGGCGGCAATGTCGAGGCGCTGATCGAGCGCGCGGTGACCTATGGCGAGGTCGGCCGGGCGGCCGACATGCTCGCCGACGCGCGCGAGGCCCATCGCCTGACCGGCGGCCATCCGACCGCTTATTATCTCGAAGCCGTGCTCGCCGCCCGGGCGCGCAATTTCGCGCTGGCGCGAAGCCTTTGGGAGCGCACCCGCGGTGCCTTCGACGATACGCCGGCCGGGCGCCTGCTCCTTTCCGCGATCGACTTCGAGACCGGCAACGAGGAGCAGGCCGCGCGCCGCCTCGCCGGGCTCGTCGCCGACCAGCCGGGCAACCGCCGCGCCCGCCGCCTGCTCGCCGCCGCCCAGTGGCGGATGGGCGACGCCGCCGCGACCGCGGCGACCCTGCGCCCGATCGCCGACATGCCCGACGCCGACAGCTACAGCCTGGCGCTGATCGGCCGGGCCTTGGTCCGGCTCGGCGATTCGCCCGCCGCCTCGATGTACCTCGCCCGCGCCGCCCGGCCGCAGCCCGGCGCCCTCGCCGCGCTCGATCCGCTGAGCGAGGGCGATTTCGCCGACGTCCGCCGCGCGGCCGAAGCGGCGCCGGGCGACGGGCCGGCGCAGGTCCGGCTGATTTCCGCGCTGCTCGCCCGCGGCCAGCAAGACGAGGCGTTGACCCGCGCCCGCCGGCTCCAGGCCGCCAATCCGGGCGTCCCCGAGGTCCATATCCTGGTCGGTGACGCGCTCGGCGTGCGCGGCGACTATGCCGCCGCGGCCGAGCAATATCGCCGCGCCGCCAACCTCGCTTTCACCGAAAGCGTGGCGATGCGGCTGATCGATTCGCTGCAGCGCTCCGGCCAGGCCGCCGCCGCCGACACTGTCCTCAACCTGTTCGTCCAGCAAAATCCGCGCAGCGTCCCCGGCCTGATCCTGATGGGCGGGCGGGCGATGCAGCAGCGGAACTGGCTGTTCGCGATCGCGCTCTACGAGGGCCTGCGCGCGCGCATCGGCAACAACGACGCGACCATCCTCAACAACCTCGCCTGGGCCTATTCGGAGAGCGGCGATACGGCGCGCGCGCTGCCGCTGGCACGGCGCGCCTGGGCGCTCGATCCCAACAACCCGGCCACCGCCGACACATTGGGCTGGCTGCTGTTCAAGAGCGGCCGCCGCGCCGAGGGCCTGCTCCTGCTCCAGCAGGCCGCCCGCGGCGCCCCCTCGGGCTCCGACATCCGCCGCCGCCTCGCCGTCGCCCGCGGCGGCTGATTCCCCAACCCGTCATTGCGAGCGTAGCGAAGCAATCCAGAGCGGTGCCGCCGCCCGCTGGATTGCTTCGTCGCTTCGCTCCTCGCAATGACGAGGGAGCGTTAGCGCAAAGCCGGACGGTCGAGGTTCAGCTCGGCGATCGGGATCACCGTGACGTTGGCCTGCTCGCGGCGCAGCCGCTCGAGGAATTGCGAGGCCTCGCCGACGATGACGATGGTCGCGCCCTCGGGCCTGAGCAGCTCGGCCGCCGCGGCCTGGGCCTCGGCCGGGGTCACCGCCAGCACCGCCCGCTGGTAGCGGACCAGCTCGACCGGATCGATGCCGCGCACGACATAGGAGGAGACGAGCTGGGCGAGCCCCGCGGTGGTCTCCGCGTCGCGGCCGAAATCGCCGGTCAGCGAGGCGCGCCGGGCGTCGAGCTCGGCGGCCGGGATCGGCTCCGCACCGAGCCGGCGCAGCTCGCCGAGGATCAGGCCGAGCACCTCGGCGGCGGCATCGTTGCGGGTCTGGGTCGCGGCGAGGAACGGGCCCGGCTCGCGGCGCGCATCGAGGCTGCTGCCCGAGCCGTAGGAAAGGCCGCGGCGGATCCGGATCTCCTGGTTGAGCCGGGCGCTGTAGCCGCCGCCGAGCACCGCATTGGCGACGATCGCCCGGTAGAAACGCGGGTCGCGGCGGGAAAGGCCGCTGCGCGTGACCGCCACCGCCGCCTGGCCGGCGCCCGGCATGTCGATGACGATGACGTCGGTGCGCGGCGCCGGACGCGGCGCGGCGGCAGCGGTCGGCGGCGCGGCGGCGGCGCGCCAGCTGCCGAAATGCCGCTCGGCCAGAGCGCGCGCCTGAGCCGGATCGATGTCGCCGGCGAAGACCAGGGTGACGCCCGCCGGCCGCCAGGCGGCGCGATAGGCGGCCTGGAGGTCGGCGCGGGTGATCGCCGCGAGCGAGGCGGCGGTGCCCGCAGAAGGATGGCCGTAAGCGGACGCGCCGTAGAGCGCGCGCGCCGCCGCCATGCCGGCGACATCGCCGGGATCGCGCATCGCCACCCGCACCGCATCGGCGGCGATCGCGCGCTGCCGTTCGAGCTCCTCCCCGGACAGAGCGGCGTTGCGGGCGATGTCGGCGATCAGGCCGGTGGCGGTGCCGGCATCGGCGGTGCGGACGGTGAGGCCGAGCTGGGAGCCGTCCCAGCCGGCGCCGCTGGCGAGCGAGGCGCCGAGCGCCTCGACCGCGGCGTCGATCTCGGCCGCCGAACGGGTCGCGGTGCCCTCGGTCATCACCGCGGCGGCGAGCGCGGCGGTGCCGGCGCGGCCTTCGCGATCCGCCGAGGCGCCGCCGCGGGCGACCAGCGAGACGGTCACCAGCGGCACCGAGCGGCTGGTCGCAGTGACGATGGTGAGGCCGTTGGCGAGGCGCTCGCTGACCGGCGTCGGCACCGCCGGGACGATTTCCGGCCCCGGCGGCGGCGGCGCGACCCGAAGGTTCGCCGGCGCCGGCTCGATCACCGGCACGGTTGCGGGCGCGGCCAGCGCCGCCGCCTGGACGCTCGTGGCGGTGGCGATGGTGTCGCCATGGGCTGAGCCGCGCATCTCCTCGGGCAGATAGCGCAAAGCGGCGCTGGCCTCGTCGCGCAGCCAGGCGCGGGCGACGCGCTGGATGTCGGCCGGGGTCACCGCCGCGATCTCGGCGAGCCGGCGGTCGGCGGCGGCGGCGTCGCCCTCGACCACCACCGCCTCGGCGATCGCCGAGGCCTGGCCGTCGGCGGTCTCGCGCGCGCGCAGGGCGCTGGTCAGCAGCTCGTTCTTGGCCTCCTGGAGCTCGGCCGCGCTGACCGGTTCGTCGCGGAAGCGGGCGATCTCGCGCCTCAGCGCGGCCTCGCCGGCCTCGGCGGTCTGGCCGCTCGCCAGGATCGCGAACACGGCGAGATTGCCGCGGCCCTGCTTGGCATCGACATAGGAGCTCGCCTGGGCGGCGATCTGGTCGCGATAGACGAGCGCCTGGTGGAGCCGCGAGCTCTCGCCGGTCGAAAGGATTCCGTCGAGCACCTCCATCGCCGCCGAATCGGGATGGGCGGCGGGCGGCACCGGATAGGAGATCAGCACCGCCGGCAGCGGCGTGTTCGCCTCGTAGACGGTGTAGTGCCGCGCCTCCGTCCGCGCCGGCTCGGTGGCGGCGATCCGCGGGATCGGCCCGGCCGGGCGCGCGATCGGGCCGAAATATTGGTCGACCCACCCGTCGAGCTGGGCCGGATCGAAATTGCCGGCGACGACCAGCACCGCATTGTCGGGCCGGTAATAGGTGGCGTGGAAGGCGCGCACGTCCGCGATCGTCGCCGCGTCGAGATCCTCGATGCTGCCGATGCCGGGGCGGCCGTAGGGCAGCACGTCGTAGCTGATCTGCGGGAAATAGAGGTAGAACATCCGCCCGTAGGGGGCGGCGAGGACCCGGCTGCGATATTCCTCCTTCACGACGTCGCGCTCGGAGGCGAAGAAGGCCTGCTCGACGACCAGCGAGCCCATCCGCTCGGCCTCGGCCCAGAGCAGGCGCTGGAGATGGTTGGCCGGGACGACCTCGTAATAATTGGTGTAATCGTCGTTGGTCGAGGCGTTGTTGAAGCCGCCGACATCCTCGGTCAGCCGGTCGAACTGCTCGGGGACGAGGTTGCGGCTCGCCTTGAACATCATATGCTCGAACAGATGGGCGAAGCCCGAGCGCCCGCGCGGATCGTCGCGCGAGCCGACGTCGTACCAGACCTGGACCGAGACGTTGGCGCTGGCGGGATCGCGCACCGCATAGACGCGCAGGCCGTTGGCGAGGGTGCGGCTGGTATAGGCGAGCGGCGGCACCGGCGCCTGCGTCTGCGCGAAAGCGGGCGCGGCCAAAGCGAGCAGCGCGGCCAGCGCCGCGCGGAACAGCAGCTTCATGATCGTCGTCTCCCCGAGCCCGGATTCCTGCTGCCCCCGCGCACCGGCGCCGTCAAGCGCGCAGCGCCTCGGCGGCTTCCGCAAGCTCGAGCCAGCGATGCTCGGCGGCGTCGCGCTCCGCCTTGGCCGCGGCGACGGCGCCGGTCAGCGCCTCGAACAGACGGGGGTCGCGCAGGTAGAGATCGTGGTCCGACAGCATCGCCTCGTCGCGCGCGATATCGGCGTCCAGCGCCTCGATCCGCGCCGGCAGCAGCTCATAGTCGCGCTGGTCCTTGTAGGTGAGCTTGCGGCGCCCCTCTTCCTTGCGCTCCCGCGAAGGCCGGAGCCCGGTTTCGGGCGCCGACTGGACTCCTGCTTTCGCAGGAGCACGCTGGAGCGGACGCGCGCGCTTACGCTCCCAATCCTCATAGCCGCCGGCGACGATGTCGACCTTGCCCGAGCCGTCGAGGCCCAAAGTGATCGTCACCGTCCGGTCGAGGAAGTCGCGGTCGTGGCTGACGATCAGCACCGTGCCTTCGTAATCGGCGATCACCTCCTGGAGCAGATCGAGCGTCTCCATGTCGAGATCGTTGGTCGGCTCGTCGAGGACGAGCAGGTTCGAGGCCCGCGCGAACTCGCGCGCCAGGAGCAGCCGCGAGCGCTCGCCGCCCGAAAGGCTGCCAATCGGCGCGTCGATCAGGCCGGGCTCGAACAGGAACTCCTTCAAATAGCCCTGGACGTGCTTCTTGTGGCCGCGGACCTCGATCCAGTCGCCGCCGTCGGCGAGCACGTCGCGGACCCTCTTGGCGGGGTCGAGCAGCGCCCGCTGCTGGTCGATCATCACCCCCTTGAGCGTCTTCGCCCGGGTCACCTGGCCCGAATCGGGCGCGATCTCGCCGGTGAGCAGCTTCAACAGGGTGGTCTTGCCGGTGCCGTTGGCGCCGACCACGCCGATCCGGTCGCCGCGCTGGATGCGCAGCGAGAAATCGCGGACGATCGCCCGCCCGTCATAGCTCTTGGAAACCTTGTCGGCCTCGATCACCATCCGGGTGCGGACCTCGTCGGTGGCGAGGCCGAGCTTCGCCGTCCCCGCCGGCCCGAGCATCGCGGCGCGGGCCGCGCGCATCGCGTGCAGCTTGGCGAGCCGGCCCTGGTTGCGCCGCCGCCGGGCGGTGACTCCGCGCTGCAGCCAGTGCAGCTCGAGCTTCAGCTTGGCGTCGAGCTTCTCCGCCGCCCGCGCTTCCTCGGCATAGACCTGGTCGGTCCACGCCTCGAAGCCGCCATAGCCGATTTCGGCGCGGCGCAACGTGCCGCGGTCGAGCCACAGCGAGGAGCGGGTCAGCCGCCTCAAAAAGGTGCGGTCGTGGCTGATCGCGATGAACGCGCCGGTGAAGCGGCCGAGCCAGTCCTCGAGCCATTCGATGCCGGCGAGGTCGAGATGGTTGGTCGGCTCGTCGAGCAGCAACACGTCGGGCTGCTGGCCGAGCGCCCGGGCGATCGCCGCCCGCCGCCGCTCGCCGCCCGAGGCGGTCGCCGCCGGCCGGTCGAGATCGACTCCGATCCGCTCCGCCACCGCCGCCACCGCGTGCGCCGCGCCGCCGCCGGCCAAGGCGAAATCGCGCAACGTGGCGAAATCAGCCAGGTCGGGGTCCTGCTCGAGCAGCACCACCTTGGTGCCGGGCTGGATCGTCCTTCGCCCCTCGTCGGTCTCGATCAGGTCGGCGAGGCATTTAAGCAAGGTCGTCTTGCCGACCCCGTTGCGCCCGATCAGCGCCAGCCGGTCGCGCCCGCCGATGAACAGGTGGAGCCCGCGAAACAGCCAGCCCGATCCCTGGATCAGGCCGAGATTCTCATAGGCAAGGACGGGCGCGGGCATCGGCGCGACATAAGGGCGGATCGGCGTTTCGTCACCCCGCTGGCTCCGCCTGCGCATTTGCGGCATCCTTCCGCCATGTGGCGGACGATCCTCCTCTACGCTCTGGCGCTGGCGCTTGCCGCGGCCGCGCTCGAATGGCTGCGCTGGCGCTATCTGGTTCATGCCTTCTCGACCGAGATCTATATCGCGATCGTCGCTCTGGGCTTCGTCGCGCTCGGCATCTGGGCGGGGCGCAGGTTGACTCCGGCGCCGCCGCCGGCGGCGTTCGTCCGCAACGACGCCGCGATCCGCGCGCTCGGCCTTTCCCCGCGCGAATGCGAGATCCTGGCGCTGCTCGCCTCGGGCCAGTCGAACAAGGGGCTGGCGCGCGGCCTCGGCGTCTCGCCGAACACGATCAAGACCCATGTCGCGCGCGTCTACGAGAAGCTCGACGTCGCCAATCGCGTGCAGGCGATCGAGAAGGCGCGGCTGCTGGCGCTCATCCCCTGAGGTGATTTCCGCCGAATCACCCGTCTGGGCGATAGGCAGCTCCGCAGAATAAGGTTAGCGTCCGCCCGTCAATTCAAGGGGAACGGACATGCCGGTGAACGGAATGGGCGGCTATTTCTTCCGGGCGAAGGACCCGGCCGGATTGAAGGCCTGGTATCGCGAGCATCTCGGCGTCGGCGGCGGCTGCGGCACGGACGAGAACGGCCAATCCAACGAATGGGTCTGGTTCACGACCGGCGGGCCGATGGTGTTCGAGCCGTTCAAAGAGGACAGCGACTATTTCCCGGCCGACAGGACGGCGATGGTGAACCTGCGGGTCAGCGATCTCGACGGCCTGCTCGCGGCGCTCCGCGCCGCCGGCATCGAGATCATCACCAAGGAGGAGTGGGACGCCATGGGGATCGGCCGCTTCGCCCGGATCCACGATCCCGAGGGCAATCCGATCGAATTGTGGGAGCCGGCCCGGCAGGGCTGAAGGGGGAAATCATGCGCTACGCACTCACCTACGGCCTGCTTGCCGGCGTCATCATCGCCGCGACCATCAGCGCCGTGCTCGCCGCGGGCCTCGGCCACTCGCTCTGGGTCGGCTATCTCACCATGCTGGTCGGGCTCACGCTCATCTTCGTCGGCACGAAGCGCTACCGCGACGTCGAGAAAGGCGGGGTGATCCGGTTCCTGCCCGCCTTCGGCCTCGGGCTCGGCATGGCGGTCGTCGCCGGCATCGCCTACGTCGCCGTCTGGGAGACCTTCGTCGCGGTGACCCATTACGACTTCATGGGCGATTATATCGCCAGCATCCGCCACGCCCGCGAATCGGCCGGAATCAGCGGCCCGGCGCTCGCCCGCGAGATGGCCGAGCTCGAAGCGATGCGCGTCCGGTTCGCCAATCCCTTGTTCCGCCTGCCGATGATCTTCCTCGAAATCTTCCCGGTCGGGCTCGTCGTCGCTCTCGTTTCGGCGGCGCTGCTGCGCAACCCCCGGTTCATGCCCGCGGCCGGCTGAGCGACTCTAGTCTTGACATGAGACTAGAGTCTCACTAGACCGTCCTGCGACTCGCAAAGGGAGGCAGGGATGGCGCTGACTCGTGCGCAGATGGATGCGAAGCTGGATGAGCATTTCGGCTTCGAGGCGGCCGACGACGTTGCGGGCGTGCTGGCGACGCTCGCCGACGAGGTCGAGCACGACATCGTCGGCTGGCCCGCCGGCCCGGCCCGCAGCCATGCCGACGTGCGCGCCTTCTACGAGGCCCTGTTCGCCGATCTCGCCGACGGCCAGGTGACCTCGACCCGCCGGCTCTACGGCGAGGATTTCATGGTCGACGACAGCGTCTGGCGCGGCACCGCGCCGGGCCGCCCGTTCGGCATCGAGGGCAAAGGCCGCCCGCTCGAATTCCGCCTGCTCCACCTGCTCGAGTTCGACTCGGCCGGCGCGATCAGGCGCGAGAACGTCTGGGTCGATCTCGCCGCGATCCAGCGGCAGCTCGGCTGATGGCCGATGCGGGCGCGCCGGGCCGGCCCAACCAGAAGAGCCGCACCCGCAAGGATCTGCTGCGCGCCGCCGCGCGGCTGATGCAGGCGGGGCAAAGCCCGACGCTTGAGGAGGTCGCCGAGGAAGCGATGGTCTCTCGCGCCACCGCCTATCGCTACTTCCCGGGGGTCGAGGCGCTGATGACCGAAGCGGCGCTCGACGTCGCCATGCCCGAGGCCGACAGCTTCTTCGCCGACGACCCGTCGGCCGAGCCGCTCGAGCGCCTGCTCCGCGCCGACGCCGCCGTCGCCGGGATGATCCGCGCCAACGAGCCGGCGCTGCGGGCGATGCTGATCCACAGCCTCCAGCAGGGCCTCGCCGGCGGCGGCGTCCCGGTCCGCCAGAATCGCCGCACCCCCTTGATCGAGGCCGCGCTCGCGCCGGGCGCGCTCGCCCCCTGGGTCCGCGACCGTCTCGCCAAGGCGCTCGCCCTCGTCATCGGCACCGAATCGATGCTCGCCTTCAAGGACGTCCTCGCCCTCCCCGACGACGAAGCCGACGCGGTCCGCCGCTGGATGATCCGGGCGCTGGTCGAGGCGGCGCGGCGGGCCTAGGGAGCCGATCGGCGGCTGTCTGCGAGGCGCGGCGGCGGGGCAGCGCACACCGTCATTGCCAGCGGAGCGAAGCAATCCAGCCTTGCCCCGTCCGAGCGACAGCCCAGCTTCATCGCTTCCGCGGCAAGCTTCCGGTTCGCGCCCCCGCAGGTGAAGCTCAGCCTAAGCCCGCATTCATGGCCTATTCAATGGCTTCCCCCTATCCCCCCTTGCCAACCATTCCGGAAAAGCCGAGTTTTTGAAGTGATGCGTGTTCTGATCCTGTTTGCCATCGGCCTCGCCATGCCCGCTCTCGCCGCGGATGCGGGCGGGCTGCAGCGCGTGCGCGAGCAGGACAATGCCTATCGCGCCACCCAGCAGGGCCGGGCGATCCCGTTCGTCGAGATCCGCGCCCGGATCCGCGTTCCCGGCGCCACTTTCATCGGCGTCGAGTTCGACGGCCGCATCTACCGGCTCAAATATATGCGCGGCGCCGAGGTGATCTGGATCGACGTCGATGCCGCCACCGGCCGGATCGTCCAGCGCCAATAGCCGGTTGGCGCTGGACCCGCGCCCCTGCTATTCCCATATCAACGCCAGAAAAGGGGAAGCTCATGCGGGTGCTGATCGTCGAGGACGAACCCAATCTCGGGCGGCAGTTGCGCGCCACGCTCGAAGGCGCCGGCTATGCGATCGATCTCGCCACCGACGGCGAGGACGGCCATTATCTCGGCTCGACCGAAACCTATGACGCGATCATCCTCGATCTCGGCCTGCCCGAGATCGACGGCCTCACCGTGCTCGACCGCTGGCGCAAGGAGGGGATCAAGGTCCCGGTCCTCGTCCTCACCGCGCGCGACAGCTGGTCGGACAAGGTCGCCGGCCTCGACGCCGGCGCCGACGATTATCTCGCCAAGCCGTTCCAGACCGAGGAGCTGATCGCCCGCTTGAGGGCGCTGATCCGCCGCGCCTCGGGCAATGCCAGCTCCGAGCTGACCGCCGGCGACGTCCGCCTCGACACCCGCTCGGGCAAGGTCACGCTCGACGGCGAGCCGGTCAAGCTGACCGCCCAGGAATATAAATTGCTCTCCTATCTGATGCACCACAAGGGCAAGGTGGTCAGCCGCACCGAGCTGATCGAGCATATTTACGACCAGGATTTCGACCGCGATTCGAACACCATCGAGGTGTTCGTGACGCGCATCCGCAAGAAGCTCGGCGCCGATGTCATCACCACCATCCGCGGCCTCGGCTACAGCCTCGAGGATCCGCGGGCATAAGCCGCGGTTCATCTCTTTCCCGTCATTTCGCGGGCGTGACGATGAGCCGATGAAGCTGCCCCGCCTTCCCGTGCGCCGGTTCTGGGTGCGCCGCGCCGGCAAGCGCCGCTCGGGCTCGCTGACCGGGCGGATGATCGTCATCTCCTCGGTGTGGATCGTGCTGCTGCTCGGCCTCGGCGGCTTCGCGCTGGACCGGGTGCTGACCTCGGCGATCACCAGCAATTTCGACGCCCAGCTCGATTATGTGCTGACCAACGCGATGATCGCTTCCTCGGAGATCGGACCCGAAGGCGAGGTGCTGTTCAACCGCGCGCTCGGCGATCAGCGCTTCATCGAGCCCTATTCGGGCCTCTATTTCCAGATCACCGGCCAGGGCTTCGAGCCCTATCTCTCGCGGTCGCTCTGGGACCGCCGGCTGCGCGTCTCGCAGCACCGCGACGACAACGTCCATTTTTACGACAGCGACGAGTTCCCGAGCGAGAAGCTGCGGATCGCCGAGCGCGACGTTCGCCTGCCGGGCTCGCCGGTGCGCTGGCGCTTCCAGGTGGCGCAGAGCCGCGACGTGATCGACGAGCAGATCGGGGTGATCCGGCGGACGATGGTGCGCTCGTTCGCGGCGCTCGGGCTCGGCCTGATCCTGCTCGCCGCGATCCAGGCCGTTTACGGGCTGTGGCCGCTCAGGCGCGTCCGCCGGGCGATCGCCGCGATCCGCTCGGGGCGCAAGTCGCGGATCGAGGAACGGCTGCCGCGCGAGATCGAGCCGCTGACCGAGGAGTTGAACGCGCTGCTCGCCCATAACGAGATCCAGGCCGAGGAAGCGCGCCGCCATGCCGGCAACCTCGCCCACGCCCTGAAGACGCCGCTGACCGTGATCACCAACGCCGCCACCGCCCGAGCGCCCGATCTTGCCGACACCGTCTGCCGCGAGGCGACGACGATGCGCCGCCAGGTCGATCACCATCTCGCCCGCGCCCGGGCGATCGGCCGCCGCGCCTCGGCCCATGCCCGCGCCCCGGTCTGGCCGTCGCTCGAGGCGGTCGAGCGGGCGGTTTCGCGGCTCTACGCCAAGGTCACCGTCGATCTTGCCGGCGACAGGCAGGCAATGGTCCGGGTCGAGCGCCAGGATCTCGACGAGATGCTCGGCAATCTGATCGAGAACGCGGCCAAATATGGCGGCGGCCGGGTGTTCGTCACGGTCAAGGTGACGCCCGACTGCGCCGAGATCGAGGTCGAGGACGACGGCAAGGGCATCCCCCCGGGCGAGCGCGGCACGATCTTCGACCGCGGCGCCCGGCTCGACACCGGCAAGCCCGGCACCGGCCTCGGCCTCGCCATCGTCCGCGACGTCGCCCAGATCTACGGCGGCTCGATCCACCTCGAGGAGAGCGAGGACCTCGGCGGCCTCCTCGCCCGGCTCAGGCTGCCGCTGGCGGAGTGAGGCTTGCGGAACGGCACGGTAAGACGTATCTTACCCGACATGAATGCGCAGACGAAGCTTTCGGCCAAGGGCCAAGTCGTTATTCCCAAGGCGGTCCGGGATCGCCTTTGCTGGGAGGAAGGCGCCGCGCTGGAAGTCGTCGAGCGCGCGGACGGCGTGTTGCTCCGCGCAGCGGGTCCTGCGCGGGAGCGGATCAGCATCGAGGAATTCAGGAGACGGGTTCCGCCGTACGAGGGGCCGCCGATTTCTCTAGAGGATATGGATAAGGCCATTCTTGCGGAGGCTGCGCGCCGCTATCGCGCAAAAGTCTCGCGTGACAGGTGAAGGCGGTCGACACCAATGTCGTCGTCCGCTTCATCACGCAGGACGACCCGGGCCAAAGTCAGCAGGCGGCCCAGTGCGTGGCTCAGGGCGTATTTGTCTCTGAAAGCGTGCTGATGGAAACGGAATGGGTGCTGCGAAGCGTAGCCCGATGGGACAGGAAGAGGGTCAACGACGCTCTTTCCATTTTCCTCGCGGTAGAATCTGTCGCCATCGCCCGGCCCGCCGCTCTGGCTTGGGCGCTTGACCGACATAGAGATGGCGCCGATTGGGCCGACATGCTTCATCTGATCGCGGCGCGTGGTCACGATGCCTTTGTGTCCTTCGACAGGAGACTGCCGAAACGGGTCGGAAGCGCGCCACCGGTTCCCGTCGAGGTCTTGAAATGACCGCCACCATCCATCCGATCGGCGCCGCCCGCGCGCCTTCGCTCGAACCGATGATCCAGCTGGTTGCGGCCGATCTCAATCACGTCAACGCGGTGATCCTCGAGCGGATGCAGAGCGACGTCGCCCTGATCCCCGAGCTTGCCGGCCACCTCATCGCCGGCGGCGGCAAGCGCATGCGGCCGATGCTGACTTTGGCCTGCGCCCGGCTGCTCGACTATCCGGGCGGGCGCCACCACAAGCTCGCCGCCGCGGTCGAGTTCATCCACACCGCGACCCTCCTGCACGACGACGTCGTCGACGGCTCCGGCCTCCGCCGGGGCCGGCGCACCGCCAACATCATCTGGGGCAACCCGGCCTCGGTGCTGGTCGGCGACTTCCTGTTCTCGCGCGCGTTCGAATTGATGGTCGAGGACGGCAGCCTCAAGGTGCTGCGCATCCTCTCGCGCGCGTCGAGCGTGATCGCCGAGGGCGAGGTCAACCAGCTGACCGCCCAGCGCCGGATCGACACCAGCGAGGACCGCTATCTCGAGATCATCGCCGCCAAGACCGCCGCCCTGTTCGCCGCCGCCTGCCGGATCGCCGCGGTCGTCGCCGAGCGCGAGGAGGCCGGCGAGCGCGCGCTCGACGCCTACGGCCGTAACCTCGGCATCGCCTTCCAGCTCGTCGACGACGCGATCGACTATGCCTCCGACGCCCGGGTCATGGGCAAGGGCGTCGGCGACGACTTCCGCGACGGCAAGGTGACTCTGCCCGTCATCCTCGCTTATGCCCGCGGCAGCGCCGCCGAGCGCCGCTTCTGGCAGGATGCGATCGGCGGCGAGCGCGCCAGCGACTTCGACCTCGCCGAGGCGACCCGGCTGCTGCGCGGCTCGGGCGCGCTCGACGACACGATCGAACGCGCCCGCCTGTTCGGCCAGCGCGCGATCGACGCGCTCGGCCCGTTCCCGGCGGGGAGAGCGAAGGCGGCTCTGGTCGAAGCGGTCGAGTTCGCCATCGCCCGCGCCTATTGACCGCGCCCGCCGCGGCTCAGGCGATCGCCCGAGCCACCTGCAGGGTATCGGTATATTGCTGGAACGCGGCCGCCTTGCCGTCCTTCACCCGCCAGACGTGCGCCAATTGCGCATGGATGGGCCGGCCCGAGGCCTTGTAGCTGCCCGAATAATGGCCCAGTGCGACGATCGTGTCGCCGGCATCGAGGATTTCGTCGATGGCGACGGCGAAACCGTCCCATTCGCCGATGCAGCGGGCGAACACTCCCTGCGCCACGGCCTCCGGCCCGACATAGGGATTGCCGTCGGCATAAGGGAAATTCTCGGCCTCGTTCCAGACGATCCCGGGGCTCATCGCGCCGAGCACGGCGCCGACGTCGCCGGCTGCGAACCCCTCGTAAATGCCCCGGATCAGGCTCACGTTCTCCTGCGACATCCGCTCCCCTCCCAGACGACGATCGCGGCCGACTATGATCGGCCCTTGGCCATTTGCAAGCCGGGCGGATAGACGGCGCTGGTGACAGCCCTCCCGATCCACCCCGTCCTGCCCGAGCTGTGCGCCGCGTTGCGCGAAGGGACGAACGCCGTCCTCGTCGCTCCGCCGGGCGCGGGCAAGACCACGGCCGTCGCCCCGGCGCTCCTCGCCGAGCCCTGGTGCACGGATGAGATCCTGCTGCTGTCGCCGCGCCGGCTCGCCGCCCGGGCCGCCGCCGAGCGGATGGCCGAGCTGGCCGGCGAGCAAGTGGGCGGGACGATCGGCTACGCCACCCGGCTCGATACGAAGCGCTCGGCCCGCACCCGAATCACCGTCCTCACCGAAGGCATCTTCCTGCGGCGGATCCAGGCCGATCCGGAGCTGGCCGGGGTTTCGGCGGTGCTGTTCGACGAGGTCCACGAACGCAGCCTCGACAGCGATTTCGGGCTCGCGCTGGCGCTCGACGCGCAGGCCGCGTTCCGCCCGGAGCTTCGCCTCCTCGCCATGTCCGCCACCCTCGACGGCGCCCGCTTCTCGGGCCTGATGGGCGGCGCGCCGCTGATCGAGAGCGAAGGCCGCGCTTATCCGATCGAGCTCATTCATCTCGGCCGCGCGCCGGAGAAGCGGATCGAGGACGAGATGGCCCTGGCCTGCCGCCGGGCGCTGGCCGAGAGCGAGGGCAGCCTGCTCGCCTTCCTTCCCGGAGTCGCCGAGATCGAGCGGACGGCCGAGCGGCTGGACGGCGTGGCCGCCGATCTCCACCGCCTCCATGGCAGCCTCGATCCCGCCGCCCAGCGTGCCGCGCTTGCGCCGCCGCCGCCGGGCCGGCGCAAGCTCGTCCTCGCCACCTCGATCGCCGAAACCAGCCTGACCCTGGACGGCGTCCGCATCGTCGTCGATTCGGGGCTCGCCCGGCGGCCGCGCTACGACCGCGCCGCCGGCCTCACCCGGCTGGTCACCGAGCGCGCCAGCCAGGCCGCCATCGCCCAGCGCGCCGGCCGCGCCGGCCGCCAGGGCCCGGGCCGGGTCTACCGCCTGTGGGAGCAGGCGGCGAGCCAGAGCCTGCCGCGCTTCGATCCGCCCGAAATCCTCGAGGCGGACCTCTCCGGCCTGCTGCTCGACTGCGCGCTGTGGGGGGTCGGCGATCCGCGCACGCTGAAGTGGCTCGATCCGCCGCCGGCCGCGGCGGTCGAGGAGGCGGGCCGGCGCCTGGTTTCGCTCGGTGCGCTCGACGGGCAGGGCCGGCCGACGCCGCATGGCCGCGCCGTCGCGGCGCTGCCGCTGCCGCCGCGCCTCGCCCATATGCTGATCGAAGCGGGCGGGCGCGGCTGGGGCCGGACGGCGGCCGAGATCGCGGTCCTCCTGTCCGAGCGCGGCCTCGGCGGCAATGAGGCCGACCTCGAGCTGCGGCTGCGCCGCTGGCGCGCCGAGAAGGGCAGGCGCGCGGAGGCGGCGCGGGGGCTGGCACGCAACTGGCTGCGCCTGCTCGGCCCGGCGAAGGCGGGGGAGGGCGATGTCGGCGCCTGCGTCGCGCTCGCCTTCCCGGAGCGCCTCGCCCGCCGCCGCGACGCCTCGGGCGCCGACTGGATCAGCGTCGGCGGCCGCGGCTTCCGGCTCGATCCGGCCTCGCCGCTGGCGCGCGAAGCCTGGCTCGCCGTCGCCGAGGTCGGCGGCGCCGCCGCGGGCGCGCGCATCCTCGCCGCGGCGGCGATCGCGCCGGCGACGGTCGAGGCGCTGTTCGCCGATCGGATAAAGGCCGGTACCGAGGTCGCCTTCGATCCCGCGACCGGCGGCGTCCGCGCCTCGCACGGCCGCCGCCTCGGCGCCGTCCTGCTTTCGGGCGGCCAGGACAGCCGGGCCGAGCCGGCGGCGATCGCGGCGGCGTTGCTCGAAGGCGTCCGCCGCCATGGCCTCGATCTGCTGCCGTGGAGCGAAGCGGAGCGGGCGCTGCGGCGGCGGGCCGCCTTCGCCCGCGCCGGCGATCCGGCGATCCCCGATCTCTCCGACGAGGCGCTGCTGGCGACGCTGGACGATTGGCTGCCGCCGCTGCTCGCCGGCAAGCGAAGGCTCGGCGATGTCGAGCCGGCGCTGCCGCTGAGCTGGGACGAACGCCGGCGCATCGACCGGCTGGCGCCGAGCCACTTCGAAACGCCGGCCGGCAGCCGCCATCCGATCGATTACGGGGCCGAGGCCGGGCCGACCGTCACCGTCCGGGTCCAGGCCTTGTTCGGCCTCACCGAGCATCCCCGCGCCGGGGCGACGCCGCTCGTCCTCGCCTTGACCTCGCCGGCCGGGCGGCCGATCCAGACCACCCGCGATCTGCCCGGCTTCTGGCGCGGCAGCTGGGCGGCGGTGGCGAAGGAGATGCGCGGCCGCTACCCCAGGCATCCCTGGCCGGACGATCCCGCCGCCGCCGACCCGACGCTGAGGACCAAGCGCGCAATGCAGCGTTCAGGAAAGCCCGGTCAACAGCGCTGAGATGGTCCGCCTCCCCCTCCTGTTCGCGGCGCTGCTCGCCGCCGCGCCGGCCCCGGCCCAGGAGGAGCCGCCGGCGCGCCAGGCCGAGCTCACCGTCTATGGCGACGATCCCTGCCCGCGCTCGACCGACGAGGAGATCGTCGTCTGCCACCGCCGGCCCGAGGAGGAGCGCTACCGCATCCCGGCGCCGCTGCGGCGCAGCACGCGCAACGCCGAGCAGGCCTGGACCTCCCGGGTCGAGGGGCTCGAAGAGGCCTCCCGCGACGCCCGGCCGGGCAGCTGCTCGGTGGTCGGCAGCTTCGGCCAGAGCGGTTGCACCCAGGCGCTGATCCGGCAGTGGTTCGAGGCCCGCCGGGCGCGCCGAAGCGGCAGCGGCGAATAGCCGCTAACATGCTGGAATCGTTGCTGCTACAAATTTAGCAAGCCCGATCAATCCCTGCTGCGTCTTAGTCGGCTAATACAGGCCGGTGAAGGCGAGCAGGGGGCGGCCTTCACCGCATCCAACCGGTGAAAGGACAGTCCCCATGCGCAAGCTTTTCCTGATCAGCGTCGCCGCAATGCTGCTCGTGCCGGCGCTTCCGGCCCAGGCCGAGCCCGCCGCCCAGCCGGCCGCCCGCCCGTCCGAACCCGCGTCGCGCGACCGCGACCAGGCCGCCGACCCGAACCGGCAGATCTGCGTGTCCGAGCGGCTCAGCGGCTCGCGCATGCCGCGTCGAATCTGCCGCACGGCGCGCGAGTGGCAGCTGCTCCAGGCCGACGATTCGGACGACCGCTAGGGCCCTAGCCTCTGGCGCGCGGCCGCACGTGCAGGGTGCGGCCGGCGGCGCTAGCGCCGGCCGGCGGGGCAGCGGAACGTCCGCGCCTGCCGGTCGGCAATCGCCCGGGCGCGGGCATTGGCGTCGGGCAGCGCCCCGTCGACGGTCGCGACCCGGCAGCCGGGCGCGCCCGCCCGGCCGACCGTCTCGACGATCAGCGAGGAGCCGGGCGGCTGCTCCGGGCTGGTCAGCCGCAGCCGGTAGATGATCGCGAACGGGCGGCGCCCGGCGAGCCGCCATTCGATCCGCGGGCCGATCTCGTTGAAGCCGCCGAGCGATTCCCAGATGCCGTTATCGATTCCGGCATCGACGTCGAAGCGGCCGTCGCCGGCATTGACGAACAGCGGCACGGCGCCGAGCCCCGGGCAGCGCCGGCGCACGCTTTCGCCTTCCTCGATCGCTTCGAGGGTCCGGCAGCGGCCGAGGTCCAGCGCGGTATAGACGCTGCGCGCCGGCTGCGCCGGGGCGGCCGCCGGCAAGAGCAAGGCGAGGCCGCACAGCAGGGTCGCGCGCCGGATCATCGTATCCGGTCATAGCCGAACCGCCAAAGTGGGCCAATCGGCCTCTTTTCGCGCCGTCGCGCCGGGCTTATGCCGAGAGGGTGACGGCTTCCCGCTCCGCGCTGATCGTCCTGCTGCTCGCCTTGCTGGTCAGGGCCGGCATCCCGGCCGGCTACATGCTCGCGCCGGGCGGCGGGCCGGTGCGGATCGTGCCCTGCGCCGGCACCGCGGCGCCGGCCGGCCACGACGATCATCAGGGCCGCGGCCAGGCTGACCGGACGCCGTGCCCGTTCGCGATGGTCGTCCATCCCGGCCTGCCCGGCGCGCCGCCCGTGCTCGCGCCGCCGCCGCCGCTCTTCCCGCCCGCTTTCGCGCCGGCGGCCAGTGCCGATCCGCCGCGCCTGCCGGCCTCGCTTCGCCCGCCCGCAACGGGACCGCCCTTCGCCTGACGCGCAGCAACGATCGTCAGGAGAAGTCTATGTCGTCCCCGGAAGCGCGCCGCGCCGCGCGCTTGCTCTTGCTGGCTTCGGCGGCCGCTTTGCCGGCGCCGCTCGCCGCCGCCGGCGAAGCCGAGCCGCCGATCGTCGTCACCGGCGAGCGGCCCGATCCCGGGCCGGGAACGAGCGAAGGCGCCGACGCGGAGCGGCTCGACGAGACCGTCAACATGGTCAATGTCGAGGACGCTCTGCGCTATCTGCCGAGCCTGCTGGTGCGCAAGCGCCACATCGGCGACACCCAGGCGCCGCTCGCCACCCGCAGCGCGGGCGTCGGTGCCAGCGCCCGCAGCCTCGTTTATGCCGACGGCGTGCTGCTCTCCGCGCTGATCGGCAACAACAACACCAGCGCCTCGCCGCGCTGGGGGATGGTCTCGCCCGAAGAGATCGCCCGGATCGACGTGCTCTACGGCCCCTTCGCCGCCGCTTATCCCGGCAATTCGATCGGCGCGGTGGTCAATTTGACGACCCGGCTCCCGGACGGTCCGGAGGGCTCGCTGAGCCTCGGCACGAGCCTCCAGCATTTCCGCCAATATGGCAGCGCGGGCGCCTTTCCCGCGGTGCAGGCGGCGGCCAGCTGGGGCGGCCGCGCCGGCCGCTTCGCCTGGTTCGCCAGCGCCAACCATGTCGCCGGCGAAAGCCAGCCTCTGGCCTATGTCACCGTCGCCCGGCCCGCCGCAACGAGCCCGGCCGGCACCCCGGCGGCGGGCGCCTTTCCCGGCTTCAACCGGACCGGCGCGCCGATCTTCGTGATCGGCGCGGGCGGGTTCGAGGACCAGAGCCAGGACAATTTCAAGCTCAAGCTCGCCTTCGACCTCACCCCCGCGCTGCGGCTCGTCTATCGCGGCGGGCTGTTCCTCAACGACACCGACGCCCGCGCCGAGACCTACCTTCAAGCGGCGAACGGCCAGCCGCTCTATGCGGGAACGCTCAATATCGAGGGCCGCGCGGTGACCGTGCCGGCGAGCGCCTTTTCCAACAATGTCTACCGGCTCGACGAGCGCCACTGGATGCACGCGCTCAGCCTCGAAGGCGCCGCCGCCGGAATTGAATGGCGGGGAATCGCGACGCTCTACGATTTCGAGAAGGACGTGCAGCGCATCCCGGCGACGGCCTTGCCGGCGGCGGCGGCCGGCGGCGCCGGCGCGATCGTCCGGCTCGACGGCACCGGCTGGCGCACCTTCGATCTCAGCGGCCGCCGCCGGCTCGCCGCCCACGATCTCGCCGCCGGCGGCCATTATGACGGCTTCCGGCTGGTCAGCGACCGCTTCGCGACGGCGGACTGGCGGGGCGGGCCGCCGGGCGCGCTCGTCCAGTCCGCGCGGGGACGGACGCGGACGCTGGCGCTGTGGTTTCAGGACCGCTGGGCGCTGTCGCCGGCGCTCGAGCTGATTCTCGGCGGCCGCTACGAATGGTGGCGGGCCTATGACGGGTCCAATTTCTCGCTGTCGCCCGCTTTGTCGGTCGCCCAGCCGGAACGCGCCCGCAGCGCCTTCTCGCCCAAGGCGTCGCTCGCCTGGCGGCCGGGCGAAAGCTGGCGGATCACCCTGTCGGCGGGCCAGGCCTACCGCTTCCCGACCGTCAGCGAGCTCTACCAGGCGGTGACGACGGGCCCGGCGATCGCCGTCCCCGATCCGAGCCTGCGGCCGGAGCGGGCGCGCTCGGAGGAGCTGGCGATCGAGCGCAGCTTCGCCGACGGCCGAATCCGCCTGTCGCTGTTCAACGAGCGCATCCGCGATGCGCTGATCGCGCAATCGGCGCCGCTGGTGCCGGGCTCGAGCGCCCTGTTCAGCTATGTCCAGAACATCCCGGGGGTGCGCACCCGCGGCCTCGAGCTGGTCTTCGACTGGCGCCGCGCCTTGCTTCCCGGCCTCGAGCTTGCCGGCAGCCTCACCCTCGCCGATCCAGAGATCGTCTCGGACCCGGCCTTCCCCGCCGCTGAGGGCAAGGACATCCCGCAGGTCCCGCGCCGCCGGGCGACCCTGGTCGCGACCTGGCGGGCCGGCGAAGGCGCCGCCTTCACCCTGGCCGGCCGCTACAGCAGCCGCTCATTCGGGACGATCGACAATTCGGACAGCGTCGCCCACACCTATCAGGGGTTCGAGAGCTATTTCGTGCTCGACGCGCGCGCGACGTTCCGCCTGACCGACCGTCTCGAGGCGGCGGTCGGCGCCGAGAACCTCGCCAATGCGCGCTATTTCCTCTTCCACCCGTTCCCGCAGCGGACGATCAATGCCGAGCTGACCTATCGCTGGTGAGGCCGGCGATCGAGCGGACCAGGTCGAGCGCGCGGTCCGCCAGCACCCTGAGCTCGGCGCGCGAATAGCCGGCGCGGGCGCGGGCGGAGAGCTCGTAATGGTTGGCGACCATGATCATCGCCAGCGTGTGCGAATCGGCTTGCGGTGAAATCTGGCCGTCGGCGATCGCCTTGTCGAAACGCTTCACCATCGCCCGCTCGAGCGACTCCATCGCCTCGCGCACGACTCGCGAGATTTCGGGATCCTCGGCCGCTTCGGGCATTGCGGTGGTCATCATGAAGCAGCCGCTGCCCTCATCGCTGCGGACGAACTTGTCGATCGACCACTCCGACATGGCGTAGAGCGAATCGGACAGATCGGGGACCGCGAAGGCGTCCGCGAACTGGGCCCGCACCTCGGCCAGATAATTGTCGAGGGCGGCGAGATAGAGCCGCTTCTTGTCGCCGAACGCGCCGTAGAGGCTCGGCTTGTGCAGCCCCGTCGCCGCCGACAGCTGGTCCATCGAGGTGCCGGCATAGCCGTAGCGCCAGAAGGTGTTGCGGACCTGGCCGAGCACCTCGTCGGTGTCGAAGCTGCGCGGCCGGCCGCGGACGGGGCTGGCCGGGCTGGTCGCGGAATTTTTTTGTACCATGCGTTAAAAAACCCTTGCCATCGCCATTTCTGTACTATACGGTAAGGTACATAAATAGCAGATGGAGGTAGCAATGACCAGACAAATCTTGATGACGGCACTGCCGCTCGCAGCCGCCCTGTTCGCTTCCGGCCCCGCTTCGGCCCTGTCCGACGCCGACGGCCGCGCCGTCGCCGCCTGCCGCGCCGAGATGCTGAGCCGCTTCGATTCCGGCGCGGTGCGCTCGTTCCGGATCGGTGAGATCGCCGGCTCGTCGCGCCGCACCCGGGTCACCATCTACGTCAACGCCGACCGCCGCTACACGTTCGAATGCGGCGCCGGCCCGAACGGCCAGGTGCTGACCGCCTCGCTCACCCCCCCCGCCGCGACCCGCCTCGCCGGCGCCGCCGGCGGCAGCCAGGGCCAGTAAGCTGAGAGGGGGACAGTTACTTTCAGGCGCTGCAGCCCGAGGAGGCCGCCGGCGTGCCGAAGGTAACTGTCCCCGTCCTCAGGCGTTGAAGTTCAGCCTGAGGCCCGGCCGCGGCCAGCGCGTCTTGTAGAGCCGGCCGGTCGCGCCCGCGGTGATCCAGGCGTCGCGCATGTCGGCGCCGCCGAAGCAGATGTTGGTGGTCACCGGGTCCGGCACCGGCAGATGCTCGGTCGATCCGTCCGGATCGAAGACCGTGATCCCGCCATTGACGATCGTCGCCACGCAGACCTTGCCGCCGGCCTCGACGGCGAGGCTGTCGAGCAATTGATAGCCCTGGAGGTTGGCCACCACCCGCCCCGGCGCATAGCCGGGCCCCGGCGCCAGCTTGCCGGGTTCGGCGATGTCGAACGCCCACAGCCGCTGCAGCCAGGTATCGGCGACGTAGACAATGCGCCCGTCCGGCGACAGGCCGACGCCGTTGGGGCTGATCAGCTCGCCGCGCTGGCGGCTCGGCGAGCCGCCGTCGACGCCGGCATGGTAGAGCGCGCCGAAGCGGCGGCCGCCCTCGACGCTGACGCCGTGATCGGTGAACCAGAGGCCGCCGTGCGAATCGAACACCAGGTCGTTCGGCGCGACGAGGCCGTCATAGACCGTGTCGAGCCGGCCGCTGGCGAGCTCGAAGCGCTGGATCGACCCGCCTTGGTGCCCGCGCGGCGTCGGGCCGGGAATGGCGAGGCCGTCCTGGTCGCGATAGGAGAAGGCGCCGCCATTGACCGCGATCCAGACCGCGCCGTCGGGGCCGATCGCGGCGCCGTTGGGGCCGGTCGCGGTCTCGGCGAGCATCTCCGTCGACCCGTCGGGATGGACGCGGGTCAAGCTGTTGCGCCTGATCTCGGTCAGGATCACCGAGCCGTCGGCCATCGCCACCGGCCCTTCCGGAAATTTCAGACCTTCGGCGACCAGCTCCAGCTCCATGGCGCCATAAACGCCATGGCGCCGGTGGTGGGAAGGGGGTTCAGGCGCTGAGGCGCTGCTGGATGCCGTGGATCAGCTCGCTGGCTTTCTCGAAGTTCATCGGCCGGCCGAACAGATAGCCCTGGATCTGGTGGCAGCCGAGATCGCGCATCCGGGTGAAGTCGTCGGCGGTCTCGACGCCTTCCGCGGTCACCGTCATCCGGAAGCTCTTGGCGAGCTGGACGATCGACTGGATGATCGCGACCGTCTCCTTGTTGTCGGCCGATTCGCGGACGAAGCTGCCGTCGATCTTCAATTTGTGGAAGACCGCCTTGTTGAGATAGCCGAGCGAGGAATAGCCGGTGCCGAAATCGTCGAGCGCGATGCCGACGCCGAGCGCCCTGAGCCGCTTCAGCACGTCGACCGCATTGGCCGAATCGCCGAGGAAGATCGATTCGGTCACTTCGAGCTCGAGCCGGTCGGGCTGCAGCCTATATTTGCGGATCGCCTCGTTGATCGTGTTCGGCAGCGCCGGGTAGATGAGCTGCTTGGCGGAGACGTTGATCGCCACGCCGATATGCTCGGGCCAGGCGGCGGCGGCCCGGCACGCCTCCTGGATTACCCACTCGCCCAATTCCATGATCAGCCCCGATTCCTCGGCGAGCGGGATGAAATGGTTGGGCGGGACGATGCCGCGGGTCGGATGGTGCCAGCGGATCAGCGCCTCGAAGCCCATCAGGCTCTGGTCGGCGGCGTCGATCTGCGGCTGGAAGAGCAGCCGGAACTGGTTGGCCTTGATGCCGGTGCGCATGTCCTGCTCGAGCCGCAGCCGGTCCTCGGCCTCGTTCTGCATGTCGGCGTTGAAGAAGCGGCAGGTGCCGCGGCCCATCGCCTTGGCCTGGTAGAGCGCGAGGTCGGCCTTCTGGATGAGGTCGTCGACGCTCTGGCCGTCGACGGGCCCGAACGCGCAGCCGATCGAGACGCCGATCCGGACCTCGGCCTTGTCGATGTGGAACGGCTCGGCGATCGCCGCGATCAGCCGGTCGGCGAGGGTCTCGACCATGCGCCGGCTGTTGGCGTCCTTGATGACGATGGCGAATTCGTCGCCGCCCATCCGGCCGACCTGGCCGAACGGCCCCGCTTCCTTGAGCAGGCGCTGGGCGACGCTCTTGAGGACGACGTCGCCTTTGGGGTGGCCGAACGTGTCGTTGACCGGCTTGAAGCCGTCGAGATCGAGGAACATGATCGCGCAGGGCGCGCCGCCGCCGGCGGAGCCCGACAGCGCCTCGCCGAGCAGCTGTCGCACCCGGCCGCGATTGGGCAGGCCGGAGAGCACGTCCATATTGGCGAGGTTGGTGAGCCGCTCCTGCGTCCGGCGGACGTCGGTGACGTCCTGGCCGACCCCGCGGAAGCCCTGGAAGGCGCCGGTCATGTCGATGATCGGATCGCCCGACAGGCTGATCCAGCGGGCGCCGCGCCGGGTCTTCAGCTCCATCTCGAGATTGGCGAAGGGCTGGCGCGACAGCAGGATGCGGCCGAGCGCGCTGGTCCCGCCCAGCGAGGCGGGCAGCGAATGGCCGATCATCTGGTTGGTCGAGCGGCCGAGCAAGGCGGTCATCCGCGAGGAAATGTAGACGACCCTGTTTTCGGCATCGACCTGCCACAGCCAGCCGACGCCGCGATGCTCATATTCGTTCAAGAGCAGCCGGATCGATTCCGCCTGCGCGCGGGTGCGGGCGAGCACCTTGAGCTGGCCGAAGATCCAGCGGGTGAGCCGGGCCAGGCCGAAGGCGCCGGCGCCGGCGACCATCACGAAGGTGAGCGCGATCTTGGGGTCGAGCGCGGCGCCGCCGAAATAATAAGCGAGGCAGAAGGCGCCGGTGAGGGTCGCGATCCAGGCGACCGCGGCGGCGGGAATCGCCGCGAGCGCGACCGCGGAGCCGATCATCGCCGCCATCGCGCCGCCGATCACGACCTGGACGTCGGGCGGCTGGGTGGCGAAGGCGTAGGTGGGCAGCGCCGACCACAGGCCGGCCAGCCCGACCGCCTCGACGACCGCGAACCAGCGCGCGCGGGGCTTGGCGGTGCGGCTGCTGCCCCAGGCGCCGGCCTCGAGCGCCCGGCGGCAGGAGACCCAGTTGGCGAAGGCGACCAGAGCGGTCCAGCCGACGACGAGCTTGAGCTCGACCGAGCCGTACATCGCCCAGGCGGTGATCAGCGAAGCGGCGACCGCGGTGACCGCGAAATAGGGCGCGAACAAAGCGCGCGCCTCGACCTGGCCGTTATGGAGATGGGCGTCGCGCAGCCGCTCGCTGCCGAGATCGAGGCTGACCGATTCGGCCGCCTCCTCGCGCCGGTCGCTTTCCGCGGCGTCGGACTCCATCGGAACAGGCGAATGATACATCGATTTCCATCGGCTCGAGCGGGACAGGCTTCTCCTATCCGCAAGACTTTGATGGATCGTTAAATTCGGCCCGGAATTCGGTCGTCGCCGGGCGGCCCGAAAAGCGCGGAAAACGGCGCTTTTTGCTCAGTTCGGGCGGCGGAGCAGCCGATCGACCCGCTCGCGGGTGACGCTGTGATAGCCGGCCCGGCTGCGCGCATAGATGCGTTCGGCGATCGGCCGGCCCCAGTCGCCCTGCTGGATCAGCGTATCGAAGAGGGGCTGGACGAAGCGCGCGCGGCCCATTTGCGCGAGGAAATGCTCGGCCACCGGCACCGCCGGCTCGTAGCGGTTGCCGAGCGCGAGGCGGAGCCAGGCGAACAGCACTTCGGCATTGCCGCCGGCCGAGAGGCGGAAGGCGCGGTCGAGCTCGGCGAGGCGCGCCTGCGGCAGCTGGCGCGGCAATCCCTTGAGGAAGCGCACCCGCTCGGCCCAGTTCCAGCCGGCGAACGCGGCCGCATCGGCGGGCCCGCCGGCGGTGAAGCGGGCGAGCGCCGAATCGACCGCGGCGAAGGCGGCGGGATCGGGCCGCGCCGCATTGTCCGGCACGCCGGGCCGATAGACCCAGCGGTCGAGCTCGAGCCGGGCCTCGAGCGCGGCGTCGCCGCGGACGAGGTTGGCGCGCAGATCGGCGAGGAAGCGGGCCGAGGTCATCGGCTGGAAGGCGTGGCGGTCGAAATAGGAGCGCAGCCAGGCGTCCCAGCGGGGGCGGCCGACGATCCGCTCCATCGTCCTTAGGAAGATCGCGCCCTTGTCGTAGACGATGCCGCTGCTGCCGCCGTCGGGATCGTCGTCGCCATGGAGCCGGGTGCCCGGCGCGTTCGGCCCGAGCTCGCGCAGCGCCGCCTCCATGTCGGCCCACGACAAAGCCGCCTCCTGGCCGGCGCGGGCCGGCCCGTACAGCTCCTCCATGATCCGGTTCTCGAAATAGGAGGTGACGCCTTCGTTGAGCCAGGAATCGCTCCACACCGCGTTGGTGACGAGGTTGCCCGACCAGCTGTGGGCGAGCTCGTGGGCGACGAGCCCGACCAGCGAGCGGTCGCCGGCGATGAAGGTCGGGGTGAGGAAGGTGAGGGTGGGATTTTCCATCCCGCCATAAGGAAAGCTCGGCGGCAGCACGATGACGTCGTAGCGGCCCCAGCGATAGGGGCCGTAGAGCCGCTCCGCCGCCTCGACCATGCGCTCGGTGTCGGCGAGCTCGGCGGCGGCGCGGTTCAGCATCGCCGGCTCGGTCCAGACGCCGGTGCGCCGGCCGAGCGGACGGAAGGCGAGGTCGCCGGCGGCCAGCGCGATCAGATAGGGGGCGACCGGATGGGTCATCCGGAACCGGAAGGCGCGCCTGGGTCCATTGGGGCCGCGGCCGGCGGGCTCGCCGCGCGGGGTCAGCCGCTCGCCGGACATGACCACAATCAGCGGCCGCGGCGCGGTGATCCGCGCTTCCCAGGTCTGGCGGATGCCGGGGCTGTCCTGGGTCGGGATCCAGGTCCGGTTGAGGATCGCCTGGCCCTGGCTGAACAGATAGGGATGGCGCCCGCCCGCGGTCTGCGCCGGGGTCAGCCATTGCAGCGCCGCGGCGCCCGGCGCGCTGCGGTAGCGGATCCGGATTCGCCGCGCCGCGCCGATCGCCACGGTCAGCGGCCGGCCGCGCGCCTCGTCGCCCGCGCCGAGCGCGAAGCGCAGCGGCCGGCCGGCGGTGTCGGTGATCGCCGCGATCTCCAGCCCCTTGGCATCGAGAACGATCTCGCGCGCGCCCGTAGCGGCCTGGATGTCGAGAGTCGCGGTTCCGGCCATGCGCTGCGCCGCGAAATCGGCGGCGAGATCGAGCGCGACATGGGTGACGCGGGCGATTTCGGGCCGGGCGAAGCTGCGCGTGTCGCGCGCCTCGGCCGTGGTCAGGACCGGCGCGACTTCGCGCGGCGCGGCGGCGGCGCAGGCGAGCAGGATCAGGGCGGGAAGCAGCAGGCGCATCGGCGGACTCCTCGGCGCCTTAACGCTCGGCACCCCCGAGCAGGTTCGCCTGCCAGAACATCAGGCCGACCCAGAATTGATAATCCTGATTCTCCTTCTTGGCGAAGCCGTGGCCCTCGTTCTGGCCGATCAGATGCCAGGCCGGGCGGCCGGCGGCGCGGACCGCGGCGACCATCTGGTCGGCCTCCGATTGCGGCACCCGGGGATCGTTGGCGCCGGTCACCACCATCAGCGGGATCCTGAGGTCGGAGACATGGGTGAGCGGGCTGATCGCGGTCAGCGCCGCGCGCTGGGCGGGATCGCGCTCGTCGCCATATTCGGGGCGCCTCAGGTCGCGGCGATAGGCCTGGGTGTTTTCGAGGAAGGTGACCCAGTTCGAGATGGCGACGACGCAATTGGCGGCGCGCAGGCGCGTCCCGAAGCGGATCGCCGAGGCGTAGCACATATAGCCGCCATAGGAGCCGCCGGTGACCGCGATCCGGGCCGGATCGAGCGCCGGATCGGCGGCGAGGCGGTCGAGGATCGCGCCGATGTCCCTGACGCTGTTCTCCCGCAGCGCCGGGCCGTTGTCGAGGCTGACGAAGCGCTTGCCGTAGCCGGTCGAGCCGCGGACGTTGGGATAGAAGATGGCGATGCCGAGCTCGTTGAGCAGATAGTTGTTGCGGCCCAGGAAGCCCGGCCGGAACTGGCTTTCCGGCCCGCCATGGATGTTGACGATCAGCGGCCGCCGGCCGGGGAAGCGCGCGGGATCGGGGCGGTAGAGGAAGCCGGTCACCGTCTCGCCGTCGAAGCTGCGGACGCTGACCAGCTCGGGCTCGACATTGACCGAGGCGTCGAGGCCGCCGGTCTCGCTGCGCGTCCAGCGGGTCAGCGCCAGCGTGCGCGGATCGACCGAATAGGCGTCGGACGGGCTGCGCGCCGAGGAGAGGCTGAAGCCGATCGTCCCCCAGGGCGCGATCTCCAGCCCGCCGATCGTGCCGGCCGGAAGCCCCGGCACCAGGCGGGCGCGGCGGGTGCGCGTGTCGAGCAGCCGGAGGCGGCTGATCCCCGCCTCGTTGGTGGTGAAGGCGATCGTCCGCCCGTCCTCGGCGATGTCGAAGCTCTCGACGTCCCAGGGGATGTCGGTGACCACCGCGGTGAAGCGGCCGGTGGCGGGATCGATCGTTCCGAGCCGCTGGAAATCGGCGCCTTCGTCCGAGCTGACCCAGAGCGTTCCGTCCGGAGCGAACTGGCTGCCGCCATAGGCGATGTCATGGCTCTGGTCGCCGACCGGGACCATCTCGCCCGAGGCGAGATCGAGCAGGAACAGGTTCACCTTGGTGACCGAGATATAATTGGCCGCGATCGCGCGGCGGCCGTCGGGCGAGAAATCGGCGATCCCCCAGCCGCCGCCGTGGACCTGGGCGACCATCCGGTTGGTCGAAGGGTTGCGCGGGTCGATCACGTAGAGATCGGCGTCGGCGCCGTTGCGCCGGGTCGAGCTGTAGCCGAGCCAGCGGCCGTCATGGCTCCAGGCGCCGAGCTCGTTGCGGCTGCGGCCGTCGGTGAGCAGCCGGAGCTGGCCGCCGGCGAGCGTGTAGAGCTGGAAGAATTCGCTCCCCCCGACGTCCTTCTGGGCGACCAGCACGTCGCCGGCGGGCGACCAATTGCCGCTCACCGGCTCGGCCTCGAAGCTCAGCTGCTCGCGCATCCCCATCGGCATCGCCACCCGGTGCAGCTGGGCGGTGTTGCCGAAGCGGGTGGTGATCAGCATCGATCGGTCGCGCGGGCTCCAGCCGGAAAAGCCGGCGCTGCGAAACTCCATATAGGGGCGGGTGCGGGCGGCGAGATCGGCCGGCACCGGGGGGATGCCGTCGGCGGTCAGCGCCGCCGGCTTCTCGACCGCGGCGGGCGCATCGCTGCCCTGGGCGAGGGCGGCGGTCAGCGGCAGTGCGAGCAGGGCGGCGATCAGCGTCAGGCGCATGGGCATTTCCTTCCGGCGGGCGATTCGAATGCGGCCGCGATCTGGCCTTTGCACGGCCAGTGCGTCAACATGGCCGGCGTGATTACGCAATATGGAGTGCTGCCCTACCGGATCGGCGGCGACGGCCGGATCGAGATCCTGCTCATCACCTCGAAGGAGCGGCGGCGCTGGGTCGTGCCCAAGGGCAATCCGATTCCGTTCCTGCTCAATTACGAATCGGCGGCGCGCGAAGCGTTCGAGGAGGCGGGCGTCGAAGGGCGGATCGCGCCGCTGCCGATCGCCAGCTTCCGCTACGAGAAACGGCGGCGGTCGGGCGACGCGGCGGCGATCGTCAACGTCCATCCGCTGCTGGTCACGCGCGAGGCGGCGGACTGGCCGGAGCGCAGCGAGCGCGAGCGCCGCTGGTTCTCGCCGGAGCAGGCCGCAGCCGCGGTCGAGGAGCCCGAGCTCAGTGTAATAATTCTGTCTTTTGGCGCGGGCAAAGACACTGCTCATCCACGCACGTCGCTCGTCGTCATGGGCGTCAACCGATTCTCCTGGGGGTACAGGATGCTCAGATTCGTCCGCGCCATCATGCCGAGGGAGGACCGCTTCTTCGACATGTTCGAGCGCCATGCGCAGATCCTCGTCGCCGGCGCCGACGCGCTCGGCGGCCTGTTCGAAGGCGGCGACATCGCCGGCTCCTGCAAGCGCATCCACGAGCACGAGAAAGCCGCCGATAACGTCACCCGCGACGTGCTGGTCGCCGTGCGCCGCTCGTTCATCACCCCGTTCGACCGCAGCGCGATCACCGCGCTGACCTCGTCGATGGACGATGCGATCGACGAGATGTGGCAGACCGCCAAGGCGGTGACCCTCTACGAGGTAGACAGCTTCGCGCCGCAGATGAAGGAGATGGCGGCGCTTGCCGGCGAAGCCGCCCGCAAGGTCGCCGAGGCGGTGCCGCTGCTCCGCAACATCGGCCGCAACAACGTCCGGCTGCACGAGCTGACCGAGGCGATTGTCGCGCTCGAAGGCCAGGCGGACGAGCGCTACGACAGCGGTCTCAAGACCTTGTTCGAAGCGCATGGCAAGGACCGGGCGATGGACTTCTTCGTCGGCCGCGAGATCTACATCCATCTCGAAAAGGTGCTCGATCGCTTCGAGGACGTCGCCGACGAGATCGAAGGCATCGTGATCGACCACGCCTGATGGACGGCTACACCTTCACCATCGTCGCCCTGATCGCGGTCGCCTTGCTGTTCGATTTCCTGAACGGCCTCCACGACGCCGCCAACTCGATCGCGACGGTGGTGTCGACGCGCGTGCTCTCCCCGCAAATGGCGGTGGTCTGGGCCGCCTTCTTCAACTTCATCGCCTTCCTCTTCTTCAGCCATGCCGTCGCCAACACGATCGGCAAGGGCATCATCCATCCGGACATCGTCACCCCCGCCGTGATCTTCGGGGCGCTGATGGGCGCGATCGTCTGGAACCTGTTGACCTGGCTGCTCGGCATCCCGTCGAGCAGCAGCCATGCCTTGGTCGGCGGCCTGGTCGGCTCGGGCGTGGCGGCCGGCGGCTTCAGCGTCGTCGTCGCCGCGGGGGTGATCAAGACCGCGGCCTTCATCTTCCTCGCGCCGATTCTCGGCATGGCGATGGCGATCGTGCTGGTGATGCTCACTTCCTGGCTGTTCAAGCCGGTCTCGGCGAGCACCTCGGACCGCGTCTTCCGCCGCCTCCAACTGGTCTCCGCCGCCGCTTACTCGCTCGGCCACGGCGCCAATGACGCGCAGAAGACGATGGGGATCATCACCGTCCTGCTCTTCTCTCAGGGCCTGCTGCACGGCGAGTTTGCGGTGCCCTACTGGGTGGTGATCGTCTGCCAGGCGGCGATGGGCCTCGGCACGCTGATGGGCGGCTGGCGGATCGTCCACACGATGGGCTCGAAGATCACCCGGCTGACCCCGCATCAGGGCTTTTGCGCGGAGACCGGCGGCGCCTTCATGCTGTTCGGCGCCACCGCCTTCGGCATCCCCGTTTCGACGACCCACACGATCACCGGCGCGATCATGGGCGTCGGCGCGGCGCGCCGCGCCTCGGCGGTGCGCTGGGGCGTCGCCGGCAACATCGTCGTCGCCTGGTTCCTGACGATCCCGGCCGCGGCCTTGGTCGCCGCGATCTTCTACTGGCTGACGCAGCTGTTCTGAGCGCTGCCGCCATTCTTCGCTGAGGAGCTCAGCTCAGCTCAACGGAAAGCCGCCGGCCCAGCACCTTTGCCGCACGTGCCAGGGTATCCAGCGTGACGTTATATTCCTCCGGATCGAGAATGCGCGCGAGCTGGGCGCGGCTGGTTTCCATCATCTCAGCCATGCGGGCCTTGGAGAGCTTTTTCTCCGTCATCGCCTCCTGGAGCTGCAAGGCGATGACGCGCTTGATCGCTCGCGCGGTGACCTCTTCACGAATGCCTTCCTCGTCGAGGAATTCGTCGAGAGAGGTCCAACCCTCATATGGATCGCTCTTCGTATCAGCCATGTTGGCTTCCCTTACGCAGGGCCTCATCCCTTCTCTTCCTGGCGAGCTCCAAATCCGCTTTCGGCAGCTTGGACGTCTTCTTGATCAGCGCGTGCATCACGGCCAGGCATTGCCGCTGGCGATCGAAGAAGAAGATGAGCCGGAATTCTCGCTTCGACGGCAGCGATGACCTAATTTCATAAAGACCGTCTCCAACCGGCCGACAAAGTGGCAATCCCATCGGGAAGCCGATCTGTACCGCCTTCAAATCCTCGCCGACGACCTTTTTCTCTTCGTGCGAAAGAGAGCGGATGAAATCCAGGACAACCTTATTTCCCGAGGGCGTCTGGTAGAACAAGACCTTGTGCATGAGGGAGCCTCATTCGCCGATGATGACACATCACACGATTCTCCCGTGAGCCGGTGGGCCAATGGCCCGTAACGCTCCTCGGCTATCAGTCGAGGCAGAGTCAGGCGTATCATATTTGGTACAAACGTCAAGTTTTGCCTGCGCGCGTTCAGGACTCGACCACATTGACCGCGAGACCGCAGGAGAAAAGAGCGACAGTCACCCTTGTTCTTGCAATTCTGGGGCTGTTCTGCTTATGTTCCTCGATGGCCTGGGCATTGGAATCGAAGAGCGGGCGGCATTCATTCCCCGCACCGAAAACAAGCCTCTCCGCGCGGTGCGCGGCGCGGGAACTCGGCGATTTGGAAGGTGACAATTTCGGGACGAATGGCACCTGTCAGAGTTGTCAGGATATCCTCTCGACGTCCGGCGAACACGGGGCCCGCTCAGCACTCCACCACGTTGACGGCGAGGCCGCCGAGGCTGGTCTCCTTGTAGCGCTCGTTCATGTCGAGGCCGGTCTTGCGCATCGTCTCGATCACCTGGTCGAGGCTGACCCGGTGCGAGCCGTCGCCGACCAAGGCGAGGCGCGAAGCCTCGATCGCCTTGACCGCGCCGACCGCGTTGCGCTCGATGCACGGCACCTGGACGAGGCCGCCGACCGGATCGCAGGTCAGGCCGAGATTGTGCTCCATGCCGATCTCGGCGGCATTCTCGACCTGCGCCGGCGTGCCGCCCAGCGCCGCGGTCAGCCCCGCCGCCGCCATCGAGCAGGCGACCCCGACCTCGCCCTGGCAGCCCACTTCGGCGCCCGAGATCGAGGCGTTCTCCTTGAACAGCGAGCCGATCGCGGCCGCGGTCAAAAGGAAGGTGCGCACGCCTTCGTCGGTCGCCCGCGGGGTGAAGCGCTGATAATAGCGCAGCACCGCCGGGACGATGCCGGCGGCGCCGTTGGTCGGCGCGGTGACGACCTTGCCGCCCGCCGCATTCTCCTCGTTGACCGCGAGCGCCCACAGATTGACCCAGTCGATCACCGTCAGCGGGTCCTGCAGCGCCCGCTCGGCGCGCTCGGTCAGCAGCCGGTAGAGCGCGGGCGCCCGGCGCTTGACGTTGAGGCCGCCGGGCAGGATGCCGCCCGCCGCCATGCCGCGGTCGATGCAGGCCGACATCGCGGCGGTGATCGCGTCGAGGCGGGAGTCGATCTCCTCGTCGTCGAACGCGGCCCGCTCGTTCTCCCGCGCGATCTCGGCGATGCTCATCCCCTCCCGCTCCGCCAGCGCGAGCAGCTCGTCGCCCGAGCCGTAGCGCAGCGGCACGTCCCAGGCGCCCTCGGGCGGGGCGTTGCGCGCCACCGCCGCCTCGTCGACCACGGCGCCGCCGCCGACCGAATAGGAGATGCTGCTCGCCAGCACGGCGCCCTCGCCGTCGCGGGCGGTGAAGCGCATGCCGTTCGAATGGTGCGGCAGCCGCTCGCGCTGGAGGAACCTGAGGTCGGCGGCCTCGTCGAAGGCGATCGGCCGGCTGCCGCCGAGGCTGAGCCGGCCGGTTTCGCGGATCGCGGCGACCGTTCGGTCGGCCGCGTCCGGGTCGATCCGGTCGGGCCGCTCGCCCGACAGGCCGAGCAGGATGGCGCGGTCGGTGGCGTGGCCCTTGCCGGTCAAGGCGAGCGAGCCGTAGAGATCGACCTCGACCCGGGCGGTCCGCTCGAGCAGCCCGTCCGCGCGCAGCCCCTCGACAAAGCGGCAAGCGGCCGTCATCGGTCCCATCGTATGCGAGCTGGACGGACCGACCCCGATCTTGAACAGGTCGAAGGCGCTGCAAACCAAGGCTTCTCTCCTGAGGCGGCGCCATGGGCCTCACCGCCGCTCAAGGCAAGCTTGAGCCTGCCCTTCGTGCTGCTCGACGATGCCCGGCCCGGGGGCCGGGCGCTGCTCTATAGCGGCCCGGCCGAGATCGTCGAAACGCGCGACCATGGCGAAATAGGCGCCTGCCTCGATCGGCTGCGCGGCAGGCAGGCGGCAGGCTTCCTCGCTTATGAGGCGGGGCTGGCGCTGGAGGAGAAGCTCGCGCCGCTGCGCGTTCCGCCCGCGGCCGAAGCGCCGCCTTTGCTGTGGTTCGGCCTGTTCGACGCCTGCGAGGAGGTGGCCGCCCCGGCCCTGCTCCCCGACGGCGCCGGCGCCTGGGCCGGCGCGCCCCGGCCGCTGATCAGCGAGGCCGAATATGACAGCGCGCTGGCGGCGGTGATGACCCATATCGAGGCGGGCGACATCTACCAGGCCAATTTCACCTTCGCCGCCGAGGTCGCCACGCTCGGCCACCCGCTGGCGCTCTACGCGGCGTTGCGCGCCCGCGCCGGCGCCGGCCACGGCGCCGTCGTCTTCACCGGCGCGCACTGGATCCTGAGCCTGTCGCCGGAAATGTTCTTCACCCTCGAAGCCGGCGGCATCACCGTCCGGCCGATGAAGGGCACCGCGCCGCGCGATGCCGATCCCGACGCGTTCCGCGCCGACCCCAAGCAGCGGGCCGAGAATCTGATGATCGTCGATCTGCTGCGCAACGATCTCTCGCGGGTCGCCCGGCCCGGCAGCGTCGCCGTGCCCGAGCTGTTCGCGGTCGAGACCTATCCGACCCTGCTCCAGCTGACCTCGACCGTCGTTGCCGACCTCGCCGACGGGCTCGACGCGATCGACCTCATCCGCGCCATCTACCCCTGCGGCTCGATCACCGGCGCTCCCAAGATCCGGGCGATGGAGATCATCGCCGCGCTGGAGGCGAGCCCGCGCTCGGTCTATTGCGGTGCGATCGGAAGGCTTGCGCCGGACGGCGGCGCCGCGTTCAATGTCGCGATCCGGACGCTGGTCCTGAAGGCGGGCGAGCGGATCGCCCGAATGGGCCTCGGCTCCGGCATCGTCGCCGACAGCGAGGCCGGCGACGAATGGCGCGAATGCCTGGCGAAAGGAGCGTTTGTGGCGACCGGCCGGAGCTTGGACCTGATCGAGACGATGCGCTTCGACCCGGTCGAGGGCGTCGCCGACCTCGACCGCCACCTCCAGCGCATGAAGGCCAGCGCCGATGCGCTCGATTTCCGCTTCGACCGGCACGAGGCGCGCAACGACCTCCAGGCCGCCACCTTTCGCGCCGGGCCGGGCCTGATCCGGCTGGTCCTCGCGCGCAGCGGCGCGCTGGCGATCGAATTGCGCCCGCTCGCGCCGGCGCCGGCGGAGCCGGTCGCGGTCGCGGTCGGGCCGCTGCCCGTCTCGCCCGACGATTTCCGCCTCCGCCACAAGACCAGCGACCGCGCCTTCTACGACGAGGCGCGCGCCGCTTGCGGGGCGTTCGAAATTCTTTTCGCGCGCGCCGACGGCTTCCTCACCGAGGGCAGCTTCACCAGCCTGTTCGTCGAACGCGGCGGCACGCTGCTGACCCCGCCGCTGGCCCGCGGCCTGCTCCCCGGCGTGCTTCGCGGCCGGCTGATCGCCGAGGGCCGGGCGAAGGAAGCGGACCTGACCGAGGCCGATCTCGCCGGCGGCTTCTTCATCGGCAATGCGGCGCGCGGGCTCGTTCGCGCGCGGTTAAGCTCATCCGGGGCAGGAGCGCAGCCATGACCAGGTTCGACCGACGCGCATTTCTCGGCCTCGGCGGCGCGGCCATGGTCGCCGGCCTCGCCTTCACCATGACCGGCCGCGAGGCCGAGGCCCAGCCGGGCCGCTTCCGCTTCCGCCTGACCGACGCGCAATGGCGCCAGCGCCTCAGCCCGCCCCAATATGCGGTGCTGCGCCAGGCGCAGACCGAGCGGCCGGGATCGAGCCCGCTCGACCGCGAGCATCGCCGCGGCACCTTCCACTGCGCCGGCTGCGGCCAGCCGCTCTTCTCCTCGGCGACGAAGTTCGAGAGCGGCACCGGCTGGCCGAGCTTCTATCGGCCGCTCCCCGGCGCAGTCGTCGCCCGCGAGGACCGCAGCCTGCTGATGGCGCGCACCGAGGTGCTCTGCTCGCGCTGCGGCGGCCATCTCGGCCACGTCTTCGACGACGGCCCCCGCCCGACCGGCCTTCGCTATTGCATGAACGGCGCCGCGATGACCTTCAGGCCGCTATCGGGAACCTGAGCAGCCGGTCGTGCAGCGGCACCAGCGCCTGGGCGCCGGTGCCGACCGCGCGGACGATCTCGGGATGGTGCGCGTCGAGGCCGCCGGTGAGCGAGCCGAAGGCGGGCAGGATCAGCTTGGTCGTCGTGGCGACGAAGCAGCGGCGCGAGACCTGGCGGCCGCGCCGGGTGATGCGCAGCTTGGGATGGAAGTGGCCGGAGAGCTCCGGCCGGGTCTCGGCCGGGTCGGCCTCGTGGCGGAGGATCAGCCCGTCAACCTCCGCTTCGGCGGCGATGGCACCGCCGCAATGGTCGGCGAAGCCCGGATCGTGGTTGCCGGTGATCCAGGTCCAGCGCGTCGCCGCGGTCAGCGCGGTCAGCAGCTGGCGGGCCTCGGCGGGCAGCCGGTCGCAGCCGTGGCGGTCGTGGAAGCTGTCGCCGAGGCACCAGATCTCCTCGGGCCCGGTGGCGGCGGCGATGGCGGCAAGGTCGGCGAGCGTCGCCAGCGAATCGTAAGGCGGCAGCATCTGCCCGCCGGCCGCGAACCAGCTCGCTTTCTCGAGGTGGAGGTCGGCAACCAGCAGGGCGCGCCGACTTGGCCAGAACAGCGCGCCCTGGGGCAGCGCCCTGAGCTCGTGGCCGGAGAACGAAAAGCGAACCATGATCCCGCTATAAAGCGGGCCCGCGCCGCCTTTCAAGCACTCAGGAGAGCTGCAGTGCCGCCAACAACGATACGGCCGCGTCGGCGCGGGTCGTCCAGAACAGGAGGCCGCCGACCGCGAAGCCCTGGGCGACCAGAGCGAACGGATTTTGCAGCTTGTTCCAGATCTTCATCGGACGTTCCCCGCTTTCCTCAGCCTGTTCGGCCTTGCGTTCGAATGTCCGTCCCAAATCCTAAACGAAAGCTGAATCCGCCAGCGCGATCCTACGAAACGCGCGAATCGTGCGACGAAAAATCCGGCGCCGAAACGAATCGGCGCCGGATCGTGCGAGACTGGCCTCGGGCCGGTCAGGCGTTGGTGAGCTCCGCGGCCGGCGCGGCTTCGCCTTCGATCGTCGCCGGCCGGGAGCCGGCGATGTCGATCTTGCGCGGCTTCATCGCTTCCGGCACCTCGCGGGCGAGCTCGATGCGGAGCAGGCCGTCGGCGAGGTCGGCGCCGGTGACCCGAACGAAGTCGGCGAGTTCGAACTTGCGTTCGAAGGCGCGGGTGGCGATGCCCATGTGCAGAAAATTGCCATCTTTGCCGCGATCGTCGCCGCGGCGGCCGCTGATCGTCAGCATGTTCTGATGGGCGACGATCTCGATCTCGTCACGCTTGAAGCCGGCCACCGCGAGGGTGATCCGGTACGAATCGTCGCCGAGCTTCTCGATGTCGAACGGCGGGTAGTTGTCCTGCTCGGCGCGGCTGGCGCTTTCGAGGAAGTCGAACAACCGGTCGAAGCCGACCGTGGATCGCCGGTAGGGCGAGAAATCATAGCCTCTCATCTGATGTCCTCCATTGAGCAACATTGGTTTTCCGGAACCCAGGTTCAGGCGTTCCGGAAGCTCCCATTTAGGAGGGGATTTCGAGCCTTCAAGACCGCCCGGCGGCGGCGACATGGCCGGCGATCGCGGCGACCAGCGCGTCGACTCCGAACGGCTTCCTGAGCACCGCGAAATCGTCGCCGAGCGCGCTTTCCAGCTGGTCGCTTTCGGCAAAGCCGGTGACGAAGACGATCGGCAGCCCGGGGTGGAGCAGGCGCGCCTCGCGGGCGAGCTGGGCGCCGTTCATCCCCGGCATCGCGAAATCGAGCAGCAGCAGATCGGGCGCGGCGCCGGCGAGCGCGGCGAGCGCGCTTTCCGCGTCGGCGAAGGTCTCGATCCGGTGGCCGAGGTCGGCGAGGATGTCGGCGATGAAGGCGCGGACGTCGTCATCGTCGTCGACGACGAGGATTCGCGCCCCCGGCGCCGCCGCCGCCTCGCCCGCCGCCGCCGCCGCGCCGCCGGGCGCGCCCGCGTCGGCGGCCTCGCCGGCGACATGGGGCAGCAGCAGCCGGACGATCGTCCCCTCGCCCTCCTTGCTCTCGATCCTCAGCGTGCCGTTTGACTGGCGGGCGATGCCGTAGACCTGGGCGAGGCCGAGGCCGGTGCCCTTGCCGAACGGCTTGGTCGAGAAGAACGGCTCGGTGGCGCGGGCGAGCACTTCGGGCGCCATCCCCTGGCCGGTGTCGGCGACGGCGACGCAGACATAGTCGCCGGCATCGATGTCGAGGCCGTCCTGCTCGCGGGCGAGGCCGGTCGAGATGGTCAGGATGCCGCCCTCGGGCATCGCGTCGCGGGCGTTGAGGGCGAGGTTGAGGATCGCATTCTCGAGCTGGTTCTCGTCGCACAAGGCGTTCCCCGTCTCGGCGCCGAGCCGGGTGCGGACCTCGATCGCGCTGCCGATCGAATGTTCGAGCATCTGCTTCATCGTCTCGATCACGCGGTTGACCGGGACCGGGACCATGCGGATCCGCTGGAGGCGCGAGAAAGCGAGCAGCTGGGTGGTCAGCTTGGCGCCGCGCCGGCCCGATTCGAGCGCGGTCTCGGCGATCCGCTTGAGGCGCGGCTCGTCGAGAGCCCTGGCGAGCAGCTCGAGCCCGCCGATCACCGGGGTCAGCAGGTTGTTGAAATCGTGGGCGATGCCGCCGGTCAGCTGGCCGACCGCCTCCATCTTCTGCGCCTGGCGGAGCGCCTCCTCGGCCCGCTCGCGCTCGCCGACCTCGGCCTGGAGCCGGTCGAGCGCGAGCCGCAGGTCCGAGGTGCGCTCGGCAACCTTCTGCTCGAGCGCCTCGGTGCCCAATTTCCATTCGGTGATGTCGTGGGCGGCGCCGATGAAGCCGATATGCTCGCCCTTCGGCCCCCAGCGCGGCTGCGAGATCGAGCGCAGCCAGCGCCACTCGCCGTCGGCGCGGCGGAAGCGGCCCTCGAGCACGAACAGCTTCAGCGACGCCTCGCCGGCCAGCGATTCCGCCAGGATCCGCGCCGCATCGTCGGGATGGATGATGTGGCGCCAATCATAGTCGACCGCCTCCTCGTAGGTGACGCCCATGAAGTCGACATAGGCGCGGTTGACGAAGTTGCGCCGGCGGTCGAGCTTGGTCACCCACATCGGCACCGGCGCCGCGTCGGCGATCAGCCGGAACCGCTCCTCGCTCTCGCGGGCGCGGTCCTCGGCGGCGGCGTCGTGGCTGACCGCGGTGACCGCGCCGAACACGCCGCCGACCCTGCCGTCCTCGCCGAGGATCGGGTTGTAGCTGAAGGTCAGCCAGACCGGCTGCTCGATGCCGTCGCGGCGCAAGGTGCGCGGCTCGGATTCGAAGAACAGAGTCTCGCCGGCGAGGGCGCGCTCGGCGCCCGGCCGGATCCGCTCCCAATGGTCGGCCCAGATCTCGCGCACCGGCTTGCCGTAGGCGGGGCCGCGATCGCCGAGGATCTCGCCATAGCCGTCATTGTAGAGGAGCAGGAGATCGGGGCCCCAGGCGAGGAACATCGGCACCGCCGAGCCGAGCACGATGCTCGCCGCCGTCTTCAGCGATTGCGGCCAGGCCTCGGCCGGGCCGAGCGGAGTCGCCGCCCAATCCTGCCGGCCGGCGATCGACCAGGCTGGCGCCCCGGGATAGAGCGCCGGCCTGGCGAGCTGGGGCTGGCTCGATACGCGATCCATCAGACGCCGCCACTCCGCATCCCGCCCCGGCAAGAATCTAGCCGGGGCGCGACGGCGAAGGAAGCCGCTCTTTTCAGCGCGCCGCGGCCGCCTGCACCTGGCGCATCACGCGCAGCAGATTGCCGCCCATGATCTTGGCGATGTCCGCCTCGCTGAAACCTTCGCGGCGCAGGCGGGCGCTGATCCGCGGCAGGGCGGCGATGTCCTCCATGCCGATCACGCCGCCGCCGCCGTCCCAGTCGGCGCCGAGCCCGACATGGTCGACGCCCATCACCCGGATCGCGTGCAGCATCGAGCGCATGTAGAGGTCGAAATCGGCGGTCGTGTAGGGCCTGCGCGCGTTCAATGCGGCGAGGTCGGCGGTGAGCCGGCGGCGCTGGGCGGCATCGAGATTGCCCCAGTTCTTCTGCCGCTCCTGGAGCGCGTCGCGCTCGTCGGAGAGGTCGTTCTCGACCAGGAAGACGCTGTTGATCATCATCAGCCCGCCGGCCTCGGCCAGCCGCCGCATGCGGGCGTCGTCGAGGTTGCGGCGGTGATTGAAGATCGCCCGCGGCCCGGAATGGGAGAGGATGATCGGCGCCCGCGACAGCGCCAGCAGCTGATCGAAGGTCTCGTCCGAGCTGTGGCTGCCGTCGATGATCATGCCGAGCCGGTTCATCTCCGCGACCCAGCGCCGGCCCAAGGGCGACAGGCCGTGCCAGCGGCCTTGGCCGGTGGCCGAATCGGCGAACTGGTTGTCGCGGCTGTGGACCGGGCCCGCCATGCGGACGCCGAGCCGGTGGAAGGTGGCGAGCAGGCTCAAATCCTCGCCCAGCGGCCAGCTGTTCTCGATGCTCTGGAAGGCGAAATGCCTGCCCGATCGGACCAGCCGCTCGGCCTCGTCCGGGGTGGTGGCGAGGCCGATCCGGGCGGCATTGGCCGCGACCACCCGCTGGATCGCGACCGCGCGCATCAGCGCCGCGTCGCGGGCCTGCGCATAGCCTTCCGGGGTCAGCGCGCCCTGCGCCGTGTAGATGACGAAGAAGCCGCCATCGAGCCCGCCCGCATCCATCCGCGGCAGATCGATCTGGCTGTTGTCCTCGGCGTAAAGGTGCCGCCGGGCGAAATCCCAGCCGGGCACCTCGAAATAGACCGGCGTGTCGAGATGGGTGTCGAGCACGATCATCCGCTCGTGCGCGGCGCGGTCGGCGGCGGTTACGTCCGGCTGCCGGGCCGAAGCCGGGATGGCGAGGAGAAGGGCGAGGGCCGGAAGCGAGAGGATGCGCATGGCGCCGCTATAGCTTGGCGGCGAGCAGCCGGTCGAGATCGCGCCGGAGCGCCTCGGCCGAATGGTCGATCGCCTGGCGGAGCAGGGCCGCGCGCAACTCCCCGATCGTCCCCTGGTGCGCGCCGCAATCGTTGCAGCGGATCGGCGCCTCGTCGCCGCTTCCCTCCGGCAGGCTGTAATTGGCGCTGCCGCACGATTCGCAGTGGATCTCGACCGAAACGTCCATGGCCTCGCTGCTCCCCGGGTCCTTCGCGAATCGCGCAAATCTTTCGCCTTGGGCATGGCAGACCCGCCCGCGCCCGACAATGTGGACGGCGCGGATCGTCTGTGGTAGGGCCTCAGCCGATTGCCGACATCGGTTTTTTGGGGACGAGCGCGTGGCAAAGCCTTGGTGGGGCAGCTTTTTTGCCCGGTACGACAATTCCGGCCTGGAACGGCTCTGGGAATCGCTCCCGGATGAGCCGCTTGCCGCCCGGCACAGCCATCTCGTTCCATTCGCCGCGACTCCGGCCGCGTCGGTAGCCGAATCGGAGGCCGACGGCGAAGCGGCGCCGGCCGCCCTATTCGTCCTCAGCCCGGCAGCGTCGGGCACGACCGGCGGCGACGGGCCGGCGAGCGAGGATCTCGCCGGCGGCGCCCCGGCGATCACCGGCACGGTCGCGTTCGGCGGCGGCACCAACATGGCGATGACCGGCCTCAACACCCTGTTCGCCGAGGCCGCGGCCAATTACGTGGTCCTCTATTCGGACGATCTCCAGTCCGGCCTGGTGATGAACGCCCTCAACAAGACCCTGCTCGAGGGCGGCCCGGGCAATTATCCCGAGCTCGGCCAGGGCCGTAACGACGTGCTCACTCTGTCCGGCGATTTCTCCTCGGGCTTCGCGCTTCCGGACCAGCCGGTCGGCCTCGATTCGGTCGTCCTCTCCGCCGGCAACGACTATAATCTGATCGCCGGCAACGAGCGCGTCGCGCCCGGCGAGACGCTTACCATCGACGCCATGCCGCTCGGCAATGACGGCCGGATCATCTTCGACGGCAGCGCCGAAACCGACGGCGCCTACCAGTTCTTCGGCGGCGGCGGCCGCGACACCTTCCTCGGCGGCGCGGGCGACGACCGGATCGTCGGCAATGGCGGCGGCGATACGCTGAGCGGCGGCGGTGGCGGCGACACCTTCGTCTATGCCGGCGCGCGCGAATCCTCCGGCCCCGATTACGACACGCTCGCCGGCTTCGCCCCGGGGACCGACCACATCGACCTGCCCGGCACGGTCAGCGGCTTCGCCGCCCCGATCGGCAGCGGCGCGCTGTCGACGGCGAGCTTCGATGCCGATCTCGGCGCCGCGCTGGCCGGGCTCGGCGCCTCCCAGGCGGTCTGGTTCGCGCCCGATTCGGGCGACCTCGCCGGCACCATCTTCCTCATCGCCGACGCCAACGGCATCGCCGGCTATCAGCCGGGCGAGGATTATGTCTTCGCCATCGCCGGCACGCCGCTCGCCGACCTGACGGGGCACACCGACATCTTCGTCTAGAGCGCCCCGGCCCGACGGCCGTCATCCCGGACCTGATCCGGATCCATGAACATCGGAGCTCGAGATTCTTCCTCGGACACCGGGGGTTATGGATCCTGGCTTTCGTCAGGATGACGCCGCCCCTCAGTCCACCCGCATCGCGATCTCGGCGAGGCTTTCGGCTTCGATCAGCAGGGCATCGTCGACGGTGCCGGTGGCGGTGCGCTCGCGGCCGATGATGACGAGGACGGGGACCGCCATCGGCGAGACCCGGTCGAGCTTTACGTGGACCATCGTCCCCTGGGCGCGGTCGAGCAGGCTGGCGAGGCGGCCGACGTCGGTCATCCTCGTGCGGGCGTCGTTCCAGGCGGCTTTCAAGAGGAGATGGTCGGGCTCGTAGCGGCGCAGCACGTCGTAGATGAGGTCGGTCGAGAAGCTGACCTGGCGGCCGGACTTGCGCTTGCCCGGATGATGGCGCTCGACCAGCCCGCCGATCACCGCCACCTCGCGGAAGGCGCGCCTCAACAGGCTCGAATTCTGCACCCAGTCGACGAATTCCTGCTCGAGGATGTCGGACGAGAAGAGCGCGGCCGGATCCTCGATCGGGTCGAGGCCATAGACGGCGAGCGCATAATCGTTGGAGACGAAGCCCAGCGGCCTCAGGCCCGCGCTCTCCATCCGGCGGGTGATCAGCATGCCCAGCGACTGGTGCGCGTTCCAGCCCTCGAAGCTGTAGGCGACCATGTAATGGCGGTGCTCGTGCGGGAAGGTCTCGACCAGCAGCTCATCGGGCGCGGGCAAAGCCGAGCGGTAATCCTGCACTTCGAGCCATTCGCGGACGTCGTCGGGGAAGCGCCGCCACTGGTCGCGGTCGTGGAGGAAATGCCGCACCCGATCGGCGAGGTTGGTGCTCATCGCCATGCGGGCGCCGAGATAGGTCGGGATGCGCGCCGATTTGGCGCTGGCGCGGACGATCAGGTCGGCGCCGTCGATCTTCTCGACCTCGAGCACCAGCCCGGCGAAGAAGAAGGTATCGCCGACCGAAAGGGTGGCGGCGAAATTGTCCTCGACGGTGCCGAGCTTGCGGCCGTTGCGGAACCTGACGTCGTAGAGCGGCACGTCGACGATGATGCCCGCGTTCATCCGGTGCTGCTGGATGAAGCGGGGATGGGAGACCCGCCATGTCCCGTCCGGCCCGCGGGTCAGCCGCTTGAACCTGTCGTAGGCGCGCAGCGCATAGCCGCCGCTCTCGATGAAGCCCAGCACCTGGCGGAACAGCTCTTCGGTGAGGCCGGCATAAGGCGCGGCGCCGCGCACCTCGGCGAGCATCGCCGCCTCCTGAAAAGGCCCCGCGCAGGCGGCGGCCATAAGATGCTGGGCGAGCACGTCGAGCGCGCCGGGGCGGAACGGCTCGGGATCGAGCTCGCCTTGCTCGATCGCGTCCAGCGCGGCGCGCGCCTCCAGATATTCGAAGCGGTTGCCGGGGACGAGGATCGCCTCGCTGGGCTCGTCGAGGCGGTGGTTGGCGCGGCCGATCCGCTGCAGCAGCCGCGAGCTGCCCTTTGGCGCGCCCATCTGGATGACGAGATCGACATCGCCCCAGTCGACGCCGAGATCGAGGCTGGCGGTGCAGACCAGAGCGCGCAGCCGCCCCGCCGCCACCGCCGCCTCGACCTTGCGGCGCGCCTCGATCGACAGCGAGCCGTGATGAATGCCGATCGGCAGATTCTCGTCGTTGACCGCCCACAGATCCTGGAAGATCAGCTCGGCGAGGCTGCGCGTGTTGCAGAAGACGAGGCTGGTCTTGTGGCGCTCGATCTCGCGCATCACGCTGGCCGTCGCCCAGCGGCCGCTATGGCCCGACCAGGGGATTTTCTCGTCCTCGGGCAGCATGATCGCGATTTCGGCCTCGGCGCCGGGATCGCCCTCGACGATCGCGACAGCCTCGGCATCGCCGTGCGGTGCCAGCCAGGCCTGAAAGGCCTCGGGATCGGCGACGGTGGCGGAAAGCCCGACCCGCCTGAGGCCGGGCGCGATTCCCTGCAGCCGCGCCAGCGCCAGCGCGAGCAGGTCGCCGCGCTTGCCGGTGGCGAAGGCGTGGATCTCGTCGACGACGACGGTGGCGAGGTTTTCGAACAGGGTGAAGCTGTCCTCGTGGGAGAGCAAAAGGCTCAGCGATTCGGGCGTGGTCAGCAGGATCTGGGGCGGCCGCACCCGCTGGCGGGCCTTGCGGTCGGAGGGGGTGTCGCCGGTCCGCGTCTCGACCCGGATCGGCAGCCCCATCTCCGCCACCGGGGTCAGCAGATTGCGCTGGACGTCGACCGCCAGCGCCTTGAGCGGCGAGATGTAGAGCGTGTGCAGCCCCTCGGTCGGCGCCTCCACCAGCTCGGCCAGGGTCGGCAGGAAGCCGGCCAGCGTCTTGCCCGCTCCGGTCGGCGCGACCAGCAGCGCGCTCCGCCCGGCCCGCGCCGCGGCGAGCATTTCGAGCTGGTGGCGGCGCGGCGCCCAGCCTTTGGCTGCGAACCATCGCGTGATGACTTCCGGCAAGCGCTCCACCATATCCCCTGAATGGCGCGTCTCGGTTCCTGGGTGAAGCCTTTCCCGGAAGGCATTTACGTGAAGCCGGCCGACGCCTGGATCGACCCCTCGCGGCCCAAGCCGACCGCGCTGGTCACCCACGGCCATGCCGATCATGCGCGCGGCGGTCACGGCAAAGTGTTCGCGACGGCCGAAACGCTGGCGATCATGGCCTGCCGCTACGGGCCGCAGCCGGGCGTCGACCTCGCCTATGGCGAGACGGTCCGGCTCGGCGAGGTCGATGTCAGCTTCGTCCCCGCCGGCCATGTCCTCGGCTCGGCCCAGATCGTGCTCGACCACAAAGGCGAGCGGGTCGTCGTCTCGGGCGACTACAAGCGCCGCCCGGACCCGACCTGCGCGCCGTTCGAGCCGGTCCCCTGCGACGTCTTCGTCACCGAGGCGACCTTCGGCCTGCCGGTGTTCCGCCATCCGGCGACCGCGGGCGAGATCGACCGCCTGCTCCAGCGCCTCCACGACAATCCGGAGCGCTGCATCCTCGTCGGCGCCTATGCGCTTGGCAAGGCGCAGCGGCTGATCGTCGAGCTGCGCTGCCGCGGCCATCACGATCCGATCTACATCCACGGCGCGCTCGAGCGCCTGTGCGCGCTCTACGCCGGCTTCGGCGTCCCGCTCGGCGAGCTGCTTCCGGCGACCGGCGCGGCGAAGGACGAGCTCCGGGGGAAGATCGTGCTCGCCCCGCCCGGCGCCCTCAACGACCGCTGGTCGCGGCGGCTGCCCGATCCGGTGACGGCGATGGCCTCGGGCTGGATGCGGGTCCGCCAGCGCGCCCGCCAGCGCGGCGTCGAGCTGCCGCTGATCGTCTCCGACCATGCCGATTGGGACGAGCTGACGGCGACGATCGGCGAGCTCGCTCCCAAGGAGGTCTGGATCACCCACGGCCGCGAGGAGGCGCTCAAGCACTGGTGCATGACCCGCCAGATCAAGGCGCGCGAGCTGAACCTCGTCGGCTATGAGGACGAGGACGACTGAACCGCCAGCCCGGCCGCGAGCGCCAGCGCGGCGAGCACCAGCAGGCCCCAGCGGACCTGGCGTTCGAGCGTGAAATTCTCGGTCTTCGCGATGATCGTTGCGGAGAGCGGCATCAGCACGATGGCGAGGCCGGCGGAGAAGAGAATGCCGGCCCAGAGGCTGCCCATGATCGCGGCGGCGAAGGCCAGCGCCGCCCAGGCGAGGCAGAAGATCAAAGGCTCGGCGTGGAGCTTGGGCATGGTCGTCGCTAAAGCCGAGCCGCCCTCGAATCACAATCGATTTATAGGTCGGGGTCGCGCCGGCCCAGGACTGCGGAGACGTAGTTGAGCGGCGTATGATCGGCGAGACGGCGGGTCAGCACGTTCCGCCAGAACTGCCATGCATATTTCCTGAAATAGTCCCGGCGGCCGATCTGCCGATCTTCGGCGACGGCGCTCGCGTCGGGCGCCTTCGGATGCAGGACACCGAACCGGTCGATGTAGATCATGTCGCCGGCATGGACGTAGCCGATCAACTCCGGCGGGACCATCGTCACGGCATCGTTGCAATCGACATAGCGGCGCATGTTGCGGTCTTCGAATCCAGCCGCGAATGCCTTGTCGCCGACCAGCGGCGATCCGAAGGTGACCAGCTCCGCCTCCTTGTGGCGTGCCGCCAGCAGCGTCGCCATCGCAGCGCCGAGGCTGTGCCCGGTCACCACCAGCCGCTGCTGGGCGGCTTCGGCAAGCCACTTGTCGATCGCCGATTCGAGGCTCTGGAAGGCGTCGCGAAAGCCCCAATGCACCTGCTTGCCGTCCTCCCAGCCGACCAAAGGCGCCTTGAAGTCCTTGAGCAGGTCCTTGACCTTGCCGCCCTGGGTGCCGCGGAAGACGATATAGGCCGCGCCCCTGGCGGTCGTGCCGAACGCCTGGGCGTCGTGCTTCTTGTCAGCGAAATAGGCCGGCGCGGAAAACCCCGCCTTGCCGAGGGCTGCCTCGAGAACCGTTCGGAAGCGCGGCTTCTTCTCTTCGTCGAAGCGATAATAACAGAGCCTCGACAGCTCCGCGCAGACCCGGTCGGTCTCCCAATCCGCGCTGAAATCCGGCAACGGGTCGCCGCTTTCCGGGAAATAAAGCGACCGTCTGCTGGGATCGTAGCGCATGCGACTCGCCCCCTTCTCTTGCCCACTATAGTCGCGGGGCAAGGCCCTGCACGCGGATTTCCAGCTAATGCCCCGCCGGCGCGCCGCGCTTCACCCCGGAAAGCGCGAGCTGGTCGTCGATCTGGGCGAGGAGCCGGTCGAGGCCCGCCTCGTCCTGCGCTTCGGCGCGGGCGACGAGGACGTCCTGAGTGTTGGACGCGCGCAGCAGCCACCAGCCGTCGTCGGTGCCGACCCGGGCGCCGTCGGTGCGGTCGACCTTCGCGCCCGAAGCGGCGAGCCGGTCGAGCACCTCGTCGACGACCGCGAACTTGCGGCTCTCGTCGACCTGGAAGCGCAGCTCCGGCGTGTTCACCACCGCCGGCATCGCCGATTTGAGCGCGGTCAGCGAGCCGCCGAGCCGGGTCACCGCCCGGATCAGCCGCACCGAAGCATAGAGCGCGTCGTCGAAGCCGTAATATTCATGGGCGAAGAAGATATGGCCGCTCATCTCGCCGGCGAGCGGGGCGCCGGTTTCCTTCATCTTCGACTTGATCAGGCTGTGGCCCGTCTTCCACATCAGCGGCCGCCCGCCCAATTGGGCGATCCGGTCGAACAAAGCCTGGCTCGCCTTGACGTCGGCGATGATCGTCGCGCCGGGCAGGGCGGCCAGCACCGGCTCGGCGAGGATCGCCAGCAGCTGATCGCCCCAGACGACCCGGCCCTCGCCGTCGACCGCGCCGATCCGGTCGCCGTCGCCGTCGAAGGCGAGGCCGAAATCGAGGCCCTTGTCGGCGACCAGCGCCTTCAGATCGGCGAGATTGGCCTCCTCGGTCGGGTCGGGGTGATGGTTGGGGAAGCGGCTGTCGACGTCGGTATAGAGCAGATGATGCTCGCCCGGCAGACGCGCGGTCAGCTGCTCGACCACCGGCCCGGCGGCGCCGTTGCCCGCGTCCCAGCCGATCCGGAAGGGCTTGCCGTCGAAGCCTTCGAGGAGCCGGTCGACATAGCGGTCCATGACCGCTTCGTCGGAGACGGTGCCGCTGCCCCGCTCCCAATCGCCGGCGGCGGCCATCCGGCCGAGGCGCTGGATGTCCTCGCCGAAAAAGGCGCTGCCGGCGAGCACCATCTTGAAGCCGTTATAATCGGCCGGATTGTGGCTGCCGGTGATCATGATGCCGCCGTCGACGCCCAATTCGGCGGCGGCGTAATAGAGCATCGGCGTCGGGCCCAGGCCGACCCGGACGGCGTCGGCGCCGCTCTCGTTCAGCCCGCGCACCAGCGCCTCTTCGAGCAGCGGCGAGCTTTCCCGGCCGTCGCGGCCGACCGCGACCCTGCTCCCGCCGCCGCGCCGCACCAGGGTCGCGAAGCCCCGGCCGATCGCATAGGCGTCGTCCGGGCCCAGCGTCTTCCCGACGATGCCGCGAATGTCATATTCGCGCAGCGAGCTGGGATGGAAGGCGTGGCTCACCGGCGCTTCAGCTCCGCGATCAGGGCGTCGCGCGCGGCGTTGACCCGGGTCGCCAGGCCGGCCGAGCCGCCGGCGTCGGGATGGACCCTGGCGATCAGCCGGCGGTGGGCGGCGCGAATGTCGTCGACGCTGGCGCCCTCGCCGACGCCGAGCAGGTTGCGCGCCTCCGAGACCCGCATCGGCGCACGCGCGGTCATGTTGCGCCGCCACCAGAGATAGACGAGGCCGGCCAGCGCCAGCGCGACCAGGATCTTGCCCATCAGCCGGCCATCGCCGCGTGGCGGGTCTCGGCGCCGGCTCCGCCGGGCTCGGGCAGGGCGAAGCCGGCGATCATCTCGCGCAGCTCCTGGCGGGCGGCGATATGCGAGACGGCGAGATCGTCGATCTCGTTGAGGTCCAGCAGGGTCAGGCCCTTGGGGAAGAGCTCGCGGTAGATGACCCGCTCGCCGAGGCCCGGAATGATCCGGAAGCCGACCCGGCGCGACAATTCGCCGAGCGCCTCGCCGACCCGGCGCATGTTGCGCGCCTCGATATGCTGCATGCGGTTCCTCAGCACCACCCAGTCGACGCTGGCGCCGCGCTCCTTGGCGCGCTGGGTGCGGCTGTTCCAGACCAGCTCGGAATAGAAGCTCGGCCGGCGCACCCGGTAGGTTTCGGCGTCGACCTCGCCGATCAGGTCGAGGTCGACGAAGCTGTCGTTGATCGGAGTCACCAGAGTGTCGGCGCGGACCATCGCCGCGCGGCTGAACGGATCGTCGCGGCCGGGCGTGTCGATGACGACGATCTCGGGCTCGCCGCCGAGCCGCTCGAGCGCCGCCTCGAGGCTCTCGTCCCGCGCGGGATCGAAGGTCGCATAAGCGGGCATCGGCAGGGCCAGCCCCTGCCGCCGGCAGGTGGCGGCGCGGTTGTCGAGATAGCGGCCGAGCGTGCGCTGGCGGGTATCGAGGTCGAGCGCGGCGACTTTGCGCCCCTGGGCAGCGAGCGCCACGGCACTGTGAACTGCCGTTGTAGACTTGCCGGTACCGCCCTTTTCATTTGCGAAAGTGATGAAATGCGGCACTAGTCGTCAACCCCGACACTTGATTAACTTGCGCGCGAACCGCTACCAGCCCGCATCCCACTCCTCTACTGGAGCCTTGACAGCGGTGCAAATCATCCGTGACCCGGACATGCTGGAGGAGGCTCTCGCCGCGCTGCGCGAGGGCGGCCGCAGCATCGCCTTCGTGCCGACCATGGGCGCGCTCCATGCCGGCCACATGGCATTGGTCGCCGAGGGGCGGCGGCGCGCCGATCATGTCGTCGCCTCGATCTTCGTCAATCCCGCCCAGTTCGGCCCCAATGAGGACCTCGCCACCTATCCGCGCCGCGAGGCCGCCGACGCGGCGCTGCTCGACGGGGAGGGCTGCGCGATCCTGTGGGCGCCCGACGCGGCGACCATGTATCCAGACGGGATCGAGACGAATGTCCGCGCCGGCGCCGTCGCCCGCGATCTGGACGGCGCCGCCCGCCCCGGCCATTTCGACGGCGTCGCGACGGTGGTCGCCCGGCTGTTCGATCAGGTCCGGCCCGACATCGCCCTGTTCGGGGAGAAGGATTATCAGCAGCTCGCCGTCATCCGGCAGATGGTCCGCGACCTCGGCCTCGCCGTCGAGATCATCGGCGTGCCGACCCAGCGCGACGCCGACGGCCTCGCTTTGTCGTCGCGCAACGCCTATTTGACCGACGAGGAGCGGCTCGCCGCCCGCACCCTGCCGCGCGCGCTCGGCGAGGCGGCGCAGACGATCGAGGCCGGCGGCGATGTCGACAAGGCGCTGGAGCGCGCCCGCGCCCGCCTCGCCGAGGCCGGCTTCGAGCCGATCGACTATGTCGAACTGCGCGACGCCGAGACGCTGGCACCGGTGACGGTGCTCGACCGCCCCGCCCGCCTGCTCGTCGCTGCCCGGCTCGGCCGCACCCGGCTTATCGACAATCTTCCCGTTAATCCGCCTTCAATGAGCAGAGTACGAACGTCCCCCGGACGTTCGTAGCCGTGTCCGGGGGACACGGCGTTCTGCTCATCCTGAGCGCCGCGTTAACCAATTGTTCGCACCTGCCCGCGAAACAGAGCCTCACATAGACGTGAGGGGCATGTCGATATGGGTCACAGCCTGAAATCCGCCGCCTTCCTGGCCGAGAGCCGGATGACAGAGGCGGCGATGGGGGACGTCCAGGCGCTCTACGAACTGGGCGTCGCTTATTCGACCGGGATCGGCGGGGTCGAGGTCGATCTTGTTGAAGCCCACAAATGGTTCAACCTCGCCGCCTTGAACGGCAGCAGCATCGCCCAGGAATGCCGCGCCGACATTTCCGAGGACATGACCGCGCGCGAGATCGCCGAAGCCCAGCGCCAGGCCCGCGCCTGGCTCGCCGACATGGCCGGCCACCGCCGCGCCGCATAAAATAGGGACAGTCCCTATTTAACGCGCCGGTCCCGGAAAAGAGGGACTGTCCCTATTTATTGCCCCGCCGGTCGCGGCGGCGCGCCGTTCCGGTAGCGCTCGAACCAGGCCAATATCGCGGCCGCTTTGGCGCCGCTCTGCGACGGGCGCGCGGCGATGCCGCCATGGCTGGCGCCCGGTACCTTGACCAAGGCGGTCGGCACGCCGCGCAGTTGCAGCGCCGTATAATATTGCTCGGCCTCGCTGACCGGGGTGCGGTAATCCTCGCTGCCGACCACGACCAGGGTCGGCGTCGTCACGTTGCCGACCAGCGACAAGGGCGAGCGCGCCCAGAAGCCCTGCGGGTCCTCCCACGGATAGCGGCCGAACCAGTAGCGCGAGAAGAAGGCCGGGCCGTCCGCGGTCAGCGCGAAGCTCGACCAGTCGATCACCGGCTTCTGGGTCGCCGCGGCGCGGAAGCGGTTGGTCTTGCCGACGATCCAGGCGGTGAGCACCCCGCCACCCGAGCCGCCGGTGACGTAGAGCCGGTCCGGATCGGCGAAGCCCTGCGCGATGGCGGCGTCGACCGCGCTCATCAAATCGTCATAATCCTGGCCGGGATAGGCGTGGTGGATGAGGTTGGCGAAGGCCTCGCCATAAGAGGTCGAGCCGCGCGGGTTGACCGACAGCACCGCATAGCCGGCGGCGGCGTAGAGCTGGTCGTCGGTCGAGAAATGCGGGCCGTAGGCGGCATAGGGGCCGCCGTGGATCTCGAGGATCAACGGGGCACGCTGGCCCTGCACATAATTGGGCGGCAGCGTGATCCAGGCGTCGATCGGCCGCTGGTCGGCCGAGGAGGTGACCGCGATCTGGCGGACCTCGCCGAGCCTCTTGTTGTCGAGCAGCTCGGCGTTCAGCCGGGTCAGCTGCCGCCGCGCCGCGCCGCGGACCAGGACGACGTCGGGCGGCCGGCTCGCGCTGCCCGCCGAGACCGCGACCGCGCCGTCCCGGGCGACGCTGAAGCTGCCGCCGGTATAGGGCCGGTCGAACGCGTCGCCGCTCAGCCCTTCGGCGACATTGCGCAGCGAGCCGTCGAGCCCGACCCGCGCCACTCTGGTCTCGCCGCGATCGTCATACTGGACGAAGACCGAGCGCCCGTCGGCGGCCCAGGCCGGCGAGCCGACGCTGCGGTCGAGCGCGCCGGTCAGCGCCCGCCGGTTCGAGCCGTCGGCGTTCATCACGTAGAGGACCGAATTCTCATAGCCCCGCTCGCGGTCGTCGAAGCCGGTGAAGGCGATCAGCCGCCCGTCGGGCGACACCGCCGGCTCGTTGTCCGGCCCGTTGCGGTCGGTCAGCGCGGTGATCCGGTTGGACGCCAGGTCGAGCGCGTAGATCTCGGTGTTGAAGCCCTCCCGCTCCCAATTGGGCGAGCGGTTGCCGCTGAACAGGATCGTCCGGCCGTCCGGCGTCCAGGCGAGCGGGCCGCCATTGTTGTAGGGGCCGTAGGAAAGCTGCCGCGGCGCCCCGCCCTCCGAGGAGACCAGGAACACTTGCTCGTAACCGGCGCGCAGATAGCCCTGGCCGTCGGCGCGGTAAGTGACCGCGGTGATCACCTGCAGGGGATCGGCCCATTGCGCGCCTTCGGGCCGGGCCAGCGGCGTTCCGAGGCGCGCGGCCTCGTCGGGCACGAACATCGTGTAAGCGAGCTGGCGGCCGTCGGGCGACCAGGCGATGCTCGACGGCGAATCGGGCAGGCCGGTGACCGCCACCGCCTGGCCCGAGGCCAGCCAGCGAACGAACAATTGCGCCCGCCCGCCCTCGGCCGCGGCGATGTAAGCGAGCCGGCTCGAATCGGGCGACCAGCGCGGCTGGCTGGCACCGGTGGCGAGCGGCATCTGCCGCCCGCTCGCGGTGTCGATCAGCCAGACCGAGGGGCGGAAGCGGTCGGTCATGATGTCGCCCGAGCGCCTGGTGTAGGCGATCCAGCGCCCGTCCGGGCTGATCTGCGGATCGGCGGCGGCTTCGAGGTCGAACAGGTCGCGCGCGGTGAAATTGCGTTCGGGGCCGGTCGGCGGCGCGGCGCTCGCGATCGCCGGAACCAGCAGCAGCAACGCCCAGAACAATTTCCGCATGACCCGCCTCCCTGTCCTCTCCCCCTTCGTCATGCCGGCGAAGGCCGGCATCCATGGCGACCCCGATGGACCCCGGCCTTGGCCGGGGTGACGTGGTGGGGTCTAAGCCGGCGGGATCATATTCGGTCTCAGCCTTTGCGGAAGGGGGTCATTTCGTCGAGCGCGGCGATTTCGCGGGCGACCGCGCGGCGCTCGGCGGCGAGATAGTCGGCGACCGCCTCCCGCAGCCTCTTGTCGCGCAGATAATGGGCCGAGTAGGTCGTCACCGGCCGGTAGCCGCGGGCGAGCTTGTGCGCGCCCTGCGCGCCCGCTTCGACGCGCTCGAGGCCGCGGGCAATCGCGGCGTCGATCGCCTGATAATAGCAAAGCTCGAAATGGAGGTTCGGCACCTCTTCGACGCAGCCCCAGTAGCGGCCGTAGAGCGCCTCGGCGCCGATCAGATTGAGGGCGCCGGCGATCGGCACCCCATCCCGCAAGGCGAGGATCAGCAGCACCCGCTCCGCCAGCCGCTCGCCGAGCAGCGAGAAAAAGGCGCGGGTCAGGTAGGGATGGCCCCATTTGCGGGCGCCGGTATCCTGGTAGAAGGCCCAGAAGGCGTCCCAATGCGCCTCGCCGATCGCAGCGCCGCTCAGATGGACGATCTCCAGCCCCGCGGTCGCGCGCGCCCGCTCGCGGCGGATCGCCTTGCGCTTGCGCGAGGCCAAAGTGGCGAGGAACTCCTCGAAATCGCGATAGCCCGGGTTGAGCCAGTGGAACTGGCTGTCGGTGCGGATCAGCCAGCCGGCGCGGCTGAACAGGGGCACCTCCTCGCGGGCGATGAAGGTGGCGTGGGCCGAGGACAGGCGGTGGCGGTCGACCACCCGCTCGGCCGCGGCGATCAGCGCCGGCGCGAGCGCGGGATCGCGCGCCAGCAGGCGCCGGCCCGGCACCGGCGTGAACGGCACCGCGAGCTGGAGCTTGGGATAATAATCGCCGCCGGCCCGCTCATAGGCGTCCGCCCAGCCATGATCGAACACATATTCGCCGAGGCTATGGCTCTTCACATAAGCGGGCGCGACCGCCGCCGGCCGCGAATCGACGCCGTCGATGGCGATCGGCAGCGGCCGCCAGCCGGTCTCGGCGGTGGCGCTTCCCGATTGCTCGAGCGCGGAGAGGAAGGCATGGCCGACGAACGGGTCGTCGCCGCCGGCGCAGCGGTCCCAATCCGCCGCCGGGAACGAAGCGACGCCGTCCGCCAGCCGCGCGAAGACCGGCTCGCCGCTCATGCCTCGGGTATCTCGTAGATGATCTGGCTGGCATGCTCGGCCGCCCTTGCCCGGTCCTGCATCGTCCGCACCGTCCAGGTCAGCACCGGCATCCCCCGGGCGCGCTGGGCGTCGGCGAAGCGCGAAGGCAGGTCCCGAATGTCGTAGGCGAGGAAATCCGGCTTCGCCCGCCACCGTGACCAAAGGCGTTCCCACGGGCCGCGCAGGCCCTTGCCCTGCTCGGTCACCACCAGCCCGCGCGGCAGCCGCGGCGCGAGGCGCGCCAGGCGGCGCAGGATTTCCGGATTGAACGACATCACGCCCACCGGCCCCTTATAGCCGTCCAGCGCGCGGATCACGGCGCGGCTCAGCCCGGCGACCCGGCGTTCCGGCGATTTGACCTCGATCAGCAGCGGCGCCCGGCCCGCGACCAGGGCCAGCACTTCGGACAAGGTCGGGATCGTCTCGTCCGACCCCTTCAGCCGGATTCGCCCAAGCTCGGCCGCGCTTAATGTCCGGACCGCGCCGCAGCCTTCGGTCAGGCGCTCCAGCTCGTAATCGTGGAAGACGATGGCCTCGCCGTCGGCGCTCGCCTGGACGTCGAGCTCGATGCCGTGCCCGGCGGCGATCGCCGCTTCGAAGGCCGCGCGGCTGTTCTCGATCCGGCCCGGCCCGTGCAGGCCGCGATGCGCGAAGGGCTTCGCGATCAGGGCGCGAAGATCACTCTGCCTTGACGGCGACGATGGCATCGATCTCGACCGCCGCGCCGAGCGGCAGCACCGGCACGCCGACCGCGCTTCTGGCGTGGCGGCCGGCCTCGCCGAACACCTTCTCCATCAGCTCGGAAGCGCCGTTGGCGACCTTGGGCTGGTCGGTGAAATGGCGCTCGCTGGCGATGAACGCGCCGAGCTTGACGATCCGCTCGACCCGCTCGAGCGAGCCCAGCGCCTTCTTCATCTGCGCGATCAGCATCACCGCGCAGCGCTCCGCCGCCTCGCGGCCATGGCCGAGGTCGACATCCTCGCCGAGCCGGCCGACGATCAGCGAGCCGTCGGCACGGAACGGCAGCTGCCCCGATATGTAGAGCAGCCCGCCGACTTCGAGCGCGGGCACGTAAGCCGCGACCGGCGCCGCGGCCTCGGGCAATTTGATGCCGAGCGCGGCAAGGCGGGCGTCGATGCTTTCGGTCATGATGAGGCCGCTAAGCACCCGCCGCGGCCGCGCGTCAAGACGGCGGCGCCGGCTCCGGCACGACGATCGCCTGCCAGGCGCGGCCCGGCACCAGGAAGGCGCGCGCCGCCGCCCGCAGGTCGGCCGGGGTGATCGCTCCATAATCGGCGAGCTGGCTCTGGATCATCGCGGTGACCCGGGGATCGGTCTGGATGCGGGTCAGATTGCCAACCCACCAGGCATTGCCGTGGCGTGCGCGCTGGATCGAATCGACCAGCGGCCGGCGGGCGCGTTCCATCTCGTCGGCGTCGATCGGCCGGTCGCGCAGGTCGGCGGCGATCGCCTGGGCGTCGCTCAGGAAGCCGGCGAGCGCCTCGGGCCGCGCCTCGATCCGGGCGCTGAACAGACCGTAGCCGGGATAGGCTTCGGACGGATCGTGCGAGGCCTGCGGGCTGTAGGTCGTGCCCTGCTCCTCGCGGATCTTCTGGAGCAGGCGGAGCTGGAAGACCTGGGCGAGGAGGTTGAGCGTCCGCGCCCGGCGGACATCGTCGAAAAAGCCCTGGGTCGGCCAGGCGAGATAGGCGAGGCCCTGGTCGGCGCGGCCGCGATGGGTGAGGCGAACCGGCCCGGCGGTGCCGGCCGGAAAGCCGATCCGGTCGGTCCGCGCCGGCGTCTCGGCGCGCGGCGGCAGCGCGCCGAAGGTCGCCGCGGTCTGCCGGATCGCGTCCTCGACGTCGACGTCGCCGACGATGATCACCTCGATCGGGGCGCGGGCGAGCGGGCCGTCGAGCACCGCCCGGGCGTCGGCGATGCTGCTCGCCGCCATCTCCTCGCGGGTGGGAGTGGCCCAGCGGCGGTCGCCATTGTGGAGGAGCAGGCCGGCATCGCGCGCGAACACGCCGCCCGGCGTGGAGGCGAGCTGGTCGTGCATCGTGCCGGAAAGCGCCCGCACCCGGTTCCAGCCGGTCGGCCGCCAGCCCGGATCGGTCATCGCCGCGGCGAGCACCTGCATCTGCACCGCGAGATCGGCCGGACGGGTCGCTCCGCTGAGCAGGAAATCCTCCTCGTCGATCGCCAGCGAGGCGCTGTAGACATGGCCGTTCAGCGCCTCCTGCGCGTCCTCGAAGGTCAGCCGGCCGAGCCCGCCGGCGGTGAAGCCGGGGGACAGCGCCCAGTTCGGATTGGGCCGGTCGCCGGGCAGAGCGAGCTGGCCGTCGCCGAAGCGGACCTGGACCAGCACCTGATTGGCCGCGAAGTCGGTCTTCTTGACGGTCAGCCGGACGCCGTTGGCGAAGCGCACCGCGGTCGCCCCGATCTCGGGCGCCAGCGCGCGCCGCTCGGCGACGGTGCCGGGCGTGCCGAAGCTCGTATAGGGCCAGACCTGCGCCTGGCGGACGGCTCCGGCCGGCAGCGGCAGCGCCCGCGACTCGCGATAGGCGGCGAGCAGGGCGCTCTCGCCCTCCGCCACCGCGCTCGGCGAGGTCATGTAGAGGATCGGCTCGCCGGCGAAGAGGGCGCGTGCGGACTGGTTGATCCGCTCCGGGGTCAGGCCGGCGGCAGCGGCCTCGAACAGGCGCAGATTGTCGGCCGGAGCGACGAACACATGGTCGGCGTCGACGGCGGCGACCAGCCCCTCGGCGAGCCCCGCCGACTGGCGGGTCGCGGCGCCCGCGACCTGGGCGTTGAGCGCGGTGCGCAGCAAAGTGAGCTCACGGTCGAGCTCGGCCCGGCTGACGCCGTGCTCGACGAGCCGCCGCTGCTCGGTCTCGATCACCGCCAAAGCGCGGCGCCACTCGCCGGGCTGGACCACCGCCACCAGCTGGGTGAGCTCGGCACTCTCCTGGATCTCGGCGCGGGCGGCCTGGGCGCCGACATAGGGGGCCGGGCTCTGGTCGGCGGCGATCCGTTCGAGCCGCCGGTTGAGGATCTGGAGGGCGAGCGCGTCGGCGAGGCGCTCGGCCCGGCGGGCGCTCGTGTCGGACCGCAAATCGGGTGGCCGCACCCAGGCCAGCTCGACCCGGGCGGGGCCGCCCGGCTCGACCATCAGCCGCGCCTCGGTGCGGCGCGGCGCGACGGCGCCGAGATCGGGGTCGCCCCCGGCCGGGCCACGGCCCCGCCAGTCGCCGAACCGGCTACGGATCCTCGCCTCCATCCGATCGACGTCGAAGTCGCCGACCGCGATCAGGGTCGCCCGTTCGGGGCGGTAATAAGCGTCGTAGAAGGCGGCGAAGCGTTCGCGCCGCGCATTGGCGATCACCTCGGGAACGCCGATCGGGATGCGCCGCGGCACCAGCTGGCCGGGCAGCAGATAGCCGATCTCGTCGACGAAGATCCGGTAGGAGGGCGTCGCCCTGGTCCGCTCCTCGGACTGGATGACGCCGCGCTCGCGATCGATCGCCGCCGGCGCGAAGCTGGCCTCGCCGACGGCCTCGCGCAGCAGGAACAGGCCGTCGTCGATCGTCGCCGGATCGTTTTCGGGCAGATCGAGCTTGTAGACGGTCTGGGTCCACTCGGTCGCGGCATTGGTGTCGGCGCCGAACCTCAGGCCGTGCCGCTCGAGCCGGCGGACGAACTCGCCTTCGGCAACGTGGGTGGTGCCGTTGAACGCCATATGCTCGATGAAATGGGCAAGGCCGCGCTGGTCCTCCGCTTCGTGCAGCGAGCCGGCGTCGATGCGGAGGCGAAGCGAGGTCTGGCCGGGCGGGGTCGCGTTGCGGCGGATCGCGTAGCGCATGCCGTTCGGCAGGGTGCCGAAGCGGACGTCGGGGTCGGCGGGGAGGTCGCTCTTCGCCTGGGGCCAGGGCTCCGCGGCCGGCGGCTGGGCGAGCAGCGGCGCCGCGAGGGCGACCAGAGCGAGCAGGACGAGGCGTGGGTTCATCCCTTGCTCTTTCGTGAAAAACCGAGGGAAATCAAGAATTCCGCGCAATCTGGAAGCCGGCGAAGCTCTGGCTCACCGGCATCATCTCGATGGCGTTGATGTTGAGGTGCGGCGGCAGGTTCGCGACCCAGTGGATGGTCGCGGCGATGTCCTCGGCGGTCATCGGCTCCATGTCGGCGTAGAGCGCGTCCGAGGCGGCCTGGTCGCCGCCGGTGCGGACCAGGGTGAACTCGGTCTCGGCCATGCCCGGCTCGATCGAGGTGACTCGCACGCCGCTGCCGTGCAGGTCGCTGCGCAGATCGAGCGAGAATTGGCGAACGAACGCCTTCGAGCCGCCGTAGACGGCGCCGCCGCGATAGGGATAGCTCGCCGCCACCGAGCTCATGTTGACGATCGCCCCCTTGCGGGCGACGATTCCGGGGAGCAGCGCCCGGGTCAGCGCCACCAGCCCGGCAATGTTGGTCTCGATCACGTTCCGCAGTTCGGCGAAGCCGGCGTCCTGGAGCGGCGCCATCGCCGAGGCGAGGCCGGCATTGTTGAGCAGCAGGTCGACCTCGCCCGCTTCGGCGGCGGCCGCCTCGAGCGCGGCGAAATCGCGCATGTCGAGAAGCAGCGGCCGGACCCTCTCGCCGAGCTCCGCGGCGAGAGCGTCGAGCCGCTCGCGGCGGCGTCCGGTCGCGATCACCGACCAGCCGTCGGCGGCGAAGCGCCGCGCCGCCGCCCGGCCGATGCCGGCGGTGGCGCCGGTGATGAAGATCGTCTTGCTCATCTCTTTTCCTCGAGGCGGGACATTATCCAGGGCAGAGCAGCGGGCCAGTCGTCGATGCGGGCGTCGGCGAAAGGCGCCGGCGGCGTGATCGCGGCCAGCCGCGGCTCGGCGATCATCTGCAGCCGCCACACCGCGGGCGCATGCTTGGCGACCGATTCGTGGTGATGGGCGAGGTCGTCGACGAACACCGTGGCGGCGGGGCGCATCTCGCCGAGCAGCTCGAGCACCGGCCGGCCCTTGCCGCCCTGGTTGCAGAGCACCCGGTGGCGGATGTCGAACGCCTCGAGCTGGGCGATCCGGTTGGCGCGGTAATGATCGCCGATATTGGTGAGGATGACGATGTCGGCGACGGCGCCGATCGCGCGCAGCGCGTCGAGCGCTCCGGCGACGAGGTGCTGCCGGTGCATCTCGTTGTCGAAGAACTGGTCGAGCAGCGGCCAGACCCGCTCGCGCGCCACCGGCTCGCCCGCGGCGTCGCGCAGCGCTCCGGCGAAGCCCGGCGAGTCGAGCAGGAAAGTGAGGCCGTGGGCGTCCGCCACCCATTCGGCGAAATGCGGCGCGAAATGGAGCAGGACGTCGTCGCAATCGGAGATGAGCAGCGGCCTTGTCACCCTTCCAGCGCCTCCCGCGCCGCGACCAGCCGCGCCGGCGACACGCCGAGATCGCCCGCACAGGCGAGGAGGTCGGGCTCATGGGCCTCGAGGAAGCGCAGCAGGGCGGCGAGGAAGGCGCGGTCCTCGAGCCGCTCGCGCATCCCGGCCGGGGTCAGCCCGGTGAGCGCGACCAGCCGGCCCGCGCGCTTGTCCTCGCTCAGCGTCCAGCCGAGCGCGCCCAGCGCCAGCGCCTCGTCATCATTTGTCTCATCCGGTCGCATCGCTTAACGTGGCCCGGTGGGACAAAAAATCCTGGTTGTCGAGGACAACGAGCTCAACCTGAAGCTGTTCTGCGACCTGCTCCGCGCGCACGGCTACGAGGCGCAGGCCGTGCGCGATGGCCGCGAGGCGCTGGCCAGCGCCCGCGCCTTCGCGCCCCAGCTCGTCGTCATGGACATCCAGATGCCGCACATATCGGGGCTCGAGCTGATCGAGCAGATGAAGGCCGATGCCGAATTGCGGGCGACTCCGATCATGGCGGTGACCGCTTATGCGGCGAGGGGCGACGAGGAGCGGATCCGCGACGCCGGCGCCGAAGGCTATGTCTCCAAGCCGATCTCGGTGGTCCGCTTCGTCGAGGCGGTCGCGGCCTTGCTCGCGGCGGCGGCCGAGCGCGAAGCGGCGGCCGCGGCCGAGGCGCCAGGCGAAGAACCGCCGGCGCGAGAAAACGAGCCGAGAGAAGACGAGCCGGGAGAGCCGGGAGAAGAGGAGGGCCGAGAATGAAAGCGCCGCTGATCGCGATCGACTGGCCGTCGATCTACTTCAAGGGCCCGACCCGGCTGCCGCTGCCCAAGCGGATGGCGGAGTGCACGCCCGACATGAAGGCGGCGATCGGGAAAGCGGCGGCGGCGCTCGCGGCCGAAGGCGGCAAGCTGATCCTCTCCGACCTGTTCCGAAGCTATGCGATGCAGAGCGCCGCCCATGACGACTTCGTCAAGGGCCGCAAGAAGGCGTTCAGCCCGCCCGCGGGCGGCAGCCTGCACGAGGCCGGGCGCGCGTTCGACCTCGATCTCGGCGCGATCCACGTTCCGCTCGCCCGCTTCTGGGTGCTGGCGGCGGGCGCGGGGCTGGTGCCGATCATCGCCAAGCCGACCGCCGGGGTCAGCGAATCCTGGCATTTCGAGTGCCGCGGCAGCCACCAGCTGGTCTACGAACATTACAAGGCCGGCAAGGCGAGCAATTTCGACAGCCCCTACAAGGCGATGGCGGCGAGCGCGATCGTCAGCGTCGGGATCAGGGTCGACGCGTTCGGCGCCAATCAGGACGCCGCCTACGTTCAGTCCGGCCTGATCCGGCTCGGCCAGGACATCGGCGCCATGGACGGCGCGATCGGCGCGAACACGAAGCGCGGCCTCGACGCCCTCGGCATCGACAAAAGCTCGCCGGCGAGCATGGCGGCCGGCATCGGCGCCGCGCTGAAGGGGAAGTTTCCCGAGGAATATTGAGCGCGGCGACGAGAGAGAGGGACGCCCGCGCCGCTGGAGCGGTTGTTCGTGGATCCCGGATCAGGTCCGGGATGACGCAGGACCTAAGGGCGAGACGCCCTAAGGTCGTCCGTCACTTGATTTTGGCTTCCTTGAACTCGACGTGCTTGCGCGCGACCGGATCGTATTTGCGGAACGTCATCTTCTCGGTGATGTTGCGCGGATTCTTCTTGGTGACGTAGAAGAAGCCGGTGTCGGCGGTGCTGACGAGCTTGATCTTGACCGTGGTCGGCTTGGCCATGGCGGGCCTCTTTCCCAATCTGAAGAGCGTGAAAAAATAAAGCGGCGCTTGCGGCCGCCCTGTTCGCCGCCGCCTCTGCCGCCGGGCGGCGGAAAAGTCAAGCTCGGGCGGGGACAGTCACTTTTCCGCACGGCGGTGCCAGGCCTTCCGGGCCGTGCGGAAAAGTGACTGTCCCCATTCGGTAGCGTGACCCCCGTCACAGCCCGGTCACGGCCGCATGGTTAACGCTCCGGTAACCATATGCGCGCATGCCTGTGCGCGAGGGGCAAGAGGAGCAAGGCCATGCGGGCCGAGGTGGACGGAATGCTGGTGGTGCGGGCCGAGCTGTGCGACCGGCTCGACAGCCTGCAGCGGGCGGCGGCGCGGATGAACGTCCGCGATTTCTCGCAAGGGGTCGCCGCGATCCGGACGATGGCCGCCGCCTACGGCCTCATCCCCGTCGTCTGCCTGTGCGACGCGCTCGACCGGGCGGTGCGCGCGCAGCCGCGCTGCTGCCCCGCCGGCCTCTATTTCGAGCGCTTGCGGGACGCGATCGGCTGCGAGCGCCTCGACGAGGCGGCGGGCGAGGCCCTCCTCGCCTCGGTCTCGATCCGCCTTTCGGCCTAGATGGAAGCGCTGGTCACCGCCTTCGTCGCCGCCTTCCTCGCGCTGTGGGGCGACAAGACCCAGCTGATCGTCGCCGGCCTCAGCGCCGCCACCAGGCGGCCGGCGATGGTCCTCGCCGGCCTGGCGCTGGCGGCGCTGGCGAGCAGCATCCTCGCCGCGATCGCCGGCATCTGGGTGGCCTCGATGATCACCATCCGGGCGATGACCCTGATGACCGCGCTCGCCCTCCTCTTCGGCGGCGCCGCCGCGCTGATCCGCCCGCGCCCCAAGGACCCGGCGCCGACCCGCTGGCCGCTCGCCACCGCCTTGATCCTCTGCCTCGCCGCGGCGATGGGCGACAGCGCCCAGTTCCTCACCTTCGCGCTCGCCGGCCGCTTCGCCAGCGCCCCGCTCGCCGCCGCCGGCGCCACCGCCGGCATCGTTGCCGCCTGCCTGCCGGCCGCGATCCTGGGCGAAGGGCTTGCCGACGCGATCCCGATCCGCACCATCCGCTATGCGGTCGCCGCCCTGTTCCTGATCGTCGGCTTCATCGTCGCGATGAAGGCGCTGCAGCTCGCCTGATTGCGGCCGCGCCGGGGAATGTGCCAGTCAGCGGCGATGGCGCGCCGGCTGCTCCTTACGCTGCTGATCTTCCTCGTCCTGCTCCTCGCCGGCGCCTGGATCGCGGGCACTGTGCTGTCCTGGCCGCATGCGAGCGCGGTGGCGGCGCCGGCGCCGCCGGGCCGGGTCGTCCGCCTGGCGGCAAGCGACGGCGTGCCGATCGCGGCGAGCTACTGGCCCGGCGCACATACCGACGGGCCGGCGGTGCTGCTGCTCCACGGCATCAACAATACGCGCGGCCGGATGCGGGCCCAGGCGCTGTGGCTCAACGGCCTCGGCTATGCGGTGCTGGCGATCGACTTTCGCGGCCATGGCGAATCGGGCCCTGCGGAGCGCAGCTTCGGCCTTCACGAGGCGCGCGACGCCGCGGCGGCTCTGGCCTTCCTGAGGCGAGGCGCGCCGCAGCGGCGGATCGGCCTGATCGGCATCTCGCAGGGCGGCGCCGCGGCCCTGCTCGGCGAGTCCGGCCCGCTCCCCGTCCAGGCGATGGTCCTGCACGCCGTCTATCCGGATTTGAGGACGGCGATCGTCAACCGCATCGCCCGAGTCACCGGCCGATCCCTCGCCCGGCTCGGCGAGCCGCTGCTCAGCTACCAGTCCTGGCCGCGGCTCGGCGTCGCGCCCGCCCGGATCGCGCCGATCGAAGGCCTGCGGCGCTTCCAGGGGCCGGTGCTGATCGTCGGCGGCACCGCCGATCGCGATACCAGCCTCGCCGACAGCCGCGCCATGTATGCCGCCGCGCCGGGGCCGAAGCAGCTGTGGCTGATCGCAGGGGCGGATCATGTCGCCGTCTCGATCGTCTGGACCGAGGCCTATCGCCGCCGGGTCCGCGCCTTCTTCGCCGCCACCCTCGGCGAGCCCGGCCGGGCGCCCTAGCCGGTTCGGCCGGCTCGGTTCGCCGCAGCCCGAAATTGCGACGAAACGAGTCTTAACCAGGCAATTACCATATTGCATCTCAGCCCAGATGAGGCACAATGGATAGTGGCGCTCGAACGGGGGAGCCGCTAGCGGTTGTGGCGCCGCGCCGGAATGCTTATCTGCTTCCGGGCGCGTCGGCTTGTCTGCTGTGGATATCGGGGACAAGCCGAAATTAACCCGCCCCTCCCGTTTCGATTCGCCTAGAACGGGCGAAACGCCTATATAGAACGTATTGGGAACGAGGGCTTGAGAAATGGATCTGTCGGGCAGCAGCGAGGTGAGCGCGAGCGACGTGGCCAATGCGGTCGCGGAGGCGCCGCCGAAGAAGGCGAAGACGAGGACGGGCGATTCGAAAGCGGCGAGGCCGCGGCTGTTCGATGTCGCCAAGGACCATGACCGCGATTCGCTGCTGACCGATTTCGGCAAGGACACGCTGCAGGACCGCTATCTGCTGCCCGGCGAGGTCTTCCAGGACCTGTTCGTCCGGGTCGCCTCGGCCTATGCCGACGATGCCGCCCACGCCCAGCGGCTCTACGATTATATGTCGAAGCTGTGGTTCATGCCGGCGACTCCGGTCCTCTCCAACGGCGGCACCGGCCGCGGCCTGCCCATCTCCTGCTATTTGAACAGCGTCGACGACAGCCTCGAAGGGATCGTCGGCACCTGGAACGAGAATGTCTGGCTGGCCGCGCGCGGCGGCGGCATCGGCACCTATTGGGGCAATGTCCGCGGCATCGGCGAGGCGGTCGGCCTCAACGGCAAGACCTCGGGCATCATCCCCTTCGTCCGGGTGATGGATTCGCTGACGCTGGCGATTTCGCAGGGCTCGCTCAGGCGCGGCTCGGCCGCCTGCTATCTCGACATCTCGCACCCCGAGATCGAGGAGTTCCTCGAGATCCGCAAGCCCTCGGGCGACTTCAACCGCAAGGCGCTCAACCTCCACCACGGCGTGCTCGTCAGCGACGCGTTCATGGAGGCGGTGCGCGACGGCACCGAATGGCTGCTGCAGAGCCCCAAGGACGGCTCCGAGCGCGGCAGCGTCGACGCCCGCTCGCTGTTCCAGAAGCTGGTCGAGACGCGGCTGGCGACGGGCGAGCCGTACATCATCTTCATCGACCAGGTGAACCGGTCGATGCCCAAGCATCAGCGCGACGTCGGCCTCAAGGTCTCGACCTCGAACCTCTGCTCGGAGATCACCCTGCCGACCGGCCTCGACCAGCATGGCGAGCAGCGGACCGCGGTCTGCTGCCTGTCGAGCCTCAACCTCGAGACCTGGGACGAGTGGCACGGCGACAAGATGTTCATCGAGGACGTCATGCGCTTTCTCGACAACGTGCTGACCGACTATATCGATCGCGCGCCCGAGGAGATGAGCCGGGCGAGATATTCGGCGATGCGCGAGCGCAGCGTCGGCTTGGGCGTGATGGGCTTCCACTCCTTCCTCCAGGCGCGCGGGCTGCCGTTCGAGGGGGCGATGGCCAAATCCTGGAACCTCAAGATCTTCCGCCACATCCGCGCCCAGGTCGACGAGGCATCGATGCTGCTCGCCAACGAGCGCGGCCCCTGCCCCGACGCCGCCGACCAGGGGGTGATGGAGCGCTTCAGCTGCAAGATGGCGATCGCGCCGACCGCGTCGATCTCGATCATCACCGGCGGCACCTCGGCCTGCATCGAGCCGATCCCGGCCAACATCTACACCCACAAGACCTTGTCGGGCTCGACCTCGATCCGCAATCCGCACCTCGAACGGCTGCTCACCGCCAAGGCCAAGAACAGCGAAGGCGTGTGGTCGACGATCCTCGAGCGCGGCGGCTCGGTCCAGCACCTCGATTTCCTCACGCCCGAGGAAAAGGACGTGTTCAAGACCAGCTTCGAGATCGACCAGCGCTGGCTGCTCGAGCTCGCCGCCGACCGCACCCCCTATATCGACCAGGCCCAGTCGCTGAACCTGTTCATCCCGGCCGACGTCGACAAATGGGATTTGCTGATGCTCCACTATCGCGCCTGGGAGCTCGGCATCAAATCGCTCTATTACCTGCGCTCCAAATCCGTCCAGCGCGCCGGCTTCGCCGGCGGCGTCGAGGCCGACAACACGCCGGACCTCAGGGAGATCGAGCTGCAGACCACCGATTATGACGAGTGCCTGGCGTGCCAGTGACCGGACCGTTCGGTGGAAGGAGCCGACGGGAGGGCGATGCGCTCTCCCGCCGGCTATGACGGGCACGATGGCGGCCATGCAAAGCTCCGTTCGCCCTGAGCTTGTCGAAGCCTGTCCTGAGCGACGCCGCAGGCGGCGTCGAAGGGGGCCTTGCTTCTTTTTTCGCCAAGGGAAGGAGAGGGCTTCGACAGGCTCAGCCCGAACGGGAAGGGGCGTTCGTGTCTGGAGTTCGCTCGGTCTGCTGGCCGCCCTCTCCGCCTGCGCGAGCCAGAGCGCCGAGGCGGTGGCGCCGGCCGCGCCCGGCTTCCTGTTCGGCCTCTGGCACGGCTTCATCTTCCCGATCGCCTGGCTGATCTCGCTGTTCGTGCCCGAGGTCGCGGTCTACCAGGTGCCCAACAATGGCGGCTGGTACGATTTCGGCTATTTTCTCGGCATTGCCGTGTTCGGCATCGGCGCCCGCAAGACCCAGGTGGTCTACCGCACCCGCACGATTCGCGAGCGCACCGTCCCCGGCAGCCACCGCATCGTCCGCGAGGAGGAGGAGGGATGAACGGCTTGACCCTCGGCCATTTCCTCTACGCGGTGGCGGCGATCGAGATCGTCGTCGCGCCGCTGATGGCGCTCAACATGATGCGCGCCAATCCCGACGTGCCGGCGGCCAGCGCCTGGGTGGTGATCGCCGCCGCGATCGCCACCGCGCTCGGCCTTTGCGCCGTCGCCGCCTTCACCGAATTCGGCCGCATCCCCATATTGTGATTTGACCCGGAGTAAGATCGATGCCCCTCCTTCAGGCCCGCAAGCAGTACAAGCCCTTCGAATATCCCTGGGCGTTCGATTTCTGGAAGCGCCAGCAGCAGATCCACTGGATGCCCGAGGAGGTGCCGCTCGGCGAGGATTGCCGCGACTGGGCGCAGAAGCTGACCGAGCACGAGCGCAATCTGCTCACCCAGATCTTCCGCTTCTTCACCCAGGCCGACGTCGAGGTCCAGGATTGCTACCACGACAAATATGGCCGCGTGTTCAAGCCCACCGAGATCAAGATGATGCTGACCGCCTTCTCCAACATGGAGACGGTCCACATCGCCGCCTACTCGCACCTCTTGGACACGATCGGCATGCCGGAGAGCGAGTACAGCGCCTTCCTCCAGTATAAGGAGATGAAGGACAAGCACGATTATCTCGCCACCTTCACCGTCGATACGGACGAGGATATCGCGCGGACGCTCGCCATGTTCGGCGGCTTCACCGAGGGGCTGCAGCTGTTCGCCAGCTTCGCCATGCTGATGAACTTTCCGCGCTTCAACAAGATGAAGGGGATGGGCCAGATCGTCAGCTGGTCGGTGCGCGACGAGAGCCTCCATTGCGAGGGCATCACCCGCCTGTTCCACGCCTTCGTCAAGGAGCGCGACTGCCTGACCCCCGCGGTCCGCAAGGACATCCGCGACGTCTGCCACCATACCGTCGATCTCGAGGACGCCTTCATCGACCTCGCCTTCGAGATGGGCCCGGTCCCCGGCATGACCCCCAAGGAGATCAAGAAATACATCCGCTACATCGCCGACTGGCGGCTCGGCCAATTGGGCCTGAGGCCGATGTTCATGGTCGACGAGCACCCGCTCCCCTGGCTGGCGCCCCTGCTCAACGGCGTCGAGCACGCCAATTTCTTCGAGCAGCGCGCCACCGAATATTCGAAGGCGGCGACGCGGGGCAATTGGGGCGAGGTCTGGGACAATTTCGACCGGCGTCAGCAGGCGAAGGCGGCGAACGACGGCGACTTGTCCGCCGAAGCTTCAGCGAAGGCGGAAGGCGACGGGGACGACATGTTCACGCGGGCGGGCGTGGCGGCAGAGTAGCAATTGACTGATTCGTGCGGTACGCATAGAGAACGATGAAGGAATCGACGTGGGTTTGGGACCCACAAAAAGAATTGACCAACGTACAGAAGCACGGGCTGTCATTCAGTACAGCGACCCGTGTGTTTGCAGATCCCTATCACCTGTCGGAGGTGGACCCCCACGAGTCCGAGGAGCGTTGGCGAACTCTCGGACTTGTCGGCTCAATCGTGCTATTCGTTGTACACACGATGCCCGAACTAGATCCCATTACCGGGGAGGAAGTGGGCCGCATTATCGGTGCTCGCAAGGCTACTCGAAGGGAGCGTGAAGCGTACGAGAATGGCTGAGAAAGGCACAAATCGGAGGATGGAGGAGGAGCTTAAGCGCCTTGCCCTGTTACCTGATGACCAGATCGATACGTCGGACATGCCAGAAGTTACCGATTGGTCCTCCGCGCGGCGTGCTCCATTCTGTAGGGACAAATTGGACGAGCGAGGCTATGATGTTCGCGCGATAGCTAACTGGTTCCTTGCAGCTGCCCACGCTGCTGGGCGATCAATGACGAACTTGCACCTGAACAAACTCGTATATTTTGCCGTCGAACGAGCTTTGATTGAGCGATCCCTTTTGCTTACACCGGCCAAGATCGAGGCTTGGGACCATGGCCCGGTCTTTCGCGAGATATATCACTCGGTGAAGGATTCCCAGGATCGCCCAATCCGTGCACCAATTCAGAGATTCTCGCTTTCCGAGCGGAAGATGGTCAACGCCTTGGAGGAATTCCCGGATGAAGATGTGGCCTATTTTCAGGACATTTACACCTATTACGGTGAGTTGTCGGCGAGCCGACTGAGAAACCTCTCACACGTCCCGGGGCACCCTTGGGACGTCGTTTGGAATCACAAGACGCGAACGAACTTCGGAATGCATATTTCTCCTGAAATCATTCTAACCAAGGCGCCCCCAATGCGCTCACAGAATGGAAGAATCTAAGCAGGCCAAAATCGCTCGAGTTCTGCGGCTCCCGTCGCTCGCTAACTGGGCGAGGCATAACTTCAGGCGATTCGACGATACCCGAAGGCGTGTACAGCATTTGGCGGATTTCGCTCCGAAGCACTCTCTAACCGCCGTTTATGGAATCTGCGCCGACATCGCTTGCAGGAAGCTTCGCCCTTCAAAGATTGAAGAAAGAATCTCGGAGATTGAGAACCCCTTTGCTCGCATCGCAGCGAGAGAGATCATACCCCGCTTTCTGGAACTGGCACGCGAGCGAAAGTTCGATGCAATTCTGCGCGTGGGCGTAGGCACACTGCCTCTTCCAATCGGCCGTGGGCCGTCGGGCAAGCCACTGACAATTCCAATAAGGCCCGCCTTTATCTTGATCGAGGATGAAGGACTAACTCCCGTCTTCATGGTCGGCTGGGCGCGCCTGGCACTGATCGATTATCAAAAGCAACTGATGGCAACCATCTTGGAACGGTCATTTTTGACGCAGCAAGATTACCTTGGGCGTCATGCAGAAATTCTATGCCTACCCCGGATCAAGCGCACCCGACATCGTGAGGCCATTTCGTGGCGAACCAACGAAATCGAACTTTTGACAAATGAGCAGATCAGCGACCAATTTGACCGCTATAGCAGAGCCGTCCGAGACGTTGTAAGAGCTTTGGAAGAATCCTAACCGCGCCGCAGATCAGGGGCTGCCTGGCGGCACCACCCCGCCCATATCAGAGCCTTCCTCGATGAAGCGAACGCCATGCGCTTCGAAACCCTCACGTATGGCCTGAAGACTCGCAGACCGGGTAACTGCATCCTCTCGCTCGAAGCGCAGGATTGTCTTGCGATTCACGCCGGACGCCCTGGCCAGCGCGTCAAGCGACCAACCCAGCGCCGCCCGGGCCATCCGGCACTGCACTGGGAGGAGAATTTCGCGGGCGATTGCGGGCCTCCTTGACGCCCGTTCTAAAAGGGACTATTAATCCCTTTCGAAACGGAGACTTCCAGCATGGCTGCCGGGAGGCATAACCTGACGCGCCGGGCGTTGCTAGGCGCCCTCGTCGGCGCGTCGGCTCTGCCGGGCGCTGTCGCTGGTGCGCCCGTGCTGCCCGGCGCGGGCGACGGCCAGGCGGCGGACCCGCGCCGGGCCTGGGAGCGGGCGCTCGCCGCCTTCGGGCGGGCCGAGGCGCGGCTCGAGGCTCGCCGCGCCTACGAGGCCGGTCTGCCCGCAGCTTTGCGCGCCTTTCCGCTCAGCGAGCAGCTCGATGACGTGTTCAACGATCTCGCTTGCGATCGCCTCGGCGCGCTTCGGCGCCTGCTCCGCGTGCCGGCGCCCGATCTTCGCACCTTGTCGCTCAAGATCGATCTCATCGTGGACGAGGAGCTGGCGATGCTCGACGACGCCGAGCCTAGCCTCGCCGTCCTCAAGGCCGACGCGCGGAGACTCGCTTATGGCGGTTGATTACATCTGCGACATGTGCGGCGGGAACACCGTCACCCGCGATGCCTGGGCCGAATGGGACGTCGCCGAGCAGGAATGGGTTCTCGGCGCCGCCTACGATTATTCCTTCTGCCACGACTGTCAGGAGGAGACGCGGCTCGAGGAAGTGGTGATCGCGGAATCGGCGGCCGGCGACGCGGATTGACCCACAGCCTTCAATGTCGCCTTCCCGGCAGCCTCCCCTCGACGAGCAGGATGAGCCGGTCGCGGACCGAGCCAAGATCGTAGTGGAAGCCCTGCCAGCCTGCGCGGCGCGCGGCCGGACCGAGCGGGGTCCGTTCCAGAAACAGGCCCGGCATCTGCAGATCGGCGGAAAGATAATGGATCGAGAAGCGGCCGGCCTCCTGCGCGACCAGCACCAGGAAGAGCGGGAAATAGATACCCGCCTCCATCCGCTGCCGCTGCGGACCCCAGGCGGCGCCGAGCAGCTTCGCCGGCGGCGTCGCGCCGTCCGCGCAGCAGTGCGCCTTCACCTGGCCGAGATAGCCGCAGAAATCCCAGATGATGTCGGCGCATTTGAAATTGGCCGGCAGCGTCCTCAGCGTGCCGGCGCGTTTGCAGCTGGGGCAGGCGCAATGCCGCACCACCAGTTGCTCGCCGAGCGCGCCCAGATCCTGCTTCGCGGTCGGCATTGCGCCCCCGTCAACGGAAGCGTCGATCCTAATGCCCCGCGCCGGTCAAACAGCCCGCGAACAACGCAATTCGGCGATTTCATTTCCTCGCTTTCGGCAGGCTCGTCGATCGTCATTCTCGAAGCGGAGGCTCCTGCGGCATTTCAGCCGGCAGCCACGCCGCCTCAGGAGGCGAAACGCACAACCGGATAGGCCGAGAGCGCCGCGATCGCGAGCAGCGCCGCGGCCTGCGCCCAGGCGACGCGCCGCGGCGGCAGGCGGCCGAGCAGGAGGTAGGCGCCGGTCAGCGCCGGCAAGGCGAGGACGGCGAGCTGGCACAGCCTGTCGCCCGGATAATCGGTCGCGAACAAGGTGGCGATTCCCGCCAGCGGCACCAGCAGGAACCCGGCGCGCCGCGCCCAGGAGGGGCCGCCCAGCCCGCGATCCGCCGCGACCAGCGCGAGCAGCAGGCCCCAGAGCCAGGCCAGGGCCGCCAGCGTCGCATAGGCCTGGCCGACCACGCTGTCGCCCGGACCCTCGATGCTCGCGAAGTCCAATGAGAGGAACCGGAGATAGAGGAGCAGCGCCGCGACGCCGCCCGCCGCCATGACGATCGTTGCGGGCCGCAGCTTCGCCTTTTTCTCCATCCCGCCCTTGGATGCCGATCCGCGCCGGAAGGCAAGGCCCGTTTTCCAGACGTCTTCGGCCGCGGCTTTGGGGTGTCATGACGGCCCGTTCAACGGGCCATTGCGGCGCCGCCCGCGCCATGCGGGATTGCGCCGGCGTGGGAACGGGACGTTCCAGACCAACCCCCTTCAAGCATCGTGATCGCTGGAACGCTTAATTGAAGAGCCAATCCCGATGAACTAGCATAGTCGCCAATCGCCGACATCTCGCAGCCTGGGAGAAGCGGTTGGATGTTTTCAAGTTCCTCGACGATGCGGTGCGGGGGACCGTCGCGTTCGTCTATGGCTTTGCGCGCTCGACGCTGACGCTCGTCGTCCATCCACTGCGCGGACCGGCCCGGCTCATCGCCGCCGCGCGCGATCCGGCCGCCAGCCAGATCGGCCCGACCACCTATCTCGCTTTGGCTTTCGCCATCGCGCCCCTCGTCCTCGAGGCGCTCGGCGGCGCCGAGAACGTCCCGGTCCCCGGCATGCCCGATCTGGCCCGGCTGCTGGCGACCGGATCGCTGGCCGGCGGCCTGGGATCGCTGCTCGCCGGCGCGGTCGCCGGCACGATCACCATCGACGCGCTGCTGCGGTTGATCGGCCGGCTCCGCCTCGCCGGCGCGCGGCACCGGCGGTTCGTCGCGGTCATGGAATATGAGATCGGCCTGTCCTGCGCGCTCGGCTGGCTGCTGATGACGCTCGGCATGATCTGGCAAATGAGGCCGGTCTTCTATCTCGGCCTGGTCCCCTTTTATCTGCTTGTCGCCCTGATGGGGTTTCACTTCTACAGCCTGCTGCTGCGACGGCCGCGCCCTTATGCCTCTGCCAAAGGCCTCGGGCGCCGCCTTCGCCGCCTAGTCGGCATCGGGGCGGGGCTTCGGCATCTCGTCCGGCGGCCCGCCCGCCTCCGGGCCCTCCTCGGGGCCACGTTGCGCGCCTCGGCCGGCCTGCTTGCCGGCCTGCTCCTGCTGCCGGTGCCGTTCCTGATCCAGCTGGCGGGCGTCTTCGCGCAGTCGAGGACCGCGACCTGGCTCGCCGGCGAGCAGGTTCGCGCTGCCGTGGTGCTGCTCGACCTCAATTGCGATTTCGCCGCCTCGCCCGGCGCCGTCCGGGCCCTCGCCTGGAACGGGTCCGGCAAGCCCGCGATCGGTTGGCTCGACCATCTCGCCCTCGAGCTTCAGGCCGACTACCGCGGGCCTCGTGCGCTCGCCTGGCGGCCGGCCCGCGATCCGGCGCAGCCTTCCGACCTGCTCATGCCCGGTACGGTGCGCGCGCTGCGTGGCGAGCTGGTCGGACCGATCCCCGAATCGATCCGGACGCGGCGCCTCCGCAATCCGCGCTGCATCGCCTTCGCGCGCGGCGGCTCGGTGCGGATTTCCTCGGAAGGCGATCGGGTGCTGTTGCCGCCGCCGGCGCGTTAGCATGCGAAGAGATTGGTCCGATCTGAACAAAACAGGAACTTTTCGCTTTCCTGCAGCCCCAGGCGTGAAATAAGTGTGTCGGTCCCTGCGCGAATCGAGGGAGCCGCTCGCATGTCCGATGCCATTGAGCCGCCCGAGGCTCGCCGCGCTCCGCGGCTCATCCGCACATTATTGTTCGCCCGAGCCCGGGCCCGCGACGTGCCGTCAACTTCGTCAACTTCCGGCGCGAATGGCATGTGTCGGACTTGTCAGGATATCCCGCCCGGCCGTTTGAAATCTCTTGCCCGAGCCGCAGGGGCAAGGGTCGCCCCGGCCGAGCTTCTCGACCAGCTCCTTCTCCCCGCCGCGGACCAAGCGCAGGCCGCGCTTGACCCGCATTTCGGAGGGGAAGCCGCTACGCCGCTTGGACGTCGTCTCGAAAGCCGGGGAGGTCGGCGAAGTCGTCTATGCAGGTCATGGCGGCCTCCTTTTGCTGTGGGCCGGCCCCCGTTCGCGAAGTAAGGCCCGGAAGCCCGCGTCCCGGTCCGTCTCCAGGCGTCCCCGCTTACTGGCCGGGGCCGGGAAGGCCGCGATCCTCGATCAGCTGGCCCGCCGCGCGCGCGCCGGAAAGGTAGGCGCCGGCGATCGTGCCGTAATTCTCGGCCCAATTGGCCTCGCCGGCGAAATAGGCGCGCTCGTGGGGGTCGACGATCCACTCCCGGGCGGCGAGCGGAATGGGGTCGTCGGGGCGGCCGCCGTCGTAGGCCGTGTAGGAATAGGCACCGCGAATATACATCGTCTTGGTCCAGTTGCTGATCGCGACTTCGGGCTGCTGGTCCGGCCCGGGCTTGGGGGTGAAATCGCCGTTGGCATGCGCCCGCGTGAGCAGCTGGACGAGGCCGGCCAGCACGACATCGTCCGCTGTCCAGTCCAGCCGCGACGCGAAATTGCCGGAGGCGAGGCAGACCAGCACGGTCGGATCGGTCGGCAGCCAGGAATATTGCCAGGAGCCGCCGAGCGCCGGGTCGTAGATGTAATAGGTCGTGTCCGCCGCGATCGCATCAATGCCGGTGGGCGGGGTCTTCGGGCGAAACCCGACCTTCTTGTAGGAGCCGAGCTTGAGGTTGCGGTAGGCGACGACCTGCTTGTAGCCGAGCGGCGGCGTGAAGGCGATCAGCGGCAGCGAGCTCACCGGCGCGGTGACGATGCAATAGTCAGATGGCACCGCGTCGCCGCCGCTCAGCGTCACATTGCCGGTCTCGCAATCGACCCGCACGACATCGGCGTTCAGATGGATTTCCAGGCGCTCGCCAAATTGGGCCTCCAGCCAGGCGGCATATGTGGTGACGAGGCCGCCGATGCCGCCGGCGGGGAATTTGGGCGGCTGATCGTCCTCGGGGCCCTCCCGCTCCTGGCGGTACATGTCGGCGGCGACGAATTGCCACGACTCGGCCGATTCCTTGATCGAGGAGAGCGCGCTCGAGCTCAAGGCGAGCGAGACCATTTGCGGCGAGAGCTCGCCCCAGCTGTGGAGCGAGCCGATGACCGGCAGGTTCGGGATTTCGCGATGCCGGGTGTAGCTGGCGTCGAGCGTGGCCATGACCTGCTTGATGTCCGGCGTGCTGTCCTGGCTCGACCAGGTGCCGTTCTCGAAGACCCGATAGAGCGTATCCGGCGTCGAGTCGGTCAGATCGACGTTGAGCATCCTGGCGATCTTGCGCCAGGGATTGCTGCCGGCCTGCTCGATCGCCTCCGCGCCGAGATCGACCGGCAGAGTGGACGAATAGGTCCAGGTGCGGCCGCCGACCCGGCCGAGCGCTTCGTAAATCCGGACATTGGCGTTCGACTTTTCGAGCAGGGTGGCGGCGGCGCCCAGCCCGGCGCAGCCTGCTCCGACGATCGCGACATTGGTCATTTCCCCGATTTCCTCTCCCGGGCCGCACCGGCGCGGGCGCAAGCGCTGGCGGCGGCGGCGGCGACCGATCATGAGCCCTGGCCTCCGATGGAGCCGCGCCGGGTTGACGAGCGAAGCGGCGGCCCCGACGGCGCCAACCTGAAGCGGCGCGGCCGCGCGCGCTTGGCGGATCTGGCCAAAAATGCGGCCGATTCGCGCAACAATGCGTCGCAATCGACTTTTATCGGAAGCAGCGGCGGCGGCGATCCGCTGGCCTGCGGCGATCCGGGCAAGACGGTTCGGATGGGCGCTGCTGGCGGCGCTCGCCGCGCCCGCCGGCTGCGCGACCGCCTGCCGGCGGTCGCCGCCCGGCCTCGGCGACGGCTTTCGCGAGCGGCTGCCGGTTGCCGAGGTCATCGCGCAGATCGGGCCGCGGCCCGGCGCCGCTGCGCGCTAGCCGCCGTCTTCGCCGCGCTGCATCTCCTCCATCTTCTTCCTGAGGCTGAGCGGGCGCATGTCGGTCCACACCTCCTCGATCCAGGCGAGCACTTCGGGCTTGAGCCCGTGCTTGCCGGCGTCCCGCCAGCCGAGCGGCAGCTCGCGGTCGGCCGGCCAGATCGAATATTGCTCCTCGTCGTTCACCACCGCCATGTAGATCGTGGTGTCTTCCTCCTCGTTCCAGCCCATCGTTTCATCCTTCCTTCGGTTGGCGGATCATGGCGTTGCCGGCGCCGCGCACAATTTGCCGGTCTCGCGGCAGAAAGCGGCGCGGATCTCGCCGCCGAGATCGCGGCCCTGCATCGCCGCGGCGATCTCGGGCAGCAAAGCGGGCAGGGCGCCGGTATAGGCGCGGCCCGCCGGGCTTTCGAGGAAGGCGACGATGCCGCGCAGCTGGGCGGCGGTGAAATGGCGGGCATAGATCGCGCCGACTCTGTCGAGCAGCCGCGCCCGGCCGGCCGCCAGCGTCGCTCTGCCGATCTCGCGCAGCCGGGCCCGCTCGGCATCGCCGAGGCCGGGGGTCTCGCGGGCGATCCGCTCGACCTCGGCCGCGCCCATCGCGCCGACGATCGCGTTGAAATCCCCGGCCGCCGCCAGCCGCCGGCCGAGCGCCGCCTGGCCGGCGCCGGGCGGCTGGGCTGCCGCCGCCCCGGCCCACAGCAGCAGGATCAGGCCCGCTCTGATGATTCGCATCGCGCTCTCCCCCGCTTGTTCTTGCACTTCCGCGCGCCATCGTCATCATGCCGGCAGCAGCGAGGGAGGGGGGACGATGCGGAGAGCGTGGACGATCGGAGCGGCGCTGCTCGCGCTGGCCGGCTGCGGCGGCCGCGAGCAGGCGAACCAGGCGGCGGCGGGCCCGGGCCAGCCGCCGGCCAACGTCGTCGTCACCGCGCCGGAAGGCCGGGTCGAGGTCCGCACCGGCGGCGCCCCGGCGGCCCTGCCCGGCGGCCTGCCCGCTTATCCCGGCGCGACCGCGACCGGCAGCGTCGATGTCAGCGCCGACTCGGTGGAGGGCAGCGGCCATGTCGTCGGCTTCACCACCCCCGATCCGCCGTCGCAGGTGATCGCCTTCTACGCCCAGGCGGCGAACGCGGCCGGCTACCGCATCGCCCAGCAGATGAACATGGGCTCGACCGCGGTGCTGGCGGCGGGGCGGGGCGAGGGCGAGGGGGTGACGGTCACCGCCACCCAGGCCGGCGGCGCCACCCAGGTCCAGATCGTCGTCGGCCGGCAGCGCCGCTAACGCGCGAATTCTCCGGCGAAGCGCTGGTTGTCGACGAAGCCGAGCCGGGTCACGCCGGCGCGGCGGATCGCGGCGAGCAGCTCGTCCACCCGCTCGTAGCGCGCCTCGCCGTCGGCATCGAGCAGCAGCGCCGGCCGGGCGGGATCGGCGGCGAGGGCGGCGAGCCGCGCGGGCAGCGCCGCACCCGGCAGCGGCCGGCCGTCCCAGCGGAGCGCGCCCGCCGAATCGATGGCGAGCCGGTGCGACGGCGGCGGCGGGACGTGTCCCGGATCGGGCGGCGGCAGCTCGAGCGGCACCTTGTGGCTGGTCATCGGGATGGCGACGATCAGCATGATCAGGATGACCAGCATCATGTCGATCAGCGGCGTCGTGTTGATCGCCGCGATCGGCGCATAATCGCCTTTGGGCGTGTAGAAATGGGTGCGGATCGGGCGGCGCCTGGCAGTGCGGACCATTGTTCCTCTCCTTGCTCGTCCGTCAGATGTTATACTATCACATCGGTCCCGGGAAGCCTCTTTGTGGCTTTCCCCGCGTCGCGGGCGGCGCTAGTCCTTGCCGATCGGAGCGGTTTTTCGGGGGCCAAGTGACGGGGACTGTGGTGGTTTTGCTGGGCGCGGGCCTCGCCGCCAGCGTCGCTGCGATCGTCGGCCTGGCGCTGGCGCTGCGGCGCGAGCGGGCCGCCCACGCGGCCTGCCGGGACGAGACCGCCGAGCAGGCGGCGCGGCTGGCCCTGCTCGACCGGCGCCGTGCCGCCCTCGCCCCGATCGAGGCGCTGTGGCTTGCCTGGGCGGGCGATTGCCGGCCCGACGCGGCGCTGCTCGCCGAGGCGGCCCGCGCGGCGGGCGAGGCCCGCTTGCTGTTCGCCGAGGCGCTCGCCGCCGAGCTCGAGGAAGTGGCCGGGCTGTTGGTCGAGCAGGTCCGCGGCCAGAGCTGGCAGCGCGCGGCGGTCGCCGCCGGCCGCTACGAGGAGCGGGCCGACCTGATCGCCGAGGAGATCGAGCGCGAGCGCCGGCTGAAGCCCCGCATCGAGGCGCTTCGCGAGCGCATGGCGGAGGCCGCGCGGCTGCGTTGACAGGCCCCCGCAGGCGGCGCACGATGATCGACGCGTTCCTGTGCCCCTCCCGCGACGGAGCCGGCGATGACCGACATCCTCGAGCAGAGCCCCGCCCGCCGGCTGCGGCAGGCCTATGACGCCTGGTCCGAGAGCAAGGGCGCCGACCATGGCTGGCTCGACCTGCTCGCCGACAATGTCGAGATGCGCTCGGTGCTCGCGCCCGAGCTGCCCGACGATTTCGCGGCGCCGCCGCGGCGCGGCAGGGCCGCGGCGATGGAATATGTCCAGACGCTGGGGCGGAACTGGGAGATGCTCCATTTCACCCCCGAGCGCTTCATCGACGCCGGCGACGACGTCGTCATGGTCGGCCGCTGCGCCTGGCGCAACCGCGCCACCGGCCGGGTCGTCGACACGCCCAAGGTCGACGTCTGGCATTTCGAAGGCGGCCAGGCGACGAGCTTCCTCGAAATGTTCGACAGCCTCGCCTTCATGCGTGCGATCCCGTTCGGCGATTCGATGGGCCTCGCCTGAGCCCTCGGCGATCCCTTCCGGGACTCGGCCGGAGCGACGGAAATCTGCTGACGCTGCTGCGTTCTGGGCTTCCGAAAGGAGTTCCTATGAGCCGAGCCTTCGTCAGGGAAGACGGCGACGCGCCGCCGCCGCCGCTCGAGCGTGCGGTGAGCGCCGCGCCGAACCGGGTGACGCCGCGCGGCCTGCGGCTGATCGACGAGGAGATCGTTCGCCTCGAAGCGGCGCTCGGCGCCGGCCAGGATGCCGACATCGAGGCGCAGCTGCGCCGCGACCTGCGCTATTGGACGGCGCGGCGCGCCTCGGCCCAGCCGGTCCCGCACGCCCCCGAACCGCGCGAGGCCGGTTTCGGCGCCAAGGTGACGATCCGCCGCGGCGCCGCGACCCAGGTGGTCGAGATCGTCGGCGAGGACGAGGCCGATCCGGCGCAGGGGCGGATCGGCTGGACATCGCCGCTCGCCCGCGCCCTCGACGGCGCCCGCCCCGGCGACACGGTCGAGCTCGGCGCCGAGCCGATCGAAGTGCTTGCGGTCGGCGCCGGAGAAGGCGGTTGAGCGATGCCGTCGACCGTCATTCGTTCGGCCCGCTACGATCCGGATCGCGAGCTGCTCGACATCGTCTTCACCACCGGCCGCCGCTACCTCTATCACCGAGTCCCGCCGGCCGAGGCCGACGCGTTCCGCGCCGCGTTCAGCAAGGGCCGCTATTTCAACGCCCATATCCGCGACGCCTACGATCACACCGAGGTGACGAGCTAAACGCCGAATGAACGGCGGGTAGTATCGGGTTCACGCAACCTCCCGCGGCGCCTTTCGTTTTTACGAAGTTCCCCACAGGTTCGGGATCCATCCAAAGGAGTACGTTATGCGTAAGCTGATTCTTGCCGCCGCCACGGCCGCCGTCGCGATGCCGATCGCGATCGCGCCGACAGCGGCCGACGCCCAGACCGGCTACAACACCCGCCGCGAGATGCGCGAATGCCGGCGCGAGCTGCGCCATGCCCAGACCCGGCGCGAATATCTGCGCGAGCGCCGCGAGTGCGAGCGCGAGATCGCCCGCGCGCGCGCTCGCGATTGGCGCACCTGGAACCGCTACGATTATAATCGGCCCCCGGCCGGCGGCTATTATTATGCCGACGATTATTATCGGGACGGCCGCTACTATCGCGAGCGCCAGCTGACCTATAACGACCGCATCTATCGCGGCCGCGACGGGCGCTATTATTGCCGCCGCGACGACGGCACGACCGGCCTGATCATCGGTGCCGGCGTCGGCGCGCTGATCGGCAACTCGCTCGATAACGGCCGCTCCAGCGTGCTCGGCACCATCCTCGGCGCCGCCGCCGGCGGCGCGATCGGCCGCGAGATCGACCGCAACAACAACCGCTACGATCTGCGCTGCCGCTAACTGCACGCGCCGATTTGCGAGGAGGGGCGCCCCCGGTCGGGGCGCCCCTTTTTTGCCTAAACGCCGGCTGAACCGGACGTAGTTTCAGGTTCATGCAACGGCTGCATAATCAGGTGCGTTCCGACTCGGCGTCCGCGGGTTCGGACGGATAAAGGAGTCTAGTCATGCGAATCCTCATCCTCGCTGCGGCGGCCGCAGCGGCCGTGCTTCCCGCCGGCGCCGCCAGCGCCCAATATTATGGCGGCTACGGCAATGGCTACGGCTACGGCTACGGCCGCAACGACCGAGTGCGTCAGGAGGTGCGCGAGTGCCGCCGCGAATTGCGCCGCGCCGACAGCCGCCGCGAATATTATCGCGAGCTGCGCGAGTGCCAGCGCGAGATCGCCCAGGCGCGCCGCTTCAGCCGTTACGGCTACGGCTACGGTTACGGTTCCGGCCGCGACCGCTACCGTTATTGGGACGGCTATCGCTACCGCGGCCGCGGCTATTGAGCCTGCCGGCGGGCGGCGATGGCCCGCCCGCCGCCCGTTCCGGCGCAATAATGATTGACTCGCCCCGCCATTGATGCGGAACTCCGGCTTCGACATCAAGCCGTAGGGGGGATGCGTCGATGGCCGGATCTTTATTCTCGATGAGCAATCTCGCGCGGATCGCGAAGGTGCTCGCGCTGCTGCTGTTCGTTCTGCCGTGGGTGACCATTTCCTGCGCCGAGCAGCCGCTGGTCTCGATGACCGGAATAGACCTCGCCACCGGCCATGTGATGATGCACAATCCGATGACCGGCGCCACCGAAAGCCCGCCGGGGGCGAGCGGCGGCGACATCTGGGTGATCCTCGCCGCCCTGCTGATCGTCGCCGGGCTGGCGGCGAGCTTCCTGCTCAAGGGCAAGAACGGCCTGATCGCGAACATGGCGGGCGCCGGCGCGGCCGCGGCCGCGCTCGCTTATACCGTGCTCGTCCGCATCCCGAACGCGGCCCATTCCGGAAGCGCCGGCGCCGCCGGCCCGGCCGCACCCGGCGGACCGAGCCCGGAGCAGATCGCGCAGATGATCCATGTCGAGGTGGAGATCGGCTTCTGGCTGACCTTGCTGGCGCTGATCGCGGCGATCGTGTTCGATGTGCTGGCGATGAAGAAAGCGGTGCCCGCGCCCTATGCCGCTGCCGCTCCCGCTCCCGCGCCGCCGGCCGAGCCGCCGCCCGACGCATAGCGCCGATGCCGATCGGCCGCCCGGTTCCCAGGCCTGGCAGCTCATCGCTGGCGAGGGCGGTCAGGCGAGCATCGCCTCCGCCCGGGCGAGCGCGGCGGGATCGTCGACGTCGAGCCAGAACAGGCCGGTGACGTCGAGCGTCGCGGCCCGGCCGCGATCGGCGAGCCGCTGCACCCCTTCCGAGAGGCTGCCGCCGCCCTCGCCGAGCGCGGCCGCGAGCGCCGGCGTCGCGCGGAACAGGCCGGTGTCGATCGCATCGAACCGGCCGAGCGTCTTGCCGATCCGAATGATCGCGCCGGCCGCGCCGGTCTCGACCTTGGTGGCGTCGTCCATGTCGATCAGCGGGTTGGCGAGATCGCGGTCGACGGCGAGCGTCAGGGCCGCCGCCGGCGCCGTGATCAGCCGCGCGACGATCGCGGGATCGAACAGATGGTCCGCCATCGCCAGCAGATAGTCGCCCTCGATGGTCGCGGCGCCGGCAAGGACCGAATGGCCGTTGGGAAGATCCCAGTCCGCGACCCGCACGGTGCGCACGGCAAGGTCCAGCGTGGCGAGGAACGTTTCGACCCGTTCCGCCTCATGGCCGGTGACCACGGTGAAGGCGGTCGCCCCGCCCGCGGCGGCGGCGCGGATGACATGCTCGATCAGCGGCAGCCCGGCGACCGGAGTCAGCGGCTTGGAAGGGGAGATCGGGCGCAGCCGGCTGCCATGGCCGGCGGCGATGATCAGGCAGTTCACTCCGCGGCCAGAGCGTCGCCGGCGATGAATTCCTCGGTCAGCTGCGCGGCGACGTCGTCGCTGAACTGCTGCGGCGGATGCTTGCAGAAGAAGGCGCTGGGGCCGGTGAGGACGCCGCCGACGCCGCGGTCGAGCGCTACCTTGCAGCAGCGGATCGCGTCGACCACGACCGCCGCCGAATTGGGGCTGTCCTCGACGCTGAGCCTCAATTCGAGGTTCATCGGCACCTCGCCAAACAGATTGCCCTCGGCGCGCAGGAAGCAGAGCTTGTTGTCGTTGAGGAACGGAATGTAGTCCGACGGGCCGATATGGATGTCCTCGGCCTCGAGCCGGTCGACCAGCGCCGATTGCACCGCCTCGGTCTTCGATTCCTTCTTCGAAGCGAGCCGGTTCCGGTCGAGCATGTTGAGGAAGTCGGTGTTGCCGCCGGTGTTGAGCTGGTAGGTGCGGGTCATGGCGACGCCGCGGGCGCGGAACAGGCTGGAAAGCACGCGGTGGACGATGGTCGCGCCCAATTGCGCCTTGATGTCGTCGCCGACGATCGGCAGCCCCTTGTCGCGGAAGCGCTTCTCCCATTTGGGATCGCTGGCGATGAACACCGGCATGCAATTGACCACCGCGACGCCCGCCTTGAGCGC
>Ga0207690_10000022_pt1 | contig 215772 bp, 235 predicted proteins | sample KBSC23metaG_FD_184315 | JGI IMG/M metagenome (GOLD analysis project Ga0207690, IMG submission 184315) | Corn rhizosphere microbial communities from Kellogg Biological Station, Michigan, USA - KBS C2-3 metaG (SPAdes) (version 2) | ecosystem: Host-associated > Plants > Roots > Rhizosphere >...
AGCTTCGTCACCGAATATCGCCACGACCGCCAGGGCGACGTCGTTCTGCAGATCCGTTACGCCGATCCGGTTGCGGTCGAAGACGGCGCCACCCCGGCGAGCGTGGCGGCGCTGCTCCCCTCCTCCGTCCCGCAAAGCGCGATCACCACCGAATATTTCTACGACAGCGCCGGCCGGCTCGAAAAGACCAGGGACGCGTTGCTCAACTGGACGGTGATGACGCTCGACCAGCGCGGCCAGATCCTGTCGACGACCGTGGCGCACGGCACCAGCGACGCCAGCACGACGACGCGCAGCTATGACGAGCTCGGCCGGCTCCACAGCGAGACCCGGGCCGCCGGCGCCGCCGAAGAATCCACGACCGTCTATGGCTACAACGTGGTCGGCGAGCTGGAGACGATCACCTACGCGGCCGGCACCACGGACGAATGCTTGACGACCCGTACCTATGACGCCGCCGGCCAGCTCAAGACCGAGACCCGCGCCGACGGCAAGACCGAGGAAGTCACCACCGTCTACGGTTACAACGCGTTCGGCGACCTGGAATCGACGACGGCCGCGGCGGGAACCGTCGACGAGCAGGTGACGACCCGGGTCTATGACGCGCTCGGCCGGGTCGAGAGCGAAACCGTCGCCGACGGCAGCGCCGCCGAAGCGACCACCTTTTATGCCTACAATGCGTTCGGCAATGTCGCGAAGGTCACCGATCCCAGGCTCAACAGCGCCTATTTCTACTATGACGCCCGCGACCGGCTGATTCTGCAGGTCGATCAGGAAGGCTATGCCACCAGGTCGGTCTACGAGCTCGGCAGCGAGCCGGTATCGGTCACGCGCTACGCCACCCGCACGCAAGGCGCGACCATCGCGGCGCCGCCCGAGATCGTCGCCGACCCGGACGCGGACGCGACGACGGTCTTCCATTACGACAAGCTCGATCGGCTGACCGACGTCACCGACGCCGAGGAGCATAGCGAGCATTACGAGCTCGACGCGCAGGGCAACCGGACCCAGATCGTCAACAAGCTCAATGGCGTGACCGACAATGTCTATGATCTGCTCGGCCGGCTGAAGACTCAGATCGTCCACGCCAACGTCCACGATTCGAACGGCACCCTGGTTGCCACCGCCATCCAGACCGACTTCGACTATGACAGGCGGGGCAATCTCAAGACCAGGACCGAAGGGGTCGGCCTCGGCGCCGACGTGCGGGTGACGAGCTACGCCTATGACAAGCTCGACCAGCTGATCGAAATCGATCGCCCCGACATCGTGTCCGTGACGGTCGGCCTGTTCATGGACCCGCTCACCATGCAGATGAAGGACAGCTTCGCCTACGACCGGCGCGGCAACGTCATCGCTTCGCAGGTGGCTGGGGCGCCCAACACTTACAGCTATTATGACCACCTCAACCGGAAGACCGACGAGATCGATCAATCCGGAATGCTCAGCCACTGGGACTATGACGCGAACGGCAACGTCAAGGCGCACAGGGTCTATGGCGACGCGGTCGCCTTCGCCGGAACCCGCCCGTCGGCGCCGCCCAGCCCGGTCAATTCGGCCAATTTCCGCGAGACCCACTACACCTACGACAAAGCCAACCGGCTGGAGACCAGCTTCGGGGCGTCGCTGACCACCGCCCGGTGGGACGGCGACAGCTACGACTTCGCGACCGGCGCGATCGTCCGCCACGTCGAATATGACGCCGCCGGCAACGCGATCCGCGACTATGTCGGCGACGTCGAGACACGCAGCTTCTACGACAAGCTCGGCCGCAAGATCGGCCAGCTCGACCCCGAGCATTACCTCACCGTCTGGGAGCTCGATGCCGAAGGCAACGTGCTCGTCGAGACCCGGCACGCCAACAAGGTGACCGGAACGATCGATCAGAACGCCGGCACCCAGGCGCTCCATGCCGCCGCGGGATCGAGCGTCGACGACCGGATCACCGTCTCCACCTACGACCGCAACGGCCGGCGGGAAACCGAGACCCGGCTCGAGGTCGTCGCCTCGACGACGGTCGCCGGCACGCTCGCCACGACGCTGCACGCCGCCTCGCAAATCCAATACGATTATAACGGCTTCGGCCAGGTCACCCGCAAGGTCGAGGCGAACGGGGACGAGACCCTGTTCACCTATGACGACTTCGGGCGGCTCACCCGGACCGAGGCGCCCGCCTTTGCCGGCCATCTCGGAGCGAGCGTCCGGCCGACCACCGACAATCTGTTCGACGCCTTCGGCAATGTCGTTCGGACCACGCTCAACGACCCGAACGGCGCCGCCGGCGATGCCCGGGTCACTTCCTACGTCTACAACCAGATGGGCTGGCTGGCATCGATGACTCATCAGATCGACGCGACGCTCGGCACCACCCATTCCTACACTTATGATGCCGGCGGCCGGATCGTGTGGGACCAGTATAGCCGCAGGAAATCGAACGGCACCAACTCCCCCGATTCGATCGTCTACACCTACGACGTCAGCGGCCGGCTGCTCAGCCAGGCGGCGGCGACCAGAACCACCACCCCGCCCGCGGTTCCGAAATGGGGCTTCGGTGACGTCAGCCGCTTCAAATACAATGTCTTCGGCGAGATGATCGGGCGCGGCATCAATTTCGGCGCCGACAATCTCCCGCTCTATCAGGAAACGTTCGATTATGACGAAGGCGGGCGGCTGTGGCGCTCGACCGAAGGCGGCAGCGGCAAGATCATGTTCCACGACGCGCTGGGCAACGTCACCCTGACGCTGAGCTCGGCCGGGGCCAATGTCGGAGCGATCGGCTTCGACACGGCGAAGAGCTCGATCCTGGTCCAGGGCGGCAGCGGCGACACCAATATCGGGGACGCGGTCACCACGATCGGCGTGTTCGACAAGCGCGGCCTGCAGATTGCGACGATCGAGCCCGACCGGCAGCTCAGCAGCGCCGCCGGAACCGTGACCATCTCCTCAAGCCGCACTCTGAATGCGTTCGGCGAGGCGACGAGCGAGACCGACGCCAGGAACAACACCACCTTGTTGTTCTACAACACGATGGGCCGCCTGATCCGCAAGGAGAGCCCCGAGGTCAGCTGGACGGACCAGAACGGCGTCCAGGCGAACGTCCATCCGACCGAGCATTATTTCTACGACATCTCCGGCCGCCTCGTCGCGGTCACCGATGCCAACGGCCATACCACCAGGCGCAACCTGCTCGCCGGCACCGGCCATGACGGCGCCGAGGCGCTGGTCACGGTCGAATATCATGCCGACGATCGCAAGGTGCAGACCCTCTACGACGTGTTCAAGGACGCCCGCATCAGCCGGAACGAATATTGGATCGACAACAGCTCCAATAACGACCCGGTCAAGACCGACGTGCTGATGGCCTATGACAAGCTCGGCCGGCTCATCCAGGTCCAGCATCTCGGCCGGCTGCTCACCGAGACCTTCACCTACGACCAGCTCGGCCAGCGCACCGGGCACACGATGAACGCCCTCACCGAAACCACCGATTACGACCGGCAGGGGCGCGTGATCAAGCAGGTCGCCTTCGGCGGCGACACGACCACCTACACCTACGCCTGGGACGGCACGATCACGCCCGGCTCCCTCGGCAATCTGGGCGGCTGGCTGAAGACCACGATCAACGCCGCCACCGTCGATTCGAGCGTGACGCTCGATTATTTCAACCGGACCATCGCCCGCTCCGATTTCGGCGACCACGTTTATTCCCACGGCTACGACTGGGCCGGGCGCATGACCAGCATGGCCGGCCCCGGCGAGACGCTGACCTATACCTACCTCAATTCCGGGCGCCTCGCCTCGATCTCGAACGGCGCCGGCAATTCGACCGCCTTCGGCTACGACAAGGCGGGCAACGAGACCTCCGAGGTCACCTACAAGAACTCCCAGCTCGTCCAGAACGCGAGCGCGACCTGGGACGCGCTCGGGCGGATGGCGAGCTGGGCGGAGGCGGGCACCACGACCCTGCCGACGGCCTCGATCCTCTACGAATATGACCGCGTCGGCAATATCCGCCGCCAGAAGTCGAGCTTCCAGCGGCTCGACGGCGCCGGCGCCCCGACGGGCTTCCTGCCGACGCAGGACAATTGGTACCTCTACGACGTGATGGACCGGGTGACTCGGGACCGCGGCATCCTGGTCGCGGTGGTCTCCGGCGAGCTCAAGACCGGCGACGACGCGCGCGGCATCGGCACGATCGAGCGCCAGCAGCCGGGCGTGCTGACCTCGCTCAACCGGCTCGGCGAGATCGGCTACGATTATACCTATGACGAGGCCGGGCGCCGCATGTCGATGGCGATGTCCAAGGTCCGCTACGAGGGAGGCTTTCCCCAGAACGCCTTCTTCCGCGAGCATAAGGAGATGTACGATTATTTCGCCGACGGCAGCCTTCAGCAGGTGCGCTGGGTGGACGGCGCCGAGACCGGGTTTGCGAACTCCAACACCATCACCGTGCCGGCGGCGACCGGCAGCGGCATCCGGCTTTCGGAGTTCACCCGCGATGCGTTCGGCCGGACGACCAGCCAGACCGACTGGGTGACGGCGACGGTCCGCGGCTTCTCCCGGACCGGCATCGTCTACAACGACAAGGGCCAGATCCTCTCGGAAACGGTGACCAACCTCGCCTCCGAGAACAATGCCGACGCCCTTTACGTCAACCAGATCACCAACGAATACGGCACCGGCGCGGATTACCGGCTCGGCGCGGTCGTCAGCTCCACTTCGACGGTCACGCGCAACGACAACCCGCATTCGAACGCGACCACCACCAACACCTACGAATGGCGCGACGCGCCGGTGATCACCTCGGCCCTGATCCACACGTCGCGGCAGGCCGGCGGAGTCACCGATTACACGACCAATTATCATTACGGCGCGTCGAGCGACCTGACCTTCGTCGACATCCACGACGGCCGTCCGCGCGACGTCAATTTCATCAACGACATGGCCGGCCAGGTCATCCGCCGCGACGAGACCGGCGGCACCTCGAGCGGCGCTCCGCACGAGATCTGGTACCGGTTCGGCGGCAAGCAGATGGGCCAGGTTTCCAACAACGGCACGCTCGACAACGACTATCAGCAGTCGCTGGTCTATCGTCAGATCTGGCTCGGCGACAGCGAAGGGCTGGGGGCGTTCCGGTTCGGCGGCAACACGCCCAAGACCTATGCCGATTTCAGCCAGTCGCAGAGCCCGATCAACAGCTACGAGCAGGGCGGCGCCGGCGGCAGCTATATCGTGCGCTCCGGCGACACTCTGCAATCGATCGCCGCAAGCCTCTGGGGCAACACCGATCTGTGGTACAAGCTCGCCGAGGCGAACGGCCTTTCGGGCAATAGCGCGCTGGTCGAAGGCACCAGCCTGACGGTTCCTCCGGGCGTCGTTTCGAACGCCCATAATGCCGACACGTTCAGGCCCTACGACGCCGCCAAGGCGCTGGGCGACCTCTCCCCGTCCGCGCAGAAACCGCCGCCCAAGCCGGGCGGCTGCGGAATGATCGGGCAGCTCATCATAATGGCGATCGCGATCGCGATCACCTTGATCATCAAGGCGCCGGTGGCCCAGATCATCAGCCGTGCGCTCCAGACCGCGGTCGGCCTCACCAGCGCTGCGGCTACCGCGGTAGGAGCGGTGGTCGGCGCTGCCGTCACCGGCGCGGTGGCGAGCGCGGTGAGCCAGGGCGTCGGCGTCGCTACCGGCCTCCAGGAAAAGTTCAGCTGGAAGGGCGTGGCCCTGTCCGCGCTCAGTGCCGGGGTCACCGAAGGCTTCGCGCAGGCGGCCGGCGCGATCGCCACGTCCGCCGCGAAAGCGGCCGCCGCCGCCAACACGACCGTTTCCACCGCGGGCAAGGTCGCCGCCTATCTCGCCGGCAACGCGGTCGGCGCCCAGGTCGTGCGCAGCGTCGTCACCGATGTCGCCAGCCAGGGCATCGCCGTCGCCACCGGCCTGCAGAAGAAGTTCGACTGGGCCGGAATCGCCGCCAACGCCGCCGGCGCGGCGGTCGGCGCGTTCGCCGACAAGCGCCTGGGCCGGCTCGGCGTCGCAGCCCTCGACCGCCGGGTCGCCGCCAACTTCGCCAGTGGCATCGCCCGCGCGGGCACCCGCGCCGCGCTCACCGGCACCAGCTTCAGCGACAATGTCGGCGCCGAGCTGCCGGGCGTGTTCGCGAACACGATCGGCCTGGTCATCCAAGACGCGATGGAGCGCAGCCACGCCCAGCCCGAACGGAACATTCTCGTCGACGGAGCGCCCGAGATGGGCATCCCGTCGCTCCGGGACTATCTGCGCACCCATCGGCCGGACGGCAGTCTGATCGAAAACCCCTTCGATCTTCTGAAGGGCGACCTTCGCATTGACCTCCCCGACCTTGAGGCGTCGATCGCGTCGATCGGCCAGGGCGTGCCGGCCGCGCCGGTGCTGGACGATCGGTCGCTATTCGATCCGGCGCTGCTCGAACCGCCAGCATTGGATAATCCCGGCATCGAGCAATTGCTGGCCGATCTTCCGACCGTCGATGAGCTTGCCGGCCCGGCGGCCTCGCGCGCGCGCCGAACCCCCGAGCCCGTCCGACATCCGCAAGTCATCGTCGAGCAGGATCCCGCGACACTGGACGAAGCCACCCCCGCGGGCCGCGTCTACGGCGAGTTCGAGGATTATGTCGCCGGCGGCATCAGAATGTCCCCATCCCGAGTCGCGCCGCCCTGGCATGAGATTTTCGAGAGCATCGAGGAGCTTCCGGGCCGGTCCCAGTTCATGGATCTGGTGATCGAGCGAAACGGTGGCGCCGAAGCCTTCTCCGGCCCGGTCTTCGAGGGAATACAACGTTGGGGCCAGGAAACGTCGACGACGTCCGACCGGCTGAGATCCTTCGGCGGCCAGAGCGTCGCCTTGGCGGACCAGCTGGATCGGCGGCAGGCGATCTGGGACGGCGAGCATCCGATCCGCGCCACCTTGTGGGGGTTCGCCAAGTTCACCTACGGCGCCGCCAGCAGCCTCTACGAAACGGCCGAAACCCTCGTCACCTATGGCACGCCGGGCGGGATGACTCGGCAGATTGCCTACGACCTCGCACACCCCGAGGAGGCCGCTCGCAGGCCGCCCAGCTACATTCATCGTGTCTTCACCGGGCAGGCGAATCCCATCACCGACATCCGGGATGCTTTCTCGAGGTTCGGCACCAATATCAGCACCACGTACCAGCTCGGCGGCCTGCCGGCAGTGATCAACCGCTACGGCGAGGGCGGCGGCCGGGTCGCCACCATTTTCATTCCGTTCGGTACCGTCGCCCGCGGGATCAATCTCGTCCGCGGGGTGGCCACCGTCGAGCGCGCCGCGCCGTTGCTGGCCGAGGTCGGAGCCGCTTCGAGGCTGACCCTCGCCGCACCCCGGCTGGCGGCGACCCAGGCGGTTCGGGGGACGATCGTCGCCCGGCTTCCATCTGCTGCCGGCGTCGCAGTCCGAGCGCCGAATGCCGCCCGCGCCGCCGTCGTCGCGCCTGCTGCTGCGCGCGCCGCCGTGGCCGCGCCCGCTGCCGCGCGCGCCGCCACCGTCGCGCCGGTTGCGGTCCGCGGGACGGTCGCCGCGGACAGGGCCGTCGCGCCCGTGGTCATCGATGCCGGAGTCGGTTCGAGCCGGCTGACACTCGCGGCCCCGCGCTTCGCGGCACCGGCGCCAGCCCAGTTTGGCGTCGCCACATCAAGCAACTATCGAGCGACCTTCCTTGCCGCAAACCAGAGGCTTCCCGGACCGGTTGTCGTCCATCATGCGGTCGAACGGCAGGTTCTTGTCCGGTATCCTGGCTTGGTGACCCCGGCGGAATTGCACTCGCTCGAGAATCTGCGCGGCATTCCAACGCAACTCAATCCTACGTTGCACCTGCGCGACATTCGCCGGGAGTGGGATGCCTTCTATCGGCGGACGCCAAATCCCACGCAGCAGCAGTTGCTTGATCAGGCAACGAGGATCGACGATATGTACGGCCACCTGTTCTGGCCGCCGGTGAGATAGCATGCAATTCTATCAGGTTGAGCCCGATGTTGCCGGAGGGTTGGGAGAGCATACGGTGCTGGATCCCGGCACGCACCCTCCCCGGATCGATCGATTGCACTACGAATTTGAGGATTGGTCGGGCGATGCCCTGGTGACCTCGTTTCCTTGCTTCCTTGTGACTCGACAGGGAAAAGAGAAGCTGGAATTTCTTGGCGCGACCGGAGTGGTTTTTGACGACGTTGAGGTATCGACGTCGGACATTTTCAAGGAATTGAAGCCAGGCTTCGAGCTGCCGGAATTCCTTTGGATGAAAATCGTGGGCGAAGCTGGAAGGGACGACTTTGGTATTGGACCGGATTTCTACCTGATCGTGTCCGAGCGCGCTTTGAATGCGCTGCGGGAAATCGGCCTTCGCGAGGCGATCGTCTCAGCCTGCGGCGCCGGAGAGGCCGATCCGGCCGATCCATGATCGATCTGTTCATCGGCGGCGGGGACGAGGACATGGTCGCGCCGCTGGCCGAAGCGAAGAGCGGGCGGATCCTGGCCCATCCGATTCTCGCTCACGACGAGGAGAGCAGGTAACGTCATCCATCCTGCCAGGCGGGGAAGTGGCGGAGCGGGAGGGATTCGAACCCTCGATACGGTTTTGCCGTATACTCACTTTCCAGGCGAGCGCCTTCGACCACTCGGCCACCGCTCCGCATGCGCTGGAAGCGGGTCATCTAGTGGCCGGTGCCGGTCAGAGCAAGCTGGCCTCGATCTTCTGCGCGAGAGCGATGTCCTTCGCCGTCACCCCGCCTTCGCTGTGGGTCGAAAGCAGGATGTCGACCCGGTTCCAGACGTTGCTCCAATCGGGGTGGTGGTCGGCCTTCTCGGCTTCCAGCGCGACCCGGACCATGAAGGCGAAGGCCGCGCCGAAGTCGGCGAATTTGAAGCTCTTGGCGATGCCGTTGCGGCCGTCGTCGAACGACCAGCCGTCCAGCCCGGCCAAGGCCTCGTCCCGTTCGCTCTCGGTCAGCACCTCTTCCTCCTTCGCCGCAGCCCCTCTATGTCGCCTATCGATGGGGACGGGTCAAACCTACGCGCCCGACGCTGCCGCGATCGAGCGGCTCGCCGAGGCGGCGATCGCCCGGCTGCCGGCGGCGTTCCGCAAGCATCTCGCGGGCGTCGTCCTCAGGATCGAGGAATATGCCGACGACGAGGTGCTCGCCGCGCTCGGCATCGAGGATCCGTTCGAGCTGACCGGCCTCTATTCGGGCCGCTCGCTGCGCGAGCAGAGCGGCTGGGCCTCGGGCGAGCTGCCGCCGATGATCCACCTCTACCGCCGCCCCTTGCTCGACGAATGGGCGGAGACCGGGGTCGGCCTTGAGGCGTTGATCACCCACGTCATCGTCCACGAAATCGGCCATCATTTCGGCTTCTCCGACGCCGACATGCATGCCATCGAGGAGCAGGCGGGTTGAGCGACCGGCTGGTTCTGGAGGGCGTGACCTGCGTCCGCGGCGGCCGGCTGCTGTTCGAAGGGCTGAGCCTGACGCTGGCGCCGGGCGGGGCGGCTTTGGTCACCGGCCCCAACGGCGCCGGCAAGTCCAGCCTGATCCGGGTCGCCGCCGGGCTGCTGCGGGCGACGGGCACGGTCCGGCGCAGCGAGGCCGCTCTGGCCGACGAGCATCTCGCGCTCGACGAGGGGCGCCGGCTCGGCGATGCGCTCGCTTTCTGGACCGGGCGCAGCGGGGAGGGCCTCGCGGCGATGGGGCTGGCCCACCTCGCCCAGGTGCCGGTGCGGATGCTTTCCGCCGGGCAGCGCAAGCGGGCGGCGCTGGCCCGCGTGGTCGCGTCGGACGCGCCGCTCTGGCTGCTCGACGAGCCGGCGAACGGCCTCGACGGCGACGGCCAGTCGCGGCTCGAGGCGGCGATCGCCGGCCATCGCGCCGCGGGCGGCGCGGTCCTCGCCGCCAGCCACCAGCCGCTCGCCCTCGACGGCGCGCAATCGGTCGCGCTCGGATGATCGCGCTCATCCTGCGCGAGCTTCGCCTCGCCGCGGCCGGGGGCGCCGCTTCGCTGCCGGTGATCTTCTTCCTTCTGGTGGCGACCTTGTTCCCGTTCGCGGTCGGTCCGGACGGGCCTTTGCTCGCCCGCACCGGCGGCGGCGCGCTGTGGACGGCGGCTTTGCTCGCCGCTTTGCTCCCGGTCGACCGGCTGGTCGCGCCCGACCAGGCCGCCGGCGTGCTCGACCAATTGCGGTTGCGCGGCATCGGCGAGGAGAGCGTCGCGCTCGCCAAGCTCGCCGGCCACTGGCTGAGCTTCGGGCCGCCGCTGATGCTCGCCGCGATCCCGGCCGGGGCCCTGATGAAGCTGCCGCCGGACGTCTTTTGGCGGCTGGAGCTGGGGCTTCTCATCGGCACCCCGGGGCTCGCGGCGCTGACTCTCGGCGTCGGCGCGCTGACCGCCGGCTTGCGCAGGAGCGGCGCCCTGGCCGGCCTGCTGCTGTTGCCGCTTGCGGTGCCGCTGCTGATCTTCGGCGCGGCCCTGCTCGATGACAGGTCCGGCGCGCTGCAATGGCTCGGCGCGGTGTCGCTGCTGCTCCTGGCCGGGGCGCCGTTCGCGGCCGGCGCCGCGATCCGGGCCAGCCGGGATTAGGCACAGTCTAGGGACAGTTACGTAACTGTCCCTAGACTGTGCCCTTGGACCAGCGCGCGAAGATCGCGGTGGGAAGAAGCAGGCCGCGCGCTTCCTCGCGTACCGCCATGTCGCCGCACTCGACGCTGCCGCCCAAGTCGCCGAGCGCCTGAGCGAGCAGCTCGCCGATCGCCAGCGCCGACATCCGCACCGCATAGACGGTGAGGACGAGAAAGCGGCTGTCGGCGTCGAGCAGCCGGCGGCAGTCGGCGATCAGGCCGGGCAGGCCCTCTTCCAGCCGCCAGACCTCGCCGGCCGGGCCGCGGCCGAACTTGGGCGGATCGAGGATGATGCCGTCGTAGCGCCGGCCGCGCCGTACCTCGCGGGCGGCGAACTTGGCGGCATCGTCGACCAGCCAGCGGATCGGGCGCTCGCCCATGCCGGAAAGCGCCGCATTGGCCTTCGCCTGCTCGACCGACTTTTTCGACGCGTCGACATGGGTAAGGCGCGCGCGCCTGGCGGCCATCGCCAGCGTGCCGACGCCGGTATAGCCGAACAGGTTGAGCGCCTCGCTGTCCGGGCCCAGCCGCGCGCGCATCCACGCCCATTGCGGCGCCATGTCGGGGAAGAAAGCGAGGTGGCGGAAGGGCGTCGCCAAAGCGCGGAACCGCACCTCTTCCCAGGCCAGCTCCCAGCCCTCGCCCGGCACCGGCCGGTCGAACCGCCAGCGTCCGCCGCCCTCCTCGTCCGAGCCGGGAACGAACTCGCCGTCCGCGTCCCACGCCGCCGCGGCCGGCGCCCACAAAGCCTGCGGCTCGGGCCGGATGAAGCGATAGCGCCCGTAGCGTTCGAGCTTCCGGCCGTGGCCCGAATCGACCAGCCCGTAATCGGCCCAGGGCTCCGCGACCAGCGTGTCGAGCCTCACGCCGCGCGCACCGCCGCCAGGCCGATCGTCGCGCTCGCCCTCGGGCCGGCGAGCATCTTCGCCCCGGCCGCGCGCAAGGCGCCCAGCGACACATTCTCGATCTCGCGCACCACCTCGGCGGGCTCGCCGAGGCGGCCGAAGACGGAAAGCTGGCGGGCGACGTAATTGGCCTGGCCCCAGGCGCTTTCGAGCGACATCAGGAGGCCCGCTTTGGCCTGCGCCTTGGCGCGGTCGAGCTCGCGGTCGGTGGCGGTTTCGGCGGCCTCGCCGACGACCTCGGCGATCAGCGCGGCCGCGGCCGCCGCCTCCCGCCGGGCGGTCGCCGCGTAGAGATGGAAAAGCCCGCCGTCGCGATAGGGCTGAAGCGCGGACCAGACCGAATAAGCGAGCCCGCGTTCCTCGCGCACCGCCTGGAACAGCCGCGACGAGGCGCCGGCGCCGACGACGTCGCTGAACAGCCGCGCCGCATAATAATCGGGGTCGGTGACCGCCGGCGCGGCATAAGCGGCGGCGAGATGGGCGTGGTCCGCGCGCGGCCGGCTCGCCCGCCGGCCGCCGGCGAAGCGCGCCGGCTCGGCCGCTGCTATGGTCCCCTCGGGCAAGCGGGAAAAATGCGCCGCCGCGAGCCGCACCAGAGCGTCGTGATCGACCTTGCCGGCGGCGACCAGATAGAGGCTGCCGGCGCGATAGCGGCTCGATCGCCAGTCGGCGAGATCGTCGATCGTGATCGCCGCGATCGTCGCTTCGTCGCCGAGGATCGAGCGGCCGAGCGGCTGCTCGGGATAGGCCGCCGCCCAGAGCTCCTCGAAGATCAGGTCATTCGGCGTGTCGCGCGCTTCGCCGAGCTCCTGGAGCACGACCTCCTTCTCGCGGACGAGGTCGGCGGGGTTGAAATGCGGCCGCTGGATCAGATCGGCGATCAGCTCGATCCCGAGCGGCAGATGCTCGGCGAGCAGGGCGGCGGTGAAGCTCGTCCCCTCGCGGTCGGTGCAGGCGTTGAGGTCGCCGCCGACATCCTCGATCGCCTCGGAAAGATCGCGGGCCGAGCGGCCGCCGGCGCCCTTGAACACCATATGCTCGAAGAGATGGGCGAGGCCGTTGACCCGCGCCGGCTCGTGGCGCGAGCCGGCATCGGCGTAGAGGCCGACGGCGACGGTCTCGAAGCCCGGCATCGGCCGGCTGGCGACGCTGAGGCCGTTGTCCAGAGTGGTGAGCTTCATCATCGGAAGCGCCGATTTAGGCGCTCACGGCTCCGGCGGCAACGTCGCCCGGTTCCGCTTCCTCAGCGCGAGCAGGTAGATGATCAGCGCCGCGGCGGCGAACAGGAACCATTGCAGCGCGTAGAGCCGGTGGTTGTTGGGGATGGAATCGAGGCTCGGCGGCCGGCTCGCCGCGAGCGGCGGCACCGGGGTCGCGGCGATCAAAGTGACCGGCCCGTCCTCGCCGATCGCGCCGAGCCGCCCGGCGACGAGGCCGTGGAGCGAGATGCGGCGCGGGCCGTCCGGCCGGGGCGACCAGCCGACGTTGACCCGAAGCCTTGCCGCAGGACCCTCGGCGCCGGGACGGCAGGGAATGACATAGGCCTGGCCGGCCTCGTCGGCGAGGTTGCGGCCGGCGCGAATCTCGGCCTCGGCCGCCGCCGCGTCGCAGCTGACCAGCGCGCGGCGGAAGGAGAGCGGCGGCAGCGGCGCGCGGCGGTCGAGCAACGGGTCGAGATCGACCGCGGGAAGCGAGGCCGCGGCCGCATATTGGGCGAGCAAAGCCTCCTTCCAGCGTGCCCGCTGCAGCTGCCAGATGCCGAGCGCGATCATCGCCGCCACCGCCAGCGCGACCACCAGCGTCGGCAGGACCGGCAGCCGCCTCATTCGATCCGCCCCTCGCGGGCGCGGTGCCGGTATTCGAGCGCGAGCAGCAGCCCCTTGGCGATGCGCAGCAGGCCGACGGTGAGGATCGCGGTCAGCGGCACCCAGAGCAGGACGTGCACCCACCAGGGCGGCTCGAAATTGAGCTCGACCAGGATGGCGAGGGCGACGACCAGCCCGCCGACGATGAAGATCAGGAAGGCCGCCGGCCCGTCGCCGACGTTGAAGCCGGCGAAATCGAGCCCGCAGGCGCGGCAGCGGGGAGCGAAGCTGGCGAGGCCGGCGAACAGCGTCCTGGCGCCGCAGCGCGGGCAGAGGCCCTTGAGGGCGGCTTGGAGAGGCGTCACTTCTCTCATCGCGTCACCCCAGCGAAGGCTGGGGTCCAAGCGGAATCAGCCTCGACAAAGCCATATGGATTCCAGCTTCCGCTGGAATGACGTGTCTCGGCTCAGTGATATTCGGCGCCCCATCCGCCCCAGACGTAGACGCACAGGAACAGGAACAGCCAGACGACGTCGACGAAATGCCAGTACCAGGCGGCCGCCTCGAAGCCGAAATGCTGCCGCGGGCTGAAATGGCCCTTATAGGCGCGGACCAGGCAGACGGTGAGGAAGATCGTGCCGATGATGACGTGGAAGCCGTGGAAGCCGGTCGCCATGAAGAAGGCCGAGGTGTAGATATTGTCTTTGAAGCCGAACGGCGCGTGGGCGTATTCATAGGCCTGGATCGAGGTGAACAGGACGCCGAGCGCGATCGTCAGCCACAGGCCCTTGATCAGGCCGTCGCGATGGCCGTTGATCAGGGCGTGGTGCGCCCAGGTGACGGTGCAGCCCGAGCAGAGCAGGATCAACGTGTTGAGCAGCGGCCAGCCGAACGGATCGAGCACGTGCATGTGCGCCGGCGGCCAGACCCCGCCGACCGCCTCGACGCTCGACGGGAAGAGCGCGCCGTTGAACCAGGCCCAGAACCAGGCGACGAAGAACATCACCTCCGAGGCGATGAACAGGATCATGCCGTATCTGAGGTGAAGCTGGACGATCGGCGTATGGTCGCCGCCATGGGCCTCCCGGACCACGTCGACCCACCAGCTGAACATGGTGAAGAAGATGCCGAGCAGGCCGGCGCCGATCAGATAGGGGCCGTAGGCGAGGTCGTGCATCCAGCGCACCATGCCGGCGAAGAAGAGCAGCGCCGACACCGCCCCGACCAGCGGCCAGATGCTCGGATTGACGATATGATATTGGTGGGTCTTCGCTCCGGCCATCTCTCGGTCGTCCTTCGTCTTTTCGTCACCCCAGCGAAGGCTGGGGTCCATGCTGAATCCGCTTGGATGCCAGCCTTCGCTGGCATGACGGTCAGGGGTCTCTAACCTCCGGTCCTCGCCTGGTCCACTGGGTAAAAGGTGTAGGAAAGGGTGATCTCGCTGATGTTGCGCGTGTCCGGATCGTCGAGGATCCCGGGGTCGACGAAGAACACCACCGGCATCTGCACCTCCTGCCCCGGCGAGAGCCGCTGCTCGGTGAAGCAGAAGCACTGGATCTTGGTGAAATATTGCCCGGCCTGGGCGGGGGTGACGTTGAAGGTGGCGGTGCCGGCGACCGGGCGGTCGGCGAGGTTGCGGGCGGTGAACAGGGCGATGTTGCGCGCCCCGATCGCGACGTCGCGGCGGGCGTCGACCGGCGCGAACCGCCAGGGCAGGGCGGAGGAGGTGTTGGCGTCGAACCGGACCGAGATCATGCGGCCGGAATCGCCCGGCGCCCGGGCCGCCTCGTCGCGGCGCGGCGTGCCGGCAAAGCCGGTCGCTTCGCAAAAGGCGCGATAGAGCGGCACGCTCGCATAAGCGAGGCCGACCATCCCGAAGACGAGGAGGAAGGCGAAGAGCGCGGTCCGGCCGTTGCGGCTCATGTCAGGTGCAGGCCCAATTTGGCGACGGTGATCGCGTAGACGAGGATTGCGAACGCGGCCAGCAGCAGCGCCATGATCAGCGCGCGCGCGCGCTGGCGGCGGCGGACTTCGTCCTCGCCGTTCACGGCAGCAGCCTGGCGTCGGCGACGAGCGCGCCGAAGATCGCGAACAGATAGAGGATCGAATAAGCGAACAGCCGCTTTTCCGGCTTCATCGCCGCGGGCTCGCTCGCCCGGTTGGCGAGGACGCGCAGCGCGAGGGCGACGAACAGCGCGCTCAGGGCCGCTGCGGCGGCGCCGTAGAGCGGCCCGGCGAGGCCGAGCGGCCAGGGCGCGATCGCCGCCCCGGCCATCGGCACGGTGTAGAGCAGGATCTGGATCCTGGTCGCGCGGGCGCCGGCGACGACGGGCAGCATCGGCACGCCGGCGGCGGCATAATCCGAGCGGACGAACAGCGACAGCGCCCAGAAATGGGGCGGCGTCCACAGGAAGATGAGGGCGAACAGGATCAGCGGCAGGGTCGCGACGTCGCCGGTGACCGCGGCCCAGCCGATCAGCGGCGGGAAGGCGCCGGCGGCGCCGCCGATGACGATGTTCTGCGGCGTCCGCCGCTTCAGCCAGATCGTGTAGACGAACACGTAAAAGAGGATCGATAGGGCAAGGATCGCGGCGGCGAGCCAGTTGGTCGCGACCCCCATCAGCACCACCGAGAAGAAGCCGAGGCCGACTCCGAAATGGAGCGCGGCCTGGCGGTCCAGCCGGCCCGCCGGGATCGGCCGCGAGGCGGTCCGCTTCATCAGCGCGTCGAGATCGGCCTCGTACCACATGTTGAGCGCCGCCGCCGCGCCCGCCCCGAGCGCGATGCAGAGGATCGCGGTGAAGCCGAGCACCGGATGGATCGGCGCCGGCGCGACGAGCAGGCCGCACAGCCCGGTGAAGACGACGAGCGTCATCACCCTCGGCTTGGTCAGCGCCAGCAGGTCCCGCCAATCGGCAGGGAGGGCGGGATGGGCAGCTGCGGTCACAACATTCATATCAATCGACTCAGTGCGTCCTTCGATGCGCCGTTTCGACTTCGCTCAACGGCTACTCAGGATGAGCGATCCCTTGTGCCCTCACCGCTCATCCTGAGCAGGGACTGAGCCTGGCGAAGGCCCGTATCGAAGGACCGCCATCAATCGACCCGCGGCAGGGTCTCGAACTGGTGGAAGGGCGGCGGGCTCGACAGCGTCCATTCGAGCGTCGTCGCGCCTTCGCCCCAGGGGTTGCCGGGCGCCTTTCTGCCGGCGGCGAGCGACCAGATGATGTTGACGAAGAAGAAGCCCATGCCGATCGCCATCAGGATGTAGCCGTAGGTGGCGAAATTGTTCCAATAGGCGAAGGCGTCGGCATAGTCGGGCACGCGCCGCTGCATCCCCTCGGCGCCGAGGAAGTGCATCGGGAAGAACAGCAGGTTGACGCCGATGAAGAAGGCCCAGAAGTGGAGCTTGCCGAGCAGCTCGTTATAGCTTTTCCCCCACATCTTCCCGAACCAGTAATACCAGCCCGCGAACAGCGAGAAGACCGCGCCGAGCGACAGCACGTAATGGAAGTGGGCGACGACGTAATAGGTGTCCTGGAAGGTCGTGTCGACGCCGGCATTGGCGAGGACGACGCCGGTGACGCCGCCGACCGTGAACATGAAGATGAAGCCCAGGGCCCACAGCATCGGCGTCTCGAAGCTGAGGCTGCCGCCCCACATCGTCGCGATCCACGAGAAGATCTTGATCCCCGTCGGCACCGCGATCACCATCGTCGCCGCGGTGAAGTACATCTTGGTGTTCACGTCCATGCCGACGGTGAACATGTGGTGGGCCCAGACGACGAAGCCGATCACGCCGATCGCGACCATCGCATAGGCCATGCCGAGATAGCCGAACACGGGCTTGCGGCTGAACGTCGCGATCACCTGGCTGATCATGCCGAAGCCCGGCAGGATCATGATGTAGACCTCGGGGTGGCCGAAGAACCAGAACAGGTGCTGGTAGAGGATCGGATCGCCGCCGCCGGCGGCGTCGAAGAAATGGGTGCCGAAATTGCGGTCGGTCAGCAGCATCGTGATCGCGCCGGCGAGCACCGGCAGCGCGAGCAGCAGCAGGAAGGCGGTGACCAGGATCGACCAGACGAACAGCGGCATCTTGTGCAGCGTCATGCCGGGCGCGCGCATGTTGAAGATGGTGGTGATGAAGTTGATCGCGCCGAGGATCGAGGAGGCGCCGGCGAGGTGGAGCGCGAAGATCGCCATGTCGACCGCCGGCCCCGGCGAGCCCGAGGTGGAAAGCGGCGCGTAGACCGTCCAGCCGACGCCGGCGCCGAGGCCGCTGCCTCCCGACACGAACGAGCTGCCCAGGAGGAGGATGAAGGCCGGCGGCAGCAGCCAGAAGCTGATGTTGTTCATCCTCGGGAAGGCCATGTCCGGAGCGCCGATCATGATCGGCACGAACCAGTTGCCGAAGCCGCCGATCATCGCCGGCATCACCATGAAGAAGACCATGATCAGGCCGTGGGCGCTGACCAGCACGTTCCACATGTGCAGGCTTTCATCGAAGCTCGGCGCGGCCATGCCGAGGAAGGAGTGCATCGCCCCGGCCCAGGTGCCGAGATACTGGATGCCCGGCTCGGCGAGCTCGGCCCGCATCAGGCCCGAGATGGTGCCGCCGATGATGCCGGCGGTGACTGCGAACAGCAGATAAAGGGTGCCGATGTCCTTGTGGTTGGTCGACATGAACCAGCGGACGAAGAAGCCCGGCTTGTGGTCGGCATCGTGACCCGCCTGGTGACCGGGCTCGGCCTCGAAATGGGCGGCGTTTGCAATGGTGTCGGTCATGTTCCTGTCTGCCGCCTTATCTGGTCGCGCTTTGGTTGGTGGTCGCCGGGGTCGCGGCCGCGGGCGTGGCCGCCGCCGCTGCCGGCGCGGCGCCCGGCATGTGGCCGCCGCGCGAGGCGATCCACTGCCGGAACTGGGCCGGCTCGACCACCTCGACGGCGATCGGCATGTAGCCGTGGCGGGCGCCGCACAATTCGTAGCAGACGCCGTAATAGACGCCGGTGCGGTCCGCCCGGAACCAGGTCTCGTTGATCCGCCCGGGGACCGCGTCCATCTTCACCCAGAAGGCGGGGACGCCCCAGCTGTGGATGACGTCGTTGGAGGTGGTCAGGATCTTGACCACCGCGCCGACCGGAACGACCATCCGCTCGTCGGCGGCGAGCTGGCGCGGCTCGCCGCGCGCCACCGCCTGGTCGTCGGGCATGATGTTGGCATCGAAATTGACGCCCATGTCGGGATATTCGTAGCTCCAATACCATTGGTTGCCGGTCACCTTGACGGTGAGGTCGGCGGGCGGCGGGTTGTACTGGTGGGCGAGCAGCCGGATCGAGGGGACCGCGATCGCCACCAGGATCAGCACCGGCACCAGCGTCCAGACGATCTCCAGCGTGGTGTTGTGGGTGTTGCGCGACGGCGTCGGATTGGCGCCGCGGCGGTAGCGGACGATCACGATCAGCAGCAGCGCCAGCACGAACAGCGAGATGACGACGATCACCGGCATCAGGATGATGTCGTGGAACCAGGCCGCCTCCTCGCCGATCTCGCTGACCTGCGGCTGCAGGCCGATCCGGTCGGGGCTGGGCTGGCCGATGCCGGCGACGGGGGCGGCGCGGGGCGGCGCCGGAACGGACGCGGCGGCCGGAGCGGCGGCAGCGGCGGCAGCGGCCGCATTGCTCGTCGCGGCCGGCGCCGGAGCGACTGCGGCGAGGGCGGCGGCGGGCGCCATCCCGAAGGCGGCGGCGATGGCGAAAAGCTTCAATAAGGTCTTCATCTGGGCCCCTGTGGTCCGCCCGGGCGGGCGGTGCGGATTCGGGCGCCGGGGGGCGCTTGCGCGCGCCTTATAGGCAGGGGATTTGCGTCTCTCAAGCATGTTCGCCGCGATCCAGAACGCTTGAAGCCGTGCTTCCTGTTCCCTATCGTTCCGCTCTTGCCGCACAACCGGAAAGAGCGATGACCCAAGAGGAAGCCCTGGCCGAGTTCCGCGCCGCCGGCGCGCTGCTCGAGGGCCATTTCATCCTGTCCTCGGGGCTGCACAGCCCGCGCTACCTGCAATGCGCGCGGGTGCTGATGGATCCGGCGCGCGCCGCGCGCCTCGCCGGCGCGCTGGCCGCCGCGATCCCGGCGGAGATCCGGCGCCGGATCGGCATCGTCGTCTCGCCGGCGATGGGCGGGGTGGTCATCGGCCACGAAATGGGCCGCGCGCTGGGCGTCGAGGCGATCTTCGTCGAGCGGCCCGAGGGCCGCTTCGAGCTGCGCCGCGGCTTCCGGCTCGAGCCGGGGCAGCGGGTGCTGCTGGTCGAGGACGTCGTCACCACCGGCCTGTCCTCGCGCGAAGCGATCGAGGCGGTTGGCGCGGCGGGCGGCGAGGTGATCGCGGCTGCCGCCCTCGTCGATCGCTCGGCCGGTACCGCCGGCATGGGCGTCCCCTTCTTCCCGCTCGTCCGCCTCAGCGTCCCCACCTATGAGGAGGGCGCCCTGCCCGACGAGCTGGCCGCGATTCCCGCCGAGAAGCCCGGCAGCCGCACGCCTGTCCTGAGCGGAGTCGAAGGGGCGGCGTGACCGCGCATCTCCGCCTCGGCGTCAACATCGACCATGTCGCGACGATCCGCAACGCGCGCGGCGGCGCCCATCCCGACCCCGTCCGCGCCGCCTTCGCCGCGGCGCAGGCGGGCGCCGACGGCATCACCGCCCATCTCCGCGAGGACCGGCGCCACATCACCGACGCGGATATCGACGCGCTGATGGCGAAGCTCGAAATCCCGCTGAACCTCGAAATGGCGGCGACCGAGGAGATGCTGGCGATCGCGCTCGCTCACCGTCCCCATGCCGTCTGCATCGTTCCCGAGAAGCGCGAGGAGCGCACCACCGAGGGCGGGCTGGACGCCCCCGGCCAGCTTGGGCCACTCGCTTATTATGTCGATAAATTGGGCGGCGCGAACATCCGGGTCAGCCTGTTCATCGAGCCCGCCGCCGAGCAGATCGAGGCGGCGATCCGCCTGGGCGCGCCCGTCGTCGAGTTCCACACCGGCCGCTACGCCCATGCCGAAGGGGAGGCGCGCGCGGCCGAGGTGCAGCGCATCGCAGACGCCGCCGCGCTCGCGGTCAAGAACGGCATCGAGCCCCATGCCGGCCACGGCCTTTCCTTCGACAACGTCCAGCCGATCGCCGCCATCCCCCAGCTCGCCGAATTGAACATCGGCCACTTCCTGGTCGGCGAGGCGATCTTCACGGGGATTGAGGCGAGCGTGCGGCGGATGCGGGCGCTGATCGACGAGGCGCGGGGATGAGCAGACCACCTGCCCGTCATCCCGGCGAAAGCCGGGATCCTGACCAGGAAGTTGTTCAACTGGGCCGCGGCCTTCGCCGGGGTGACGCGCTGTCGGGCGCGTCAATCATCGGCCTGGGCTCCGACCTCTGCAACATCGAGCGCATCCAAAGCTCGCTCGACCGGTTCGGCGAGCGCTTCGTCAACCGCGTCTTCACCGACACCGAGCGGGCCAAGGCCGAAAAGCGCCCGTTCACCCGCGCCGGCACCTACGCCAAGCGCTTCGCCGCCAAGGAGGCGTTTTCGAAGGCGGTCGGCACCGGCTTCAGGCGCGGCGTGTTCATGAAGGACATCGGCGTCGTCAACCTGCCCTCGGGCCAGCCGACCCTGGCGCTCACCGGCGGCGCCAAGGAGAGGCTTGACGCGCTGGTCCCGGAGGGCCACCTCGCCCAGGTTCATCTGACGATGACCGACGACCATCCGTTCGCGCTGGCCGTCGTCATCATCACCGCATTGCCCAAGGAGCCCCTCTCTTGACCGATCCCGACCGCGGCCCCGCGGCCGAACCCGCGAGCGAAATCGTCGCGCCACCCGCCGCCATCGAGGCCTCGCCCGTCGAGGGCGAAGCGCCGGCTCCGGCGAAGAAGGGCACCGACTGGTGGGCGGAGATCAAGGCGATCTTCTGGCTGATCCTCGCCGTGCTCGCCTTCCACAGCCTGATCGCCAAGCCGTTCTACATCCCGTCCGAATCGATGATGCCCGGCCTCCTCGTCGGCGACCGGCTGGTGGTCACCAAATATCCCTATGGCTGGTCGTGGGTCAGCCCCAGCTTCCACGTCCTGCCGCACATGGAGGGCCGGCTGTGGGGGGCGCTGCCGGAGCGCGGCGACGTCGTCATCGTCACTCCGCCGGGCGGAACCTCGGACTATATCAAGCGGGTCATCGGCCTGCCCGGCGACACCGTCGCGGTGATCGACGGCGTCGTCCAGCTCAACGGCCGGCCGCTGCCCCGCGTCGCCCGGCCGCCGGTGCTGATCCCGGTCGACGCCAACACGCCGTGCGGCCACCCGCCGGCGCGCGATCCCGATCCCTATGGCGACTTCCGGGTGACCGGCGCGGACGGCCGCTTCTATTGCCGGCTGCCGATCTACCGCGAGACCCTGCCCAACGGCCGGTCCTACGACACGATCGACGTCGGCCAGTCGCCGGGCGACGATTATCCGCCGCACCTGGTTCCGCCCGGGCACGTCTTCCTGATGGGCGACAATCGCGATCACAGCGCCGACAGCCGGTTCCCGATCGAGGCGCAGGGGCTGGGCGGGCCCGTGCCCTGGGAGAATCTCGGCGGCCGTGCCGAATTCATCACCTTCAGCCTCGACGGCAGCTCCAGCTACTGGAATCCGATCAGCTGGTTCACCGCTCTGCGCTCCGGCCGCGCCGGCACCTCGCTCCACGCCGAGCGCGGGCCGCCTTCGCCCGAGGCGCCGGCGCGATGAGCGACGACCGGCCCCCGCGCCCGCTCGACATGCATGTCGAGGCGGCGGGGCCGGTCGAGCTGCGCGACCCGGTCATCCGCCACGAGCTCAAGCGCGCCAGCGTCTGGATCGGCCTGGTCCTCGCCGTCGCCGGGGTGATCGTCCTCGCCCAGCCGCTGCTCCTGATCTTCGCCGGTATCGTCCTCGCCTCGATGCTCGACGGCGGCGCCCGCCTGCTCGGCCGGGTGCTGCCGATCGGCCGCGGCTGGCGGCTCGCCATCGTCACCCTGGCGTCGATCGGCTTCGTCGTCTGGACGATCTACTTCACCGGCACCGAGCTCGTCTTCCAGGCCGAGCGGCTGCGCGAGACGGTGACCTTCCAGGCCAATCGCATGCTCGCCTGGGCCAACGGCATCGGCCTGATCCAGGGCGGGGTCGACGTCCAGCAGCTGAGCGGCCAGCTGATGGGGACGCTCGGCCGGCTGGGCTCGGCGGTCAGCACCGCGATGGGCGCGATCACCAGCCTGGTGATGATCCTCGTCATCGGCATCTTCATCGCGGTCGAGCCGCGCCTCTATCAGCGCGGCGTCGCCTGGCTGCTGCCGATGGACGGCCGCGAGCGCTTCTACCGCACCGCCGAGCGGATGGGCCATACCCTGCGCCGGCTGATGGCGGGCCGGCTGGTCGGCATGGCGGTCGAGGGCGTCGGCACCTGGTTCCTGCTGCTCGTCGGCGGCGTGCCGATGGCGACCCTGCTCGGCATCCTGACCGGCCTGCTCGCCTTCATCCCCAATATCGGCGCGATCATCTCGGGCGTGCTGATCGTCCTCGCCGGCTTCTCGGTCGGCGTCGATGCGGGCTTCTATGCGATCGGCGTCTATCTCGTCGTACAGATCGCCGACGGCTATTTCATCGTCCCCTATGTGGCGAAGAAGACGGTCGATCTCGCGCCGGCTCTGGTGCTCAGCGCCCAGTTGCTGCTCGGCGCCGCCTTCGGGCTGATGGGCCTCGCCCTCGCCGACCCGATCGTGGCGATGCTGAAGACCGCGCTCGAGCAGAAATCCGAGGACGACGAGGCCGAAGCGACCGCCTAGCCGGGATGACGCAGAGCGCTAGCGGCCGCGCCGTCCTTCGCCCGCCGAGCTGTTGCCCGGCGGCGCCGCTTCGCTGCTGTTGCCGGGAGGCGCTCCGCCGGCGGCGCCGCCCTGCTGCTGCTGCTGCATCTGCATCATCTGCTGCATCATCTGCATCTGGCGCTGGGCCGCCATGCCGGGAGCGATCTGGAGCATCTCGATCTCGAAGACGAGCGTGTCGCGGGGCGTGAACGGCGCGCCCGGCGGCGGGGTGCCCGCCGGGATGTGGGTCCCCGACGGCAGCCACAGCAGGTAGCGGCCGCCCGCGCGCATGTGGGTGAGCGCGTCGGCGAAGCCCGGGAACACCTCCTGGACCGAGGTCACGAACGGCTGGCCGTTCTCCTCGCTGTCCTGGATGACCGGCGCCCGCTCGCTGTTGACGTGGAGCTTGTAGTGAAGCGCGGCGACGTCGGCGGGAGTCATTGCCGGGCCGTGCCCTTCGGCGAGCACCCGGTAGCGCGCGCCCGAAGGCAGGGTCTGCACCTGCAGCGGCCGGGTGCCCGCCCAGGCGAGCGCCGCCGCGGCCAAGGCGAGGACGAGGAGACCGAGCCAGAGCTTGATCAGGCTCCCCTTGCGGATCGGGCGAATCGGAACGGCGGTGACTTCGGGCACGCGGGTTTCCCCCAAACGAGAACGGGCGGGCCCGCTCTATCGCCGCCCGCCCGGGATGTGAAGCCGTGAGGCCGTCTTATCTGACGCCGTCGCGCTCCGCCCGCTTGCGCTCGAGCTTGCGCGCCCGGCGGATCGCGGCGGCGCGCTCGCGGGCGCGCTTCTCCGATGGCTTCTCGTAGTGGCGGCGGAGCTTCATCTCGCGATAGACGCCCTCGCGCTGCAGCTTCTTCTTGAGCGCCCGCAGCGCCTGATCGACATTGTTATCGCGAACGATGATTTGCATAAAAGCGCGCCACTCTTCCTTTGAGCCTGGATTGCCTGAAAAAAATTCGGCCGCGAAGCGGACTCCGCGGCGCAGGGGCGTGCCCCTAGCAGAGAGGCCGCGTCGGCGCAAGACTTGGCGCGCCGGAAATGGCGGGATAGTAACCCGATGATTCAGAAGGGCGGCAGAGGCGAGTAATGGCGACCATTCCCATCGTACCGGATTCAGCGCGATGGCGCCCGCTCTCGATCTGGCGGTCGGTGGCGCCGTTCGCCGCCTTCGCCCTGCTCCTCGCCGTCGGCGCGGGGCTCGGCCTCGTCTATCAGGCGCAGCAGGACTATCGGCACGTGCTCTCGTCCAGCGTGCTCGAGCGATGGGCCCAGGGAGGGGCCGGCCCGCTCTCGCAGGCGGCGTTGCTGCTGGCGCTCTGGATCCTCTGGCGCATCGCCCGCAAGGCCGCCTTGTACGGCGTCTTCGTGTTCGTCGAAGCCGGCCTTCCCGGCCCGCCGATGGACCGGCGGGCCTTCCGGTTCGCGCTCGCCACCCAGCTCGTCCTCGCCTTCTGCTACGCCGTCGCGGCGACCGTGCTGCTGATCGCCTCGCCGATCCGGACGACGCCCGCGCCGCTGATCAGCCTCGGCCAGGCCGAGGTCGAATCGCTGCTCGGCCCGCTGGCGCCGCTCGCGGTCGCTCTGGCCGCTTTGCTCGTCTATGATTTCACCGGCTACTGGATCCATCGCGCCCAGCACCGGATCGCGTTCCTGTGGCGGTTCCACGCAGTGCACCACAGCGTCGAAAACATGGATTCGCTGAACAGCTACGCCCACCCCGTCGACGCGTTCGCGCAAACTGCGGTCCTCGCCGTCGTCGGCGTGGCGATCGGCTTCACCTTCGAGACGATGCTCTGGCTGCTCGCCTTCCAGACGATCCACGATCGCCTGATCCACTCGCGCGCGCCGATCAATTTCGGCATCCTCGGGGCGCTGCTGGTCGATAACCGCACCCACTTTCTCCACCACACAAGGACGGAGGCGCGGTCGGGAAATAATTTCGCCGCGACCTTCACCATCTTCGACCGGATGTTCGGAACCTACCAGCGGCCGAACGCCAGAATCCTGTGCGCGACCGGACTCGAGGGACAAGGTCCGCCGGAGACGGTGAGGGACGTCTTCCTCGCGCGGCTCGCCGGCCCGCAGCCTGCGGCCGAGGCCGGCGGGACGGCGGTCAGCCCCGGGCGGATCGCCGCCGGCTGTCGCCCATCGGCCTGACCGCGGCGGCGTAGCGGCCCGGGCCGCGATGGGCGCGGTGCGGGCGGAACCGGCGCTCGCGCGCCTCCTCGTCGCGCCGCTCCTGGCGGGAGGGCTCGGGCGAAGGGCCGCGGGTCGCCTTGATCCGGTCCGCCTCGGCGGTGAAATTGGCCGGCAGCGGCACCGTCTCGATCTGGGTACGCGTGAGCTTCTCGATGCCCTTCAAATAGGCCCGCTCGTCGGGCGCGCAATAAGCGATGGCGATGCCGGCGGCGCCGGCCCGCGCCGTCCGCCCGATCCGGTGGACATATTGCTCGGAGACGTTGGGCAGCTCGAAGTTGATCACGTGGGAGACGCCCGAGACGTCGATGCCGCGCGCGGCGATGTCGGTGGCGACCAGGATCTTGGCCCGGCCGCCCTTGAACTCGGCCAAAGCGCGCTCGCGCTGCGGCTGGCTCTTGTTGCCGTGGATCGCATTGGCCGGGATGCCGCTCTGGCCGAGCAGCTTCACGACGCGGTCGGCGCCATGCTTGGTGCGGGTGAAGATCAGCACCCGGTCCATGTTGCCGCGCTCGGAGAAGCCGGCGCGCAGCATCATGGTGAGCAGCGCCTGCTTCTCGTTCTGCTGGACGAAGGTGACGTACTGATCGACCCGCTCGACGGTGGTCGAGGAGGGCGCGACCGAGACCTGGGCGGGATCGGTGAGATATTTGTCGGCCAGCTCCTTGATCGCCTTCGGCATGGTCGCCGAGAAGAACAGGGTCTGGCGCTTCGCCGGCAGCAGCCGGACGATCTGCTTCAGCGCATGGATGAAGCCCAGATCGAGCATCTGGTCGGCCTCGTCGAGGACGAGGATCTCGACCTCGTTGAGGGTGAGGGCGCGCTGCTCGATCAGGTCGATCAGCCGGCCCGGCGTGGCGACGAGGATATCGACGCCGCGGGCGACCTCCTGCCGGTTCTTGCCCACCGAGGTGCCGCCGAACACGGTCGCCACCCGCATCTGCGAGAAGCGGCTATAGGCGCGGGCGCTCTCGGCGATCTGGCTGGCGAGCTCGCGGGTCGGCGCGAGCACCAGCATCCGGCAGGCGCGCGGCCCCGCACGGCGGTTGGAGCGGCCGAGCCGGTCGATCGAGGGCAGCATGAAGGCGGCGGTCTTGCCGGTCCCGGTCTGGGCGATGCCCAGAAGGTCGCGGCCGGTCAGCACGGTCGGAATCGCCTGCTGCTGGATCGGCGTCGCATGGACATATTCCTTGAGCGCAAGCGCCTGGAGGACGGGCTGCGACAGCCCGAGGGTCTGGAATGACATGGTAAGAAAAACTCACAAATTATGCGGCGCGGCGCGCAGCCTTAAATGGCGCGCGGATACGCGGCGGGTTTTGGTGACCCGCGTGAAAAGGGAAACCTTGGGAAAATTACGAGACGGAGCCTGGGCCTGAGCCGGTTCACGCTGCATGACGCCTCGCTGGGCGGGCATATGCATGCTGCGGCGCACAATGTCAACCTGTGGCCGGAAGGCGCTAGGAAGCGTGAGGCGATTGCCGCGCCGACTTGATTCTGCATAGTGAATGAAAACGGTCATAAAGACGGTACCAAGGCGGGAGCGGAAAATGAAAAACACGCGCCTTCTTTATTGCGTGGCGACCTTGATGGTTGTCGGTTGCGTTCATCACTCGCCGCTAACGACCGACTGGATAGCGGCCGCCCTCCATGAACAAGATAGCGTGCTGGCCGATCCTCTTCTTGAGGAAATCGTGCGAGACGCGGATCGCCGGCGCAGGCAATCGAATCCGAGCAGCGGCGGGGTACCGGTGCTTCCGGTCGGGTGTGAGGGATTTCCGCTTCCCGGCACCGGTTCGCCCGGCCTTGACTGGCTGTTCGCTCAGTTCCGAACCCGCGGCGGACAGACCCGCGAAACGATCGGCTCCTATCGGCCACCCTGGCCGTGGAGCCATGCGGTGGCACAGACAGCGGCTCCCTGCGTACTGAGGGTGGAATTCAGTGATCGCAGGGACCATTCGGACCCCGTCTCGGTGGCGAATACCCTCATCCATGAGCGCGTGCACAGCTTTGGCCATGCCCACGCCCACGGCAACAAACGTTCGCCCAACGCCTGTGATGCGGCCTATGTTATGGGAGATGCCGCCGAGGCCATTTTGGCTCATCGCCGCCGTCTTGCCGACTACGATTTCGACGCCCCGATGTGCCAAGCCTTGTGCGACGCGCTGAACGCTCGGGGGATGCCCCATGGTTGCCGCAGAGAGAGGGGCTTGCGCTAGCCGAAGAAACCGGGCCATGCCCGGCACGTGTCTGGCAAGCGTCTGGCACCCCGCCGATCGGAACAAAAAAAGAACTTCCCTGAAGCACCCGGAATCGGCGATGGTGTGCGGATGGACGAATCGCGTCCTCGTCTCACCCTCGCCGGGGCCTCCCGCTCGCAGCGCCAGCGTTCACGCCGCCGCGGAAGGTCACAATGAAAAATTTTCGCCGAATCCCGCAACTTTGTGACCTTTCGCGCGCGCGCTCCGCCGCCCGTCGGCGCGGGCCGCGCGAGGGAAGTTTTTCCCTCCCAGGGAAGCTGAACGTTCTGAAACTTCCGCGCAGCGGCCTTTCCGCAGGCCTGCTACATCAACTGGACCGTCGCCACCACGCCGAGCAATGCGGCTTCGATGCGCCGCCGCCGCTAGCGCGGGCCGTGCGGGCCGTTATGGCCGCCGGGTTCGCCGTCGCCGGTGCCGTGCTCCCTGCCGAGCAGCTCGATCGTGTCGGCGGCGCCGTCGATCGTCGCGTTGGGGTCTGCGGCGGCGCGGGCGCCGTTCTCGGCGGCCCAGCCGGACAGCGGCCGGCAGATCCGGCCGATCCGCATCCGGGTCGCGGTGCGGGCGATGCGCCCGCAGACGATCCGGTTGTCGCCGGTGACCGTGATCTGCGGCTGCTCGGCCGAAGCCGCGCCCGGCGCAGCCGCCTGCACGGCGGTCAGCAGAAAGGACGCGAGCATGGCCGGCGCTAGCGCGGGCCCAGCGCCGTCGAGCTGCGCACGGGCTGGCGCTGGCCGAGCACGTCGAGCGTGTCGGCGGCGCCGTCGATCGTCGCATTGGCGTCGGCCGAATCGCGGATCGCGCTGTCGGAATCGGTTCGCCAGTCGGACAGCCGGCGGCAGAGCCGGCCGACCCGCATCCGGGTCGCGGTCCGCGCGACACGGCGGCAGACGACCCGGTTCTCGCCGGTGACGAGGATGTCGGGCTGGCGCGCCGGGGCCGGCGGCGGCGCCGCCCCGGCCGCCGCCGGAACGATCAGCATCAGGGCGATGAGGCTGCGCATGAGCTCAGCCTATGTCGTCGCGCGGTTGCGGGCAAGGCGCGGATTGCGGGCCTTGTTTCAGGCGGTGGCGCCGGCTTCCAGGCCGCCGCGGATGAGGTGCAGCCCGACCAGCACGCCCCAGAGCGCGAACGCCGCGTACGCGAGGCCGGCGCCGGCGACGTCCATCCGGATGACGCCCGCCGCCAGCAGCGCGGCAACGCCGGGGCCGGCGGCGAGGCCGAGCGCGCCGATCGCCTTCGCCTCGAGCCCCGGCCGGCGCAGGAAGTCGAGCGACCAGAAGGCGAAGGCGGCGGCGGTGGCATAGACGCCGAGCTTCGCCAGCGCCTGGTTCGCCTCCCAGGCGAACAGGAAGAGGCCGCGGTCGGTGACGCCGCGGGCGGCGAGCGCGGGGACGATGAAGCCGTTGATCGTCGCCGCGCCGATCGTGACGACGGCGCTCAGCGCATAGGCGATCAGCCCGGCGAGGATCGCCGGCCGCGGCGCCCCGCGGCGGAGCGCGAAATGGGCGAAGCCGAAGGCGCTGGCCATGAGGACGGCGATCATCGTGCCGTGGACGATCCCGCCGAGCGCGCCGGCATCGGCGCCGGCCGGATGGTGGGCCATGGCGAGCACGCTCACCGCCGCCGCGCCGATCAGCGCCCCGCCCGCGATCCGGTCCGCCTTGTCGCCCATGCTTCCGCTCCTTTGCCCTTCGCCGTCAGGCTGGTAGGTGGGGCGCGGCCGATCGGAAAGCCGTCGCGGGCCGATGGCGGACGAACGCGGCGCATTGTCCGGGAGGCGAGGCATGGCGGCAGGCGAGGACAGGCGGGTCGCGCGGACCCGGGCGGCGTTGATCGGCGCGTTCGACCGGCTCGTGCTCGCCGGACGGCCGCGCAGGATCCGGGTCGCCGACATCGTCGAGACCGCCAAGGTCGGCCGCTCGACCTTCTACGACCATTACAAGAGCGCCGACGACCTCCACATGGCGGCGCTCGCCCGGCCGTTCGCGATCCTCGCCGATGCTGCCGCGGGCGAAGGCGGCGAGGACGCGCTCGCCGGCCTGCTCGCCCATTTCTGGGAGAATCGGCAGCGCGCGCGGGAAAGCTTCGCGGGGCGGACCGGGGACAAGACCGTTCGCCTGCTCGCGGCGATGGTCGAGGAACGGCTCGGCGCCGAGCCGCTGGCGATTCCCCTGCGCCTCGCCGCGCGCCAGCTCGCCGAGGCGGCGCTGGCCCCGCTCCGCGGCTGGGTGATGGCGGAGGCGCCGAGCACGCCCGAAGCGCTGGCCGGCGCGATCTGCCGCTGCGGCCGGGCGATGCGGGCGGAGCTGCTGAAGCGCTAGAGCAGCATGAGGGTCGCGATGCCCAGGAACATGCTCAAGCTGCCAATATCGCTGGCGGTGGTGAGGAAGATACCCGAGGAGGTGGCTGGATCGGCGCCGCAGCGCTTCAGCACCAGTGGGATCGAGGCGCCGGCGAAGCCGGCGATCATGCAGCTTGCCGTCATCGCCACCAGCACGGTGAAGCCGAGCATCCACGGTTCCGGCTCGCCCTTCGTCCAGGCATAGGCAAACATGCCGAGCCCGGCGGTAATGCCGACCAGCAGGCCGTTGAGAAATCCCAGCCCGGTCTCCTTCGCCAGCAGTCCGCCGGTCGACCCCGGCTTCAGTTCACCCAGGGTCATGCCGCGCAGCGTGACGGCGAGCGCCTGCAGGCCGGTATTGCCGGTCTGCCCGGCCATCACCGGCAGGAACACGGCGAGCACGACCAGCTGCTGGATGGTGCCCTCGAAGGCGCCGACGACCGCGGCCGCGGCAAAGGCGGTGAGCAGGTTGATCTGGAGCCAGGGGTGCCGGAAGCGGAGGCTGCGCGAGAAGGGCGTGTAGGTCCGCTCCTCCTTGTCGACGCCGACCATCTTGCCCGATTGGGCGCTGATCTCGATCGCCTGGTTGCGGAACAGCTCCTCGCCGCGCACCAGCCCGACCAGCCGCCCCTCGGCGTCGCTGACCGGATAGACCGGGAAATGCTTGGCAGCGGCGGTCTTGAGCGCGTCCTCGAGCTTGCAGTCCCGCGGGAAGGCGAAGACGTCCTTGAGCATGATCGCGTCGAGCCGGGTCTCCGGCGTCGCCAGCAGCATGTCGCGCATCACCACCACGCCGCCCAGCCGGCCCTCTTCGTCGGTGACGTAGCAATAGGTGACCAGCGCCGCGCGGCTCAATTCGCGGATCGCCTCGGTGGCCTCGGCGACCGTCGTCTCGGGCCGGAAGACGGCGAGCGCGGGCGACATCAGATCGCCGACGGTGTTGGCGGCGGAAGCGGGCGGGGCGGCGGCGGGCGCGGCGGGCGCGGCGGGCGCGGCGGGCTGGTCGGGCTGGTCGGTCATGGCCGCGGAGACTTACCGATCCCGCCCGCGCGGGCAAGCCGGATTAGGCGGCGGTGGCGTGGGCGGCCTTGACCGCTTCGATCAGCGCCTCCTGGCGGTGCTGCTTGGCGACCGCTTCCTCGCCGCCCCTGGTCTCGTGGAACAGGTCGAGCGCCTCGAGCTCGTTATGGCCCAGCGGGCGGATGGCGAGGTCCTCATAGTCCCAGCGGGCCGGATCGCTGAGGATCGTCTTCAACAGCGCCTTCTCGCGGCGGAAGCCGCGCCAGTAATTCCAGGCCTTGCGCGCCGATTCCCAGGCGAATTTGGGATAGAAGACCCAGACCGGCTCGATCGGCAAAGTGGGGCGGCGCGAGAGGCGGCGCTTGCGGCGGACGACGCCGCCCTCGAGCGTGTGGACGCCCTCATTCTCGTAGAGCATCCTGAACTCGTTCAGATATTGCAGCGCCTTCTTCGGCCGGCCGCCGTTGAGGCGCGCGTGGCGCCGGGTCACCGTCTCCATATGCTCCCAGGTGAAATATTGCGCCCAGGCGGCCTTGTAGGTCTCCTCCCATTCGGCATCCGACATATTCGGGTGGTGCGAGACCCGGTGGTGGAGGTCGTATTTGTTGAGGTCGGGATCCATCCATTCGCCGGCGAGATGCATGCGCTGATGGTCCTCCGAACCCGGCAGCGGCGTCAGGAAGAAGAATTCGAGGATGTCGACGGGGAGCTCGCGCTTGATGATCTCGATGTCCCTGAGGATCGATTCCTTGGTGTCGGCGGGGAAGCCGAGGATGTAGCCGGCGAGGGTGAAGATGCCGCGCTCGTGCCATTGCTGGAGCATGTGGCGATATTCGGTGATCTTGTTCTGGCGCTTGTTGGCGGCGAGGAGGTTGTCCGGGTTGATGTTCTCGAGGCCGATGAAGGCGCGCATCACCCCGGCGCGCTTGGCCTTGTCGATGAAATTGGGGATTCGGTGGCAGAGCGTATCGACCTGGATGGTGAGATTGGCCTTGAGCCCCTCTTCCTCGTTCAGCTTGATCAGCCGGTCGAAGAATTCCTCCCAGTGGCGGTTGCGGGCGAGATTGTCGTCGGTGATGAAGAAGGCCTTGATCCCCTGCGCCAGATTCTCGCGGATGATCCCTTCGAGGTCGTCGGCCGAGCGGAACCGGCTCTTGCGCCCCTGGACGTTGATGATCGTGCAGAAGCTGCACTGGAACGGGCAGCCGCGGCCGAGATCGAAGCTCGACCATTGTCCCGAATTGCGCTCGAGGCTCTCCTTCGGCATCCACGGCACGGGGACGCCGGCGATGCTCGGCAGGTCCTTGAGATAATTGTAGATCGGCTGGAGCTTGCCCTCCCAGGCGTCGACGAACAGGCGGTCGAGCCGGCCTTCCTCGGCCTCGCCGGCGAACAGCGAGCAGCCCATGTCGAGCGCCTCCTGGATCTCCGGCGGGATCTCCTTCAGCATCGCCAGGCAGCCCGAGACGTGGAAGCCGCCGATCACGACCGGAAGGCCGGCGGCGCGGAATTCGCGGGCGAGGTCGAGCGCGTGATGGATCTGGTTGGACTGGACCCCGACCAGCCCGATCAGCGCCCTCGTGCCGCGCCGGGCGATGTCCCTGATGATCTTCGCCGGGACGACATGCTGGTTGCATTCGTCGATCGGCACCAGGTTGAAGCGGACGTCGGGCCCGAGCACCTGCCGTGCCGCGGCGTCGCGGGCGAGACCGTTCAGCGCGGCGAGCGAGTTGGAGGGCAGGATCGTCCGCCACCAGACGATCGGATAGCCGTCGTCGTCATAATGCGACGGCTTGATCATGATGAAGTCGAACTGTTCGCTGCGCTCGCCCATGGCGGCGGTCATAACCGGTTTGCGGCGCGACTCCTAGCCGCGCCGCTGTCCGATCCCGGACGCCCGTCCTGTCCGATCCCGGACGCTCCCGCCCCGCCCGGAGAGGGGCGAAGCGCTGGCGCGGACCTTGCAGGGATGGAGGAAAACGCCAAGGAGATGCCGATGCGCCTGCCCGCCTTGTTGTTCGCCCTCGCCCTGCTCGCCGGCTCCGCCTGCACCGGAACCCGCGCGGAAAGCCTCGACGACGCGCCGATCCAATGGTCGATCCAGGGCGCGCGCCAGCCCGGCCGAATCCAGTTCGAGATCAGCCGCCATGCCGGCAGCAGCACCTGGATGATGGGCCGCACCGTCGATCTCGCCACCCTCCAGGGCCTCTCCCCCGCCGAGCTCGAAAGCGACAATGCCCAAGTCCGCTTCCGCATCGCCCGCGACGCCGGCACGCTCGAATGCCAGGGCGTCGTCCACCGCGGCCGCGGCACCGGCGAATGCGCCTTCGCCGCCAGCGAGAGCTTCGCCGCCACGCTCGACTCGCGCGGCATCGGCCGGCCGACGGCAAGCCAGCAATTCTCGATGGCCCTCAACGATATCGGCCTCGCCTACGTCGCCGAGCTCGATCGCCTGGGCTACGATCGGCCGCGCGCCGCCGACCTCGCCGACGCCGGCAATCATGGCGTCACCTTCGATTATCTGCGCGCCATGGCCGGCCACGGCTACCGCGTCGGCAGCCTCGCCAGCCTGATCCGGATGCGCGATCACGGCGTCACCCCGGATTATGTCGCGGCGCTGGGCCGCCACGGCGTCCGCGACATCGCCGCTGACGACATCGTCCGGCTGCGCGATCATGGTGTCGACGCCGATTTCGTCGGCGATCTGCACGAGCTCGGCTACCCCCGCCTCGCCACGGACGAGATGATCCAGCTGCGCGACCATGGCGTCTCCGCCGACTATGTCCGCACCCTGGCCCGCAACGGCATAAGCGACATCCCGCCCGCCGAGCTCACCCGGATGCGCGACCATGGCGTCACCCCGGAATTCGTCATCGCCCTGCGCAGCGCCGGCTATCGCTTCGGCACGGAGGACATCGTTCGCCTGCGCGATCACGGCGTGGGCGAATCCTATTTCGGCGAGCTCCGCGGGCTCGGCTATGCCGACATCGCCGCCGCCGAGATCGTCCGCTTGCGCGATCATGGCGTCACTGCGGACTTCATCCGCGACGCCAATCGCGGCGGCGCCCGCCATACCCCGGAGGAGCTGGTCCGGCTGCGGACCGGCGGCTAATCGTCGAGCGGTCCGAAGCTCGGCTCGGTCTTGCCGAGCCGCGCCCCGATCGCCTCGCTGAGGTCGGCGCTGACCAGGGTCGCGGCGTTCCACAAGGCGACGTCGCGCAGGCCCTCCTCGACGGTGCGGCCGCGGCTGTGGTTGAGGCTCCTCTTCGCCCCGGTGACGGCGAGCGGCGACTTGGCCGCGATCGTCCGCGCCAGCTCCATCGCCGCGGCGAGCGCCGCCTCCCGGTCCGCCTCGACCCGGTTGACGAGGCCGTGGCGAGCCGCCTCCGCGGCGCCCATCCGCCGGCCGGTAAAGGCAAGCTCGCGCAGCACGCCCTGGGGGATCAGATGGCCGAGCCGCTGCAGCGTGCCGAGATCGGCGGTGATCGCGACGTCGACCTCGGCGACCTGGAAGAAGGCGTCCTCGCTGGCGACCCTGAGGTCGCAGGCCGAGGCGAGGTCGACGCCGGCGCCGATGCAGCCGCCGTGGATCGCCGCGATCACCGGCGCCCGCCCGGCCTCGAGCGCGCTGAACGCGTCCTGGAGCCATTCGATATGCCTGAGCCGCGCCTCCGCCGCCCGCCCCGGGTCCGGGTTCGCGGCGAACTGCTTCGCGGCATAATCGAGGTCGAGCCCGGCGGTGAAATGCCGGCCGCGCCCGCTCAGCAGGATCGCCCGCACCGCGCCGTCGCGGCCGAGCGCGCGGAAGGTGTCGCCGATCGCGGCGAACATCTCCCTGTCCATCGCGTTGAACTTGTCGGGCCGCGCCAGCTCGACATGGGCGACGCCCCCGGCGACCTCGACCGCGATCCGCTCGCTTCCCATCATCCCGCTCCGCTTATACAAACCGCGCCATGACCAGCTTTACCGTCAACGGCCAGCCCGTCCACTACCGGATGGATCCGGCGACGCCTTTGCTCTGGGCGCTGAGGGACGCATCCAACCTCACCGGCACCAAGTTCGGCTGCGGCACCGGCCATTGCGGCGCCTGCATGGTCCATGTCGACGGCAATGCGGTGCGGAGCTGCCGGGTCCCGATCTCGGCGCTCGAGGGCGCTTTCGTCACCACCATCGAGGGGCTGTCGCGCGATCGCTCGCACCCGGTCCAGCAGGCCTTCGCCGCCGACATGGTGCCGCAATGCGGCTATTGCATTCCCGGCGTGATCATGGCCGCCGCCGCCCTCGTCGACCGCAACGACAGCCCGACCGATGCCCAGATCGATGCCGCCATCCCCAATATCTGCCGCTGCGGCATCTATCCGCGGCTGCGCGAATCGATCCGCCGCGCGGCGCGGATCAAGACCGGCCGGGAGCAGGTGGCCGGGGCGCCGCCGCCGGGGATCGGACCGGAAGACGCCGCCCGCGCCGTCCCGGCGCTCCGCCCGCCGCCGCCGGCTCCGCCGGCTCCGCCGCGAAGGCGTTGATTCCTGTCGGCATTCTGACGGCGCGGTTCAGCAACCGCTCATCCGCCATGCGGCACAGCTCGTCTATGCATGCGGCATTGTGCCGTGGGGCGAAGGTAAGGAGTTTGATCGATGCGCAAGGCATTGATGGGTTTGATCCTGGCGGCGACGGTGCTGAGCCCGATCGCGGCCGAGGCGCAGGACTGGCACAGCCGCGACCGCGGCGGCCGCGGCGCGCGCAACCAGAATGAGAGCGACGGCAATGGCGAGGGCCGCGCCGCCCGCGCGGAGCGCCGTGAGCAGCGCGAGCAGCAGGCGCAGCCGGCCCCGGCGCCGGCGCCGCAGCAGCAGGTCGTCGAGCGCCAGCGCGGCGACGGCGGCAATCGCGGCAGCTGGCGCGGCAATGACGGCGGCAACCGCGGCGACGACGGCAATCGCGGCAACTGGCGCGGCAATGACGGCGGCAATCGCGGCGACGACGGCTATCGCGGCCGCCGCAGCCGGACCGAGCAGCCGAGCATCTATCCGCAGGCCTGGCAGGGCGATCCGAACTCGCCGCAGCTGCGCCACTACCAGCAGCTCGAGCAGCGCAACCAGCAGCGCTACGACGGCCGCCGCGACGATCGCCGGGGCGACTGGCGGGGTGACCGGCGCACCGACAATGACGGCCGCAACTGGCGGCGCGGCGACCGCAACTGGCGCAACGACTGGAACCGCAGCTGGCGCAACGACCGCCGCTACGACTGGAACCGCTGGCGCTACAGCAACCGCAACATCTTCCACATCGGGCCTTATTATTCGCCCTACCGGAGTTACGGCTACAACCGCTTCGATATCGGCTTCTTCCTCGAGCCGTTGTTCTTCAGCCGCAATTACTGGATCGGCGATCCCTGGCAGTACCGGCTGCCGCCGGCCCCGCCGGGAACGCAGTGGGTCCGCTATTACAACGACGTCCTCCTGGTCGACGTCTATACCGGCGAGGTGATCGACGCGATCTACGACTTCTTCTGGTAGTCGCAGCCTCTCCCATCGGGAATGGAAGCCCGGGGCGCTCCCAAGCGCTCCGGGCTTTTCGCTTGTCAGGGCGCGGTCGGCTGTCGCATGAGCCTGCCATGCTCAAACGCCTTCTCGCCGCGTTCCTGCTCCTGTTCGCCGCCAGCGCGGCGACGGGCGAGACCGTGATCGTCCATGCTGGCCATCTCCTCGCCGATCCGGCGCGGCCGCTGCAGGGCCCGTCGACGATCACCATCACCGACGGCCGGATCACCGCCGTCGCCCCGGGCCTGGCGCCGCCGCCGCCGAGCGCGCGGCTGATCGATCTGTCGAGCCGCACCGTCCTGCCCGGCCTGATCGACGCCCACGTCCACCTGATGAGCGTCCCCGGCAATCCCTTCTGGCAGGAGGCGGTCCAGACCGACGATTATCTCGCTCTGGTCGGCGCCCACAACGCGCTGACCACGGTCCGCGCCGGCTTCACCACCGTCCGCGATCTCGGCTCGCCCGGCACCGCCGGCTTCTCGCTCAGGCGCGCGATCGACGAAGGCCTGCTGCCGGGCCCGCGGATGCTCGTCTCCGGCCAGGCGCTGTCGACGATCGGCGGCCATGGCGACGTCGCCGGCTTCCGCCCTGAGGTGATCGCCGCTCTCGACGGCCACAACACCTGCACCGGGCCCGAGCAGTGCGCGGCGCGGGTGCGCGAGCTCGCCCGCGCCGGCGCCGACGTCGTCAAGTTCCACGCCACCGGCGGCGTCCTCTCCCAGGGCGACCGCGGCCTCGGCCAGTCCTTCACCGACGCCGAGATGCGGGCGATCGTCGACACCGCCCACGCGCTCGGCCTCAGGGTCGCCGCCCACGCCCATGCCGACGAAGGGATCGCCGCGGCGGTCCGCGCCGGCGTCGATTCGATCGAGCACGGCACCTTCGCCAGCCCGGCGACGATCCAGCTGATGCGCCAGCGCGGCACCACTTTGGTGCCGACCCTGATGGCGTTCGTCGGCATCCGCGAGCGCCTCGGCCGCGGCATCTACACGCCCCTGGTCGAGAGCAAGGTCCGGATGACTCTGGAGGTGGTCGGCCGAACCGCCCGGCTCGCCCACCAGGCCGGCGTGCCGGTCGTGTTCGGCACCGATGCCGGAGTCTATGAGCATGGCCGCAATGCCGGCGAGTTCGCCGAATTGGTCGAGCGCGCCGGCCTCACCCCCGCCGAGGCGATCGCGGCGGCGACCACCGGCGCCGCCCGCCTGCTCGGCCTCGACAGCGAAATCGGCCGGATCGCGCCCGGCTTCTCGGCCGATCTGATCGCGGTCGAGGGCGATCCGCTTGCCGACGTCCGCGTCTTGCAGCATGTCGGCTTCGTCATGGTCCGCGGCCGGGTGGTGGAGTGAGCTGATGGGTGCCGATTACAAGATCCTGATCGGGCATGAGGTCCGCCAGCGGCTCGCCCGTACGCCGGGCGCGTTCAAGATCCCGTCCAACGATCTCGACATCTTCGTGGTTCGCGATTTCCTCAGCCACGCCGAGTGCGCGAAGCTGTGCGCCCTGATCGACGGCCAGCGCATCCCCTCGCAACTGCTGGCGCCGACCGAGGACCCCGATTTCCGCACCAGCGAGAGCTGCAACCTCGATCCGCACGATCCCTTCGTGCGGACGATCGAGGCGAAGCTGACCGCTCTTCTCGGCATCAACCCGCTCCACGGCGAGGCGATCCAGGGTCAGCGCTACGCGGTCGGCCAGCAGTTCAAGCCGCACCACGATTTCTTCTACCGCGACCAGCCCTATTGGCCGGACATGGAGAAGAGCGGCGGCCAGCGCACCTGGACCGCGATGATCTTTCTGAACGAGCCGGAGGAAGGCGGCCAGACCGCCTTCCCCAACGCCAATCTCAAGGTGAGCCCGCGCACCGGCAACCTGCTCGCCTGGAACAATATGGACGCGATCGGCGAGCCCAACATGTTCTCGCTCCACCAGGGCATGCCGGTCCTCGCCGGGACCAAGTACATCATCACCAAATGGCACCGCGAGCGCCCCTGGGGCTATACCAGCGTGCCGACTTATTGACTTGACCTCGACTTACGGGCGCCCTTGCGGACCTTGGCCCGCCGTTTTAGACCAACAACACAGTTTAGCCTCCAGCCCCCGGAAGAGACCCCCATGGCCGCCCGTTCCCTGCTTGCCCTCGCCCTGCTGCTCGCCTCCACCCCGGCCTTGGCCCAGACCGCGCCGGCGCCGGCGCCGGCCGCGCCCGCCGCCGACCAGTCGCCCGACGCCCGCCTCCGCCAGCTGTTCCAGGACAGCGACGAGGGCAATCTCCGCCGCAACCCGATCCAGGGCATGTTCCGCGGCGACTATCGCTACGCCGCCCATCTCGGCGACTATATCAGCGACGAATATTTCGCCGCCGAGCGCGCCGCCGCCCAGCACGACCTCGAAGTGCTCGCTGCGATCGACCGGGGCGCGCTCAACCCGACCGACCGGCTCGCCTACGACGTCTTCCTGTATCAGCGGCAGCAGGATCTGATCGACGTCCAGCCCGACATGCTGGCGCTGACCGCGGTCCGGCCGATCAACCATTTCTCGGGCTTCCACACCTTCTACCCGGTATTCGCCTCGGGCCGCGGCGCGGCGCCGTTCCGCAATGTCGAGGATTATGAGAACAACCTCACCCGCCACCGCGAGTTCGCGACCCTGATCGACCGCGCCATCGGCCGCTTCCGCGAGGGCCTCGCCTCGGGCGTGGTCGAGACCAAGCTCACCATTCGCAACGTCATCGAGCAACTCGACACCCAGTTGCGCGACGCGCCCGAGGCCTCGCCTTATTACGGCCCGGTCAACACTTTCCCGGACGCGGTGCCCGAGGCCGATCGGGCGCGGCTCAGGACCGCTTATGCCGCCGCCATCCGCGACAGCATCTTCCCCGCCTACCGGCGGCTGCGCGATTTCCTCCAGAACGAATATCTGCCGCACGCGCGCGACGGCGTCGGCCTCGCCTCGATGCAGGGCGGCGACCGGCTCTACGCGCGCCTGATCCAGTCCAACACCACCTTGCGCTTCACCGCCGATCAGATCCACGAGCTCGGCCTTCGCGAGGTCGCCCGGATCCGCGCCGAGATGGACGCGATCCGCCGCACCGCCGGCCGCCCCGGCACGCTCGCCGACTGGTTCAACTATCTGCGCACCGATCCGCGCTTCGCGCCGCCGAGCCGCGAATGGCTGCGCGACCATTATTACGCGATCGGCCGCCGGGTCGACGCGCGCGTCCGCAGCATCTTCTCGACGATCCCCCGCACCCGGATGGAGATTCGCGAGGTCGAGGCGTTCCGCGAGCGGACCGAGGCCGGCGGCTCCTACAATGACGGCACTCCGGACGGCTCGCGCCCCGGCGTCTTCTATTACAATGGCTACGATCTGCCCTCGCGGCGCACCTACGGCATGGAGACGCTCTATCTCCACGAAGGCATTCCCGGCCACCATTTCCAGGTCAGCCTCGCCAACGAAAATACCGCGCTGCCCAATTTCATGCGCTTCGGCGGCAACACCGCCTTCGTCGAGGGCTGGGCGCTCTACGCCGAGACGCTGTGGGACGAGCTCGGCATGGAGACCGACCCGCTGCAGCGCTTCGGCGGCCTCAATGACGAGATGCTGCGGGCGATGCGGCTGGTCGTCGATACCGGCATCCACGCCAAGGGCTGGACCCGCGAGCAGGCGATCCAGTACATGCTGGCCAATAGCGGGATGAGCGAGACCGAGGTCACCGCCGAGGTCGAGCGCTACATCGCCATCCCGGGCCAGGCGCTCGCCTACAAGATCGGCCAGCTGAAGATCCTCGAGCTGCGCCATCGCGCCGAGGAAGCGCTCGGCCGCCGCTTCGACCTCAAGGAGTTCCACGCCCAGGTGCTGATGAGCGGCGCGCTGCCCTTGGGCGTGCTCGAACGCAAGATCGACGACTGGATCGCCAGCCGCCGCGCGGGGAGCTAGGCCCGAGTTTCCCCTCCCTGCCAAGGGAGGGGCCAAGGGTGGATGCGCGCGAAGCGCGGTTCTATGCTATCCTTGAACTATGAAGCGCGTCGATCCACGGCACACGGCTCAGGCCCGGGATCTTCGAGCCAACGCCACCCCGGCGGAGCGCACGCTCTGGCGTCTCCTCTGCCGCTATCGTCCGAAGTTCACTCGCCAGCTCCCGATCGGCCCCTACAAGGCCGATCTCGCCAACCGGCAGGCACGCCTGATCGTGGAGTTCGATGGCAGCCAGCATCTCGATTCGAAACATGATGAGCGCCGCACTCGCTTCCTCCAACTGGAAGGTTGGACCGTAATCCGCTTCTGGAACAGCGAGGTTGGCGAAAACCCCGACGGCGTCGCCGAAGCGATTCTGCCGAAGGCCGCCGAGTGCCTCGGCGGCACCCACCCCCAGCCCCTCCCTTCGAGGGAGGGGAGGAAAAGGCGGCCGCGCTTCCCGGACTGATTCCCCTCCCTGCCAAGGGAGGGGCTAGGGGTGGGTGCGCGCCAGCGCCTCGGCGATCAGCTTGCGGCTGTTGTCGATCCCGTAAAGGGCGATGAAGCTGCCCATGCGCGGGCCCTGGCTGGTGCCGAGCAGGATCTCGTAGAGCGCCCGGAACCAGTCGCGCAGGTTCTCGAAGGGATGCGTCTTGCCGACTTCGTAGACCTCGGTCTGGATCGCTTCGGCGTCGGCATCGTCGGCCAGCGCCGCGAGCCTCGCATCGAGGTCGCGCAGCGCCTCGGCCTCGATCGCGGTCGGCGGCCGGTGGCGCAGCGAATCGGCGATGAAGTCGCGGAAATAAGCGAGCGCGAAATCGAGCCGCCGGTCGAGCTCCGGATGAGTCTCCGGCGACGCTTCGGGGCAATAGCGCTGGACGAACCCCCAGAGCAGGTGCTTGTCGTCGGTCGAGGCGACGGCGACGAGGTTGAGGAGAAGCGCGAAGCTGACCGGCATCCGCGCCGCCGGCACGGCGCCGGCATGGACGTGGTGGACCGGGTTGCCGAGGCGCTTGTCCCATTCCTGCCCCGGATAGGCGGCGAGGAACTGCTCATATTCGTCGACCGCCCTGGGGATCACCGAGATGCTCAGCTGCTTCGCCTTGCGGGGGTCGCGGTAGATGTAGAAAGCGAGGCTCTCCTCGGGCGCATAAGCGAGCCACTGGTCGATGGTGACGCCGTTGCCCTTGGTCTTGGAGATCTTCTCGCCATTCTCGTCGAGGAACATCTCGTAGTTGAACCCCTCGGGCGGGCGGCCGCCGAGGATCCGGGCGATCTTCGAGCTGTGGGTGACGCTGTCGATCAGGTCCTTGCCCGACATCTCATAATCAACGCCGAGCGCCACCCAGCGCATCGCCCAGTCGACCTTCCATTGCAGCTTGGCCCCGCCCGACAGGATCGACTGCTCGACCCGCCGGCCCTCGTCCTCGAACGCAATCAGGCCCGCTTCCGGGTCGACCACCTCGATCGGCACCTGCAGCACCTTGCCGCTCGCCTTGCTGATCGGCAGCACCGGCGAATAGGTCCTGCGCCGCTCCTCGCCCAGCGTCGGCAGCATCACCGCCATGATCGCATCGTAATGGTGCAGCACGCTCTTCAGCGTCTCGTCGAACCGGCCCGAGGCGTAGCAGTCGGACGAGGCGAGGAACTCGTAATCGAAGCCGAACCGGTCGAGGAACTGGCGCAAGATGCCGTTATTGTGGTCGGCATAGCTTTTGTGGCCGCAGCCGAACGGGTCGGGGACCTGGGAGAGCGGCCGGTCGAGCTGCTCGTGCATCAGATCCTGGTGCGGCACGCCGGGCGGCACCTTGCGCATCCCGTCCATGTCGTCGGAGAAGGCGACCAGCCGGCTCGGCCAGTCGACCATCTCGGCGAGCGCGTGGCGGACCATCAGGGTCCGCGCCACCTCCTGGAAAGTCCCCAGGTGCGGCAGCCCCGAGGGGCCGTAGCCGGTCTCGAACAGGATCGCCTTGCCGCCCGGCCCGTCGGGGTAGCGCGCGAGCAGCTTGCGCGCCTCTTCATAGGGCCAGGCTTTGCTGACCTTGGCGGCTTCGCGCAGCTCGGTGAAGACCGACACCCTGTTGCCCTTTCGTTCCGCCTGCGCCATGTGGGGGGCGATGGCCGCCTCTTTGCCTTATCCGGCGCTGCACGCAACCCATGGCGGAATCTGGATCGCCTGGCCCGACGGACGCACCGAAGCGGTCGGCCGCGGCGCGGCGATCGCGCGGGCGGCGGAGACGCCGATGATCATGCTGAACGCGCCTCTGGTCGGCAACCGGCTCGGCTATCCCGACCTGTCCGGCCTCGACCTGCTCGAGCTCTACGCCTTCGTCCATCCCGCCCGCTTCGCCGTGCCGACGCCGAGGGGCATCGCCCACGCCCTCGGCCTGGCCGAGCCCGAAGGCGACGATCGCGCCGCCGCCTTCCTGCGCGAGGCGGCCGGGACGCTGCTCGCCACGCTGGCAGCAGACTGGCCCGAGCGGGTCGGCGCCTGGGCCTCGGCGCAGGCGCTCGCCCGGCTGCGCTGGCCCTGGGCCGGCGCCGTCGGCGAGCGGCTGCCGAGGCCCGGGCGCGACGAGCCCTGGCTGTTCTCGCGGCTGCCGGAATGGGAGGAGAGCGGCGGCCGGCCGCAGCCGCGCGCGGTCAGGCTCGATCTCGGCGATACGTCGGACAGGCTGGCGCGGCTGGTCGGCGGCGATGCCGAGCTGCGCCAGGGCCAGCGCGATTATGCCGCGGCCGCGGCCGCGATGTTCGCGCCGCGCGCGGCCGAGGACGAGCCCAATCTGCTGCTCGCCGAAGCGGGCACCGGCATCGGCAAGACGCTGGGCTATCTCGCCCCCGCCTCGCTCTGGGCCGAGCAGGCCGGCGGCGCGGTCTGGATCTCGACCTACACCAAGGCGCTGCAGCGCCAGCTCGACCGGGAGGGCGCCCGCCTGTTCCCCGACGCCGCCGAGCGCCGCCGACGGATCGTCATCCGCAAGGGCCGCGAAAACTATCTCTGCCTGCTCAACCTCGAGGACGCGCTCCAGGGCGGCTTTGCCGGCCGCGCCGCGATCCTCGCCCATCTCGTTGCCCGCTGGGCCGCTTATTCGAAGGACGGCGACATGGTCGGCGGCGATCTGCCGGGCTGGCTGACCTCGCTGTTCCGCCGCGCCGGTGCCGCGGCCTTGACCGACCGGCGCGGCGAATGCGTCTATGCCGGCTGCCCCCATTACCGGCGCTGCTTCATCGAGCGCTCGGCCCGCGCCAGCCAGGATGCCGATCTCGTCATCGCCAACCACGCCTTGCTGATGGTCAATGCCGCGCGCGGCCGGGATGGGGGCCAGCCCCCGACCAGGATCGTGTTCGACGAAGGCCATCATCTGTTCGACGCCGCCGATTCGACCTTCGCCGCCGCCTTCACCGGCCAGGAGGCGATCGAATTGCGGCGCTGGATCGTCGGCCCGGAAGGGCGTTCGCGCGGCCGCCGGCGCGGCCTCGCCGCGCGGCTGATGGACGTCGCTTCCTATGACGAGGCCGGCGCGCTCGCGCTCGACACGGCGGTGCAGATGGCCGGCGCCCTGCCCGGCGACGGCTGGCTGCAGCGGATCGCCGAAGGCCAGCCGTTCGGCCCGGTGGAGGCTTTGCTCGCGGCGGTGCGCGGCACCGTCTACGCCCGCGCCACCGCCCAGGATGCGGGCTACGGCCTCGAGACCGAGATGGCGGAACTGGATCCCGTCCTGATCGAGGCGGCGGCGCCGGCCCTCGAAGCGCTCGAGACCCTGCTGCGGCCGCTGGTCGCGCTCGGCAAGCGGCTCGAAGCGCTGATCGAGGATTCGCCCGACTGGCTCGACGCCCCGGCCCGGGCCCGGGTCGAAGGCGCGATCGGCGGCCTTTCCTGGCGGGTGCAGACGCTGCAGGCCTGGATCGCGCTCACCGCCCGGATCGGCGGCCCGGCCGATGCCGATTTCGTCGATTGGCTCGCGGTCGAGCGGGTCGAGGGCCGCGAATATGATCTCGGCCTCCACCGCCACTGGCTGGACCCGACCCGGCCGCTCGCCGAAGCCGTGCTGAAGCCCGCCCACGGCGTCCTCGTCACCTCGGCCACCCTGCGCGGCGGCGGCCCCGACTGGGCCGATGCGGAAGCGCGCACCGGCGCCCGCCACCTCGCCCGCCCGGCCGGCCGCTTCGAGGCGATCAGCCCGTTCGATTATGCCGCCAATTCGGAGGTGGTGGTGGTGACCGACGTCAGGAAGGGCGACCTCGCCGGCCTCGCGGGCGCCTATGCGCGCCTCATCGAGGCGGCGGAAGGCGGCACCTTGGGCCTGTTCACCGCGATCCAGCGGCTGCGCGCGGTCCATGCCCGAATCGCCGATCGCCTCGCCCGGGCCGGCCTGCCGCTCTACGCCCAGCATGTCGATCCGATCGACACCGGCACGCTGGTCGATATCTTCCGCGACGATCCGCGCGCCTCGCTGCTCGGCACCGACGCGCTCCGCGACGGCGTCGACGTCCCCGGCCATTCGCTTCGGGTGGTGGTGATGGAAGGGGTGCCGTGGCCGCGCCCGGACGTGCTCCACGCCGCCCGCCGCGCCGCCGGCGGCGGCACCCTCTACGACGATCGCATGGTCCGCGCCCGCCTGGCGCAGGCGTTCGGCCGGCTGATCCGCCGGCTCGACGACCGCGGCATGTTCGTCCTGCTCTCCGCCGCCACGCCGAGCCGCCTCTTGACCGCTTTCCCGCCCGGCGTCCGGGTGCTGCGCCTGCCGCTCGCCGAGGCGATCGAGCGGGTGCGCCTGCGCCTGCCATCCGCTACCGTTCACGGCCATGAAGACGCTGACGCTTCTGCGCCACGCTAAATCGGGCTGGGACGATCCCGCCCTGACCGACTTTCAGCGCCCGCTCAATGCGCGCGGCCGCGCGGCGGCGCGGGCGATGGGGGCGGAGCTCAAGCGGCTCGGCCTCGCCTTCGACTGCGTCCTCGCTTCGCCTGCGGCGCGGGTGACGGAGACGATCGACGGCCTTGCCGAAAGCTACGGCCCGCTCGCGCCAGTCTATGACGAGCGCCTCTACCTCGCCTCGCCCGAAACCCTGCTCGGCCTCGTCCGCGCCGCCGCCGACGGCTGCGCCACCCTCCTCGTCGTCGGCCACAATCCCGGCACCGAGCGGCTCGCTTTGCTGGTCAGCCGCGCCGGCCCGCTGCGCGACGAGATCGCCGCCAAATACCCGACCGGGGCGCTTGCCGAGATCGCCTTCCCGGTCGCCCATTGGCGCGAGGTCGGCCCGGGCAGCGGCATCCTGCAGCGCTTCCTCCGGCCGCGGGATCTATAAGCGAGGCTTGTTATTTTTAGCGCAAAATCGTATAGACTCGCCATGGCCCAGATGAACATCTCGCTCCCCGACAAGCTCAAATCATGGGCGGAGGCGCGCGTCGCCGATGGCCGCTACAGCAGTACGAGCGATTATGTTCGCGATCTGATGCGTCGGGACCAGGAAGCGGCCGAGGCCATCGCTCGACTGCAGGCACTGGTCGACGAGGGTCGAGCTTCGCCGCCGAGCAGTCAGACGATTGAAGGCATCATCGCGGCCCGGCGTGGCTGAGATCCGACTGCGGGCGGCGGCGCAGTCCGATCTTGAAGGGATATTTGATTACAGCGTCAGGGAATTCGGTCGAAAGCAGGCCGAAGCCTATCTCAGAAGCTTCGATCCGGCCTTCGATTTGCTTCGGCGGCATCCGTTGGCGGGGGCTTTGCGTACCCAAATCGATCCGCCGATCCGTTGCCTGCCGCACCGCAGCCATCGCATCCTCTATGATGTCGATGGCGACACGGTCTGGATTGTTCGCGTCCTTCACCACGCGATGGATGTTGAGCGCTGGCTCGGCGAACGGTTCTGAGGTCTTAGCCTTCGCTCTCCGCGAGCGCCTCGGCCAGGGTCCGGCGGATCGCGCGGAGCTGCTCGGCGGGGAAAGCGGCATGCTGGGCGGCCGGGGTCGGCGCGACCGGGGCCGCCTCCTCCTCGCCGGCGCCGCTGTCGCCCCGGCGCAGCAATTGCTGGACGCCGCGGATCGTATAGCCCTCCTGGTTGAGCAGGCGGTGGATGCGCTTGGCCAGAGCGACGTCGTCGGGCCGGTAATAGCGGCGGTTGCCGGCGCGCTGCAGCGGCTTCAGTTGCGGGAAGCGGGTCTCCCAATAGCGCAGGATATGCTGGGGAACGCCGAGGTCGGCGGCAAGCTCACCGATGGTCCGGAAGGCGAGGTCGCTCTTGCGGAGGGTTTCGGCCATTAGCCGGCGCGGGCGATCCGCTCGCGCATGATCTGACTGGCGCGGAAGGTGAGCACGCGGCGCGGCGCGATCGGCACCTCGACTCCGGTCTTCGGATTGCGGCCGATCCGCTCGCCCTTGTCGCGCAGGATGAAGCTGCCGAAGCCGGATATCTTGACGTTCTGCCCGTTGGCCAGGGCGCCGCACATATGGTGGAGGATGCCCTCGACGATGCCGGCGGATTCGGCGCGCGACAGGCCGATCTCGCGATGGACGATATCGGCGAGGTCCGCCCGGGTCAGCGTGCCCACGGACGGTTTCCTGATCGTGCCTGCGTCGGCCATGAACTTGTCCCCCTCGATGGAGAAAGATGAACATTAATCGCGCTGTGGCGCAAGCACAATCGGACTCTGCGCAGCTTGGCCAAAGAAATTCTCGCCTTCACAGGTCAGTAGCGGACCAGCGCCGCGCCCCAGGTGAAGCCGCCCCCCATCGCCTCGAGCATGACCAGATTGCCGGGCCTGATCCGCCCGTCCCTGACCGCGACGTCGAGCGCCAGCGGCACCGAGGCGGCGGAAGTATTGGCATGCTGATCGACGGTGACGATCACCTTGGCCGGGTCGAGGCCGAGCTTCCTGGCGGTGGCGTCGAGGATGCGCTTGTTGGCCTGGTGCGGCACCACCCAGTCGATTTCGTCGACATGATGCCCGGCCGCGGCGAGCGTCTCGCCCAGCACGTCGGCGAGGTTGACGACGGCGTGGCGGAACACCTCCTTGCCCTTCATCCTCAATTTGCCGACGGTGCCGGTGGTCGAGACGCCGCCGTCGACATAGAGCAATTCGTTGTGGCGGCCGTCGGCGTGGAGCCTGGTCGCGAGGATGCCCGTGTCCTCGCCCTCCACGGCCTTCAGCACGACCGCGCCGGCGCCGTCGCCGAACAGCACGCAGGTCGCCCGGTCCTCCCAGTCGAGGATCCGGCTGAACGTCTCCGAGCCGATCACCAGCGCGTGATCGGCCATGCCGCCCTTGATCATATTGTCGGCGACGCTGAGCGCGTAGAGGAAGCCGGTGCAGACCGCGGCGACGTCGAAGGCGATGCAATCGTCGATGCCCAAGGCGGTCTGGACCAGCGTCGCGCTCGCCGGGAAGGTCTGGTCGGGGGTCGCGGTGGCGAGCACGATCAGGCCGATCTGGCCGGGCTCCACCCCGGCGGCGGCGAGCGCCTTCCTCGCCGCTTCGGTCGCCAGCGTCGCGGTGGTCTCGCCGTCGGCGGCGATGTGGCGCGCCTCGATGCCGGTGCGCTCGACGATCCATTCGTGGGTGGTGTCGATCCTGAGCGCCAGCTCGGCGTTGGTCACCCGCCGCGGCGGCAGCGCGGCGCCGGTGCCGACGATCGCCGAGCGCCTCATTTCGCCGCCGCCAGCTCGGCGCTCTTGGCCGAGACGTGGGCGAGATCCTCGGCGATCTTGCGGGTGATGTCCTCGCGCACCATCCGGCCGGCGAGCCGGATCGCATTGCCGACGCCCTTGTCGGTGGCGCTGCCGTGGCTCTTCACGACGAGGCCGTTGAGGCCGAGGAAGACCGCGCCGTTGTGATTGTTGGGATCGAGATGGTGGCGAAGCAGCTCGGTCGCCGGCCGCGAGATCAGGAAGCCGATCTTGGAACGGGCGGACGAGGTGAAGGCGCGGCGCAGCAGATCGGTGACGAACCGGGCGGTGCCCTCCAGCGATTTCAGCGCGATATTGCCGGAAAAGCCGTCGGTGACGATGACGTCGGTGTCGCCGCGCGAAAGCTTGTCGCCCTCGATGAAGCCGTCGAAGCGCATATGGAGATGCTCGGAGCCGCGCAGGATCGCCGCGGCCGCCTTCAATTCCTCGGTGCCCTTCAGTTCCTCGGTGCCGATGTTGAGCAGCTGGACGCTCGGCCGGTCGAGCTCGAGCGCGACCCGGGCATAGGCCGCGCCCATCACCGCGAACTGGACGAGATTGTCGACGTCGCATTCGGTGTTGGCGCCGAGGTCGAGCATGACGGTGTCGTTGTCGCCCAGCGTCGGCAGCAGGGCGGCCAGCGCCGGGCGGTGGATTCCGGGCATCGTCCTCAGCGCCAGCTTGGCCATCGCCATCAGCGCCCCGGTATTGCCGCCCGAGACGGTCGCCTGCGCCTCGCCGTCCTTCACCGCCGCGATCGCCCGGCCCATCGAGCTGGTCTTGGCGCGGCGGATCGCCTGGGAAGGCTTGTCGTCGTTCGAGATGACGTCGTCGCAATGGACGATCTCGGCGACCGGCGCGAGCCGCGGATGGCGGGCGAGCTCGGCGCCGATCGCGTCGCCGTCGCCGAACAGCAGGAAGGAGAGGTCGTCGCGGCGGTCGAAGGCGATGGCGGCGCCGGCGACCATCACGGCCGGGCCGGAATCGCCACCCATCGCGTCGATTGCGATCCGCGGCGCGCTGCCCACCTTGTGCCGTCTCCCGTTATGGAACGGTGCTGTCTTACGCCTCGGTCTTCAGGATTTCACGCCCCTTGTAATGGCCGCAGCTGGGGCAGACGTTGTGCGGCAGCTTCAGCTCGCCGCAATTCGGGCATTCCTGATACTGGGTCGGCTTGAGCGCGTCGTGGCTGCGCCGCATGTTGCGCTTGGAGGGCGAGGTTTTTCTCTTGGGGACGGCCATCGTGGCACCTGCTTTGCTTGTCGGTTCCGGTGTGGCGATCGCATGGTGACGGATCAACGGCCGGCCGGCCGCTGGCCTCGCGGCCGGTTGCTCTCGCGTGAAGGCAGCCGCCTATAGCGAATTCGCCGACCGTTGCAAGCGCGCGCGCCGCGTGCGAACCCTGTCGCCACGAGGAAGGGGCCTGCCATGATCCTGCCGATTACCTTGACGCTCACCGGCGCCGCCGCGATCCTGCTCATCTGGCTCGCCTCCCGGGTCAGCCGGGTCCGCCGCCAGTTCAGGATCGGGCTCGGCGACGGCGGCAACGAGGCGCTGCTGCGGCGCATCCGGGCGCACGGCAATTATGTCGAGAACATGCCGATCGTGCTGATCCTGATCGGCCTGCTCGAGCTCGCCGGCGGCGACCGGCGCATCCTGTGGGCGGCGGGCATCCTTTTCATCCTCGGCCGCATCGCCCACGCGTTCGGCATGGACCGGCCCTCGCCCAGCCGGTTGCGGATGATCGGCATGGGGACCAACGCCCTCGTCCTCGTCGGCCTCGCCGGCTGGGCGCTGTCCTACGCCTACCGCCAGCCGCCGGCGCCCCAGCAGCCGCCCGAGATCCAGATCGGCCCCGGCCGCACCGCCGCGCGCTAGATCCACCCTCTCCCGCCATTGAAAATAGGGACAGTCCCTATTTTATTTTTCCTGTCGGTCCCGGGAGGCGGCGCGCGCTAGGCCCGCGCCAGCACCTTGTCGGCGACGAACGGGTTGGTGCGCCGCTCCTGGCCGAAGGTGCTCATCGGGCCGTGGCCGGGGACGAAGGCGGTGTCGTCGCCGAGCGGCCAGAGCCGGCCGGTGATCGCGTCGATCAGATCCTGGTGGTTGCCCATCGGGAAGTCGGTGCGGCCGATCGAGCCCTGGAAGAGGACGTCGCCGACGATCGCCAGCTTCGAGGCGGGATGGTGAAAGACGACATGGCCGGGCGTGTGGCCCGGGCAATGATAGACGTCGAAGGTCAAGTTCCCGACCGTGGCGGTGTCGCCGTCGACCAGCCAGCGGTCGGATTCGAAGCTCTTGCCGGTGATGCCGTAGGCGCGCCCGTCATCCTCGAGCCGCGCGATCCAGAAGCGGTCGGCCTCGTGCGGACCCTCGATCTTCACGCCGAGCTCGTCGGCGAGGATCTTGGCCGAACCGCAATGGTCGATATGGCCGTGGGTCAGCAGGATCTTCTCGATCGTCACGCCCTGCTCGCGCGCCGCCGCCTTCAGCCGCGGCAGGTCGCCGCCGGGATCGGTGAACGCGCCCTTCATCGTCGCGGTGCACCAGATCAGGCAGCAATTCTGCCGGAGCGGAGTGACCGGGATGATCGCGGCCTTGAGGGGAGGCGAGGGCATCGGCGGCAAATGGCGTGGCGCGCGCGGCGATGCAAGCTATGCTGGCGCGATGGACCTCAGCAGGCGCGACCTCCTCGCCGCGGCGGCGCTGCCGATGCTCGCGGCCTTCGCCGAGCCCGAGCTCGACATCCCGTTCGTGCCGACGCCGCACGCGCTGGTCGAAAAGATGCTCGATCTCGCCGGGGTCGGCCCGTCCGATTACCTGATCGATCTCGGCTGCGGCGACGGCCGGATCGCGGTCGCGGCGGCGCGGCGCGGCGCCCGCGCGCTCGGCGTCGACCTCGATCCGCTGCGCCTCGCCGAAGCCGCCGCCGCCGCCCGCATCGCCGGCCTCGAGGCCCGGGTCCGCTTCCGCCGCCAGGATCTGTTCGCCACCCCGATCTGGGAGGCGAGCGTGATCGCGCTCTATCTGCTGCCGCGGATCAACCTGGCGCTGCGCCCGCGCCTGCTGACCGAATTGCGCCCCGGCGCCCGCATCGTCAGCCACGCCTTCGACATGGGCGATTGGCGCGCGGAAGCCGAGGAGAGCCACGACGGCCGCCGCATCCTGCTGTGGATCGTGCCCGCCATCGCCGGCGGCCGCTGGGCGCTGACCGACGCCGCGGGCCGCGCCTTCACCCTCGATCTCGACCAGACCTATCAGGACGTTGCCGGCACCATCACGGGCGCCGGCGGCGTCGCCGCGATCGAGGGCGGGCTGGTCCGCGGCACCCGCTTCACCTTCGCCGCCGGCGGCCGCGCCTTTGCCGGCACGATCGCCGAGGCGGCGATCACCGGCAGCGATTCCGCCTGGCGCGCGACCCGCCTCGATTAGTGCAGGCCCCGGGGCACCCAAGCCCCGCTCGTTCGTTACGCCCGCCGACAGGGGAAGTGTCGAGGAGGAGTAACCGCATCATGAGCATCTTCAAGCTGGCCGCCGCCGCGGCGATCGTCGTCTCGGGCTTCAGCCTGCCGGCCGCCGCCCAGCCGCCGCGCCACGATCGCGACCAATATGAGCATCACGACCGCGACGCCCGCGACGACAACGGCCGCCATCGCGGCTGGGAGCGCGGCCGCCACCATGGCTGGCGCAACCATCGCCGCCACCGGATCTGCCGCTGGACCTGGCGCTACCACCACCGCGTCCGCCGCTGCTGGTACGGCTGGCGCTGATCGCCGCGCCGGCGAGACGGCCCCTCCGCCTGCGGGGAGGGGCAGCCGCCCGCCCGCCCGGCGCGCCGTCGGTGATTTGGCGCGCCATTTCCGCAAGATGACGGCAAGTTCAGGCCAAATCCCGCGATAGACGAGCCGCAAGTCGCGCTACAGTATTCTGCCCAGCTTGACCGGCCGCCGTTCTTCTGCTCGACTCGGGCTTCTCTCACAGGCGGGGAGGGCAATCGTGAACAAGTTGAGGACGCTGCTGGTCGCGGCGGCGGTCGCGATCGGCGGCGGCGTGTCGCCGCTGACGATGCCGGTCGAGGCGCACGGGCCGATCTATTACGAGATCCATTATTTCCCTTATTGGGACCCGGGCATGAACTACGAGAGCGGCAACTGGATCATCTATTGCGACGAGCATGAGAGCCATTGGGGCTATCCCGACGTGCACAATTGGGAGGCCTATTACGAATGCCCCTGAGCCGCGCGCCGCGGCCGCTTTGACCCCAGGCGCCGGCGCCGGGCCGCCCCCTCCGCCCGGCGACCGGCGCCGCCTGCCGCCGCGCCGGGGCGGCAGCCGAGCGAAAGACCGTATTCTGCCCAGATTGACGGCCGCGGCGTCCTGTGGCTCGCTCGGCGCGTCCGGGGGAAGAAGAAGGAGAGTCGTCGTGAAGAAGTTCGGCCTGTTCCTGCTCGCTTTCGGCCTCGCCGCCTCGGCCATTGCCGGCCCCGCTTATGCCTTTCAGCTGCCGCCCGAAGTCTACCTGCAGACCAGCTATTTCTCCGATCCCGGCCACAATTACCTGATCGGCCAATATCGGGAATATTGCGACGGCCACACCGCCAGCTGGGGCGGCATCTCGGGCTACGACTATAACGAATACAATATCTGCTGAACCGCCCGCCGCCAGCGGCGCCGGCCCAGCGACGGCGCCGCCGGGCAAGCGCCGCGCCAAGCCTGTCCTGAGCGAAGTCGAAGGGCCTGTCCTGAGCGGGCCTGCCCCGGACGACGATCCGGGGTCGAAGGGCCTGTCCTGAGCGAAGTCGAAGGGCCTGTCCTGAGCGGGCCTGCCGCGGACGACGATCCGGGGTCGAAGGGCCTGTCCTGAGCGGGCCTGCCCCGGACGACGATCCGGGGTCGAAGGGCCTGTCCTGAGCGGGCCTGCCCCGGACGACGATCCGGGGTCGAAGGGCCTGTCCTGAGCGGGCCTGCCCCGGCCGCGCATTTTTCGCTTGCCAAACAGCCGATGTTCTCTTTATGTTCCGGCCGCTCCTTCGAACCTGGGAGTCGAGTCGATGGACCATCGCATCCCCGTCATCTGCGACCGCTGCCATGCCCAGGGCCTTGCCGGCGAGGCCGATTTCGCCGGCCTCGGCGACCTGCTCGATTTCGCGCCCGTCCCGCTCCAGGTCGAGCGGGTCGACGGCTGGAACCCGCAATGCCAGCGCGCCTTCATCGCCGCGCTCTCGATCCTCGGCTCGTCCGATCGCGCCGCCCGCGCCGTCGGCAAGAGCGCCGCCGGAGTCGAGCGGCTGCGCCGGCTGCCCGGCGCCGAGGGCTTCAGCCGCGCCTGGGACAGGGCCAAGGCGATCTCGCTCGAGCGCGGCACCTTGCGCCTCGCCCACAGCCTCAAGACCGCCCGCGCCGCCCAGCCGCCGGCCGATGCCCCGCTCGGCCCGCCGCCGCCCGGCCCCGCCGCGGCCGCGGACGAGGAGGTCGAGCTCAGCGAGCGCGAGGAGCGGCAGAAGCGCGAAGCGCTCCAGCGCTTTTTCCGCCACTATCTGTCGCGCATCGAGCTGGAGCGGACGGCGCGGCTCGCCGGCCGGATCGTCGAAGCCGATTTCTACGTCCGCCAGGTGACCTTCATCGAGGTGATGGTCGATCTGGTCAGCGGCGACGGCTGGGGCTGGCTGGTCAGGGCGCGGTTCGGCGAGCCGCATGCCCAGGCGGTCCACCTCGTCAGCATCGCCGAGACGGCGATGTCGCGGCTGCTCGACCAGGCCCGCCGCGACTATTGGGCGGAAGGCGGCGAGCCCGAGCGCCCGCCGCTGCCGACCGAGGAGCAGCTGTTCGATCATGGCCGCTTCAAGACCGGGCTCCAGGAAGTGTTCTGGCCCGAGGACGGCAACATCAACGCGCAGCGCCGGGCGAAGGACGCCGAATATGCCGAGGCCGCCCGCGCCCAGATCGCCTGGGAGGAAAAGGCCCGCGCCGAAGCCGCCGCCTGGCGGGCCCGGTTAGCGACGGAAGCCGAAGCGCCCGCGTCCAGCGGCGGCGCCGCTGGACAAGAGAGCGCGCAGGCCGGCCAGCCTGCGGCGGAGCCGACAGGACTGACGTCACGGGATTCACTCCCGTGACGGCCCTTTTCCCGCCCGAAGCCGGAGACCCCGGCCGATGAAATTCTTCATCCCGGCCGCGAGCGACGCGGCGATGGCGGAGGACGCGCTCGATTCGATCCGCTGCTTCCTGCTCGAGCAGGGCTATGCGACGACGGCGCGCCGCATCCATCGCCTCGCCTTCTGGAACCGCGGCGACCATTTCGATCTCGAGGTCGGCGGTCATCATCCCGGCATGGAGGACGAATGGCCGCTCGGCGGCCGCCGCGAGGAGCTCGGCCTGCGCTGCCTCGTCGTCGCCATCCTCGAAGGGGTGGGCGGCGACTGGTTCTACGTCTGCCTCCCCTATCGCGGGGTGCTCCGCAATTATCCCTGGCTGGTCCATCGGGATGAGGTGACGGGGATCGAAGACTTCGAGCCGGAGCCCGCCGCGAGCTAAGAGCGCCGGCGCGGGCGCCGCCGTGCTTAGCTCTAGAGCCGGGCCCGGCCGGCCGGCGGGGCGCGCCGTCCGCACCGGCGCGAACCCGTCCGACGTCACGGATTCACTCCGTGACGGCCTCGCTGCGTCGTCAGAAGGACGCTAACCTCAGGCGCTGTTCCTCACCGAAGCCGCCGCGCGCTAAGCGCGCCGGCCTGATAAGGCCGCCGTGCTTAGGCGTAGAGTGGGGCCCGGCCGGCCAGCCTGCCCGCGGACTTGATCCGGGGGACGGGACTGACGTCACGGAATTCAGTTCCGTGACGGCCCCCTGTCTTCCGCCCTCGCCTGCCCCGGCGGAGGCAGGGGACGCCTGGATCGCCCAGCAGCCGGAGCCGCGGCCATCAAGGCCGGAGGCGATCAGGCGGATTTTGCGGGGGGGCGCTCTTGGCGAATGAAAACCCCTCCAGATGATTGCTGTTGCTCACGAGGCTAGCGGGACTAAGGTCCTCCTATGTTCCACAGCTCAGAAACGTTGGATGATCTGCTTAGAGCCGTGTTCAGGCACGTCATTGATCAGGGAAGGGCGGAGTCGGGCTCCAGAGACCGAGGGCGCTTCATCGAGGTAATTGGCGCGGTTCTCGAATTAACGGACCCTCGTGCTCGACTTAGCCGAAGTGAGACAAAAGGCCGGCCTTTCAGCGCCTTGGGAGAGTTCTGCTGGTATCTATCGGGGAGTGACCGCCTGGACGCTATCGAACCCTATATTCGCGATTACGCCAAGGACGCGGAGTCGGACGGACGGCTGCACGGCGCTTACGGACCTCGGCTTCTGAACATGCGTGGGCAGAACCAGATCAAGAACGTTCTGGCGCTGCTCGCTGATCGCCCCCCCACCAAACGAGCTGTGATTCAGCTATATTCGGCTGAAGACATCGCTTCAGATTTCAAGGAGATACCTTGCACCACGTCGGTGCAGTTTTTTGTCCGCGAAGGGAAGCTCGAATGTTGCGTGACCATGCGATCGAACGACGCATTCAAGGGGCTCCCGCATGACGTCTTCTGCTTTACGATGCTGCAGGAAATCGTAGCGCGGCAGCTTGGGCTAGACCTTGGGCCGTACCGGCATCTCGTAACGAGTCTCCATATCTATGAGAAACAAATCAACGCCGCGGAGAGGTTTCTAGCAGAGGGGTATCAATCGATCATTCCGATGCCCCCGATGCCGTCTGGGTCCCAATGGCCTCATCTGAGCAAGGTTTTGGCGGCTGAAGCACAGCTGAGGCGTGGCGAGCCCATCCTGTCGCTGACAGAGCTACCTGACTATTGGATGGATATGGTGAGGCTGCTCACGGCCTTCCATATGCGGGGTGACCTGCCAGCCATTGACTCAATTATCTCCGAACTCTCGGATCTTCGTTACCGGACGTACCTGCAGAGATGGAGAACAATCAAGAAACGGGAGTCTCATAGTGCATCCTAAGTATCGCGCCTTGCACGCAGGACTGTTGGCAGCCCTGAGGCAATATAATCGAGACGTCCGATCCCTCCCCGGGATACATGCCCAGGGAGCCGATGATGCTTTAGCTCTCCAATTTGTCGACAGCGTCAGGAAAGTGGACCGCCTCACGCGGATTGGGCGCACCCTACCCTCCCCCGAGCGGCGGCTACCTTCCTCTCCTTTCTTCGATCCAGAGCGAGCCGCCGTCCTCATGGCCCGCAGCGGTGATCTGGAAGAGGCGTGTTGGCTTAGTTTCCTGTCTGTACATTTCGGGTGGCACGGAAGGGATAAATGGACGCTTACCGCGCGAGTGTACGGAGCGCTCGGTTCAGAGCCATTCTGGACATGGGAACGAACAAGCAAAAACTCGAGTGAGTTCAAAACGTGGGTGGCAGACGCAATTCGCAGCAGAAACTCGCCTCTGGGTCACTTCGGGAATCACCGCTCTCGGGAAACCTTGAGAGCCGACTTACCCAACGGCACCCCGGCCGTGGTGGAAAGCTACGTAAAGTGGATTGAGAGTTCGGGCGGGCATGAGCCACTCCTGAGAACTACCACAGCAATGGCTAAGGGTGATGCCGAAAGGGCCTTCGACTTACTATATAGGTCCATGTCCCAAGTACAAAGGTTCGGCCGGCTAGCGAGATTTGATTATCTCACCCTTTTGGGAAAGCTCGGCTTAGCGCAGATAGCGCCGGGGTCAACCTACATCTCAGAAGCGTCGGGGCCACTGCGCGGCGCGCGACTTCTGTTCGGGGGGAATGTCTTTGCCCCGATGACGAAGAAGCTCGCGGAGGAGCACGCAGACGGACTGGCGAGGCATCTGAAAATTGGCATGCAACCGATGGAGGACGCACTTTGTAATTGGCAAAAGACTCCCACCCGGTTCAGAGCCTTCCGTGGTTAGGCCACCCATTCAAAGCGGCGCTTAAGGTAATTGAGGAAATTGTGTTTTATTTTTCCTCTGTGCTGAAGCTGCCCCACGATTATTCCGGGAGAGACGCCTACGCGGGCAGCGAAGCGCAGAATTTCCTTCTTATTAGCCGGAACCCTTTCCAGTAGCCTACTCCACGGCTCGGGAACTAGAGCGGTCTCAGCAAACTCGTTTGCTTCGTCTTCCTGTAAGCTGTTTTCATGCGGTTCCCCCTCAATAAACACGTTCTCGCGGCCATGCAGAATGAGGTGCCCGCATTCGTGAAAGAACGAAAACCAGAAATGATCGTCGCTAAGATACCTGAAGCTGAGGAGGAGCAGCGCCTTCTCTTTGGTGACGAATTTTGTGGCTGCACTTGCTCGACATCCTTGAGGGGTCTTTGCAACTACCACGGCCACACCGTTCTCAGAGCATAACGTGATCAGACGAGGTAGAAAAATTCCGGGGTCACGCAGCAAAGTCAGCTTCCGAAAGGCAGGTATGGCAGCTTTAAATTTATCTGCATTCCAGGGCTGGCAATGGATCTTTCGAGCCTCGACCTCGCCTCGCCGGAGCCATGCCGCCAACGAACCTGGGTTCGACTTGAGAGTCTGAGACGTGCGAAGTTTGGCACGCCCGATTGTATCGGCGACCTGCCGCTCAAATATTGCGATGCTGGGCACATCAAAATAGCGGAGGCATTCCGCTACTTTCGTTGTCACATCGGGCTGGCGTTCGATCCATCCCATTTGTGCCATGTCGTTCACTGGCAACTCTCGGAGCCACGTTTTTGCCGCCGCGGCCGGAATTTGGGCCGCAAGCCTATTCATGTCTCGGCGGTAATGAGCTTCCCTTGTTTCCCAAAAGTCCGCGGACACACCAAGGGCTTTCTCAAGGCGGCGAGCAAGTGATCCCGTAATTTCCAGCCTGCCGTCAATCAGGCGTTCCGCTCCGCTTTCATCCAGGTCCATCTCAAAGGCGAAGTCAGAAATCGATGTTTGAGAATGTCGGAGACGTTCTGCGATCGCTTCACCCGGCGGGGAAAACCAATCGGGTTCGAATTCGTGAGTCTCAGCCATCGCCGCCCCCGATGCTGATGATTTTGACACGATATACACTGCTCCAGTCTGCGCAACCGTCTTTCGTGGGGATGCTCAAATGCGCGATCTCCATCCTAGCCAACTCCGAGGACGAAAGCTCGACGTCAAAGCCGGACCCATGAGGCAAGGTGCTCGTGACGAGCATCAACTCGCTCGCCGTTGCGGCCGCTCGCATGTTTGCGATGAGCGTACGAAGACGCTTTGCCTCACTACGGGAAAGCAGATCTTCGGCTCTCTCTTGCGAGCGACAGATCTCGCGAAGGTCATGGGTATCAAAGGTGATTTCCACAGTGCTATCGGGCGTAAAAGTAATGTTCCTGTCAACCGACTTGTCTCAATCACTGTCATTCCTCGCCCCATCCTGAGCGCTGCAATGAACGCGTCCTGCGGGATCGAGACACTGCCCGCGCTGCGCTCGATCAGCACCCCGTGCCGCCCGTGCTCGCACGTCCCGCATCCACGCTCATTCCTCGCCCCATCCTGAGCGCGGCGATAAACGCCTCCTGCGGGATGGAGACGGACCCGTACTCCCGCATCCGCTTCTTCCCCTGAATTCTGGTTACACAATGCCCTTCCTTCACTCGCGCGGTGCGCGAACGCTTTTGCCGGTAGAGAGCTATCCGGTGATTGGCGAAATGGGGGAAAAGGCGTAGACTCGGCGAACGTGTCATCCTGCCACGGGACCGGAGAGGTGTTGTTCGACGTGACGGAGCCTGAACGCGATACGAGGCTGCTCGACCATGCGTGGAGGTATTTTGAGCTACACGCTGGCCAACGTATGGCGCTCTTTAACTTCTTCCTCCTTTTCGCCGGCTTGGTAGGTGCGGGCATAACTGCGATCCTGGCGGCCGATACACCGATGCTTGATGTGGCAAGCGCGTTGGGCATTCTCCTCGCCGTGCTTTCGTTTATTTTCTCGAAACTCGATCAAAGGGTTAGTTTCTTAATGAAGGAGGCGGAGCTTGCTTTGGGCCGTGCCGAAGAAACAATCTTTCCCTTGGAGGACTGTCTGTTTGCGCGCGAGCCCGCACGCACTGCTTCGGCCAAGGCCAAACGTCGCCCGCCGGTGCGATTGTGGACGTACGGTAGTTCGTTTCGCCGCCTATTCCTGATTACCGGCATTGCCGGCGTCATCATGGCAGTCGCCTTTCAGCTGGGGGTCGTCGAACGGATAGCCCCTACTCCTCCCCCATCCGCAGCGCCGCGATAAACGCCTCCTGCGGGATGGAGACGGAGCCGTACTCCCGCATCCGCTTCTTCCCTTCCTTCTGCTTGTCCAGCAGCTTCCGCTTGCGCGTAATGTCCCCCCCATAGCATTTCGCCGTCACGTCCTTGCGCAGCGCCGCGATCGTCTCCCGGGCGATGATCTTGCCGCCGATCGCCGCCTGGATCGGGATCTTGAAAAGATGCCGCGGGATCAGGTCCTTCAGCCGCTCGCACAATTGCCGGCCGCGCGCTTCGGCGGCGCCGCGGTGGACGATCATGCCGAGCGCGTCGACCGGCTCGGCGTTGACCAGGATGCTCATCTTGACGAGGTCGCCCTCGCGGTGGCCGATCTGGTGATAGTCGAAGCTCGCATAGCCGCGGCTGATCGATTTGAGGCGGTCGTAGAAATCGAACACGACCTCGTTGAGGGGCAGCTCGTAGGTCAATTGGGCGCGCCCGGCGACGTAGGTGAGGTTCTTCTGGATGCCGCGGCGGTCCTGGCAGAGCTTGAGGATGCTGCCCAAATGCTCGTCGGGGACGTAGATGGTCGCCTCGATCCACGGCTCCTCGACCGTCGCGATCCGGTTGGGATCGGGCCAGTCGGCGGGGTTGTGGATCTCCACGATCTCCAGCCCCGCTTCATCCACTCCGACCGTTCGGGCTGAGCCTGTCGAAGCCCCTTCCTTGTCCCGGCTCCTGGTGAGATGCACCTCGTAGATCACGCTCGGCGCCGTCGTGATCAGGTCGAGGTCGTATTCGCGGGTGAGGCGTTCCTGGATGATCTCGAGGTGGAGGAGGCCGAGGAAGCCGCAGCGGAAGCCGAAGCCCAAAGCCGCGGACGTCTCCATCTCGAAGCTGAAGCTGGCGTCGTTGAGGCGGAGCTTGTGCAGCGAGTCGCGCAATTTCTCGAAATCGGCGGCGTCGGCGGGAAAGAGGCCGCAGAACACCACCGGCTGGACCAGCTTGAAGCCGGGCAGAGCGTGGGCGGTGGGCGTGCGCGCGTCGGTGATGGTGTCGCCGACCCGGGTCTCGGCGACGTCCTTGATCTGGGCGGTGATGAAGCCGATCTCGCCCGGCCCGAGGCTCGCTTTCTGCTCGATCTTGGGCCGGAACACGCCGACCCGGTCGACCAGATGGGTGGTGCCGGCGGCCATGAACGCGATCTGCCGGCCCTTCTTGACCTGCCCGTCGATCACCCGGATCAGGATGACGACGCCGAGATAGGGGTCGTACCAGCTGTCGACCAGCATCGCCTTCAGCGGCGCCGCGGCATCGCCTTTGGGCGGCGGGATGCGCGCGACCAGCGCCTCGAGCACGTCGGCGATGCCCTCGCCGGTCTTGGCGCTGGTCAGCACCGCGCCGCCGTCCCGCCAGTCGCCGCCGGCGGGCAGCCCGATTATGTCCTCGATCTCCTTTTTGACCCGGTCGACGTCGGCGGCGGGGAGGTCGATCTTGTTGATCACCGGGACGATCTCGTGGTCGTGCTCGATCGACTGGTAGACGTTGGCCAGGGTCTGCGCCTCGACTCCCTGGGCGGCGTCTACGACGAGGAGCGCGCCCTCGCAGGCGGCGAGGCTGCGGCTGACCTCATAGGCGAAGTCGACATGGCCGGGCGTGTCCATCAGGTTGAGCACGTAATCCGCCCCGTCCCGCGCCTTATAGTCGAGCCGGACGGTCTGCGCCTTGATGGTGATGCCGCGCTCCTGCTCGAGCTCCATATTGTCGAGCACCTGGCCCTTGGTCATCTCGCGCGCGGTGAGGCCGCCGGTCGCCTGGATGAGGCGGTCGGCGAGGGTGGATTTCCCGTGGTCGATATGCGCGATTATCGAGAAATTGCGGATTCTGGAAAGCTCGGTCATTGGACGCGCGCCCTAGCAGGGGCGGCGCGGGACGCCAACCGGGCGCGCCGGGCGCGGCGCGACGGCCGCCGGGATCAGCCCAGCCCGTAGCTTCCGACCAGCACCGCGGCGACGGCAAAGGCGAGGCCCGCCGCGATCAGGTTGATGCGGGCGAGGACGAAGCCGAACGCGGCCAGAATGAAGCAGACCAAAGCGACGATGAGGAGAATGGTGCCAACGGTCATGTGAGCCTCCTTTTGGCGTTCGTCGGCCGCGAATGCTCGGGGCGACGGATGGGATAACGGTCGTCGCGGGCAAACAGCCGCAACCGCGCCCGCAAAAACACCGGCATCGACGATCGCCGCACCGGCCGCGGCGCTTGCAGCGAGCGGATCGGCGGCCCCGGATCGGCGGCCCCGGATCGGCCTCCTCTTCGCCGCCCGCGGGGGCGGCCGCGCCGCCGCCCGCTCCAGCCGCGCCCGCCATTCGGCCGCGTCTTTCGGCGCCCTCTCCTCCCGCGCCGGCTGCGCCTCGGCGGCGAGCGTCCCGTCCTCGACCGTGCGGCGGCGGCCGGTCACCGGCGCGGCTGCTTAGTCCGCCGCGGCTGCGATGCCCCCGCCCGCTTCGCCGGCGATCAGCAATTCCGCGGGCGTCGGCGCCAGCGGCGTGGTCGCGATTTCGGGGCAGCGCCGGCAGGCGGCGGGGCCGGCCTCGCGCCACCAGCGGCAGGCGGGGCGGATCGCGCAGGCGGGCAGCGGCCCGGCGGCGGCGTCGAGATGCTCGACCATGCGCGCGGCGACCTGGCAGCGGCCGCCCTCGAAATGCATGCAGCCGTCGGCCGCGCAGGGCACCGCGACGCGGTAGATATTGGCCGGATCGAGCGGCGCGGCGAGCGCGAGCACGGCCTCGTCGACCGGCTTTACCCGGTCGAGATAGCCGGCCCGGCCGCCGGCGCCGGCGCCGGCGATCGCGAACACGTTCGCGCCCGCGGCCCGGGCGTCGCCGCTCGGGCAGAGCGGCGGATCGCTGCGCCGGCTCAACGGCCGCATTCTAGCGCGAGACGTTGGTGTCGATCGTGGACAGGTCCGGCGTGTCGCGCGGCGGCCGGATGACGATGCCGATCAGGATTTCCGGATCGTAGATCGTCCCGGAGCCGCCGCCGCCGATGTCGAGCGCCTTGCGGACCGCGCGCAGGGTGGTCGCGGTGAAATCCTCGAAGCTGATCGAGCCATGGCCGCCGCCGGAGCCGCTGCCTTTGGCGGCGAGGCTGTGGGGATCGCCGGGGGTGGGTTCGAGCATGGATGCATCCTCCTCAAGACTGCGGGGCGAAGGCCGCCGACGCTCCGGCCCGGCGCCGCCCAAGTCAATGCGAACCGGGTCCGAAATGGCGGCTTCGACCTGAGGCGGCGCGCCCGGGCCGAGTACCGCGACCAGGCGCAGGCACCCGGGCAAGACGTGGCCGAAGCGGCTCCTTGAAACAGAACGCACGACCCCGCGCGATGCGGCTGCCTTATAAGGGAAGCTGCCTTATAAGGTGGCCGGGGCGGCACGGAGCCTTTGGGCTAATGCGGCGCCGGCGGGAGCGGTTGCGGCGTCTGCGGCTGCGGCTGCGGCTGCGTCGGCGGCGGCGCTGGCGGTGGGATAACCGGCGCCGCCGGCTCGGGCCGCGGCAGCGGCGGCGCTTCGGGGTCGCCGCCGCGCTCGAGCACGGCGCAGGGGCTTTCATTGCCCTCAGGCCCGGCCGAGCCCCAGCGGCGGAAGCTGCGCGTGTCGATGTGGAAGCGGGTGAAGCTGTAGAAGCCGAGGCCGACGCCGGCCGCCGGCCCGTCGCGGGCGTGCATCGGGCAGAGCCGCTCGAACAATTGCCGCCGGGTCGTCGGCTGCAGCGGGACCAGATCGAGCGCGAAGAAATCGAGGTGGGCGCTGCGCTCCGAGCCGCGCGCGCAGGCGTTGAGCGCGGGGTTGCGATAGCCCGACACCGCCTCAACCGGGCCGACGGCGGGCCGGACATGGTCGCGGACGAATCTGAGGGTGGCGGCCATTCCCGGCCACAGCCGGAACGGCGGGATCTCGAACGGCGCCCCGCCGCATTCGCGCCACATGCTGGCGGTCCGGATCAGCTGCCAGGTCGGCAGCACCCCGCCGATCCCGGCGGCCCGCTGCCACGCCTCGAACGAGAGCATTTGCCCCTGGTTGCCGGGGTTGGCCGCGAGCCAGGCGTGGTAGTCGGCCTCGGACTGGCCGGAGGGGAGCTCCTGGCCGCACGCCGGCGCGGCCAGGCAGCAAGCGACGGCGAAAAGCAGCAATCTCCGCATCGCTCCGACGATAGCAGGCATATGCGCGAGGGCGAGCGCAAAGTGCTTCCGGCGCTTGTGCTCCGGGGCCGCGGCGGGGTAGAAAGGGGCGGGCTCATCGGAGGACATATGAAGGCGCTTGCCCTGATCCCGGTCGCCCTCGCCGCCGCCGCGGCGCTCGCCCAGCCGCCCCAGCCCGCGGCGCCGCGCAACCTTCGCCCCGCGGATCCCCGGTTCGATCCCAACCAGCTGATCTGCCGCAGCGAACCCGAGCCGGGCTCGCGGCTGATGGGGCACCGGCGCTGCCTGACCCGGGCGCAATGGGTCGAGCGCAGCCGGCTCGACCGGCAATATGCCGAAAAGGCGCAGACCAGCCGCACCTTCTGCGGCGGCATCTGCACCCGGCAGCGGAACCACGGCCACTAGGGGCCTGTCACAGCGCCGCGGACGCGGCCATCGTCCCTAACGCGCCGCTAACCAGAGCCATTGAGCCGGCTTTAGTCTTAATCGGGCAAATGGCCTCCTGAAGAGCCGAAAAAAAGGCCTTGGAGGACCAGATGCCCAATGGAATCGGCGGCGGCGACGCCCGCCCGCCTGCTCATCGCAAGGGGTTCCTGCGCTCGCTGCTGCGCGATGCGCGCGGCAACACGCTGGCGATCGTCGGCGCCGCTCTGGTGCCGCTCGCCGGGATGATCGGCTCGGGCGTCGACATGAGCCGCGCCTACATGGCCAAGACCCGCCTGCAGAGCGCCTGCGACGCCGCCGCTTTGGCCGGCCGCCGGGTGATGACCAACGACACGCTCAACGCCACCGTCACCAACGAGGCGACCCGCTTCTTCAACTTCAACTTCCGCCAGAACCTCTACCAGACCGAAAGCTTCACCCCGGTCGTGACCCGGCCGAGCTCGGGCACCGTGCGGGTGACCGCCTCGACCCGAATCCCGACCTCGATCATGCGGCTGTTCGGCTTCACCACGCTGCCGCTCAACGTGACCTGCGACGCGTCGCTCAATTTCGTCAACACCGATGTGATGCTCGTGCTCGACGTCACCGGATCGATGGGTGACAGCCTCAACGGCACCCAGAAGATCGTCGCGCTGCGCGATGCGGTGATGGCGCTCTACGACGAGCTTTCCCCGGTCCAGACCCAGCTCGAATCGAACGGCCTCAGGCTGCGCTACGGCGTCGTGCCCTATTCGACCACGGTCAACGTCGGCACGCTGATCCGGGACGTCAATCCGGCCTATATCGCCGACAACGTCACCTATCAGGCGCGGGTCGCCAATTACGATCAGTCGCACACCGTCTATACGGCTCAGCCGCAGCCGCCCGAGCCGCCGGTCACCCAGACCTACGGCAGCTCGATCTCGCAGTCGGATTGCGACAAATACGGGCGCAACGTCAGCTTCTCCGGGTTCAGCCCGAGCGCGACGACCGGCGGCGGCCCGCCCCCGACGGCAAGCTGGAGCCGCGCCTTCTCGAACGACGAATCGACGGGCACCGACTGGGGCTGGTCGGGCGCTTCGGACACGAGCGGCACCACCCGCTCCTGCCGGCGCCACTACGTCGAAACCGACACCACCTACCAGACCAGCGTCTACTACACGTCGGGCGGCTGGACCTACCGGCCCGAGTCGGTCAACGTCAGCAATTACAAGATGGGCAGCGCCGTCTCGATCGCCACCGACGACGACGGCCAGTCCTCGACCTCCGGCACCTGGGACCCGCTCGAAATCGCGCAGAACGCCACCGGCGAGACCAATTCGAACGCGACCTGGAACGGCTGCATCGAGGAACGCGATCAGGCCGATCCCTCGCTGATCACGCCGACGACGCCCGCGGATCTCGCCATCCCGGCGACCGCCTACGATCTCAACATCAACCTCATTCCGACCAACGACGATACCCGCTGGCGGCCGATGTTCCCGCAGATCGAATATGGGCGCTACGGAACCTTCAACTTCAGCGCAGCCAGCGCCCCCTGCCCGGCCGCGGCACGGCGGCTGGCGGCGATGGTCCGCGGCGACATGCAGGCCTATGTCAACACGCTGACCCCGACCGGCAACACCTATCACGACATCGGCATGATCTGGGGCGCGCGGATGCTGTCGAGCGGCGGCATCTTCGCCGACAGCCCGGACACTTACGCGTCGATGCCGGTCGCCCGCCACATCATCTTCATGACCGACGGCCAGATGGACACCGATCCCAACGTCTATTCGGCCTATGGCATCGAGCGCAACGACCAGCGGATCAGCGGCATGTCGAGCCCGTCCGAAAGCGAGCTGAACGGCCGCCACCTGCAGCGCTTCCGGATGATCTGCAACGCCGCCAAGAGCCTCAACATCTCGATCTGGGTGATCGCCTTCGGCACCACCTTGTCGACCGACATGCAGAATTGCGCGAGCAATGCCAATCAGGCGGCGACGATCAACGACCGCGACGCGCTGATCGCCAAGTTCCGCGAGATCGGCAACAATATCGGCGCGCTGAGGCTGACCCAATGAGCCGGCCCATGCTCCTCCGCGCGCTCCGCCGCGACGCAAAGGGCGCGACCATCGTCGAGTTCGCCCTCGTCGTGCCGGTGCTCTCCATGCTGCTGCTCGGCACGCTCGATCTCGGCTACCGCTCCTATGTGACCTCGATCGTCCAGGGCGCGCTCCACGAGGCCGCGCGGATGGCGACCGTCGGCGGCGTCTCGACCTCGCAGATCCAGACCCATGTCCAGAACCGGCTGCGCGATTTCTCGCGCAACGCGACGATCACGACGACGACCCGCTCCTATTCCGAATTCTCCGGGGTCAACGTCCCGGAGACGATCACCCAGGATACGGCGCCGATCGGGACCTACAATACGGGCGATTGCTTCCAGGACGTCAACGGCAACGGCACTTACGACCTCGATCGCGGCCGCGGCGGCCTCGGCGGGGCGGAGGACGTCGTCTTCTTCGAGGTGACGATGACCTATCCCCATATCGTTCCGCTCGGGACTTTCCTCGGCTGGAACAGCAACGTCACGGTCAGGCAGAATACGGTGCTGCGCAACCAGCCCTATGCCGGCCGCAGCAACACGACGACCGTGATATGCTGAAAACCGCTCCCCGACCTTCGCTCGCGGCGCGGCTGCGCGACTGCCAGAGCGGCCTCGCGCTCGTCGAGTTCGCGATGTCGCTGCCGGTGCTGGTCACCCTCGGCCTGGTCGGCCTCGAGACGGCCAACCTGGCGATGGCGCATCTGCGCGTCAGCAACATCGCGATGATCGCGTCGGATAATGCCGCCCGGGTGCGCGACAGCATCGACGAGGCCAACGTCATCGAGCTGCTGACCGGCGCCAAGATGACCGGCGACAGCATCCGCTTCCGCCAGAACGGCCGCATCATCCTGTCCAGCATCGAGCCCAACACCGCGGGCACCGGCGGCACCAGCACCGGCCAGTGGATCCGCTGGCAGCGCTGCGACGGCGCCAAGGTCGTCTCCTCCAGCTACGGCCCGCAGGGCACTGGCCAGACCAACGCCTCGCTGCAGGCGGTCGGCCCCGCGGGCAACCAGATCTCCGCCTCGTCCGGCACCGCGATCATGCTGGTCGAGGTCGTCTACGACTATCAGCCTTTGGTCTCCAACTCGATCTTCGGGCCGCGCACGATCCGCTACGAGAGCGCGTTCAACGTGCGCCAGCGGACCAATCAGGCGATCACCAACAACGGCAACGCGACGCCGCGCAACTGCACCACCTACAGCGCCTGACGGTTGAAGGTCCGCTTCGGCGCCCTAGATTGGGCGGATGAGCGGCCCGATCACCGTCGACCTGCCCCACCATCTCGGCGCCGAGGAGGCGAAGCGCCGGATCGGTGCCAATATCGGCAAGCTCGCCGGCCATCTTCCCGCCGGCGCCCAGGTCCGTTCGTCCTGGCAGGGCGACCGCCTCGATCTCGGCGTCGGTGCGATGGGCCAGCAGGTCGAGGCCGCGCTCGACATCCAGGAAAGTCTCGTCCGAGTCACCGTGATGCTGCCGCCGGCGCTCGCCTTTTTCGGCAAGGCGATCGAGGCGGGGCTGCGGCGCAGCGGCCCGCAGCTGCTCGAGGACAGGTCGAAGAAAGGCTAGCGGCGGTGCTGGCGGCGCGGCGGCGGATCGCTGCGCACCAGCGAATGGATCGGGCAGCGCTGCCCGTCGACGAGGAAGCTCGACGTGTCGTCGAGCGTATCGCCGCTGTAGCGCGTATCGACCGCGATCCGGATCGCCGTGTTGAGGTTGAAGCAGGGGCCCGCCAGCGTCGCCCGATACCAGTTGCGCCGCGTGTCCTGGAGATAGATCACGTCGTCGCCGACCGGATGGAAGGTGCGGATCGAGCGGAAGCTGAGGAACGGGATGCGCGCCTCGCGGGCGGGCGGGGAGGAGGCCGGCCCGGCCGCGGCGGCGAGAGCGGCGGCGATGAGCAATACGGACATGGTCTTATCCTCTACGCGCGGCGCGCTGAACCGTTCCTGACCCGGCTCTATGCCTTCGCGGCCGCCCGCGCTACAGGGCGCAGGCACGACAGTCGGGAGATGGGATGCGGCACGTTGCGGTGATCGGGTCGGGACCCGCCGGCTATTACAGCGCCGAGGCACTCCAGAAGCTCTATGGCGACGAGGTCCGGGTCGACATGATCGACCGGATGCCGGTGCCCTACGGACTGATCCGCTTCGGAGTCGCGCCCGACCACCAGTCGATCAAGGCGGTCGCCAAGCGCTACGAGAAGGTCGCGCTGTCGGACAATGTCCGCTTCGTCGGCAACCTCCTCGTCGGCCGCGACGTCTCGATCGCGGAGCTGACCGGCCTCTACGACGCGGTCATTCTCGCCACCGGCGCCCCGGACGACCGGCCGGTCGGCATCCCGGGAGACGATCTGCCCGGCGTGATCGGCTCGGCCGCCTTCGTCGGCTGGTATAACGGCCATCCCGAATTCGCCGATCTCGAGGTGCCGCTCGACGTTGCGGCGGCGGCGGTGATCGGCAACGGCAATGTCGCGCTCGACGTCGCCCGAATCCTCGCCAAGACGCCCGCCGAGTTCGTCGGCTCGGACATCGTCGCCCACGCCTTCTCGAAGCTCGGCAATTCGAGCGTCCGCGCCATCCACCTGCTCGGCCGGCGCGGGCCGCACCAGATCGCGATGACGCCCAAGGAGCTCGGCGAGCTCGGCCACCTCGAAGATGCGGTTCCGAGCGTCGATCCGGCCGACTTCCCGCCCGAGCTCGACGACGCTTTGCTGGAGCCCGGCCAGCGCAAATCGGTGACCCATTTGCGCGAGTTCGCGAAGCTTGCGCCGGACAAGAGCAAGACGATCCTGTTCGATTTCTTCGCCCGGCCGGTGAGGATCGAAGGCGAGGGCAAGGTCGAGCGGCTGATCGTCGAGAAGACCAGGCTCGACGACAAGGGCGCCGCGATCGGCACCGGCGAGACCTACAAAATTGCCTGCGGCCTCGTGATCAGCTGCATCGGCTACAAGACGCCGCCGATCGCCGGCGTCGCCTATGAGGAGGATCGCGGCCGCTTCGCCAATGCCGGCGGGGTGATCGGCGGCGGCCTCTATTGCGTCGGCTGGGCGCGGCGCGGCCCGACCGGAACGATCGGCACCAACCGGCCCGACGGCTACGAGGTCGCCGACAGGATCGCCGCCGACCTCGGCCCGGGCGGCGGCCGCAAGGAGGGGCGGGCAGGGCTCGACCGGCTGCTGGAGGAGCGGGGCGTAGACATCGTCACCTTCCGCGACTGGCAAAGGATCGAGGCGGCCGAGGCGGCGCGGGCCCGGGCAGGATCCCCGCGCGAGAAGTTCATTGCCGTCGAAGAAATGCTCAAGGCGCGAAAGGGATAAGGGGGAGCTGTTGCATTGCGAGTGGGTCGGGCGGATATTCCCCTCGCTATACTCGGGAGTCGATATACGGAATGACTGCAGGAAGGGTCTTTGTCAGCTATTGCGTAAAGGACTCTTCGGACGTCTATGAACTGGTCCGTTACCTCGAAGCGCGCGACATTTCCGCTTGGATCGCACCGCGCGACATCCGGCCTGGGCTGGATTATTCGGAGCAGATTCAAGAGGCCATCGAGCAGTGCTCCGCGTTCCTCGTCGTCGTGACCGAAGCAGCCAATTCGTCGCTGTTCGTTCGCGCCGAGACCGAGATGGCCTTTAGTTCGAGACGCCCGATTTTCCCGGTCCGGTTTCGCGAGCTCGCGCCGGCCAAGGGCTTGCGCCTGTTCTTGAACATTCATCACTGGACCAATGCTTTCGGGCCCGAGAGCGAGGTGAATCTGCGCCTTCTGGCGACTGAGCTTGCCGCGGTGTCACGCGCGGCCGAAGGACCGGCCGTCGCGCCCCCGCCGGAGAAGGCTCCAAGCGGACCGGACCGCCATGCCGCCGATCGGTCGGTATCCGGCCTTCCCGTGCGCGCCGCGGTTCTAACGCGACCGCGCGCGGTCATGGTGGCGGCAGCCGCCATCTTTTTTCTATCCCTTCCTGTGGTCTGGACTCTCGCGACAAGCGCCAGCGACACGCGGCCAGCTGTCGGGGGATCGGCAAGCAGGAGTCCGGCGCCCGACCGGATCGCCCCTGGGAACGCAATGTCGGGACCGGTGGATGGACGAGGGTCCGATCCCAGGACCGCTCGTCCGATACCGGCGCCTCGCGGCGACATTGCGCAATCCGATGGAACGAGAGCTAAAGCCCAGCGTCGTCTCGGAGCAACTTCGATGGCGTCGTCGCCGAGCCGCCAGCCCAGGCGTGTGGCTGCAGTTCCGCGCCCCTCTTCCAAGCCGCCGACCGAAGCACCTCAGATGGTTTGCCGAAACTTCACCGTCGCCGGGGGAGCGAGTGTCCCGGCATGCACCCGCTCGAGGGATGTGATAATGAATTGAAGATACTGCCGAGACGCGACGAGCGCAGCCGGGATGCCCGGCGCGCGGCCGCTAAAACGTTGCGCAAGCGGGCCGATCGGAAATAGCGTTAGAGCGCAGCCGGAGGGGGATCGGAAATGGCAGCAGAATTGGACAACGCGCCGGCCAATGAGGAGCGGCTGCGGGCCGCGATCGGGCCTCGGGCCGATTACTATCTCCGCCGCTGGCGGCAGATGGACGAAAGCGGCAAGTCCTACAGCTGGAACTGGCCGGCGTGCCTGCTCAACACCTTCTGGTTCGCCTACCGCAAGATGTGGGCGCCGACGATCGTGACGGCCCTGGCCTATCTCGTCGCGGCGCCTTTTCTCGATCCGACCCGGCCGATGCGCTTCCGGATCGCCGCATTGTCGCTTGTCGGCCTCTCCTTCGTGACCGGCGCTTTCGGCAATCTTCTCTACCGCAGGCAGGCCGAAAAGCTGGTCGCCGGGCCGGCGTCGCTGGAGCAATTGCGGGCGCGCGGCGGCGTCTCGCTCGTCCTGGCGATTGCCGCGGCCGTCGTCCTGACGGTGTTGAGCATGGTCGTGGGGATGCTTCCCGCTCTCGTCAGGGCGTAGCGCGCAGGCGGCTTGCGCTCCCCCCGGCCCGTCCCTATAGACGCCCGGCCCCGCCGGCCCCGGAGTTCATCCTTGGGGGCCGCGCGCATCGGTCGGGGAGTAGCTCAGCCTGGTAGAGCACTGTCTTCGGGAGGCAGGGGCCGGAGGTTCGAATCCTCTCTCCCCGACCATCATCGCGTCAGGACCATGCGGGGCATGGCCCTGACGCGATGATCCGCCGGATGGCGAGTGGGCCGCCCTCTGTATCGGCCCGACACGGTAAAACCCGCAGTCCCCCTCCAATCGCCTGTAAACGCCTCTGCGCTAAGCGGAATCCCGCCGGACGCTGCTGGTCCAGTCCGGCGGCGGCGGGCTCGTCTGTGCCATCGGTTTCGAGCCCGCCGCACTTGGTTTCAGCACAGGCGAGGGAAGCGTCCAGGGAGCGAGGCGGCATGGCCGCCTCGCTCCCTTCGGCCTCATTGCCCCGGATAGCGGATGTCCGGATCGATCATGATGTCGAGCGCGCGCAGGGTTTTGCCGCCGTCGTCCGGGGGGTGATCCAGCCGCACGTTGAGGTTGAGCCCGTGCTTGTAGTAGTATTTGGCCGGTGGCGGCGGCGGACCCAACGGGGTCTCCGGCGGCTTGGCGACGAAGTAGACGATCCGGCAATCCTCGAGCGGCTCCTCCTGTTCGTCATAGTCGCCCTGTGCCAGCCTGACGTGCCTCAGCCCGCCATAGGCGTTGCGGTCGGCGGGATTCTTGTGGGTGAGCGCCTTGGCGAGCGGGCTGAACCGCAGGTTGATCGGCCGCGCCAGAATGAAGACGATGACCGTCGGATCGCCGCGGAGCGCGATGTCGAGCGGCGAGCGCAACGGGCCCGTGCCCTTGAGGAAGGCTTTGGTCCGGGCGATGACGAGCTTGGCCCGCGAGATGAGCGCCCGCTTCGGCTTGATCTTGCGGGCGGCATCCCGGATCGCCTGCTCGATGCCGCCGGCGGGCAGCTTCGTGGGCTCCTTGTCGGGGTCGCGGAACGAGGCGCGCAATTCGGGGCCACCGGACGTCCGGACCTCCTCGATGTCGATGACGCGGATCAGGTATCGCTTCGGCGGGTCGCCGTCCCAGCTCTCCCTCATCTCGAGGTTGAGTGGCGTCGCCGCCGATGTCGGCGCATCACAATCGGGATCGTTCCGTGCCATGATCATTCTCCCTTGCCTGGCTGGACGCGCACCGGACGGCAGGGCTGTCGCCAGCTTGCCGTCGGGGGTGGATTAAGGCGGCCGCCGCCGAGTCGCGCGTGACCCACGTCACGCTGCGTCCGATTAACCGAGCAGATGCTTGCGGATCTTGCCGGCCGAGGTGCGCGGGAATTCGGCGACGAAGTCGAAGCGGCGGGGAACCTTGTAGGGGGCGAGGCGGGCGCGGCAGAAGGCCTGGAGCTCGTCGGGGGCGGGCCGGCCGCCGTCGGGCGCGAGCTGGACGAAGGCGCGGCCGACCTCGCCCCATTTCGGGTCGGCCTCGGCGAGCACGGCGGCATCGACGATCGCCGGATGGGCCGAAAGCACGTTCTCGACCTCGGCCGGATAGACGTTCTCGCCCCCTGAGATGAACATCTCCTTCCGCCGCCCGGCGATCCAGAAGAAGCCGTCGGCGTCGCGGCGGGCGAGGTCGCCCGAGATCAGCCAGCCGTCGGCGGTGAAGGCGGCGCGGGTCGCCTGCTCGTTCTGCCAATAGCCCGGGGTCACGCCCGGGCCGGCGAAATGAAGGTCGCCGACCTCGCCGTCGGCCAGCTCCCGGCCGGCGCCGTCGACGATCCTCGCGCTGACCAGCAATTGCGGCTTGCCGACCGAGCCGATCCGGTCCCACGCGTCGGCGGGGTCGAGGAGGAAGGCGGTCGGCCCGGTCTCGGTCATCCCCATGCCGTTGCACAGGCGCACGCCGAGCGCGCGATAGGCGCAGGCGAGCGCGTCGGGCAGCGGCGCGCCGCCGCAGCCCCAGTGGCGGACGGCCCCGAGCGGCGCGGCGGCAAAGCGGGGATGGTCGAGCAGGCTCTGATAGGCGGTCGGCACGCCGAACATCGTGTCGATCCGCCGCGCCTCGATCAGGCCGAGGATCAGCTCGGCATCGAAGCCGTCGATCACCGTCACCCGGCCGCCGGCGATCAGCGTCGGCAGCGCGTGGAGGTTGATCCCGGCGGTGTGGAAGAAGGGCAGGAAGCTCGCCGTCCGGTCGCTGGCGACGAGGCCGATCGCGCCGCCGATGTTGAGGTAATTGGCGAGCGCCATGCCGAACGTGTAGATCACCCCCTTGGGCCGGCCCGTCGTCCCCGACGTGTAGAGCAGATACCAGGTCGCTCCGGCCGGCCAGCGGCCGCGCCCGCGCCGGGGCCCGGCGGCGGCGAGCAGAGCCTCGTAGTCGCGGTCCAGATCGATCGCCGGCGGCGGCCCGGCGAGCGCGCGCGCCGCGCCCGCCTCGGCGGCGCCGTGGAGGAGGAGGGCCGGCGCAGCGTCGGCGATCAGCCCGTCGAGCTCGGCCGGCGGCATCCGCCAGTTCAGCGGCACCAGCACCGCGCCGAGCCGGGCGCAGCCGAACAGCAGCTCGAAAAACTCGATCCGGTTGCGGCTCAGCACCGCCACCCGGTCGCCGCCGCCGACGCCGCGGGCGGCGAGCAGGGCGGCGGCGCGATCGGCGCGCGCGTCGAGCGCGGCATAATCGAGGCTGCGCCCGCCCGGCCCGTCCTCGAGCGCGATCCGGCCCGGGCTCAGCGCCGCGCGCCTCGCGAGCAGATCGGGCAGATCGGCGATCATCTTTTCCTGAGGCCTTCCGAGACGAGGTCGATCGCCCGGTCGGCGACCTCGGCCGGGTCCATGTCCTTTTGCCAGATGCCGTAGCGCATGCCGAGGAAGACGCTCATCCCGATCAGCGCCCAGGCGCGCAATTCGTCGGGCCCGGGCGCGATCTCGCCGCGCGCGCCGGCGGCGGCGAGGCCCTCGCGATAGCCGTCGACGAAGGTGAGGTAGTGGGCGCGATAGACGTCCTCGGCGACGAACTGCGCTTCCTCGATGATCCGGTAGAGCTCCGGGTGGCGGCGGGTGAAGGCGATGAAGGCGGCAAGGCCGAGCCGTTCGGCGGCGAGCCGGTCGGGGGCGCCGCGCACCGCCTCGGCGACATGGGCGCGGGTCGCCCGGCTCATGTCGCGGACCAGCGCCCGGAACAGCTCCTCCTTGCTTTCGAAATAGGTGTAGAAGGTGCCGAGCGCGACTCCGGCGCGGGCGGTGATGCCGGTGATCGCCGCCTCGTGATAGCCGCGGCTGCCGAATTCCTGGGCGGCGGCTTCGAGCAATTTGCGCACCGTCCGCCGGCCGCGCTCGGTGCGCGGCGCCTTGCCGGCGGAAACGGCGGCCTGGCCGAGATCGTTCATTCAGCCCACTCCCCGGCCGCGGAACCTGAACCGACTTTCAGCTTTGCGCAATCCTTCCTGGCGCGGCGAGGGCGGGGCGGGGCGAAGATGAACGGAAGTCTCAGAACGTTCGGCTTGCCTGGCGGGAAAAACCGCGCGGGGGCGGCGGCCGCCGCCGGCACGCGCGAAAGGTCACAAAGTTGAAGGATTCGGGGAAAAATTTTCATTGTGAACTTTCGCGAGGATGGGGGCGCAGCGATCGGAAGGCGCGGGCTCGGGCAAGGCGAGTCGCTCGGCAGCATCGGTCGAGCAAGGCAGATCAAATCCTATTTGGCAAGCGAAAAGTTCCCGTTGTGTTCCCCTGGGCGGCGCGCGGCGCGGGGCGCCGCGGAGACGGACGACAACCGCCCCTTAAGGATTTCGGCGTATCGGCTGGGCGGTCAGGAGGCAGGTTTGGCGAAGCTCGTCATCTTCAAGAAGGGCGGCGGCGGCAAGGTCGCGATCAACCCGGAGCAGGTGACCCACGTCCGTTCGGCCGCGGGGGCGTTCACCGACGTCTTCATGGGCGGCCAGCAGGTCGCGGTCGAGGGCAGCTTCGACGAGGTGGTGAGCCTGCTCGCCGGCCTCGAGCGCCGCGCGCCCGCCGAGCCGGCGTCGCTGACCGGCGGCCAGAAGGGCCTGGTCTTCAACCGCCCCGGCGCGGGAATCTGAGCGGCCGCGGGGTGAGGCCGTGATCGCCCTGGCCCTCCAGACGCTCGCCGCCTTCAACCTCGTCTGCACCGGCACCATGCGCACCGGCCCGATCGGCCTCGCTTTGCCCGAAGCGGGCGGCGCGCCCTTCGCCATCACCTACCGGGTCGATCTCGCCAGCCGCCTGTGGTGCAGCGACGAATGCGCCGAGACCGAATCGCTGGCGCTCGTCACCGACACCGAATTCCTGCTCCGCGAAGACCATCGCGCCACCGGCAGCCACGTCATCATCGTCGGCCGCCAGCTCGGCCTGTTCGCCGACACCTTCATCGACGGCAACACCGCCACGTTGCGCAGCGGGCGCTGCGAGCAGGCGCCGTTCACGGGCTTCCCGATCCCGACGGTCTGAAAAATAGGGACTGTCCCTATCTAATCGCCGTCTGAAAAATAGGGACTGTCCCTATTTAATCGGTCGAACTTGAATATTGACTCAAGTTTCAGATTGAGGCATTGAGCCCCGGCCAGAACCGCGAACAGCGGCGGCGCACGGGGAGGGATTTTGGACTTTTTCACCGCTTCGGACGGGACTCGCATCGCCTATCGCGACGAGGGCCGGGGCGTGCCGCTCGTGCTGCTGCACGGGCTGATGGCGCATGGCGGCTTCTTTCGCGCGCAGGCGGCGCTGGCCGCCGAGTTCCGGGTGATCGCGATCGATCTGCGCGGCCATGGCGAATCGCGGGCCGACGGCGCCGAGCCGACCGTCGAGCAGCTTGCCGGCGACGTCTCCGAGCTCGCCGAAGCGCTCGATCTCGAGGGCGCGATCGGGGTCGGCTGGTCGATGGGGGCGACGGTGCTCTGGCACGTGCTCAGCGGGCCGGCGGCGGCGCGCTTTGCCGGCGCGGTCGTCGTCGACATGACGGCGCGGGTCAGGAACGACGAGGAATGGGACCTCGGCCTCTCGCCCGAGGCGTGCGAGGCGCGGAGCAACGCGATCCGCGACGATTTTCCCGCCTTCGCCGCCACCGCCGGGCGCGGCATCTTCGCCGAGCCGGCGGCGCCGGACCAGCAGGGCATGGCCGAATGGGCGAGCCTCGAATTCGCCCGCAACGACGCCGCCGCGATCGGCTCGGTCTGGGCGAGCCTGGTCCGCCAGGACGTGCGCGCGCTGCTGCAAAAGATCCAGCATCCGACCCTGATCGTCCACGGCGCCCGCTCGCGCCTCTACGGCGACGACACCGCCGACCATCTCGTCGCCGCTTTGCCCGACGCCCGCGCCGTCCGCTTCGAAGGCTCGGGCCACGCGCCGCATCTCGAGGAGCCGCTGCTGTTCAACCAGATTCTCAAGGATTTCGCGGGCCGCCTGTCGCGCGCCCGCACGACCCAGACCACCGAATGACGAGGAGAAATTCCATGCTCAACCGAACCGCCACCCTGAAGCTCGGCACCGCGCTCGCCGCTTTGACCGCCTTCGCCAGCCCCGCTTTCGCCCAGGACGAACCGGCGCCGGCGCCCGGCGAGGCCGCCGCCACCGACGACCAGGGCGAGGTGATCACCGTCACCGCCCGGCGCCGGGCGGAGAGCCTGATCGACGTGCCGATCGCGATCAGCGCCTATTCGGGCGAGGCGCTCGAGAATGAAGGCGCGATCGATTTGACCGACATCGCCGACACCACTCCCAACGTCACCATCGAGGCCTCGCGCGGCACCAATTCGACGCTCACCGTGTTCATCCGCGGCGTCGGCCAGCAGGACCCGGTCGCCGGCTTCGAGGCCGGCGTCGGCCTCTATCTCGACGACGTCTATCTCAACCGGCCGCAGGGGGCCCTGCTCGACATTTACGACGTCGAGCGGATCGAGGTGCTGCGCGGGCCGCAGGGCACGCTCTACGGCCGCAACACGATCGGCGGCGCGATCAAATACGTCACCCGGCGGCTGCCCGCCGACGCCGCGGTCAGCGTCCGCGGCACGCTCGGCACCGACGAGCAGGCCGATCTCGTCGTCACCGCCTCGACCCCGGTCACCGACGACCGCCGCCTCCGGGTCGGCGGCGCCTTCGCCCGGCTGTCGCGCGGCGGCTTCGGCGACAACCTCACCACCGGCCTCGAAAATTACAACAAGGACGTCTGGGCCGGCCGGCTCTCGGCCGAGTATAACAATGGCGGCACCGCCTTCGTCCGCCTCCAGGGCGATTACACCGCCGACGATTCGAACCCGCGCGGCGGCCACCGGCTGATCCCCGGCATCGCCAGCGGCGCGCCGGTGCTCGCCGACGTCTATGACAGCCGCGGCGGCCTGCTCGACCCGACGCAGCGGGTGCGCGCCTGGGGCATGAGCCTCTACGCCGAGGCGCAGCCGTGGGACGGCTGGACGCTGCGCAGCATCACCGCCTATCGCCGCGACACTTCCGGCACGCCGATCGACTTCGACGCTCTGCCCTCGGTCAACGTCGACGTCCCCGCCGTCTACCGCAACCACCAGACCTCGCAGGAATTGCAGGTCCTCTACAATCGCGGCGGCTTCAACGCCCTCCTCGGCGCTTATTATCTCGACGCCAACGGGGTGACGATTTTCGACGTCCGGCTGCCGGGCGGGGTCACCGCTTTGACCTTCGGCGACGTCGCCACCGAGACCTATGCCCTGTTCGGCGACTTCAGCTACGATTTCTCGCCGATGTTCAGCGTCTCGCTGGGCGGCCGCTACACTTGGGACCAGCGCACCTCGCACGTGCTGAGGCAGACCTTCCTCGGCGGCGGCTCGCCCTTCTTCGGCGGCGGCGGCACCCTGTTCGCGACCACCTCGAACTTCACCGGCACCGCCGATTTCCGGAAGTTCACGCCGCGCGCCTCGGTGAGCTTCCACCCGGCCGAGAACCAGAACATCTATGCGAGCTGGTCGCGCGGCTTCAAGGGCGGCGGCTTCGATCCGCGCGGCGTCACCACCGCCTGCCGGACGCCGACCGGCGTCGTCTGCAACGCCCAGCAGATCTACGACTTCATGTCGTTCGAGCCGGAGACGGTGACCAGCTACGAGCTCGGCTATCGCGCCGCCTTGTTCGACCGGCGGCTGAACGTCAGCCTCAACGTCTTCCGCGCCGATTATCACGACGTCCAGGTGCCGGGCTCGATCGGCACCGTCCTGAACGGCCAGCAGACCTTCATCGGCATCACCACCAATGCCGGCCGGGCCCGCTTCCAGGGCGTCGAGTTCGAAGGCAATGCGATCGTCGCCCGCGACTTCGGCACGCAGGGGGATTCGCTGAACCTTTCCTGGGCGCTCGGCTATCTCGACGCCAAATATCTGGAGTTCATCGATGCGCGCGGCATCGACGTCGCCAACCGGCGGGCGATCCAGAACACGCCGCGCTGGACGGCGAGCGGGACGGTGAACTACGGCACGCCGGTGGCCGGCGGCATGCTCAACGCGATCACCACGCTCTCCTACCGGAGCGCCAGCCAGCAATTCGAGCTGCGCACGCCGATGCTCGACCAGCCCGGCTTCGTGCTGTGGGACGCGAACCTGGTGTGGCGCTCGGACGGCGGCCGCTGGTCGATCGGCCTGCACGGCCGCAACCTGACCAACAAGCGCTACATCGTGTCGGGCTACAACTTCCTGTCGCAAAACCCCGACACCGGCGATTTCAACCACAATCCGGTGACCGGCAACTTCATCCCGACGCTCGGCAACGAGGGCGTGCTCACCGCCTTTTACGGCAATCCGCGCCAGGTCTTCCTGACCGTCGGGTTCAACTTCCGCTGATGCGGGGCGGGGGCGGGATCGGGGGGACGGGCCCGGGCGGGCGAGTCCTCCTCATCCTGCTCCTCGCCTATGTCTTCAACTTCATCGATCGCCAGATCATCGGCGTGCTGGCGCTGCCGATCAAGGCCGAGCTCCAGCTCAGCGACAAGCAATTGGGGCTGATGGGCGGGATCGCCTTCGCGCTCTTCTATTCGGGCCTCGCCATCCCGATCGCCTGGCTCGCCGACCGGAGGAGCCGGGTCAACATCATCGCCGCCTCGGTGGCCTTGTGGAGCCTGTTCACCGCCGCCTGCGGCTTCGCCCAGAATTTCTGGCAGCTGTTCCTGGCGCGGATGGGGGTGGGCATCGGCGAGGCGGGCGGGGTGGCGCCGTCCTACGCCTTGATCTCGGATTTCTACCCGCGGGAGAAGCGCGGCCGCGCGCTCGCCTTCTTCTCGCTCGGCATTCCGATCGGCTCGGCGCTCGGCGTCTTCTTCGGCGGCTGGATCGCCAGCCATCTCGACTGGCGCTCGGCCTTCCTGATCGTCGGCCTCGCCGGCCTGCCGGCGGCGCTGCTGGTCAGGCTGTTCGTCCCCGAGCCGGTGCGCGGCGGCTTCGACGAAGGGCCGGGCGAGGCCGCGCCGCCCTTCCTCGCGGTGGTGGCGAGGCTGGCGGCGACGCCGAGCTTCTGGCTGCTGTCGTTCGGCGCCGCCTCGGGCTCGATCCTCGGCTACGGCCTGATCTTCTGGCTGCCGAGCTTCTTCGGCCGCAGCTTCGATTTCACCGGCATGGACCCGGTCATGGCGATGCTTCCCGACTGGTTCGTCGGAAAATCGGATTCGACGCTGCTCAGGGTGTCGATCTTCTACGGATCGATCGTGCTGGTCGGCGGAGTCGCCGGAACCTGGCTCGGCGGCTGGCTCGGCGACCGGGCCGGCCCGAACGATCCGGGATCCTATGCGCGGATCCCGGCTTTGTGCTTCCTGATCGCCGCGCCGGTCTTCGCAGCTGGCCTGTTCGCGCCCTCGCTGTGGCTCGGCTGGCTGCTGTTCGCCGTCGGGCAGATGCTGGCGCTGGCCTGGCTCGGCCCGGTGATCGCCGCGGTCCAGCACATCGTCCCGCCGAGCATGCGCGCCACCGCCTCGGCGAGCTTCCTCTTCATCAACAATTTGATCGGGATCGGCTTCGGCATCTTCTTGCTGGGCTTCATGTCCGACGCGATGACGGTCGCGCACAGCGCCGACGCCCTCAAATATTCGATCCTCTACGGCCTCGTCTTCTACCTGCTCAGCGCCGGCTTCTACCTGGTCGCGTCGAAGCGGCTGCGGAAGGATTGGGTGGGCTGATCATTCGGTCCGCCTGGTCCCCTTCAGTTGTCCTGCCCGCGCGACTGCGCTCAGCCGCTCCCGCACCTTTTCCAGGAGCTTGCCCGGGATGAAGCCGTAGCGAGGGCTGATTTCGCCTTGGCGCCGGATCGGGCGGATATCGGGGCCGGGCCAGGTAAACAGGTTATATTCGTCGGCGATGATCCAACAGCGGCTGTCGGCGAGACCGAGGTGCTGACGCACGCTTGCGGGCATTTCGACGGCCGCATCGCCATCGTTCGGCAGGCGAGTCGAGACCGGGACAACCAGAAGCTGGGTGCCATGCGGTTTCTTTTCGATCGCGACGACCACGACGACTGGCCGGTCCTTGGCGCCTTCGTCGCGGCCGGCCTTGGCTTCGCGATACCAGAGATAGGCGTAAGCGAGGACCTCAGCCGGCTTCGGAATCGTCCATGAGGTGGTCGAGTTGCCGGGCTTCCTCGGGAATTTCCGCGTTGAGGATGGCGTCGAGGGTTTCATCGTCGAGATCCTTCACGAGAAGAACCTGGCGATCGCGGCGCAGGAGGCGCTCATATTCCTTCAGCGAGAGCATCACCACGCGCGTCGTGCCGTGGCGCTGGATACCGACGGGATGGAGCATCGCCTCATCCGTATAGTAGCCGAACTTGCTCGCGACCTCCTTCGCAGAGACCGTCTTCAACGGTTCCGTCATGTTCCTGTGGCCTCCCGACATTTGTACGGATAAGCCGGATTTTACGGAAAAGCAAGCTTATGTGGCGAAGCCCGGATCGAGCCGGTACGCCTTCCTGAGCAGCGCCGGCCAGGCGAGCAGATTGGCGCTCAGCTTGAGGCCGATCTTGCCCTGCTCGGCGGTGAGCTCGGGGGCGCCCTGGGGCGGGTTCGAGAGATTGCCCTCGCCGGCGGAAAGCGCCTTGATCTGGGCCTGGCAGGCGCGTTCGAGGAAGTAGATGCGGATGAACGCCTCGCCGACGCTCTCGCCGAGCGCGAGGGTGCCGTGATTGCGGAGGATCATCGCGTGCTTGTCGCCGAGGTCGGCGATCAGCCGCTCGCGCTCGGAAAGGTCGACGGCGACGCCCTCATAATCGTGATAGGCGATCTCGCCGCGGATCAGCATCGCGGTCTGGGTCAGCGGCATCAGGCCCTCGCCATGGGCGGAGACCGCCTGGCCGTCGGGCGTGTGCAGATGGATCACCGCCTGGGCGTCCTCGCGCGCCATGTGCAGCGCCGAATGGATGGTGAAGCCGGCCGCGTTGGTGATGAACGGCGTCGGCTCGACCGGATTGCCGCTCATGTCGACCTTGACCAGCGAAGAGGCGGTCACCTCCTCGAACATCAATTGATAGGGGTTCAAAAGGAAGTGGTGCTCGGGGCCCGGAACCCGCGCCGACAAATGGGTGAAGACGAGATCGTCCCAGCCGTAATGAGCGACGAGGCGATAGGCGGCGGCGAGATCGACGCGGATTTTCCATTCCTCCGCGCTGACCCTGTCCTGCATCGGCGGAATCTCCACCGTCGACAGAGCCTGGGCCTCGGCCATGCTCTTGGCGATTGCGTCGACGCGTCCCATCCTCGTCTCCCGATCTGGCGGCCCTTCTATAGCGGCGGACTCGGCCTGCGGCCATGCCCCCCGCCCGCGATCGGCGTGATCGACGTCACGGATCGATCCGCCGATTTCGTGCTAAGTCTTCGCAAGAGACTCGGCAGAGAGGGATCAGGCCTTGGACGAAAAAGTCGCGATCAGCACGGACGTCGTCAATCGAATCCTCTACGGTTACGGCGACAACCGGCGATTTACCCAGGAGACCCCGATCCTGCCGGAAGTCTGGCAGCGTTATGCGGCCTATCCTTCCGAGCCGCAGGACCTGCTCGTCACGCCGCTCGAATCGACCTCCGCGGTGGCGCTGCTGCGCAGCCTGCTCGACGCGCCGGGAGACGAGCTCGACGCGCTGCGCAAGCGGGCGCGGTTCGCCCCGCTGCAGAGCTTCCTGGCGGCGCGGCTCACCTTCCGCGAGCTGATGCGCTACCTGCTGCCGCGGACCGAATGGGCGAAAGGCGCGTGGGAGACGCTGCAGAAGAAAGCGCCGCCCGATTTCGCCGAGGTCGCCTTCCGCCAGGCGTTCGAATCGGCGCTCACCCCGCTCGGCCTGAGGGAGGTGCTGGGCGAGAAGGCGGTCGCCGGCCGCAGGGACAAGCCGCTGACCGGCCAGCTGCTCGACATCGCCCGCATCCTGACTCTGACCGCGATCATCTACGCCGCCGAGGATCTCAGCCTCAAAGGCATCGAGCAGGCGCGGCAGCTGGGCCCGCATGCCGACGAGATCGTCAAGCGCATCCGCGGCCTGCTCGAGCGGCTGCCGGCGATCGCCGGCGCGGTGCCGGAGCGCAAGGAGGGCCGCAAGAACGAGCCGCTGATCTGGCGCATCGCCACCAATCGCCCGATCCGCCTCGCCGACGAATATTCGCGGGCGACGGTCAAGGCCGACGCCGCGTTCCGGCTGTTCGACGTCAAGTGCGAGACGATCACCTGGGCAGTGGTCGATTCCGGCGTCGACCGCGGCCATCGCGGCTTCTTCTGCGTCGCCGGCGATGCCGAATCGGGCAGCCGGGTGATCAAGACCTACGATTTCTCGATCCTGCGCGACCTGCTCGATCCGGCCTATACGGAAAAGGACAATCCCGCGCTGGAGACCGCGCGCCGGCGCGCCGGAATCCCGCTGGCCGAGGCCCGGCGGCACCTCAGGAACGTCTATCAATCCTACCAGACCGATTTGCTCGACTGGTCGTCGATCGAGCCGCTGCTGGCCTGGGAGAAGGCGCCGCCGCCGAGCGACGGCCACGGCACCCATGTCGCCGGCATCATCGGCGCCGACATGCGCGAGGAGGGCGACGCGGAGAGCGTCGTCGTCCGCGGCATGTGCCCGGACATCCGGATCATGGATTTCCGGATCATCTCCGACACGATCGAGGATACCGAGTTCGCGGTGATCGGGGCGCTCCAGCTGGTCCGCTATCTGAACAGCCACAACCAGTATATCGTCGTCCACGGCGTCAACCTCAGCCTGTCCATCCCCCACGTCGTCGAAAGCTTCGGCTGCGGGCGGACGCCGGTCTGCGACGAATGCGATCGGCTGGTCGGCGCCGGAGTCACCGTGGTCGCGGCGGCGGGCAATAACGGCTATCAGAAGTTCCTCACCGAGCGCGGCACCTACCCCGGCTATGCGACGCTCAGCATCACCGATCCCGGCAATGCCGAGGCGGTGATCACGGTCGGCGCCACCCACCGCCGCGATCCGCATACCTACGGAATCTCCTATTTTTCGAGCCGCGGGCCGACCGGCGACGGCCGGATGAAGCCCGATCTGGTGGCCCCGGGCGAGCGGATCGAGAGCATTTTGCCCAACGACGAAATCGGCTCGCTGGACGGCACCAGCCAGGCCGCGCCGCACGCCAGCGCGGCCGCGGCGATGCTGATGGCCCGCTATCCCGAGCTCAATCGCCAGCCGCGGCGGATCAAGCAGATCCTCTGCGACAGCGCGACCGACCTCGGCCGCGAGCGCGCCTTCCAGGGCCACGGCCTGCTCGACATCCTGCGGGCGCTGCAATCGTTTTGAGGGAGGTTCGGATGGCGAAAGAGTTTTTCACCCTGGAGGCGGTGCCGGCGCGCTATGGCGATTGCCTGCTCCTCCATTACGGCACCGAGGCCAGGCCCGGGCTGGCGCTGATCGACGGCGGTCCTTCGCAGGTCTGGAAGCCGTTCCTCGAGAAAAGGCTGAAGGCGATCCAGGCCAGGCGCGGCAAAGGCTTCCAGATCGACCTGCTGATGATCAGCCATATCGACGACGATCACGTGCTCGGGATCACGGACTTCACCGGCGCGTGGCGGGCCGCCAAGACCGCGGGGCAGCCGTGGCCCTATCCGGTCCGCGAGGTCTGGTTCAACAGCTTCGAGCGGATTTCCAATGCCAAGGACATCGGCGCCGTCACCGCCTCGGTCACCGCCTCGACCGGCGCGGCGGCGCTCGGCGACGTCGACCTCGACCGGCCGGAGATCAAGAACCGGAACCGCGACGAGGCGCGCGCCGGCCTCAAGGTGCTGGCCAGCGTCAACAACGGCAAGAAGCTGCGCGACGACCTCGAGGCGCTGAAGATCCCGACCAACAGCGGCTTCGCCGGCAAGCTGGTCCGGCCGGGCGAGGGCCCGAGCGTGCCGTTCAGGCTCGGCCCGGAGCTGACCCTGCATGTCGCCGCGCCGCTCGCCAAGCAGCTCGACCGGCTGCAGCTGATGTTCGCCAAGGAGCTGAAGCCCGAGGACGCGCTCGCCGCCTATACGGACAGCTCGGTGCCCAATCTGTCGAGCATCGCCGTCCTCGCCCGCTTCAAGACCAGGACGATGCTGCTGACCGGCGACGCGCGCGGCGACTATCTGATCGAGGGGCTGAAGGCGGAAGGGCTGCTCGCCGACGGCGGCACGCTCCATGTCGACATCCTCAAGATGCCGCACCACGGCTCCGACCGGAACGTCGACCCGAGCTTCTTCACCACCATCACCGCCGACCATTATGTCGCCTCGGCCGACGGCACCTTCGGCAATCCCGACCGGCCGACGCTGGAGATGCTGATCGACAAGCGCGGCAAGGCCGCCAGATATACGATCCACCTCACCTATCCGCTCGCCGAGATCGACGCCCGGCGCAAGGCCGAGTGGGAAAAGGACCGGCAGGGCGAGATCGACGACGGCAAGCCCGCCAGGCGCGCCTGGAAGGCCGCGACCGACGACCTTGCCAGCCTGTTCGAGCAGAAGCGCGCCGAGGGCTACGCCTTCGCCGTGTCGGCGCCGGCCGCGGCCGGCCAGTCGGAACGGGTCGAGCTGCTCGCCCCGGCGCCTTTCTAGGGCGCGAGTGATCACACGCTTCCTGTTCGGGCTGAGCTTGTCGAAGCCCTCCATTTCTCTTTCAGCACAAGAAGGAGAGCCCCCTTCGACGCCGCCTGGAGGCGTCGCTCAGGACAGGCTTCGACAGGCTCAGGGCGAACGGAGGCTGCTGCTTCCTGCCAACTCTCGGACGTGCCTAGGGCGCGACCCGGTCCGGGTGGGCGGCGGCGAAGGGGGCGAGCGCGGCCGCTTCCGCATCGGCCCGCACCAGCGTCGGATAGGGCGCCAGATCGAGCTCGAAGCGGCGGGCATTGTACATTTGCGGGACCAGGCAGATGTCGGCGAGCGTGACCTCGTCCCCGGCCAGGAACCGCCCGGCGCGGGCCGCGGCGAGCGCCTCCAGCGCGGCGAAGCCCTCGGCGATCCAGTGGCGGTACCAATCGTCGCGCGCCGCCTGCTCGATGCCGAGGCCGGCGAGCCGCTTCATCACCCGCAAATTGTTGACCGGATGGATGTCGGCGGCGACGGTCAGCGCCAGCGCGAGCACGTGCGGCTCGGCCGGATGGAGCGGCGGCTCGGGAAAGTGCGAGTCGAGCCAGGAGATGATGGCGAGGCTCTGCGTCAGCCGCGCCCCGTCCGCTTCCAGCATCGGCACGAAGCCCTGCGGGTTCACCGCCCGATAGGCCGCCGCCTGCTGCTCGCCCTCGAGCAGGTTGACCGCGACGCGGCGATAATCGGCGCCCTTGAGGTTGAGGGCGATGCGCACCCGGTAAGAGGCCGAGGAGCGGTGATAATCGTAGAGCGTGAGCTTCATCGCCCGCGACCATAGCGGCGGCGGCGCGGCGGGGAAACGGTCAGGAGCGGGCGAGCTGGTGGAGCGCCGCGGCGCGCAGGCTGGCCTGGTCCTGGGCCAGCGCGTGGCTTCGGGTCGCCGCCCAGGCGCCGAGGAAGAGGCAGGTGAAGCCCGCATAGAGCAGCAGATTGGCGCGCAGGCTGCGGTAGAGATGCGGCATGATCACGAGCAGGAGAACGCCGAGCGGCGCGACCATCATCAGGGTGAGGCAGAGGACGGCGAGGTTGAGCCCGGCCGGGACGCCGATCGTCGCCCGCAGCACGGTGAACATGGCGAGCCCGGCGAGGGCCAGGATGATCCCCAGGCGGACATAAGGCGCGTTCATTTCTCGCTCTCCGGCAGGCCGTCAATCGACCCTCATCCGGAAGAACGCCATAAGGCCGTCGGGGTTGCCGCCATAAGCGGGCCGTAACCCAGCCGGCACGAAGTTCATCGCGTAGAGCCCGCCGATGCCGAGGCGGAGGTGCGGCGCCACCCTGAGATCGCGGATCGCGCCCAGCGACACCTTGCCGACCCGGTAGACGGTCCCGCCGGCGGCGAGCTCGTCATTCTCGGCCAGCTCGGCGCGGCCGAACAGGGTCCACGGGCCGAGCCCGGCGGCGCTTTCGAGGGCGAAGGCATCGTCGCCGCCGCGGCGGCCCCAGGCGAGCGTCGTCGACCACCAGCCGGCCGCGCCGATCCGCCTCGTGTAGATCGCGCTCGCCGACCAGCGGGTCGAATTCTCGTTGGGCTCGAGCTGCTCCGGGCTGACCAGATGCGCCCAGCTTGCCTGCAGCGAGAGGTCGGGGGTCGGATTCCAGGCGAGGCGGAGCGCCGTCGAATCGAGCGGGCCGGTCTCGATGTTCCAGCGGTGCTGGTCGGGCTCGCGGCCGTTGAAGCGCGAGCCTTCGACCTTGACGCCGCCGAGGACGAGCCCGGCGGTCACCACGCCGAAGGCGATGTGGGTGGAATCGAGCCAATGGTGGCTGATCGGCGCCTCGGGCGAATCCATGATCGACAGGCGATGCATGAAGGCCGGCGGGCCGAACGCCGGCGCGCCGGGCAGGGCCGCATAAAGGAACAGGCTGCCGTCGCCGATCGGACGGCTGTAGCTCGCCGAAAGCTCGACGAAGAAATCGTGCGGATGCTGGCGGTCGACGAGCCGCGTCACCCCATCGGCGCTCTCGCCGGCGGCAAGGTGGAGGGGATAGCCGCGCCGGCCCATCAGCGGCTCGGGGCTCAGCATCGCCCGCAATTGCAGCACGCCGCCGCTGCCGTCGGAGAAATTGCGGCGAGCATTGCCCATGATCGTGCCCGCGACGAACGTCCCGTCGCCGCCGCGCGGCCCCTGCTGCCGGTCGAATACGGCGTTGAGCAAAGCGTGGCCCATCAGCTCCCAATCGCCGGCCTCGACGTGGACGCCGCCGTGCGGGGAGGAATCGGGCTGCCATGCCGTACCCGAAGCCTCGCGCGTCCTCGGATAGGAGCCGAGGGCGCCGGGCGCGGGCGCGCAATAGACATCGACTCCGCAGGTCAGGACATGGCTGTCCGGCTCGACCTGTCCGTCCTGCCCGGAAGCCGGCGGCCCTCCGCCATGCTGGTCATGGCCCTGATGCTGGGCGATGGCCGGGGCGGCGAGGAAGAGCAGGGCGGGGACGAGCTTGCGCACCCGCGCGCCCCTAGAGGGGGAGAGCTGGAAGCGCAAATTCGCCGCTCAGAAATAGGAGCGGATGCCGAGGACCAGAGCGGTGCTGTCCGGATCGTCGCCGGCGAGGCGGGCGAGGCGGGCGGTGCGGCCGAGCAGGCGCTCGTAGCTGATCCCGACATAGGGCGCGAACGGCTCGGCGATCCGGTAGCGCAGCCGGGCGCTCAATTCGAGCGCGGTGGCGCCGCGGCCGAGGCCGAGCGCCGGCACGTCGTCGGCGGCGAAATCCACGCCGGCATAGGGCTGAAGGAAGAAATTGTGGCGCGCCTCCCGCCCCAGCCGCCAATCGTAATAGGCGTAGAGGCTGCCGGTCACCTCGCCCTTGGTCGAGACGTAGCCGAACGCGCCGACATAGAGCGGATCGGTGACGTTGCCCTGGAGGCCGAGCACGGCATAGGTGCGGCGCGGGCGGAGGAAGTCGCGCTGGACGCCCGCCTGGACGGCGAGGCCCGCGGCGAGGATCGGGTGGCTGTAGAGCGCCTGCGCGCCGACATAATCGGCGCCGCCGTGGAAGAGGCCGCTGCCGGTCGAGGCCAGCCACAGCCGGTGCGGGCCGTTGCCGATCTGCGCGGAGAGGTCCCAGGCATAGCTGTTGCCCTCGGGGAAGATCTCCATCCGGTCGCCGTAGAATTCGGCGAAGGGCTCGGCTTGCGGGGCGGCTTCGGCGGCGGGCGGCGGCGGCGGCGGCGGCGCCTCGGCGACCGTCATCGGCCGGTAGGCGAGCCGCGGCGCCGGGGTCAGCACGTCCTCATAGGCGAGCCGCTGGGCCGCCGCCGGGGCGGCCGCGAGCAGGGCCAGCAAAGCGAGCGCACACCGCATGGCCCGGCGTTATGCCAGCGAAACCTTTCCGGCCAGTAGCGAATCCCGATCGCCCCCTTGTGGGACATCAGGGGCCCAAATCCCTGTCGCGCGCGGCGGCGGCGGCACGCGGCCGGCGCGGCAGGCCGAGCCCCTCGGCGACGTCCTCGTCCCAGCCGTAGACGTCGGGCGCGAAGACGATCCGGCCGTGGTCGATGAAGACGGTGTGGTAGAACAGGCGCACCGGGATCGGCCGGGGCAGCGGCACGAAGCTCTCTTCACCTTTGGCCAGCGCCTCGCGCCACTGGTCCGCCACGCCCTCGGCCTCGGCGATCATCGCCGCGAAGCCGAGCGCGTCCTGGACCCGGACGCAGCCGTGGCTGGCGTGGCGGTCGGCCTCGCCGAACAGCGCCTTGGCGGGGGTGTCGTGGAGGTAGATCTCCTGGTCGTTGCGGAGGTCGAACTTGACCAGGCCGAGCGAGTTGCGCGGCCCCGATTGCTGGACGATCCAGCCGTCCTGCCATTCCATGTTGTTGCGGCGCATGTAGGATTCGCCCTTGGGGACGATCTCGCGCTGCTCGATCGAGCGCGGCACCGTCCAGGTCGGATTGGCGACGAGCCGGTAGAGCGGCGAGGCGAGCTCGGGCGTCTCGCGGCCGGGCTCGCCGACGACCACCCGGCGCGAATCCGCCACCGCGCCGTCCCGGATGTAGGCGAGCGTCGCGGCGCCGGTATTGACGTCGATCCTGGTCGCCGGCGCAGTCCGCTCGAGCCAGCGCCGCCGCTCGAGGTTGACGGCGAGCGCGCGGGCCCGGTCGAGCAGGGCCGGCGGCGGGTGGCCGTGGGCCGCCGCGACCTGCCGGTCCGCCGCGACATAGGCCTCGGACAGCAGCCGGTATTCATCGTCCCGGGGGGCGAGGCCGCGCAGCCAGCCGCCGATGTCGCCGCCGGCGAGCGCGCGCTCGAGGCCGGCGGCGAGGTCCGGATTCGGGCGCGGCAGGCTGTAGGGACGGCGGGTCCGCGCCGGATCGGTGCGCCCCCGCGCCAGCGCGCCGGCATAGGACAAAGCGGCGAGGGTCATCGCGGCGTCGTGCGCGGCGGGCGAGCGCGCCGCCCGCGCCTGGGTGAGAAAGGCATCGGCATCGAGCGCGTGCCGCCCGGCCTCGCCGATCGCCGCGACCAGCGCCGCCTCGCTCTCGCGCGTCCAGGCGGTGCGCCAGCCCCGGCTCCGGTAGAAGCGCGCGACCCCGGGATCGGTCGCCGCGGCGCGCAGCTCGCCGGCGGCGTCCGCCGCCGCCGGCTGGTTCTGCGGCGCCTGGCTGCAGCCCGCGAGCGCGAGCAGCGCCGCCGCAATTCGGATTCTCATGACCACGACGGCTCCACAAAACGCCACATCAGGGCTGCTCAACGTGGCGCCCGCGCTTTCGATCCCCTTAAGCCTTGCTTAGCCATTCGCGGGCTAAAGCGCGGGCATGATCTCAGGAGGTTGCCCGTGAGCAAGGGACAATTGGCGATCCTGCCGCTGCCGGATGGCCGCACCGCGGAGCGCCGCATCGTCAATCTCGCCGCCCGCCTGCGCGAGCCCGGCGCGACGATCGCCGACGCCGAGGTCCTGGATTTGTCGACCGACGGCTATATGGCGGTGAGCGAGCTCGTCCTCGAGCCGGGAAGCACGGTCTGGCTCAAGCTCCCGGGGCTCGAGCCGCAGAACAGCCGGGTGGTCTGGGCGGAGGGCGGCAAGACCGGCTTCCAGTTCGCCACCCCGCTTCACCCGGCGACGATCGAGCTGCTCGTCCAGACCAGCCGCAGGCCGGTCCCGAAGCGGCATTTCGGCCCCCAGGCCTGACCCCTTGTCCCGCTTGACGGGGGGTCGCTCCTCCGTCACAAAAGGGGCTTCGGCCCTCGGGAGCAAGGCCATGAAAAAGCTCGCGCTTCTCATCTTCGCAACGATCGCTTCGGCGGCCCCGGCCTTGGCCGAGACCAACACGCCCCAGCCCGACCCGAACGAGGTGATCTGCCGGACCCAGCGGGTGACCGGCTCGCGGGTCGGCATGTCGCGGCGCTGCGCGACCCGCGCCCAATGGCTCGAGGACGAGCGCCAGCAGCGCGCCCAGCTCGCCGAGCGGCAGATCCGCCAGAGCCAGCCGACCTGCATGAACCCCGGCGAACGCGGCGCCATATTCGGCCGCTACGTCGCCGCGCCGGCGCGCGGCTCCTGCCAGTGACGCGGTCCGCGCTCCTCCTCGCCCTCCTCTCCGCCGCGACGGCGGCGCCGGCGCTGGCCGACACCAGCACGCCGCAGCTCGATCCGAACGAGGTGATCTGCCGGACGGTCTCGGCCACCGGCTCGCGGCTGGCCCAGTCGCGGCGCTGCGCGACCCGCGCCCAGTGGCTGGAAGACGAGCGCGCCCAGCGCGCCTGGCTCGCCGAGCGCCAGACCCGCCAGACCCAGCCGACCTGCATGAACCCGGCCGAGCGCGCCCGCTCGATGGGCCGCTATTATGCCGGCGGCGGCACCGGCGCCGGCAGCTGCTGAAAATGAGGAGCAAAACAATGACGAGGTCCGCCATCCTGATCGTCGCTCTGTCGGCCGCGGCCGCCGCCGCCGCCGAAACGCCGAGCTACGATCCCAACGAGGTGGTCTGCCGGACGGTGTCGGCAACCGGCTCGCGGCTCGCCCAGTCGCGGCGCTGCGCGACCCGCGCCCAATGGGCCGAGGACGAGCGCACCCAGCGTGCCCAGTTCAACGAGCGCACCCTGCGCCAGACCAATCCGCAGACGATGTCCGCCGCCGAGCGCGCCTTCGCCAGCGGCCGCTCGGTCAACGTCGGTGGCAGCCCCGTCCCCAACTGATCCGCGCGCAGGCTGGTGCCGCTTGGGGGACTCGAACCCACGACCCCATCATTACGAATGATGTGCTCTACCAGCTGAGCTAAAGCGGCCCTGCCCGGGAGCGGGGCCATTATCAGCGGGGGCGGGCCGTGACAAGGCGCGCCAAACCCTTCCGCCGCCTTAACCATATCTCAACCAGGGCCGGTGCAGGGTCGCCCCTCATTCGCCCGGGGGCGGCAGGGACGCCATAGATGGACAGTTTCAGGGGTTTCGAAGAGGACAATGCGGCGCCGGCCGCCGACGACGAGCCGGCGATCGAGCGGCCGCCCGAAATCGGCGTCGACGAACGGCGCATGCACGTGCGCGCCTATAATTACTGGGTCTCGCTGCTCGCCGGCCGCGCCTATCCCTCGATCCAGGACGTCGATCCCCACACTATCGAGGATTTCGGCCCGCACAGCGTGCTGCTCGATTTCTCGCGCGATCCTGAGGATCCGGCGATCGCCTTCCTCGGCCGGGCGCTCCGCGCCGAATGCGGCCTCGACGCCGGCATCGGCCGGATCGCCGAGGTGCCGAGCCGCTCGCTGCTGTCGCGGCTCACCGACCATTATCTCCAGATCATCGCCAATCGCGCCCCGATCGGCTTCGAGGCCGAGTTCGTCAGCCAGCGCGGCCACAACACCCTCTATCGCGGCATCCTGATGCCGCTCTCCTCGGACGGCGAATCGATCGACTTCATCTACGGCGTGATCAACTGGAAGGAGATCGCCGACGCGCAGACTGCCGCGGCGCTCGCCGGCCAGGTCGAAACCGCGATCGCCGCGGTGCCGGCGCCGGCCGCCTACGGTGCCGATGCGATGGTCTGGGCGGACGGGCCCAATGCCGATTTCGCCGAGGCGCCGGCCCTGCCAGCCGAGGATTCCAACCTCAGCCTGTGGCCGGATTCGCCCGGCCTCGCCGACCGGCTCTGCGCGGCCCGCGACTGCGCCGAGCAGGCCACCCAATCGGACCAGCGCAGCCGCGCGGCGCTCTACCGCGCGCTCGGCCTCGCTTTCGATTTCGCTCTCGCCGCCGACGCCGCGCCCGAAGACTATGCCGAATTGCTCGACGATGCCGGGATCAAGGCGCAGGCGCGCGCGCCGATGACGCCGGTGGTCAAGCTCGTCTTCGGCGCCCAGTACGACAAGACCCGGCTCACCGAATTCGCCGCCGCGCTCGCCTGGGCGAGGCGCGAGGGCGTCGCCGAGGGCGCGCTCGCCGAGCGGATCGAAGCCTTCCCGGGCGGCCTCAAGGGCGTCGTCGCCGCCGAGCGCGCCGCCCGCCGCCCGGCCGCCAGGCCCGACCGCTGGGCAGAATTGCGCGCCGCGCTCCACGCCGCTCCCCCGCTCGCCCGGGTCGACATCGCCGTCGCCGGCGAGGAGGAGTTCGTCCTGCTCGTCGCCCGGCGCGAAGCGGACGGCCTCGCCATCCTTGCCCCGGTCAGCGACCCGAAGCTGGTCGAGCAGGCGATCCGCAAAAGCGCCGCCTGAGCTATCCAAGGTTCAGCGGAATGATGCTATAGGGCGCGCCCGGGGGCCTTGCCGGGAGTCGCATCATGCGCGCTTTAGTCTCCGTCTGCCTTCTCTTCCTTCCCGCCGCCGTCGCCGCCCAGCCGGCGCCGCGCACCGTCGAGGTCCGGCTGTCGAGCTTCGATTTCACCCCCAATGAGATCAGGCTGCGCGCCGGCGAGCCGGTCATCCTCCATCTCGTCAACAGCGGCCGCGGCGGCCACAATTTCTCGGCGCCGCAATTCTTCGCGGCGGCGCGCGGAGTCTCGGGCCCGGTCAGCCGCGGCGCGGTCGAGGTCGGCTCGCACGGCAGCGCCGACGTCCGCCTGACGCCGGCTGCCGGCCGTTACCGGCTGCGCTGCACCCACAGCCTCCACACCGCCTTCGGCATGACCGGCAACATCACCGTCGAATGAGGCGGCAGGCGCGGCCGAGGCCAGCCTTGCCGCCGCGATGAAGCCGGGTCTATAGGCGCGCCCAGCAACGGGCGCCCGACGCCCGAATCCCGGGAGCTAGAGCTTATGGCAGCGGACAGCATGGGTGCGGGGGAGGCCGCTCACCGGCGCCTGCTGGACAGCCTCGCCAGCGCCCTGTGCGGCGGCGCGCTGCCGGGCGAGCTCAAGGATTTCGGCACCGAGGATTGCCGCGCCGCGGCCGAGTTCATCGCCGGCTGCGCCGCGCGCCGGACGCGCGGCGCCGCTTTGGTCAGGCTCGAATCGACGGGCACCAAATTGGGCCAGCGGCGGATGCGCATCTGCATCGCCAATGACGACATGCCGTTCCTCGTCGATTCGGTCGCCGGGGCGATCGCCGCCCGCGGCCTGATCATCCACCGGCTGCTCCACCCGGTGGTCTGCGTCACCCGCGACGCGAAGGGCAACCTCGGCAAGGTCGAGCCGCTCTGCGAGGACAAGGAGCGGCGCGAATCGATCATGTACATCGAGGTCGACCGCGCCGACGCCAAGGGCCGGGCCGAGCTCGTCGCCGAGATCGAGCGCGTGCTCGACAATGTCCGCGCCGCGGTCACCGACTGGCGGGCGATGCAGGAGAACATGCACGCCCAGGCGGACGCGGTCGCCGACGGCGAGGGCAAGGAATTGCTCCACTGGCTGGCCGGCGGCGCGATGACCCTGCTCGGCTACGAGGTCGAGCGGCCGGGCAAGAAGCCCTCGCAGCGGCTCGGCATCATGAAGCTCTCCGACGATCCGACCGACGAGGGCGGCAGCGAGGGCGCGATCCGCTATTTCGAGCAGGGCGGCCCGGTGCCGCTGATCGCCAAGGCCGATCTGCGCTCGCCGGTGCATCGCCGGGTGCCGCTCGACCTGATCGTCGTGCCGCTGCGCGACAAGGAAAAGATCACCGGCATCGGCGTCCATGCCGGCCTGTGGACCAGCCAGGCGCTGACCGTGCCGATCGAGGAGGTGCCGCTGCTGCGCCGCCAGCTCGCCGCGCTGGAGGAGGAATTCGGCTTCGACCCTTCGGGGCACAGCGGCAAGGCGCTGAGGCACGCGCTCGCCTCGCTGCCCCGCGACCTGCTCGTCAACCTGCGCCCCGACGAGGTCAAGCTGCTCGCCGCGACCGCGATCTCGCTCGCCGACCGGCCGCGGCCGACGCTGCTGCTCGTCCGCTCGATCCTCAGGGGCCACATGTTCGCCTTCGTCTGGCTGCCGCGCGACGAGCTCACCACCCGCCGCCGGATTTCGATCGGCGAGATGATCGAGGCCGCGGCGAAGGGGACGATCACCAACTGGTCGGTCGATCTCGGCGACGGCGACCTCGCCCTGGTCCGCTACACGCTCAACGTCGACGCGAGGACGCCGACGCCCGACGTCGCCGCGCTCGACCGCCGGCTCGACGCGATGGTGCGCGGCTGGGTGCCGAGCGTCGAGGAAGCGCTCGGCGAGCTGGTCGGCGAGCGCCGTGCCGCCGGCCTCGCGATGACCTTCCTCGATCAGTTCCCCGAAGGCTACCGGATCCGCACCGGCCCCGCCGACGCCGCCCGCGACGTCGTCTGCCTGTCCGGCCTCGACGGCCCCGGCGCCCGCGACGTCCGCCTGTTCAACCGCGACACCGACGCCGCCGACCGGCTCCATCTCAAGACCTACCGGATCGGCGAGATCATTCCTTTGTCCGAAGCGGTGCCGGTGTTCGAGAATTTCGGCTTCCGCGTGCTCGACGAGGTGCCGACTCCGGTCGGCCGCGCCGGCGCCACCGGCTTCGTCCACGATTTCGACCTGCAAATGCCGGGCAGCGCCCCCGCCGGCGCGGTGCTGAAGCGCGCCGAGCTGGTCCAGCAGGCGATCGCCGACGTGCTCGAGGGCAAGGCCGAGAACGACCCGTTCAACCAGCTGATCGTCGCCGCCGGCCTCGAGCCGCGCGAGGTCACCCTGTTCCGCGCCTGGTTCCGCTATCTGCGCCAGACCGGCCTTTCCTACTCGCAGCTCACCGTCGTCGACGCGCTCCGCCGCGCGCCCGACGTGACCAAGGGGCTGATCGCTTTGTTCGACGCGATGCACGATCCCGGCGCGCGCGGCCGGGCCGAGGCGGTCGCGGCGGCCGAGCGCAAGATCGAGCGCGGCCTCGCCAATGTCGCGGCGATCGACGAGGATCGGATCCTCAGGCTGATCGGCGGCGTCATCCGCGCCACCCTGCGCACCAACGCCTTCTCGCCGGCGGGCGAGGAGGCGCTCGCCTTCAAGCTCGAATCCGCGCTCGTCCCGGGCCTGCCGGCGCCGGTGCCGTGGCGCGAAATCTGGGTCTATTCGCCGCGCCTCGAGGGCATCCACCTGCGCGGCGGCCCGATCGCCCGCGGCGGCCTCCGCTGGTCCGACCGGCGCGACGACTTCCGCACCGAGGTGCTCGGCCTGATGAAGGCGCAGGTCGTCAAGAACGCGGTGATCGTCCCGACCGGCGCCAAGGGCGGCTTCTATCCCAAGCATTTGCCCTCGCCGGCGAATCGCGACGCCTGGCTCGCCGAAGGGACCGAAAGCTACCGGATCTTCATCCGCGCCCTGCTTTCGGTCACCGACAACCTGGTCAAGGACAAGGTCGTCCGCCCGCTCAAGGTGGTGGTCCGCGACGGCGACGACCCCTATTTCGTCGTCGCCGCCGACAAGGGCACCGCGACCTTCTCCGACGTCGCCAACGCGATCGCGATCGACAAGGGCTTCTGGCTCGGCGACGCCTTCGCCAGCGGCGGCTCCAACGGCTACGACCACAAGGCGATGGGGATCACCGCCAAGGGCGGCTGGGTCTCGGTCCAGCGCCACTTCCGCGAAATGGGGATCGACGTCCAGAAAAGGCCGATCCGGGTCGCCGGCGTCGGCGACATGTCGGGCGACGTGTTCGGCAACGGCATGCTCTTGTCGAAGGCGATCAAGCTCGTCGCCGCCTTCGATCATCGCCACATCTTCCTCGATCCCGATCCCGATCCGGCGAAGAGCTGGAAGGAGCGCAAGCGGATGTTCAATCTGCCGCGCTCGTCCTGGGCCGATTACGACAAGAGCCTGATCTCGAAGGGCGGCGGAATCTTCCCGCGCAGCCAGAAGTCGATCCCCCTGTCGAAGGAAGCGCGCGCGATGCTCGGCATCGCCGCCGACAAGGTCGATCCGCCGACCCTCATCTCGGCGATCCTGAGGAGCGAGGCGGACCTCTTATGGTTCGGCGGCATCGGCACCTACATCAAGGCCAGGCAGGAGAGCCAGTCCGAGGTCGGCGATCCCGGCAACGACGCGATCCGGGTCAACGCCTCGGAGCTGCGGGTCAAGGCGGTCGGCGAGGGCGCCAACCTCGCCGTCACCCAGGCCGGCCGGATCGAGTTCGCGCAAGCGGGCGGCCGGATCAACACCGACTTCATCGACAATTCGGCCGGCGTCGATTGTTCGGACAACGAGGTCAACATCAAGATCCCGCTCAATCGCGAGATGGCGGAAGGGCGGCTCGCGCTCGAGCCGCGCAACCGGCTGCTTGCCGCGATGACCGACGAGATCGCCGCGCTGGTGCTCGAGGACAACCGCCTGCAGACGCTGGCGCTGTCGATCGCCGAGAAGGGCGGAGCGACGGCGCTGCCGCAGCTCGTCCGGGTGATCGAGATCCTCGAGGAGAGCGGCAAGCTCAATCGCGCCGTCGAGGGGCTCGACAGCAACGAGGATCTGCTCCGCCGCGCCCAGCAGAATCTCGGCCTCACCCGGCCCGAGCTCGCGGTGCTCCTGTCGACCTCGAAGATGCGGCTCCAGGCGGCGATCGAGGGCGCCAGGTTCACCGACGATCCGACCCTCGAGGGCGAGCTGCTCGCCGCCTTCCCGCCGGAGATGCAGCGCCGCCACCGGCCGGCGATCCTCGCCCACCGCCTCAAGAAGGAGATCATCGCCACCAAGGTCGCCAACCGCTTCGTCAACCGGATGGGGATCATCGCCCCGTTCGCTCTCACCGAGGAGGAAGGCGCCTCGTTCGGCCAGGCCGCCGCGGCGTTCCTCGCCGCCGAGCGGCTGTTCGGCATGGACCTGCTCTGGGCCGAGCTCGACGCCGCCGACGTGCCCGAGGAGGTCCGCCTGGCCTTGTTCGCCGAAGCGGCGACCGGCCTTCAGATGCACATCGCCGACATGCTCCGGGTGACCTCGCCGAACATGACTCCCGGCGAGCTGGTCGAGACGCTCCGGCCGGGGCTCAAGAAGCTGAACGCGATGGTCGACGATCTGCTGAGGCCCGAGGCGCGGGCGGAAGCCGGCTCGCTGCGCGCCGAGCTGGATGCGATGGGGGCGCCCCGCCCGATCGCCGACCGGATCGTCCGGCTGGTCGAGCTGAACGGCGCCGTCGGCCTCGCCATGCTCGGCCGCAAGCTCGGCATCGACGAGGTCCAGCTGACCCGCGCCTACACCAAATTGGGCGAAGCGCTGGGGCTCGACTGGGCGCAGAACGCGGCCAACCATTTCCACGCGCGCGACCAGTGGGAGCGGCTGCTGACTGCCGGCCTCGCCCGCGATTTCGAGCAGCTCCGGCTCGAGTTCCTCGAACGGCGCAAGAGCGCCGATCCCAAGGCGGCGGTCGATCAATGGGTCGCCGACCAGGGGCCGCGGATCGAGCAGTTCCGCCGCACCGTCGAGCGCGCCCGCACCGCCTCGGTCACCACCGCGCCGATGCTCGCCCAGATCGCCACCCAGGCGCGGGTCCTCCTCGGCCGCTGAGGCCACCGCCGGCGCGGCTTGCATTCCTTTTTCTTTCAATTACTTGTTCCGGAAGCTGACAGGTGGGAGAGGTTCGTGTTCGTGATCGTGCCGTTGCTCGCGCTTACCTTGCCGCCGCCCGTCATCCTGCCGCCGCCCGGCCCGATGCCGCCTGCCGCCGGGCCGGCGGTGGTACGCGCGCAGCCGCGCTCGCCGCTCCAGGCCTATGTCGCGCTGCGCTACGATTATCCCGCCGCGGCGGCGAAGGCGGGCGCGCAGGGGAATGTCGCCTTCCTTCTCGACATCGGTCCGGACGGCCGAGTCACCAATTGCGCGATCACCGGCTCGACCGGCTCGGCAGCGCTCGATTCGGCCAGCTGCCGGATCATGCGCTCGCGCGCCCGCTTCACCCCCGCCCGCGACGCCGCCGGCAGCCCGACCCGCGACCGCCTCGCCGGCGCGCTCCGCTGGACGCTGCCTGATCGCTGACCAGGGGCCGGCCGGCTTCCCGGGCGCCGACAGGCGTCCGATTCGGCCTCCATTTCGGACCGATCGCTTCAGGCAAGGCCGGCGGGGCGATGTTACGCTGCGCGCGACCGGTGAGGATCCCTCCTCAATCCCCGTCGAGGGGATCGACCCTGTGCTCGGCACGGTCTGCGTCGAGCAGAGGGGATTCCCGAAATGGCAGATGAGACAGCACCCGCTTCGCCGTTCCGTTGGCCCGTCGTGAATCCGGGGCCGAGCTGGTCGTGCCCGCGGGTCAACATGCCCGACATCTTCTCGATCCAGTGGGACATGCCGCTCGACAGCTGGTTCTACGCCGGCCACGCCGTCGATACGGACGGCAACGAATATAGCGTCAACCTCTATTTCGCCCGCACCCAGCCGAGCGCGGCCGATCCGGCCCTTCAGCTCGTCTCGCTCGGCATCGGCATCGGCGTCGCCGCGGGCGGAGCCTATCGCATGTGCACCGAGACCGGCGAAGGCGCCGCCGAGGCGCCGGACACGGGAGCCGCCCTTTACGTCCCGCGCGCCAGCGATTCCTCCTACCTCGTGCAATTCTCGGGCGGCGCGTCGGCCGCGCACGGGAGCATGGCCTATACCGGCGGGGCTTCGATGGGGATTGCGGGCGCGACCTACAAGGCGAGCGCGAGCGGGACCGACGCGAACGGCGCGCCGATCGCGCTCGAGCTCGACCTCGAGGACCTGATCGGCACGAAGATGGAGGGCATGTCCGGCTGGGTCGGGCCGACCTACGAGATCGCCCAGCCGCGGCTCCAGATCACCGGCGGCACCCTGACGCTCGGCGACGCCGTCGTCACGCTTGCCGGCGGCAGCCTCTGGCACGATCGCCAGACCTACAACTTCCCGCCCGCGCCGCCGCCGCCGCCGGGGAGCAAGCCGGCGCCGCTCTACACCGGCAATTGGATGGCGCTGCTGTTTTCGAACGGGCTCAGCGCCGACCTCAACGCGGTCTGGCCCGAGGCGACCGAGCCCGGCACCCAATGGCTCTCGGGCCGGGCGCTCAATCCGCCGCGGCCGCCGCTCAACGCCAGCGGCAACCTCTATTTCGCCGACGGCGTCGACCGCTACAATGGCGGCGCCTTCCTCCAGGGCGTCGGCAACAGCCCGGAAGAGTTCGATTACGACATCAACATCTTCGATCCCGCCGATCCCGGCCAGTCGCCGCACTGGCAAAGCCCGGCGACCGGCAACGTCTATTGCAACAAATGGCAGATCGCCCTTTCCTCCCGCCTCGCCCGGTGGAACGTGCCGCCGATCGTCTATGTCGCCGCCCTCGTCCCGGGCTGCGAATATGCCCCGCCGGCCGGCCGCGCCTTCTGGGAGGGGGCGGTCCATCTCTTCTCCGACCGCGACTGCACCAACAAGATCGGCGAGGGCTTCGTCGAGCAGATGGGCTATAATTGATGGCCGGGGCGGGGCTTCGCTGGCCGGTCGTCAATCCCGGCAACAGCTGGTCGGCGCCGCGCTTCGCGATGCCCGGCTTCTTCGGCGTCCAGTGGGACTTCAAGCTCGAATCCTGGTTCTACGGCGGCCACGCGATCGACGAGGACGGCAATCTCTACAGCCTCAACGTCTATTTCGCGCGCGCCGCGCTCGACCTCGCCGACCCCGCCAATCCGCTCCTCCAGGGCGTCATGCTCGGCGCCGGCATCGGCGTCGCCGCCACCGACAGCTATCATGTCAGCATCGGCAGCGGCCTCGGCGCCTTCGAGGATCCTCTCGTTCCGCTCGGGCTGATCGTGCCGCCGGTGATGGACCAGGCCTATTCGGTGGCGTTCGCGCCGGAAGGGGCGGGGCCGGCGGGGAAGGTCCGCTTCACCCCCGCCACCGAACCGGTCGGGCCGGCGGTGGGGATGGCCGGCGCCCGCTACCGGCTCGATGTCGAGGGGACCGACGCGAGCGGCGCGCCGCTGACGCTCGGCCTCGACCTCGTCGACGCGCTCGGCACGAGGCTGGAGGGCTGCTCGGGCTATGTCGGGCCGCCGATCGACCCGACTGGCCTCTACACCTACGAGGCCGCCCAGCCGCGCCTCGCCATCGCCGGCGGCACGCTCGCCGTCGCCGGCGCCACCGTCGCCATCGCCGGCGGCAGCCTCTGGCACGACCGCCAGGTCTACAATCAGGAGCCGTCGGCGCCCGCAGCCGCCGCCCAGGCCGCCCAGAGCCTCTATTGCGGCACCTGGATGCCGCTCCTGTTCGACAACGGCCTGACCGCGACGATCTCGGCCAACTGGCAGCCGATCCCGGGCTGCGGCACCCAGTGGATCGCCGGCCGCAAGGTCGGCCGGCCGCCGATCGGCGGCACCGGCAACCTCTATTTCGCCGACGATCCGGACCTGCTGAACGGCGGCGCCCTGCTCCGCGCGATCCGCGACAATTCCGATCACCCGTGGGATTTCGACATCAACATCTTCGATCCCGCGGACCCGGCCGCTTCGCCGAGCTGGTCGGCGGGCGGCACCAGCCCCACTTATTGCACCAAATGGTGGGTGACCTTCTCCGACCGGCTGGTGGCGCAATCGGGCCTGCCGCGCGACATCTATCTCGTCGCCCTCGTCCAGGGCTGCGAATTCACCCCCGAGGGCGAAACGCCGTTCTGGGAAGGCGCCACCGAGATCTTCGCCGACCGCGCCTGCAGCGAGCGCATCGGCCGCGGCTGGGCCGAGCAGATGGGCTATAATTGAGGATCGCCGGCGAGAGGTCATTCCAACCAGGGTGAACGCTTCTGCGAATCTGGCTTTCCTGTTAGGATTCGGGCGCTTGTCCCGACCCGAAAGGCTCGCCATGCCGCTCGCCGCCCTTGCCTTCTCGCTTGCCCTCGCCCAGGCGGCGGAGCCGCCGCTCCGCCTGCCCGGCGAGCCGCCCGTCCCGGCCGTCCCGGCGCGGCCGCTCGGCCCGGTGCAAAGCCTGTTCCGGTCGAGCGACTATCCGCTCGAGGCCTATGCGTTCAACGCCCAGGGCAGGGCCGAATTCCGGGCGATCGTCGACGTCGACGGCCGCATCCGCCGCTGCCGGATCGTTCGCTCGAGCTGGGTCCGCCTGTTCGGCAGCCTGACCTGCGCGATCCTGCGCGAGCGCGCCCGCTTCGAGCCCGCGCGCGACGCCGCCGGCAACCCGGTCGAGGACGTCATCGCCAGCTCGGTCAGCTGGGGCATCAGCGGCGATCCCCGCCCGATCCCGCGCGCACGCATCCGCCGCTAGCGGCCGAGCCATGCTCTAAGGCGGCGAAGCCCCCTGGCCGCGCCGCTCGCGCAGATGGGCGAGAAGATGGCCGCGATTGACGTCGCGGGCGCCGCGGATGAACTCGTCGGCGCGCTGGGCGCCGCCGCGCGCAAGCCCCTGCCGCCGGAGCGCGTCCTCCTCCGCCATGCAGCCGGCGAATGCCGCCTCGACCGCCTGCGCTTCGGGCGCGTCCGCCGCCGTGCCGTCGATCTGCCGGAGCAGGCATTCGACCCAGCCGCGGATCGCCGCATCGATCGGGTCCGCCGGCCTGCCGCCGGCGCGGGCCGCCGCCGCCGCCCGCCGGCGAAGCTCGCGCACCCGATCGGCCAGCCCCTGGCGGTTGCCCCGGAGCAGCAGCGCCATCTGCTCGCGCCCGCGCGCCTCGCCGGAAAAGGCGAACACAGCGCGCTGCGTCGCCGCCTGCTCGTCGGGACAGGCGGCGAGCGCCGCGTCCGCGATCTGCCCGGCGCTCCGGTTCGAGCCGACCGCCGCATCCGCCACCCGATCGGTGCACGCCGCCCACGCCTCGTGCGCGGCGAGGAAAGCGGCATCGCCGAGCAGCGGATGCGGCGAGGCCTGCAAAGCGAGCGCGGCGAGGAGGGCGGCGAGGATCATGGCCGCCGTCCGTCCGGGCCGGCCTGGGGGCCGCTGTCGGGGTCGGCGCCGCCGCCGCCGCCGGGCGGCTGGCCGAGATCGTGATCGCCGGCGGGCGCGGGGCCGCCTTTGCCCTTGCCGCCGCCGCGCGCCTCGCCCGCCACCTGCCTGACGAACGAGCTCGGGCTCAACTTGCGGCTGGCTTTCACGGGCTACCTCCCGCCCATCCCTTAGCGCATATCGATGGCGCCGCGCCACGATCCTCAGGGGGAGGCGCTGCCCCTATTCGGCGGCGTCCTGCGCGGATTGGCCCTCCCGATACCTGCGCCGCAGGTCGAGCCAGCCGAACAGGCAGACCAGCAGCACGCCGACCGGCGGCCCGAGATTGCGTATCAGCTCGTCCATTGCCGCCTGTGCGGCGCTTACTCGGCCGGGTCTGCCGGCCGGCGATGACGCTCCCTGTGCATCCGGCGAACTTCGAGCCATGCGTACAGCGTAAAGAGCAGCCCGGCGACCGGCGGCGCCAGGTTCCTGATGATGTCATCCATTCCAGCTCTCCGCCTCGAGGTTGCCCAGGACGTCGATGCCCGCCTTTAACATGAAAAGGCCAACGACGCCCCACAGGATGACCCAAAGATCGATCCGAACCAGCCACCAGCGGCCGAACGCGGACGCGACGAGCGCCGTTCCGAAGTTGAAAAAGAGCGTCGACAAACCCTTGGTCTTCTCGTTGTGCTGCAGCATGCGGGAGCGTTCATCGGCCACGGTTTTCGCATAATCCCGTTTACATTTCCATCTTTTTCGATAACCGATGACGCCAGACATTGCGAGTCGATTCGGCGCCCGCCTCCCCGTTTGGGCGCCTGGTGCGGAAATAATGAGAGGCGCTGTTTTGCCATCCGGAGGAATCGACTAAGAGCGAAATCGAGGATCGGGCCGCGCCGCGGCCTGTTGGAGACGGCACGATGGACGCCCCCAAGAAGAAGACCGAAGCCAAGGTGAAGCATCCGCCCAGGCCGACCGGCGAGGAGCCCGACGCGCGCGCGCTCCACGAACGGACCATGGCCCGCTTCCCCAAGACGATGGCGCGCCTTGCCGAATGAGCCCGACTGGCTCGGCGCCGACACCCTGATCGCGCTCAACGCCGCGCTCGTCGCCGAAACCGGCGAGCCCCACTTCGTCCGCCGACCCCGGCCTGCTCGAAAGCGCATTGGCCCGGCCGATCAACCGCTGGCATTATGGCGAGCGCGAGATGAGCGTGCTGGCCGTCTCGCTGCTGCTCGGCATCCTCCGCAACCACCCGTTCGGCCAGGGCAACAAGCGCACCGCCCTCGAAGCGGCCGACGCTTTTCTCTGGCTCAACGGCTACGATTTCGTCGCGCCGGATGGGGCGGAACTGGCGGATCTGATTGTCGAGGTGATTACCGGCGCGGCCGGCGAGGAGAAGCTGGTCGAGTTGCTTGGCGCTTGCATGAAGCCGCGCTAGTGGCGGCTTCAAGTGTCATGTTCATCGACAGCGGGCGCTTAGCCGGCGGCGTGATTGCGCCGATTGGCTAACCGGCGTTCAGGGAGAGCTTTTCGGTGCGCCACGTCGCGCTTGCACTAGCGATACGACCCGTTCGTCAGGCTGGACAGGCGCCAATGTGAGCGGATCGTTCGCCGCGAGGATCGTCGCGAACTCGCTGTGGAGGGGATTAAACAGAATATTGAAATCCGAAGGACTGGCGGCGGAGGGGACGACAAGCCCGCAGCTCGACGCACGGTGGAGCCACAAGTCCCCCAATCGCCGACAGAACCCGTTTCCTTCCAAGCGCCAGTTGGGATCCCGGCCGGAAAGGTCCGCTTCGTCAAAGGCGAGGAAGCTCACGTCGGGAATCGAAAGTGTCAGCAGGACGCGATCGGGATGTCGTTCGGCGATCCATTCGTCGGCATGGACCATCCGTTCGAGCAGGCAAAGCGTCGCCGATTGCGAGGTATAGAGGATTCTGCGTCCCTTGCTGTGCCATCGCCCGGCTTCGTAGAGGCCGCCATTGCCGGACAGTGCCTCGCGGGTCGTGCGCGCATAGCCGCGGCGAGTTATTCGAAAGGTCTTGCCCGGGAGCGCTGCGCTCACGCAATATCGCCCCAATCGAGCCTATTGAGCAGCGATTGCACATAAGCGGTCCCAACGCCGGATTTGAGTAGTTCCACCGGCGTTCGTCCCGAGAGAGAGGGCTTGGGCCGCATCAGCCATGCCAACGCGGCGGATCGGCCGTTGAGTACCTTCGTCGCCGATGCGAGCGTGGCAGCCAGACGCCAAGCTGCGTCCGACTCGCCGGGCGTGAGACGTTGTCTACCCGCTTTGCGCCGCATCAAGGTTCGCTTTGGAGCCACGACCTTTTCCAGCGTGTGAGCCGGCCAGCCCGCGTCGCGCAAAAAATTGAGGACCGTGGAGGGAAAGCCGCTTGCGATGGCTTCGATTAGCTCTTCTTCGGATCGAATCTGTCGACCGAGCAACTTGGCTCCGCCCAGCATCTTGAATGCGGCCGCCCGCATTTCGTCTTGCCGGTGCTGCCCATCGGGCCCATCGCCACCTTCGCCGGATCCGGCAAGATCCAGAAGGCTCTGCTTTTCGTCCTGTGAGCTGTCTTCGGCGCGTATCGCTGATGCCGGGAGCGTTGCAAGCTCAAGCTGCACGTGAAGTTCTTCGGGTGCCTCGAAGTCGGATTCATCCGTAAGCTTGCGCCGATGCTCTTCGATAAGTGATGTAAGGCCCTCCTCCATTTCTTTTGTGAGGGCCTCTATTTTTGGCCCATGCATCTTGCGAATCAGAGTGGCCGGCACCTTGCCCGGGCGAAATCCCGGCATGCGTACCGAAGGGCTCTCGGCTGTTCTGAAACGGAGCACATCCTTCGCCGGGATAGTGATGGAATATCGCCGGCGGCTTCGAGCCTGCTGTTCCTGCTCGTTTTCCGTTTTCATATCGGCACCTCCCCTCCCGCATAGTGCCAAATGGCACCAGCGGCAACTGACTTTGGGACGAACGCGAAATTTCCCCCGTGCCGGCGCCGACGCCCCTTGGCAGCCAGGTTCCGGACCCTTCCCCCCTAGCCACTAGCTTGCTAGTGCGCGCCGGTTAGCTCGGAGAGCCGCCGCATTCCCGAGTCCAGGGCAAGCGAGCCACAGGCACAGCGCCTAGCAGCTAGGCGGAAGAGAGAAGCGCAGATGACCGCAACCGGCCACGACACACTCGGCACCCGCTCCACGTTCGAGTCCGGCGGCAAGACCTATGCCTATTTCTCCCTCGCCAAGGCCGCCGCCACCCTCGGCAATGTCGACAAGCTGCCGTTCTCGATGAAGGTGCTGCTCGAAAATCTGCTCCGCTTCGAGGACGGCAAGACGGTCACAGTCGACGACATCCAGGCGCTGGTCGATTGGCAGAAGGAGCGCAGCTCCACCCGCGAGATCCAGTATCGCCCGGCCCGCGTCCTCATGCAGGATTTCACCGGCGTGCCCGCGGTCGTCGATCTCGCCGCGATGCGCGATGCGATGGCGGCGCTGGGCGGCGATCCGCAGAAGATCAATCCGCTCGTCCCCGTCCATCTCGTCATCGATCACAGCGTGATGGTCGACGAGTTCGGCACGCCCAAGGCGTTCGAGGCCAATGTCGCTCTGGAATATCAGCGCAACATCGAGCGCTACCAGTTCCTCAAATGGGGCCAGCGCGCGTTCCGCAACTTCGAGGTGGTGCCGCCGGGCACCGGCATCTGCCACCAGGTCAACCTCGAATATATCGCCAGGGGCGTGTGGAGCACACCCGAGGTCGGCGCGGCCGGCGCCGACCGCCGCGCGGGCGCCGACCGGCGCGCCGACGAGCGCATCGGCGAATCCGACCGGCGCAGCGGCGCCGACCGGCGGGCGCAAGCCCGCGCCGCCGAGATCGCCTATCCCGACACCCTGGTCGGCACCGACAGCCACACCACCATGGTCAACGGCCTCGGCGTATTGGGCTGGGGCGTCGGCGGGATCGAGGCGGAGGCGGCGATGCTCGGCCAGCCGGTGTCGATGATCCTCCCCGAAGTGGTCGGCTTCCATCTCACCGGCACGCTCAGCGAGGGGATCACCGCCACCGATCTCGTCCTCACCGTCACCCAGATGCTGCGGGCGAAGGGCGTGGTCGGGCGGTTCGTCGAGTTCTTCGGCCCCGGCGTCTCGGCGCTCTCGGTCGCCGACCGGGCGACGATCGCCAACATGGCGCCCGAATATGGCGCGACCTGCGGCTTCTTCCCGATCGATGCCAAGACGCTCGATTACATGCGCCTCACCGGCCGCACCGAGGAGGCGATCGCGCTCACCGAGGCCTATTGCAAGGCCCAGGGCCTGTGGTTCGAGGAGGGCGCCGACGATCCGGTGTTCACCGAGACGCTGCGGCTCGACATGTCGAGCGTCGAGCCGAGCCTGGCCGGCCCGAAGCGGCCGCAGGACAAGGTCGCGCTCAGCGCCGTCGACGAGGAGTTCCGCGCCAATTTCACCAGCGAATACGGCCATCCCGAGGCCGAGCTGCCCGAGCGGTTCGAGGTCGCCGATCCGAACGCGGACGGGGTCAAGCACGATATCGGCCATGGCGACGTCGTCATCGCCGCGATCACCTCCTGCACCAACACCTCCAACCCTTCGGTGCTGGTCGCCGCCGGCCTCGTCGCCCGCAAGGCGCGCGCCCTGGGGCTGGACAGCAAGCCCTGGGTGAAGACCAGCCTCGCGCCCGGCAGCCAGGTGGTCACCGACTATCTCGACCGCGCCGGCCTCAGCGAGGATCTGAACGCGATCGGCTTCGATCTGGTCGGCTATGGCTGCACCACCTGCATCGGCAATTCCGGGCCGTTGCCCGAAGCGATCAGCGCCTCGATCCACAAGAACGACGTCGTCGCCGCCTCGGTCCTCTCCGGCAACCGCAATTTCGAAGGCCGCGTGTCGCCCGACGTGCGCGCCAATTATCTCGCCTCGCCGCCCCTGGTCGTCGCCTATGCGCTGAAAGGGACGGTGGTCCAGGACATGGTCGCCACCCCGATCGGCCAAAGCAAGGACGGCAACGACGTCTACCTCAAGGACATCTGGCCGACCGACGCCGAGGTGCGCTCGCTGATCGATCAGTTCGTCAACGGCGACATGTTCCGCGCCCGCTACGCCGACGTCTACAAGGGGGATTCGCGCTGGCAGGGGATCGCGGTCACCGGCGGCGACACCTATGCCTGGCCCGCGGGCTCAACCTATATCGCCAATCCGCCCTACTTCGCGGGAATGTCGATGACGCCCACGCCACCTTCCGACATCATCGACGCGCGGCCGCTCGCCATCCTCGGCGATTCGATCACCACCGACCACATCTCCCCTGCCGGCGCGATCAAGCTCGACAGCCCGGCCGGCGCGTATCTCACCGGCCACGGCGTCGGCCGCGCCGACTTCAACTCCTACGGCGCCCGCCGCGGCAACCATGAAGTGATGATGCGCGGCACCTTCGCCAACATCCGGATCAAGAATCGGCTCGTCCCCGGCATCGAGGGCGGCATCACCCGGCACATCCCCTCGGGCGAGGTGATGCCGATCTACGACGCGGCGATGCGCTACAAGGCGGAAGGGACGCCGCTGGTCGTCATCGCCGGCAAGGAATATGGCACCGGCTCGTCGCGCGACTGGGCGGCCAAGGGCACCAATTTGCTGGGCGTCCGCGCGGTGATCGCCGAGACCTACGAGCGCATCCACCGCTCCAACCTCGTCGGCATGGGCGTGGTCCCGCTCCAGTTCGTCGAGGAGGTGCCCGAATTCGACGGCACCGAGACCTTCACCCTGCTCGGTGTCGCCGAGCTGAAGCCGCGCCAGGAGATCGCGGTCAAGGTGAGCCGCGCCGACGGCACCGGCTACAGCTTCGCCGCCCGGGTGCGGATCGACACCGCCAACGAGCTCGAATATTTCAAGGCCGGCGGCATCCTCCATTACGTGCTGCGCCATCTCGCCGGAGGGTCCGCGCACTGAGCGCGACCGGCCTCGTCGTCGAAATCGTCGGCTGGACCGGCGCGGTTCTGATCCTGCTCGCCTACATTCTGGTGACGCTCGGCCGGCTGACCGGCCAGTCTCCCGTTTTCCAGTGGATGAACCTGGTCGGCGCGGCGGCCTTCGTGGTCAACGGCTGGTGGCACGGCGCGCTGCCGTCCGCGACGCTCAACGTCGTCTGGGCGCTGTTCGCCGCGGGAGCATTGTGGATCCTATGGAAGAAAAAAGGCTCGTCGACCTCAGTCACCTGATCGAAGACGGCATGCCCACCTACAAGGGGCTGCCGGGGCCGCACATCTGCGACTATTGGACGCGCGAGCACAGCGCCCAATATTACGACGACGGTTCGAGCTTTCAGATCGGCCGGATCGACATGGTCGCCAATACCGGCACCTATCTCGACGCGCCGTTCCACCGCTTCGCGGACGGCGCGGATCTCGGGCAATTGAAGCTCGACCAGCTCGCCGCGCTGCCCGGCCTCGTCGTCCGGTGCGACGACATGGCGGTCGATTCGGCCGCGTTCGACGGCCTCGACCTCGCCGGCAGGGCGGTGCTGGTCCACACCGGCTGGGACCGGCACTGGCGCAGCGAGGCCTACCAGCAGGACCATCCCTTCCTGACCGAATCGGCGGCGCGGCTGCTGGCGGAGGCGGGCGCCGCGCTGGTCGGCATCGACAGCCACAATATCGACGACACCCGCGCGCGAGCGCGCCCGGTTCACACCATCCTGCTCGGCGCCGGCATCCTCATCTGCGAGCATATGACCAATCTCGGCGCGCTGCCCGACGAAGGCTTCGCCTTCACCGCCGTGCCGCCCAGGATCGCCGGCATGGGGACCTTTCCGGTGCGGGCGTTCGCCGAGGTCTGACGTTCAGCGCGCCGACAGTTTCGCCGCCGTATCGATCGCGCTCCCCCAGCAAAGGAGTGCGTATCATGCTCCAGCCTTTTCTCGCCGCTTTGGCGCTTGCCGCCGCCCATCCCGCCACGCCGCCGCCGCTCACCAATCCCCAGATCGATTATGACGGCTATCGCGCGCTGATCGAGGAGGTTCAGCCCTACCGCCGGGCGCGGCTGATCGATTGGGCTGCGTTCGCCGCCGCCGCCGACGAGCCGGAGGTGCTGATCCTCGACGCGCGCTCCACCGGGCAGTTCGCCGCCGGCCATATTCGCGGCGCGGTCAACCTGCCGCTGCCCGAGTTCAGCGTCGAGCGCCTCGCCGAAGTGATCGGCCGGGCGGACCGGCCGATCCTGATCTACTGCAACAACAATTTCCGCAACGATCGCCCGCCGGTCATGCTCAAGACCGGGCGGCTCGCGCTCAACCTTTCGACCTTCACCCACCTTTACGGCTACGGCTACCGCAACGTGCGCGAATTGAACGACGTGATGGATTTCAACGACCCCAGGGTGCGCTGGGTCACGGGGTCGGGGACGCGCCGGGCACGCTGATCTCGTAGAGGCTCGGCCAGTTCTTGCCGGTGACGAACAGCCGGCCCTCGTCCGGGTCATAAGCGATGCCGTTGAGCACGTCGCGAATGTCGCGGCGGCCCGATCGGGCGACGATGGCGGACAGATCGAGCCGCGCCGAGACCGCGCCGGTCGCCGGGTCGATCCGGGCGATCGTGTCGGTCATGAAGACGTTGGCGAGGAGCTCGCCGTTCACGAAGGCGAGGTCGTTGAGCAGGCGCAGCGGTCGGCCGGCTTCGGTAACCGCCAGGGTGCGCCTGACCGCGAAGCTCTCCGGATCGACGATGCGCAACCTGTCCGAGCCGTCGCTCATCACCAGTTCGTCGCCCATCCGGACCAGCCCCCAGCCCGGGCCGGCGCAGGGCACGGTGCCGAGCGGCGCGAAGCTTTCCCGGTCCCAGCGCAGCGCCGCCCCCGAACTCAGCGTCAGGCCGATGATCTCGTCGCCCCAATCGGCGATCCCCTCGCCCCAGGCGTCGGCGGGAAAGGGCGCCCGGCGAAGCACTTCGCCATCCTCGAGGCGCACTTCGCGGATCTCCGACCTGCCCACTTCGCCGGTGCTTTCGAAGAGCCGGCCCTCGCACCGCAGCAGGCCCTGGGTGAAGGCGCCGCGATCGTGCGGATATTCGCGGACGATTGCGGCGCGCTGGACGGCGACGCCGGCCGGGATCGGCGGCGGCGGAAAGGCGAAGCGAATGGTGTAGGTCATGCCAGCGCCGCCGCCAGCCAGGCGGGCACGATCGCGCCCGCGAGATCGTCGATCCGGCGATGCTCGACGGCAAGGCCGAGCGCCGGATAGTGGATGCGGGTGCGCGGTCCGGGCGCCTCGGCTGGGACGACGACGAGCCGGCGGTTGACCTTCTGGCGCCAGTTCATCCGCGCCGTATTCTCCTGGCCGACATAGCAGCCCTTGCCGAAGCTGACGCCGTTCAGCTCGGCGGCATTGCATTCGAGCCAGAGCGTCTTGTCCGAGCCGAGCTCGGCGACCCCTTCGGTTACGCCCAGCGAGAGCCGGTGGGCGAGCCAGCCCCCGGCCGGGTTTGCCGGAGAGGCAAGCCAGCGATGGCCTAGCTCCGGCAGCCGGGGGTCAGGCGCCGCCATCGCCGCCCGTTCGCCCTGAGCCTGTCGAAGGGTCTTCGTTTCTTCCTCACCTTCAGGGGAAGGGAAGGGCTTCGACAAGCTCAGCCCGAACGGATTGGGGGACCAGTGAACCGCAAATGCGGGTTCCGGCGCGATCCCGATGGCGCGGCGCAGGCGATAGAGCGTCAGCCGCCGGGCAAGCGCGTCGGCCTCACCCGCCTCGCAATCGATCAGGACATCTTCCCGGTCCGCCCAGAGGATGAAATCGAACAGCGCCTTGCCCTGGGCGGTCAGCAGCCCCGCCCAGAGCGGCCGGTCGGGCGCCAGCGCGTCCATGTCGTTGGTGACCAGGCCCTGCAGGAAGCCGCGGACATCCTCGCCCGACAGGCGGAGCACGGCACGGTCGGTCAGGGTGGTTCCGCTCATCCTCCCCTGTTAAGCGGGGAGCGTGAGCGAACCAACCCGCCTTGTCATTCGCCGTCCCGACGATTGGCATGTCCATCTGCGCGACGGCGACATGCTCGAGGCGGTCGCCGGCCATAGCGCGCGGCAATTCGCCCGGGCGATCGTCATGCCGAACCTTGATCCGCCGGTGACCGGCGTCGCCGCGGCCGAGGCCTATCGCACCCGCATTCTCGCCGCGCTCCCCCGGGCGAGCGGCTTCACGCCGCTGATGACCTGCTATCTCGTCGATCATGCCCCGCCGGCGGAGATCGCCCGCGGCTTCGAGGAAGGGGTGTTCGCGGCAGCCAAGCTCTATCCGGCGCACGCCACCACCAACAGCGCGCATGGAGTGAGGGACATAGCCGGGCTGGCGCCGGCGCTGGAGGCGATGCAGCGGATCGGCATGCCGCTCCTCGTCCATGGCGAGGTCGCCGATCCCGGGGTCGACGTCTTCGACCGCGAGGCGGTGTTCATCGAGCGCGTCCTGATCGGGCTGGTCCGCGACTTCCCGGCGCTCAAGATCGTCTTCGAGCATATCACCACCGCCGAGGCGGTGGCGTTCGTCGAGGATGCCGGGGCGACCGTCGCCGCCACCATCACCCCCCATCACCTCGTCATCAACCGCAACGCGCTGTTCGACGGCGGCCTGCGCCCGCATGCCTATTGCCTGCCGGTCGCCAAACGCGAGCGGCACCGGCTCGCGGTCCGCCGCGCCGCCGTCTCGGGCTCGGCCAAATTCTTCCTCGGCACGGACAGCGCCCCGCATGCGGCCGGCGCCAAGGAATCGGCCTGCGGCTGCGCCGGCATCTTCAACGCGCCGTTCGCGCTCGAAACCTATGCGGCGGCGTTTGAGGAAGAAGGCGCGCTCGACCGCCTCGAAGCCTTCGCCTCGGAGCATGGCGCCCGTTTCTACGGCCTGCCGCTGAACGAGGATCGGGTGGTGCTGGAACGGACGCCGGTCACCGTCCCGGAGACGGTGGCCGGAATCGTTCCGTTTCTGGCCGGACAGACTCTGCCGTGGCGGTTCGTGGATTAGTCCGTCATCCCGGCGAAAGGACGTAACGTCCATATCGTACTGTGATAATTGATAAATTTCGAGTGGTTCCGAGCTGTGCAGAAATTGTGCAGGTAAATTTTCTGCACAGGGCAAGGTTTCGAATGCCTGTCCCGCTATGAGCCTCGGTCATTAGGCAGAATAACCGTGATTCCGCCAGATCGGCAAGCCCACGCGCCGGACGACACGCCCGATCATTCACACCTTTGATAGTGCTCTGAGCTGACGGGTATTCGCGCTGCGGCTCGGCGCGTCTGTCCATGGCTTTTGCTCCTTTGCCTGTCGGCCCGGCATCGGGTTTCCGCGTTTTGTCGAAGCTATCGAGGTCCCTGACGGGGACCCGCAAGGCGTGAAGCCTTCTCCACTTCGTTTCGATCCGAGCGGATGCGGTCCGTCCGTGCCCTGATTTTTCGTCCTTCAACGCGGCCCAATTCCGGGCGGCGAAAGCAAAGGAGGAATCCATGTTCAAGATGACGCGCAACGATCTCGCCCGCAAATCGCCGGCCCAGCTCTCTGCCCTGTTCAATGAGGTCAATCAGTCTCTCGGTGGCCTTGCCGATCCGAGCCCTGAGAAAGCTCGCGCCCTGTCGCTGGTGGCGATGATCCGGGCCGAGCAGGCGCGGCGCGATCTTGCGCCGCGCTAGGCGGAAAGCCCGCCTAATGCGCGTTGAAGATATGCACCTCGTCGTGCGCCGTCTGGATCGTGAACACGTCGCCGGATAGCTCGGCGTCCCGGCCCATGGCTTCCCAATCGATATAGAAGCGCAGACGCTCGGGAATCGTCATGCATTCCCCCGTAAACTCGGCCATGTAGTCGGCCACGCTCTCAAAGGTGCCGAGATAGCGGTCCTCGCAAGCCTCGCGCGCCTCGTCCAGGTCCCCGGAATAATAGGAGAGGACCGCCGCGCCGAGCGCGCCGCGCTCGACGATGAAAGCGGCCAGCTTGGCGACTTGCTCGATCTCCGCATATTCGCTCAAGCGAAGCTCACCAAAGCCCTCGTAATCATGGATGGCGTATTCCTCGGCCTCTGCGACCGGCGAGTCCCGGAGCATCCGCGAAATCTCGGCGTAAATCTGCCAAGGGTCTTGATCGGCGTCGATCCATTCGCCGTGCAGACGCCCGCAGTTGTAGGCGGCCAGACAGGCCACATAGATGCGGGGTTGCAAGCGTTCACAAGTGTCTAATCCCATTTTCAAATCTCCTTTGGGCTAGGGGTTCAAGCTGATGCTGAACCTCTGCCCTTCGGCGAGAATGGGGGTGCAAGCGGAGCGGCAGCCTTCGCGGGGAACCGGCTGCAAGGAGCGCGGAGCGCGTATGAAGCTGGGCGGAAGGTCTGCCCGAAGCGCGCCAGGGGCAAAGCCCTAAGCCTTGACGCGTTAGCGATCGTTACCGAATGGCGGAGACTACAGGCTCCGGGCGCGGCACGCGCCTAGAGCGCGGCCCGAAGGGAACGCCGGGCCTTTCTGATTGAGGTGACCGCTCAATCGCTATCGCAAAGCCACTTCGGAATTTCGGCAAGGCCGGCTGATTCCGTTAGAAGGACTTTCAACACCGCCCGCAATTTCGTGGTGTCGTACTTGCCCGACAACAGCGCATCATCCTGCCGGAAGAAATGCTGCATGTAGGATTCTTTGTGCTCTAACGCTCCCTGCCAAGTGTCGAGGTCACCCCTGTAATTGCTCCAGATCACCTGAGCGGGCGGATAGCTTGGCAAATTCAGGTCGAGATAGCATTCGATTCCGGCCGCGCGGCCGTTAATGTCGCAGGCGTTCACCCCTTCCGGACCGCGTGCGGGGAACTGCCGGAAAGAGTCCTGATCCGGCAGCGTCAAAGCGCGAAGATTTGTCGGCATCGTGAGGGCTTGCAGCCGACGATACGCTTCAATGCCCTCTGCATCGTTGTCGAGGATGAACAGAACCTTGTTCTGAACATCGATGCGGACGAGGCCTTCCGCGAACTTCACAAGATTGCCAGCCCCCCAGAAATGGTGTCGCTCGTTCACATCGATGAAGCGGAAGAAATCCGCCACATCCGGCTGTAGTATGTCGAGCGCGCGCCGAAGAATACGAACGTCCGATGTCCCCTCTGTGGCGACGAGGATGGTCTGCTCGCGGCGGGCGGCGGCAACAAAATCAGTTGCCGCTGCCCAGCCGGAATTGACCAGCGGGCCGTATTGCCAAACCACAGGAGCGTCGGCGTTATGCGCGTGCTGCCCAAAGACTTGCAGCATCGCATAGCAACTCAGAATACAGAGGCTTTCGCCGACGTAGCTGCGCTCCGACCAGTACAAATCCTGCTCGATGATCGGGATGCGCTGCATCTCGGTCATGTCGAAGAAACGGCCTTGCGATTTTCGTTCGCGGTCAGGGTCATCATAGTCGATGCAGGTGTCGTCGAATGACGCGAGGGGATAGCGACCGCAAAAGGCGACAAACTCATCAAAGGTCATGAAGCCCTGCTCAGGCACCGGCCGGTATTCAGATTGCGATTCCACTGCCTCGGAAACGAGGGCTTCATATTCCGCACGGGCGGCCGCCATGGTGTATCCCAGCAAGTCCAGTCGCGGCAGGACACGATGCAGCGGACGGATGAAGGCCGCCTCCGCCTCTGGCAGTTCCTTCTTTTCCTCAGGGTTGTCCTCGTACCAGTCGTAACTGATTTGATCCGACTTCATGCGGGAGCGATCACCCTCCTGAAACAGGAAGCCGTGATCCATACCCATGTGATTCTTTGCGTAAGCGAGCGAAATCCCGCTCACCGTCAACTCGATAGACGTTCCCAATCCTGCCTCCCGGTCCGCCCGATCATACCGGAAGGTCCGGCGCTTTGCAGCTAATGGACCCGAGCCGTACGAGGTTGAACCAAAATATATATTCGGCGCGCGCCTTACGGAAAGTCACAGGCCATTTCCCCACCATCATGCTTCGGCTAATCTTCGTCCATGCCGGAACAGACTCCACCGACGACGGATAACATTCCCTGTATTCGACGCCTGACGATTCAGCGGTTCCGGGGCATCAAGAAGCTGACCTGGTGGCCGAGCGCCGGTGTGAACGTCCTGTTGGGCGGTGGCGACGTTGGCAAGACCACCATTCTTGAAGCCATCGCGCTCCTTCTCAACCCGACCAACGCCAGCACCTTGTCGGATTCCGATTACTGGCAACGCGAATATGAAGAGGGCTTCATGATCGGCGCTGTAATGTCGCTACCGCTGTCATGCGGGATCGCCCAGCAGCGCAAGACGGTCTGGCCCTGGGAGTGGGATGGGAAGCTCCCCAAGGTGCCGGACCTCGAGGGGGAAACGGAACCGGAGAATCCGGTATTCTGCGTGCGCGTGTGTGGTACGCCTGACTTCGAGCTTTCCTATGAGATTTGTCAGCCTGACGAGAGTATCGATCATTTCCCCGTCTCAGTGCGCCGAAATATCGGGATCGTTCGCCTGAGCGGCGACGATCGAAACGACCGAGATCTCCGGCTCATTCAAGGCTCGGCGCTGGAGCGGCTATTAAGCGACAAAACCCTGCGCTCGCGTCTCGGCCGCAAATTGGCCGAGAGCGATGTCGAGGGCGAGCTGAAAGATGAGGCCAAGACGGCGCTGGTCGAGCTGGACGGCAGATTCAGCAAGCGCGCTTTGCCTGCGCAGCTTGGGCTGGGCCTCGTCGGCGGACCGGGCTTTTCGCTGAACGCGCTAATAGGCCTGACTGCCGAGAAAAACGGCACGAGCCTCCCGCTGGCGAGCTGGGGCGCTGGGACGCGGCGGCTTGCCGCGCTCGAAGTCGCGGCAGCACATCAGGCCGAGCACCCGATCATGGTCGTCGATGAAATCGAGAGAGGGTTGGAATCCTATCGGCAGCGAGTCCTGATGGAGGAGCTGATCGCCAATCCATCCCAAGTCTTCGTCACGACGCACAGCGCGCCGGCCGTCAGCGCGGCTGACGCGGCAAGCCTTTGGTATGTGGATGCTGGCGGCTCTGTTGGCAGCCTGCCCGCTGACAAGATTGGTGCTCAGCAAAGGCGCGACCCTGAGACCTTCCTATCCCGCGTCGCCATCATCGCCGAAGGGAAAACCGAAGTTGGGTTTGTGCGGAAGCTGATCAATCGCGCGCTTGGCGAAGACATGCGCCGCCACGGTATTTGGGTGAGTGACGGCGGCAGCAACACCGAGGCGCTGACCGTCCTCCAAAGCCTTTCGGAGAGCGGCCTGAAAGTCGGCGCCTTCGTAGACCGTGAGGAAACGAACAATGCCGGATGGACCGCCGTGAAAGAGAAATTGGGCGATCTGCTCATGCGCTGGCAGGCTGGTTGCCTTGAGTCCAACCTGATCCAGCATGTGCCAGTGGACAGGCTTGAGGATTTCATCTGCGACCTTGAGGGAGACAGCGGCGAGCGGCGCCGGATACTAGCTGACCGATTGGGCATCGAAGACAAGTCATTTGCCGCGATCAAGGATAGCGCCTCCAACCTTCGGCAGCTCATCATCGAGGCCGCAACGAGCGCATCGCATCCCGACCTGGCCGCGCCTGCGGAAACAAAGAAGGCCTGGAAGAAGCACGGACAGCGGTATTTCAAGACCCTCGCGGGTGGCGAAGAGCTGGCGGACAAGCTGTTCGACTTCGACCTCTGGCCGCATGTGGCGGGCGAGCTGCTTCCTTTCGTCAACGCCGTCAGGAACGCTGTCGGATTGCCGTCGATTACCACGGTGCAATAATGTCCGACGCATCCGTCGCTGAGGCGCTCCGCTCAGACGCCCGCCTAGTCGTGGTCGAAGCGCCGGGCGGCTGTGGCAAGACCTTCCAAGGTGCGAGCTTCGCCCGCGATGCGGCCGCTACGATCGGCGACGGCCGGCTCTTGATCCTAGCCCACACGAATGCCGCCTGCGACGTCTTTGCGGCGAGAACGCGGGGGCTTTCCCGGCGCGTTGAAATCCGCACCATCCACGGGCTGATTACCGAGATTGCCGGCGCCTATCACAAGGCTTTTGGCCTACCTCTGGATGTTGGCGCCTGGGCTCGCCGCGAGGATGGCTACGACCAGCTCGCCGCGAGAACCGCAACCCTCTTGGCGCACCATCCGATGATCGCAGCCTGTCTAGCGAGACGCTATCCGCTGATCATTTGCGATGAGCATCAGGACGCGAGCGCGGACCAACATGCCATCATCATGAGCCTACACGCGACAGGCGCAAAGCTGCGTATTTTCGCCGACCCGATGCAGCAGATTTTTAGCGGCAACAGTCAAGCAGAAGTCCGGGCCGCCGAGCAGCAGTGGACAAATCTCGTCAATGCGGCATGCCGCTATGAGGAGCTGGACCAACCCCATCGCTGGACGAATGGACAACCAGCCTTGGGCGCGTGGATACTGGCCGCACGCGCCACGCTGAAATCCGGCGGCCAGCTCGACCTGACCGGCGATCTTCCAACCGGCCTGACTGTGCATCTTGCCGACAATACCGCCCGAAGAGGCGCTGGATTTTCGGCCTCGGCAGAACAGCGCAAGCCCATCCAAGATCGTGCACGGGCGCCGTCGATACTGGTCCTGACGGGCCGCAACGACACCGTGACCGCACTCAGGACTTTCTTTTGGCGTTCTTTGCCCGTGTGGGAAGGGCACGTCCGTGACGGCTTGGAGGCGCTCGTGACGCACACGAAGAACAACGGCGGCAATGCCGAGGCGCTGGCGGCAGGTATCCTGAAATTCATGGGCGCGGTGGCGACGGGATTTTCACCAACCGCCTTCGGCAATAGGCTGATTGAGGAAGCGAGAAACGGTTGTGTCGCGACCTGCCGGGGCAAACCGCAACTGGTGCAATCCATCGCCCGGCATCTTGTTGAAAGCCCCGATCACCGGGGTGTTGCGCGGGCGCTGGAAAGGGTACGCGACCTCGCGTTCAATGACAGCTCCTTCAGCGACGTGAAGATCCACCACACACGCGAACTGGCAGAGGCAATCCAGCTCAGCCGCTACGAATGCCCCGAGGAGGGTTTCTCCGAGCTGGCAAGACGCCGATCACATGCCCGGCCGGCCCTTCCCGCCCGCGCCATCAGCACCATCCATAAGGCGAAGGGCCTGGAGTTCGACAATGTGATGCTGCTCCCCTGCGATCGGGGAAATTTCGGGGATACGCGCAAGGCGAGGGCGAAACTGTACGTCGCGTTGAGTCGCGCCACCCACAGTCTTATGCTGGTTGTCTCCCCGAGCAATCCGAGCCCATTGCTGAAAATCTCGTAGCGTAGCGCCGGGCAGAACGCCGACGGCTTCGGTGCGTGTGGCTTGCGTTTATTGGAGGCGCTGGATCGCAACGTAGATGGGGTCAAGGGGAGAGCGAGGTCGCCCTTGCCTCGGGGGTTTCGGGGGAGACAGCGATGCTCCTTCTCCTAGGCTAGATTTCCAATGCCAGGCCTGACGGTGCGCCTCGGTTTAGGAGCGCGCGTAGTTTTTTTGCCTGAAACCCCCGCATCTCTTCGAACGGCACCTGATCGACATTCTCGCGGGCCATTTTCTTAGCCCAGTCCGGCATGAAGGAGCTCGCCTCCATCGCATTCAGGTATTGCGTTCGCAAGTCCTCCGCACTGCGACCCTCTTCGGCTTTCAGCGCATCATCCGCGGCTGGGAGGATTGCCGGTCCAATCGCATTCTCACATGCGGCAAAGATGTTTCGCAGGAGCAGGCCAAACGCGTCATGTGGCCCTTTCTTGCCGAAGCGGTGGAGGGCCTGCGGTGGCGCAATTACGCAAGTTTTGTCCTCAACCACAGTCGCCATCGCGACTATATCCTCGCCTCGGTGAACGGCCGCGTTCCTAAGCTCAGTCAAATAAGCGGCGTTGTTCTCGCCGGTCTTGCCACCTTGGCCGTCGAGCGCGCGCGTCCAGGCTTCCGTCACTTGCGGTCCGAACAGGTCAACAGCCAGCTCAAGGAGTGACAGCAGGCTGGTCAGGTACAGCGAGTGATACATCCGCATGGCGTGAAGGTTGGCTGGCGGCCGGAAGCTCATCACTTCGTCAAGCGCCAGATTTTTGCATTCGGCATACCAAAGAAGGCCGCCAATGCCCTCCTCCATCGTCCTGTTCATCACGCGTGGTCCCCTTCGATTGCTTGGTCCGGGCTTGCCTCCCGCTGGCGCGCCAGGTGCCGCAAAAAATCCGTGTCCGGCGGATAGCCGACCTCGCGGCAAATGCCCGCGAGCGCTGAGCGCGCTCCCGTCCCGCGTATGTATGCGTCCTGCGCCCTATCAGATTTTGGTGTGGTCGCCTCCGTCCAGAAGCTGTCCCATATCCATTTAAGCTTCGGGTCCGCGCCACTTTCGGCGAATGTGAACATCAACAGGAAGCGCAGGCTGAGCGTCTTGCCCGCCGGCCGTTCACCGCACTCGTCGGCGATCTCGCTGAGCGCCGCGAGGGCCTTCCGTACAAGCTGTTCGCGCAACAGGGTCATGGACTCGCGTGGTGGAACATATTTAGAACACCGCGCAAGCGATTCGTTTTCAGATCGGGACGATTCCGTGCGCGACCTCGTCAATCCGGTGAGCGATCTTTTCGATGCCGCCGCGCATCACTACGCGCTCAAGTTCACCTGCCGGGGCTGCCGCCGCCAGCGCATATTCGCGGCGGCGGCCGTGTGGTGGCATTTCAAAAGGAAAGGCCACCCGGACCGGCTAAGGCAAGTGCCGCAGCGCTTCCGCTGCCGCGCCTGCGGTCGACGAGGGCCCACGCTGGACCTCGTCAACGAGGAAGCAAACGACACGAGCCTTCCGCTGCCGAGCGACCAGGATTGGAAACGGGAATTGAGGCGACGGCGATGATGCCCGGATGACGGGGATATCTTCGGCGGCCCCTAATTGGAGCCTCGCGGTCAAGCCGGAAAGGCGTAAACTAGGCGCATGGAAGAGCTACAGGCGATAACCGCCAAATATCATCCGGAGTACATCGGCGACAGTTTCACGTCGGTCGAAGGCGTCAACAAGTTCGCGCTGACGTTCTACAAGGACGTCGCGGAAATATATGATTGCCTGACTCGCCTCAAAAATGTTGAGCGCAACCCGTCCGGGTTTTCGTTGGACGACGCACCCGTTCTCGGTCTCCTCGTGCGCGTTTGGAAACTCCTGAAGGAGGTCATCAAATACTACGAACAGGACAACGCTGAGATAATCTCGCTCTTGGAGCGCCCGATTATCGAGGCTTCCACGATCGCCACCTACCTGATGACGAGCGGCCCGGAGATCATGATCGATCACCGGAAATGCTCCTACAAAGATCGACTGCGCATTCTCCGAGACCTCGAAAGCGGCTCGGTTTTTTTCGAAACGAAGGCGGGGAAGCGCCTGCTTAGATCGGTTCAGGAGAAATTGGACATAGAGGGTTTCGGCAAAGGCGATTTCAAGGAGCAGAAGGACAACCGCTGGAAACTCCAAGGGAAGAGCTTTTACGACATTTTTGCGGAAATCGAGCACGCCGATCTGTACGCCTGTACCTACGGAATGATGTCGGAATCCATCCATGGTTCGTGGAATGAGTCTTTGGACTGGTGCCTCGTTCGCCAAGATGACGGCACCTACAAAGCCAACCCCTTCTCGTTCCCGGCAGATATCCGTTTCGTGACGCCGCTGCTCAAATTCACCACACGGCCTTTCAGGCTCTGGTGCCAGCGCATTGAAGTGTATGACGACGACATTGCCGGGACGCTCGATTGGATTGAACGCGTCAACCTGAGGCTGTTTCAAAAATTCGATCAGTTGTTCGATGAGTAAGCCGCGCCCAGAAGGAGAACTGCATGCCCGAGTCCGTCGACGCTCACGGCATCATCCGGCGCTAGTGAGGCATGGATGAACAGAGCGGACCGCCGCCGGCGTGAGAAAGAAGATGAGCGGGCCGTAGCACCGGGACTCAACATTTCAGCACGGGACGCGCGCCAAACTGCATCGCTGATGCGGTTGATCCATCGTGAGGTTCTCGAAGCGATACGCGTTGGCAGCTTGCAGCGCCTTTTCAGTTTCGTGCTCAACAATCTATCCAAGTCAGGCAGGCAGGCACCCAGTGATATGATCGCTTGTCGACGGGGCTGCTCCCATTGCTGCCATATGTGGGTATCGGCGACAGCACCTGAGGTCCTATTCATCGCCGCACACCTCAGGCGTCAGCGCTCCAATCTTGCTCTAATCCTTGAGAAGGCCGGGCGGACACGCGGCATGAGTTTTGACGCACGAGGGAAGCACGTCGCGCCCTGTCCGCTGCTGAGCGACGATGGCTCGTGCTCCGTTTATTCCGCTCGACCATTGGCATGTCGGACGGCCGCTTCGGTCGATGCCGAAATTTGCCGTCGAGGCTACCTCGAGTTGAGCGACGATGAGATCCCCACTCCAATGTTCTTCCTGCTCCAGCGGGCGGCCTACGCCATCGCTATGCGGGGCGCTTTCAGAAAGGCTGGCCTGCCATTAGTCTCCTACGAGCTAAATGAAGCGCTGCAGGCCGCGTTAGCAATTCCGGATGCTGAAAAGAGGTGGCTCAACGGCGACGACTTGTTTGCGGACGTTCAACGGGACCCCAATGGCGACCCCCTTGACCAAGCCGACAATTGGCAACTGTACGAATTTGCTTTTGCGGAGTTTGACGCCGAGGTTCTCTAGGTCACCTAACGCAACGAGTGAGGATGGATGTTAAATGGAAACGGTCAGCGCCGAGCGTCTTGGTGAGCGACCAACCAACGAGCACGACGAATTTGCGTCCCGTTGGCCGACTGGTATCCTGGCCCCATGTGCAACCTCTACACCACCAAGAAGAGCCCGGCCGAGGTCGCCGCCCATTTCCGGGCGCAGCTCCCGATCAATTTCAACGCCGGCGAGGGCGACGTGTACCCAGGCGGGCAAGGCATGGTCGTCCGGGAGGACGCGGGCCAGCGCATCGTCCAGTCGATGACGTGGGGGTTCCCGCTCGCGCAAAAGAGCAAGAAAACCGGCCAGCCGATCAAGCCCAAGCCCGTCAACAACATCGCCGATCTCTCAAGCTTCATGTGGCGCTTCGTCGCGCCCCGGCCGGAGAACCGCTGCCTCATTCCCCTCACCGGCTTTTGCGAAGCCGAAGGCGAATGGGGTGCCAAAACCCGGACTTGGTTCGCGGTGAAGGATCGGCCGATTTCCGCGTGGGCGGGAATGTGGAAAGTGAGCGACGAATGGGGTCCGGTCTATTCCGGCCTCATGACCGACTGCAACGAAGTCGTCCGTCCGGTCCACAACCGGATGCCGGTCCTGCTCCACGAAGAAGATTACGACCGCTGGCTGCATGGCAGTCTCGAGGACGTGATCGCCTTTCAGGATCGCTGCTTCCCGGACGAGCTCACCGGAATCGAGCGGACGGCCGATCCTTGGTTCCGCCGAAAGTCTGAGGCGACCGGATAATGGCCCTAGAATATCGGCTGGTGCCGCCCTTCCTCCATGTTCCCGAAGAATCCAGCTTCGCGGATGAATGGGAGCGTTTCTGCTGCAAGCTGCTCAATCTGGAATACGGCACGACCGAGATATTCGTTCGCAGCCCGCCGGAGCAAGGCGTCGACCTCTTCTACCCCACCCGCAAAATCGCCTACCAATGCAAGAGCGTTGAGTCCGGCAAATCGGGCGATTTCAATGCGACCCATGCCATCGCGTCCTACCAATCGGCGCTGACGCACCAAGCCTCAATCGGCTGGGTCCAGTACGCGCTTTGCACCAATGTTGATGTAACGGGCGCAGCTCTGGCCAAGCTGCAAAGCGCCATTCCCGGACTCATCGTTCTGTCGGCGTCGCATTGGGTCAGGCTTTGCGAGAAGCACTCGCTCGCCGTCGAGCGGAACTTCCGCGTCGTGGTTGATGTGCAGCCGCGGCACGTCTCCTACCGGGATGAGCTGGGCGACATTTCAGCAAGCTTTGGCGCCCCGCCCGCCCAGGCGAACGCGGACTGCTACTCGGTCCTGCTCTATTCAAACCGGCACGATACGATCTACCGATTGCCCGTCCGGGCCAGCATGACAGTTGGCGAGCTGGTGAACGCCCTGTGCGACCTCTTCCGGCTTCCCGATCAGGCGACGTTCGATAACGATCAGATCTCGGTATCGCTTAGCCATTCCCTTGTGTTCGAGGGTCGCCGGGTGCCCTTCAACCAATCGCTTGAGAGTGCGGGAATAGGCCCCGGCGCGGTGGTCACCTACTGGACCACCGTCCGATGGCGGGACCGACAGGAAGAGCGTGAATTTCGCGGCGATATTATCCACCTCCAAACGCTGTCCGCGTTCACCGCGCCTCGCTCGCAGCATGAACGGAAGGAATCCGCGCTCGAAGCATACAGGCGCATGCTCGCAAACCGCTTCGCCGAGCTGGACGCGAGCCTTCACCAAGGCGAGATCGAGGAGGATTGAAAGCTGAACCAACCCGTCTGAAAGCACGACAGCGCGTTAGCCTGCCGGCTTATGCCGCGACGACTGAGAACTCGTTTTTGTGCGGAGGTCGTTCTTCTATGACCAACGCGACATAGTTTTCTAAGTCACGCGGGTTAAACACCCGGCCAACGACCGTCCAGATTTCCCGATTATGAGGGTCATAGCGGTCGAGGCCCTGCGAGACGCCGGGTTTCACGATCAGATCGCCAACAGCGGGGAGAAATCCTCCAAAATTCGAGAGCTCGTAATCCTCCTGTCCATCAGCAAGACTTCCATCGGCCTGCCGGCGATAAATGCGAATCGTCACGTCCGTCACGTCGCGGCTCCTCTCGCGTTCGCTGTTTCGATCAAAAATAAGGCCATGCTTCCTGCCAGATTTACGGCCAATGCGGCATGCCGTGGTGCCGGCTTCACCGGTTTTCGACCTCCCTGCGCGTGGGCATCACCCACCCTGTTTCGGAGCGTTCCAAGGCCCTCAACGATGCTCGCAGCGCTTCCGAGGATTCGCTTGAACGCGTCTTCGGAATGTTGGGATGGCGCGATGTTCAAACGTTCCGAGGCCAGCTTGTAAAGCTTGGGGAGGTCGTCATTCGGCCCATACAGCGCGTTGCCATTCTCATCTTCGAGAAGGTGCTTACACACGCTTTCGAGAAGTGTTCGAGCAGCCGTTATTGCACCCGCTGGGTCGATCTCGCGCCGCGCCAAAGCTTTGTTCCAAGCGTCCTTGATGCTCTCCGCGTCGAAACTCGTAAGCACATCCGAAATGACCGCATCCGCCAATGCGTCACCGCGCTCTAGATGGTCGATCAACGGTGCGAATTCAGCACGTACGAACTGGCGGCGCTGTTCCCACTTCTCACGATAGTCTTTCAGAAACGCCCACATCGCGCCGGTGTCTTGTGCGGTGCGTACGAACTGCGGGACCAAGCGCGAAACGGCGGAATCGTTCATAAACTCGCGCCTAAGCAATCTATAGACGCCGGCGTCCATTTTGCCGCCACCTTCGCATAGCGCGACGAGCCCATTCTTGAACGCTATCGCCCGGTCCAACTTGCCTTCTGGCAATTCGGAAACCGGGTCGCGTGGTGCGAATTCGCCGAGATCCCAATTCATGGCGCAGCATAGCAAATGACCCGGCGCAGCAGCAAATGAATGGATCATCGGGAAGGCTCAGGGCCTCGCTCGCGTTGCGGCAGTTCCCGCCCTCTCGCCTGTTTTCCCCCCGAGGCCCCTTTACCAAGCGATTTCGACAGGAATGAACTTCGCAGATTCGATGGCTGGTCGCCCGCAAGCCAGCTCGCCATCTGGCGGCGCATAATCAGGCGCTCCTCCGCGTGGCTCGCCCGCATTTTCACAATCTGGGATTGGAGAGACCGCCGTTCGCTCCCCTGCCGCCGGATCAAATCTTCGCGGGCCGTGCGATTCCGAAGCTGACTTTTCTTGATATCGGCGACATTGAGATCGGCGATCACTTTCTCGCGACCGGTGATCCGATCGGCCAAGTTGGCGAACCATCGTCCAAGGCTATTAAGCCGAGCTGCCACGGGTCGATCCGCTTCCTTCGGATCACGCGGGACACGAAGGCGATCCCAAGGCTTCGGCTGTAAGGCCCGCAAACGGTCGGCCCTGCCAAACGCTTCCGATGCCTCCCGCCTCTGCAAAGACTCCTTTAGCTCCGCGCGCGCCCTGCGCTGGCTCCCTCGCATTTCCAAAACCCGGCCACGCGCTGCCTCCTGGTCGGCCGCGTGACGCCGTTTCATGAGAAAGATCCGGCGCTCGTAATCAGCGGCCATGATCTTTTGCATGTTCTCCTTGGCGAGAGTGAGGCTCGGAAGCTTCGCCGGATCGCCAAGCTTCGATCGCACATCCTTGGTGCGGATGCCGAGATAGCGCGGAACCGAAAGCAGCTCGTTTGAATGGTGCAAGATCACGAAATCGCGGCGATCCCCGCGCGCGAGAATCAAGGCGTGATGCTCCAGTTCGGCCGCGAAGCCGAGTGCGCTATCGGCTCTGGCGTAGGCGGCCTGAACGATCTTCTTGAGGTCGCGTGGGTCCTCCCCGATCCGGGCCGCCTGCTGCCATGTCCGCTGGTCAAAATTCGTAGGATCGGTGAGGCGGTTGTCGAGGAGCCCCTTGGGCGTGTCGATCTCGAATTCGTTGCATAGCTCACGGGCCACGTCGCAAAGCTTCAGCTTGAAATGCGACATCGGGATCGCCCGCATTGTGGCCGCGTCGACCCGGCTCCATGCGACGTGCGCGTGCCGCCGTCCCTCCTTTTCATGGAAGACGACGGCGCGGGGCTGCTCCGACAATCCGAATTTCTGCTCGACCGCCGCAAAGGCCCGCTCAAACTGCTCGAGGCTCAGTTCGTGCGCGCCGGGCGGGTTGAACGAGACGCAAAAGAGCGGCTGCGTGGCGCGTGTTGCCCGCGCCAGCGCTTCCATTTCAAGAAGCGCCCCGGCCAGGTCGCCGGCCGCCAGCCCGCGAATATCGGTCACCTCGACATGATCGTTCTGTTCGGCGTTCGATAAGTGGGCCGCGAGCTGCCGTGCGCCGCCGCGCTGTGACCCTTTGAGGATCACGACGGCTGGCCCTCCGGGTCCCGCTCAGGCTCCGGGGTGATGCCGAGCGCCGCCATCAGGGTGCGGCGCATCCAGCGGATGTCGGCAACTGCTTCCATCAACATATCGGCTTCGGCCCAGGAGCCCATATTGGCGACGCGGGCGAGCTGGTTGATGTTCGAGCCGATCCGCCCAACGGCGGCGAGAAGTCGCGCAAGGCTTTCTTGGTCACGGGTGACCCGGCGCGACCGCTTGAGCGGCGGTGTGTTGAACACCGCCGTTTTGAAATAGCCGCTGATCGTCAGGCCGCTCTGTTCGGCCCGTGATCGGAGTTCGGCTATTTCTTCGGCCGACAAGCGGATGGACAATGGCGACTGACGAGGTGGCATTCGTCGCTCCCGCGCCGCGGCTGAAACCGCATCCCGAGGCGGCGTCTCGGGTTTGGGTCACAGGGGCAACGCGCCCTGTCACAGTCCCATAAGGCTCGATGCCTGCCGGGACTGTCGGCCCGGGGGATGCAACGGGGGCGCGCAGCGGCCCCCTTGCCAAGTGGCGTGGTAGTACCACGCACATCTTGCAAGTGACGATAAGTGATAAAAAGAGGAGAGTATCAGGTCAACGCAGCAGGGACTCGAAAAACCTCAAACAGCAATCCTTGCCCTGCCCTTCTTCTATACATTTTTCTGTGGATTTTTTCAATCGTGAATACCCCTGTAACCAGGCACTCGAACTAGAAGATCGCGCGGACCAAAGCGATCAATCCGACGATGGCCGGAACGGTGACGACGCCAACAGCGAAGGCAAGGAGCGCGACATATCCGAGGCGTTCAGTCTTCCAGCTGGTGACGATTTGGTGCGCGTTGTCGCCGCCGGCATATCGGTTCACCTCCCTCCGCAATGACGCGTCGCGGGCGGCCTGATCCTCGTCCCGCGATTTCAGCTCGGCCTCGACGCGGGCCAGCGCGTCGGCGGCCTTGCGGTAGCGTTCCTCGAACAGTTCCTCGCGGCCCAAGCTTAAATCGCGATAGGCTCTCCGCTCGTCAGACATAGCCGATCCACGCCAAAACGCCGTAGATCGCCAAAGCGCCTAGAAAGCCAAAAGCGAAGCCAACGGAGATGAATCTCCATTGCCTCTGGTCGGCGTAGAAGCGGTGTTCGAAATTCAATTTCTGGAGTCTGCTGATCTCCTTCAAGTGCTCCGCACGCTCCAGAATTAGGCCGTCATGCGCCTCCCGCCATTCCTCAGCGCGCCCGGCCGCGCTTTCCAGCGCCGCTTTGAGCGCGGACACTTCCGCGCTGTCGCTCAAGTCTGCCTCCGCCCAGCCGGGGGCGTCCCAGCGCGGGCCGGCCGGGGCTTGCGGCTCGTTCATGCCCGGTCCTCCAAGAGCGGCGCGAAAAAGGGATCGGCGTAATAGGGCGTGCGCAGCAACAGGCAGCCGCCGTGATCGCGGAGGTGCAGAAGCTGCACCAGGTTGTCGCGGGTGAAGGCGCGCGTCACCTCTTCGGGGTGGAAGAGCTTCCGCGCCTGATGGGTGATCGTATAGCCCCGGTTCTCGGCCAGCGAGCGCGAGGTTCCGGTGCCGCTGGTTTCGGACTGGCTGGTGCCGATCGACCGGGACGCGCTTTGCGCGATCGAGGCAGACGATGATGTACTCCGGCTCGCGGTGCCGAATAGATGGTAGTCCTTCCTGCTGCTCCCGACGTTCTGGCCGCTGCCGGATGTGGTCGTCAGCCCCGACGTGTCGGACTGGCTCTCCCCAAGCGTCACGGATCGGTTTTCGCTCTCCGTCACCGTGCGGCTGGCGCCGAGGGTGACGGAGGGAAGGTCGATCTCCTGCTCGCCCAAAAGCTCGGACACGTATTTGGCGGTGGTGAGGTCGTTGACGCCGAAAAACTGCTTGATGCCGCAGGCGCCGATGATCGTTTCCCAGGTGTCGGGATAGTTGGCCTTGAGCTGGTTCAAGTCCTGAACAACGAGCCAGAGGCGCAGCCCGAAGCCCGGCGAGTAGGTCAGGGTGTTGATGATCGAGGGCATGGGGCCGAGCTGGAAAAATTCGTCGATCATCATGAGGACCGGCAAGTCCCTCGCCTTGTCGAAACTCGTCCGCTCGATGAACTTGATCATCTGGGCGATGATCATGCGGAACCAGCGGCCCTGCCGGTGCATCATATCGACCGGCAAACAGAGATAGACGGTCAGCGGACGATCCTGCCGCCGCAGCTCCTTGAGCTGGAAGGTGCGGCCAGGATCCTCGCTGGTTTTCAGAACCTCCCAAAGCTCGGGGGACTTCACAAAATCGAGATGGGTGGCGGCGGTCGACAAGACGCTGCCGCGCGTCTGCTCACCCATGCGGGCGATCTTGGCAGCGGTTTCCCGCACGACGCCGCCGAAGTCCGGCGTGTCGTACATCTGGTCAATCATATGATGAAAGGGCCCGCTGGCCTCTGTCTCAAATTTTGGGTCCAGCTCGCGCTGGCCCTTCACCCAATCCTCGTAGCCCTCGCGGTCGCCGAGCGCGACGGTTTCCCTGAGCTTCATCAGGGTGCAGTCGTTGGGATAATATTTCAGCAGATAGAGAATTGCGGACTGTATGAGGTCCACGGCGCTATCGTCCCAAAAGGGCTCCCGCGCCTTGGGGTTGGGCGTGACGATTCCCGACGCGATCACCTGCGCGGCGGTGATGACATAGGGGTCGTGGCTGTAGAGCTCGTCAAAGGGATTGTAGCTGCCGCGCAATTCTTCGGGAACGTCGGCGCTGCGCGCCGGGTCGAGTACGATCACTTTCTGGCCGAGCCGGTGGCGGCGATGGCGGGCGGTCAGGGTCGCCAGCTCGCCCTTCGGATCGACGACGACCGCGCTGCCGGGAAATTCGAGAAGGTTGGGGACGACGACCGAGACGCCCTTGCCCGCGCGCGGCCCGGCGCAGGTCAAAAGGTTCACGTCGTCTTTCCAGCCGAAACTCTTGCCGCTGAAGGTGCGGCCGAGCCAAAAATCGCCGGGGCAGTAGCGCTGGCGGTCTAGCTTGTCTTGAGGGATCAGCCGTCCCGTCGCCAGCGGCCGGTGCGGTGGCGGCGTCTGGTCAGGAAGGGCGAGGTCGTTCCCCATCTCACCTCCAGAAACAGGCCTAGCTACTCTGGCGGTTTGTTGTCGTTCTCGTGCCCATCTTCACGGGCCATGATCTGGTGCGTCATCTCGTAGATCATGTCGGCCAAGGCTCTTTCAAACTCGTCCTTAAAGACTCCTGGATTGGACATCGTGCCGGCTTCTTCCATCTTGCGCGCGATGCGCCATGCGGGACGCGTGAATGTCTCCAGTTCCCAATCGTCTTCCTCGATCAGCCAATCCATCGTATTCCAGTACCAGCCCTTCAAGGTCACTAGGTATTCGATCCCGTCGGGGGCCTTCACAATCCGGGAATAAAGCTTCTTCCATTCATATTTGAAAGGATAATCATCGTTCAAATTCGCGGCCCTTTGCTTTGGTCATTTCTGCCGACAGCTTGCCTTTGGTTGCACCCTCGGCGCGGGTGACATCCTTCGATGTTACCAAAGGCTCTTTTTCCTTGCCAGAATTTTGACGATCGTCCCGGGCTCTATTGGCGGCAGCTTGATCCCGCGCAACCAAAGTATTTGCCGCCTCTTTCCGGACGTCGGACGCCCTCGGTCCCCTCTTGTCATAGTTGAGGTTGGAGCCGTGCGCCTTGATCGCGGCAGGCATTGTTCTCGGGCGGCGGTCAACGTCGAAGTTCATGATCGCGTCTCCTGTTGATCCGGCCCGGCTATAGCGCAGCCGGGCCGGAATTGCGGCGGTCATTGGCGGGCCTCGGGAGGCTGCGGCGGGATTTCCCGGAAGACGAGGCGGCCGGAAACGGGCGCGGCGTCGAGGTCGGCCGAGAAGCCCTTGCCGTCGCGATGGGCCCAGGCGGCGCCGATGCGAGTCCAGCGGGAATTTTCGCCGTTGCCCCTGACGACATAGGCCCTGTGCGTGGGCTGGTTGGATGCTGTTGCAGTCATTGTGTCTCTCCTTTCGATGCCCGGACCATTCCGGGTCATGGGAAGAGACAGGCCCGCCGTAACGGAGCCGGGGATCAAACGTCGCGCGGCCCCAAGGGAAGCGCGCCACGCAAGGGGGCCGGAGCTGCACAAGGAGCATAGCTCCGCGGAAGCGAGGCGCGTTGAGGCACGGCGGCGGCGGGCCAAGATTTCCATGCATAACCCGGATGAGTTCGGGACATCGATCTCGAGACGCACTTGCTAGGCTCGACAACCGTTGCACCGCGGGACTCACGCCTTGGCGGTCCGGCGCGGCATTTCCGCTCGCGCCTCGGGTCTGCGGCCGAGGCCGATCTTGTGGGCCAGGGCGCGGCGCAGCTCAGAGTAGCGGGGAGACACCATCGGATAGTCGTAGGGGAGGCCGTAAGCCTGACGGTAGCTCTCGGGGGTGTAGCCATGCCGCCGCAGATGGCCGCGCAGCATCTTGTAGCGCCGGCCGTCGATCAGGCTGACGAGATAATCCGGCTTGATGGACGCGCGGACGGAAACCATGCCTTTGAGCGTATCGGGCTCCGGGTCATCGGCAACCGGACCGAGGCTGCTCATGGCCCCGTGGACGTTGGCGATCAGCTCGGCCATGTCGCCGGGCGAGACGTGATTGTTGGCAACATGCGCCGAGACAATAACGGCGGTCAGGGTCAGGAGCGTCTCGCGGTCAACGTTCATGGGGGCCTTCCAATTGTTGTTGGCGAAAGCCGCGAAAGAGAGTCGCCCGGCCAACACCGAATTGGCGCGCCACGAACCCGGCCTTTTTGCCTCCGTTCACCAGATCCCGCGCAGCGATGATCTGAGAGGACGACAGCTTGGGCCTGCGGCCCAACTTGACGCCGCGCGCCTTTGCAGCGGCAAGGCCAGCGCGGGTCCGCTCGACGATGACGTTGCGCTCAAAGTCGCTGAACACGCTCATGAGGCGGAAGACGATCTCGCCGACATTGGACGAGGTGTCGATGCCTTCCTGAAGCGAAATCAGGTTCGCGCCGCGCTCGCGCAGCTCGTCGGCGATGTCGACCAGATCGCGGAAGTTCCGCCCCAAGCGATCGAGCCGCCAGACGATAAGGCGGTCGCCTGCGCCGATCTGAGCGAGTGCGGTTTCGAGGCCGGGGCGCTTGCGCGATCTGCCGCTCAGGCGGTCCTCAAACACGCGGTCGCAGCCAGCGGCGCGCAGCGCGTCGGCTTGGAGGTCGAGGCATTGGTCGGCGGTCGAAACACGCATGTAGCCAATCCGCAAAGGGCCTTTCCCGCCAGCGGCGGGAGAGCCATCTGCCGTCCTGAATATCGTGGTTTATGAGATCGGTCCTAACCGTCTGTCGCGGCATCGCCGCACAGACAAGAAAGGGTCGATTTTCTGAATAAGTCCATAGCACGGGACGCGCCCAAAAGAAACGCTTCCAGAGTCTCACAGACCACCGTTAACGGGACTGTCGGATATGCGAAGCGTGGTTGCGGCTTACGGCATTTTGGCTTACTCGATTTTTCTCCCCTCCTCTGTTTTAGCTTTGGAGCCGCGCCAATGTCTGCCTATGGCAGAGATGAACGCGGCGCTGCGCGCCGAAGGCCAACGGACGCTTATCATCGGCGACCGGGCGGCGCTGAGAAACGACGCCAGCCGCGAAAGCGGGATACGGGTCAACCGATGGGTCAACACGTACACATCGAATGACGACGGGACGCTGGGCTATAATCTTGAAGGCGACCGCCCCTCGGGCGAGCCGTCCACGCGAGTCTGCGTTGCGGGCAAGTTCACCAACATACGCCTGTATGACGCGCGGCGGCCGGGTACGCCGGAGGGCGTGGTGCGAGAAGGCGCATTCGGCGCGATGGTCGCCGAACAGGAAAGACAGGGGATCAGGCCCATGCTGCAAGCTGACAGCATTTCGACCGGACCCAACGGCGAGGTCCGGCGCGGGAATGGAATCACGTTGATGGGAGATATGGCGCGAGGCTCCGCGATGCTGTTCGTCAACCGCGCGGGCGGCAGGGCGGAGAGTCTGAAACTGATGCAGAATGTCGCCTATACCCCTGCGGGGCTCGAACGGCTGAACTAGGAGGTCGAGAGGCGCAATTAGTCTCCGACATATTCAAGCAGGATTTCGACGGCACGGCCGGAAGCTCCCTCGACGCGGACAGGGCGGGCGATTTTTTCGCTGCGGAACGCTGCGTCCAGAATCTCGGCCTCGGTCATGCCGCACTCGGCCATCAAGTGAATGATAGTATGCTGGCCTTTCTTGCCGTCTGCCGCGCGAGCCTTTGCACCCTTTAGGTAGCGTTCAAGGCGCAAGCGCTTCCGATACCTAGCCAGCAGGAAATAAGCCCACGCCGCCACGGCCGCGATCGCCGTGAGAATGGAGGCGAGGTCTGCGACATCCGAGAGCATTGACGGTTTCATATCCCGCTTCTGATAGTCCAGCTCCGCCCCGGCTCAAAATCGCGGGCGGCGGTTAGACGTCGAAGCCGCTGGCGAGAACGGGTTGGGGTGTCGGGGCGGTCGAGGTTGACGCGCCGGTTCGCCGCGCGTCCGGTGGGACGGTAGCGGCCTGGGCGGTACGGAACTCCGCGCCCATGTTCGGCGCGGTTGGAAAATCCGCCAGAGCCGTGGCTTGACCAGCAACAGAGTCGGCGGTTTCGGCCGATGCGCTGGTTTCATTTTGCCCCATGTCCGCGCCGTGCAGTTCGCGCGAGTGGCGCGCGGCCATGTCTATATAGCGGCGGAGCTCGGGGTCGCGATTGGCTTCGCTTAACTCGCGGCGCTGCTCGGGCGTCCGCTGCGCCTCGGGAGTCGCCATGATCTCGGCGACTTCGCCGGCGCGATTGGCAATTCGTTCGGCTTCGACGCGCGTGTGGCCGTCCGCCATGATCTGCGTGAGAAGCCAGTTGCGGACCGCGCCGCCTTCCTCAAGCTCGTCGCTCAAGGTCCCCCATTCCTCGCCCGTCATGGTCGTCGTGCCGAAGCTGTGGCTGGTTCGCGCCCATTCCTCGCGCTGGCGCTCGACCTCTTCAACGACATCCATCATGCGGCTGCGGTTGTCGCGCGCGTCCTGTTCCTCCCGGTCGGCGCGGGTGCGCGGGCCGTTTAGTTCGACCGCGTTAGGCGCCGTAGCACCCGGCAAGGCTTGTGCGAAATTCGCCTGCATGGCGATGTGCGATCTCAGCCAATCCGGCCCGACCAGCGGCACGTCGCCAAAGACCTGCGCGGCGATGGCCGCGCTCACGTCGACGGGCGGTTCGGGATCGGTGGAACTGGCGGCTGGGTCGGATTCTTGCGTCACGCGATAAGTATGGCGGATTCCGTTTAAGGCTTTCTGTGGAAAGCATAAAATTTAAGACAAATGCGAGGCAATTTTACCTCGCGTTAGTCTAGCCTGCTTGCTCCGCTCAACTGCCGCGTTTTCTGTCGCCTCAATCCCTTCGCGCATTGCCGCTTTCTGCGTCCGAGGTTTGCCGAACTGGTCGAAGATCCAAGCCTGCTCGCTTCCGCCCGCCGTTCAAGACGGGGTTGTGCAGCTCCGCCCCGCGACGAGCGGCGGCCCAGATAGAGAGGGGCCGGGCTTTGAATTTTCGACGCGCACGTTCGGCACCTTGATCTCCCGCATGAAGCAACAACACGCGAAAGGAGATTGCCATGACCTATAACGAATTCATTCAATTGATCGGTGCATTGGCCAGCCTGACATCGGCCATTGGCCAGCTGGTCCTAATCTGGAAGCAGCCCCCTTAAGGGGCTGTCTGCCATAGGCAGACAGCCTAAGCGGCGGCGTTTCGATTCAAGAATTCTTACCAAGCCCATCCTGTTCTGCCGGCGGCAAATGGGCTTGTCGGCGAAAGACGCGAACGGGCGGGCCGCATCGAAGCTCGACGCGGGCTTCAACCGCCCGTTCGCTTTGCCGATCCTCCGATCAAATTGCGCCAGCGGCGCATCGGCGAATACGGCGAAGGTGATCCCGCGAAAATGTCGAGGCTCGACGCGGGACAGGATCAACGCGCCCTTCCTCGCGGGCTTTTCGGGCGAACTGGCGCGGGCCGGGACCTTTGATCGCGGGTGGCCGCCCCTTTCGATGCCTTGGCGTCGGCTTCGGCGTCGGTTTCCGCGCCGATGGCGTCCCATCCGGCCATGCCCTGCAACACACGGTCGGCGTGGCGAACGGTGTTCACATGGCCATAATGATCCTCGATCATCTTGACCGACGTGCCCATCTGTTCAGCCAGGAAATACACATCGACGCCTTCGGCAAGGCGGAAGGTGGCATAGGTGTGCCGGAAGCAATAGGTTGAGCGGGGCACGCCATTGGGGCCGTCGCGCAGCTTGGCCTCAGTCAGCACGTCTTCGATCAGGCGCTTGTAGAGTGAGGTCGTGGGCTTAGCGGTGATAGTGGTGAACACGCTATCATCCGGTCCCGTAGCCGTGGAGATCGCGCGAATGCGATCGAGATATTCGCCGACGCTTTTGGGCGCGACGAGCTTGCGCGATTTGCCCTTGCCCTGAACGAACAGCACGATGATCTCGCGCCCGTCGCGGTCCTTTGCGGGCATGATGTCGCGCCAGCGTAGATTTTTCGCCTCGGACGGCCGCATGCCCGTGTTGCACATGATCAAGATGAAATTGTAGGCGACCGTGCGATACCAGACGCTCGACGGTTTTGATGCCTTCGCGACCCAGGCGCGGCCAACCGTGTGCAGCTTGCGGTATTCTTCCAGCGTGAATTCGTCGCGCCGCATGATTTTGAGTTTCGGCTTGCTATCGAAGCGCTGGCTGGCGGGGGTGTAGCGCTTCTTGATGGCGTAGTTCATCACCGAGCCGAAAATCGACATTTCAAAGCGAATGGTACTGTCGCTGATAAAGGGAAGCGTCCTCGGCCTTGCGGAAGGGGCTGCTTCGGGTGTGGCGGCAACGGCTCGGCGGCTGACGCGGGCGATGAGCCGTTTCCTGCCGGCCGCCTTGTCGGCCAGTTTGGCAGCCTCGGCTCCCGCCACTTCGCGGACGCCATTGCGCGCGTTGCGGCCCGCGCCATTCACGCGCCGCCAAGCGGGATAGCCGTCCCAGCTCTCCTGGCCGACCAGATGCACCTGTGTCGAACCGATATAATCGCTGAGACAACCTTCTATGACGGACCGCAGCTTCTTGGGTCGCTGCTGGCTGATCTCGCCGCGCTTCGCTCGTGATTCCTGCTCCGCGAGAAATTCCTGTGCGACTTGGCTAAAGGGCCGATTGAAAACCGGCACGTCGTGTTTGAGTCTAAAGCGCACGTCCGCGTCGTGGTCGAATGCCTTCTCACGCGCGGTGTGCAGGTCGGAAGTCTTAAGTGAAAAGGTCTTGTAGCGATCCGCGCGCGGTAGCTTCACCCGGCAATACCAATTCCGATGCTTCACATCTGATCGGCGGAATATGATCAAGCCGGGCTTGAGTTCTTCCTTGTCTGTGACAAATGCCATGTCGCGCCTCATCCTCTGTGCAGGTTCCGTGCAGATTTTCGGCGCAAGTAGTTGATTTGCCGTATCTGTGCATGGCCTGTGTAGAGAATTATAGCAAAAACTATTGTGTAATTCTAGATATTTAAGATATATTAGTCATCCCGGCGAAGGCCGGGATCTCCGGTCGAGACGTCACGGCGCGTCTCCACGAGACCCCGGCCTTCGCCGGGGTGACGAGTGCGCCGCACCCGTCAGAAGGGCAGCCAGCGGTTACGCTCGGAGAAGCGCATGTAGCCGGCATTGACGCCCAGGCGCATGCCGACGCCGAGCCGGATCGGGATCAGCACGACGTTGCCGCGCCGCATATATTGGGCGTTGAAGCCGCCGATGAAATAAGCATGGCCCTCGGCGTGCGGATAGCGGCGGAACAGGTCCTGGCTGTCGTGCAGATTGTAGACCAGCACGAACACCTTGTTGGCGTCCGCGCCGGCGTCGAAGCCGAGCGACGGGCCCGTCCAGTAGACGGTGCGCTCGCCCTCGATCGAATGGTGCATGACGCCCGAGCCGTAGCGGACGCCGAAGACGAAGGCGCCGCCGGCTTCGGAGCCGGCGATATAGGCGGTCGGCTCGCCCTGATCGCGAAGGATGTTCTCGAGGATATGGGCAAGGCCCTGGGCGCCGCGGCCGAACACGTCCTCGGCGGCGTTGAACACGTCCCGGCGGGGCACGGTGTTGCCCTGCTCGGTGGTCACCGTCCTGAGGTCTCCCGCCGGCGGAGCCGGGCTCGCCTCGGGGGCCGCGGCGGCCGGCGGTTGCTCGACCGGGGTGAATTCGGGGGTGTCGGCCTCGGCCGGCGCCGGCTCTTCGGCGGCGGGCGGCGGCGTGCTCTGCCAGCTATCGGGCTGGTTCGGGTCGACCGTCCGGATTTGCGCGGCGGCGGGCGCGGCGGCGACGAAGAAGGCAGCCGCGGCGGCGAGATTCACAAATGATTTCAGCATGGCAATTCCCCCACACACTCTTCGCGCCAAATTAGCGCGCGCTAAGCTTTCCAGTCCATGAATCGGCGGCGAGGCGAGTCGATATCGCGCCCAGACGAGTCATTGCCGGCGATCTTAGCCGCCTCGCGCGCCGCGGCGGACATGGTATTGATACGGTCCGCCGCTCCTGCGCTGCACGGAATGGCCGCATCACGGCCCCCGGGATTCTTGCTGAAATCAGCTAAAAGTCGTAGAATTCGAGCCGTGCATCGCCGCCTTTACATAAATGTCAGAGATTTTCGCGCGGACGGCGACAATGACGACGGCGCTTCGATTCTGCGGGCGGGCGCCTATGCCAAATCGCTTCGGTCGCTCATCCCCAGTGGCGAGCATGTCGTCACCTGGCAGCGCCGCCAACCCGTGCTTCACTTCCCGGCCAACCTCGACTTCGAGATCGCCGAGCCGGTCACGATCCCGGGCAATGTCTCGGTCATCATGGACAGCCCGGTCGTGGTCACGGCGGCCGCCAATGCAACCCCGGCCGATTTCGGCGATTATGCCGCCTGGATCGACATTGGCGAGGATGTCGTCGCCTACAATCGCGGCTCACGCTGGTGCCGGTACGATCTTTCCCTTATCCGCCGCATTCAGTCCGACTGGTCCGATATCGAAGATCTCGGGCTTCGGCTCCAGAACATCCAGTCGAGCGCGATCCGACTCAACCGCGTCACGGGTTTTGCCCGCAATGTCGAATTCTTCGCCGGCGCCTTTTGCATCGCCTTCAATCAAGTGACGATCGGCGACCTTCGCGGCGCCAAATATCACATATCGTTGAACGCCGGCCCGAAGGAGCTCCCGTTCAACGATCAATTCGTCAACCACAACCAATTCCATGGAGGCGAGCTCGCCAACGGCGGCGGGGAGGGGAGCGGGACCTCGGCTATCGTCGGCTGGTGGCTGATGGGCGGCAACGACAATGCCTACAACTCGAACAACTTCTACGATCAGAGCTATGAGTTTACCACCAGCGGAGAGAGGCTTCCGGTCTGGATCGAGGGCTATGCGACCGGCTGCAATTGGGAAAAACAGCGGACCGAGGGCTGCACGACAATTCACGCCCGCATAGATCATCCCGACACAACGGACTGCGTGTTCGAGGACGGATATTACGGCTATGATGCCTCGAAATTCAGCGGGCGCATAGCCACCATCGAGGACGATAGCGAAACCCAGGCCAACCTCTATCGATCGCTCGCCGACTTGCCAAAGCGACATGCCCTGATCGCGGTCTGGGATTCGGGCCTGATCGCCCGAAAATCGAACCAATATGACGGCTCGAGCCAATATGCCGTCGGCGGCTTCGATATCACCACCTCCGATTTTGCCATGTACGTTGCGCAGGACCGGATCGATATTTCGGGCGACGTCGTTCGCCACGAGGCCGGCCGCGACCTCGTCCGCTGGATCGACACGTCAGGCAACAGCAGATTCGTGTTCTTCGTCGACGTGGGCGACTCGACGAAAACCTACGTCCCCGTGTTCAAGCCCTATGGTTCCGGTGGGTCGGCTCTGACCGACAATCCGGCGAACCCCTATGTGCGAGGGGCGACCGAGACGATGTTCTCCTGGAACGCCGGGCTATATTCGAATGGCGGTTACATCGTCAGCGATGCGGTCAAGGCGAACTTTTTCTTTGTCCGCTTCCGTCCGGAGGTCAAGAAGGCCGCCTTTTGCCTGCGGGGAGGCGGAACGCTGGCGACAACGCCCTGGCAGCTCAAGTCGGTCAAGATCATGGCACTCGACTGCCCCTGCGCGACCTGGGTCGAGACACGCGCGCCGTTCGACAATGGCGAGTATATCGGCACCGCCGCTCCGACGAGCGGCACCTACAAGCGCGGGACGCGGGTGCTGAACCACACGCCGTCGGCGAGCGGCGTCGAGGGCTGGGTGTGCGTCACCGCTGGCTCGCCGGGAACGTGGAAGACGTTCGGGGCGGTCGGGGCGTGATGCGGATGATGTCGGCGCTGACCGAGGCCCGATACGAGGAATGGTCTTCGAAACGGGCCAGCAGTTCGGAAAGGCGCGGATAGCCGCCGGTTCCGTCGAACAGGCGCGCGTCGTCGATGAGGATCCGGTGATCTTTGCGCGGATGGGCGAGAATGGCGTCCAGCTCGGCCGCAATCGGCGTGTCGCATTCGCCGCGGCCGCTGATCCCGCCGCTATAATGCCCGTCGAGCCAGAACAGCGCCGGCTCGGCCAGATTTTCGAGCAGGGGCGGCAGAGCGAGCGCGCTGTCGCCGAGAATGAGCTCGATGTTCGGCCTGTCCCGAAAGACGTTTTTGGCCCGGCTGAACAGGCGCGCCTCGATCTCGATCGAATAGCAAAAGACCCCGGGAAGGCGGGCGATCCTGTCGAGCGTCGCCCCAGTCAGCGTGCCGGTCTCGATGAAGATCCTCGGCCCGCTGGTGAGAAAGGTCTCGATGATGCGGGTCTTGACCGAGTCCGGCGGAGGAGAGGGGCAGCCGGCATCGATCCAGCGCTTGTACTCTCTTCGCAGCAGGCTTCGAAACGCCCGCAGCTCCGGGCCGAAGCCGAGCCTTTGCGCCTGTAAGTAAACCGCTCTGCTGACGCTCACCGGCGGAGAATTAACAGAAGCGGTTCCGGCAGCCAAGCAGCGCAGGCGCATGATTCCGGCCGGTTGAACGAATGGATTGCGGCTTATATAGGCCATGGCCCTGAAGGCCTTCCCGGAGACGTGGGTGAGTGGCTGAAACCAGCGGTTTGCTAAACCGCCGTAGGGGGATTACTCCTACCGAGGGTTCGAATCCCTCCGTCTCCGCCAGTTCCCGGCAAGAGCCGCCACCGACCTTGTCGCGGCGTCGCGGAAGCCGCGCGGCGCAGCGTCTCTAAATCGTGCCCGTGCAATCCAATATCTGCCACGAACATTGGTCCGTTGCGGATTCGACGCAAGGCGGCCGATCGTGTAGAACTGATCAATTCGGGCAACGGAGCACAAATCGGCTCGGCGCGAGCCCGGATATTGACCGAATTGTTGCCGAATGACCCGATACGCCCGAGCGTAACAACCAGTGGCGGCGCAACAAGGGAGGGGAGGCGATGGCCGACGTCGCGGGGCTGTCCGTCAAGGGCCTGCTGGTCAAGGTCCGCAGCGGGCCCGGCGCCAGCAGCGCGGCGCTGCACGCGCTCGGCGCCTTCGAGCCGATCCTCGAGGTTCCGGCCGGGCCCGCCGCGGGTTTCGGCCTCTCCGCATCCGAGCCGGCGATGTGGGTCCGCGCCGATGCCGGCGACAATGCCTGGGACCGCGCGCATACGCTGATCGCCGGCGGCTTCGCGGCCGACGGCAACGGCGTGGTCGCCGCCGAGCCGGACCTGGAGCAGCCCTGGGTGCAGCCCGACGACAAGCGCCAGGCCTGTCAGGCGGAGCCGCAGACCAGCCAGGGCGGGCGGGCGGTCGGCCCCGGCTATGCCTGGCATCTCGAGGACGGCTATAGCGGCCTGCGCGCGGCCCGCGATGCGGTTCCGCGCGAGGCCCAGAAACTGGTTACCGTCGCCCATCTCGACACCGGCTACGATCCGAACCATGTCGCCTGCCCGGCCAATGTCTGGGCCGAACGCCAGCGCAGCTTCATCAAGGGCGAGACGGCCGAAAGCGCCGTCGACGTCACGCCCGACGGCACGTTGCGCAATCCCGGCCACGGTCCCGGCACGATCGGCATCCTCGCCGGCGGCGATCCGGCGCCGGCCGGGCCGCTCGGCGGCGCGCCGGGGGTGCGGGTGCTCCCGATCCGGATCGCCGATTCGGTCGTCCGCTTTTCCACGGGGACGATGGTCGAAGGCTTCGCCTATGCCTTGAAATGCGACGTCGACGTCCTGTCGATGAGCATGGGCGGGCTCGCCTCCTCGGCGCTCGCCGACGCGGTCAACCGTTGCTACGAGGCGGGCATCGTGCTGGTCACCGCGGCCGGCAATTTCATGTCCCGGATTCCGAGCCCGCGCTCGATCGTCTATCCGGCGCGGATGCGGCGCGTGCTCGCCGCCACCGGGGTGATGGCCGACGGCAGGCCCTATTTCGGCAGGGGGCTGACCGGGCTGCAGGGCTGTCATGGGCCCGACAGCAAGATGGAGACGGCGATCGCCGGCTGGACTCCCAACATCCCCTGGCCCGAACGGGGCTGCCCGACGACGATCGACCTCGACGGCCAGGGCACTTCGGCGGCGACGCCCCAGATCGCGGCGGCGGCGGCCTTGTGGATCGCCAAATATCGCGAGCAGCTCGATCGTCTCTATCCGGAGCCCGACAGGTGGATGCGCGGCGAGGCCGCGCGACAGGCGCTGCTCCGCTCGGCGCGCCGGGAGGTCGGCCGCCTGAGCAGGGACCAGGTCGCCGAGGCGCTCGGCGCCGGCGCGCTCGACGCGCTCGCCGCGCTCGCCGTCGAGCCGATGGCGGCGAGCACGCTCAGGCGGGCGCCGGTGGCGAGCGCCGACTGGGCCTGGCTGCGGCTGCTCACCGGGCGAGGCGTCGGCCTTGCCTCCGAGGTCACGCCGCGCGGCCAGATGCTCGCGCTCGAAGTGTTGCAGATCGCCCAGCAGGACGGCGCGCTGGAAGAGATCATTGCCGATCCGGAGGGGAGCAGGCCCCAGGCGAGGACGCAGCGGCGGTTCCTGGAGCGCGTGCGCGCCTTTCCGACCGCGTCCCGGACGCTGAAGGACGCGATCGGCGAGGTGCTCGGCTCCGGCCGGGCGCGCGCCGCGCCCAAGCCGCTGCCGCCGGTTCCGCCCGGCCCGCCGCCGGCGCCGGCGCTGCCGAAGGGCGCCGTCCGGCACGAACCGCCGCCGGCGCCCAAGGACCGGCGGCTGCGCATCTTCGCGCTCGATCCCAGCCTCGGCGGCTCGCTCGAATTCGTCGATTCCAACATCGCGACGGTCAACGTCCGCTACGAACGCGATCCGGACGGCAACAGCATCCTCAAGCCGGGGCCGGTCGGCGACTATCTCGAGGTGGTCGACGTCGATCCGGCCTCCGACCGTTTCTACCATCCGGTCGATCTCGACGATCCGCGCCTCCTCCTCCAGGACGGCCTCGACCCGTCCGAGGGCAATCCCCAGTTCCACCAGCAGATGGTCTATGCGGTGGCGATGCGCACCATCGACAGCTTCGAGCATGCGCTCGGGCGGCGGGCGCTTTGGGCCTCGCCTCCGAAGCGCTACGAATATGTGCCGCGGCTGCGCATCTATCCGCACGCCCTGCGCGCCAAGAATGCCTATTACAGCCCCAATCTGTGCGCCCTGCTGCTCGGCTATTTCCCGGCCGAATCCAGCCTTACGGACGCCACCGCGCCGGGCACTTTGGTGTTCGGCTGCCTGTCCGCGGACATCGTCGCCCATGAGATGACCCACGCCCTGCTCGACGGCTTCACCAGCGGGTTCCGGGAATATTCGAACCCGGACGTCGGCTCGTTCCACGAGGCCTTCGCTGACGTCGTCGCCCTGTTCTCGCACTTTCAGTACAAGGACCTCGTCCGCCGCGAGATCGCCCGCCGGCGCGGCGATCTCGGCGCGGAAACGCTGCTCGGCGGCCTCGCCCGCCAGTTCGGCCAGGGCATCAGCATGAGCGGGCCGCTGCGCGACTATCACAACCCGGAAGACAAGTTCGGCTATCGCAAGACGTTCGAGGTGCACGACCGCGGCAGCCTGCTGGTCAAGGCGATCTACCAGGCCTATCTCGCCATCTTCACGCGCCGGACCGGCGATCTGATCCGCCTCGCCACGGGCGGCAGCGGCATCCTCGCCGAGGGCGAGATCCATCCGGACTTGGTCAACCGGCTGACCGACGAGGCATGCAAGGCGGCGGGCCACGTGCTGCGCATGTGCATCCGCGCCCTCGATTATCTGGCGCCGGTCGACATCACCTTCGGCGACTATCTGCGCGCGCTGATCACGGCCGACCTCAGCCAGGTGGTCGACGACCGGTTCGGCTATCGCACCGCGCTGATCGAATCGTTCCGCCGCCGCGACCTGTTGCCGGCGAACCTGCGTACCGTTTCGGTCGAGAGCCTGCGCTGGGATCCGCCGCAGAAGCACTGCCGCCAGCCACCCTGGCTGAACGAGCTGGTCGACAAGATCGACATGAAATGGCAGGCCACCCCGTCGCGGTGGGAGATCCACAAGCGCATCCGGAAGCGCAGCCACGACGTCCACACCATCCTGGCCAAATATTTCAAGAACGACCTCGACCTTTGCCGGCAGCTCGGCCTGCGGCCCGAGCTCGGCAAATATAGCGACGAGGGGCATTTGATTCGTCCGGGGAAGGGCCGGACGACGTTCGAGGTCCGCACCGTGCGCGGCGTCCAGCGCCAGCAGCCCAATGGCGAAATGACCTCGGAGATCATCATCGTCCTCGCCCAGCGCCTGCCGGTCTGGTTCGACAGCCAGGACCCGGCCAGCGGGTTCTTCTGGTATTGCGGCGGCGCCACCCTCGTTATCGATCCCTCGAACGAGCGCAACGAGCCCGAGCTCAAATATACGATCTGGAAGCGGATCGGCGAAAGCGACAGCGACGACCGGCTGGGACGCGAGCGCACCTATCGCGGCTTTCCGCCGGCCCAGAATCTCCGCGGCATGTATTTCGGCAGCCGCGGCATGGCCGGAGACGAGCCGTTCGCGGCGCTCCATTCGACGGAGTATTGAGCGATGGCCACGGCATCCGCGGCGACCCTGCCCGATAGCGTCAAGCTCCACCTTTATTGCCACGGTCTCGGCGATTGCCTGCTGGTCGAGATTCCACGCAGCAACGGGCAGCCGTTCTGGATGCTGATCGATTGCGGAATCCATACGTCGGCGGCGGGCGGGCCCGAGACGATCCGCAAGGTGGTCGCCGACCTCTACGCGATTACGCCGCGGCTCGACGTCATCGTCGGCACCCACGAGCATTGGGACCACCTCTCCGGCTTCCAGCAGGCGGAGGAATTGTTCAAGAAGTTCGAAGTCGGCGAAATATGGTTCGCCTGGACCGAGAATCCCGCCGATCCGGACGGCCGCCAGCTCGACAAGTACAAGACCGACGCGGTTGACGCCCTCGCCTCGGCGTCGAGCCGCTTTGGCGCGGCCGCCGACGAGAAGACGACGGACAGCATGCAGGCGCTGCTCGGCTTTGTGTTCGGCGCCAAGGGCGAGCGGTCGCGCGACGCGCGCGAGCGGCTGCGCGCCCTGGCGAGCACGGTCCGGCATCTCGATCCGGGAACGATGGCGCCGCTTCCCGCCGATGTCGATACGGTGCGCGTCTACGTGCTCGCGCCGCCGCGCGACAAGAAGCTGCTCGGGATCACCGACAGCGACGAAGACACCTATCGCTTCGGAGTCGGCGCCTCGCCGCTCGCCTCCGCCTTACGCAACGGCCTCGCGCTCGGCGAGGGCTGGCTCGACGTCCACGAGGATCCGCTGGCGCCGTTCGACGGCGGCGTCGGCCGGCCGCTGTCGAAGGCGCTCGACGGCACGGTCCCGATCAGCGATCCCGACATCGCCTTCCTCTCCGCTTATTATGCCGGGCATGCGCAGGTCGACGCGTTCAAGGTCAAGCGGGGCGAGAAGCATGGCGAGCCGCCCAGGAAGGATCAATCCTGGCGCCGGATCGACAATGACTGGCTGGGCGTCGCCAGCGACCTCGCGCTGCAACTCGACAGCCGCACCAACAATTCCAGCCTGGTGCTGGCCATCGAGATCGTCGCCACGGGCCGGGTGCTGATCTTCGCCGCCGACGCGCAGGTCGGCAATTGGCGGAGCTGGAAGGACGTCACCTTCCCGCTTCCGGCCGGCGCGCCGCCCGGCACGCCCAAGGTCACCGGCGCCGCCCTCCTGAAGCGCACCGTCTTCTACAAGGTCGGCCATCACGGCAGCGGCAACGCCACGCTCTCCGAGGGCGGGCTGGAATTGATGACCGATCCCAATCTGGTCGCCTTCATCCCGACCGACGAGGCAATGGCGAAGAAGGTGCGCTGGAAGGACATACCGGCGAACGCCCTGCTGCAGCGATTGCGCAGCCGAACTGCCGGCCGGATCATCCAATCGGACAAGGAGTGGATCCAGCTCGCCGACCGGCCGAAGGAGGTCACCGAAGGCGGCGCGCTCAAGAAGATCGACGTCGTCACCGGCCTGCGGGTGGACCTGGAGATCGGCTGAGCCGCGTTCGGCAGCGCCCTTGCCAAGCCCGGCGGCGTCATGCACGTCGGCATCGCGGCCTTTAGCCGGGAGACGAGGCGTTGGGGGAAGGGCGGAGCGGAGCGCGTTGGCCGCCTTATCTGGCGATCGCCGGCTTTGCCCTTCTGCTGATTGGTCCGGCCCTGCTGAGCCCGGTGAAGCTGCACGACAGCTTCTGGATCGACTGGGTGTGGACCGACCAGTTCGCCCAGCAGCTGCGCGCCGGCATGCTCTATCCGCGCTGGCTGCCGGCCTCGCACGACGGGCTCGGCGCGCCGGTCTTCTATTATTATCCGCCGCTCGCTTTCTATCCCGCCGGCCTTTTGGCAGCGCTCGGGCTCACCCCTTATGCGGCGATCCTTGCCACTTTCGGGCTCGCCTTTGCCGGTGCGGGCGCGGCGATGCATCGCTGGGCCTCGGGCTGGACCAGCCATCCGCTCGCCGCCGCTCTGTTGTTCATGGCCGCGCCTTATCACGTCGCCGATTTCTACGGCCGGGGCGCGCTCGCCGAGACCTGCGCGGTCGCCTTCATCCCGTTGCTCGCGCTCGGCCTGAAGCGGGTCTCGGAGCAACGGAGCCCGATCCTGCTCGCGCTGGCCTATGCCGCGATCATCGCGACCCATTTGCCGCTGGCGCTGCTTGCCAGCCTGTTCCTGGTCGCGCCCTATGCGCTGGTCCTGACCTGGCGGCGGCCGCAAGCGCTGCTCGCGTTCGCGCCGCCGCTCGCGCTCGGCATCGGCCTCGCTTCGATCTACCTCGTTCCCGCGCTGGCGCTCGAACCCTATCGCGACTCGGCGGTCTTGTGGTCGGACCCGCTGCTCAGGCCCGAGCATTGGCTGCTCACCAGCGCCCCCGCGACCGGCATGGCACTGATCACCTTGAAGGTGATCGCGGTCGTCGCCCTGCCGGCCCTGTTCATGGCGCTGCGCTGGCGCTCGCGCTGGGCGCGTTATGCGATCCTCTGCTGCCTCGTCGTCGCCGGACTCCTCCCTTTCCTCTGGAGCCTGCCGCTGATCCGGTCGGTCCAGTTCCCGTTCCGGGCGCTGCCGTTCGCCGAATTCGGCCTCGCCACCGCGATCGCTCTGGCGCCGCGCGGCGAGGAGCGGATCGCGGCGCTGCTGGCGCTGCCGGCGCTCGCCCTGACGGCGACCTTCCTGCTCGCGCCCGCGCCGCAGGGGCCGCCGGTCACCCTCGCTTTGCTCGCCGCGCGCCATCCCGACGTGCCCGAAAATCTGCCGCCGGGGCCGCGGCCCTACAGCTGGCCGTCGCGCTGGGCGCTCGATCTCGCCGCCGGCCACCGCGCGCCGCTTCGCCGGGGCGAGGTCACCGTCGAGCCGGCCTTCTACTTTCCGGCCTGGCGGGTGCGCTGCGCCGGGCGCGACACCGGCGCCTTCCCCGATCCCGCCACCGGCCTGCTCGCCTATCGCGGCAGCGGCTGCACGAGGACGCTCGGCTGGACCGGCGCGGAGAAGGCCGGCGCGGCGATCAGCCTGCTCGCCCTGCTGCTGCTGCTGCTTGCCTTGATTTTTCGCCGCGCGCCCCGCAGGGACGCGCGATGCTGAGCCTGCCCTTCATCCGCGAGCATCCGGACGCGGTCCGCAAGGCGATCGCCGACAAGAACGTCGCCCTCGATCTCGACGCCCTGCTCGCGCTCGACGGCGAGGTGCGGGCGCTGAAGACCCGGGTCGACGGCCTCCGGGCCGATCGCAACGCGATCAGCGACGGCTTCAAGAGCGCTCCGCCCGAGGAGCGGCCGGCGCTTGGCGCACGGGCCAAGGCGATCGGCGCGGAGATCGGCGCTGCGGAGGCGGCGCTCGGCGAGAAGCAGGCGGCGCTCGACGCCTTGCTGCTGCGCGTGCCCAACATCCCCTGGCAGGGCGCGCCGGTCGGGCCCGACGAGACCGCCAACACAATCGTCCGGAAAATGGGGACTGTCCCTGCTTTCGATTTCGAGCCGCTCGATCACGTCGCCCTGGTCGAGAAGAACGACTGGGCCGATCTCTCCCGGATCACCCAAGTGGCGGGATCGCGGCAATATGCGCTGAAGGGCCGGCTCGCCCTGCTCGAGCAGGCGCTGATGTTCTGGGCGCAGCAGCGGCTCGCAGCCGACGGCTTCACGCTGATGACGGTGCCGGCGCTGGCGCGGCCGCAGGCGTTCGTCGCCACCGGCCATTTCCCCGGCCATGAGGACGAAGCCTATCATATGCCGGCCGACGACCTCTACCTCGCCGGCACCGGCGAGATCGCGCTCACCAGCCTCCATTCAGGCGAGATTTTCGAGGCCGAGCAATTGCCGGTCCTCTATGCCGGCTATTCGCCCTGCTTCCGCCGCGAGGCGGGCAGCGCCGGCCGCGACGTCCGCGGCCTGTTGCGGGTCCACCAATTCTACAAGCTCGAACAATATGTGATCTGCCGCGACGACGAGGAGGAATCGGCGAAGTGGCACCAGCGGCTGCTCGCCAATGCCGAGGAGATGCTGACCGCGCTGGAAATCCCCTATCAGGTGATCGAGACCTCGACCGGCGACATGGGCAATGGCAAGTTCCGGATGAACGATCTCGAATCCTGGGTGCCGAGCCTCGGCAAGTATCGCGAGACCCACAGCTGCTCGACGCTTCACGACTGGCAGGCACGGCGGGCGAACTTGAGGTGGCGCGACGAGGAGCGCAAGGTGCGCTTCGTCCACACCCTCAACAACACCGCCCTCGCCAGCCCCCGAATCCTCGTACCGCTGCTCGAAAACCACCAGCTTGCCGACGGCCGGGTCAGGCTGCCGGCGCCGCTCCGCGCGCTGATCGGAGGCGATTATCTCTGACGAGGCGAAGCCGAGGCTGCGGCGGTTCCTGCTCGAGGCGCCGTTCCTCTGGGCCCGGCTCTACAAGAGCTTCGGCCGATTGGGCGAGCGCGGGCCGGAAGACGGTCCGAAGGTCATGGTCATCCCCGGCTTCGTCGCCAACGACCGCACCACGCTCGGCCTGCAGCGGGCGCTCGCCGCCGCCGGCTACCGGGTCACCGGCTGGGCGATGGGGCTCAACACCGGCGTCAAGGCGGATACGCGCGAGCGGATCGCCGAACGGATCGAGGCCTTCGGCAAGGGCGAAAAGGTGATCCTGGTCGGCTGGAGCCTCGGCGGGGTCTTCGCCCGCGAAGTCGCCAAGCAGCGCCCGGACCTGGTCGAGAAGGTGGTGACATTGGGCTCGCCTTTCTCGGGCGATCCGCACAACAACAATGTCTGGCGGCTCTACGAATGGGTGGCCGGCCATCCGGTCGATAAGCCGCCGATCGAGAGCGACCTCGCCGAAAAGCCGCCGGTGCCGACGCTGGCGCTGTGGTCGCGGCGCGACGGCATCGTCTCGATCCGCTCGGCGCGCGGCCTGCCGGGCGAGAGCGACCGGCAGATCGAGCTCCATTGCAGCCACATGGGCTTCGGCGTCAGCGGCCGCGCCTATCCCGCGATCATCGAAGCGATCCGCGACTTCTAACTCCTCCTCCCGTCATTGCGAGCGAAGCGAAGCAATCCAGCACGGCTACGGACGCTGACTGGATTGCCGCGTCCCCCGGCTTTCGCCGGGGTCCTCGCAATGACGTCAGGAAAGGAACGGCGCCGCGACCTCGGGCGGGACGCGCAGCGGCCGCCCGCTCGCCTTGTCGAGGATCGCCCAGGTCGTTCGGGCCCGCACCCTGAGCTTGCCGTCGTCGCCGACGAACTCGACGTGGCGGTCGAAGCGCGCGCCCTTGGGCGCCTCGCCGACCCAGGTGCGGCCGGTCACCGTCTCGCCGGGGCCGAGGGCGCGGAGATAGTCGATCTCGTGCCGGGTGACGACCCAGACATAGGCGTCGACTTGGGTTTGCGGCGCGACCGCGTGCCAATGCGCCGTCGCCATCTCCTGGATCCAGCGCACCCAGGCGGCATTGTTGACGTGGCCGAGCTCGTCGATGTCGGCGGCCTGGGCGGTGATCCGCTTCTCGAACGCGGTCACAACAGCCTCGGCCGGCCATTGTCGGCGAGCGCATAACGGACTCCGGCGCGGGTGAACAGGGAGGCGATCAGGGCGGCCGGATCGGGATCGCCGCGGTCGAGCAGGCGGGCGATGTCGGCGCTCAACGAGGGGTCGTGCGAGACCCGGTCGAGACCGGCAAGCCATTCGCCACGGGTGAGCACGCGGTCGGCGCGGCTGGCGTCGACCAGCCGGCGAACGAACCTGCCGAACGGCCGGCGCGAGGCGGCCTCTGCGACCAGCCCGAAGACGACGCCGCAGGCATAATAAGCGCGCTGCTCGCCGCGATCCTCGGCGCTGGCGACGCCCTGGTTGGTGCTCAGGCGAACGCAGTCGTCGATCGCCTTCTGCAGCTCGCCGCGCCAGTCGTAATGCGGATCGACGGCGGCGACGGTGCGGAAGGCGAGCAGATCGGCGCCGCCCTCGGTGATCCAGGCATCGCGGCTATATTCGTAGACGACCGCATCGCCGAGCCAGAAATGCGCCGCTTCGTGGGCGATGAACCAGAGCGCATGGTCGCGCAGCCCGGCATTCTCGCGCAGCACGCCCTCGCCCTCGAAGGTCATCGCCAGCAGATTGGGCAGGACGCTGCCGGTCATGCTCACCCGGCGCGGGGTCGGCCCGGCCCAGCTCACCATCAGCATCGGCTGGGCGCCCGGCGGAGGGCCGAGCGCGGCCCCGAGGCGGGCGAGGATGGCCGGGGTCGAATCGCCCAACGTGGTCCGGATCCAAAGCGGCAAGGCGGGATCGTAGACCGCGGCGATGCCGGCGTTGATCACCGGATCGGCGGGGCCGAACAGGACGTAGGTGCCGTCCTGATCATCGAGGCTGACCGAAGCGACGCGGCGCCCTTCGTGGAGCACCGGCCCGGCGGCGTCGCGGAAGATGGCGCGGGTGCGGGTGAAGGGGATGTCGGCGGTGCTGATGTCGGCCGGAAGCGTGCCGGCGGCGGCGGGGTCCGGCAGGCCGAAGACGTCGAACTGGCGGCTGAACAAAGCGGTGGCGCCGGTGGTGAAGCGCATCGCCGGGGCCGAATCGGTGAGCAGGTCTTGGGCGAACGGGGTGAAGCGCAGCCGCACCTGCGCCGGCACCGGGCCGCCGCCATCGGCGACCAGCACGTCGTAGCGGCCGCGCCGCTCGAGCCGGACGCCGGGGGTTTCGACGGTCCAGGTCTGCGCGCGCCAGGCGAGCTCGCCGGCGCGGGTAAGCGAGGAGCGGACGAACACCCAGACCGGCGCCGCCCGGCCGAAGCGGAAATCGGCGGTCCAGACGTCGCCCTGGCGAAGCACGTCGACCTCGGCGCCGACCGGTGCGGGCGTCGCCCGCGGCGCCGGCCGCGGCAAGCAGCCCGCAAGCGCAGCGGCGAGCAGCAACGCGGCGAGGAGGCGGCTCACCGGGCGGCGTCCTCCCAGCCCATCTGGCTGAGGATGAAGGCATATTCCTCGGCGGTCTCGCGCAGCGCCGTCCAGCGGCCCGAGCGGCCGCCATGGCCGGCGCCCATGTTGATCTTCAAGAGCTGGAGGTTGTGGTCGGTGCGCATCGCCCTCAGGCGCGCCGCCCATTTGGCGGGCTCCCAATAAGTGACCCGGGGATCGTTGAGCCCGCCCGAGATCAGCATCGGCGGATAGGCCTGGCGGCGGACATTGTCGTAGGGGCTGTAGCTCAGCATGTAGCGGAAGGCGGCCGGATCGGTGATCGGATTGCCCCATTCGTTCCACTCGCCGGGCGTCAGCGGCAGGCTTTCGTCGAGCATGGTGTTGACGACGTCGACGAACGGCACGTCGGCGACCACCGCCCCCCACAATTCGGGATCGGAATTGACCACCGCGCCCATCAGCTCGCCGCCCGCCGAGCGGCCCTGGATCGCGATCCGGCCGGCGCCGGTGTAGCGCTGCGCGATCAGGCCGCGGGCGGCATCGACGAAATCGTTGAACGTGTTGGTGCGCCGGTCGAGCTTGCCCTGAAGGTACCAGTCGTAGCCGAGCTCGTCGCCGCCGCGGATATGGGCGATGGCGAAGGCGTAGCCGCGGTCGAGCAGCGAGAAGCGGTTGCTGTTGAACGCCGGCGCGGTCGCGTAGCCGTAGGCGCCGTAGGCGTAGAGGAACAGGCGGCCGCGGCCGTTCCGCTCAAAGCCGCGGCGGTAGACGATCGAGACCGGGATCTGGCGGCCGTCGCGGGCGCGGACGCTGATCCGCTCGGTGACGTAGCGGCTGGGATCGTAGCCCGAGGGGATGCGCTGGACCTTGAGCGTCTCCAGCCGGTTGTCGGCCGGGTGGTAATCGTAGACGGTCGGCGGGGTGACCATCGAGCTGTAGGCGAGCCGGTAGGCGTCCGGCGCATATTCGGGATTGCGGCCGAGGCCGACCGTATAGGCCGCCTCGGCGAAGGGAATGCGCCGTTCCGCGCCCTCGTAGGAACGCAGCCGGATCTGGTCGAGGCCGTCGACCCGCTCGGTGATGGCGAGATGGTCGCGGAACGCGGTGATGCCGCGAAGATAGACCCGGTCCGAGCCGGCGATCACCGTGCGCCAGTCGCCCGGATGCGCCGGGTCCGCCTCGGCGATCCGGAAATTGACGTGGTCGTCATTGGCCAAAATCCACAATTTGCCGTGGCTCGCATCGACCGAATATTGGATCAGCGGCCGGCGCCGGGCGACCAGCACCGGCGCCGTCTCGGGCGCGTCGGCGGGGATGAGGCGGACCTCGTTCGACGAATTCTCGCCGGTCGAGATGAGGATGAAGCGGCGGTCCTGGGTGCGGCCGACGTCGACGGTGAAGGCGACGTTCTCGGTCTCCTCGTAGAGCGTGCGGTCGTTCGCGACCGGCTCGCCGAGCCGGTGGAGGCGGGCGCGGTAGCTGCGCCAGTTGTCGTTGACCTCGGTGAAGACGATGGCGCGACTGTCGGCGGTCCACACCGGCGAGCCGATGCCGACCTCGGTGACGGTCTCGATATCGCGGCCGGTGGAAAGGTCGCGGACGCGCAGCTTGAACCGCTCCGAGCCGTTGTCGTCGACCATGGTCGCGGCGTAGCGGCCGTCCGGGCTGACCTCGAGCGCGCCCAGCCGGAAATAGTCCTTGCCGGCGGCCTCGGCGGCCTCGTCGAAGATCACCTGCTCGGGCACGCCGCCGGAGAAGACCGGGCGGCGGCGCCAGGTCCGGTATTGCGCTCCCGGCGCGAACGCCCACCAATAGAGCCAGTCGCCGTCGCGGGCCGGGACCGAGCTGTCGTCCTCGGGGATCCGCCCGCGCATCTCCTGGAAGACGGTTTCGATCAGCGGCTGATGCGGCGCCATCGCCGCCTCGTAATAGGCGTTCTCGGCGCGCAGATAGGCGAGCACGTCTTCGTCATCGACGACCGGGTACGATTCGTCCTTGAGCCAGTGCCAGGGGTCCTCGACGCGGATGCCGTGGCGCTCGAAGCTGTAGGGGCGCTGCGCCGCGACCGGCGGCGGCGGAAGCTGGGCTTGGGCAGGCATGGAATGGCTTTCGGCGAGCAGAAGGGTGGCAATCAGAAGGCGCATCGGGCGGCGTCCTCGATCGGGCGCCGGGCTGGCGCGGGGCAGGGAACCCGCCTATCTAGCGGCGGTTAGACGCATCGGGAATGACCTATGTCCAGCTATGAAGCCCGTCTCGCCGCCCTGCGCGAACAATTGAAGGCCGACCGGCTCGACGGCTTCGTCGTGCCGCTGACCGACGAGCATATGAGCGAATATGTCGGCAGCTACGCGCAGCGGCTCGCCTGGCTCACCGGCTTCCAGGGCTCGGCGGGCTCGGCGGTGGTGCTGCCGGAGGAAGCGGCGATCTTCGTCGACGGCCGCTACACGCTCCAGGTCCGCGACCAGGTCGACGGCGACCATTGGAGCTACCAGTCGGTGCCCGAGACCAGCATCGCCGACTGGCTCAAGACCCACGCGCCCGACGGCGGCCGGATCGGCTACGATCCCTGGCTGCACACCAGTGAGTGGGTGGAGAAAGCGCGCGAGGCGCTCGCCGACAAGGGCGCCGAATTGGTCGCCGTCCGCCGCAATCCGATCGACGCGGTCTGGGCCGATCAGCCCGAGCCGTCGCGCGCCCGGCTGGTCGTCCATCCCGACGCCTATGCCGGCAAGTCCTCGGCCGCCAAGCGCCAGGAGATGGCCGACTGGCTGAAGGGCGAGAAAGCCGACGCCGCGGTGCTCGCGGCGCTCGATTCGATCGCCTGGACGTTCAACGTCCGCGGCCAGGATGTCGATCACACGCCGGTCGCCCTGTCCTTCGCTCTCGTCCACGACGACGGCACCGCCGACCTGTTCGTCGCCGGCGAGAAGATCGACGCCGAGGTCCGCGCCCATCTCGGCAACGGCGTCCGGATCCACGAGCGCAGCGATTTCGAGCCGGCGCTCGCGGCCCTTGCCGGCAAGACGGTCGCGGTCGATCCCGAGCGCTCGGTCGCGGCGATCTTCGGCGCCCTGGAGGAGGCCGGAGCGAAGGTGATCGCGAAGCGCGACCCTTCGATCCTGCCCAAGGCGCTCAAGAACGAGACCGAGATCGCCGGCCATCGCGCCGCCCAGGCGCGCGACGGCGCCGCTTTGTCGCGCTTCCTCCACTGGCTCAGCGTCGAAGCGCCCGAGGGCGGGGTCGATGAGCTCTCCGCCGCGGCGAAGCTGCAGGGCTTCCGCCAGCGGGGCGGCGATCTGCGCGACCTCTCCTTCGACACCATATCGGGCGCCGGCCCGAACGGCGCCATCGTCCACTATAGGGTCAGCGAAGAAACCAACCGGCCGCTGGAGATGGATTCGATCTATCTGGTCGATTCCGGCGGCCAATATCCGGACGGCACCACCGACGTCACCCGAACGGTCGCGATCGGCACGCCGACTGCGGAGATGAAGGACCGCTTCACCCGGGTTCTCAAGGGCCATATCGCCGTCGCCCGCGCCCGCTTTCCGGAAGGGACGCGCGGCTCGCAGCTCGACAGCTTCGCCCGCCAGTTCCTGTGGTCGGCGGGGCTCGATTACGCCCACGGCACCGGCCACGGCGTCGGCAGCTTCCTCGCGGTGCACGAAGGGCCGCAGCGCATCTCGCCGGTGGGCAGCGCCCAGCCCGGCGGCGACGAGCCGCTCAAGGCGGGGATGATCCTTTCCAACGAGCCCGGTTATTACAAGACCGGCGAATATGGCATCCGGGTCGAGAATCTGGTGCTGATCGTGCCGGTCGAGGTCGACGGCGCCGAAAAGAAGCTGCTCGGCTTCGAGACCCTCACCTTCGCGCCGATCGACCGCAATCTGGTGGACGAGGCGCTGCTCACGCCGGAGGAGCGCGCCTGGCTCGACGATTATCACGCGCAGGTGCTGCGCATCGTCGGCCCGCAGATCGACGGCGAGGCGAAGACCTGGCTCGAAGCGGCCTGCGCGCCTCTATAGCCGTCATCCCGGACTTGCCTGCCCCGGCGCAGGCCGGGGATCCGGGATCCATGAACACGGTTCGGGCTAGTTCTCGTTCTCCGTGTTCATGGGTCCTGGCCTTCGTCGGGATGACGCAGCGTCTTCTCTTCCGCGGCGCCCGCCTCCCGCGCCTGCGCCTTCCTTCGCTTGAGGTTCTCGCGAAGCGCGGCGGCGAGCCGCTTTTCCCGTTCCTCGTCACGCTTTGCCATGGACCTGCCTTGACATCATCCGAGGTCAGCGGCCATAGCGCCGCCTTCCCGGAAAGCGATAGGCTGCCGTAGCTCAGTGGTAGAGCGCATCCTTGGTAAGGCTGAGGTCGTGAGTTCAATCCTCACCGGCAGCACCATCGCTCCGGCGGAAGGGCTCTTCCCTAGTCGGTCCTGAGCCGGGCCAGCACTTCGAGTCGGACTCGGGTGGCGGCCTTCGAAGCGAACAGGTTGGCGAGCTCGCTGTGGCGTTCCCGGGCCGCCTGGGTCACGGCGAACTTGGCCCTCCGCCGCTCCTCCGCGGCACGCCGTGAATAGTATCGGAAATCCGATTCCATGCCGTAGCCTCCCCATCCGACTCGGCGGGCTTAACACAGCCGAAACAAGAATCCGAATCGGAGGCAATCGGCTCGCGGGCAGGCCTATTTGCCCTTGGTCTTGCGCACGATCATGTCGAGCACGGCCGGGTGCAGCGGCCGCTCGAACGCGCAGCCGATATACTGGCCCTTCGTCCAGACGACGGTGGCGTGGCAGGATTCGAGACCGGGCAGGCGCAGCCAGACATCGGCGCCTTTCTCGAGCTCCAAATGGGTGCTGGCGCGAAAGCCGTGGGTGGAGAGGTCCATGATCAGCACGGAGACGCCCGAAGCCCCGCGCTGCCGCAAGCCCGCGCCGATTTCGATCGCCACCCGCTCCGAAGCCCGGCTCTTGGGCGCCTCCTCGTCGCCGCCGTCGGGCGTGACGGAAAGCTCGCCGGCAAAGAAGGGTCCGGCGGACTGGGAGGGAGACGACCAGCTTGAACCCCAGGGTTCCATGGCGCGCCCTTAATTCTTGCCTTCGGGCAGGTTGAGCCCGACCGCCACGCTCCAGGCCTGGGCAACCTTGCGTTCGTCGGCGGACATGCCCTGGCCGAGGCCCGGGCGGCGGTAGCTTTGGACATAGGCGGGCGCGGCCGACCCCTTGGCGGGCTTGCCGATATGGACGAGCAGTTCGTGCTCGTCGATCATATGATCGAATTCGAGGCCGACGCGGTTGCCCGCGGCCCAGGCGACGCGGGCGGAGACGATGGTCTCGCCGCGCACGAAGACGACCTCGCTGCCGACGTCGGGAACCTGGGCGCATTCGACCAGCGCACCCTTGCGCGAGAGGTCGCGAAGGCGCGCTTCAACCTCGCCGAACGAGGTCTGCAGCTTGGCCGCGAGCAGCACGCGTGCCCGCTTGGCCGCGCGGTTGCCGGCAGACGCCTTCGGGAAAGTCTCTACGCCCATCTCTTCATCCCAGCTGGACCAATGGTTCGCATACGCGGAAGGGCGCTAAATTGTGGTAAACGCGAAGGGAGAAAATCATAAGCCGCTTCCACCACTTGCCAGAACGGCGTTGACGGCGGCCCGGCCGCCGATAAAGCCCGGAAAATGCGCTTTTTCTCCGACAATGCCGCTGCCGCCTGTCCCGAGGCGCTGGCGGCGCTGGCCGCGGCCAACCGGGTCGACGCCGCCTATGACGGCGACGAGTGGAGCCAAAAGCTCAACGCCGCCTTCTCCGAGCTGTTCGAGCGCGAGGTCGAGGCGCTGTGGGTGTCGACCGGCACGGCGGCCAACGCGCTCGCGCTGGCCGCGCTTTCGCCGCCCTACGGGCGCATCATCTGTCACCGCCAGGCCCATATCGAGGTCGACGAATGCGGCGCCCCGGAATTCTACACCGGCGGCGCCAAGCTGCTGCTCGGCGAGGGTGCCGGGGCGAAGCTGACGCCGGACGCGGTCGTCGCCCTGATGGAAGGGATCACCGACGACATTCATCGCGCTCCGCCCGCCGCGCTCTCGATTGCCAACGCGACCGAATATGGCTGCGTCTACACGGCCGACGAAACCGCCGCTTTGGGGGCATTGTGCAAGGCGCACGGCCTCGGCTTCCATCTCGATGGCGCCCGCTTTGCCAATGCCGTGGCCAGCCTCGGCTGCGCCCCCGCCGATCTCAGCTGGCGGGCCGGCCTCGATTCGCTCGCCTTCGGCTTTACCAAGAACGGCGGGATTTCGGCCGAGGCGCTGATCCTGTTCGATCCGGCTCTGGCCGAGGCGACCCGTTTCCGCCGCAAGCGGGCCGGACACCTCCTCTCCAAGGGCCGCTATCTCGCCGCCCAGATCCTGGCGATGCTCGAGGACGGGATCTGGCTCAGGAATGCGCGGGCGGCCAATGCGGCGGCGGCGCGGCTCGCGGCCGCGGCGGGCGCCGACCGGCTGCTCCATCCGGTCGAGGCGAACGAGATGTTCGTCCGGATGAGCGCGGCGGAAGCGGCCGCGCTGCGCGCCCAGGGCTTCGATTTTTACGATTGGGGGCCGGGCGAGGCGCGGCTGGTGACGAGCTGGGACAGCGACCCCGCTCACGTCGACGCCCTCGCCGCCGCGATCCGGGCGCTGTGACTTCGGCTGTCGCCGGGGCGGGGCCCGCGGGCTTCCGCGATCCCAGGGTGCTGCTGCCCTTCCTCCTGATCACCCTGATCTGGAGCTCGACCTGGATCGTCATCAAGGGCCAGCTCGGCATCGTGCCGCCGATCTGGTCGGTCAGCTACCGCTTCTTCATCGCTGGCGCCGCCATGCTCCTGCTCGCCCGGCTGGCCGGGGCGAGCCTTCGGCTCGGGCGCGGCGGCTTCGTGCTCGCGGCGCTGCTCGGCACCTTTCAGTTCGTGGTCAATTACAGCTTCGTCTACGCCGCCGAGCTCTACATCACCTCGGGCCTCGCCGCGGTCGTCTTCGCACTGCTGGTCGCGCCCAATGCGGCGCTGGCCTGGCTGTTCTTCGGCGAGCGGGTGGGCGGCCGCTTCGTGCTCGGTTCGGCGGTCGCCATGGCCGGCGTCGCCTTGCTGTTCGTCCAGGAAATGCGGCTCGCGGCGACCGCGCCCGCCAACGTCCTCAAGGGGCTCGGCTTCGTCCTTTGCGCCGTGCTTGCCGCCTCGTTCGCCAACGTCATGCAATTGATGCCGGCGATGAAGGCGCGATCGATAGCCGCCATGCTCGGCTGGGCGATGCTCTACGGCGCGAGCGCCGACGCGCTTTATGCCGCGGCCTTCATCGGCCCGCCTTTGTTCGATCCCAGGCCGACCTACTGGCTCGGCCTCCTCTATCTGAGCATCGTCGCCTCGGCGCTCGCTTTCTGGCTCTATTACCGGATCATCCGCGCGATCGGGCCGGCGCGGGCCGCTTATTCGAGCGTTCTGATCCCGATCGTGGCGATGGCGCTTTCGACCGTCTTCGAGGGTTATCGCTGGTCGCCGCTCGCCATCGCCGGCGGGCTCTTCACCATTGCCGGCCTGGTCGTCGCCCTCGGCGCGCCACGCGCCGGCCCGGCCCCGCTCGTCGAGTAAAGGCACCGCCGCCGCGTTTCGTGCGTTGGCCGTCGGTTGGAGAGGAGAGCGAAGGGCATGCGGCTGAGCATCGAGGCCGATCTCGATTATTATTTTCCGGAGGCGGTGGACGTGCTGCTGGCGGTCGAGGTCGCCCAGCTTCCCGACCAGCTGCTGATCGAGGACCGGCTCACCGTCGGGGCGAGCGTGCCGCTGCGCACCGTCGCCGGCGAGGACGGGATCGGCCGGCGCACCTGGATGCGCGGCGAGGGCCTCAGCCATCTGAGCTACCGGGCGCTGGTCGAGGTCGACCGCCCGGCCGCCGCGATCGAGGCCTGTCCGATCGCGCCGCTGCCCGAGCTGCCGGCGGAGGTCGTCCCCTATCTGTGGCCGAGCCGCTATTGCGAATCGGACCGGTTCGAAGGGTTCGTCGAGCGGGGCTTCGGCGGCATCGACGGCGGCGCCAAGCTCGTCGCCATGGCCGAGTGGATCAAGCGCGAGATGGATTATGCGGCCGGCTCGAGCGACGCCACCACCACCGCGGTCGACGTCTTCATCTCCCGGCGCGGCGTCTGCCGCGACTTCGCCCACCTGATGGCGAGCTTCGCCCGCGCCGCCGGTGTCCCGGCGCGGCTGGTCTCGGCTTACGCCTGGGGCCTGAAGCCGCCCGATTTCCACGCCGTCGTCGAGGTCTGGCTGGCCGGCGGCTGGCACCTGCTCGACGCAACCTGCCTCGCCCCCACCGAAGGCCTCGCCCGCATCGGCATCGGCCGCGACGCCACCGACATCGCCTTCATGACCATCTTCGGCGCGGGCGAGATGCGCTCGCAGCAGGTGACCGTGACGAGACTGGACGAATGAGCCCGCCGCAGACTAGAGCGCGGCCATGCTAGACGCCCAGAATGCCGTTGCCGCGCCGGCCGCCGTGCGCCGCGAGGATTATCGGCCGCCCGACTGGCTGGTGCCGGAGATTTCGCTCGATTTCGAGCTCGACCCGGAGCGGACGTTGGTGCGCTCGACGCTGCAGGTCGTGCGCAACGGGGCGCACCGGGCGCCGCTCAGGCTCAACGGCGACGCGCTGGCGCCGGCTTCGGTGGCCGTCGACGGCGCCGCCGCGTCCTCGTGGATGGACGGCGACGATCTCGTCCTCGACCTCGCCGGCGACAGCCACACGATCGAGATCGCGACCGAGGTCAACCCGCGCGCCAACACCCGGCTGATGGGCCTCTACGAATCGGGCGGCATATTGTGCACCCAGTGCGAGGCCGAGGGCTTCCGCCGGATCACCTTCTTTCCCGACCGGCCCGACGTGCTGTCGCGCTACCGGGTGCGGATGAGCGCCGACAAGGCGCGCTACCCGCAGCTGCTCGCCAACGGCAATCGCGAGGGCGCGGGCGATCTGCCCGACGGCCGGCACTGGGCCGAGTGGCACGATCCCTTCCCCAAGCCCTGCTATCTGTTCGCCATGGTCGCCGGCGATCTCGCCGCCAATCGCGACAGCTTCGTCACCCGCTCGGGCCGCAATGTCGAGCTCGGCATCTGGGTGCGCGAGGGCGATCTGCCGCGCACCGGCCACGCCATGGAATCGCTGAAGGCGGCGATGAAGTGGGACGAGGAGGTCTACGGCCGCGAATATGATCTCGACACGTTCAACATCGTCGCGGTCGCCGACTTCAACTTCGGGGCGATGGAGAACAAGGGTCTCAACATCTTCAATTCGCGCTACATCCTGGTCGATCCGGAAACCGCGACCGACATGGATTACGACGCCGTCGCAGCGGTGGTCGGGCACGAATATTTCCACAATTGGTCGGGCGACCGGGTCACCTGCCGCGACTGGTTCCAGCTCTCGCTCAAGGAGGGCTTCACCGTGTTCCGCGACCAGAGCTTCTCGGCCGACATGGGCTCGCCGCCGGTCAAGCGGATCGAGGACGTGCGCGCGCTTCGCGCCGCCCAGTTCCCCGAGGATGCCGGCCCGCTCGCCCATCCGGTGCGGCCCGACAGCTATATCGAGATCTCCAACTTCTACACCGCGACGATCTACACCAAGGGCGCCGAGGTGATCCGGATGATGCACACCCTGCTCGGCCCCGAGAAGTTCCGCGCCGGCAGCGATCTCTATTTCGAGCGCCACGACGGCGAGGCGGTGACCTGCGAGGATTTCGTCTGCGCGATGGAGGATGCCAGCGGCGTCGACCTGTCGCATTTCCGGACCTGGTACAGCCAGGCGGGGACGCCGCGGGTCCGGGCGACGGTGGCGAGGGAAGGCGCGGCGGCGCGGATCCGGCTCGAGCAAAGGACGCCGCCGACGCCCGGCCAGCCGGTCAAGCAGCCGTTGCCGATCCCGCTCAGGCTCGCTTTGTTCGGCGCCGACAGCAAGGCAAAGATGGCGGACCGGCTGGTGCTGCTCGACGAGGCGGCGCAGGAAGTGGTCGTCGAGGGCGTCGGCGAGCGGCCGGTGCTCTCGGTCAACCGCGGCTTTTCGGCGCCGATCATCGTCGAGACCGACCGCGGGGCTGAGGACCTCGCCTTCCTTTCCGCCCATGACGACGATCCCTTCGCCCGCTACGAGGCGATGCAGCAATTGATGCTCGACACCTTGCTGGCGGCGATCGCCACCGGCGAAGCGGACCATGCGCCGGTGGTCGACGCGGTCAGGAACACGCTGGCCGATGCCGCGCTCGACCAGGCGTTCGTCGCCGAGGCGGTGCTGGTGCCGACCGAAAGCTTCATCGGGGACCAGATGGACAAGGTCGATCCCGACGCGATCCACATCGCGCGCGAGGCGCTGCGCGAGCGGCTCGGCCGCGACCTCGAGCCGGAATGGCGCGCCGCTTATGCGGCGACCGCCGCCAACCGCTTCGAGCTGTCGCCGGCGGCCAAGGGGGCGCGGCGGCTGAGGACGGTGGCGCTCGGCTATCTGATGGCCTCGGGCGCCGACGATGCCCCGCTGCTGGCGCTGAGGCAGTTCGAGTCGGCCGACAATATGACCGACCGGCAGGGCGCGCTCGGCATCCTCGCCAACAGCGAGGCGCCCGAGCGGGAGACGGCGCTCGCCGCCTTCTACGATCGCTACCGCGCCGATGCTCTGGTGATCGACAAATGGTTCACCGTCCAGGCGCTGTCGAGCCGCGACGACACGCTGAAAGCGGTGCAGCGGCTGCTCGCCCATCCCGATTTCAGCCTGGTCAACCCGAACCGGCTGCGCTCGCTGATCGGCGCTTTCGGGGCCAATCAGCGCGCGCTCCACGACAGGAGCGGCGAAGGTTATCGCTTCCTCGCCAATTCGATCCTCGCGGTCGACAAGCTCAATCCGCAGAATGCCGCGAAGATGGTGCCGCCGCTCGGGCGCTGGCGCCGCTTCCGGGACGACCGCGCGGCGAAGATGCGGGCCGAGCTGGAGCGCATCCTGGCGACGCCGGGGCTCAGCAAGGACGTGTTCGAGCAGGTCTCGAAGAGCTTGGCGTGAGGCCCACCACCGTCATTGCGAGCGAAGCGAAGCAATCCAGTGCTGCGCCGAAGCCGCGCTGGATTGCCGCGTCGCTACGCTCCTCGCAATGACGGAGTTCTAGCCTCCGAGCCAGGCGGCGACCTGGCCGGCGACCTGGTTGGCGGCCTGGTTGAGCGCCGGGGCGACAGCGGCGGCGGTCGCGGCGGCGACCGGGACTCGCGCCTCGAAGCGGTTGCTGGTGACCCCGCCGGACGATCCTCGCGCGATTACCGCGTCGTAGACGACGACCACCTGCATGGCATTGGGATCGAGACCGAATTTGAGCAGCTGTCCGGTCAGCCGGGTTCCCGGATCGTGGCTGTACTGGCTGGGATCGAGCACCACGCGCCCGGTGCGGGCCGCGATCGTCTCGCCGAGCAGCCGGCCGAACAAGGGGCCGGGATTTTCCACCCATTCGGCCTTGGTCAGATACTGGACGACGTTGTCGCTGACATAGACCGGGATGCGCGTCGTCCTCAGCGCCTGCGGCACGGTCGGCACGACGACGGTGACCGCCTCGCCCTGGCCGGCGCTCCGCGGGCTCGCGGCCGGCCGGGTCTCGGCCGGGGTGAGGGTGAGCAGCTGGTCGGGCGCGTGGCCGCCGAAGCAGCCGGAAAGCGTGAGCACGGAAAGAGCGGCGGCGATCAGCGTAGGGCGCATGATGTCAATTCCTTCTTCCGCCGTGATAATCGGGCAGCTGCTGGCCGCCGATGATGCCGCCGACGCCGCGCTGGTTCATCCGGTCGGTGATGTCCCGCAGCGATTCGGAGGTCGAGCGCAGGTCGCGGACCAGCTGGCCGACCTCGGGCAGGGTCTGGTTCGAGAAGGCCTGGATGCCGGGCCGGGCGTCGCCGATCGCCGCCTGCAGCTGGGTCATGCTCTGGTCGGCGGCGTGGAGCGTGCGCCTGAGATCGTTGATCAGCGGCCGGCCGTCGCGGTCGAGCATCGCGTTGGTGGTGCCGGCGAGCTGACCGATCCGGTCCGCCGCGTCGCCGGCCTGGCGGATCGCCACCCGCGCCTCGGCCAGCGTCGCGGCGATTTCGGGCGAGCGTTCGGCGAGCGAGCGGCTGACCTCCTCGAGATGGTCGAGGATGCCGGCGATCGATTCCTGGTTGCGGTCGGAGAGCAGTTCGGTGAGCCGCTCGGTCAGGGTCGAGACGCGCTCGAGCAATTCGGGCGCGGTGTTGAGCAACTGGCCGAGCGCGCCCGGCTTGGTCGGGATGACGGGGACGCCATAGGGGCATTCGGATTGCGGGTTGCGGTCCGGGCAGCGTATTTCGCTGCGCTGCCGCCGCGGCTGGCCCGGCGCCGGCGGCTCCGGAGGATCGATCTGGATCTGCGAGACGCCGGTGAAGCCGACGCCGCGGATCGTCGCGGTCGAGCCGTCGAGCACCGGCGTGTCCTCGTTGATGGTGATCCGGGTACGGATGAACTGGGGGTTTTGCGGCTCGAGGTTGATCGACTGGATCTGGCCGACGGGGACGCCCCTGAAGGTCACCGGCGAGCCCTTGGCGAGGCCTTCGACCGACTGCTGGAAGAAGATGTCGTAGGTCTTCTCGCCGCCGCCGGTGACCGAGCTCAGCCAGACGATGAACAGGACGAGCGCGGCGAGCAGGCCAAGCGTGATGCTGCCGACGAGGATCTGGTTCGATCGAGTCTCCATCAGCCATCCACCTCTTCAGTCGCGCGCTGTGCGGCGGCCCGGCCCCGCGGTCCCCGGAAATATTGCTGAATCCATTCGTGATCCAAAGCCAATAATTCCGGAATCGTTCCGACCGCGACCACCTTCTTGTCGGCGAGCACCGCGACCCGGTCGCAGATCGCGTAGAGGGTGTCCAGATCGTGGGTGATCAGGAAGACGGTGAGGCCGAGCGCATCGCGCAATTCGAGGATCAGCTGGTCGAAGGCGGCGGCGCCGATCGGGTCGAGCCCGGCGGTCGGCTCGTCGAGGAACAGGAGCTCGGGATCGAGCGCGAGCGCCCGGGCGATGCCGGCGCGCTTGCGCATGCCGCCGGAAAGCTCGGACGGATATTTCGCCCCCGCTTCGCCGGGAAGCCCGCTCATTGCCGTCTTGTAGGCGGCGATCTCGTCGAGCAAATCCTGGTCGAGCCCCGGATAGAATTCCTTGATCGGCACCTGGATGTTCTCGGCGACGGTCAGCGTCGAGAACAGGGCGCCGCCCTGGAACAGCACGCCCCAGCGCCGCCGGACGTGCTTCGCCTCCTCCTCGTCGCGGCCGATCATCGGCTCGCCGAACACCTCGACCTCGCCGGCATCGGGGGTCTGCAGGCCGATGATCGAGCGCATCAGCACCGATTTGCCGGTGCCCGAGCCGCCGACCACGCCGAAAATCTCGCCGCGCTTCACCTCGAGATCGACGCCGTCATGGACGACTTGCTCGCCGAAGCTGTTCCTGAGGCCCTCGACGCAAATGACCCTCTCGCTCTTCATAGCCAGCCGATCTCGGTGAAGAACACCGCGAAAAAGGCGTCGAGGACGATGACCAGGAAGATGCCCTGGACGACGGCGGTGGTGGTCCGGCGGCCGACCTCCTCGGCATTGCCTTCGACCTGGAGCCCCTGGAAGCAGCCGGCCATGGCGATGATCAGCCCGAATACGGGCGCCTTGATCAGGGTCTGCCAAAGGTCGGTCATCGGCACCACCTCGCGGATCCGCTGGACGAAGGTGATCGGCGGGATATCGAGCGAGATCCAGCAGAAGATGCCGCCGCCGACCATCGCCAGCATCGCCGCGTAGAAGCCGAGCAGAGGCATGGTGAGGACGGTGGCGAGCACCCGGGGGAAGACCAGGGCCTCCATCGGCGACACGCCGATCGTGCGCATCGCGTCCACTTCCTCGCTGAGCTTCATCGAGCCGATCTGGGCGGCGAAGGCCGAGCCCGAGCGGCCGGCGACCATGATCGCGGTCATCAGCACCCCCAATTCCTTGATCGAGGAGCGGCCGATCAGGTTGATCGTATAGATTTCGGCGCCGAACTGGCGCAGCTGGACCGCGCCCTGCTGGGCGATGACGATGCCGACGAGGAAGCTCATCAGGCCGATGATGGCGAGCGCCCGGACGCCGACATGCTCGAATTGCTGGGCGACCGCGTTGAAGCGGAAGCGGCGCGGATGGCGGACGATGTTGATGACCGAGATGATCAGCGCGCCGAAGAAGCCGAGCAACCCGTAGAGCGTCCGGCCGGTCGCGATGACCGCCTCGCCGGCCTCGCCGATGACCCGGAGCAGCGGCGATTCGTAGTCGCGCTTGACCTTCACCGGCATGTCGGCGCGGGCGACATGGTCGAGCAGCAGCTGCTGCTCCTCGGTCGCGCCGACGATCGTCGCGCTTCGGTCGCGCTCCAGCTTGTGGACCAGCCAGGCGCCGACCGTGTCCATCCGCTCGACGCCGGAGAGGTCGACGACGGGCTTGTCGGCCTCGACCTCTTCCAATTGCTCGCTGAGCTTGCGCACGCGGAGCAAGGTCAGCGAGCCGCTGAACTGGAGCACGCAGCGGCCATCTTTGGCAGTGACGGTGAAGCCGGTGGTTGCGCTCATGACATGGGGAATGCTTCAAATCCCGCCGGGCGGCAAGGAGCCGGATGGACAGCCGCTACGTTTCTATGGTTCGACAAGTTCCATGAAGGCCGCGCTCGCCATTTACGACATGGACCGGACGATCACCCGCCGGCCGACCTATGGAGCGTTCATCCGCCACGCCGTGATGCAGCTGGCACCATGGCGCGCGCTGCTGGCGCCGCTGCTGGCCGCGACCGGCCTCGCCTATCTGGTCGGTTTGATCGACCGCGGCCGGCTCAAGGAGCTGAACTTCCGGCTGCTCATCGGCAAGGTGGCGCCGGAGCGGCTCGAATCGGTCGTCGAAGCCTTCGCCGATCGCCAGCTCAAGACCAACATCATGGCCGGCGCGCGCGCCCGGCTGGCCGAGGACAGGGCGGCCGGGCGGCGGCTGGTGCTGGCGACCGCCTCCTACCGGCTCTACGCCGCCGTCATCGCCCGCCGGCTCGGGTTCGACGACGTCATCGCCACCGACGTCGAATATGACGCGCACGGCCGCACCGTCGCCCGGATCGACGGCGTCAATTGCTACGGGCTCGGCAAGCTGGACATGATCGAGGCCTGGCTCCAGCAGCAGGGGCTGGAGCGCGAAGCGGTCCACATCCGCTTCTATTCCGATCACATCTCCGACGCCCCCGTCCACCACTGGTCCGACGAGGCCTTCGCGACCAACGCCCACGCGCGGCTGGTCAGGCTTGCCGAGGACGAGGGCTGGGAAGTGCTCGACTGGCGCGACCGCCGCCGGGCCTAGACCGCCGCCAGCGCCTGGTCGAAATCGGCGATCAAATCGTCGGGATCCTCGACTCCGATCGAGACCCGCACCAGATTGTCGGTGATGCCGAGCGCCTGCTTGCGCTCCGGCGGGACCGACAGGTGGGTCATCGCCGCGGGCGCGCTGGCCAGGGTCTCGGTGCCGCCGAGGCTGACCGCGAGATGGGCGATCCTGAGCGCGTCCAGGAAGGCGAAGGCCTCCTTCTCGCCGCCCTTGAGGTAGAGCGAGAAGGTCGAGCCGGGCCCGGTGCAGTGGCGCCGGTAGATGTCGGCCTGGCGAGTGTCGCCATCCTCCTCGAGGAAGCCGAGATAGCCGACGCTTTCGACCTTGCGATGATCCTTGAGGAAGCGGCAGACCTTGTCCGCATTCTCGCCGGCGCGGGTCATGCGGAGCTCCAGCGTCTCGAGGCTTCGGAGCAGCATCCAGGCGGTGTTGGGATCGGTGATCGTGCCGATCGTGTTGCGGAGCATCCGGATGATGTTGATCAGGTCCTTCGATCCGGTGATGCCGCCGGCGACGAGGTCGCTATGGCCGCCGGCATATTTGGTGAGGCTGTAGACCGAAAGATCGGCGCCGTGGCGCAGCGGGTGGTGCCAGAGCGGGCCCAGGAAGGTGTTGTCGATCGCGATCGGCGGCCGCGAGTCCGCGGGGAAGGCCGCGTCGCGCGCGGCCGCAACCGCCTGCACATCGACCAGGGCGTTGGTCGGGTTGGCCGGGCTTTCGAGATAGATGAGCGGCACCCGGCCCATCGCCTTGGCCCGCTCGATCACCTCGGCGATCTCGTCGCCGGTCGCGCCGGCGGGAAAATCGAGCCATTTGACGCCGAACCGGCCGAGGATTCGCGCAATCAGCGTCTCGGTCGCCGCGTAGAGCGGACCGGAATGGACGACGACGTCTCCGGGCTGGACGAAGGCGAGCAGCAAGGTGGTGATCGCCGACATGCCGGAGGAGAAGGAGAGCGCGTCCTCGGCATCCTCCCACAGGCCCAGGCGGTCCTCGAGAATCTCCTGATTGGGGCCGTTGAAGCGCGAGTAGATCAGCCCCTCGGCGCCTCCCGGCCGCTTGCCGGTGACGCCTTCAAAGTGGCGCTTTCCGGCCGCGGCATTTTCGAACACGAAGGTCGAGGTGAGGAAGATGGGGGGCTTCAGCGACCCTTCCGAGAGGGCGGGATCGAAGCCGTGGCCCATCATCAGCGTCGACGGCTTCAGCCGGCGCCCGCCGATCTCGAGCACGTCCGGCTTGGGCCGGCGGCGCGGAGTAGCGCCGGTGAGGTCCGATTCGTCTTCCATGATTGTCTCCTTTCAGCCTGTCGCAATGCTGCGTGGAGACCGAGCCGGCGATGGAGAGCCAGGCTCAAGGCCGCCCGGTTGGAGCGGCCCAGGGGTGAGGTCCGTTGCCCGCCCGCTCTCTAGCGCGGCAAGGCGATCAAGGAAAGCTGGCGGCCGTAGGTCGGCTCGCCTTTGTGGGTAGCGCGGCGATAGCTGAAGAAGCGCTCCGGGTCGGCATAAGTGTCGAGGCCGAGCGCCTCGGCGCGGGTGACGCCCGCTCCGGCGAGGCGGGCGAGGACATAGGCTTCGAGGTCGAACTGGTGATGGCCTTCGCGCCCCGGGGTGAAGAAGCGCTCGTTGGCGGGATCGGCTTCGGCGAAGCGGCGCAGGAAGGCCTCGTCGACCTCATAGGACTTGCGCGCGATGACCGGTCCCACTGCGGCGGCTATTCGGGCGCGGTCGGCGCCGTGCCGCTCCATCAGCGCCAATGTCGCCTCGATCACCCCGCCGAGCGCGCCCTTCCAGCCGGCATGGGCGGCGGCGATCACGCCGGCTGCGCGATCGGCGAGCAGCACCGGCGTGCAATCGGCGGTGACGATGCCGAGCGCGAGGCCGGGGCGGTCGGCGACCAGGGCGTCGGCATGGGGGCGCGCCTCGTCGGGCCAGGGTGCCGCCGCATGGACGGCGTCGGCCGAATGGACCTGGTGAACGGTGACCAGGGCGGTGCCGGGCGCCACCGCGGCAAGCGCGCGGCGGCGATTTTCGCGAACCGCGGCACGGTCGTCGCCGGCGCCGAGGCCGACGTTGAGGCTGGCGATAAGCCCCTGGGAGACGCCGCCTTTGCGGCCGAGAAAGCCGTGCGGGATGCCCTCCAACGCGGCGGCGCGGATCACCTCGACGCTCACAGCTTCAGCCGCATGACGATATCCTCGTCGGCCTGGCTGCCGACCATGAAGACATAAGGCCCGACCGGCTCGAAGCCGTAGCGCGCATAGAAGCGCCTGGCCCGATGATTCTCGGTGAAGACGGAAAGATAGAGCTCGCCGGCGCCGCGGCGGCGGGCCTCGGCCAGCACCCAGTCCATCAGCGCCGGGGCGATGCCGGCGCCGTGCCAGTGCGGCAGGACGTAGAATTGGCGAAGCTCGATCGCGGGCCCGGCCGGCTCGGCGGGGAGCGACAGCGGCGCCACCTTGGCATAGCCGGCGAGCGCGTCCTCCGCCTCGGCGAGACGGAAGGCAAAGCCGGGATCGGCGAGCTCGTGCCGCCACCCGGCCTCGGTGAAATCGGCGAAGAAGGCGGCGAGATCGGCGGGATCGTAAAGGTGGGCGAAGGTGTCGGCGAAGCTGCGGCGGAACAGCGCGTCGATCGCGGCCGCGTCGGCGGGGCTGGCGTCGCGATAGGCGATCATCATCAAAAGCCCGCCGGCTCGGGCCAGCCCGGTGCGACCAGCGCCATCGCCTTGAACAGCCGGCCCATCTGGCCCGGTGCGGTCAGCCGTTCGCGGGCGGCGGCGATCTCGGCGGCGCGCTCGGGCGCGGCCTTGGCGAGCGAGGCGGCGCGCAGCTTGATCCCCATCGCCTGCAGCCAGACGCCCTGCGGGACCGGGCCGAAGACGCGGACTCCGGCGGCGCCCGCCGCTTCAGCCAAGGCGTGGAAATCGACATGGGCGGTGAGATCGCGCGACCCGGGCGCTTCGAACGGGTCGGCATATTCGTGGGCGAGGACCGCCTGGAGCGTGTCGCCGGTGCCCGGCCGGTCGTGGCCGTAATCGACGATCAGCGCCGCCCCGCCCTGGCGGGCGAGGCGGCCGGCGAGATCGGCGGCGATCGCCAGCGCGACGGGCGAGCTTTCGGTCTCGACCGCGCCGTCGCGAACGAAGCCGCCGCCGGCGAGGGCGACGCGAAGCTCGCGGTCCGCGCCGAACTGGCGGACCGGCAGGGCGTCGAAGAATTCGTTGGCGACGGCGAGCAGCGGGCCGGCGGCGGGAAGGGTGGCGAGATCGTCGTGCCAGCGCGCCGCGACCCGCTCGGCCTGGGCGGCGCGCAGCAGCGCGCTGGTCTCGACCAGCTCGACCGGCGGCGTCAGGCCGGCGCCGCGCATCGCCCGAAGCGCATCCTCGGCGAGCGTGCCCCGGCCGGGGCCGAGCTCGACATAGCGCGCCGCCGCCGGCGCGCCGGCGCGCTGCCAGAGGTCGGCGAGCCAGATGCCGACCAGCTCGCCGAACATCTGGCTGATCTCCGGGGCGGTGGTGAAATCGCCCGCCGCGCCGAACGGATCGCGAGTCGCGTAATAATGGGCGTTCGCCTCGGCCATATAATCGGCGACGCTGATCGGGCCTTCGGCGGCGATGCGGGCCCTGAGCCGCGCCTCAGGCGACGGCTTCGTCATCGGCGGGGACGGGCTCGACGCGCTCGGCGCGCCTGGGCGCGGTGAGCACCAGATAGAGCCCGCCGACGATCATCGGCAGCGACAGCCACTGGCCCATGTGAAGGTGGGTCACCTCGGCGAACCGGGCGAGATGCTGGTCGGGCTCGCGGACGAACTCGATCAGGAAGCGGCTGATCCCATAGAGAAGGATGAAGGTGCCGACGAGCTTGCCCGGCTGGCGGCGGGCGCGCGTCTTCCAGAACATGTAGCAGAGGACGAGGAACAGGAGGATGCCCTCGAGCGCGGCCTCGTAGAGCTGGCTCGGATGGCGCGGCATGCCGCCGGCATTGGGGAAGACGACGCCCCAGGGGAGGGCCGTCGGCGCCCCCCAGAGCTCGGCGTTGACGAAGTTGGCGAGCCGGCCGAGGAACAGGCCGAACGGCGCGCAGCAGGCGACATAATCGTGGATTCTGAGCCAGTCGAGCTTGTTGCGCCAGGCCATGTAGAGGATGCCGAGGCTGACCCCGATCACGCCGCCGTGGAACGACATGCCGCCATCCCACAGCCGCACGATCTCGATCGGATTGTGGAAATAGTCGAGCGGCTTGTAGAACAGGACATAGCCCAGCCGGCCGCCGAGAATGACGCCGAGGGTGGCGTAGAAGACCAGATCGTCGGCATGGCGCCGGGCCATCGGCGCGTCGGGCTGGCCGAGCAGCTTCAGGAGATACCACCAGCCGAGGACGATGCCGGCAAGGTAGGCGAGGCTGTACCACCGCAGCGCGAGCGGGCCGATCTGGAGCGCGATCGGATCGAGGCCGAGGCCTTCATAGGTGATTGCGCCGCCTGCCGCTGCCAGCGATGTCATTAGCTCCGAGATCAAGGCTTCCCCCTTTGGGCTCGCGTCTTCATAGAGGGGGCGGGAAAAAAGGCAAAGTCAGGGTCCGAACCTTAATGCCGAGCGCGCTCGACAGGGCATTTGACGAAGTGTTGGCCGAAGTGACCGGGCCGGGCGGCCGCATCCAGCTCGGCCGCGACGGCGAGGGCCGGGCGATCGTCACCAACCTGCCGGCGACGCTGCCGATCCTGTTCGACGCCTTCTCGATCCTGCACGGCGCCACCGAGGCGGTGGTCGCCGGCGCTGAGCGGATCACCTTCGCCGACCTCGACACAAAGGCGACGAAGGTCGCCCACGCGCTCGCCGGCAGTTGGAACGTCGCCAAGGGCGACCGGGTCGCCATCGCGATGCGCAATTGCCCGGCCTGGATCCTCACCTACATGGCGGTGCTCAAGGCCGGCGGCATCGCCACCCTGATCAACGGCTGGTGGCAGGCGGAAGAGATGCGCCACGCGCTCGCCCTCGCCGAGCCGGAGCTGATCATCGCCGACGAAACGCGCGCCGACCGGCTGGCGGCGGGCGGCTGCACGATCCCGACGGTCGCGCTGCCGGTCGAGCGGCCCGCCGCCGAGGCGGTCGCACCGTTGCTCGCCCGCGGCGGCGAGGCCGAGCTGCCCGAGATCGGCCCCGAGGACGACGCCACCATCCTGTTCACCTCGGGCTCGACCGGCCTCGCCAAGGGCGCGGTTTCCACCCACCGCGCGGTCACCACCGGCGTCTATGCCTATGCGATCGGCCTGGCGGTCCTGCTCGGCCTCAAGGAGCGGCGGGGCGAGCCGGTTTCGCCGCCCAGGACGCTGGTCAACGTGCCCCTGTTCCACGTCACCGGCGAGGTGCCGGTGCTTTTGAACAGCTTCGTCATCGGCCGGACGATGGTGCTGATGCCGAAATGGGATGCGGGCGAGGCGCTCAGGCTGATCGAGCAGGAGAAGATCACCTATTTCGTCGGCGTGCCGACGATGAGCCTCGAGCTGATGCAGCATCCGGACCGCGACAGATACGATCTCTCCTCGCTGACCGACATCGCCGCCGGCGGCGCGCCGCGCCCGGTCGCCCACGTCGCCCGGCTCGAGAGCAGCTTCAGAGGCGCCCAGCCGGCCCTGGGCTACGGCCTCACCGAGACCAACGCGGTCGGCTGCGGCAATTTCTGGTCCAATTATCACGACAAGCCGGCCTCGACCGGGCGGCCGCACAAGCCGATCGTCGAAATGGCGATCCTCGGCGATGCCGACCGGCATCTGCCGCCGGGCGAGCGCGGCGAGATCGCGATCCGCTCGGCCGCCAATTTCCGCGGCTATTGGCGCGACGAGGCGGCGACTCGCGCCGCCTTCACCGCGGACGGCTACGTCAGGACCGGCGATATCGGCTATCTCGACGAGGACGACTATCTGTTCATCGTCGACCGCAAGAAGGACATCATCATCCGCGGCGGCGAGAATATCAGCGCCCAGGAGGTCGAGGCGGCGATCTACGCCCATCCCGGCGTCAGCGAGGCCTCGGTGTTCGGGATCGCCGACGATAGGCTCGGCGAGGTGCCGGCGGCGGTCGTCTACAGCGAGGACGGCGGTCTTGATCGGGAGGAGCTGCTGGCCTTCCTCGCCGGGCGCATCGCCAGGTTCAAGCTGCCGGCCCGGGTCTGGATCGAGACCCAGCCGCTGCCCAAGCTCGGAACCGGGAAGATCGATAAGGTTTCTCTACGGCAGCGCTTCGCCAAGGCGGCCGCCGCCGCGGCCGAAGGAGAGCAATCATGAAAGCCGTCCTCGCTCTCGTCCTCCCGCTGCTCGCGCTCGCCGGTTGCGGCGATTCGACGCCGGAGAACAAGAGCCGCATCCGAGTCGCCAACCCCGACAGCGAACGGCTGAAGGCGCTGTCGCCGACGATGCAGCGGCTGACCCTGCTGCGGGCGATCCGCCAGACCGGCCACCGCTGCCACCGGGTCGCCGCCGGCGCCTATCAGCAATATTATCGCGAGATGGAAATGTGGGTCGCGCTCTGCGACGACGGCAAGCACTGGTCGGTGTTCATCGCCGGCAACAGCGACGTCCAGGTCCGCGACTGCGCCCAGCACGCCCAACTGAGCCTGCCCCAGTGCCGCCCGGTCGCGCCGCTGCCGCCCGATCCGCTCGACGTGGGCGAGAATCTCACCGGCAACGCGACTTAGCCGTCAGCAATTCTCGTATTTCCAGTGGCGGCGCTTGCCTTCGGCGAGCCATTCGACGCTCTGGGCGAGGCGCTTGGCGCGGGTTTCGTCGCGCTTCGCGTCCGAGACCCAATCGGAATATTCGCGCTGCTGGCTCGGCGGGAAGGCGTCGAACGTGGCCGCCGCCGCAGGCACTGCGTCGATCGCCGCGCGCAGGTCCTGCGGCACCGTGAACGGCGCCTTCACGGTCTTGTTGCGGATCGGCTTCACGCCCTCGTCGATCAGCTTCATCGCCTTGTGGGTGAGCGCGATCAGGGTGGCCCGCGGCGGCAGCTCGTCCAGCGACGTCAGCCGGCCGAACTGGCCCATCGCGCTCTGCTGCTTCGGGTCGGCCTCGAGCACCTGGCTGCCGCTCCAATAGCCGAACGTCGCGTGCGCCTTGAACGCGGCGAAGCCGGCGAGGATCTTGCCCTTGTACATGAACGAGGGCGAGCTCCACTTCAGCGTCTCCTCGCATTCGGGGCAGGCCTCGTGGAGGAGGGCGCGCAAGTGGGTCAGGATCGGCCGGGCGAACTCCGCCTGGCGTTCGATATAGGCGTCGATGCGCGGATCGGTCTTCATGCTGGTCTCCCCGGCGCCATCATCGCGCCAAGCGGTGCGGCAGGCAACTTTCCGCGAATGCGGGCCGTTGACAAGCCATGGTGGGACGCAATTTCTGGGCGGTCGCCGATGGCGGCGCGTGGCTGGTCTATGAGGAGGGCCTGCCCGATCGGACCACGCGCCACGCCGACCGCGAGGAAGCCTGGGCCGTCGCCAATGCCCGGGCGGCCCGATTGAAGGGCGAGGCCTTCCTCCAGGAGGCGGACGGATCGCTCGTCGACCGCCGTCACTACGGCGATTTCCCGCGCGAGATCAAACCCGTCTAGGGGCAGGGCTCGAGGCATTCCCCGGCGGCGATCGCCCGCGCCCGGGCGCGGCCCGTCCGGAACCCCTCGACCGCGAAAATGGCGAGCGCGGTCCAGATCGCGGCGAAGCAGATGGCGTGGGCGCGGGTGAACGGCTCGCCGAACGCGAGCACCGCGAGCAGGAACTGGAGCGACGGCGCGATATATTGGAGGAAGCCGAGCGTCGAATAAGGCAGGCGCTTGGCCGCGGCGTTGAACAGCAGCAGCGGGATGGCGGTGACCGCGCCGCCGACGATGAGCAGCGCGTTGGTGGCCGCATCGAACGCGCCGAACCCGCCGATGCCGTGCTGCTGGAGCCAGAGGACATAGCACAGCGACACCGGCGCGAGCGCCGCGGTCTCGATCGTCAGCCCTTCGAGCGCGTCCACCGGGGCGATCTTGCGGATGAAGCCGTAGAGGCCGAAGCTCAGCGCCAGCGCGAGGCTGATCCACAGCCCGTCGGCAGCCCCGGCCGCGAGCACCGCCACGCCCGCGCCGGCGAGCAGCACCGCCGCGAGCTGGCCGCGCGTCAGCCGCTCCTTGAGGAGAACGACGCCGAGCAGGACGTTGAACAGGGGGTTGAGATAATAGCCGAGGCTGCCGGCCAGCACATGGCCGTGGAGCACCGCCCAGATGTAGATCAGCCAGTTGGCGGCGATCAGCATCGCCGTCGCTCCCAGCGTCATCATCACCCGGCTGGTGCCCGCCGCGGCGCGAATCGCGGGCCAGCGCCGCCAGAGCGTGACGAGGACCACGAGAAAGACGAGGGACCAAAGGATGCGATGAGCGACGATTTCGGTCGCCGAAACGTTGGCAAGCAGCTTGAAATAGAGCGGCAGGACGCCCCAGAGGAGATAGGCGCCGACGCCGAAAAGAAGCCCGGCCCGCCGGCTCTGGTCCTCAGTCATGCCGAGCGCCTAGGGCCAGGGCAGGGCAGGTTCAAGTTGTCCTAGGAGGATAATACACCTAGAGAAAAGCGACGGGGGCGAAGGAGGATGGTGATGAACGCGTCCAGGCTGCTTTTCCCCGCCGCCGCCGCGGCGCTCGCCCTCAGCGCCTGCGAGGCGCGCCTGGGCAACGACGCCCGCCCGGGCAACGGCTCGGCCGAGAACAAGGCCGAGGAAGGCCAGCTCTCGATCAACGCGCCCGGCGTCGAAATGAAGATCAACATCCCCGAGGGTATCCGTCGCGAAGCCCATATGGATGATGACAGCGGCCTCCTCTATCCGGGCGCGACGATGAGCGGCATCCATGTCGAGGGCGGCCGCGAGGAGGGCAAGGCCGACGGCGAGGTCGAGCTCAGGTTCAACACCGCCGACGCGCCGGACGCGGTCGCGCGCTGGTACCAGGATCCGGCGCGGGCGCGCGACTTCACCGTTGCCGCTGCGACCCGCGATGGCCCCGCCTACGTCTTCGCCGGCACCAAGGCGAGAAATGGCGGCGGCCGTTTCCGGGTGCACCTCGCGCCGCGCGCCGGCGGCGGCACCGACGGGCGGGTGCTGCTCTCCGACGCGGAGTGATGGCGGAACCGCTCGCCGACCCCGAGGAGGTGCGCGCCCATCTCGTCGCGGCCGCCGAAGCGGGGGTCGCGCTCAGCTATGGCGAGCTGCTCGAGCATCTCGGCTATCGCTTCACCCGGCCGAAGATGCGGGCGCTCTGCGCGATGCTCGGCGACATCGACCGCGCCGCCGAAATGCGCGGCGAGCCCGAGCTGGCGGTGCTGGTGGTCCGGCGGAGCGACGGCCTGCCGGGCCAGGGCTGGTGGGTCGGCGGCGGCGGCCGCTCGCGCGGCTATGAAGGGCCGTGGCAAGGGCCCGAGGCTGCCCGCTTCGTCCGCGCGGTGCAGGGCGAAACCTTTGCTTTCTGGCAGTCCAGGAATGAGACACCGGGCCCGAAGCGCCCGCGTTAACCATCTCTCATCACCCATTGCCCGCCTGTTTCGGGCATAAGCCGCGCGAGAGAGGACGTCCTTATGCCAAGAAGCGCTGCTTTGCTGCTCCGTTCCGCTGCCCTGGCGGGCCTGCTCGCGCTTGCCGCCTGCAACCGCGGCGGCGACGGCAACAATCTCGCCGAGATGGACAACAGCCTGATCGGCAACGGCGCCGATCCGGCGCTGACCAGCGCCCTCGAGGACCAGATCCTGACCGATCCCAATCTCGTCCAGCAGTCCAACCCGAACACCGTCCGCCCGCCCGAAACGCCGGTCCAGGCCCAATATCCGGCCGGGTCCGGCGGCGCCGGCGGTGCGCCGGCCGGCCAGCCAGACGGCACCGCGCTCAGCGCCTGCGGCGTGCCGTTCAGCTATGGCAATCAATATGCGAGCCGGTTGCCGGCCCAGTTCCCGATCTACCCGGGCGGGCGGCTGACCGAGGCCGCCGCCAGCGACCGCGGCGACTGCCACATCCGGGTCGTCACCTTCGCCACCGCCGACCCTTCCAACCGGGTGCTCGAATATTATCGCAGCCTCGCCGCCCGCGGCGGCTTTTCGGCCGAGCAGCAGACCCGCGGCGAGGATCAGGTGCTCGGCGGCACCGCCGGCGACGCGGCCTATTATCTGATCGTCACCCCGACCCGTGCCGGCTCCGACGTCGCCCTGATCGTCAACAACGGGCGCTAGCCGCCCGGGCACTGGCGGAGGCAGACGGGTGTCGCTACATCCGCCGCCATGCCCAATGCCCTCCTCGTCATGCTCGGCGGCGCGATCGGCGCCTGGCTGCGCTACGAGGTCGGCCGGGTCTCGCTTCACCGGATCGGCCCGGGCTTCCCCTGGGGCACCTTGATCGTCAATCTGGCCGGCGGGCTGCTGATCGGCCTGCTTGCCGGCTGGATGTTCTCGCGCACCCCTCACGACCAGGCGCTGTGGATGTTCGGCGCGGTCGGCCTGCTCGGCGGCTTCACCACCTTTTCGGCGTTCAGCTTCGATCTGTTTGCGATGATCGAGCAGGGGCGGTTCTGGATCGCCGCGGCCTATGCCACCGGCTCGGTGCTCGGCGCGCTCGGCCTCCTCTTCGCCGGCTACTGGCTGGCGCGGGCGGCGGCATGAGCGCCGAGGGCCAGGTCCGCCAGCTGCGCGTTGCCGAGGAGGATGACGGCATCCGGCTCGACCGCTGGTTCAGGCGCAACCTGCCGGAGGTCAGCTTCGGCCAGATCTCGCGCTGGGCGCGGACCGGCCAGCTCCGCCTCGACGGCAGGCGCGCCGCGCCCGGCGACCGGATCGAGGCCGGCCAGACCGTCCGGGTCCCGCCGCAGGGGGACGAGGCGCCGGCTCCGCGCCGGCAGGTGCAGCGGCCGGCGCTCAACGAGGATGAGATCGAGTTCGTCCGCAGCCTCGTCGTCCACGAGGATCAGGCCGCCTTCGTGCTCAACAAGCCGCCGGGCCTCGCCACCCAGGGCGGCACCAAGACGAAGGACCATCTCGACCGGCTGCTCGACGGCCTCGCCGGCGACGGCGGGCGGCCGAAGCTGGTGCATCGGCTCGACAAGGACACGTCGGGCGTGCTGCTGGTGGCCCGCACGCCGCGCGCCGCCGCTTTCTTCTCGAAGAGCTTTTCGGGCCGCACCGCCCGCAAGGTCTATTGGGCGATCGTCACCGGCGTTCCCGCCGTCGCGGACGGCCTGATCGAGCTGCCGCTCGCCAAGCAGCCGGGCAGCGGCGGCGAGAAGATGCATGTCGACGAGGCCGAGGGCCTGCCGGCGAAGACCCGTTACCGGGTGATCGAGCGCGCCGGCAACCGTGCCGCCTGGGTCGAGCTCCAGCCCCATACCGGCCGCACCCACCAGCTGCGCGTCCACATGGCGGCGATCGGCCACCCGATCCTCGGCGACGGCAAATATGGCGGCCCGGACGCCTTCCTGACCGGGGCGATCAGCCGCAAGCTCCATCTCCACGCAAGGCGCATCCGAATCGATCATCCCGATGGCGGCCGGATCGAGGTGGCCGCGGAGCTGCCGGATCATTTTGCCGCGACCCTCGCCGCGCTCGGCTTCGATCCCGCGCTGGGCGACCTGCCGCTCGACGAGATAAAATTTTCCGAGACCCCCGAAGGCAGGCGCAAGGCCGTTTCGGCCGCCGCCAAGGCTCGCCGCAAGGAACGCAAGGGCGAGCGCCGCAACCGGAGGCGCGGCTGATGCATCCCAACCGCGCCTTCGCCTGGGAGGACCCGGAGGCGATGCTGGCGTTCGTCGCCGATATCGCCTTCTGCACGATCTCCGTCGACGGTCCGCTGCTCGTCCATGCGCCGGTGATCGTCGCCGCGCCGGACCGGCTGCGATTCCACGTTTCGCGGGGCAATCGCGCGGCGGCGCTGGACGGCAAGCGGGCGATCGTCTCCTGCCTCGGCCCCGACGCCTATATCAGCCCCGATTGGTACGGCGTTCCGGATCAGGTGCCGACCTGGAACTATCTGAGCGTCGAGGCGGAAGGGCCGCTCCGGCGGCTGGACGAGGAGGAGCTGGCGCGGCTGCTGGACGATCTCAGCGCCGCGCACGAGGCGCGGCTCGCGCCCAAGCCCCAATGGTCGCGGGCGAAGCTGGCGCCCGGCCGGTTCGAGGCGATGGTGAAGGCGATCGCCGGCTACGAGCTCGCCATCGAGGCGCTGCGCGGGACTCGCAAGCTCGGCCAGAACAAGCCGGGCCAGATCGCTGCGGCGGCGGCGGGCCTGGCGCCGTTCAACCCGCAAATGGCGGCGCTGATGCGCGCCGAGACGAAGGACCAGGCATGACCCCCGAACAGCAAGAGGCCCAGTGGCGCAATCGCTTCATCCTGATGAACCTCTCCCGGATCGGCGCGACGATCGTCTGCCTGCTCGGCATCCTGCTCTGGCAGAGCGACGTCTTCGTCGAGGGCGGGTCGATCCTCGGCTTCCCGATCGCGATCCTCGGTCTCGTCGCCAGCTTCTTCGCGCCCAAATATCTCGCCGGCCGGTGGCGGACGCCGCCCGAGCCGTGAAACGATTCTACCGATCGGCGGCGGTCGGCGAGGGCGGCCGAATCCTGCTCGACGGCCGGCCGGTCAAGACTCCCGGCCACCGCGATCTCGCCGCCCCGGCCGCGGCGCTGGCCGAAGCGATCGCCGACGAATGGGACGCGCAGGGCGACGTCGTCGACCCGCGGGCGATGCCGCTGACCGGCCTCGCCAACGCCGCCATCGACCGGGTCGCGCCCGACGCCGCCGCCTTCGCTCGGGGCCTGGCCGCTTATGGCGAGTCGGACCTGCTCTGCTACCGGGTCGAAGGGCCGGCGCCGCTGGCCGCCCGCCAGGCGGAGCTCTGGGACCCGATCCTCGCCTGGGCGCAGCAGCGCTACGACGTGGTCTTCGAGCTCGCGCTCGGCGTCATTCACATGCCGCAGCCGGCCGAGACGCTCGCCGGGCTGCGCGCAGCCGTCGCCGGGCGCGACTCATTCGGCCTCGCCGGCCTGTCGCCGCTGGTCACGATCTCCGGCTCCCTGCTGATCGCGCTCGCGCTCGCGGAAGGCGCGATCTCGCTCGATCAGGCCTGGGCGGCGGCAACGCTCGACGAAGGCTGGCAGGCCGAGCAATGGGGCGAGGACGCCGAAGCCGCCGCCGCGCTCGCCAATCGCCGCCGCGACTTCGCCGCCGCCGCCCGCTTTCTCGCTCTGCTCTAGGCTTCGGTGGGGGCCTCGGCCGGTTCGGCCGCCGCGGCCGCTGCCGTCGGACCGGGAGGCAGGAACCAGCGCGCGATCACCAGCCCGGCGAGGATCAGCGACACCGACTCCGCGGTGAAGGCGTAGATCCAGTAGCGCCAGCCGAAATGGTTGAAGACGGGCGTGGCCAGATATTCCCAGACGCAGAAGCCCAGCGAGAAGAGCACGACGAGCTTCGCGCTCGCCGCGAAGCTGCGCCCGCCGCCGCCGACCGCGGCGAGGCCGAAGGCCATCAGCAGGCCGGAGATGAGCGCGAGGATGAAGCCGGGCAGAAGCATCGACATGTCTTCGGTCGGATAGCCCATCGTGTTGAAATAGACGGTCGCGATCGGCCCCTGCCCGTAGGCGATCGAGCCCTGGGCGGTCCGGTGGCTGGGAATGATGTAGGCGCCCGTGCCGGTCGGGGTGAGGTTCTGGTTGAGCGACAGCTGGACCGCCGCGCTGCGCGTGTCGTCGGCCTGGTGATAGGGAAGCTCGCCGAGCGGCGTCGCCCAGAAGATGAAGCCGGCGACGAACAGGATCACCCCGCCGACGATGCCGCCGATGAATGTCCGGACCATGTGAGTCCTCCCCCTTTTTCGTTGAGAAGGCGATCTTATCGCAAAGCGGCCGCTCGGCCTAGCCGATCAGCTCGCGGACGAAATCGTGGAGGAAGACGCGCCGGGTCGCCTTGAGCCGCTCGGCCTTGAGGATGTTGAGGACCAGCTCCGTGCATTTCTCGGCGTCGTTGTTGATCAGGACGTAATCATATTCGGCCCAGTGGCTGATCTCGGCCGCGGCGCGGTCCATCCGCCGCTGGACCACCTCGTCGCTGTCGGTGCCGCGCGCCCTGAGGCGCCGCTCGAGCTCGGTCATCGACGGCGGCAGGATGAAGACCCGGACGATGTCGGGATCGACCTGCTTCAATTGCTGGGTGCCCTGCCAGTCGATGTCGAGGAGGACGTCGCGGCCGCCCTCGATGACCTTCATCACTTCCGACTTGAGGGTGCCGTAACGATAGCCGAAGACGTGCGCCCATTCGAGGAAGGCGCCGCCCGCGACCATCTCGTCGAACTTCTCGTCGCCGACGAAATGATAATCCTCGCCATCCGTTTCGCCGGGGCGGATCGGCCGGGTCGTCGCGCTGACCGACATGGCGACGCCGTCGTCCGATTCCATCAGCATCCGCGCGATCGTGGACTTGCCCGCGCCCGAGGGGCTCGAAAGAACGTAGAGGAGGCCCCGCCGCTGGAAGGCGCTTGCGATTTCCATGGCCGCACCTGCCTTGGCGGGGCTGCCCAGGTCAAGGGGAGACGGACGCGAATTATTCGCTAAGGTGGGGCGATGGGGCGGATGGTCGCGTTGCTTCGGGCGGTCAATGTCGGGGGCCGCAACCTGCCGATGGCGGAGCTGCGCGCGCTCTGCGAGGCGTTCGGCTGGACGGGCGTCGCGACCTATATCCAGAGCGGCAACCTCGTCTTCACCGCGAAGGCAAGGCCCAGGGCGCTCGAAACCCGGCTCGAAGACGCGATCCGAAAGCGCTTCGCGCTGGACGTGCCGGTGATCGTCCGCACCGCCGCCGAGTGGTCGGCCTATCCCGCCGCCAACCCCTTCCCGAAGGAGCCGCCGAACCGAGTCATGCTGCTTCTCTCGAAAGCGCCGCCGGCCGCCGGCGCCGAGACCGCGATCGAGGCCCGCGCCGCTGCGGGCGAGCGGGTCCGCCGTGCGGGCGACGCGCTCTGGTTTTATTATCCGGAGGGCGCCGGCGCCTCGAAGCTCACCCCGGCGCTGATCGACCGCTGCGTCGGCTCCCCGGCCACGGCGCGCAACTACAATACCGTCGTCAAGCTCGAGGAAATGCTCGATTCATGACCGCCGCGCCGCCCATCCCCCGCAAATATTGGTTCATCGCCATCGGCCTGGTCGCGATCATGGCGGCGATCCTGATCTGGATGGGGCGTACGCCGATCTGCACCTGCGGCACGGTCAAGCTCTGGGTCTCGACCGTCCACGGCCCCGACAACAGCCAGCATCTCGCCGACTGGTACACGCCGAGCCACATCATCCACGGCTTCCTCTTCTACCTGCTCGGCTGGCTGTGCCTGCGCCGCAACCCGCCCGGCGACCGGCTGATCGCCGCGACCGTGATCGAGGCGGCGTGGGAGATCCTCGAAAACAGCCCGTTGATCATCGACCGCTACCGCGAGGCGACGATCGCGCTCGGCTATACCGGCGACAGCGTGATCAACTCGGTCGCGGACGTGGTGTGGATGATGGCCGGCTTCGGCCTCGCCCGGCGGCTGCCGGTCTGGGCGACGGTGGCGCTCGCTTTGGGCTTCGAGCTGTTGACGCTGATCGTCATCCGCGACAACCTTTTCCTCAACGTCCTCATGCTGGTCGCGCCCAACGACGCGATCCGCGCCTGGCAGGGAGCCATTTGATGCGCCGCCTTGTTCCTCTCCTTCTCCTGCTGGTCCCGGCCGCGCCCGCGCAGGCCTCGGAGTTGTTCGCCGGCCTGCTCGCCCACGACGTCGATACGCCGCTCACCAAGGGCGGCTTCGAGGACGGCGCCGACCTCGAGCTCGGCTGGCGCGGCGACCGGCTCGGCTTCCTCGGCCGCCCATCGCCTTACGCCTTCGTCTCCGTCGCGACCGGCGGCGAGACCCATCTGGCGGCGGCCGGGCTGAGCTGGCGGCTCGGCGGGCGGCTGTTCGTGCGCCCCGGCATCGGCCTTGCCGTCCACACCCGCTCGAGCCACGGCGTCAGGAACGGGCTGCGCACCGACCTCGGCTCGCGCGTCCTGTTCGAGCCCGAGGTCGGCCTCGGCTACCAGCTCAGCGACCGGCTCTCGCTCGAGGCGACCTGGGTCCATGTCAGCCACGCCCAGCTGCTCAGCCGCCAGAATCCCGGCATGGATTCGATCGGCATCCGATTGAGCTACCGGCTGCGTTAGCGCCCGACCATCATCTCCGGCTTGACCACCCGATCGAACGTCGCCTCGTCGACCAGGCCCAGCGCCAGGCCCGCCGCCTTCAGGGTCAGCCCCTTTTCGTGGGCATATTTGGCGATCTTGGCGGCGTTGTCGTAGCCGATCTCGGGCGCCAGCGCGGTGACCAGCATCAGCGACTCGTTCATCAGCGCGGCGATGCGCTTTTCGTCCGGCTCCATCCCCTCGAGGCAGCGCTCGGTGAAGCTCTCCATGCCGTCGGCGAGCAGGTTGATCGAGCGGATCACGTTGGCGCCGATCAGCGGCTTGAACACGTTCAATTCGAGATGGCCCTGGAGGCCGCCGATCGTCACCGCGACATGGTTGCCCATCACCTGGGCGGCGACCATCGACAGGCTCTCGCACTGGGTCGGGTTGACCTTGCCGGGCATGATCGAGCTGCCCGGCTCGTTCTCGGGCAGCCTGAGCTCGCCGAGGCCGCAGCGCGGGCCCGAGCCGAGCAGGCGGATGTCGTTGGCGATCTTCGAGAGCGAGACGGCGAGCACGTTGAGCGCGCCCGACAGCTCGACCATGGTGTCGTGCGCGGCCAGCGCCTCGAACTTGTTGGGCGCGGTCTCGAACGGCAGCCGGGCAAGCCTGGCGATCTCTTCCGCGAAGTCTTCCGCGAAGCCGGGGGGCGCATTGAGGCCGGTGCCGACCGCGGTGCCGCCCTGGGCGAGCTGGTGAAGCCGGGGCAGCACCGCCTCGACCCGGGCGATGCCGGCTTCGATCTGCGCCGCATAGCCCGAGAATTCCTGGCCCAGGGTCAGCGGCGTCGCGTCCTGCAAATGGGTGCGGCCGATCTTGACGAGCGAATCCCAGGCTTCGGCCTGCCCCTTGAGGACGCGGTGGATCCTGTGGAGCGCCGGGATCAGACGGGCGTGGACGCAGCGGACGGCGGCGACGTGCATCGCGGTCGGAAAGCAGTCGTTCGACGACTGGCTCTTGTTGACATGGTCGTTGGGATGGACCGGCGACTTGCCGCCGCGCGATCCCGTCAGGATCTCGTTGGCGCGCCCGGCGATCACCTCGTTGGCGTTCATGTTCGATTGGGTGCCCGAGCCCGTCTGCCAGATGACGAGGGGGAATTGGTCGTCGTGCATGCCGCTCGCGACCTCGCCCGCCGCCTGCTGGATCGCCTCGGCCAGCCCGGCGTCGAGGCCGCCGCCCTTGGCGTTGACCCGTGCCGCCGCCTGCTTGACGAAGCCCAGCGCGTGGACGATCTCGATCGGCATCTGCTCGCGCGTGCCGAACGGGAAATTCTCGATCGAGCGCTGCGTCTGGGCGCCCCAATAAGCGTCGGCGGGGACCTCGATCGGCCCGAAACTGTCGCTTTCCATCCGCGTGCCCGCTGCCATCTTTTCCTCTGTTTCCTCACCCCGGCGGAGGCCGGGGTCCCAGGACGCAAGGTCACGGCGTGTCTCGTCGAGATCCCGGCCTGCGCCGGGATGACGCTATAGCGTCATTTCTTCCGGCTGAAATCCACCGAGACGACGTTGGAGCCGTCCTCGACCGGCTCGGCGGCGGGCGGATCGTTCTCGGCGCGCTCATGCTCCTCGAGCGTGCCGTCGTCGCCCTGCGCCTGGAATTGCAGGGCGAAATTGACCGCCGGGTCGACGAAGCCGGTGATCGCCGCGAACGGGATGGCGAGCCGCGCCGGCGCCTGATTGAACGAGAGGCCGACCTCGAAGCCGTCGTCGCGGACCTTGAGGTCCCAGAAGCGGTTCTGGATGACGATCGTCATTTCGTCGGGAAATCGCTCGGCGAGATGGCGCGGGATATCGACTCCGGCCGCGCCGGTCTTGAAGGTGATGTAGAAATGATGCTCGCCGGGCAGGCTGCCGGTCGCCTCGACCTCGCCCAGCACCCGGCCGACGACCGCGCGCAGCGCTTCCTGGACGATCTCGTCATAGGGAATCAGGCTGTCGGGCGTCTCGTCGCTCATGGCTGAGAGTGGTAGCGCTGTGGATAAAGCGGTCAAGGCGTTCTAAGGAAATCCGCGATGCCGATCGACGCCGCTTTGCCTTATGACGACAGCAACATCTTCGCCCGGATCCTGCGCGGCGAGATCCCGGCGAAGCGCGTCTACGAAGACGAACATGCGCTCGCCTTTCACGACATCAATCCGCAGGCGCCGGTCCACATCCTCGTCATCCCCAAGGGGCGCTACGTCTCGTGGGACGATTTCTCCGAGCGCGCCAGCGACGCGGAGATCGCCGGCTTCGTTCGGGCGGTCGGAAAAATCGCCCGCGACCAGGGCCTCGTCGCTCCCGGCTACCGCCTGCTCGCGAATGTCGGCGCCGATAGCGGCCAGGAGGTGCCCCACCTCCACGTCCATATTTTCGGCGGCCGCGGGCTCGGGCCGATGCTGAGTCGCTGACGTTCGCCGAATAGAGGCTTGCCCCTGCCGATTTAGCGGCTAGGCTCCCGCGCCATAAGAGCAGCGGAACCACTCCGCGCACCAGTTAAGGGGACGGACATGATCTTAGGGCGCGTAAAGCCTCTCGACGCCATCCTTGCCACCACCGAAAAGAAGGCCCTGAAGCGCACGCTCGGCGCCTTTCAGCTGACCCTGTTCGGCATCGGCTGCATCATCGGCACCGGCATTTTCGTCCTCACGGCCGCCGGCGCGCAGAAGGCCGGGCCCGGCCTGATGCTCTCCTTCGTGATCGCCGGCGCGGTCTGCGCCGTCGCCGCGCTCTGTTATGCCGAGATCGCGACCATGATCCCCGTCGCGGGCTCGGCCTACACCTACACCTATTCGGTGATGGGCGAGTTCCTCGCCTGGACGGTCGGCTGGGCGTTGCTGCTCGAATATGCGATCGGGGCGAGCGCCGTTTCGGTCGGCTGGTCGGGCTATTTCACCGGCACGATACTCGACCAGACATTGGGGATACATCTGCCGCAGGCGTTACGCGCCGGGCCGGTCTGGCTCGGCGGCGCCGAGGGCGGCATGTTCAACCTGCCCGCGTTCGGCATCGCGCTGCTGGTGACGCTGCTGCTGATGATCGGCACCAGCGAAAGCGCGCGGGTCAATGCGGTGCTGGTGACGATCAAGATCACCGCCCTGACCGTGTTCATCTTTCTGACCCTGCCGCTCGCCAATTCGGCCAATTTCGATCCGTTCATGCCGGGCGGCTTCTTTGCGGCTGGCGGCGTCGGCGTCGGCGGCGCGGCGGCGACGATCTTCTTCGCCTATGTCGGCTTCGACGCGGTCTCGACGGCGGCCGAGGAAACCAAGAACCCGCAGCGCAACGTGCCGATCGGGCTGATCGGCTCGCTCGCCATCTGCACGGTCTTCTACATCCTCGTCGCCGCCGGCGCGATCGGCACGATCGGCGGTCAGCCCGTGATGGGGGCCGACGGCATCCCGCTGATCACCGGCTCGCCCGAGCTCGCCCGCCAGTGCGCGCTGCCCCAATACCACGAAACCCTGGTCTGCTCGAACGAAGCGCTGGCCCATGTGCTGCGCATGATCGGCTACAGCAAGCTCGGCAACTGGATCGGCTATGCGGCCTTCGTCGCCTTGCCGTCGGTCATCCTGATCCTGCTGTTCGGCCAGACCCGCATCTTCTTCGTGATGTCGCGCGACGGGTTGCTGCCGGAGGTCCTCTCCAGAGTGCATCCCAAGTGGAAGACGCCCCATATCGTCACGATCATTACCGGCATCGGCGTCGCCATCGCGGCCGCCATGCTTCCGGTCGGGCAGCTCGCCGATATCGCCAATGCCGGCACGCTCTACGCCTTCCTCATGGTGGCGATCGCGGTGATGATGCTGCGCAAGCGAGATCCGGACCGGCCGCGCAAGTTCCGGGTGCCCGCGCTCTGGCTGGTCGGCCCGCTGACCATAATCGGCTGCGTCGGCCTCTATCTGCTGCTGCCGCTGGCGGCGATTCTGGTGCTGCCGATCTGGGCGGCGGTCGGCCTGCTCATCTATTTCGGCTATTCCTACCGGGCGAGCCATCTCGGCCGCGGCATCGTCGAGGTGCACGAGCCCGAAATCCACGACATCGAGCCGCCCATTCCGGGCGTCGACGAGCCGCGCTAGCGGGGCGGGGAGGCGGATACGAGCGCGCCGGCTCCCCCCTACGCCCTCGAAGGGATCGACCATGTCGTGCTGCTCGTCGACGGCATGGCGGCCGCGCGCCGTTTCTACTGCGAGGTGATCGGCTGCGCGGTCGATAACGAGCTGCCCGGATATGGCATGCTCCAGCTTCGCGCCGGGGCGGCCTTGATCGACCTCGTCGACATCTCCTCCGGGGAGGGGGCCTGGGCGCGGCCGGCGGCGGCGGGCGGCCGCAACATGGACCATGTCTGTCTCGCCACCGGCCCTTGGGACGAGGCGGCGATGCGCGCCCATCTCGCCGCCCACGGTGTCGAGATCGTCGAGGAAGGTATCCGCTATGGCGCCCGCGGCGACGGCCTCTCCTTCTACGTGCGCGATCCGTCCGGCAACACGATCGAGCTCAAGGGACCTTCCTGAGCCGCGCGGCGTTTGCCGCTCATGGCCACCGAACCCCCCGCGCCGCCGGCCCAGCCGGCCCAGCCGACCCAGCCGCCGCCGGAAGTCGCCCCGCCGGCGCCCGACGTCGACATCCCCTCGCCGGCGCCGGCGCCTAGCCCAGCCGGGCCGCCACCAGCGCCTTGAGATCGGCCTCGGGCCGCGCGCCGTAGTGCGAGATCACTTCGGCGGCGGCGATCGCGCCGATCCGCAGCGACTGCTCGAGGCTCCGCTCCTGCGCCTGGCCGGCGAGGAAGCCGGCGGCGAACAGGTCGCCCGCGCCGGTCGTGTCGACCACCGCGGCGACCGGCTCGGCCGCCACTTCCGCCCGTTCGTCTCCGGCCACCGCGATCGCCCCCTTCTCGCTTCGGGTGACGACCAGCAGCGGCACCTTGTCCTTCACGCTCGCCACCGCGGTCTCGAAATGCGGCACTCCGGCGAGCGCCTGGATCTCGGCCTCGTTGGCGAACAATATGTCGATCCTGCCGCCGTCGATCAGGCCCTTGAAGCCGTCGCGGTGACGGTCGATGCAGAAAGTGTCGGAGAGGGTGAAAGCGATCTTGCGCCCCGCCCGCCGGGCGACGTCGATCGCCTTCACCATCGCGAAGCGCGGCGTTTCCGGATCCCAGAGATAGCCTTCGAGATAGAGGATCGCGGCGCCCTCGATCTGCGCCTCGTCCAGGGCGGTGACCGGGAGATGCTGGGCGGCGCCGAGGAAGGTGTTCATCGTCCGGTGCCCGTCCGGCGTCACCAGCACCATCGAGCGCGCGGTCGGCACCCCGAAATCGGCGGGCGGGGTGGTGAACTCGACTCCGGTCGCGGTGAGATCGTGGATGTAGAACTCGCCGAGCTGGTCGGGCGCGACCTGGCCGACGAAGCCGGCCCTGCCGCCGAGGGCGGCGATGCCGGCGGCGGTGTTGCCGGCCGAGCCGCCGCTGACCTCGCGCCCCTGGCCCATATGCGCGTAGAGCCGGGTCGCCTCGGCCGAGTCGATCAGCCGCATCGACCCCTTGGTCAGCCCCTCGGCCTCGAGAAAGGCGTCGTCGCAATCGGCAATGACGTCGACGATGGCATTGCCGATCGCGAGCACGTCGAGGCGGGGGTCGGTCATTGGTCACTCCGGGGCGGGAAAGTGCGGGCCGTAGCCGCCGCGCGCCGCGCCGGTCAACCGTGCCGGGGCCGGAAGCCCGGCGCGCCGGGCTCAGATCGGGCGGCGCATGTGGATGCTCGGCAGGGCGACGTCCGGCCCCATCCGCACCTCGATCGCCGCCAGCCGGGAAAAGCCGAGCGCGCGATAGAAGGGCTCGGCGTTCAGGCTGGCATAGCATTCCAGCACCCGCACCCCCTGCGCGCGGGCCTGCCTTTCGCAGCGGGCATAGATCGCGCGGCCGATGCCCCCGCCGATCCAGTCGCGGCTGACCGCAAGATGGCGGATGTGGGCGACGCCCGGCTCTCTTTCCGCGGTGCCCGGCTTTTCGTGCGACCAGCCGCCGCAGCCGACGATCTCCCCTCCGGCCTCGGCGACATGGTAGGTGCCGGAGCCGAGCAGGCCCGGCTGCGCCCTGATCATCAGCGGCAAAGCGCGGGCGAGCAGCGCGCCGTCATAGGCGCCCGCCATCAGCGCGGGATAGGAAGCCGCGAACACCCGCTCGACCGCGGCGAGATCGGCCGGTCCGGCTGCTCTGATTCTGGTCCGCACGCCGGCTAGCCGCGCCCGGCTTCGGCGGTCTCGCCGCAGCGCCGGTTCGCCGGCACGGCAAGGTCGATCTTGCGCGGATAGGGCAAATCGAGCGCCGCCATGATCGCGACGAACTCCGCCTCGGTGCGGCCGCCGCCGAGCCGCGGGTTGCGCGCCCGCTCGCGGCCGACGCTGCTCGCCTCGCGTCCCTGATAATCGTGCGCGGGATAGACGAGCGTCTCGTCGGGCAGGGTGAAGAGCTTGTCGTGCACCGACCGGTAGAGCGTCGCCGCGCAGCCGCCCTGGAAGTCGGTCCGCCCGCAGCCGTCGATCAGCAGCGCATCGCCGGTGAACACCCGCCCGCCCGCCAGATAGCAATGATGGTGGTCGGTATGGCCGGGGGTGTAGAGCGGCGCGAGCGCGAGGGCGCCGATCTCGAGCCCCTGCAGCTCGCTCAGATAGAGATCCGCGCCGGCAATCTCCTCGCCGGCCGGAAAGGCGACCTTGCATCCCGACAGCGAACGCAGCCGCGCCGCGGCGGTGACATGATCGGCATGAACGTGCGTCTCGACCGTCCAGGCGAGCGTCAGCCCGAGCCCGCGCACCGCCTCCAGATCCCGCTCCGCCGTCTCCAGCACCGGATCGATCAGCACCGCCGCCCCGGTCTCCGGGCAGCCGAGCAGATAGGTATAGGTCGAGGAGTCCGGCTCGAACAGCTGGCGGAAGATCATGGTCCGAACTCTAGCCCGTGAAATCCGCCTTGTCCCCCTTGAGCGCGCTCGGCGCGGTTGCGATAAGGCGGCGTGTCTGGCGCTGCAGCAGAATCCCATCCGCCCGACGATGCGTTCGCCGCCGCGCTGCGCGGCTTCGGGCCGGTCGGCCTGGTCGCGATCCTCGCCATCCTTGCCGGCAACCTCCTTGTCGTGCCGCTGAGCGCGGCGCTTGTGCTGCTCTGGGCGCAGCGGTCGCGCACGCCGTGGCGCGCGATCGGCTTCGCGCGGCCGAACAGCTGGATCGGCGCGCTCGCGCTCGGTGCCTTGTTCGGGATCTCGTTCAAGCTGGCGATGAAGGCGGTGGTGATGCCGCTGCTCGGCGCCCCTCCGGTCAACCAGGCCTATCATCATCTCGCGGGCAACACTGCGGCGCTGCCGGCAATGCTCTATTTGATCGTCGTCGGCGCCGGTTTCGGCGAGGAGATCGTCTGGCGCGGCTGGATGTTCGAGCGGCTGGGCCGGCTGCTCGGCGCGAGCGCCGGCGCCAAGGCGGCGATCGTCCTCGTCACGGCGGCCTTGTTCGGCCTCGCCCATTATCCGGAGCAGGGCCTTCCCGGCGTCCAGCAGGGGGCGATCGTCGGCGCCCTGTTCGGCGCGATCTTCGCGGTCACCGGCCGGCTCTGGCTGCTGATCTTCGCCCACATCGCTTTCGATCTCACCGCGCTCGCCCTGATCTACTGGGACGTCGAGGCCCAGGTTGCGCGCGCGCTGCTGGGCTGATCCCCGCCATTGACGCCGCCCGCCGCCCCTCGCCATACCGCCCCGGCATGAAGTTCCTCGCTTTTGCCTTCCTCGCCGGCCTCGTCTCGGCGCTCGGCTTCGCGCCGCTGGGGCTGTGGCCGCTGACCCTCGTCGCCTTCGCCGCCCTGCTGCGGCTGATCGAGACGGCGCCGGGCCTGCGCGCCGCGCTCGCCCGCGGCTGGTGGTTCGGGGTCGGCCAGTTCGTGCTCGGCTTGAACTGGATCGCCACCGCCTTCACCTTCCAGGCGGCGATGCCCGCCTGGCTCGGCTGGATCGCGGTGGTTCTGCTGTCGCTCTACCTCGCAATCTATCCCGCGGCGGCGGCGGGGCTGGCGTGGCGCTGGGGGCGGGCGGGGTCCGACCGGCTGATGCTGGTGCTGGCGGCGGCCTGGATCGTCACCGAATGGCTGCGCGCGACCCTGTTCACCGGCTTCGCCTGGAATCCGATCGGGGTGATCTGGGTCGGCGCCGGCGGCATCGCCGGCCTCGCCGCCTTCGCCGGCACCTATGGGCTCGGCGCGGTCACGATTCTCGCCGGCGGCGCGCTCTACCAGCTCGCCCGCCGGCAATGGCTTCGCGCTTTGGCCTCGGCGATTCCCGTCCTGCTGCTCGCTTTGCTCCCGCTCCGGGCGCCGCCGCCGGATTCGTCGCGGCCGCTGCTGCGCATCGTCCAGCCCAATATCGGCCAGGAGGAGAAATGGACGCCGACCTTCGCGGCGCGCAACGAGGCGCGGCTCGGCCGGCTGTCGCGCGGCGGCAATCCGGCCGCGATCCTGATCTGGCCGGAAGCGGCGGTCACCGATCCGCTCCAGGACGGGCGCCGCTTCCCCGAGGTGCGCGAGGAGGTGATGGCGACCCGCGCCGGGGTGCGGCGGCTGATCCTCGGCGCGCCGCTGCTCCTGACCGGCGGGATCACCGTCAAGTCGGCCGACGGCCGCTTCGCCAACGGCGCCACCAACTCGGTGTTCGCGCTCACCCCGGAAAGGATCCTGGCGCGCTACGACAAGGCGCATCTCGTCCCTTATGGCGAATATCTGCCGATGCGGCCTTTGCTCTCGGCGATCGGCCTGTCGCGGCTGGCGCCGGGGGAGCTCGATTTCGACCCCGGGCCGGGGCCGCGGACGATCGCTCTGCCGGTTGCCGGGCGGGTCGGCTTCCAGCTCTGCTACGAGATCATCTTTTCAGGGAACGTCGTCGACCGCAATGACCGCCCGGAGTGGATCTTCAACCCCTCGAACGACGCCTGGTTCGGCGCCTGGGGGCCGCCGCAGCATCTGGCGCAGGCGCGGCTGCGCGCGGTCGAGGAGGGGCTGCCGATCGTCCGCGCCACCCCGACCGGCATCTCCGCGGTGATCGACTCGGGCGGCCGGCTCGTCGCCAGCCTGCCGCTCGGCAGCGCCGGGGCGATCGAGGCCCGGCTGCCGGCGCCGCTGCCGCCGACGCCGTTCGCCCGCTTCGGCAATATCCTGTCATTGGCCTTCGCCTCGCTGCTCGCCGCGGCGGCGATTGCAGTCCGCCGCAAATCCCGCTAGGGCGCGGCGCACATAAAGATATCTTTATATCTGCTCCCCATTTTCGACAGAGGATCGAGCCCAGGCGATGCGCAGCAACTATCTCTTCACGTCCGAATCGGTGTCGGAAGGCCATCCCGACAAGGTCGCCGACCAGATTTCCGACGCGGTCGTCGACCTGTTCATCGGCCGCGACCCGGAGGCGCGGGTCGCCTGCGAGACGATGGTCACCACCAACCGCATCATCCTCGCCGGCGAGGTCCGCTGCCGCGAGCAGGTGACCCCGACGATCCCCGAGATCGAGGAGGCCGCGCGCGGCATCGTCAAGAAGATCGGCTACGAGCAGCACGGCTTCCACTGGCAATATGCCGAGTTCGCCTGCCACCTGCACGGCCAGTCCGCCGACATCGCCCAGGGCGTCGACGCCGCCGGCAACAAGGATGAGGGCGCCGGCGATCAGGGCATCATGTTCGGCTTCGCCTGCGACGAGACTCCGGACCTGATGCCGGCGACGATCCATTATTCGCATCGCGTGCTCGAGCGGCTCGCCGACGCGCGCCATTCCGGCGAGGCCGATTTCCTCGAGCCCGACAGCAAGAGCCAGGTCACGCTCGCCTATGAGGACGGCCGGCCGGTGCGCGCGGTGAAGCTGGTCGTCTCGACCCAGCACGCCAAGGGCTTCGACCAGGCCAGGCTGCGCGATTACGTCAAGGGCGTGTTCGCCGAGGTGTTGCCGTCGGGCTGGATGCCCAATGACGACGAGGCGATCTTCGTCAACCCGACCGGCCTGTTCGAGATCGGCGGGCCCGACGGCGACGCCGGCCTGACCGGGCGCAAGATCATCGTCGACACCTATGGCGGCGCCGCGCCGCACGGCGGCGGCGCCTTCTCCGGCAAGGACCCGACCAAGGTCGACCGCTCGGCCGCCTACGTCTCGCGCTACCTCGCCAAGAACATCGTCGCCGCCGGCCTCGCCCGCCGCTGCACGATCCAGCTCTCCTACGCGATCGGAGTCGCCGAGCCGCTCTCGCTCTACGTCGATCTGCACGGCACCGAGCAGGACGGCGCGACCGCGGCCAGGCTCGAGCAGGTGCTGCCCGAGCTGGTCCGGCTGACCCCCAAGGGCATCCGCACCCATCTGGGGCTCAACAAGCCGATCTACGTCCCGACCGCCGCCTACGGCCATTTCGGCCGCAAGCCGGCCAACGATCTGTTCAGCTGGGAAAAGACCGACCTCGTCGACGCGCTCAAGCAGGCGGTCTAGACCGCCCGCGCAATGGGCGCCGGTGCGAATCTCTACGCTTTGTTCGCGGCGGCGGCCGAGCAAGCGGGCGAGACGCCCGTCTTCGTCGAGAACGGCGCGGTCCGGCTGCGGTATCGCGAGCTCGATGCCGCCGTCGCCGGCTGGGCCGCGGCGCTCGCCGGGCTCGGGGCGCGGCCGGGCGACCGCGTGCTCGTCCAGGCGGAGAAATCGGTCGAGAGCGCCCTGCTCTACCTCGCCGCGCTGCGCGCCGGGCTCGTCTACGTCCCGCTCAATCCCGCCTACACAGCCGCCGAGCTTGCCTATTTCGTCGCGGATTCCGAGCCCGCGCTGATCTTCGCCGAGGGGCATCTCGGCCTCGCCGATCTCAAACCCGCGCCGGCCTGGTTCGAGACGGTCGCGCGCGGCCCCGACGATCTCGCCGCGATCCTCTATACGTCCGGCACCACCGGCCGCTCCAAGGGGGCGATGCTGAGCCACGCCAATCTCGCTTCGAACGCGCTCGTGCTGAAGGATGTTTGGCGCTGGCGGCCCGGCGATGTGCTGATCCACGCTTTGCCCATCCATCACGTCCACGGCCTGTTCGTGGCGCTTCACGGCGCGCTGCTCAACGGCTCGGCGATGCTCTGGCACGCGGGCTTCGACCCCGACCCGGTGATCGACGACATGGGCTCGGCGACGATCCTGATGGGCGTGCCGACCTTTTACACGCGGCTGCTCGCCAAGCCGCGGCTGACCCGTGCGGCGGCGGCGGGAATGCGGCTGTTCGTCAGCGGCTCGGCGCCTCTGCTCGAAGCGACCTTCCGCGATTTCGAGGCGAGGACGGGTCATCGCATCCTCGAGCGCTACGGCATGACCGAAGCGGGGATGATCTGCTCCAATCCCTATGACGGCGAGCGCATCCCCGGCACGGTCGGCTATCCGCTTCCCGGCGTCGAGGCCCGCATTCGCGACGAGGTGCTCGAGATCCGCGGTCCGAACCTGTTCAAAGGCTATTGGCGCAGTCCCGAGAAGACCGCCGAGGAGATGCGGCCGGACGGCTTCTTCATCACCGGCGACATCGCGACGATGGACGAAACCGGCCGTGTCGCCATCGTCGGCCGCGCCCGCGACCTGATCATCGCCGGCGGCCTCAACATCTACCCGAAGGAAGTGGAGCTCGCGCTCGACGCGGTGGCCGGCGTCGGCGAGAGCGCGGTGATCGGCGTGCCTCATCCGGACCTCGGCGAGGCGGTGATCGCGGTCGTGACCCGCACCGACCCGGCGCTCGAGGAGCCGGCGATCCTCGCCGCCATTGCCGGCCAGCTCGCCCGCTTCAAGCAGCCGCGCCGGATCCTGTTCGCCGAAGCGCTGCCGCGCAACGCGATGGGCAAGGTCCAGAAGGCGGCCCTGCGCGAGGCGCACAAAGGCCTGTTCGAATGACGGCGCGCGACCCCCTTGCCATCCGCCGCCTCTACGGCCGCTCGAAAGGCCGGCAGCTGCGCGCCGGCCAGTCGGCGCTGATCGCCGAGCTGCTGCCGCCGCTGAGCGTGCCCGCCGAAGGGCCGGTCGATGCGCGCCGGCTGTTCGGCGACGAGCGGCCGCTGCATTTCGAGATCGGCTTCGGCGCCGGCGAGCATCTCGCCTATCGCGCCGATTTGCTGCCCGACCACGGCTTCATCGGCGCCGAGCCGTTCCTCAACGGCGTCGCCGCGGCGCTGGCGCAGATCCGCGACAGGCATCTCGCCAACGTCCGCGTCCATAGGGGCGACGCGCTCGGCCTGCTCGAGCGGCTGCCGGACGAGTCGCTGCGCTTCGTCTACCTGCTCCATCCCGATCCCTGGCCGAAGGCGCGCCACGCCAAGCGGCGGATGGTCAATCCCGGCCCGCTCGACCTGATCGCCGCCAAGCTCGCCCCCGGCGGCGAGTTCCGCCTGTCGACCGACGACCCGGTCTATTGCCGCTGGGCGATGATGGTGATGAACGGCCGCCGCGACTTCGACTGGCTGGCACAAAGCGCCGCCGACTTCCTCGTCCGGCCGGGCGGCTGGCCGGAGACCCGCTACGAAGCCAAGGCGCGGCGCGAAGGCCGCGAGGTCTGGTACTTCCGCTACCGCCGGGTGTAGCGTCGGCCGAGGGGAGGGGCGCCGATGACCATGCCAGACCAGCGCAACATCCGCGTCCGGGGCTGGGTGCTGCTCGGCTGCGGCCTGTTCCTGGTCGTCGTGATGGGCGGGGTCACTTGGTCGATGTGGCCGATCCTCAGCTATCCGGAGCGGGCGATCGAGGTCGGCACCTTCACCGGCACCCCCGCCCAGGCGGCGCGCTTCCTCGAGCTCTTCCTGCTGGTGATCGGCTTCGGCGCGTTGGGCATCGTCAACGCGCTCTACATGATCGCCACCGGCCGCCAGAGCCGCTGGTTCGTGATCGCCACGCTCGCGATCGCCGCGATCCTGTTCTGGTTCGCCTGGACGATCATCGGGGGCGGGAAGTAGGGGTCAGCCTCAGCAGGCGGCCGCCGGGGCCGTCCTCGAGCAGATAGACGGCGCCGTCGGGGCCCTGCTCGACCTCGCGGATGCGGTGGCCCATGTCCCAGCGCTCCGCCTCGCGGGCAGTGCCGCCGCCGTCGATGTCGACATGGACCAGAGCCTGGCCGGAGAGGCCCGCGATCAAGGCGTCGCCGCGCCACTGCGGGAACATCGCCCCGGAATAGATGATCATGTCGCCGGGCGAGATCACCGGGCTCCACCAGACCCTGGGCGCCTCGAAGCCGTCGCCGGGACGGTGATCGGGAATGTCGCGGCCGTCATAATGATTGCCGTTGGAGGCGCGCGGATAGCCGTAATTGCGGCCGCGCTCGATCAGGTTCAATTCGTCGCCGCCCTGCGGCCCCATCTCGACCTCCCACAGCCGCCCGTCCGGGGCGAAGGCGAGGCCGAGCGGGTTGCGATGGCCCAGCGTCCAGATCTGGGTGGCGATCCCGCCCTGGGCGGCGAACGGATTGTCGGCCGGCACCGAACCGTCGGGATTGAGCCTTACCACCTTGCCGGCGTTGGAGGCCATATCCTGCGCGGGCGTGAATTCCTGCCGCTCGCCCGAGCTGATGTAGAGGTAGCGGCCGTCGGGGGAGAAGGCGATGCGATGGCCGTAATGGCCGCGCCCGCTCATCTTGGGAACCTGCCGCCAGATCACGGTGAAGCCGTCGAGGCGCGCCGCGCCGCCCTCGACCACCAGCCGGCCGCGGCCGACCGCGGCGCCGCGGGTGCCGCCCTCGCCCGCTTCGGCGAAGCTCAGATAGACGAGGCCGTTGCGGGCGAAATCGGGGTGAAGGACGACGTCGCCGAGGCCGCCCTGGCCGCCATAATCGACGGCCGGCACGCCCGAAACGTCGATCGCATCGCGGCCCGGCGCCCACAGTCTGAGGTGGCCGGCTTTCTCGGTGACCAGGGCCTCGCCGCCGCCGCCGGGGAGGAAGGTCATCGCCCAGGGCTCGGCGAAGCTCGCCAGCGGCTCGACCTGGAACGGGCGCTCCTGCGCGAACAGCCGCCCTTCCGATGAACAGGCGGCGAGCAGGAGAGCGGGAAGGAAGGCGAAGCGGGGCAGAGGCATTGCGGATCTCCTGTGCGTCCTTCGATACGGGCCTTCGACAAGCTCAGTCCCTACTCAGGATGAGCGGTGAATGGAAAGGCCCACCCGCTCATCCTGAGTAGCCGGTGAGCCCGTCGGACCGGCGTATCGAAGAACCCCAACGATTGGCAGAACGCTAGGTCCGGATTAGGGTCCCCGCGATGCGGATGCCGATCGCCCTCGCCAGCCTGTTCGCGCTCGCCGCCTGCGCCGTGGTGCCGCGCTCGGAGCCGTCGCAGGAGCAGTTCTACGCCCGGCTGCGCGCGCTCTGCGGCCATGCCTATGAGGGCCGCCTCGTCTCCAGCGAGGCCGCGGACCGCGAGATGGCGGCGGCCCGGCTGGTCATCCAAATGCGCAGCTGCTCGGACGAGCGGCTCGCCATCCCCTTCCACGTCGGCAACGACCACGGCCGGGTCTGGATCGTCAGCCGCACGCCCGCCGGGCTGCACCTCAGCCACGAACATTACCGCGCGGACGGCAGCGAAGAGCCGGTCAGCGGCTATGGCGGCGACAGCGACGGCCCCGGCAACCCGCGCCGCCAGACCTTCCCCGCCGATCAGGCTTCGCGCGACCTGTTCGTGCGCCAGGACGCGCCCGCCTCGATCACCAACGTCTGGGCGATCGAGATCGTCCCGGGCCGGCTGCTCGCTTACGAGCTCCGCCGCCCCGGCCGCTTCTTCCGCGCCGAATTCGACCTCTCCCGCCCCGCCGCCGCGCCGCCGCCGCCCTGGGGCGAGCGCTGAGCGACGCCGCCAAAGTTCACAAAGTTGCAGGATTCGGCGAAAAATTTTCGTTGTGAACTTTCGCGCCGGCGATGAGGCGGCTCCCGCGCTGGAAAATCTCGCGTGAGCCCTCCTGAACATAGAGGGAACATAAGGGTGCTGGCCTCTGTTGGCAAGCTTGCCGAGTCAGAGCGCCATAATGCCCTTCACCGGCTCGCGGGTGCCGAGGCTCTCGGCCGTCAACGGCGCGCCGGCGGCGATCAGGGCGGCGCGGCGGCCCCTGACGTCGGCGCCGATCTGGACCTGCTCGAAGGGGAGCAGGCCGGCGAGGCAGGGGTGATCGAGGGTGCGGGCGACGAAGCCGGCCGTGTTCGGCCAGCGCGCCGCGTCGATCGCGAAATCGACATAGGAAGCGGTGCGGAAGAAGCTGGCGACGGCGATGTCGGCCAAGCCGATCTCGCCGAACAGGAAGCCCTCGGCGGGGAGCTGGCCTTCGAGATAGCCGAGGACGGCGGGCGCATCCTCGGCCAGCGCCCGTTCGATCCGCGCCCGGTCCCCCGGCTCGCCCCAGACGGCGGGATGGACCCGCTGCTGGTAGAACAGGCCCCAGATGAACACGTCGCCCATCCGCGTATCGGCATATTCCTCGAGCCAGCGCGCCCGCGCCCGGTCGGCGACGCCGGAGGGGAGGAGGGGATGGCCGGTATAGGCCTCGTCGAGATAGGCGCAGATCACCGAGCTGTCGGAGAGCACGAGATCGCCCTCGATCAGCACCGGGATCCGGCGCAGCGGCGACAGGCGGGCGAATTCGTCATTGCCGTAGAAAGGCGTGATCGGATCGATCTCGTAATCGAGCCGCTTCAGCGCCAGGCAGGCGAGCACCTTGCGGACATAGGGGCTGATGTAGCTGCCGACGATCTTCATGAGCGGCTCCCAGTGTGACGGCAAACGCTGCCGCGCCCGCGGGCGAAGGCGCAATCCGCGACGGGCGGGCGGCGGCACGCTTTACATCGCAAAGCTTCCCTCCTTGTTGGTGCGCAGGAAGGCAATCATCTCGTCATAGCTGAGCTCCTCCATCTCGCGCATGGCGTGCAGAGCCTCCGCCATGGTCGCCGCCTGGTCGAAGCGCTGGAGGATGTTGCGGCTGCCGTCGCGATAGGCCCGGTAACGCTCGATTTCCCGGCCGGGCCGCATCCCCTCGTCGATCGTGCGCACGGCGAGCGCGACAACCGCCAGCCAGATCGCGACGATATGAAGCCACGGCGCGGCGCCCTCCCACCAGGCGCCGAACAAAGCGCCGGCGAGGATCAGGTGCAGGAGAACCGTCGCCAGAATCGCGCTCCCGCCGACCCACTTCAAGGTTTGCAGCTGATCGGCCGGCTGCGTGGAAAACCAGGCGCCGGACTTGCCGAGCTTGTGCTGGGAGAATGCGCGCTGGCCGTCCAGGCGCAGGCATCGATAGGCTTCCCGCAATTGATGGACGGCCGGCGAGTCCTCGCTCAACGCAGCGGGCGAAGGTTGGCGGATAAGCCACCGGTCGGGGGGCGGGTCCCGGCCCGGCATGTCCTGCAGGGACAGATCGAACTGTTCGCGCAGCTCGGTGTTCAGCGTCTGCTCGAATCTTGCGAAGGCGGCGGCCCGGATCGCGTGGAAATCCTGCCAGTGACCGCTGGCAGCCGCCCGCAGGATGTCCGGGGCGAGGACGACGTGCGTCTGGAAGAAGAATTGTCTCAACCGCTCGGTCTCGAAGCGCAGCCACAGCCACCGGTCCTTGCGGCGCGAATGCATGACGCCGAGACCGCCGATCAGCACCCCGATCAAGCCCCCCAGCACCGCCAGCCCGGCGAGAAGGCGCGCTCCGGGCAGAGCCTCGGTCACATGCGCGGTGGAGGCTCCGATCAGGGCCCAGGCGACCAGGGCGATCGAAATCAGCCCCAGCCGGCTGCTGCTCGCCTTCATCCGGTTGGCTTCATCGTCAACCCGGCGGAATCGCCGGCGCAACGCCTCGTGATCGAGCGCCGGGAAAATCGCCGGATAGGCTTCGGCGGCCGCCGTCAGGTCCGCGTCGTCCAAGAGGAGATCGTGATTATAGAGAAATGTTCTCACCGCTCCCCCCGGGGCCGGCCGATGTATTGAGAGCAGCTTGAGACATGCATCTTCGAGGGTCAAGCGGGCGGCCGGCGACAATCCGGCCACCGGGGACGCCGGCATTTGCTCCGGCCGGCGATTTTCGCGCAGGACCATGGCTCGAAGAAGCCATGCGATTCGTCGGGGGAACTTCATGCGCGTCATCGGCAATTTCAGCGATACTCGCCGCATAAAGCCCGCGCGAGCCGCCGGCCCGCCTTCCCCGCCCGCGTCCCTCTATTTGTAGGCGATCGCCGCGCTCGCCGGGCCGCCCAGCGGCAGGATCTCGCAGCGCTTGAAGCCCGCCTCCAGGCACCAGCTGGTGAAATCCGCGCCGGTGAAGTCGAAGGCGTCGCCGAACTCGATCAGCATGTTCAGCGACATCAGCAGGCCGAAGGCGTTCTCGCGGCGGGCGTCGTCGATGACGTTCTCGATCGCGACCAGGGCGCCGCCATTCGGCAAGGCGCGGTAGGCCTTGGCGATCAGCATCTTCTTGTGGTCGAGATTCCAGTCGTGGAGGATCATCCCCATCGTGATCAGATCGGCCTGGGGGAATTCGTCGAGCAGGAAATCGATCTCCGCCGCGCGCACCCGGCCGGCGAGGCCCGCCTCGGCGATGCGGCGATCGGCGATCGGCTTGACCACCGGCAGATCCCAGGAGGTGGACGAGAGGTGCGGGTGGCGGGCGGCGACGATCGAAGCGAGCTGGCCGGTGGCGCCGCCGATATCGGCGTGGCTCCGATAGGGGGCGAAATCGAACTTGTCGGCGAACGCCTCGAAATTGCCGCGCGAGACGCCGGCCATCGCGTCCATGAACTGCTCGAGCCGCGCCGGATCGGCGTAGAGCTCGTCGAACATCGGCTTGCCCGAATGGCTGACCTCGTTCTGCGGCCGGCCGGTCTTCAGCGCCGGGATCAGATCCGCCCAGAAAGGATAGAGCCGGGCATTGGCCATTTCGAGCAGGCCGCCGACATAGCGCGGGCTCTTGCGGTCGAGATAGAGGGCGGTGGCCGGCGTGTTCCTGTAGCGGCCCTCGGCGCCGTCGCCGCGGCGGGCGAGCAGGCCGAGCGCGACCAGGGCGTCGAGGAAGTCGAAGGTGGCGCGGGGGTGCAGGCCGAGCGCCCGCTCCAGCTCCGCCGCCGTCCTCGGGCCGGCCGCAAGCTCGGTGAACAGGCCGAGCTCGACCGCGCTGAGCAGGGTCTTCGAGGCCCAGAAGCCCATGCCGATCTGGAGGATCTGGGCGGGCGAAGGATCGGCTTCGAGGACGGGACGAGTTTCGGCGGCGGACGGGCTCATGGCGATCTCCTGAGGGGATTGGAAGGGCCGCCCCCTGGCGCCGGGCCGCGGCGAAGGCGCGCGGCTTGCGACGAAGGCGGCGGGAATCCGCGACGAAAGGGATGGAAACGCCGCTTGCCGCGACGGAATCGCCGGCCGGGCGGCTAGGCTTCGACCAGCGACGGGTGCTTCTGAATGAAGGCGCGCATCTGCTTGTATTGCGCGATCCCGATATCGTTGCCGGACAGCTTGCCGGTCCGCGCGACGACCCGATAGGGGTACATCACATTGTCCGTTTCGTCGACATGGTCGAGGCTGAGCCCGTGGCCGATTTCGTGGGCGTAGGTGTGGCCGTCCGCGGTCCCCATGACGCCGGTGGGGACCGGCAGCACCGAGCTGTAGCCCTCGAGCAGGGAAAAGCCGTTGGCGTCGTACAGCTCGCCGGCGGGAACGACGAACAGAACGTAGACCGGCGTCTTCAGCCGATGGCTGGCGTCGAGGTAGAAATCGCGGACCCGCGCGAAGTCGCGGCCTCGCACCGAGTTCGAATCGACATAATCCTGAGCGTCGGTATAGCCGATCGCGCTCGGCAGCGGACCCTCCTCCTCGCGGTTGACCTGTCCCCAGATGTTGATCGGCAGCTTGTTGGGATCGAAGATCGCCGCCGCGTCGGCGAGCGCCCTTTCCACCGCCCGGACGTCCGCAATGCTGGGCCGGCCTTTTGCCCAGATCAGGAGTATCTGCAGTGGCATGATCGTCGGTCCTTTCCGGCAGGCGTTGCGCGATTGCTTCGATCTGCCGGGATAAGGGCGCGTCCGCGCGCAAGATTGGGCGAAATCCTCAATTATCGCGCGGCGCCGCTCAAAAGCGCGGCGAGACCCGGCAATTCAGGCCAATCCGCGCTTGCCCGCTCATCCTCGCTTCCCTATATAGCCCTCACCTTCCTCGACATCGCCAGATGCTGAGGCTGGTCCCGGGGACGGGGCCGGCGTCCTTCGACAACGCCGGTTCGACCGGGCTCACCGGCTGCTCAGGATGAGCGGGGGATTTTTAGGAGCGCGTGTGGCGGACATTGCCGAGCTGACCAGGTTGATCGAGCCCGAGGTGGAAGCCGAGGGGCTGAGCCTGGTGCGCGTGCAGCTGATCGGCGGCACCTCCGATCCGACCATCCAGGTGATGGCCGAGCGGCCCGACACGCGGCAGATGACGATCGAGGATTGCGAGCGGCTGCACCGGCGGATCGCCGAGGCGCACGACCAATTGTCCGACGATTACCGGCTCGAAATCTCCTCGCCGGGGATCGACCGGCCGCTGACCCGGGCGCGGGACTTCGCGGATTGGGCGGGCCATGAGGCGCGGTTGAGCCTCGCCGAGAAGGTCAATGGCCGCAAGCAGCTCGCCGGCACGCTGAAGGGCCTCGACGGAGACACCGTCGTCATCGACGTGCCCGGCATGGGCGAGACCCGGCTGGCCCGCGCCCAGCTCCATTCGGCCAAGCTGATCTTGACCGACAGGCTCATCGCGGCGACGGCGCCGCTCTCGACCGAAGGCGCCGACAGGATTCAGATAGAAGGACAGGATTGAAGACTATGGCCACCGAAGCCCCCCAGGCGCCCGGCGCCGTTTCGGCCAACAAGGCGGAGCTGATCGCGATCGCCGACGCCGTCGCGCGCGAGAAGCTGATCGACCGGATGATCGTCATCGAGGCGATGGAGGACGCCATCCAGCGCGCCGCCCGCGCCCGCTACGGCGCCGAGAACGACATCCGCGCCAAGCTCGATCCGACCAGCGGCGATCTGCGCCTGTGGCGGGTCGTCGAGGTGGTCGGCGAGGTCGAGGATTATTTCAAGCAGGTCAGCCTCGAAGACGCCCAGAAGCTCCAGCCCGGCGCGGTGGTCGGCGACTATATCGTCGATCCGCTGCCGCCGATCGAGTTCGGCCGGATCGCCGCCCAGGCGGCCAAGCAGGTCATCTTCCAGAAGGTCCGCGACGCCGAGCGCGAGCGCCAGTATGAGGAGTTCAAGGAGCGCGCCGGCGAGATCATCACCGGCGTCGTCAAGCGGGTCGAGTTCGGCCACGTCGTCGTCGATCTCGGCCGCGCCGAAGGCGTCATCCGCCGCGACCAGCAGATCCCGCGCGAGATCCTTCGCGTCGGCGACCGCACCCGCAGCCTGATCTCCAACGTCCGCCGCGAGAACCGGGGGCCGCAAATCTTCCTGTCGCGCGCCCATCCCGATTTCATGCGCAAGCTGTTCGCCCAGGAAGTGCCCGAGATTTACGACGGCATCATCGAGATCAAGGCCGCCGCGCGCGATCCCGGCAGCCGCGCCAAGATCGGCGTCCTCTCCCACGACAGCTCGATCGATCCGGTCGGCGCCTGCGTCGGCATGAAGGGCTCGCGGGTGCAGGCCGTGGTCCAGGAGCTGCAGGGCGAGAAGATCGACATCATCCCCTGGTCCGAGGACCTCGCCACCTTCGTCGTCAACGCGCTCCAGCCGGCGACCGTCGCCCGCGTCGTCATCGACGAGGAGGAGAGCCGGATCGAGGTGGTCGTCCCCGACGACCAGCTCAGCCTCGCGATCGGCCGGCGCGGCCAGAACGTGCGGCTCGCCTCGCAGCTGACCGGCTCGGCGATCGACATCATGACCGAGGCCGACGCCTCCGAGAAGCGCCAGCGCGAGTTCGTCGAGCGCTCCGAGCTGTTCCAGAAGGAGCTCGACGTCGACGAGACGCTCGCCCAGCTGCTCGTCGCGGAAGGGTTCGGCGCGCTCGAGGAAGTCGCCTATGTCGAGCTCGACGAATTGAGCGGCATCGAGGGCTTCGACGACGAGCTCGCCACCGAGCTGCAGAACCGCGCCGCCGAGGCGCTGCAGCGACAGGAGGAAGCGGCCCGCGAGGAGCGCCGGGCGATGGGCGTCTCCGACGAGCTGGCCGAAATGCCCTATCTCACCGAGGCGATGCTGGTGACCCTGGGCAAGGCCGGGATCAAGACCCTGGACGACCTCGCCGACCTCGCCACCGACGAGCTGGTCCAGAAGAAGCGGCCCGAGCAGCGCCGCCAGCGCGAATCCAACCGGCCCGAGGACAAAGGCGGGCTGCTCGCCGATTACGGGCTCAGCGACGAGCAGGGCAACGAGATCATCATGGCCGCCCGCGCCCACTGGTTCGAGGACGAGGATGCCAAAGCCGGGGAGGACGCGGATGCGGGTTCCTCCCAATGAGACCGCGCTAGCTAAACGTTCCCCGGCGAAAGCCGGGGTCCAGCGCAAAGAAAAAACTGAACCCCGGCTTTCGCCGGGGAGCAATCCCGAACGGACCTGCATCCTCTCCCGGCGGACCGCCGGGCGGGATGAGCTGATCCGGCTTGCGCTCTCACCCGAAGGTGAGGTTGCGCCGGACGTGCGCGCCCGCGCGCCGGGGCGCGGCGCCTGGATCGGGGTCGATCGTGCCGCGCTCGACGCGGCCAATGCGAAGGGCAAGCTCAAGGGCGCGCTCGCCCGGGCGTTCAAGATACCCGGTCCGGCCGTGCCCGAAGACCTTGGCGAGAAGATCGAAGCGGCCCTGCGCCAGGCCGCGCTCGACCGGCTCGGGCTCGAGGCGCGCGCCGGCAACCTCCTCCTCGGCGCCGAGCGGATCGAGGTCGCCGCCCGCCGCGGCGAAGTCGTCCTGCTGCTCCATGCCGCCGACGCCAGCGAGGAGGGCCGACGCAAGCTCGACCAGGCCTGGCGGGTCGGATCGGAAGCAGCGGGCAGCGGCCGCCAAGGTCTGGTTTTGCCGGCACAAAGATCCATATTGTCGTTGGCGCTGGGCCGCGAGAATGTGGTACATGCCGCCATCACAGATCGGGCTGCCGCGGCGCGCGTCGATCGCGCGGTCGGCAGGTGGCGCGCTTTTATCGGACGTGATGCTGAGGTAGAGGCCGTGGCGGCGGACGCTGCGGCTGTGGATTGAAGAAGGATTTTGAGTGAGCGAGACGACTGACAAGCTGAAGCTGGGCACGCGCGCGCCGCTGGGCCTCAAGCGCACCGTCGAGGTGGGCAAGGTGAAGCAGAGCTTCAGCCACGGCCGGTCGAACACGGTGATCGTGGAGACCAAGAAGGCGCGGACGCTGCGCCGGCCCGGCGAGCCCGCCCCGGAGGCGCCCGCCCCCGCGCCGCCGCCCGCCCCGGCCGCGCCGGCGGCCGCGGCCAGGCCGGCGCCGAAGCCGGCCGAGCGGCCGGTCGACGACGCCACCGCGCGCAAGGAATTGCAGGAGAAGCTGCTTCGCGAGGCCGAGGGCGCGCGCCTGGACGCGCTCGAGGAGGCGCGCCGCCGCGAGGACAAGCAGGCCCGCCAGGCGACCGAGGAGGAAAAGCGCCGCGCCGAGGAGAATCGCAAGGCCGAGGAGGAGCGCGCCGAAGCCGAGCGGCTCGCCGCCGAGGAAGAGGCCCGCCGCGCCGCCGAGCCCGGTCCCGCGCCCGCCGCCCCGCCCGCTCCGGCCGCCGAAGAGGAAGACGAGGAGCGCGCCCGTCCGCGCCACGGCCACGGCCACGTCCCGGCCAAGCGTCCCGAGCCCGCCCGGCCCACGCGCGGCCGCGACGAGCACCGCCGCGAGCGCGGCAAGCTCACCGTGTCGCGCGCTCTCGGCGAGGACGGCGATGCCCGGGCGCGCTCGCTCGCCGCCCTCAAGCGATCGCGCGAGAAGGAAAAGCGCGCCCATATGCAGGCCGGCCCCTCGGCCAAGCAGGTCCGCGACGTCGTCGTCCCCGAGGCGATCACCGTCGGCGAGCTCGCCAACCGGATGGCCGAGCGCGCCGCCGACCTGGTCAAATCGCTGTTCAAGATGGGCATGCCGGTCACCGTCAACGAGGTGATCGATCAGGACACGGCCGAGCTTCTGGTCACCGAGTTCGGCCACACCATCAAGCGCGTCAGCGAAGCCGATGCCGACATCCAGAGCGAAGAGGATGTCGATCCCCCCGAATCCCTGCAGCCGCGCCCGCCGGTGGTCACGATCATGGGCCATGTCGACCACGGCAAGACGTCTCTGCTCGACGCGATCCGCGGCGCCGACGTCGTCTCCGGCGAGGCTGGCGGCATCACCCAGCATATCGGCGCCTATCAGGTCGCGCTCCCCGACAAGTCGAAGATTACCTTCCTCGACACGCCGGGCCACGAGGCGTTCACCGAGATGCGCGCCCGCGGCGCCAACGTCACCGACATCGTCATCCTGGTGGTCGCCGCCGACGACGGGCTGAAGCCGCAGACGGTGGAGGCGATCAACCACACCAAGGCGGCCGGCGTGCCGATGATCGTCGCGATCAACAAGATCGACAAGAACGGCGCCGCCCCGCAGAAGGTGCGCGAGGAGCTGCTCCAGCACGAGATCGTCGTCGAGGACATGGGCGGCGAGGTCCAGGACGTCGAGGTCTCGGCGTTGAAGAAGACCAATCTCGACAAATTGCTCGACGCGATCTCGGTCCAGGCCGAGATCCTCGAGCTGAAGGCCAATCCGGCGCGCTCCGCCGAGGGCGCGGTGGTCGAGGCCAAGCTCGACAAGGGCCGCGGCCCGCTGGCGACGGTGCTGATCCAGCGCGGCACCCTGCACGTCGGCGACATCTTCGTCGCCGGCCCGATCTCGGGCAAGGTCCGGGCGATGATCGACGACAAGGGCCGCCAGGTGAAGGAAGCGGGCCCGAGCGTGCCCGTAGAGGTGCTCGGCCTGTCGGGCGTGCCATCGGCCGGCGACACGCTCAGCGTCGTCGACAGCGAGGCGCGCGCGCGCGAGGTCGCCGCCTATCGCCAGTCCGTGCTCGACCGCAAGCGCACCACCTCGGCGCCGGCGAGCTTCGACACGATGTTCTCGGCCCTGAAGGAGAAGCAGGCGGTCGAGTTCCCCCTCGTCATCAAGGCCGACGTCCAGGGCTCGGCCGAGGCGATCGTCTCGGCGGTCAACAAGATCTCCAACGAGGACATCAAGGCGCGGGTGCTCCACGCCGGCGTCGGCGGCATCACCGAAAGCGACGTCACCCTGGCCAAGGCCTCGGGCGCGCCGATCATCGGCTTCAACGTCCGCGCCAACGCCAAGGCGCGCGAGATCGCCGAGCGCGACGGAGTCGCGATGCAATATTACGACGTGATCTACGACCTCACCGACGCCGTGAAATCCGCGATGGCGGGCAAGATCGGGCCGCTGATCGTCGAGACCGTGGTCGGCCGCGCCGAGGTCCGCGAGGTGTTCTCGGCGGGCAAGCACGGGCGCGCCGCCGGCCTGCTCGTCACCGAAGGTTATATCCGCAAAGCGCTGAAGGCGCGGATCATGCGCGACGACGTCATCATCTACAACGGCTCGATCGCCTCGCTGCGCCGGTTCAAGGACGACGTCGCCGAAGTGCGCGCCGGCCTCGAATGCGGCGTCACCTTCGAGAACACCACCGACATCAAGGCCGGCGACTTCGTCGAGACCTATGAGGTGGAGGAGCGCGAGCGGACGCTTTGAGGGGGTAACATGGGCGCGATTGAGCTAAAATCTATCATCTTGGTGTTCGGCATCATCGCCGGCTGCTTTTTCGCGGTCTGCGGCGTTTGGCTTCACAAGAGTGCTTTGGACAGATCAGCGAAGGGCGCGTTTACCGGCGAAGGCGGCGGCTTCAGGATAACGCTCACAAACTATGGGCCCGGGGTTGCAATAGCGCTGTTTGGCGCCTTTGTCGTGGTTTTCTGCATCACCCGGGCGTTCTCCCAAACCTCGACTACCCTCGAAATGAACACAACCACCACGACCAATAGTGCCGACAACGGCCTAACGATCGAGACCAATTACTCAGTCTTGAGATCGAGCACCAATACGGCCAGCAATGCGGTCGGCGAATGACGCCTTTCGCGATGCTCTGGTATGCGCCAAGCGGCGCGGCAGCCGGTATTAGGGGGCTTCCCGCGCCGTCCTATTGGTTAGGCCGCGCCCCTCCGCTCTGATGCGCAAAACCGAAACCCCGGAAGGCCGCTCGGTCCGGCTGCTGCGCGTCGGCGAGCAGGTGCGGCACGCGCTCGCCGGCATATTGATGCGCGGCGACGTCCATGACGAGACGCTCGCCAGCCACCTCGTCTCGGTCACCGAGGTCCGCATGTCGCCCGACCTCCGGCACGCCACCGCGTTCGTCATCCCCTTGCTCGGCGCCAATGCGCAAGGCGTGCTCAAGGCGCTGCGCACGCACACCGCCTATCTGCAGAGCGAGGTCGCGCGGCGGGTGAACACCAAATATGCGGCCAAATTGAAATTCCTGCTCGACGAGAGCTTCGACGAGGGCAGCCATATCGACGCGCTGCTGCGCACGCCGGTCGTGGCGCGGGACCTGGGTCGCGATGAAGATTAGCGCCGCGCCCATGCTCGCCGTCCTGATCGCGGCATCGCTGCAGGCGCAGGAGCCGCCGGCGGACGCTCAGGCCGTGCTCGCCGCCGTGCTCGCCCAGGAGGCGGCGGTGCGCGGACCGGAGGGCGGCGCGCAGACCTGCGTCGCCGCCGCGCTCGCCGGACCGCCGGTGGCGCCGGGCGGGGAGAGCGGATTGGCGCTCGATCGCGCGGTGCGCATCTTCTTCCAGTGGCACGCGCTGCCGCCGCCCGCCGTCGTCCGGCCGCCGCCGCCGCCGGACGGGCCGGGACGCCCGCGCCGCCGCCGGATCGAGCCGATTCCGCCGCCGCTGCCGCTGGCGCCGGCGCTGGCCGAGCGCCTGAATGGGCTGCGCGAGCAAGCCGCCGGAGCGCCGCTGCCCGCCGGCACGGTGCGGGTCGATGCGGCCGCGGTGCCCGCTCCGCTCCACCTCCAGCGGCCGGACGAGGATTGCGCGCTGCTCACCCTGTCGGCTCCGGCGATCGCCGGCGATTCCGCCTTCGTCGAAGTCGGCTTTGTCTGCGGGACGGTGTGCGGCAACGGCAGCCTCTATGCGGTCGAGCGCCGCGAGGGCCGCTGGCAGGTCGTCGGCATCGCCGATCTCTGGATCCGCTGATGGATCTCGCCGAGCCGATGGCGGCGGGCGGGATCCGGCTCGAGCCGCTCGCCGAGCGCCACCGCGCCGCGCTCAAGGCGGTCTGCGCCGAGGATGGCGAGATCTGGCCGATCTACGCCATCTCCTACGATCCCGATCATTTCGACGCGAGCTTCGATGCGCTGCTGGCGCGGCCCAACGGGCAGGGCTTCGCGATCTTCGCCGGCGACGGTCTGATCGGGATGAGCTGCTATATCGCCATCGAGGAACAGCGCGGCGTGCTCGAGATCGGCAACACTTATTATGCCCCGGCGCTGCGCGGCACCGGGCTCAACGGGGCGGTGAAGGATCTGATGATCGGCCGGGCGATCGATTGCGGCTTTCGCCGGGTCGAATTCCGGGTGGACAGCCGCAACGCCCGCTCGCAGCGCGCGATGGCGAAGCTGGGGGCGGTGCGCGAGGGCCTGATCCGGGCCGAGCGGATCACCTGGACCGGCCATGTCCGCGACACAATATTGTTCTCGATCCTGGCGAGCGAATGGCGGGAGAGAAAAAGTGGCGCCTGACAATATCGTCCTGCGCGCCGCGACCTGGATCGTCCCTTTGGTGCTGGCGATCGTGCTCCACGAAATCTCGCACGGCTGGGTGGCGAACGCCTTCGGCGATCCCACCGCGCGCGACAAGGGCCGTCTCAGCCTCAATCCGATCCGCCACGTCGATCCGTTCGGCACGATCGCGCTGCCGCTCGTCCTCGCGGTCAGCGGGGCGCCTGTGTTCGGCTGGGCCAAGCCGGTGCCGGTGGTGGCGCGGCGGCTGCGCCGGCCGCGGCTGCACATGGTGCTGGTGGCGCTGGCCGGGCCGGGGATGAACCTGTTGCTGGCGGTGCTGACGACGCTCGCGATCGCGCTGCTGCGCTGGCTGGCGCCGGCCGGCGGCGCCGGCTGGGCGTTCCTCTATCTCAATCTCGTCAACTTCCTCGTCATCAACGTCTTCCTGGCGGTGTTCAACCTGCTGCCGATCCCGCCTTTCGACGGCGGCCATGTGGTGGAGGGGCTGCTGCCGCGGCCGCTGGCGCGCCGCTACCGGCGGCTCGGCCGCTTCGGCTTTCCCATGCTCATCGTGCTGCTCGTGCTGCTGCCGATGGTCTTTCCCGCCGCCAATATCGTCGAGCGGGTGGTGGGGCCGCCGGTGGACTGGCTGATCCGGCTGCTCGCCGGCAGCGCCGGTCTCCTCTAGCGGGAACACTCAGCACCGGTTAATCGTCGATGCCGCAACGCGAGCCGGCAACCATAGGGAGCTTGCAATGATCAAACAGACCCTGATCGCGGCGGCCCTGATCGGCGCCGTGCCCGCGCAGGCAGGCGATGGCGCGCCACGGGAAGCGCGCGTCCCGCGCATGGCGCACTTCCTCGACTGGCGGCCCGACGGCACCCAGGGCCTCTACATCCAGGCCGAGACCGGGCGCTGGTATTATGCCCGGCTCCAGGCGGAATGCCCGCGCCTCGCCAACCGGGCGAACATTCGCTTCGAGGCCGCGCCGGACGGCGATTTCGACCGCTACAGCGCGGTCAGGGCCGACGGCTGGCGCTGTCAGGTCGCCAGCGTCACCGAATCGGGCGCGCCGCCCAATTATCGGCCCTGAGGCGTCTTCCAAAGCGCGGAAGGGGCGCTAGAACCGGCGCGTGGCCAAGCTCTATTTCTACTACGCCTCGATGAACGCGGGGAAGTCGACGACCCTCTTGCAGGCCGACTTCAACTATCGCGAGCGCGGCATGGAGACGATGCTCTACACCGCCGCGCTCGACGACCGCGTCGCCCAGGGCGTGATCGCCTCGCGGATCGGCCTGCAGATCGGCGGCAATCTCTACGACGCCGGCACCGACCTGCGCCACGAGGTCGAGGAGGAGCTGAAGAAGCGGCCGCTCCATTGCATCCTGCTCGACGAGGCCCAGTTCCTGACCCGCGCCCAGGTCGTTCAGCTCGCCTCGATCTGCGACGAGCTCGACATCCCGGTGCTCGCCTACGGCCTGAGGACCGACTTCCAGGCCAATCTGTTCGAAGGCAGCGCCCATCTGCTCGCGCTCGCCGATACCCTCGTCGAATTGAAGGCGGTCTGCGATTGCGGCCGCAAGGCGACGATGAACCTGCGCGTCGACCAGGACGGCCGGGCGGTCAGCCAGGGCGCCTCGATCGAGATCGGCGGCAACGACCGCTACGTCTCGCTCTGCCGCCGCCATTTCATGGAGCGGATCGCCGAGATCGAAGGCGAGCAGCTGCGTTTCGCTTTGACCCGCGCCGCGGCGGCGCGGATTGAACCGGAAAAACCGCTTCCCATATCCTCGTGACGTCCGGGGAGGTATTCGATGGTCAGCCCGCTTTTCACCGCTTTCGCACTGATCGCCGCCGGCCGCGTCGAAGTGCCGCCGGCGCCGCCGCAGCCGCCGCTCGTTCCCCAGATCCGCGGCGTCGTTCCCGAAGAGAGCGCCCGGCCTGACAGGGACCGGCTGCGCCGCTAGGCCGGCCGGGTGCATGGCTGGATCGTCATCGACAAGCCGGTCGGCCCCGGCTCGACCCGGATCGTCGGAGCGGTCAAGCGCGCGCTGCGCGAGGGCGGCTATCCGAAGCTGAAGGTCGGCCATGGCGGAACCCTGGACCCGCTCGCTTCGGGCGTGCTGCCGGTCGCGCTCGGCGAGGCGACCAAGCTGGCCGGGCGGCTGCTCGACGCCGACAAGATCTACGAGTTCACCATCCGCTTCGGCGAGGAGACCGACACTCTGGATGCGGAAGGCGCGGTGGTGGCGAGGTCGGACAGGCGGCCGACGCGCGCCGAACTCGAGGCGGTGCTGCCGCGCTTCACCGGCGCGATCGAGCAGGTGCCGCCCGCTTATTCGGCGCTGAAGGTGGCCGGCAGGCGCGCTTACGCCCGGGCCCGTGCCGGTGAGGAGGTGGCGCTGAAGAGCCGCCAGGTGACGATACACTCCCTCACCGTTCGGGCTGAGCCTGTCGAAGCCCTCTCCTCCTCCTTCTCCTCGGCAGAAAAAGGAAAGGAAAGCCCTTCGACAGGCTCAGGGCGAACGGTGGGAGAGATCACCCTCGAAGCGAGAGTCTCCAAGGGCACCTATATCCGCAGCCTCGCCCGCGACATCGCCCGCGCCCTCGATAGCGTCGGCCACGTCACCATGTTGCGGCGGACGAAGGCCGGCCCCTTCTCTCTGGACCGGGCGATTTCGCTGGACATTTTGGCGGATGCAGCTAAGGGCCGCACCCTTGAACAACACCTCCTGCCGCTGGCGGCGGGGCTGGACGACATCCCGGCTCTTCCCGTCACACCCGATCAGGCAGGGGCGCTCCAACAGGGGCGGAAGGCGATCGGGATCGCCGCACAGCCGGGGCTCCACCTTGCGACCGCAGACGATGTTCCGGTCGCGCTCGTGGAGCTCAGCGAAGGGGAACTTCGCGTGGTGCGCGGCTTCAACCTGTGATTGTGAAAGGATTTGACGATGTCGGTGACCGCCGAGCGCAAGCAGAAACTGATCAAGGACAATGCCCGCCAGAAGGGCGATACCGGTTCTCCCGAGGTGCAGGTAGCGATCCTCACCGAGCGGATCACCAACCTGACCGAGCATTTCAAGACCCACGCCAAGGACAATCATTCGCGGCGCGGCCTTTTGATGCTGGTCAACAAGCGCCGTTCGCTGCTCGATTATCTCAAGCGCACCGACAACGAGCGCTACAACGGCCTGATCGCGAAGCTCGGCCTTCGCAAGTGACGCCATCGTTCGGCCCGCTCTGGCGGGCCGTTTACGTATGGCGTCATCCCGGCGCACGCCGGGATCCAGTCAAACGACAAGCGCGGAAGCGCTTCCTGACTGGGAACTGGACCCCGGCCTTCGCCGGGGTGACGGAGGAAGGATAATTCGATCCGACCTCTCGGACCAAGATCGGTCCGCATAAGGCCCCGGTCGCATAGGGCGGCCGGAGACAAGGAAAACCAATGTTCGACATGAAGAAAGTTGAAATCGAGTGGGGCGGCAAGACGCTGACCCTCGAAACGGGCCGGGTTGCCCGCCAGGCCGACGGCGCGGTGCTCGCGACCTACGGCGAAACCGTCGTCCTCTGCGCGGTCACCGCCGCCAAGAGCGTCAAGGAAGGGCAGGACTTCTTCCCGCTGACCGTCCACTATCAGGAGAAATTCTCGGCCGCCGGGCGCATCCCGGGCGGCTTTTTCAAGCGCGAGCGCGGCGCCACCGAAAAGGAGACTCTCACGAGCCGCCTGATCGACCGGCCGATCCGGCCGCTCTTCCCGGATGGTTTCTATAATGAAATCAATGTCATAGCCCAAGTCTTGAGCTATGACGGGGAGACCGAGGCCGACGTTCTGGCGATGATCGCGGCGTCGGCGGCGCTCACCATTTCGGGCGTCCCCTTCATGGGCCCGATCGCGGCCGCGCGGGTCGGCTACAAGGACGGCGAATATCAGCTCAATCCGTCGATGGACCAGGTCAGGGAAGGCCAGCTCGACCTCGTTGTCGCCGGCACCCACAATGCGGTGATGATGGTCGAATCCGAGGCCAAAGAGCTTTCCGAAGAGGTCATGCTCGGCGCGGTCATGTTCGCCCATGGCGAATGCAGGAAGGTGATCGAGGCGATCATCAGCCTCGCCGAGAAGGCCGCCAAGGACCCCTGGGAAATCTCCCAGTCCGACGACGCCGCCGGGGTCAAGGCCAAGTTGAAGGCGCTGATCGGCGCCGACATCGCCGCCGCCTACGCCACCCTCGACAAGGGCAGCCGCCGCGAGCAGCTCGAGGTCGCCCGCGACAAGGCCAAGGCCGCCTTCGCCGACGCCACGCCGCAAGAGCAGATGGTGGCGATGAAGCAGGTCAAGAAGCTCGAGGCCGACATCGTCCGCACCGCGATCCTGAAGGACGGCAAGCGCATCGACGGCCGCGCCACCGATCAGGTCCGGCCGATCGAGGCGATCGTCGGCTTCCTGCCGCGCACCCACGGCTCGGCTCTGTTCACCCGCGGCGAGACCCAGGCGATCTGCACGACGACGCTCGGCACCAAGGACTCAGAGCAGATGATCGACGGCCTCACCGGCCTCTCCTACGAGCGTTTCATGCTCCACTACAATTTCCCGCCTTATTCGGTCGGCGAAGTGGGGCGGTTCGGGGCGCCGTCGCGGCGCGACACCGGCCACGGCAAGCTGGCCTGGCGGGCGCTGCACGCGGTGCTGCCCAGCCATGACGAGTTCCCCTACACGATCCGGGTCCTCTCCGACATCACCGAGTCGAACGGCTCCTCGTCGATGGCGACGGTGTGCGGCGGCTCCCTGTCGCTGATGGACGCGGGCGTGCCGATCGCGCGCCCGGTCTCGGGCATCGCCATGGGCCTGATCCTCGAAGGCAAGGACTTCGCCGTCCTCTCCGACATCCTCGGCGACGAGGACCATCTCGGCGACATGGATTTCAAGGTCGCCGGCACGTCCGAGGGCATCACCAGCCTGCAGATGGACATCAAGATCGCCGGCATCACCGAGGAGATCATGCAGACCGCGCTCGCCCAGGCGAGCGCCGGCCGCGCCCATATCCTCGCTGAGATGGCGAAAGCGCTCGACCACACCCGCGAGGAGCTTTCCGCCCACGCGCCGCGGATCGAGACGATGCAGATCGACAAGGCGAAGATCCGCGACGTCATCGGCACCGGCGGCAAGGTGATCCGCGAGATCGTCGCCGAAACCGGCGCCAAGGTCGACATCGACGATGAGGGCGTGATCAAGATCAGCTCGTCCGACCTCAGCCAGATCGAGGCCGCGCGCAAGTGGATCCAGGGCATCGTCGAGGAGCCCGAGGTCGGCAAGGTCTATTCGGGCAAGGTCGTCAACATCGTCGATTTCGGCGCGTTCGTGAACTTCATGGGCGGCAAGGACGGCCTCGTCCACGTCTCGGAAATCCGCAACGAGCGGGTCGAGAACGTCCGCGACGCGCTCGAGGAGGGCCAGGAGGTCAAGGTCAAGGTGCTCGAGGTCGATCCGCGCGGCAAGGTCCGCCTGTCGATGCGCGTGGTCGACCAGGCGACCGGCGAGGAGCTGCCCGACACCCGGCCGCCGCGGGAGCCGCGCGAGGGCGGCGACCGCGGGCCGCGGGGCGATCGGGACAGAGGTCCGCGCCGTGACGGCGGCGACCGTGGCCGTGGCCCCCGCCGCGACGGCGGTGGCGGCGGCCGCGACCGCGACCGCGGCCCCCGGCGCGAAGGCGGCGGCGACGACCGCCCCCGCGGCGAGCGTCCCCCGCGCCGCGAGCGCAGCGACGATGACGGCCCCGCGCCCGAGTTCGCGCCGGCATTCCTGACGCGGGACGACGATTGACGGCGTCTCGTCATACCGGCGCAGGCCGGTATCCAGGCCCTGCCAGGAGCACTGGACCCCGGCTTTCGCCGGGGTGACGGTTGGCTGGAAAGGCCCCGCCAGTTGGGTTCCCGTCAAAGTGGTACTTGGATGGGGGCCCGGTGCGGGGCCTTTCCATCAATTGATGCGGACCGTTTGCAATTTGCTGCCCTGCTGTCGGCCGCGTCGGCGGCCGCGCAGGATTTGCCGGCACAGCCGCCGGGCCGCGTCGATCCTGGCCGCGCGCGCCGGGTCGCGACACGAGATGGGGACACACATTTCCCTGTCCCCCGTCGCGACCAATATTCACCGCGAAGACAGTGTTTTGCCCAGATAGGACTAAAAGCGCGAACAGCCTAAGATGGCTTGCCGACTCGCGACGGTCGGCAAGAGTGGGAGGCGATCATGTTCAAGCGTGCGATCATTGCTTCATTTGTTGTCGGAGCTGCCATTACGGCCGCGGGGCCGTCCGTCGCCCAGCCGCCGCAGGGCGATCCGGTCTACAACACTTATTATTACAGCGATTCGTCGCATAACGAGGTTGTCGGCATCAACCATGGCGACTGCACCTATTGGGGCGTCGTGCCCGATGCCTGGCTCGAGGGACAGACCTCGGCCTATTCCGAGCCAATTCTGGTCGCTTATTGCTACCAGGGCAATTGGCAGCCGCTCTAGCTTTGGCGGCGCGATGAGGGACGGCGACGGGGACAGTCAGACAGGCTGTCCGCCGCTATTTCGCGCTGTTGCCGCTGGCGTTGGACGGGGTCGTCGCCGCCTTTTCGACCGCCTCGGCGCGGTTGGCGGCTTCGTCGGCCTGGGCCTCGAGCGCGTTGGCGGCGGCGCTGGTCGCGTTGGCCGCCTCGGCCTCGAGCGTCGCGGCGGTGTTCTCGATCGCATTCTGGGTGCGGTCGAACTGCTCGGCGACGTTCTGCTCGGCCCGGGGCGAGCAGGCGGCGAGGGCGGCAAGAGCCGCGAGGGCGAGGGGAAGCTTCATCTTGCGGGACTCCCATTGCTGGCGGATCAATCGCTAGCCGGTCCAGCCAGTTCCGTCATCCCAGCGAAAGCTGGAATCTCCCTTCTCCTTCGCGCCTTCGCGGTCCTTCGCGTGAGAATTCGGCCGCTGGTTTCACGCGAAGGCGCGAAGGATCGCGAAGGACGCGAAGAAGGAAAGAAGAGGCGGGATTCCAGCTTCGCTGAAATGACGGGGGGGG